>Ga0268299_1000041_pt1 | contig 492033 bp, 497 predicted proteins | sample NOBtaG_FD_193484 | JGI IMG/M metagenome (GOLD analysis project Ga0268299, IMG submission 193484) | Activated sludge microbial communities from bioreactor in Nijmegen, Gelderland, Netherland - NOB reactor | ecosystem: Engineered > Bioreactor > Aerobic > Activated sludge | place: Netherlands...
ACCATCGCCGCCGGCGCCAGGCCGGACTCGGGCGGTTGACCCCGATCGAATTCGAAGCGATTATGACGACACCGGCCACTCAGGCCGCGTGACCGAAACTGTCACCTGATCTTGCAGCAGACCCGATCGCCGATCCGCCGACCGGTAGCGTGCCGGCCGCGAAGGTCCGGGGCAGCGCGGCAGCCGCGCCGCCGACCGAGCCGACATGCCGCGCGCCGCTGGGCGCGGTTCTGGGCGCGCGGTCCGGCGACAAGGGCGGCAACGCCAATATTGGTCTCTGGGCCCGCGACGACGCCGGCTATGCCTGGGTGCGCGAGCACTTAACCGTCGAGCGACTGCGCGGGCTGCTCGGCCCGGAGGCTGCGCAGCTGCGCATAGAGCGATTCGAGCTGCCCAACCTGCGTGCGCTCAACGTTGTGGTGCACGGGCTGCTGGGGGAAGGCGTGGCATCCTCGACCCGGCCGGATGCCCAGGCGAAGGGCTTGTGCGAGTACCTGCGCTCCCGCATCGTGGACATACCGCAATCCCTTGTCGGCGCGACCTGACAAATCCCGAATTTGGAGTAGCCGGGCCACTCTGTCGACGTATCGCCAATCAAGTCGCCGTCCTCTGCCTGCTGCTTGACGTAGCCCCTTTGCCAAAGCCGTGTTGCCGAACGATGTGATGACGATCGGATGACGCCAACAGCGTCCGGCAGACGGAGAGATGGCTTTGTCCAGTTCCTTGCCGAACTGGACATCCAAAGAGGGCGCAGCGATCTGCCCACGCGGTTGCCGATCTTGGCCAATGAGCGGGCACATCCACGAATGGGGATCACACGCGCAGGCGCCAGCCACCTGCCACTGGGCGTCTACATTTCAACTCAACCTGGGATTGTGAGCAGGTGTTAACGTTCGTAGTGTAGCTCCCGGCGCTGCAGTGCTGCGCGAGCCCTGGTTGCGAGCGAAGGAAGGTAGTAGTGAACAAGGTGGTCGTTGCCGGACGTACCCGGGTCGGCGGCGAACGTCGGGAACGGATTCTCGCCTCTGCCACCGAGTTGATTGCCGAGCGGGGCTACCACGCTGTTTCCATGGCCGACATCGGCGTTGCATCAGGGGTCGTCGGGCCGGCCATCTATCGCCATTTCGACAGTAAGAGCGACCTACTGGCGGCCCTCTTCGAGCGTGTGGTGGACAAACTCCTAAAGCGTGCGACGGCGATCGTGGAGCAGTCCCGCGACGAGGCGGAGGCGCTGACCCTGCTGGTGTCAGATCAAGTCGCCTTGGTAATGGATCAACGCGAGCTGGCAATGGTGTATTACCGCGAGGTGCACAATCTGTCGGATCACCACCAGAGCCAATTGCGCCGAAAGCAGCGGCTCTATCTGGAAGAGTGGGTACACCTCGTGGGGGAGTTGCGGCCCGCGGTCGATGAGATTGAACTTCGGGCGATGGTTCATGGAGCGATCGGAGCCATTCAATCGATCTTGCACTACCGCGGCACTGGCCTGGCTCCCGAACAGACCTCTGCGCTGCTCGTTGCGATGGGTCACGCCGTGCTCGGCGTCCCCGCGTCGAGTCACCAGGTGCGCGGCGTGAACACTGAACCATCCTGTCCGCGTCCCGGTACGCCGCAGCACTAAGCAGGTCCAGGGTGTCAGCAACACACGAAGACGACCTCGCTCAGTATGTCTGCACGACGGTCTTGAGGGCGACAGCCGCCAGGAAAGGACTCATCTAATTGCCTGGCTGCATGCCCAGGGCTTCACGATTGATCAAAGCCGACTGGTGGCCCCAACCCCTCTCCTTCTTCCTACAAGCCGCGTACTGGGTGATGAGGGACGGTACGTCTCTCTGCGCGAGCTGAGCACGGAAACCGGAATCCAGACGAAACAGTCGCCATATTGCGGGCCCTCACGGAAGGCATCGGGCAGGCCACGGAGATGATGCGTGGCTTCGCGCGCTGAACATGTTGAAAGCTTCAGCCCGACGATTTGGAGAGGCTCGCGAATCGACTCGCGACTGCTGCGCGCGAGGCTGCCAACCCACCGGTTGAGATTCGTGAAACCCTCGGGGCGCGGTCATGCTGGTCTCATCACGACCGACGCCGCTGGTGACGACGATGCTGGACCTGATCGACAGCGCGTCAGCAAATGACCTGCCTTCCTTGAGGATTGGCGTGGCGTCCGGGTCAGCGGTCTCGCGCGCGGGCGACTGGTTCGGCAACCCCGTGAACCTGGCCAGCCGAGTGAGCGCGGCGGCGCGGCCAGGCGCAGTGTTGGTGGGACTCCACGCGGGTGATCGTCGACGACGCAGGCCTCCGGTGGTCGTCCGCCGGCGCATATCGTCTGAAGGGCGTCAGCAGCAAGGTCAACCTGTCTCGGGCGCGGCGCGCCCAGGCCGGCCGAGTAAGGCCCCCGTTTGAAGCGAGCTCGCCGGGTATCCGCCTAGTGAACAGTGACCGCCTAATGAACAGTCACCACCGACTTGATAAGCGAACGCCACCTCGCTATCGCGGCCCCTCGTAACCAATCTAGCGGTCGAATTCGATCTAAAGCGACCGAGCAATGATCTCCTTCATAATCTCGTTTGTCCCACCGTAGATCTTCTGAACGCGAGCATCGGCCCACATCCTGCCGATGGGATACTCGGTCATATAGCCGTAGCCGCCGTGGAGCTGCAAGCAGTCATCAAGGGCGACCATCGCACGCTCAGTAGTCCACCATTTCGCCATCGCGACGGTGGGGATGTCGAGTTCACCGCGCAGATGGCGGGCGACGCAGTCGTCGATGAAAACGCGGCTGATGTGGGCGTCGGTGGCGACCTCGGCGAGCTTGAACTTGGTGTTTTGGAAGGCGAAGACGGGCTTGCCGAAGGCATGCCGATCTTTGGTGTATTCCACAGTGAACTCGAGCGCTGTTTCTAGTACTGTCACTGCACCAAGCGCAAGGATCAATCGCTCTTGGGGAAGTTGCTGCATCAACTGAATGAACCCCTGGCCTTCAGTCGTACCCAGGAGGTTCTCAACCGGAATGTGCACATCTTCGAAATAGAGCTCGGAGGTGTCCTGTCCGCGCTGACCGACCTTGTCCAACACCCGACCCCGCCGAAAGCCCGGTCGATCGCCTTCGACCAAAACCAACGAGATTCCGTTCGCTCCGGCAGTCGGGTCGGTCTTGGCGACGACGATGATCAAGTCGGCCTGAGCGCCATTGGTGATGAATGTCTTGGAACCGTTGACAACGTATTCGTCTCCAACGCGCAGTGCCTTGGTCGTAACAGATTGGAGATCGGAGCCCGTGCCTGGCTCCGTCATCGCAATCGCGCCAACCATCTCACCAGTTGCCAGTCGGGGCAGAAAACGTTCCTTCTGCTCGTCGGTGCCATACTCGAGCAGGTAGTGGGCGACGATTCCGCTATGCAGCGCCGCACCCCATGCTGAATCACCGATGCGGGCCTGTTCCTCGATCAAGACCGCCTCATGGGCGAATGTTCCACCACCTCCGCCGTACTGTTCGGGGATTGACATGCACAGCAACCCCAGATCACCCGCCCGGGTCCACAGGTCTCGATCCACGTGGTGCTGCTCGATGAAGCGGGCACTGTGCGGCGCGATCTCCTTCTCACAGAACGTGCGCGCCAAATCGCGGAGTGCATCGAGGTCGTCGTCCATCCAGCTAGAGCGATTGGCTGCCATTAGAGAGTCCTCACTGTTATTACTTGCGCACCGATCCCGCAATGGGTCTCGCTACACGCTTATGGGTACATGGTGTACCACGAAACGGACACTGGGTACAACACGTACCCAGAACTTTCCAGAGCGCGGGGCGTTACGGTGAGCATCGTGGAGCGAAAGCAATGGGCGGACACCACAGCGGGACGCCGTGCAACCAGTAAGTTGCCAGGCCGCGAACTACGTCGTGAACAGATCATCGAAGCAGCGCTCAGCGCAATCGAAGAGAACGGACCCCACGCACTCACCGGCCAGATCGCAGACAAGGCCGGTTTAGTCCGCACGCACTTTTACCGCCACTTCGCAAGTAAAGAAGAACTCGATCTAGCCGTCGCCCGCCACGTCCACCGCGAACTCACTGCAAAGATTCGCCTAACTCTGGATGTGCAGGGATCACCGCTAGACGTGATTCGCGCGCCGGTCACACAGCACGTCATGTGGGCTGACGAACACCCCAACCTCTATCGGTTCTTGGTGAACCGACACTATCGGCGCAGCACCGAGAAAACCTCGCCCGGCACCAGTGCATTCGCCTCCGAACTCGCCGTCGCGGGTGCCCGTTACTTTCCTCGCTACGGCGAGGACTCAGAGGCGGCAGACCGCAATGTCGCCGCCATCATGGGCCTGATGGACGCTTCGGTCCTATGGTGGCTGGACCATCGCGACTCCACTCGTGACGAACTCGTCGTTCGATTGACACGGCAAACCTGGTTGATAATCAATGACAGGCTGCAGGAACTGGGATTCCAGCTTGATCCCCACTTACCACTCTGCGAACCGAAAACCTCATCAGGTACAACTCGAGCCTCCCCACGCTAAACCCTCCGTCTTAGACACCGCCATCAACGATGATTGCGTTGGCGCCGCTCACCAACGCCGCGCATCAACGCGAAAGCTCTCAACCCGAGCGACGGCGCAGCATCGCTAGTGCGCGCAACTACGCCGCGCCACCGAGGAACTACCCGGAATATCTGGCGACTCTCCAGCAACTCGAGTCCTGCGCGGGCCACGGCCGCCGCATCCATTGGACGAGGTCCGGCGAACAGTAGCGCCGCCCCAGGGTCGGCGACTCGGTCGGTGACCATTTTCGTACTCACCACGTCGGGGCATAGCGCCCGGGCACGGATTTGCAATCCCGCATGGTCAAGATCGCCTTGCAGCGATGTGGTGAACGACAATACGGCGGCTTTAGTGGCTGCGTACATCGCGAGTCCAGGGATGGGGGCCAGAGCCGAGAGCGACGCGATGTTGAGGATCGCACCCCCACCTGCGCCCATGGCGGCAACTGCCGCGTGTGACCCGGCAACGACACCTCGTACATTTACATCGAGGATCGACGCAATCTCGGCATCGCTGTGACTCCAGCTGTTACCCGCGATTAGGATCCCAGCGTTGTTTACCCACACCGCCAGAGGGCCAGCGGCTAAAGCCTGAGCAGCGACTTCCCGATGACCCGACGGATCTCGTACGTCGTGCGTGGCGCTCCAAGCGCCACCGCCGACCTCGGTGGCAGCGCGCTCCGCCGCGTCGCCATCGACATCCGTGAGCAAAACCTTGTGACCGGCAGCGGCGAGTTGTCTCGCGATCTCCAGACCAATCCCTCGACCTGCTCCTGTGACGACGGCTGTTGATGGTTCTAGCATGACCATCCTTTCCGGCAGTTTGCGTAGGTTTGCCGACTACGGTTCGCCGGGGTTTGTTGAGGATCTCCGAGGCCACTTGGAGGACTGCGTCGATTCTGCCGGCGCCCTGTGAGGGCGATGTGCTCGGCCAAGCACTCAAAAGTCTCGTGGAATGACCTAGATATCATCGGCGACACAACGTAATAGGTAGGCCGTCGACAGGGACAGGCAGGGACGTATTGTCCCACCGAACGCGGTAGCCGTCATCCAGACTCCAGGTGAATTCCCGCAGCATCTCGTGCAGTATTGCCTTCACCTCCAAGGTGCCGAAGTGCATCCCGATGCACTTGTGCGCGCCTCCTCCGAACGGAAGCCAGGCGAAGCGGTGGGCGTGATCCTCGCGCCGTGGCGGCTCGAATCGCGTTGGGTCAAACCGGTCCGGCTCGGTCCACACTGTGGGCGCAAAGTGGTTGACCGCAGGCGTGATGGCGACAAGCACTCCGGAGGGGACGTAGTAGCCATCAATTGCGGTGTCGGTCACCGTCTTACGCATAACCAACGGTACCGGTGCAACTAGTCTGAGCGACTCCTTGATGACCAAGTCCATCGCCGTGAGCCCCTCCAGGTCCTCAATGTCCGGCAGATCGTCGCCTAGACGGTCAGACTCAGCACGAAGTCGATCCTGCCATTCAGGATTCTTCGCCAAGAAGTACGCCACAGCGGCAGTGGTGATCGTTGACGTGTCATGAGCGGCCATCATCAGAAAGATCATGTGATTTATGATGTCCGCATCAGTGAAGCGTTCGCCGTCCTCGGCGCGCGCCTCACATAGCGCGGCGAATAAATCATCATTCTGCCCCGAGCGTGCCGCCGGTAAGTGCCGGGCGAAGTACGCCTCCAGCAACCGGCGACCGCGCACTCCGGCGCGGTACCGCGTCCCGGGCAGAGGAGCACGCACGATCGCACTGGCAGCGCGGACGGTTGCTACAAAGGCTCGATTTACTGAACGGCTGTCCTCTTTCCCGCGGCCGCCCATGAACACATCGGTTGCCACGTTGAGCGTCAAATCCTTCAACAGGGGATACAAGCGGACACCCGAACCGGTCGGCCACTTCGGTACGCTAGAACGAACCGATGGCCCGACCTGCTTGACATAACCGGTTAGTCGCGGACGTGTGAACGCCTCCTGCATGATTCGCCGATGCATCAGATGCTCATCGAAGCTCATCAGCATCAGCCCCCGATGAAAGAACGCATCGATGAGAAAACCCCAACCATCTTGCGAGAAAGCCTTGGCTTTGGTGGTGAGTGCTTCTTGAGTTGCCTGCGGTCCCGCAATGACGACCATCTTGGTGCCAAACGCCCCCATCCACGAGACCGAACCAAATCTCTCGTACCGCTCTCTACTGAGGTCAGAGCCGAAGCGAATGTAGTCCAGTGTGTGGCCAACGAGAGGCAATCCCTGATCGCCGATAACTGGCTTCAATCCGCTACCTGTCGGCGGCGCGGCAAGTTCGCGAACCGGCCATCGTCGACTCACCTCCTGGATAGCGCGCTCGACGCGCTGCGGGAGGGGATTCAGTAGTACCGACGACAGACGGTCACGGGACTTGCTTGCCGAACCGGACGGCGATTTGGTCATCGAGTGCCCCCTTGATGTTGTTTCTCGCATTATCGGAAGGATTTCACCCATCGTTTACACCGGTGACCACCCTGTCAACGGCGATCACAGTTGCCGCTCGAATGTCAGCGACTCCCCGCCGTCCTCGGATACCCGTCACTGAACAGAGCCGCCACTAGTCGACGCTATCGGCCCCGCTGGGGGCATAGGGCATGTCGGCCAGATGGGTGTTGGCCGGCTCGGGTGTCCCCCTGCGCGACGAGTTCGCGGGCGCGGGACGCGACAGGACGTAAGCGCGCCGCTTCGGCCTGCGCGCACGAAGGCGATACAGGAAGGTCGGGCTGGGCCAGTTGGTGGATATCGAACCGCGCGCCGAGCGATACCAGCTCGTGCACATAGTCCACACGGATTTGTCCAGGCGGCGACCCAACCGGTCGTTGAAGCGCTTCTCCACGTCGGCACGCACCTCGATGACACTTCGCGGATGGGCACGGAGAACCTTCATCAACCTGACGATGTGTCGGGCCTGCGACTCGAGCATGTAGACAATCGACCCGGATCCCACGTTGGTGTTCGGCCCGTACATCATGAGGAAATTCGGGAAATCTGGCACCGACAGGCCGTAGTAGGCGTGCGCGCCATCTGCCCACACGTCCGACAATGTTCGGTCCGAACGGCCGTGGACCTCCATCGGGGAAAGAAACTCGGTGGCACTAAAGCCGGTGCCGTAGATGATGACGTCGGCGGCATGGAATTCGCCGTCCACCGTGCGAATTCCGCCGGGTTCTACTGCCTCAATATCGTCGGTCACCAGTGCGACGTTGGGACGGGCGAGTGCGGGGTAGTAGTCGCTGGAGAACAGGATCCTCTTGCATCCGGGCGCATAGTCCGGTGTCAGTTGGGAACGCAGCCGCGCGTCGTGCACCTGGCGACCTAGGTGCCTGAGGGCGACGCCGCCAAGGACTCGCGCCACTGGCTTCGCATCGACGAGTGCCAACGCCAAGAACTCGAATATCGTCCAGATCATCAGACGTTCGCTGAGCCGCAGAATGGGTAACTTGCGCAGCAGTTGGTGATGCCGCCCACCGTACTGACGATCGAATTTGGGCAGCACCCATGGGGCTGACCGTTGGAAAACATCCAAGTGCGCGGCGCATGCAGCGACCACCGGGACGAATTGCACCGCACTTGCGCCAGTGCCGACGACCGCAATGCGCTTGCCGCTGAGATTCAGATCGTGGTCCCAATTGGCGGAATGAAACGACGGGCCCGCGAACCCCGACATTCCAGGAATGTTCGGGATCGAAGGGCGCGACAGCTGTCCCACGGCCGAAATGACGACATCACACTCCAATTCTTCGTTGGAAGTCGTGGTCAGACGCCATGTGTTCGAGCGCTCATCGAAGGCTGCCTTGGCGACTTCGGTCTTCGTCCGAAGGAGGGGCAGCAATCCACTTTCGTCGACGACGCGGCGAAGGTAGGCGAGGATGTCGCGTTGTTCCGCGTAACGCCGGCCCCACGTGGGATTTGGCGCCGAGGAGATCGAGTACAGCTGCGACGGGACATCACAGGCAGCCCCCGGGTAGGTGTTCTCCCGCCAGACTCCCCCGACACCATCGCCCTTTTCGACGATGAGGACCCTGTCGAACCCCGCGCGTGTGAGGCGGAGTGCCAGGGTAATTCCGGCGAAGCCGGCGCCGATGATGACGATCGAGGGGTTACCAGGGGGATTGTCCTGGGTTTGTTCACGTTTCACGGGTTTCATCGTTAGCTCATACAACCTTCGTGCTGGGGCGCCTCGTGGTCAAGGCGTGCGCAGGGACGCTGTCAACGGACGGTGGCCGAAGTAGCCAAGAACTCGCCACCGAGCCTGAGGGCCTCACGCGCTTCGGGCAATAGGCGAAACATCGCCTGGAAGACATGGATCTGGCCGCGGAAAACTTGCAACTGCGAGGAGACCCCTGCAGTCTGCAGACGTTTGGCAAAGACTCTGGAGTCGTCGAGCAACATCTCTCGTCCGCCGACCTGAATCAAAGTTGGTGGCATGTCCGTGAGATCAGCGTCGAGCACGCTTATCCTCGGGTCGGCTGGATCGGCGCCCGCCACGTACAGACCCATTGTTCTCGACGCAGAGATGGCGGACGCAAAGGGGTCCCGTCTGCGCAGATCACGGTCCATCGCAAGTTGACATGTCAAATCCAGCACCGGCGACATCAGCAGCATGGCATCCGGCGTCGGCAGTCGATGTTCCCGAGCGCCAAGCGCCGTCGCCGCAGCAAGCTGGCCGCCTGCGGAATCTCCGGCGAGCGCCACCGTGCCAGAAGACGCGGTGATCGCGCTTCCCTCTGTCAACCATCGATAAGCGATCAGTGCATCATCTGCGGCCGCCGGGAAGGGATATTTCGGGACCAATCGATAGCGCACGGCAAATACCGGCCTGCGGGCGGCCGCGGACAGTTCGCTGATGAGGCCACGGTGGGTCTCGGGAGAGCACATAGAAAATGCGCCGCCGTGTATATAAAGAATCGGCGGAGCATCCGAGGCCACGTTGGCCGCCTTGACCCAGTCGCCTCGCACACGTTCACCGGCGAAGGGCGTGTCTACCTTCTCGACACTGATTGCGCGCCTTGGCCGCGACACCACGAGTGTTCCCCGTAGCACGCGGTCCATGACCGCGAAGCCATGCTCGTTGGCCGGAATCACCTGCGTGAGAGGTCGAAGAACGCGTCGCGCCGTTGCCGCGACCAGGTGGCTCGCCATGCTCGGATTCGGCCTGGCAGGTGAACTCATCCGGCGGTGACCACCTTCTGTGGGGCAGTGTCCGCCTTTTTCGCCGGTCGTCGTTCGAAACGGTAGTCGGCCAGGTCGAATCGTCGACTGCGCCAGATCGACTCGACCGTCGTCGTCGGACGCAGAGGCACGTCCCCATGCTTGTCGAAGTAATAGCTGTTCGCGCCCGCGCAGCTGTCCTGCCAGAAGACCTGCGTATGCCGCCGTGCCAGCATCTCCGCGAAGAAGCGTTGATTCGCCTCCTCGCGTACCTCGACGTAGTTCGAGCCGGCCGTCCTGGCCTGCCGGAGGCAACGGAGAATGTGACCCGCCTGTGCCTCGATGAGTGCGAAGTAGGACGAGCCGTTGTATCCGTACGGGCCAAACACTGAGAAATGGTTCGGGAATCCTGGCACGCTGACGCCCTCATATGCCTGGAGTCGGTTCTCGTCCCACCACTGTGCCTGGTCTCGGCCGGCGACACCTCTGAGCGAGTAGGTGGGCATGCTGTCCGATTCCATGACCTTGAATCCCGTTGCCAGCACGAGCACGTCGATCTCGTGTCTGGCGCCATCGGCCGTAATTACCGCGGTTTCATCCACCCGGGTGATGGGGTTGGTTTCAAGATGGACGTTGCCGCGGTTGAACGTCTTGAGATATTCGTTGTGAAAGCTTGGCCGCTTGCAGCCCAGCGCGTAGCGCGGTGTCAGCTTATCCCGAACGACCGGGTCTGTGACCTGCCGACGCATGTAGCTGATCGCTGCACGCTCGATCGCCGACGCCAGCGGTATGGCGGTATGGAAGTGCGCTGCGACGGGAAAGGTGAGTTCGACAAACGCCTGGCTGGCTGCCCGCGCGGCGATCTGCGCTCCGGGTGCGAGCCGGAGAAGAGCACTCAGCGGGCGGGGCACCGCGAAGTCGAATTTCGGTAGACACCATATCGGGGTGCGCTGAAAGACGGTGAGTGTGTCCACGTCCTTGGCTATCGAGGGGATCAGTTGCACCGCCGAGGCGCCCGTCCCGATGACGGCGACCCTCTTTCCGGTGAGGGTCTGCTGGTGGTCCCAGCGCGACGTGTGCATCGTGACCCCGCCGAAGTCCCCGACCCCCGGTATGTCCGGCGTTTTTGGTCGCGTGAGAACCCCGGAGGCATTGATGACGAACCTGGCTGTCAGTTCCTCATCTGTCGAGGTGAACAAACGCCACAATGTCGATTCTTCGTCGAACTCAGCCCTCACAACCGTGACTCCGAAGCGGATGCGCGACGCGAGGCCATATTTTTCCACGCAATGCTTCGCGTAGTTCTTCAGTTCGATCCCCGGCGCATAGGTACGTGACCACGACGGGCGTTTCTCAAAGGAGAATTGGTAACTATATGACGGAATGTCTACTGCAATCCCCGGGTAGGTATTCCAGTACCAGGTTCCACCCACCCCTTGGGCCTCATCAACGATGAGGAAGTCTGAGAAACCTTCCTTCAGCAGCTTGATGCCCACCCCGATCCCGGAGAATCCAGCTCCGATGACCAATATCTCGTGGGTGGGGACCTCGTGGGTGGGGACCTCGTGGGTGGGGACCTCGTACGTAGAGGCTCCGGAGGTGGGGGCATTCTCGTCGCCCGCGACATGGACACTCAAGCGTCTTTCCTCACTCTCGAGGCTGCGCGCTTAGGCGGTACTTTCCCGACGCCCACGTCCAGGATGTCGGCTTTGACGTCAGACCGCGTTGGCAGGGCGCCTGCGCTTTTTCGGCCCTGGGTTACCTTGGCCTTGCGGCCCTGGGCAACCTTGGCCACATTCGAGCCGTTTTGGGCGTGTTCGGTTGGGTGGTGCTCAGTTCGTGCGGTTGTCGGGGTCGTTACATAATCACCCATGTCGACCTTGGACAGTGCGCGCACGAACTGGGTGGCGAAACCGGGGTACATGGTGCCGTTGTATCCGTCATTCGTGAGGTACCAGCTCTTGCAACCCGAATTCCAAGTCGTACTTCCCAACCGCTGCTGTACCTCGCCGTGGTAATTATTTTGCCGATCTTCGCGGACCTCGAGCGTACTGAGATCATTCGCGATGATCGCGCCGATGGCTTTGACGATGTAGTTGATCTCGGCCTCCATGTACACGAGGGCCGAGTTATGGCCGGGCCCTGAATTCGGACCGAAGGTGAAGAACAGATTGGGATAGCCCGCAACGGTGACGCTCCGGTACGCATAGGCGCCCTGGGACCACTCGTCGGAGAGCTCACGACCAGCTGCGCAGATGGGAAAAGGCGTGCCGGCCTTGCATACATCGAAGCCGGTGGCAAAGACGATGCAGTCCACTTCGTGTTCGATGCCATCTGCGGTCCGTATGCCATTCGGCGACAGGGTCGCGATCGGCCATGAGATGAGCTTGCAGTTGTCGCGTTGAAGAGCGGGGTAGTAATCGCTGCTCATCAGCATCCGTTTGCAGCCGGCGCGGAAGTTCGGCGTCAGCTGGCGCCTGAGCCAAGTATCCGATACCTGCCTCCGTAAATTCGCCTTCGCCACCAGCTGGATGCCGGTGGTGACCGGGGTATCCCAGACCATGCCGACGGCCATGAGCTCGTGCACCCAGAACCACGCCTGCCGTGCGGCTTTCTGCACGAGAGGCGCTCGACGAAACGCCGTGCGCGCCCACTGCGGATGGGAGAAGTCGGGCCGAGGGAGGACCCAGCCGGGGGTGCGTTGGAAGACCTTCACCGACCGCGCAGTCTTCACCAGTTCGGGAATGATCTGAACAGCGCTGGCTCCGGTGCCGATCACGGCGACACGTTTGTCGCTCATGTCGTAGTCGTGATCCCAACGCGCACTGTGGATCTTGTGACCATCGAAGGTGTCCAGTCCGCGGATGTCCGGCAGGCTCGCATTCGCCAGCGGCCCACTGGCCATCACTGCGGTGCGCGCCGTGAACTGCGAGCCGTCAGCTGTCTGCGCCGTCCACAGTGCGCTTTCCTCGTCGAACTCCAGACCGGTGACGTTCACTCCGAACCGGATGAAACGCGACAGCGAGTACTTGTCCACCATCGTCTTGATGTAGCCGAGGATCTCGGCGCTGCCCGAATACGCGCGGGACCAGTCCGGATTTTGCTCGAACCCGTAGGAATAGAGCAGCGACGGGATGTCGCACGCCGCGCCGGGATAGGTGTTGTCCCGCCAGGTACCACCCACCTCGTCGGCACGTTCAAGGACAACGAAATCGTCGATACCCTGTTGTAGCAACCGGATTGCGGTTCCCAGGCCGGCGAAACCCGCACCGACGATCAAGACGGTCGTGGTGTCGCTCATCTGGCCACCGGTTCGTAGGTCAGCTCTTCTGTCCACGTCGGTGACTTACCGAGCACCTCGGTGGGGAAGTGGTCGATCGCGGTACCCAGCCGCTGCGAAATGAAATGCAATGGCTGAGAACGCTTGATGCTGGCGGACATGTGAGCCTTCAAGATGTGGTAGCCCGGAACGCGGCGCGTGAACTCACTACGATCTCCGACGTTCTCGTACCGCATCACCGCGTTGTAGAGCTTCTCCTCCGACAATCCCATGGCGTTGAGATTGGTCAACATCCTGGTGAGCAACGGCACGTAGAGGACGCCGCCGAGAAGGATTCTCGGGTCGATGAGCGCCCCCATCGTCTGAGTCGCATGAATGCGCATGGGGCTGGCGCCGAGGTCGTTCAGAACCTGGAATCCCACTGCCAAGTGCCGCGATTCGTCGTTGTTGACCTTGTTGAAGACCTCGGCGCAGAGCGGATCCTGCACCTCGTCGAGAAGGAACTTGAGCAATGCTCCGTCGAGCGCAGTCTCCAAGGCTGGGATCGCCGCTCCGATCACCGTCAGCGGGAGGGCCTCGGCGTATCGGTCGATCCACTCGATGACCAGTCGAATATTCTTGTTCGGCACCGGGATTTCCCCTTCCTCGAGCATCCCCCACCGCTGCATGAGCGCCAGCTCCGCGTTGGCGTGCCGCTGCTCCTCGGCATGGAAATACCGGTAGATGTCACCTAGAGCCTCGAACGGCGCTTTCGGCGCCATGGCGGCGAACGCGCGTGCACCGACGTGTTCTATCCACACCACGTCAGCCATGAACTGCTTCAGTTCGGGCCGCTGCTCATCAGTGATTTTATCGGCGCCCGGCGCATCCCAATCGATGTCGGCCAGCGCCCACTGCCGATTCTTGATCGTCTCGAGCATATCGCTGTATTTGAATGCCATTGGAGTCTCCTTTGTCTTTGTCTGGAATGACTTAGCGCGCGATTCGCTCAACCAAACCGAGCGCACGGGTATACGTGGCAGGCACTGCCCGCTTAAATAACCAGAGAATCTTCGCGTCGACTTGGGGTAGGACGTGCAACTGACCGCGATCGTTCGCGTCCAACGTTTTGCGCGCCACCGATTCCGCCGACACGCCGGTCCACTTCATCAAATTCGTTGCCAGCTTGGCGGCCGACTCCTCAATACCAGGGTTATCGACGATGTTGGTCTTGACAAATGTCGGGCACAGTACAGTCACCGCCACACCAGTACCACTCAGCTCGGCCGCCAAAGTCTCGGATAGCGAGAGCACTCCGGCCTTGCTGACGTTGTAGGCAGCCATCCGAGGCGCCGCTCCGAAACTTGCAGCCGACGCGACGTTGATAATTCCGCCGCTGCCCCTCGCGCGAAGCCGCGGTACGAAGATCTCGCAGCCGTAGATCACTCCCCACAAGTTGATTGAGAGCGTCGTCTCCCAGTCGCGTTTAGCCGTCGCGCCGATGACATTGCCACCGACTCCGATGCCCGCGTTGTTGATCACCAGGCTGGGCGACTCCCCAAACCACTCTTCAGCGCTGTGGGCGAGTTCGCGGACCTGTTCTTCATCGGAGACATCGCACACGATGTCGAGGCCATCACCGCCCGCTTGGACGACGAGACCGACCGTCTCCTTGGCACGCACGGGATCGATGTCGGCGCATACCACCCGCCCGCCTCTGCGGGCGAGCTCTACCGCAAAAGCGCGACCAATTCCACTGCCAGCCCCTGTAACAACCGCGTTCGCGCGGTCACTTCTGCGAGGCGACTTGCCCCACCACAAGAAATCCATCAGTACCGAGTCCTTGGCAGATCGGAGCATGCTGATCCGGTGAACCAAGCCAATCTGCTGCCGCTTGGTGGCAGTGAACACAATTGTGGTCGCATGCCACCAGTTTGGCGGGGGTGCTATGTCTTTGTCAAGATGTATGCGTGCGGACAAAGGCAGCAAGGTGGGGCGGGCGTACAGGCGCCGAACGACGGGCTGACCGGAGGCAGCGCCTAGTCGCCGCCGCAACAGATATCTGGACGGAAAGCGGATGGGCAGCGGTTACCATGCGTGGGGTCTGCTCCAGAGCCGCGCTGAACGACCGCTATTACTATGAGGAGTTCAAGACCCGCGATGAGTTGCTCGTAGCAGCGTGGGACGGTGTCCGAAACCAGATGCTCGGCGAGGTTTCAGCAACGTTTGCCGAACGCGTCGGTCAACCACCTGTCGAGACCATTCGCGCCGCGATCTCGATCGTCGTCCTCCGCATTTCGCAAGATGCCGGCCGAGCCCAGATTCTGCTGACGCAACACGTCGGCAGTTCAACATTGCAAGATCGTCGTGCGGTGGCCTTGCAGGAAGCCACCCAGCTCGTCATGGCCGCCAGCAAGCCGCATCTGAAGCCTGACGCAGACGAAATGGCCTTGCGCATGGACACGTTTGTAGCGGTCGGCGGCTTCGTCGAACTGATCAGCGCCTGGCACGCAGGACTACTCGTCGACGTAAGTCAAGTCGACATCGTCGAACATACGAGCAGACTTGCTGAAACACTGGCTCGCCGCTACGTGGTTGATACGTCTCGCTAGCTGGTACTCGGGATGCAATTTCCCGGTGGCGAAGGCTGCATTGGCCGCAGGGGGCGTGACACACCGTTGACTTACCTTAGAAACGGTGGAAGGTCCGTCTCGTCGACCTGCCAAGCCGACGCTCCTGCTGTCGAATGGCGGCTTCACTCAGAGGCCAATCTGCTTGGCGATGATCTCCTTCATGATTTCGGTGGTGCCGCCCCCGATACCCAGGATGCGCGAATCGCGATAGTGCCGTTCGACCTCGGTCTCGCGCAGATAGCCCATGCCACCGTAGAGCTGCACGGCGGTGTCGACGGCAAGCGCACAGGCTTCCACGGCCTGGTTCTTCGCCATCGAGACCATCCGCACGTCGGTGTCACCCGCGATGATGCGGTCCACGGCGGCGCGGGTATAGGTACGGGCAACGTCTACGGCCGTGGCCATGTCGACGATCTTGTGCCGCACCACCTGTCGGGTGGATAGCGGTCGACCGAAGGTTTCGCGCTGCTTGACCCACTCCAGCGTCAGGTCGAGGCAGCGCTGGGCCGTGGCGTAGCACTGGACGGCGATGAAAGCACGTTCGACTTGGAACTGTTGCATGATCTGCAGGAATCCGCTGCCTTCGGGGCCAACCAGATTGACCACCGGCACGCGCACGTCGCTGAATCCGAGTTCAGCGGTGTCGGAGCACAGCCAGCCCATCTTCTTCAGTGTCCGCGAGACCGCGAAACCCGCGGCGCCACGCTCCACCACGAGCAGTGAAATCCCCGACGGGCCCGGGCCGCCGGTACGCACGGCGGTGGTCACGAAATCGGCGCGGACACCCGAGGTGATGAACAGCTTCGCACCGTTGACCACGTAATGGTCGCCGTCGCGCCGTGCGGTAGTACGGATGCCGGCGACGTCAGAACCGGTGTCGGGTTCGGTGATGCCGAGGCTGCCGATCTTCTCCCCGGCCAGGGTCGGCACCACGAAGCTGCGGATCTGCTCGGGATCGCCCTGCGCGGCCATATGGGGCACTGCGATGTGATGCGTAAGTAGGCTGGCCAGCAAGCCCGAGGAGCCGCCGGCCTCCATCACGGCCTCGGTGAGCAGCACCAGGTCGCGCAGGTCACCGCCGGAGCCACCGATCTCTTCCGCGAACCCGATGCCCAGCAACCCCGCTGCGGCTGCGCGGCGGTGGAGTTCTCTAGGGAGTTCTCCGGCGTCCTCCCAGTCTTGCAGGTGAGGAACGATCTCCTTCTGGGTGAACGACATGGCGAGGTTGCGCAACGAGATGCGCTCGGGCGTCATCCACGGGTCGGCTGCGGCCGCCTCCGCTTCCCGCTGATCCGGCTGTTTCATGTGAGTTGCTCCTGCTGTGATCACTCGGGGACGGCACGATTGCCACGTCGACCCCATTGTCGTCGAATGTTAATGACCGATAACGTAGCGTGTCAGGAGATCGACGTTGATGTCACCTGGAGGAAAGTTGATTGACGTCCTGCCCGACCGGGTCGACACCCGCGCGCCGGTATACCTCGAGAATCGCGAGGGACTCATCGCGCAGCTCCATGCGCTCGCCGAACAGCTGGCGCTGGCCAACGGTGGCGGCGGCGAGAAGTACGTCGCCCGGCACCGTAGCCGCGGCAAGATGCTGGCTCGGGAGCGCGTCGAGCTGCTCATCGACCCCGACACGGCCTTCCTGGAACTCTGTCCGTTCGCGGCGTGGGGCACGAAGTTTCCGGTGGGCGGCAGCGTTGTGGTCGGCATCGGCATCGTCGAAGGCGTCGAGTCGATGATCATCGCGCACGACCCGACCGTGCGCGGCGGAGCCTCGAACCCCTACACCTTCCGAAAAGTGTTCCGGGGCATGGCAGTCGCCCGCGAGAACCGGCTGCCCATCATCAACGTCGTCGAGTCGGGCGGGGCGGACCTGCCCACGCAGGCCGAGATCTTCGTGCCCGGGGGCCAGCTATTCAACGACCTCACCCAGCACAGCGCGCAGGGCCTGCCGACACTGGCGCTGGTATTCGGTAACTCGACGGCAGGCGGCGCGTACATCCCCGGCATGTGTGATTACGTGGTGATGGTCCGCAACCGGTCCAAGGTCTTCCTCGGTGGTCCGCCGCTGGTGAAGATGGCGACCGGCGAAGTGTCCGACGACGAGTCGCTCGGCGGCGCCGACATGCACGCCCGCACCTCCGGGCTGGCCGACTACATGGCCGAGGACGAGCAGGACGCCATCCGGATCGGGCGGCGCATCATGGCCAGACTGAACTGGCGCAAGCTCGGGCCCGGCCCGACACAGCCACCGACCCCCCCGCTGCGAGACCCCGACCAACTCCTCGGGATCGCTTCGGTGGACCCGAAGGTTCCCTTCGACCCACGTGATGTCATCGCCCGAATCGTGGACGGGTCCGCCTTCGACGAGTTCAAGCCGCTATACGGCACCTCGCTGGTCACCGGTTGGGCCTCGATCCACGGATACCCGGTAGGGATCCTTGCCAACGCGCGCGGAATCCTGTTCAGCGAGGAGGCGGAGAAGGCCGCCCAGTTTATTCAGCTGGCGAACCAGATCGACACGCCACTGGTGTTTCTGCAGAACACCACCGGCTACATGGTCGGCGCGGAGTACGAGCAGGGTGGCATCATCAAGGACGGCGCGAAGATGATCAACGCCGTCTCCAACAGCGCTGTCCCACACCTGACGATCGTGATGGGCGCGTCCTACGGTGCGGGCAATTACGGGATGTGCGGGCGGTCCTACTCTCCCCGCTTCCTGTTCACCTGGCCCAACTCGCGTTCGGCCGTCATGGGCCCGGCCCAGCTCGCGGGCGTGCTGTCGATCGTGGCCCGCGAGTCGGCCGCCGACCGGGGGCTCCCGTTCGACGAGGAGGCCGACGCCCAGATGCGCGCTGCCGTCGAGGGCCAGATCGAGCGTGAGTCGTTGGCGCTGGCCAACAGCGGCAGGCTCTACGACGACGGGATCATCGACCCGCGCGACACCCGTACCGTTCTCGGGTTCTGCCTTTCCGTGGTCCACAACAGCGAGATCCGTGGCCAGCGTGGCTACGGCGTGTTCCGGATGTGATGGCGATGCCCGTGATCAAGAAGCTGCTGGTGGCCAACCGGGGAGAGATCGCCCGACGCGTGTTTCGCACCTGTCGCGAACTCGGCATCGCGACCGTCGCCGTGTACTCCGACGCCGACGCCGACGCCTGGCACGTGGACGATGCCGACGAGGCCGTCCGGCTACCGGGTTCCTCGCCGGCGGAGACCTACCTCGACGGTGACCGGGTGATCGCCGCCGCCCTCCTCACCGGCGCCGACGCCGTGCATCCCGGCTACGGCTTCATGTCGGAGAACGCCGGCTTCGCGCGGGCCTGCGCCGACGCCGGGCTCGTGTTCGTCGGCCCGCCGCCGGATGCCATCGACGCGATGGGTTCCAAGCTGACGGCCAAGGCGATGATGGCCGATGCGGGCGTGCCGGTTCTCCCGGGCGGCGACGCGACCGGCCTGGACCCCGACAAGCTGCGCAAGCTCGGCGCCGAGATCGGCTACCCGCTGCTGGTCAAGGCGAGCGCGGGTGGCGGCGGGCGCGGCATGCGGGTTGTCGAGTCGGCCGACGACCTCGACGGAGCCGTGGCCTCGGCCTCGCGCGAGGCGATGTCGGCGTTCTCGGACGGCACGGTGTTCCTCGAGCGGTACGTGCAGCGTCCCCGCCACGTTGAGATCCAGCTGTTGGCCGACATGCACGGCACGGTTGTCTCGCTGTTCGAGCGGGAGTGCTCGGTGCAGCGCCGCCACCAAAAGGTCATCGAGGAGGCGCCCTCGCCCGTCGTCGACGACGACCTGCGCGCCCGGATGGGCGCGGCGGCGGTCGCGGCGGCACAGGCCGTGGGTTACGTCGGGGCCGGAACGGTCGAGTTCGTCCTCGACGCGAACGGCGGCGATGACGACGGGACGTTCGCCTTCCTGGAGATGAACACCCGGCTGCAGGTCGAGCACCCGGTCACCGAACTCGTCACCGGGCTCGACCTCGTGCGCCTGCAGTTGCTGGTGGCGATGGGTCGGCCACTGCCTGCCGAGGTGAGCAAGCCGCGGATCACCGGCCACGCGGTCGAGGCCCGGCTCTACGCCGAGGACCCCACGAAGGGCTACCTGCCGCAGACCGGAACGCTGCGCACGATGCAGATCCCCGACCACGTCGGGGTCCGGGTGGACTCCGGCGTGCGCGACGGCTCGGTGGTCAGCCACCACTATGACGCCATGCTGGCCAAGGTGATCGCCTGGGCGCCCACCCGCGCCGAGGCGCTCGGCGCGCTGTCCGCCGCGCTCGCCGGCGCCCGGATCCACGGACTCACCACCAACCGGGATCTGCTGGTTCGCGTTCTGCGCCACGACGAGTTCGCCGGACGCGGCACCGACACCGGGTTCCTCGACCGCCACGACGTGGCCGACCTCGGCGCAGCCCTCATCGACCGCGACGGGGAGGGCTTGCACGCCATCGCGGCCACACTCGCCCAGGTCGCGGGACGCCGCGCGGCGGCCCCCGTCCAGCCGACGCTGCCTGCCGGGTGGCGCAACAACCCGTCCCAACTGCAGTCCACCGGATGGCTGACCGCCGACGGCCGCGAGCGTCGGGTGGGCTATGCGCTGCTCCGCGACGGCGTCGAGGTCGAAGTCGACGGCAAGCCCGTCGAAGACGTCAGCGTGCTCGTGCAGCGGCCGGACCGGGTGGTCCTGGAGACCGGCGGGGTGCGGCGCGGCTACGACGTCGTCCTCGACGCCGACATTGCCTATGTCGACAGCCCTGCCGGGTCCACTGCGTTTACGCAGGTACCACGGTTCCTGGACCCGAGCGCGCTAAAGCCGGCGGGCTCGCTGACGGCGCCTATGCCGGGTTCGGTGATCCGGCTGCCCGTCGCCGCGGGCGACGTCGTGACGGCCGGGCAGGCGCTGGTGGTGGTGGAGGCGATGAAGATGGAACACACCATCGTCAGCCCAATCGACGGGATCGTCGCCGAGCTTTCGGTCGAGGTGGGTCAGCAAGTGTCCACCGGCGATGCCCTCGCGGTGGTCGGAGCGGCCGCCGGTGCAGATCAGGATTGAGCACCATCGGACCCGTCACCGGCCCCGGTGGCCGGTGACATCGAAGTAGGAGAGCGGTATGGAACTGCACGAGACCGAGGAGCGGCGAGCGCTGCGCAAGGCCGTGTCCGAGATCGCCAAGGACTTCGGGCACGACTACTACGTGGCCAAGTCGCTCGGCGGGGAAAAGAGTTCGGAACTCTGGCACGCCGTCGGGGAACAGGGGTTCCTCGGGATCAACATCGCCGAGGAGTACGGCGGCGGTGGCGGCGGCATCTACGACATGCAGATCGTCGGTGAGGAACTGGCCGCGGCCGGCTGCCCGCTGCTGATGACGGTGGTCTCCCCCACCATCTGCGGCACGATCATCCAGGCTTTCGGCAGCGACGAACTCAAGGCACGCTGGCTGCCGGGCATCGCCAGCGGCGAGGTCATCATGGCGTTCGCGATCACCGAGCCGGATGCGGGCTCGAACTCGCACAACATCTCCACCTACGCCAAGCGCGTCGGCGGGGATTGGATACTCAACGGCACCAAGTACTACATTTCCGGCGTCGACGAGGCGGAGGCCATCCTGGTCGTCACCCGCACCGCGACCGACGACCGCGGACGCGGACGGCTGAGCCTGCTCGTGGTCCCGACCGACGCGCCCGGGCTGACCAAGACCCTCATCCCGGTGCAGGCGGTGACACCTGAAAAGCAGTTCACGCTGTTCTTCGACGACGTGCGGGTGCCGGCCGAGAACCTGATCGGCGCGGAAAACGACGGTTTGCGTCAGGTATTCATGGGCCTCAACCCCGAACGCATCATGGGCGCCGCCCTGGGAAACGGCATCGGCCGCTACGCGCTGGACAAGGCCTCTGCCTACGCGCGCGAGCGCAAGGTCTGGGACGTGCCGATCGGAGCCCACCAGGGCCTGTCCCACCCGCTTGCGCACGCTAAAATCCAGCTGGAGCTGGCCCGGCTGATGACCCAGCGGGCGGCCTCATTGCACGACGCCGGCGATCCCGGTTCCGCGGAGGCGTCGAACATGGCCAAATACGCTGCGGCCGAGGCGGGCATCCTCGCCCTCGACCAGGCGATCCAGACCCACGGCGGCAACGGGTTGGCCACCGAGTACGGGCTGGCCACTCTCTGGGGCCCGGCACGGCTGATGCGGACCGCGCCGATCAGCCGAGAGATGATCCTCAACTACGTGGCACAGCACAGCCTCAACCTGCCACGATCGTACTGAGCATCCTTCATCCGTTCCTGTCCGCTTCCGTCTACCAAGACGGACAGTGGTGATCGGTCGCCCGCCGGGGCCGGGTCCTGCCTTAACGAGCATTTGTCAACCAAAACTGCCGAGGAGGCAAATCAACATGGATCGCGGTATCGGTCAGTGGGTCACCAAACGGGCCTTCCTCAACGGGCAGCGCACAGCGCTCGTCCAAGGTGACACCAGCTTCACGTACTCCGACTTCGATCGGCGCACCAACCAGGTGGCCTCGAGCCTGTTGCGTCTCGGTGTCCGTAAGGGGGACCGGGTGGCCATACTGCTGGTGAACTCGGTCGAGTTCCTGGAGGTCCTCCTCGGCTGCGCGAAGATCGGCGCCATCACCATCCCGATCAACGTCCGGCTCGCCGGCCCGGAGATCGGCTACATCCTCGCCGACTCCGGCGCCGACGTGTTCGTGTTCCACGCGCCGCTAGCAGCGGCGGCGGTCAGCGCGCTGACCGAGCCTGGGGTCCGGGTCCGCCACACCCTCCGGGCCGGGGGCGCCCCGGCCGACGGCGAGATCCCCTACACCGACCTGCTCTCCGACGGTGCGCCCGCGCCACTCGACAGCGACGTCGAGGGCCGCGACCCCGCGTTCATCATGTACACCTCGGGCACCACCGGCCGCCCGAAGGGCGCCATCCTCACCCACGACAACCTACTGTGGAACGCCATCAACGTGCTGGGCGCCGAACAAGGCCTGACCGGCAGCGACGTGACTGTCGCAGTCGCCCCGATGTTCCACATCGGCGGGCTCGGGGTACATACGTTGCCGTTGCTCTACGTCGGCGGGACCAGCGTGATCCTGCCGTCGTTCGACCCGGTGGGCACGCTCAAGGCGATGGCCGAGAGCCGGGCCACCGTCCAGTTCATGGTGCCGGCGATGTGGTCGGCGCTGACCCAGGTGCCCGACTTCGACTCCTACGACCTCTCCGCGCTGCGTCTGGCCATGGGCGGCGGCGCACCGATGCCGCTGACTGTCATCGACTTCATGCACCAACGCGGAGTCCCCTTCACCGAGGGATTCGGGATGACCGAGACCGCCCCCATGGTCTCGGTCTTGGACGCCGCCAACATCACCACGCGGGCCGGGTCGATCGGCCGGGTCGCCATGCACGTCGATGCCCGAATCGTCGACGCCGACGACCGGGACGTCCCGGCCGACACCGTCGGCGAGCTCCTGGTGCGCGGATCCAACGTGTTCGTCGGGTACTGGATGAAGCCGGCGACCACCGCCGAGGCCTTCCGGGGCGGCTGGTTCCACACCGGCGATCTCGGCCGGATCGACGTCGACGGCTACATCACGCTCGTCGACCGCAAGAAGGACATGATCATCTCGGGCGGGGAAAATGTCTACCCCATCGAGGTCGAGCAGGTGCTGTTCCGTCACCCCGGTGTGCTCGACGCCGCGGTCGTCGGCGGTCCGGACGACAAGTGGGGTGAGCGCGTCGTCGCCGTGGTGGTGGCCGACCCAGCCGCCGAACAGGTACCCGGCGCCGACGAACTGATCGCCTGGTGCCGCGAACGGCTGGCGCATTTCAAGTGCCCGCGCGAGGTGCACTTCCTTGCCGAGCTGCCCCGCAACGCCACCGGCAAGCTCCTCAAGACCGAGCTGCGCAGGCGATTCACCGGTGTCGAGGGCGGCGTCGTCCAGCGCTGAGGCACGACACCGGAGGCGGAGCTCGGGTTTGGGAAGTGTTGTCGCGACGAGTAGCCAAGGTCACCGCTGCAAATAGCTGAAGATGTTATTTGTCGCTAACGTTTAGAGGCGCAGGGTTGGGACTTGTCGGCCGAGACAACCGGGAGGAACACGACATCCGGCATGTGTTGCGGGTGGGTCTTGCCATGCGCTCGCCTGTCACCTTGCGATAGGTGCTTGAGCGTCCCTGACGCCCATGAGCTTCGGCGAAAGGGGGGTGCTTCAGTGTCGTACGGCGGCGACCGACGACTCCACCCGATCAGCCTTCCCGCAGTAGAGCCCGGTGGCAGCGTCGAAACATGAATCGGACTCGGACCACGAGGCCCGAGACATCCGGATCGCCGTCGGTCACCACACCCATCCGTCCGAGACTACCGGTGTTACTACGCTGCGAGGAGTACCGCGGTCGACTGCGGCCAAGCCCACGCTCTGGCGTGGCGCACCCAGCTGAGATCCACCGTCACCGATTACGCGTTGATTCACGCATCGGTTTCTCGGACAGTCCTCGTTCATCACCGCGCGGGTGTCAGCCGAATCGGCAGATAAGTGGTGCCCCGAAGTGAGCTGTTGGTTGACCAGGTGGCCGAACCGGCCGCTGCGATGGCCGAGGCTTGGGAAGTGAGTTCGCGGAGCACCGCCTGGCCCTCCATGCGACTGAGGGTTGCTCCGATGCACATGTGAACGCCGTAGCCGAATGCGATGTGATTGCGCGGATTTCGGTCAGCGCGGTAGGTATCGGGATCCTCGAAGACCTCAGGGTCGCGATTGGCCGCGCCGAATGCCAACAAGAGCCGCGACCCGCTCGGGATAGTCACCTCGCCGACCCTGTAGTCGGTGCGAGTGTAGCGGTACAGGTTTTGGATGGGCGCCGAGTACCGCAGCTGTTCCTCGACAGCGCTGGGGATCAGGTCGGGATCGTCTCGGATCATGGCGAACTGATCGGGGGCGTGGGCAAGGGTGTCGAACATCCCGCCGATGAGGTTGGTGGTGGTTTCATTCCCAGCGAATAACAGGAGCATCGCGATGAAGAAGAGCTCGTCGTCGGAGAGCTTGCCGTCCTCGTTGTTATCGACGAGCCGACCCAGTACGGTATCTGACCCCTTGAGCTTGCCCGAGGCCAACTGATCCTTGAAGTACCGGCGCAGTGCCGCAATCGCCCGAACCCCCTTGAGCCCCTGCCGCAGCCCGGCGGGGCTCACGCCGGCATTGATGACGCCGACACCGTCTTCGGACCATGATCGGAAGTTCTGGACATCTTCGGGCGGAATCCCGATTATGTGCGCGATCATTCGGATGGGCAAAGGCACGGCGAGGCGCTCCATAACGTCGCAACCGGGGTTGGCGACGACGTCGGCGACGAGTTCTTTGGCGAGTTGGTCTGCCATCCCCTGCCAGTCGCTCATAGCTCCCCTGGTGAACCCGGGTTGAACCTGTTTGCGAAGCCGGGTGTGGTCATCGCCGTCGGTGAGCACCAAGATCGGTGCCGAGATCTTCATTCGGGTGACGCCCTGGCTACTTGTGACGGCGTCGGTGTCGCGTAGGGCTGCTCGGATGTCTTCGTGTCGGCTCAGAATGAAGGTCGCACGTTTGGGGTTGTAGTGCACCCGCCCTCCGGCGTGCAGCGCGCGATAGGCATCGAATGGCTGCGCCGCGGTCGCTGGATCGAGTGGATCGTAATCGGTGTTTACCGCACCGGTCCATCCTGCATAGCCACGGCGCCGGACCCGTACGGCCGCAGCAATGTTCATTCCGACAGCCGCCACCACCGGTGCCCCGATTTGCCGCACCGCGCTATCCGAGCGCCATCTACTCATCGGTAGTCCCCGCTAAGGTCGCCGGACGGTTGGTGCCTGAGCGCGCTGCGCAGTATGTCATGGCATCAAGGCTGGCCAACGGCGATCCACCGCGTCAATGGTGCGGCAACAGTTGATAGGAAATCGTCTGCCCTCGGCGGGTCTGGATTATCACTATAGAGCTGTGAAATGCTAATACTGCGATTGGGAGAGTCTATTAATTCTCATTCCGAGAATTCTCCCAAGCCGACCAGGGGTGTCGAACATCGGAAGGCCTTGGAAGTGACAGGCAACGACTGGCTACTCGAGCAGCCCAGAGCGGCCGCTGCGACTGAAAGGATTCTCCAGGCGGCCGCGAGTTTGATCGGACGCCGAGGCTTCGATGATTTCTCCATCCACGAACTCGCCGCGTCGGTCCACTGTTCGCCGGCAACGATCTACCGTCACGCGGGTGGGAAAGCCGCGATTTGCGAAGCGGTCGTGGTGAGGCTGTCGTCGCGCATCGTAAACGCCGTGGACGACGCAATCTGCGATTTGACAGGGCATGAGCGGATCGTCGTCGCCGTCAGCGTGGCCCTACACCACCTCCGCACGGAACACATTGTCCAACAACTGCTTCGGTCATCCAATCCGAAGAACCGGCGATGGATCGAGACCTCGCCCATCGTCACCGGCATCGCGACAAGCATGATCGGCTCAGACCGTCACGACGAGGCCGCCGCCCAGTGGTTCGTACGCGCAGTGCTTGCGCTGTGGCACTGGCCGGCAAGCGTTCCTGGCACAGAACGTGAGATCATTGAGCGGTTCCTCGGGCCAGCTTTGAGCGCGTAAAGAGCGTGCCACTGAGCCCAGCAAGGCCTTCGCCTTCGTCTCCCCAAGCCGATCTCATTGTCGATGTTGACGACGGTTGAAAACCCGGCCAGTTGCGACGTTGATAGAACTCATCCCGGAACTACCTCCTCGCCTTTCGGCCGGATATGACAGCCGCGGGGTGTTGGGATCCGGGTGTGCAGCGTCGAGTTCCGTGGTCGGCGTCTTGTGCTCCGGGCCCCGCTGGAGGTGTGGACGTGGAAGCTCATCTTCGTCGGTCTGGCCGTTGCTCGGTCTGGCGTTGTCGGTATTTTCGTTTGGCATCGAGGCCTTCGTACCCGCGGATGTGCAACCCCCCCGAGGAATGCGTTCACGGAAGCGGTTCGTGAGGCCTTGACAACCTGACGTCGCCGGGCCGCGGCCATCGCAAGGCCCTGAAAGACGCTCAGTCCGACGAGTCGTTCAGCGTGCGGTCGAGAAAATCTGCGACTGCCGAAGTGAAGGCGTCGTTGTCGTCGCCCGCAACCATGTGGCCCGTGCCCGAAACGTCGACAGCCTCGGCGTGCGGTACGACTTCGAGGAACTCCTCGACCGACTGCTGCGACGTCACGTCGGAGTGAACGCCGCGAATGAGAAGCGTTGGTGCTCGCACGCGGCGGGCCCCTTCGATGAGAAGGTCGCTTATGGCGCCGAATTCTTTGGCACCAGTTGCTGGGTCGCCCTGCAGGAACTCGAAGTTGGAAGCTATGAACGCCGGATCCCATCGCCAGATCCACCGACCGTCGTCGCGCTGCTGCAAGACCTTTCGGAGACCGTCCAAGTTCTTGGGCCGAGCGCGATGCCGGTTGTACTGGGCAATGACGTCCGCGGCCGCGTCGAGCGTATCGAATCCGTCGGGATGGGCGCCCATGAAAGACACGACGCGGCGTGCTCCGTGAAACTCCATTCGCGGAGTTATGTCGACCAGTACGACGGCTCCCCACAGATCGGCAGGCGCCACCAAATGCGTTCCCAACACCGTCATGCCGCCCAAGGATGCGCCAACGACAGCTGGCGGGCGGCCATCGCTGGCATATCGGCGAATCGACAGCAGGTCGGATGCAAGTCGGTCGAGATCGTATCGACCATCGGGGTCCCACTCGCTGTCGCCGTGACCGCGGGCGTCGTAAGCGACGACGGTATACCCGCGCGCGTGTAAGCGGCGCGCCGTAGTCGCCCAGGCATGGCGGTTCTGTCCACCGCCGTGCAGCAGTATGACGACCGCGCGGGCGGATTCGTGTCGGTAGACATCGGCTGCAAGGGCGGTTCCGTCTTCGTTGCGGACGCGCTCGAACGTTGAGGTCATTTGCTGTGTCCTCGATGGTCGCCTTGGGCAGCGTTCTCGTTCCGCGACCGGATCACGAGGCGCTCTGGGCGACGACGGTCACTGTTCCCTGTGCGGCGCATACCGGGCGTCCCGTATTGGTGATGTCGATCCTGGCGACGCCGCTACGCTTCCCCAGCGCGATGATGTCGGCGACCGCAACGCAGACTCCACTGGACACCGGACGTAGGAGGTTCAGTTTGAATTCGGTTGTGGCCACCCATGACCCAGGTGGGATCACCGGATAGAACACCACGCCCAAGCAGTGGTCGACCATCGCTGACAGGCATCCGCCATGCAGAGTGCCGAAAGGAGTCAACAAATCGGCTCGGGCGTCCATTTCCACTACCAGTCTCCCGGCGGAGAACTCGATGTGGCGGAAGTCCAAGTACTTGGCGAGCCCTCCCGAGGTTCCCCCCGCGTGCTGGAGCTCCTCGGCTATTTGCTTGTTGAACTGGGGGAAGTCCATGGTCAGCGCCTCGTTTCGTTCAGCGATACCGATGCCATCGCTGAGACACTACTCCGCAGTTGTCGCAGCAATGCAACTGTGAGTGTCGGCCAGTAGCGCGGGAAGCAGGAATCGGCGCAAGAAAGCATCGATTCCTTCGGGGCTGCGGTGCCGGGGGCCGCGAACCGCGAGCAAGCTGAGGATGATGCGCAAAATCCATTCGGCGGCGTCATCGACCGAAACGCCGGCTTCGAGTTGATGCCAGTGTGCGGCGAACACGGGTCGCAGAAACTCGGCGACGAGTTCGAACAGCGCCACCGACGTTCCCTCGGCCAGTCCCACGCCGGCGAGTTCATCGTCGCTGGCGAAGAGCATGCCGATTATCGGTTCGCGGCGTGCCGCGCGCACCGTGACTGCAACGAAGTCCAATATGGCAGAGCCCAAGTCGGTGTGCGCCAAGATCCGTCCGCTGGTGCGGTGCAGGTAGCGTTCCGCTGCGCGGACGATGACACCGGATACGACGGATTCGCGACTAGCGAAGTAGCGATAGACCGTGGCGCGCGATACGCCCGCATGCCTGGCGATATCCTCCATCGTGGTGCCCGACAGCCCCTCGCCTTGCAGGCACGTTTCGGCGGCGTCGAGTAGGCGATCGCGCGCCATATCGCGGTTTCGCCCAGGAGTCGCGTCGCCCCGCCGCAACGATCTCTTCGTCACGGGTACGAGTATGCCCTGTCAAGGGACTCGCTCTGTCGAACACCCGCGGTTGTCGCATGGAAACGGATGTGACAATATCGCAGTCGTGTCGCATAGAAGACCTCGACGATGAGCGTGATCTGACCGTTGGCCATCCCACCACGCACTCCGGTTGTCGTCGGCGTCGGTGAACTCACACATCGCGGTGAAGGCACCGTCGATCCCATCGATTTGGCCGCCGAGGCCGCGCGTCGAGCGCTGCATGATGCTTCGGCCGCGATCGGGCATCGCATCGATACCGTGGCGACGCCCGGAATCTTGATGATCCCACGCGACAACCCCGCGTCGAGGATTGCCGAAGCGACTGGGCTGACGCCGGATCATCGCATCAGTTGTCCGGTCGGCGGCAACACCCCCCAGTATCTGGTCGAGGTCCTCGGCCGCCGCATTTGGCGCGGCGTCAGCGACGCGGCTCTGATCGTCGGAGCGGAAAGCGGCGCGTCAGCACGCAAAGTCGCATCCGGTAGCGCACTTTTGGAGCCCAAACCCATCGCAGCACAGGACGAGTCACTCGGTGACACCCGCCCGGGACTGAGCGAAGCCGAGGTGGGCGCCGGGTTACATTGGCCGCACGAGGTGTACCCGATCTTCGAATCCGCGATCGCGGCCCGATCAGGCCGCACATTCGACGAACAGCGCCGCTGGCTGGGTGACTTGATGGCTCCGTTCACGGTTGAGGCGTCCCGACATCTCGAGCAGGCCTGGTTTCCGCGTGCCCGTAGCGCAGACGAGCTCAGCACGGTCTCCCCGGCTAACCGGATGGTGTGCGAGCCGTACCCGAAGCTGCTCAACAGCATCATCGCCGTGGATATGGCTGCCGCTTTCGTGATCATGGCCGCCGAAGTCGCCGAGGAACTCGGAGTGCCCAGTGATCGTTGGGTCTTCCCGTGGTCGTCGGCCACATGCAACGACGTGTATTTCCCGGTTCAGCGGCCTGATCTGGGTCGTTCCGCCGGAATAAGGGCCGCCGGCAAGGCGGTATTGGCGGCCAGTGGACTTCACATCGACGACATTAGATGGTTTGATTTCTACTCTTGCTTTCCTTCCGCGGTCGAGGCGGCGATCGACGCCTTGGATCTCGACCCGGCGGATGACCGCGGGTTCACGGTGACCGGCGGACTGCCCTACCACGGAGGGCCGGGTAACAACTATGTCAGCCATTCGATCGTCGAGATGGTGCGACGCTGCAGGAGCGACCCGGACGCCGTCGGGCTCGTGTCCGGACTGGGCTGGTACATCACAAAGCACTCGCTGGGTCTGTGGTCGGCGACTCCACCGCCAACGGGATGGCAGACTCCGGACATGGCCGATGCGCAGTCTGCGATCGACGGCACCTCCCTCCCGGTCGCTTCTCCCGCCGACGCATCCGGAGAGGCGACCATAGATGGATACACCGTCGTGCACGACCGTGACCAAGGCCCCTCCTGGGTGCCGATTTTCGCGCGCATGACCGACGGCCGCCGCGTCGCGGCGCGCAGTGACGATGCCGAGGTGGCGGTGGCAATGTCACGAGACATGTGCGTCGGACACCAAGTCGCCGTGCGGCAGGCGGACGGACACGTCGAATTCGAACTGTCGTGAACGCCGACGCGCTCGTGCTGACCAAGCCGCGCACCCTTGAACGGCGGCATCTTCCGGTGCCGCGCATCGACGACGAGTCCGGTCTCCTGCGGATCGAGGCGTGCGGGCTCTGCGGAACCGACCACGAGCAGTTCAGCGGACACCTGCCGACGGGGTTCGCCTTCATCCCCGGACACGAGATCATCGGCGTCATCGAGGGAATCGGTGACGCCGCGCGCGAGCGTTGGGGCGTCTCGGTGGGTCAGCGAGTCGCCGTCGAGGTGTTCCGATCGTGTCGGGAGTGCGACTCGTGCGGCCGCGGCGAGTATCGCAGGTGCTCGAGCAACGGCCTCGCCACCATGTTCGGCTTCGTCGACGTGAACATCCCGCCCGGCCTGTGGGGAGGCTATGCAACCCACCTGCATCTGCCGTTCGATTCCATGCCGTTGCCGGTCCCGGACGGACTCGACCCGATCGTCGCGACGTTGTTCAATCCGCTTGGGGCAGGGATCAAATGGGCTGCCATGTTGCCCGAGACAAGCCCGGGCGACGTCGTCGCGGTCCTCGGACCAGGGATCCGCGGGATTTGTGCTGCCGTAGCCGCCAAGGAGGCCGGAGCGGCATTCGTCGCGATGACCGGGGTCGGCCCTCGCGACCGAACTCGGCTAGCCGCAGCCCACCAGTTCGGCGTGGACCTGACCATCGACGTCACCGAAGACGACCCGGCGCAGGCCCTGCAAATGGCGACCGGCCGGCTCGCAGATGTCGTCGTCGACGTCACCGCGAAGGCGCCAGCCGCATTCGCGGACGCCGTCGCACTCGCGCAGCCCGGCGGACGCGTGGTGGTCGCGGGCACACGCGGCGGCGGCGGAGCGCCGGGCTTCGAGCCAGACCTGCTCGTATTCAAGGAACTACGCATCTTCGGTTCGTTGGGGGTCGACTACCCCGCCTACCAGAGCGCCATCGAGCTGCTGGTCTCTAGGCGTTGGCCCTTCGAAGAATTGCACCGCGAGATCACCGGTTTCGCCGGCCTGCCCGGGCTGCTCGACCTTCTGGCCGGCAACGAGCCGGACCGGGTCCCCGCTCTGCACAACGTCTTTGTGCCGATCGCCTGACAGCGCCAACTAGCGCCCAACCGGAAGGATCCACCGTGAGCAGCCAAAGCCGGGTTGACATGCTTGCCCTGACAGATGCCCGCGAGCGCGCCGCTCAATGCGGGATTCCGGACGCCATGGCTGAACTGTCTGTTTTCAGGATCGCGCTTCATCAGCCCCCTGTAGCCGTCGCATTGCATGGAATGCTGGAGGCGTTGCTGTGGAAAGGCGCGCTGGATGCGCGGCTACGGGAGCTGATCATCATGCGAATCGGCTGGGTCACTGATTCGGTCTATGAGTGGACGCAACACTGGAGGGTTGCCCGCTTGCTCGATGTGCCCGAACGCGACCTGCTCGGGGTGCGCGACTGGCAGAACGCCGGCCACTTCGGCGAAGCCGAGCGGGCGGTACTGGCGGCGACAGACGAGACGTTGCGTGACGGCACCATCTCGGATGAAACCTGGGCTGAGTGTCAGCGCGCGTTGCACGGGGACCCGGCCGTCCTCGTCGAACTCGTCGCCGCGATCGGGAATTGGAGATTGTTCTCAGCGCTGCTGCGGTCCTTGCACGTGCCGCTAGAAGACGGCCTCGAAGGATGGCCCCCTGACGGAGTTCGACCCTCCGTTGACTGAAGGGTGATCGGCTCGCCATGTCGACTCCGTGCTATGACTCTGCCCCTAGCACCTGTTGGTCGGGATCTGACGATGTCGAACGGTCGGGCGGTTGCATCTGCAGACGGCGATTCCACCACCGAGGATTGCGCCGGGCCTGAAGACTGAGCCGACGGAATTCCATCCGCTGCAGTCGAAGGAGAACTGGAACACCCAGCAGCGGGACGATCGCACCACGGACCGCACCTCGGCGACCATTCTCCAGCAATCCGGCTACAGCACTGAGCCCCGAAATGTAAAGAATACCGTTGTAAGGCACCAGGATTGGGCCGCATAGTCCTTCGCACTCGGACAGGCTTGGCACACCAAATCTCCAGCGCTTCGGCCAGTGTATGAAGTGAGCCAACACGGTCGTCAGGAACAGGCCGTTCACAACACCGAGGACAGCCTCGTGACGCTTATCGGCACGTTCCGCCATGCGAAGTACTACTGCGGTGCTCATGCCCCAACCCGTCGCTGCCGGCACCGGACCAATCACCGACGCGAACGGCATCGCAACTCCGGACAGCAATTCGTAGAAGACATGCGCGCTCGCTGACACGGCGCCAACTTGTGTGCAGATTTGCCGGGACGTCTTCGGACGCTGACGGGACGGCGGTAATGGCCCTTCCGCCCGCATCAGCGGAATGCCTGAACGCGCGATGCGGCCACGGCGCAACGCACTTCTTCGTGAAGAGGTCGTTCCATATGGCGGCGTTCACCACAAAAGTACTTGTCGACCTACACGTTACTCCGTAGCTGTTGGCCGCCATCGGCGTCGAAGAGTTCCTTGGTCCAACGTTCGAGGATTTCTGCGCTATCCCAGTCGTCGGGATGGAACCCGGCGTGGGTGTAGGAACGGAAGCGCTCAATCGCTGCTCGGCTGAACAGCGGGTTATGACGGAAGGCTCGAAGGCTGCGCAGCAACCGCACCGGGTTGTAGGCGGCACGATCGCCGGCCAGAGAGCGGGTGGTCTGGATGACCAACTCGGTGAACAATAGGAGACTGGCGATCCGCATTCCCCAGACCCTGGTGCGTTCGCTTCCACCGACCGTCTCGTAGACATCGAAAGCGACGGCCTTGTGCTCGCATTCCTCCAGTGCGTGCCAAAGCAGAATCGGCCGCACCTCGGTGTAGCCGATCAGTTCTTGAGCTTCGTCGCTGGTGAGAATGATCTCGGCGAATGTCGCCGTGTAGTGCTCGAGGGCTGCCGTCACAGCCAGGCGCATCTTGGGAGAAAAACGCTTCTCGAGTCGGCCAACCAACTTCTTGATATGCCGATCGATCCCCTCGGTGGGATAGCCCATCGCTTGAAGGCGATCGTTGAGCAGCCGATGCTGGTGCCGGTGGGTGGCCTCTTGAGCGATGAATCCCTTGACCGCCTCCTTCAGGTCAGCGTCGCTGATGTGGTCCCGGTACTCGCGGACTGACCGGATGAAGAAGTCTTCGCCTTCGGGGAACGTGGCCGACAAGGTGGACACAAAGTGGCTCATCACCAAGTCGCCATCGACGAAGTGCTGCCGACTGGTCTCAGCAGGCATGTCGAATCGGACACGGCGGGGCTTCGGGACGACCCGCGTGGTGGGCCGTGTGGACGAATCGTCGCTCATGTTGTTCTCCTGTTGTCATGGGCACTGATGATCTGACTTTACGCCTAGTCAGAATTAGATGGCAAGCTATGCGTTGTGCGATCGGTGCGGGTGTACAGCGGGATGTCCGCCGAGGAGCGTCACCGGAACAGGCGCACGCGTCTCATCGAGGCCGCGATGGAGTTGATCGGCACGCACGGCGTTGCCGCCGCCACGGTGACTGCCGTATGCGCTGAGTCCGGCGTGACGTCACGCTACTTCTATCAGCATTTCCCTGACAGAGACGCCCTCTTGCGAGCTGTCTACCAGCAGCTCTACGCAACCTTCCAGGAGGTGATAGTTGACGCGATCCCCGATGCCGGCGCCCCACCCGAGGTGCTCGCGTACGCGCCGATCCGCGGGCTGGTCAGCATGATCAACAATGATCCTCGACTGGGTCGGATCTTGTTCGTGGAATCTGCAACGGAGCCGCTGCTTCGGGAGTTACGCAGCGACATGATGACCGGTTTCACCGACCTCGTATTGCGTGAGGCCAGACTTCACCTTGACATCGCCGACTCCGCAGTGGGCGTTGCCCATTTGGCCTCGACATTGGGTGTGGGTGGGTTATTCGAAGTCTTGCGCCGCTGGCTCGACGGAGAACTCGAGTTCACCACCGATGAACTCGTTCAGCACTGCGCAGGTTTCCTGGGCAGCCTCGGCAGCTATGTGCTGCTGCAGAACGCAGTCGAGTCGGCCACGACCAAAGCCAAACCTCAGAGTTAGCTTCTGGCGCCTCCCGGCCGCGCTTCGCGAATGTCGAGGTGCCTCCGCTTGCTTCATTCCGGACTGAACACATGAACGCCGCTGTACAACATTAGAGGCCAGCGTCGTCGACCAAATAACGTTCGGCGAGCGTCTCGGCAAGCCGACTCGTGTGCTCCACGATCTCCCCCTGGATGACGTCAAGCAAACCTGCATGCCATGCGGTGATCAATTCGACGAAGCCACCAACGGCCACCAGTGTGTCCATCCGAAGGGCGGTTTCATCGGCTTCCGGCCTCAGGTGTGGCTCACTGGCTGCGATCACCAGGTGTGTCGCCTCCTGCAGTGCGACAGCGCGCCGATCCTGAAGCGGGGAACTGCCCACGTGTTGAGCCAGTAGAATCTTCGCCCTGCCCGGATCCTCTGCAATCCGGTCGACCACCGCGGCGATGGTCACGCGGATGGTCTCCATCGGCGGCTGCCCGATGCGTTCTGCGAGCGTCGCAGAAACCTCACCGAGCATCTCGTTGCGCACGCCGTCCCATGCAGCGACAAGTAACTCGTCGCGGGTCTTGAAGTCTTCGTAGAAGTAACGGTCGTTCAGGCCGGTTTTGGCGCACACTCCTCTCATCGTGACTGCTGCCCAACCGCTTTCACTCTAGATTTCCGTCGCGGCATCAATGAGGCGCTGACGGCGCTCCGCCCGGCGTTCAGCACCGGTACGCCCGCCCCATCTCTTCGACCGGGTCCGCACATGTCCATCTTGGCAAACCACAGTAGGTCGCAGCACTTTGGTAGCATCCGCCCCCAATGGGGGCGCGTGCCACCATAGGACTCCGCGGAGGGCAGCGATTGACGATCAGAACGCTCAAACTTCGAGTTCTCAGAGACGTGGCAGCGGCTGTCGTCATTCCCGCCCCCAGCAGTGATCGTGCGGCACTGGCGACGGTGGCGGTAGGAGGCGCCCTGCACGCCGTGCAGGTATTCGCGGCCGACTGGCCCGCCGCAATCCCGTAGGGAGTCGACTCATCACGCTCTTGAGCGAGGCCCCCACCGGTCGCCGTCACCACTTGCACTACGTGCGGTAGCGTACCGATACCGGCAGTATCGCTACCAGTGGAGGCCAAGTGACCGACGGCAGTGCAGATGCCCCAAGCCAGGCCAAGCGGCCTGGTCGGCGCGCCAACGGATCCACCGATCCGGCCGACACTCGCGAGTACAGCGAACGGTTGGCGACCCTGGCCCGGTTCACCCTCCGACACAAAGCGCTCGTCATCGGGGTATGGCTAGGCGCCGCGGTGGTTCTCGCGCTGCTGTTCCCACAGCTGGAAACCGTGGTGCGCCAACAGTCGGTGGACCTCATTCCTCGCGACGCCCCGTCCTTGCAGACGGTTGACCGCATGAGCGCCGCGTTCGGCGAAGAAGGCTCGAAAACCATGGTGTTCGTCGCCATGGAAGACCCCACTGGCTTGACTCCAACTGCACGGCAGCGCTACGGCGAACTCGTGCGCCGGTTGCAGGCCGAGGGCGACCACGTCCTGCTGGTGCAGGACCTGCTGGCCGATCCGATTACCGAAGCTCAGGCAGTCAGCGCCGACCGCAAAGCCTGGTATCTGCCCGTCGGTGTCACCGGCACCCTCGGAGACCCCACGGCAGCCGAATCCTTGAACGCGGTGCGCGACATCGCCGCGGAGGTGTTCACCGGATCGACCACGACCGTCCAAGTGACGGGACCACCGGCGACCTTCAGCGACATGATCGCCTCCGCCGAGCACGACCTGCTGTTGATCTCGATCGCTACCGCCGGCGTGATCGCCCTGATCTTGCTGATCGTCTACCGGTCAGTGTTCACCGCGCTGTTGCCACTGCTGGTAATCGGGTTGAGCCTGGCGGTTGGGCGCGGCGTGCTATCCGCCCTCGGCGAGATGGGCATGCCGGTCTCCCAGTTCACCGTCGCATTCATGACGGCGATCCTGCTCGGCGCCGGAACTGATTACACAGTTTTTCTGATCAGCCGGTACCACGAGCAGCGCCGCGCCCAAGTACCCGCCGATCAGGCGATCATCCACGCCACCGCCAGCATCGGGCGCGTCATCCTGGCGTCCGCCGCCACCGTGGCACTCGCGTTCTTGGCCATGGTCTTCGCGCGGCTCAGCGTCTTCGCCGCCCTGGGCCCCGCGTGCGCCATCGCCGTGCTGTTCGGATTTCTGGCGACCGTCACCCTGCTGCCACCCGTGCTGTCGCTAGCCGCCAAACGCGGCATCGGTGAACCCAAATCCGATCGCACCCGCCGCTACTGGAACAGCGTCGCCGTCGCCGTGGTCCGCCGTCCGGTGCCACTGCTGATCGTCAGCCTGGCCATCCTGCTCGCCCTATCGGCAGCCGCTGCGACCATCAAAATCAGCTACGACGACCGCAAGGGACAACCAGACACCACGGCCAGCAACCAGGGCTACCAACTTCTGGACCGCCACTTCCGCAAGGACGTCGTCATCAGCGAGTTCCTCGTCGTAGAGAACCCGACCGACATGCGGACCGGGAGGGGGCTGGCCGATCTCGACGAGATGGCCTCTCGCGTCTCCCAGATCCCCGGCGTCACCAGGGTGTCCGGAGTCACCCGCCCCACCGGGGAGCGCCTCGACCAAGCAGAACTGGCCTGGCAGAACGGCCAGATCGGCGACAAAATGGCCGGCGCGGTCGCCGAGGGCAACTCACGCAAAGACGACCTCGCCAAACTCACAGGCGGCGCCGACCAGCTCGCCGACGGCCTCGCCCAACTCGATGGCACGGTGCGCACCGCCCTCGCGCCACTGGCCGGAATCCTCACCCAAGCTCAATCCGCGGGAACTCAGGTCAACCAGTTCCGCCCGCTGCTGCAACAACTTTCCGCCACCGCCCCCGCCGTCGACCAAGCCATCCAATCCGGCCCAGGACTGCGACCGCTGGCCAACCAGGCGCAGAACGCGATCACCCAGCTCGATCCACTCGTGGGCGCGCTCAACACCTCACCGTGGTGTGCCGCCACCCCGCAGTGCGCCCAAATTCGTGACCAGGTGAAGATTTTGGTCAGCCTGCGCGACAGCGGATTCTTCGACCAGATCGCCGACCTCGGGGACCGCTACGATCCCGCGACCAATGCCACCGTTGGTGGCACCCTCGCCAACGTCCAGAACGCAGTCGCCTCGCTGGACAAGGCATTCGGAGCCCTGGGTGATCCCGACGACCTGGCCACCAACCTCCGCCGACTACAGGAGGGAATCGGACAGCTGGCCTCCGGCGCTCAAGCACTCGCGACCGGTGTCCGCACCCTCGCCGACAGCAACATCGAAATGCTGTCCGGTATGAGCCAGATCGCCACCCAACTACAGAATTCCTCACGCGCAGCGGCGGACTCCGACTCCTCGAGCGGTTTCTACTTGCCCGCTAATGCATTCGAGAACCGGCAATTCACCGATGTTGCCAAGCAATTCCTCTCACCGGACGGCAAGACCGCGCGGTTCATGATCGAAAGCAGCCACGACCCTTACAGCGTCGAAGCCATGGAGCTCGCCAGCCGCATCACCGACACCGCCAACACCGCACGACCCAACACGTCGCTCGCCGACGCCACCGTATCCGTCGCCGGCTTCCCCGCCGTCAACTCCGATATCCAACGATTCCTATGGGCCGACTTCGCACAACTGGCCGTCGCCACCATAATCATCGTCGGCGTCATCCTGGTCCTACTGCTGCGCGCACTCCTGGCGCCGCTCTACCTCTTAGGCACCGTCGTGCTCAACTACCTCGCCTCGCTCGGCATCGGCGTTGTGGTATTCCAATGGGGACTGGGCTACGAAATCGCTTGGCCCGTACCATTACTGGCATTCATCATCCTCGTCGCCGTCGGCGCCGACTACAACATGCTGCTCGTCTCACGGCTCCGCGAAGAATCCGGGACCAACATCCGCGTCGGCGTCCTGCGCACCGTGGCAAACACCGGAGCCGTCATCACCTCAGCTGGTCTGATATTCGCCGCCAGCATGTTCGGCCTCATGGTCGGCTCAGTCGCCATCATGATCCAAGCCGGCCTCATCATCGGCTTCGGATTGCTGCTCGATACCTTCCTCGTGCGCACCCTCACCGTGCCCGCCATCGCCACACTTCTACGCGAAGCCAGCTGGTGGCCTTCCAAAGCAACGCGGACCCCAGTAGCTGACACCGCCACGCAGAAATAAGGAGCAACGCACTACTAGTGGAAGCGAGGAATGCGAGGAACGCGAGGTCCATTCGCAGACGTGATCTTTGGTTGCGGATCCGTCGTGATCTGGTGTTGCAAGCCCGTCGAGTAAGCGTCCAAACTGACATCCTGATTTCAAGGTTCCCGCTCTCGGTAAATCAAAGGCGGCCTTGACCACCAAGGTGTCTCAGTCCGCAGGCAGTCCGCAGTAGATTTTCGCGACTCCTGCGCGCGCCAACCCACCCAATGCAGCTGAGCTGGGAAAACTTACGCGGGCCAACGTACCCAACGTCATCAAAACCCCAGGTGGCGTGGTTCGGGACGAAGAGGTCGTGGGTTCGAATCCCGCCACCCCGACTGAGCTGAGAGGTGAGCGATCCCGCTCGTTCACCCGAGGCGAGGGAGAGGGTAGGAGGCGCATAGCGCCGAATACCCCGACGCTAGAAGTTAAGGCCCGGCCAGGGACTCCCGGTCGGGCCTTTTTCATTGGCATGACATGGTGGAGGCATGGATGTCTCTGCACTCGCGTCGCATCCCGTTGCCCTTGCGGCGGTCGCCATCGCGCTGCTTTTCGCCTGGAAGCTGCGCAAGGCCGTGATGCTGATCGGTGTGCTGGCAGCGGTGGTCCTGCTAGTTGCCCTGTATCGGTAACAGCTAAGGCGGAGCGCGCGACATTTCTTTCGGTAAGGTTTGTCAAAACCCGACGAATGGGAGCTTTACATGAAGAAACGCCTCGTGAGCGCCGGCGTGATCGCGCTGGCCGCCGCACTCAGCGGGCCTGCTGCCCTGGCCGCCGCAGCCCCGGCCGACGAACAGCAGATCAGGGACATCGTCGCTGGTGAGGCGGCGGCCATCAAGTCGCTCGACAATGCCAAGCTCTCGACGTTCTTCTGCGACAAGTTCCGCGGCGTGGTGGCCTCCAAGACCGCCGATGACCAGATTCCCCCGCTGAGCCAGGTGGCCGGCTACGGGCCTCAAATGATCAGCGCGGTGGCTTCGGCGGCGGGTGTCTCCGGGCCGACCACGCAGGCGCTGACCACTGCGATCCAGAACAACGACGACAAGGCCTACCGGTCCTCGTTCCACAACGCGGCCCGCGAGGTGCTCTCCGGTGTGACCTACAACGTCTCCGACGTCAACGTTACCGCCCCGACGGCCACCGCGGATGTCACCGCGCAGGGCCATGATGTCACCGCCAACCAGCAGCGTGAGTTCGTGCAGGAAAACGGAAAGTGGAAGGACTGCACCGATCCGGAGAAGCGCGCCCAGACCTCGGGCAACCCGCTGCTCACGTCGCTGCTGAACTGATACGCGCCAGCACGTAGAACAGGCCGCCTGCGTCCTTCGGGATGCGGGCGGCCTGTTTCGTCACTGCCCCCTCGATATTCGGTGGCGCTGCCCCGGCCAGATCTCTAGCCTGGATCCGTTTGTGCCGCAACCGAACAGATAGAGCCCATGCCTAACTTCTCTCCGATCATCACCGATTTCTGGCGCACGTATCTCCGCCGCGGCACCATTCTGAGGGACGCGGTGGACTTCCAACTCGCCGTCAGCCCCGAACTCCACGAAGACACCGAGCTGATGATGCTCCAGACGGTTGCCGGCAAGACCAGCGCCGTCGTCACGCCCGAGCTTGCCGATCGCGCGGGATTCGATGGCTTCCCGCCAGTTTCAGACACCGAGCTCCGGACCCGGCTCGACAAGGCCGGCCTGAGCCTGCATGGCGCCGATAATCTTTTCTATTTCACCGATGAAGCCCGCGCCACACTCCTGGCCGAGCTGCCCACCGGAGACATCCGGCAACTGACCGCAGACGACGCGGCCATCTTCAATGCCTTCGAATCTGCTGCAACAGAAGAAGATCTGGACGATGCCCAGGTGGCGCTGGATCACTGGGCGGTGTTCGGGTCGTTCGACAATGGCCGTCTGGTCGGAGTAGCCAGCATGTACCAGTGGGAAGACGCACCCATCATGGATCTCGGGGTGTTGGTCCTGCCGATCTTCCGCGGCAAGAGGCATGCCCAACGGTTGGTGCGCGCGGCGTTCCGGTATGCCTGCACCCGGGGCTACGAGCCGCAGTACCGCTGCCAGTTGGATAACGCGGCATCAAGCGCGCTGGCGCCCATTGCGGGGCTCACCCTGTTCGGCACCCTGGACGTCATCGCGAGCTAGCGCTACCGCGCCGTCACCGGCATGTCGATGGTCTCTGATGTGCCGTCACGGCCGGTGATGACCAGCTTGGTGTACTGCCACCATCCGCTGTCGTCGGGAAGCGACCGTGCGTCGTGGAAGGTCAGTGTCACGTCCCGCCGGGTTGTCCCGCCCGTCGCGCAATCGGGCACGCAGTCCTTCGTGGCGCGGATGGCGTGCCCGCCGGCCTGCTGCTCAGTCCAGCTGTCCCAGGTGATGTCGACGAGCATGTCTCCGGCGTCGGCGGGGGTCAGCACAATCTCGACGGGCTTGACCTCGGGCTGCTGCGTCACCGGGTTCCAGTAGACGCCACCCGGCGGCACCACCCGACGCGACGGCTCGGCCCGGCCCGACGAGGCCGCTGCTGCCGGCGTGGACGTCTGCCGTATCGAATTCGAGGTCGAGTTCGGGGCGGCACCGCAGCCCGCAAAAACACACGCCGCCAAGGTAATTCCGGCGAACAACACGAACCGCGTCATGTTCAGACCGTACCCGCGAATTGGCTACAGTCGTTGTCCAGCTCAGAGCCTGCGGGTCAGCCGGGTACCGATGAGCGGGGCGATCTTGTCGGCCAGGTAGGCGTGCCCCGCGTCGTTCGGGTGCACACCGTCCGAGCCGATCAGCTCCGGGCGCCCGACGAACCAGCGTTCGGCCAGCGGGTCCACCCAGGAGGCGCCGACCGCGCGGGCCTCGGTGTACAGGATGTCCCGCAGCTGAGTCACCACCTCGGGGACATCGGCTGTCGGCCAGGGCGGACCGATGACGAGCAGTTTGGCCGCGGGCGCCATGCGCCGCGCCGATTCCAGGGTGTTGCGCGTGACCTCGGCATACGTCTCGGGATCGACGCCCTGGTCGTTACGCGAGCCGAAGAAGACGACAAGCTCGTCGTCGGGATGCACGACACGACCGGTGAGGTCGGCGAAGACGCTGCCGTGGTCGCCACGCACGCCGTACCCCGCGCGACCCTCGGCGGCAACATCGGCACTGACGCGCACGCCCTCACGGTTCAGGATCCGCCAGGCAATGGACGTCCAAGATTTGGCGCCCAGGCCGCCTTCCTTGGTGCCGGTGGTATACGAATCACTGACCACCGCGACATGGTTCAGCCCCGATCCGGAGTAGGCGAGCCGGTACGGCCGCACCGGCGCCGGCCGCTCTGCGGCCACGCCAAAGAGAAACGCAAATGCGATGATGAACGCGGCCAGACGGACCACTGCTACCTCCACTGTCCCCAGCATTTTACGGGCACCAAACCCGGCTGCGGCACAGCGTTATTCGTTTGAAACTAACGAGTCGTTACACCGGTCACGACGGGCTCGCGTTCGGGCTCGGTCAGGTTCTCGGGCACCCGAGCTTTGTGACCGTTATGCGAGGCGTGATGGTCGGTGATGGCAGGTTTGGTGACGCCGATCATGCGCCGCATCCACCGTCGACCGGGTTCCTCCACCCAGTGGTACAACGCCATGGACAGGATCACCGCAAGCACGAGTAGCCCGATGACGATCCACCCACCGCCGGGGTCGAGCAGCGAGAGTTCGAACTGCTTGGTGGCCCATGTCCATGAGACGTGCACGAGCTCATGAACCATGTATAAGCCGAAGGAGATCTGTCCGCCGTAGACCATGATGCGGGTCGAGAGCAGCGTCGGTAGCGGGCCGATGCCCACGGCCAGCGCCATCACCAGCGGCACGAACAGCACATCCACGACACCACTGCTGTCGACGACCCCGGAGATCGGGTGTGCGTCCAGGAAGTACAGCGCGCCCACGATGCTCGCGACGATCAACAGCGCGGCATAGCCGGCGACGTGGCGGGAACGATGCGAGAGCTTCAACCGGCTCACCGCCGCGCAGGCGAGCGCGCCGGCCGTGAACTGCATGACAATGCGCGGCAGCCAGCTCCACGGGGTGTAGAACTGCCCGGTCAGCAGCAGGAGCATCACGGGCGGCAGGGAGGCCAGCACGGCCAGCACCATCAGGCTGCGGGCGCGCGTCGCATGCGCCATCCGGAAGATGACCAAGACCAGGCCGCCGAAGAGCAGGTACGCCAGCCATTCTGCGCTGATCGACCAAGCCGGGCCGTTCCAGCTGGACAGGTCGAAGTACGGACGGAACCACAGCTGCACCATGAACAGTTGGCGCACATAGTTGGTGGCGTCAAAGGTGTCGATGCGTTCGGGCACGTGCCCGACGTGCATGGTGAAGATCACCCACAGGGCCGCCAGGTGCATGGTCACCAGGTAGACGGGCCAGACGCGCGCCAGGCGCAACCACAGAAAGTGCAGGGTTTCCCGGGTGGACCAGCGGTGCCCCATCCTGTCCAGGTAGTTCCAGGTCAGCACGAATCCGCTGAGGATGAAAAAGAGATCGACGCCCTGAGCGCCGCAGTTGAGGATGGGGTTCAGCGCGGTCCGAAATTCGGGGGCTGCCTGCTCGAGTAGTGGGCGAAAGTGGAAGAGCACCACCCAGAACGCAGCGATGATGCGCAGACCCGTGAGGGCCTTGATCTCTCCGCCGCGCACAACTCTCTCCGTCAAGCTCGCTACCAGCTCTTTCGCGCTTCTTTGCGATCAACCGGTCGAGCACGCCTCCCCGCGACTCAATTCCGGCGTTCTTTCGGAGACTAACAGCGCAGGCTGCCAAAGCCTGAATCTGCGACGCGCCGCCAGGCCGCACGTCCCCACTGGCCGGCCCGCGCCTGGTTCTATCGTTGCGGCGATGGCACTTCACCTGCGCCGGGCCGAGCGGACCGACATGCTCGCCGACGGGCTCGCCCGGCTGCTGGCCGTACCCGCTCCGGATCCCTTTGCCGAGGAGTTGGTGCTGGTACCGGCGAAGGGCATCGAGCGGTGGCTCAGCCAGCGGTTATCCGACAGGCTGGGGGTGTGTGCGGGCGTGCGATTTCGCAGCCCACGCTCACTGATCGCCGAGATCACCGGAACCGTCGACAACGACCCGTGGTCACCCGATGCGCTGGTGTGGCCGCTGCTGACGGTGATCGACGAGAACCTGCACCAGTCCTGGGCCGTCCCGCTCGCCTCGCACCTCGGGGCTTTCGAGGCCGGCGAGGAACGTGAGCTGCGCCAGGGCCGCCGCTACGCGGTGGCACGGCGCCTTGCGGGGCTGTTCGCGTCCTATGCGCGCCAGCGTCCGGAGCTATTGGTCTCCTGGCTCGACGGAGACCCGGCGGAACCGGATCTGGCGTGGCAGCCGCCGTTGTGGCGCGCGCTGGTGGCGCGGGTCGACGCGGTTCCCCCGCATGTTCGACACGACCGGGTCCGTGCTCGCTTGCGGGAGGCGCCATCGGATCTGCCGCCGCGCATATCCCTGTTCGGGCATACGCGGCTCCCGGTCACCGATATCGAACTGCTCGATGCCCTGGCGACGCATCACGACCTGTACTTGTGGCTACCGCACCCCAGCGATGCGCTATGGCAGACGTTGGCGAGCGACCACGGCCCGGTCCCGCGGCGCGAGGACATCGCGCATCGTTCGGTGCGTCATCCGCTACTGGCCACGCTGGGACGCGATGTCCGTGAATTGCAGCGCGCCCTGCCCAAACCAACGTCAGATGAATATCTCAGTGGCACAACATTTTCAGACTCGCTGTTGGGTTGGCTGCAGTCCGATCTGGCGGCCGACGAGGTGCGTCCGCAGGGCCGGGCGCTCGCGGCGCACGATCATACGGTGCAGGTGCATTCCTGCCACGGCCCGGCACGTCAGATCGATGTGCTGCGCGAGGTGCTGCTGGGCCTGCTTGCCGACGACCCCACACTGGAGCCGCGCGACATCCTCGTCATGTGCCCCGACATCGAAACCTATGCGCCGTTGATATCGGCCCGTTTTGGTCTCGGCGAGTCTGTACCGGGCGCGCACCCGGCCCATCAGTTACGGGTCCGGCTCGCCGATCGTGCTCTGGTGCAAACCAATCCGCTACTGACGGTGGCAGGGCAGATACTGAGTCTGGCCAGTGGGCGCGCCACCGCCAGCGAGGTCTTGAACCTCGCCGAGTCGTCGCCGGTGCGGATGCGTTTTGGCTTCACCGACGACGATCTGGACGCGATCACCGCGTGGGTGCGCGAGGCGAACATCCGATGGGGTTTCGACCCGGAACATCGCGCGCCGTACGGCGTCGACTTCCTGCACAACACCTGGCGTTTCGGTATCGATCGGGTACTTGCCGGGGTGGCACTGTCCGAGGACGCGCATGCCTGGCTGGGTGCCACGCTGCCGCTCGACGATGTGAGCAGCAATCGGGTCGAGCTGGCCGGCCGCTTCGCGGAGTTCGTCTCTCAGCTCCACACCACGGTGACCGCGTTGAGCGGCACCCGGCCCTTGGCCGAGTGGCTGACCATTCTGTCGACGGGTATCGATGCTCTCGCCACGGATTCGGAAGATTGGCCCCGCGCCCAGATGTTACGCGAGTTCGCCGAGATCCAGGATGCGGCCGTGCCGGTCTCTTTGCGGCTCAGCGATATTCGCGCACTCCTGGATCGCCACCTGGCGGGCCGCCCCACGCGCGCCAACTTTCGCACCGGCACCCTCACGGTCTGCACCATGGTGCCCATGCGGTCGGTCCCGCATCGGGTCGTCTGTCTCGTCGGGCTCGACGACGGCGTGTTCCCGCGGCTCGGCGCCGTCGACGGAGACGACGCCCTGGCTCGCGACCCGATGACCGGTGAACGCGATATCCGTTCCGAAGATCGACAGTTGCTTCTGGACGCGATCGGTGCCGCTACCGAAACCCTGGTACTCACCTATACCGGAGCCAACGAGTACTCGGGACAGGCGCGTCCCCCCGCCGTACCGCTGGCCGAGTTGCTGGACACGTTGGACATCACCACGTCGCAGCCGGTCCGTGATCGGATCCACATCACACACCCGTTGCAGCCGTTTGATATTCGCAATGTGACGCCCGGCAGCGTGATTCCCGGGCATCCGTTCACCTTTGATAGCACCGCGCTGATCGCGGCCCGCGCCGCCGCGGGAGCACGGGCTGAGCGGCCGCCGTTCATCTGCGGCCCACTGCCCGCCCTCGATGTCACCGACGTGGCATTGACCGATCTCGCTGCCTTCTTCAATCATCCCATCAAGGGCTTCTTCCGCGCCCTGGACTACACCCTGCCGTGGGATGTGGACGGGGTATCCGACGACATGCCGGTCGAGATCGACGCCCTCGAAGAGTGGACGGTGGGCGATCGCCTACTGGCCGACATGCTGCGCGGTATGACACCGGCCGATGCACAGCAGGCCGAATGGCGCCGTGGCACTTTGCCTCCCGGACAGCTCGGCTGGCGGCGGGTCTCCGAGTTGCGAGAGCGCTGCGCGGCGCTGGCCGCGGAGACCAGGGGCTACCAAACCGATGACAGTCGAGCCTTTGACATCGATATCGATCTCGGTGACGGGCGCCGCCTCGCCGGCACCGTGTCCCCGGTGTTCGGTGAGCGGCTGGTGTCGGTCACCTATTCGCGGCTCGACGCCAAGCATCTGCTGCAATCGTGGATTCCGTTGGTGGCGTTGAGCGCCCACGATCATCAGCGGGACTGGTCGGCCGTATGCATCGGCCGCGCCCGCCGAGGTCCGCAACCGCTGGTACGCAGCCTCGGACGCCCCATGGATCCACTAGGCGTATTGCGTGACCTAGTGGCCATCTACGACGCGGGCCGCCGGGAGCCGCTGCCCTTACCGCTGAAGACCTCCTACGCGTGGGCGCAAGCTCGCCGCGATCGTGATGACCCCGAGCTGCAGGCCGGATACCGCTGGCGTTCCGGCAACTTTCCGGGCGAAGACGCGGACCCTGCCGTCGAGCGCGCCTTCGGCCAGGGGGTCTGGTTGCGGCATCTGATGCAGCCGCTGCGGCCCGGGGAAGAGACCGAGGGGGAAACGAACCGCCTCGGTGCGTATTCCGCGCGGTTATGGTTGCCGCTGCTACGGGCGGAGCGGGGCGCATGAAGCGTTTCGACCTGCTGGGGCCGCTGCCCGCGGATCGCTCCACCACGGTATTGGAGGCCAGCGCGGGTACCGGCAAGACCTTCGCATTGGCGGGTCTGGTCACCCGGTACGTCGCCGAGGGCGTCGCGACGCTGGACCAGATGCTGCTCATCACCTTCGGGCGTGCGGCCAGCCAGGAGCTCCGGGATCGAGTGCGCGGCCAGATCGTGGACGCCCTGCGGGCTTTCGCGGATCCGTCGACGGCACGCACGGATCTGACGCAGTATCTGATCTCGGCCGAGCAGGACACACGCCAACGGCGGCTGCGGGATGCGCTCGCAGGTTTCGACGCGGCGACCATCGCTACCACACACCAGTTCTGCCACATCGTGCTGAAGTCCCTGGGTGTGGCGGGCGACAGCGATTCCGGTGTGACGCTCGTGGAAAACCTGGACGAGCTGGTGTGCGAGATCGTGAACGACCGGTACCTGACACATTTCGGCAAGGACCGTGACACCCCGCCGCTGAGCTATCCGGCGGCATTGCGCCTGGCCAGGGAGGTGGTGCGCAACCCGGCGACGCAGCTGCGCCCGCTGCAGCCCGAGGCCGATTCGTATGCGTTTGCGGCCCTGGGCTTCGCCCGCGATGTACTGGAGCAGCTGGAAATCCGTAAGCGCCGCCGCGGCATCCTCGGCTTCGATGATCTGTTGACCCGTCTGGCCGACGCACTGAACGCACCGGACTCTCCCGCACGGGTGCGGATGCACCAGCGGTGGCCCATCGTCATGGTGGATGAGTTTCAGGACACCGATCCGGTGCAGTGGCAGGTACTGGAACGGGCCTTCTCGGGCCACTCCACGTTGGTTCTGATCGGTGACCCCAAGCAGGCCATCTACGCGTTCCGCGGCGGGGACATCGAGACGTATCTGCGCGCGGCAGCCACGGCTGGCGACAAGCAGACGCTGGGTACCAACTGGCGTAGCGACGCCGCGCTGGTCGATCGGCTGCAGGTAGTGCTGCGGGGGGCGCAGCTCGGCGGCCCGGACATCGTGGTTCACGACGTGCAGGCACACCATCAGGGGCATCGGCTGGCGGGCGCTCCCCACAACGATCCGTTTCGGCTACGAGTGGTGTCGCGAAATCGAGACGGTATCAAGGTGATTCCCATTGCCGATCTGCGGCGCAGCATCGGTAGAGATCTGGCCGCCGATATCGGGGCATTGTTGTCCAGTGGCGCCACCTTCGACGGCCGCCCGGTGCGGGCCCGAGATATCGCGGTGATTGTCGAGGCGCACAAGGATGCTCGCGCGTGCCATACCGCGCTGACCGAGGCAGGCATTCCCGCCGTCTATACCGGTGACACCGACGTGTTCAGTTCCGATGCGGCACAGGACTGGTTGTACCTGTTGGAGGCATTCGATCAGCCGCACCGCCCCGGTCTGGTGCGCGCGGCGGCAGCGACCGTGTTCTTCGGCGAGACGGCGGAAACCCTTGCCGTGGGCGGTGAATCGCTGACCGACGAGATAGCGGGCACCCTGCGCACCTGGGCGGCACGAGCCCGCGAGCGCGGGGTTGCGGCGGTGTTCGAGGCCGCGCAACTGGCCGGGATGGGTAAGCGGGTGCTGTCGTGGCGCGGCGGCGAGCGCATGATGACCGATCTCGCCCACCTGACGGAACTGTTGCAGGAGACGGCACACCGCAATGGCTTCGGGCCGGCCGCGCTGCGCGACTGGTTACGCACCCAGTGCTCGGAGGGCGGGGCTGAGGCCGAACGCAACCGGCGCCTGGACAGCGACGCCGCGGCAGTGCAGATCATGACGGTGTGGGTGAGCAAGGGGTTGCAATTTCCCGTCGTATATCTGCCTTTCTCCTTCAATCGGTATGTACCGGAACGGGAGTACGTGCTGTACCACGAGGATGGGCTGCGTTGCCTGCACATCGGCGGCCGGGAGGACCCGGACTATTCGATGGCCGATTTGGCGGGCCGCACCGAGGCGGCCCGTGATGCCAGCCGGCTCGCCTATGTGGCGCTGACACGGGCACAGTCCCAGGTGGTCGCGTGGTGGGCACCGTCCTTCGATGAACCCAACGGCGGGCTGTCCCGGCTGTTGCGAGGACGTGCACCCGGGAATCCGTCGGTGCCCGACAAGTGTTCTCCGGCCAAGATTTCCGACGCGGACGCGCTCAAGCGGCTGCGGGCCTGGGAAGCCCAGGGCGGCCCGGTGATCGAGGATGCGCTGGTGACCGGATTCGTTCCTGCTGCCACATCGTCACCTTCCGACGATCTCGCGGTCCGGGTGTTCGATCGGCCGATCGATACCGCCTGGCGGCGCACGTCGTATTCGGGGCTGCTGCGGGCCGCCGAAGAATCGGGCGTATCAAGCGAACCGGAGATCGCCGAGCTGGACGACGAGGTGGATGAGATTCCCTTGCGGTCAATGCCGGCCGGTGCCGATGTGCCCTCGCCGATGGCGCAGCTGCCCGCCGGCGCGGCCTTTGGTTCGTTGGTGCACGCAGTGCTGGAGACCACGGATCCGTTGGCGCCGGACCTGGTGGCGGAACTACAGACACAGATCATCCGGCACCGGGAGCGTTGGCCGGTCGAAGTTCCGGCGGCAGAGTTGGCCGCCGCACTGGAGCCGATGCACGACACTCCGCTGGGCCAGCTGCTGCCGGGTGTGACGCTGCGTCAGATAGGACTGCGGGATCGGTTGTGCGAGCTAGATTTCGAGTTCCCGTTGGCCGGCGGAGATGCGGCCGCGGACTCGTTCGCGCGGCTGGCGGATGTGGGCATGCTGCTGAGAGAGCATCTCGCGGCCGATGATCCGCTGGGGGTGTACGCGTCACGTCTCACCGGTCCCGGGCTGGGTGGGCAGAGCCTGCGCGGATATCTGTCCGGTTCCGTAGATGCGGTGCTGCGGGTTGGCTCTCGGTACGTGGTGGTCGACTACAAGACCAACTGGCTGGGGACCGGCGACGCTCCGCTGACGGCCGCTGATTATTCGCGGCCACGGATGGTCGAGGCCATGCTGCATTCGGACTATCCGCTGCAGGCGCTGCTGTACAGCGTTGTACTGCATCGGTTCCTGTCCTGGCGGCTGCCGGGATACCGGCCAGAAGAACACCTGGGCGGCGCCGTGTATCTGTTTGTGCGCGGAATGTGTGGCGCGACTACCCCGGTGGTAGAGGGGCATCCGGCCGGGGTGTTCAGCTGGCAGCCGCCCTCGGCGCTGGTGGTCGCGCTGTCGGAGCTGCTGTCATGAGCTTGGTGGAGGCGTTCGGCGAGATCCTCGAACCCGCGGATGTGCATGTGGCGCAGCGGCTGACAGCGTTGGCATCCGAGACCGATGAGTCGGTGGAGCTGGCAATCGCGCTGGCGGTGCGGGCACTGCGCGGCGGGTCGGTGTGTGTGGATTTGCGCGCGGTGGCGGCGCAGGTGGATATGCCCTCGCTGCCGTGGCCCGCTGCCGATGACTGGCTGGCGGCGGTGCGGGCCAGCCCCTTGGCGGGTGAGCCGCCCGTGCTGCGGCTTTTCGGCGACCTGCTGTACCTCGATCGGTACTGGCGCGAGGAACAACAGGTGTGCACAGATGTGCAAGCGTTGATGGCCGCCGCCCAACCACGCACCGAAGTGCCCACCTATGAGCGACTTTTCCCGCAGGGATTCGAAGAACAGCAAGCCGCAGCCGACATCGCGCTGTCGCAGGGCCTGACCGTGCTGACAGGAGGGCCGGGCACCGGCAAGACCACCACGGTGGCGCGGCTGTTGGCGCTGCTGGCCGAGCAAGCAACGGCGGCGGATTCGCCGCCGTTGCGGATCGCGCTGGCAGCACCGACGGGCAAGGCGGCGGCCCGGCTGCAGGAAGCGGTGCGGCTGGAGGTCAACAAGCTGGATGCCGTCGACCGGTCGCGGTTGGCCGGGTTGCAGGCGACCACGCTGCATCGCCTGTTGGGATCGCGCCCCGACACGTCGTCCCGATTTAAGCATCATCGCGGAAACCGGTTGCCGCATGACGTGATTGTCGTGGATGAGACGTCGATGGTGTCACTGACCATGATGGCGCGACTGTTGGAGGCAGTGCGTCCCCAGACCCGACTGCTGTTGGTGGGCGATCCGGACCAGCTGGCCTCCGTGGAGGCGGGCGCGGTGCTGGCCGATCTGGTCGAAGGTCTCGGGTCTGAACGCGTCGCTGCATTGCGCACCTCGCACCGGTTCGGCGAGGCGATTGGTGCGCTTGCGTCCGCGGTGCGCGATGGTGACGCCGATCGCGCGGTGGAGGTGCTGGCATCTGGCGATCCGCATGTGGAGTGGTCGACGGATTCAGAGGGGTTACGCGATGTGCTTGTCCCCCAGGCGCTGGCATTGCGTGCGGCGAGTCAGGCAGGTGACGCCGCAGCGGCACTGGCCGTGCTCGACGAGCACCGGCTGCTGTGTGCACACCGGCATGGGCCGTTCGGGGTGACGCACTGGAACCGCCAGGTGGAGCGGTGGATCACCGAGGAGACGGGCGAGCCGCACTGGGCACCCTGGTATGCGGGAAGACCGATCCTGGTCACCGCCAATGACTATGGCTTGCGTCTGTACAACGGTGACACCGGCGTGACGGTGGCCGGACCTGACGGGCTGCGCGCGGTGATCGGCGCAGCATCGTTTGCGACCAGCCGTCTGGTTGAGGTGGAGACCATGCACGCCATGACCATTCACAAGTCCCAGGGCAGCCAGGCGAATGAAGTGACGGTGCTGCTGCCGTCTGAAGATTCCCGGCTGCTGACACGCGAGCTGTTCTACACGGCGGTCACGCGCGCCAAGCAGCGCGTGCGGGTGGTGGGCTCCGAGGCCGAGGTGCGGGCCGCGATCCAACGGCAGGCGGTGCGGGCGTCGGGGTTGGGACGGAGATTGCAAAGAAGTGCATAAAACCGATCCACTGCTTCTGTGCCGGCAATTTCACGGCCGATAACAGGGTGGTGCCCGTGTGTTCCGCGCGGCTCTACATCTAGACAGAATTTGTACTCGTGCTCCGCCCGGTCGTCGACCATGTCCGGCCGAACTTGGTCGTGGACCATCATTCAGTCTTGCCGACCGATCCCAAGAGCTCGCTGCGCTTCCCACTCCACGTCACCACGAGCGCGTCTCGCGCCCGACTGCTGGCGACATACAGCAAAGAGCGCTCCCGCAGCAGCGCTTCGGCGCGTTCCTCGTCGGGCACATTGCGCATAGTCGCGACGGCGGGCACATGCTTGTCGTCGGCGCCGGACAGGATCACCCGGGAGAACTCCATACCTTTCGCTCGGTGCATGGTCAACACCAGCGGATGGCCCGGGCCGGCGGCAGCCTTGTCCAATGCCCGTGCTGAGACGCCGCGCTCCCCCAAGCCGCGAACAAACCGATCGCGCCCATCTTGGCTACGGGTGAGCACGGCGATGTTCTCGGGCACCACGCCTTCGTCCAGCCAGGACTTGATGGTGGTCGCGACGGTGTCGATTTCCGCGGTCTGATCGGGGCACGCGATCAGTTCGGGCACAGGACCATTTCGGGCAGATCGGTAGTCGCTTGACTTCTCCTCACCCTGCTCCAGGTCTCGATAGTCGGCGCCGGCGAGGACGCCCATCGCAAAGCGCAGGTTCTGTGCGGTCGTCCGGTAGTTGAGGGTCAACCGACGTGAGCGACCGACAATCTTGATTCCGAAGCGGCCCAACACAACTGGGCTACCGTAGATCCGCTGGTGCGAATCCTCGGCGATGAACAAATCGTTCGTCCCTTCGGCGACCAGCGCACGCAGCAACGCCCAGTGCGTGGCGTGGAGATCCTGCGCTTCGTCGACGATGACGTGGTCGACCAGGTATCCGCCGCCGTCCTCGGCCCGCAGACGCAGCGCTTCGGCAGCCAGTGCGAGCACCTCGGGGAAACTGATCGTCTCGTCCATTTGACTCTGCCGCCGATACGCATCGACGAGTTTCCACACTGCGATACGTTGCGGGCGGCTGAGCCGGACCCCACGGCCCGGCCGAGCGACTTTCGCGTACTGCTCCAGCGTGGTGATCCGGTTGGCCAACACCACTGCGATGTACTCGGTGTCGAGAAACGCCGGTGTTGCCAGTTTGGTGTCCAAACCGGAGTCGACCGTCTGCACGACGTCACGCCACACAGCTGCCGAATCGGTGCGTTTCGAACTGATTTCGAGGCCGCTGCGCCCGAAAAGAACTTCACACGCGGCAGGGAGGCGGGCGGAGGACAGGTCGAGAACAGCCTTGCCGAGCGCGTCCAGGCCACCCACGTACACTCCCGGGTCACCGGGCTTGTCGGCGATGACCACCTCGGGATCGAGTGCGCGGAGATCGGCTTTCAGACCGTCAGCAAGAGTCCGGTTGTAGGTGGTCAAAACAATTCGGGCCTGGGGGTTGTCCCGAGCAAGGCGTCGTGCCCGGTGGATCGCCACTACCGTCTTGCCGGTCCCGGCACCCCCGGACAGCCGGAAAGCGCCGCTGTAGTTGGCCTCGACGTACTTGCGCTGCTCAGGGTGCAGGAAGATACGCCACGCCGCGAAGTCGCCCCCTTCGATGATGCGTCGCAGCTCCTCGTTGTCCTCGATGAAGGCGAATTGCATCTTCGATGCCGGCCGTTCTAGAGCCTTGATGATCTGCTGGTCCCCGGTGAGCGAGGGATCGACCGGTTCTTCGGTGAAGCCGTGCTTCTCGCGGATATCGGAGATCGCGATACCGGTTGCGAGATCCAGGAGTGCACTGCCCTCCCAATCGAGCGCGCCCTCGGCGGCCTCCAACAACGCCGCCTCGTCGCGGGCGGCCATCGCGCGTTCGGCGACGGCGGGGCTCAGGCCGAGTCCCTCGGTGAGGTCTTCGAGCTTGTAGCCGAACCCGGCGAGATACGTCACCGCGGGCTTCTCAACGCGAACCGCTGAAACAGTCTCGGACACAGCCTGTTCCGCAGGTTCGCCGATCAGACCTTCGAGGGTGCCGTTGATCGGATTGACCCGCAGTGTGGCACGTTCGGCGAGTTTGATCGCTTCGTCGTGGCCCCATGTGCCCATATAGATGTAGGTCGGTCCGGTGGACTTGTCGTCCACTCGGAACAGCACGGCGCGGTAGTGCAGGTCGACGCGGCCTGTCCGCACCCGGGGATCGACCGCCACATGCAACGGTTCGATGTGCAATGAAGGTTGCGTGTCGTCGGCGTTCAGCTTCTCGAAGAAGTCATACACCTTGTTCTTGATCGAGCCGTCCAGCTTCGACATCGCCTTGCTGTTCGACGCGATGACCAGGTTCGCCACCTACATCACTCCGTTCATTCTCAATGCTGCGACGATCTTGTCAGCATCCGGCTCGCACAGCGTCCAACCGTCGGCCGCAGTGTCCTCATCGAACACCACACCAATTCGTGCCCCGGTCCAGGCCAGATCAAGCACGCCACCATCGTCGGTTTCATAACCCAGCTCCGGCACGGCTGCCCCCGCCTCGGCCAGCGCGCTGATCAGACTCCGCTCCGCATCGCTCACTGCCTCGTCATAGATGGTTTGCCATTCGGTAGGCAATGCCACTTCCGTTGTGACCGCCCTACTCACCACCGGTTCGGCGGACAGCAGAGTGCGGGTACTTACCCGGTGGAGCTCGCTGATGCCGAGCCAGTTAGACAGCCGCAGCCATTCCTTCCATGCCTTGCCGTCGAGCTGCTCCAGATGCTCGTCGCGGTCGTCAATGGCAACCACCGCTGTTGGCGGTTCGGCCTTGGTGCGTACGCCCGCCGTGACGGTGACGCCACCGTCGACGAACACCCAGCACACGTCGGTCCCGGACGCCGAGAAAGGTTTGGCGCCGTCCAGAGCGGCGATCGCGGCTTCTGCTGCCGATTCCACCTCAGATTTCGCGCGATTGTCGCCGCGGACAAACAGATACGGCATCCACATGCTCAGCTTGTTCCACGAGCTGATGTCGGGGTTGACCATGAATTCCAGCAGTTGCGTAACGGGATCCTTGCAGAGCAGCCGCACCAGTCCGGGCTGCACCTGAAACTGACCGGTGACGATGTTCGCAGCGTTCTGGTCGAACCATCCCGGAACAAAGTCGTCGCCGGCCTTGAAGCGCTGTAGATCCTCGTGGCTGAACGACCAGACCAGATAACCTGCCTTGCGCAGCTTCTCACGCTTGTCCGCATCGTCGGCAACCCGGTTACACCCCGGGACAGCATGGAACTTCCGTCCGTCTGCGAACACCGCGATCTTCGGGATGTCCGGGTCCGCGGTTTGCAGTTCGAAGTCGGGTTTGACGAATCCGACCGAGACTTGCGGTCGCAGTGACCATTTCCGGGACTTGGCACCCTGCATCGTGATGGTGGCCGACGGACCATAGGTGCCTGGCTTCTCGACGACGGTCGCGCCCATCAGACGCAGCCGACCCACGAAGGCGGCATAGAAGGCGCTCTCCAAGAATGACTCATCGCTGAGCGGTGTCGGCGGCGGTGCTTCTTCGGTGACGCCGCTGGTCCAGTCGTCCAGGACGGGTTCGCTCTCCGAGGCAACGTCGAGAATGGTGTCGAGCAGTTTGAGGGCGGTGGCTCGCGACACCTTGTCGAGTTCGTGTGGAGCCGCGAACGGCAACAGGCAGCGGTGGCAGGCGAGCCGGTCCTCGTTCTGGCACGGGCAGTCTCGTACCTTCCTGCGAGCTGCCGCCAGCACCGCCCAGACCTTCGTGTGGTCGGCGAATTCGGCCAGATAGCCGGTACCGCCCGGCACCGTGTCGTGGATCAGCAGGGCACGGCGGTTGGGCGCGCGCAGCGCGTCGGGAATGGAGGCGACGTCAAGATGCTCAGGCGACCCACCGATCACCTCACGCAACCCCAGCATAGTCGCGGCGGCCAGGCTGGGGTGGGCGAAGGAGTCGTACTCCATCTGCGGCGGCAGGTGCATCAACACGGCCTGCGTGCGCAGAGTGCGGGCCAATGCGATCTCGCGGACGTCCTCGGTGGCCGAGTCCCGCAACCGACACCACGTCCGGTGTTCGTAGCGGTTGTTGCGCCCAGCGCTGTGGTCGATCTGTCCGCAGGACGCGCACACTCGGAACAGCCCATTGGCCGATTCCTCGCCGGCGATGATGCGCTTCTTGCCTTGTGAGTTGCGCCGACCGAGGTTGAGCCACCGAATGTCGATGCGGCGCAGATATTCTGCACCGAACTCAGAGTCGGCACGGAACCAAGTGCGGCCGACTTGGGAGGGGTCGACGTCGGCAGCAACCACCACCGTGAAGGGTTCGCGTTGCCGGTCGTCACGGTTGTCGTTGATAGTTGCCTCGTCCCGGCGTACCTCTGCCGACACCCTGGTCATCTCGACCACTGGTACCCGCTGGCTCACGTCGGCGATACCGCTGTTCTGGCACCGTGGGCAGCTCGACACCGGGTCTGCCGTCGACCCGGCCGGGCTGACACCGGCCCAGCCGCATTGCGGGCACAACTGCCAGCTCTGGATGTGCGATTCGGCGCTGCCCAGGTCGACGGCATCGATCGTGACGGCAAGGCCCTGGGCGTAGAAGGTAGCGCCGGGCGCGAGCTCGGTGAGTGCGACCCGCGAGCCACGCTGGTAGCTGAGCGAATCTCCCATGTAGTTGCCTGTGTCGGGATCGACCCAGGTGACGCCGACGTCCAGGGTCACGGTGTCGTCGAGCAGTGTGTAGTTGGGCAGCACGCCGTAGCGTTCCAGGACCGAGATCCAGTAGTCGGTGGTGATCGAGTTGATCTGGGCACCAAGGAGTTTGCGCGATCCCTTGGCGATGCGCAGCGCACGACGGTCATCGTCAGTGGCTGCCGGGGAGGCCGCGCGTCGTTCGAATTCAGGAAGGTCGGCATCCACCGCGTCCCTCCGGGCGGTGAGTTCCTTGAGATCCTGGCGCCATTGGTGGGCGGCAGCGGTGAGATGCTGAGTGAGTCCGCTGGACCCGCCCTGCGGCGGGTTCGTGGCCCAGGCCCGCAACCCGCTGATCGCATCAGCGCTGAGGTGCACCCCGAACTGTGCCAGGAATCCGTCGAGCAGTGTGTCGGATTCGGTCGCAGCAAGGTCGAGCAAGCCGGCTAGCCAACTATCGGCACCGTCGTCACCCATCACCGAGCGGGCATCCTTGGGTGCAGTGACCTGCGGGTCGCGTGCCAGCCGGTCGATGATATGGGCGACGTACTGGCGCAGCAGGATCTCCTCGGCGTTGAGAAGTGTTGCTGGAGGCCGTACTTCGCCCTGAATCACGGACAGCGGCTCGAACAGCTTCGGCAGGTGCTCACCGCGGCCCCGCACGTATGCCAGTACCAGCGAGTTGCCCGTGAGTCGGCCCGCACGGCCGACGCGTTGCAGGTAGGACGCCACTGATTTGGGGAGCGAGCCCAGCATCACGGTGGACAGGTCACCGATGTCGATGCCCATTTCAAGAGTGGGGGTGGCCACCAACACATTCGGCGCCTGCGGGTCATTGCCGCCGCGTTTGAACGCGTTTTCATAACCCTGGCGCACTTTGGCGTCGAGCAGTGAGGTGTGCTCGCGGGCCACCACCCGTTTCATCTCGGCCGAGCCGTAGAGCCTCCGATAGAAGTTGTCACCTTTTGCGGCGCGACGCAGTTTGCCGGGGCAGCGAGTGAGCAGGCATGGCGCACCGTCGAGTTGGTCGATGGTGATGAGGCTGCCGGGGACCGGGGCTTGGCAGATGTCGCATGCCAGCAGGTGCCGTCCGGCTTCCAGGGCTTGCAGGCTCGGTGCGCTGACTCGGACGGCCGAGGGCGGCAGTTCGTACACCGTAGCCCCGGTTTCGGTGGTTAGCGTGTTCAACAAGAGCTGTGCGGTGAGTTCGGTGAACAATGCCTTGGCGAGGAAGGCACCTTCGTAGGAACTGACGCCCAGGCAATCCGAAGTCCAGCGGGCGTACCAGGACGATGGCGGCGTGATCGGGTCGTATCCCTCGGGCAGCGCAGTACTTCCCGATTTGATGGCCGGGAATGCCGGTGCCGGACGACCTTTGGGGAAGGCGGGCATGCCCTGGCCACGGGGGCGGCCTCCCCAAATGTGGTAGCGGTTGGCGTTCTTCTCCAGGTACGGACGTAGCCATTCGTGGTGGATGCCGCCACGAGTGCGGATGCGTTCGACCGTGCCGCGGACCCAGCCGGCGACGGCGGAGTCGGTGACGTCGGCCAGTGGGATCTGCACGCCCTCGGTGTGCTCGATGGCGTGCCGGCCGATGATCATCGCGCGCTGCGGTGCACCGAGATACACCTCGGAAACGACGCTGCCAGTCAGTTCCAGAGTGCGACCGGTCCGCGATTGCAGACCGAATTCCAGGTCGATGTCGAATCGGAGACGACGTTTGGCCCGGTCCTCGGCGGCCCGGCGGGTGTTGGGGTGCACGTCGGGCTTCCAGAACCCGACGAACTGTTCGCGGTCCACGATGTCGGGCGGCAGCAGTTGATAGCGCAGCACCGGGTCGGTCCCGGCCCGGCTGATGACGGCCTGGGCGAGTTCGGCAAGGTCGAGTTCACCATCGCCGAGCGCCCCGCGCAGGGCAGTGCGCAGAGTCAGGCTGTGGGAGCGTGCTTGCACGAATCCGGCGCGGTGCGCGGCGTCCTGCACGCTGTCGGTAAACATCAACGCTTTCTTCTCGGCAGCGTCGAGGTTCTCGTCACCGAACAGGTTCGACAGGGTCACCGACAGTTGGGTGGCGACGGCGCTGCCGAGGAACCGGATGCCGTCAGCGGCACCGCAGGCCGGACACACGTCGTTTCTGGATTGTTCATCGGCATCAGGCCCGTCCAGGGTCAGTACCGGAAGTACCTTTCCCTCAACTGCTTCGGGACTCTCTGGGTCCGGTGCGGTGGACTGGAGCTCACGGTGGTTGAGGTTGAACCACCGCAGATTCTCCACCTTGGCGGCGACTTGCGCTTCCGCGGGGGCGGTGATGAGCGAACGGAAGCGTGGCGCTCCGGCGGCGTGGTCGGCTCGGATGGCTTCATCGGTGACATCGAGCGCGCTGCCGGTGGGGGCCAGCCGCGCCCCCCAGCCAGAGCGTCCGCAATGCCGGCAGTACACCGCGGGCAGGTGGAGCTCGGTGTCGTCGGCGACCGCGCCGTCGTCGGACCAGCGGTAGGCAGCGGTGGCCTGCACCGCGCGATCGACGCGACTGAGTTCACGAATCCACAGGTGTACGTCGACGCCCAGTGCCGCCCGACCGATCTCGGCGCGCACATGCGACAGCATCGCGAACAGGTACTCGAGGTAGCGGACTCGCTGCGCCTGGACGCGGGCGGCGTCGCGTTCACCGATGGCCGATGGGAACACCCGCTCGGCGAGTCCGGACAGCAACACCGCGTCGACGGCGCTGCGCAGTACCTCGGCGATGAACGGATGCCGCTTGAGCTGATCGAGCATCGTTGCGGCGTCGAGGGTGTCGGGAACATTCGCGAACAGGGTTCCGAAGACCGCTTCCGCGACGGCGGTGTTGTCGCCCGCCTTGTGGTGGGCGGCCACGATCGCATCGAGTGCATCCGGCAGCACCGGTACGACGCGGTGAAACTCGTCGTCGCGCTCCCCCGTCCGCGCATCCAACCACGCCTCGGGCGCGAGGCGGGTTTCCCCGATCACCGCCTCGGCGCCGAATTCTTCGCCGAACACGGTGTGGGCAAAATCGATCATCGCGGTGGGTGCGGCGCCTGAGCCCAAGGTGGCGGAGGTGGCGACCGGGGTGATCTTTCCGAGCGGTCGTGCCCGGTCCTTGTCGGACACGCGCGAAGCTTCGTTCCAGTGGCTTTTGAGGGTGAGGCCGAGGCGGCGCAACAGCATCGCCACGTCGGTGCCCTGCGCGCCGTCGTAGGTGTGGAACTCGTCGAGCACCAGGAACTGTAGTGAGTCGGCCGAGAGCCGCCACATGTCGGCGCGACCGGGGTGCAGCAGCATGTGGTCGAGCATTTTGTAGTTGGTGAGGAGGATGTCGGGCGGGGCATCGTGCATCAGGGTGCGGTCGGTGATCAGTCCGTGTTCGGAGACGCGGGTGCGCCCTCCGGTGGTCTGTTCACCGGTGTAGAGCCCGGCGGTGACGGCGGCCAGCCGCGGGTCACCGGTGATCAGCCGGACCAGGCGTTCGGCCTGGTCGTTGGCCAGGGCGTTCATCGGGTAAAGGATCAGCGCCTTCATTCCGGTGACGCCGGATTTCCTGGCGCGCAGCACATGATCGAGGACCGGGTAGAGGAACGCCTCGGTCTTACCCGAGCCGGTCCCGGTGGTCACCAGTGTCGGCTGCGGCCGGTCCCGATGTTTGGTCGACAGCCGTTCAAACGCGCGGGCCTGATGGCCGTACGGCATGAAATGCTCGGGCCACCAGTCCAGTTGCTCGGTCCACTCGGCACCGGCCGGGGCGAACGGCAACCGCAGGCGCACGTAGGGCCCCTTGAACACCCCCGTCTCGGGGTGCCCGACGAAGTCGGTGAGCGCGGCCTGCGCGTCGGGATCGGTCAGCGCGAATGTCGTTGCGAGATAGTCGGTCAGGCCTTCGCGCAGATGCTCGGCTTGCAGAGTCGGGAGAAGAGCGCCCATCAGAAGTCCCTTATCATGGCGCCGTTTGGGACGTGACCAGCGGATCGTCGACCAACAGATCTTCCGGGTTCCAAATCTGTTGTGCCACCATCTCGTAAAGCTTGCCTCGGTCCAAAACCGCCTGTGCAGTGAAATCGTCGTACGGCGTGAACGGCAGACCGGTGCGATCGAGGAACTGCCGGAAACCCGGATTGTTCTTGTAGCACTCAGCGTTCAGAGACCGCGCGAGCAGATTCTGAGCGTTGTAGTGTTTCAGCTTCTTCTCATAGGTCATGTCGCCGTAGCTGGCATTGAACTTCTTCGGCAAAAGCAGGAGATCGCCGATGAGGTTACGATGATCCGCGAAATCGGACGCGTGCTCGAACTCGTCAGAGTGGCGGCGAGGATGGTTGGCCCAGATGTGTTCCACTTCGTATTTGACCGGCGAGCCGCTGGTCATTTGGAGGTATGTCGAGTGGCCACCGGATTCTACTTCGACGTAATCGGTGATGCGGGCAAGTAACCGGTGCAGGTGCCGACGGTTCTGTTGATGCAGCCTGAGTCGGTCTGTGCTACCGATTCGCTCAGCCTCTTGCATCAGCTGGTCGTAGAGAATTCGCCCCACCTTTGAGACATCCTGGCCGCGAATCGCTTTCGTGTCGAGGAAGGTTCGATATTGCAGGGTGGAGGCGTCGATTGCACGATTGTTCCAGATCCGCCAAGTCAGCAAGATGTCGACGTAGTTCGCGACAAGGCTGATCTTGCGGACCGCAACGGCATCGTCCTCGCCGACGACCAACGGCGCGAGCAACATCGGAATCTGCAGAGTGAACTGATGATCAGCGTTGTACCGGACGCGCTCCAGACCTGCCACCAACGCCGGCGCCTTTGTTGCCGCCATGATGGTCATGAAACGACGACTGTAGAACTCGAAGTCCTCGCGAATAAATCGGGAGTAGTCCTCGGACTTATCCAGGCCGACGCGTGAGGCATTGCTTCGCAGCCACCGGTGGAACTCGGTGCCGATTTTGTCGTAGTCCAAGCCGACCGCGCCCTTGCGCCGTTCGCGAATCGTCTCTGCGTACTGGCTGCGGAGCCACGCCTTGAAGAAGTCGGCGTCGAGTTCCTTGCCGAGAGCGGCTAGATCCTGGACTCGCTGCCGCCACAAATCTCCCGGCACTCGGCGAGCTTCCTCGCTAATCCCGGCCAGCAGGTAGCCCTTGAGCATGTCGACGGGGCGCAGTTGCAGCCCGCGGTCATTCATCGTCTCGAAGATGGTGTAGGCATCGTCATCGCTGTAAGCAGTGATCTGGATGATCTGGACGCGGTACTGCAGCCAGTCGATGAAGTACGGCAACGCATCCCCCTGAAGGTCCTGGGGCAGCAGCTCGCCGATGTCTTCGTAGCGCTCGACGAGGTTGCGCACCGAATCGCTGTCTGCGGGAGAGGGAGTGAACGCCTGTCCCTCGTACAGCGCCGTCATACAAGCGACTCGGTCCTCGACATCGAGGTTGAACGACTTCTTGCCGAACGCATTCGACAGGATCAATTCGTCGATGTTCGGCTCGTTGTGGCCATTCTGTAGTTCGCGCAGATAGGTCAGCAGTAGCGTCAGCGTCGTCAGACGTTGTTGTCCATCGACGATGAAACGTTGCGCACCCTTCTCACTGATCACGATCGAGCCCAGGAAGTAGAACGGATACGACTGCACTGCCTCGCGCTGGTGTGAGGGCTGGTAGGCCTCGAGGAACTGATCACTCAGATCATCGATGAGTTCGCGAAGCTGCTTCTCTTCCCACTTGTAGTCGCGTTGGTAGTAGTCGATGGTGTACTTGGCGCCCTTGAGGATCTCGGCGACTGACCGCGCTACCCCGTGTATCTCCTTCAACTGATCTCCCCTGTCTCTCGCCTGGACAACGCGATTTGCCTCATCACCTAGGACTCCATCAAGGCACTGAAATGCTTGTGCGCCAACTCCATATCGCGCTCCCGGTCCACCCCGACGAATGGCTCCACATACGTAACGCCGTCGACGGTGAGGTCTTCGGCTTTCAGCATCCCCTTCTTGCGGTACTCCGACGCCAACTTGCCCGGAAGCTGGCGACCGTTCGCGTCATAGAGCGCGTCACGTTCGTACTTCTGCAACACGGGGAACTGGGTCCGATAGATGGTGAGCAATTCGTCGGCGGTGATGCCGAGCATGATCGCCACAATCGCATCGATTTCGACCAGCGCCTGCCGGCGGTCCGCAGCCCGACGCAACGGTGTGGACCATTCCCATTGCTTGTCGACGGCACCCAGCGGTATGCGACCCTCGTAGTCCACGCCAATATGCGGAACCCATGAATCCTGCTGCCACGCTTTATGGTATAGCCCTTCCCATAGCGGGGCGTACGGGCGAACCAGGCAATTGAGGCGGAGGGTGCGGAGCAGGAGCTGCGACTCGAAGGCGTGCTTGCGGAAGTGGGGCACCTTCGCGAGGACGCCGATCTTAATGTTAGCCACGCCAGTTACTTTGATAAGGAAATCTGCCGCTAGCGAGGACGTCATTGCAGCAGCCCGCACGATGTCGGTCAGATCTGGTGAGGTCAACGAGAACAAGCCCAGAACGTGCGTCGGACCGGGCGGAACGATGGCCGAGTGCAAGGTCCGCACATTGGCCGGCTCCCCCATCGCGCGCCAAGCCAGCCGGAAGTAGTTCGAACTGGGCTCCCCAAGCCATTTCGGGTATGCTGCAATGTATTCCGGGTAGGGCTTTGCACGCTGGTAGCTAGTTCTCGGGATAAACGAGTCTGAGATCTGATCGTGGTCGATGAGCGTCGTGTCGAGACGGTTTTTCATCGTAATGTTCGGCTGTTTGAATAAGGGTGTCGCGACCGAGAGATGCGGCCCCTGCAGGATGACGTCCTCCCAGCGGTCGGGAACTGCGGATGCTGATTCGAAAAAGCCTAGCTTGCGGTCAGCCGTCTCATGCCAGCCTGCCGTCCATTCGAAGTCGATGCTTCCTAAGCGTGGCGCAGCGGCAATCTTGCCGAGAACGTGTGCACTGGCCCGGTTTACTGGATACAGCATGCGTGCCTCGGCGGGCGGGGTGCCAGGTTCATCGATCAGGGCCGCCCAGGTGGATAGCTGCGGCTCAGTGACCTCGATGATTCGTTCGGCATGGGGGCGGATGTCCCAGCGGCCGTTCTCATCCTTAACACCTGGGACGGCAGTGGCACCGTCGTGGCCAAAGGAACGGCTGACCGCATCAGGGTGGTAAATCGAAGCACTATGCAGGAAGCGAATGGGGGATTGGTGTCCGTAGACGTGCACACCGAAGACATTGTGATGGTCGACCTCGAAGAGGCTGAGTTCATTCCGGAACTGCCAGTGCCTCCGCAACCGCCGATACGTCTCCCTTCGCAGCCCTTTTGCCCGCAGCTCGGTGAAATGACTCTCCGGGTGTATCAGCCCCACAACACCTTTCGCTGAAATCGACCGCCACGTACGTTCCATGAAGCAGCGGTACAGATCCGGCTGCAACCCCACCAGCACCGGTCGATCCACGGCCGATCCCAGATGCTCATTGGCGCCTGCCTGCTCGGTCCGCTCCTCGAGGAACGCGTCAAGCACACCGGTCCGCCCCAGTGTCTGCTCGCGTTTCCGTTCCTTGACGGATTCGGTGGGCTTGTTTGTCAGCTGCCACCACGGGTCGAAATCAGCGAGCACACCAGCCTCGTCCCAATCGGGGCGTACCCAGGGCGGATTTCCGACCTGCAAATCAAAGCCGCCGCGGGCGAAGAGGGGCGCGAAGTCCAGCTCCCAGTGGAAGAAGCCTTGCGCCTCGGCGATGGACTGACTGACCCGCAGCCACGGATATCCGTCGAGCGCCTTGTCGATCGGAAGTGCTTGGGAAAAGGTGCGATCCGTGCCCTCGGCAACATCGAGCTCCGACCAGCTCAGATCGCCAGCCAGGCTGGTTTGCCCGTACTTCTCGAACTTGCCGGCTTTAAGTGGTACCCCGAGCAGAGCTTCCAGGCCGCCGACCCACTGATCCCAGTCCGGCGGTTCGATGTCGGTGGTCAGCGGCCAGGACCACAGCGCGCACCAGGCGTCCATCGCCCGGCGCAGCCGACGGTAGGCGCCGTTCTCGTCGTGCAACACCGTCTCGATCTGTTCCCGCGTCACCACCGTGTCGGAGCGGTCGTGCTGATGTAGACCCCACACGTCGATGTCGCGGCGGATCTCAGATTCGGCGATGGTCAGCCGGCGCAACGTGAACTCCCACAGGGTTTCTACCCGCTGCGCCAGCGCTGCCAGCCGCTTCTTGATCGCGGAGCTGGGGTTGGAACGAATTCCATTGCGCCACAGTTTCAGTTCCTCGCGCTTGTCCGGTGCATAGGTTTTCGCCTCGGCGGTTTCGGTCACCGCACCCCAGCCGTGCGCGGGCAACAGGAAGTGATGGATACCCGTGCCGATCTCCTCGCCCAGAGGCACATCCTTCGGAACTTCCTTAAGCCAGGCCTTCTTGGCCAGCACGGTTGGGGCGTACACCGCGCGGCGCGCCCCGATCAGCGAGTTGCCGCGGCGCAGGTGCAATCCGAACCACGGGGCCTGCAGGCCGGCGACCATGGTGTCCAGCCACAGCGAAATCTCGGCCAGTTCCACCGCCGTGGCATTCAGGTCGACCCCGTACACCTGGTGCAGTGCCAGGTAGGCCTTCACCTTCTGCAGTTCCAACTGGTAGCGGTCGGCGTCGATGACCTCGCCGAGATCCTCCTGCTTGCGCTTGAGGTATTCGGCGGCCAGCTGGCGCACCGCCTCGATCGCGAACGCGCCCGACCCGAGCGCGGGCTCGCAGATAGTCAGCTCCAGGATTTGTTCGGGTGTGGTGCGTTGGCCGTCCTGATCCAGAAGTTCGGCAAGTGCCTGAGAGACAACGAACTTCGTCAAAACCTCTGGCGTGTAGTACGACGCGGACTGTTGCCGTTCCCGGCCGGCGAGCCGGAAAACGAATGTGCCCTCGCGGTGTATCACCGGCACCTGTTCGCCGGTCGCCTCGTCGACCGTCTTCACGAAATCCGACTCGGACAGGTGATCGGCCCGCGTCACCGGCACCACCCACGACCCCTTCTCCGGGTCACCGTTCTTGGCCACCTCGTAGAGGTCTTCCTTGGCGAAGAAGCCGGTGTAGGACATCAGGCCCTCGTACACCGCACCGAGCTGGTTGATGCCCAACTCCGCGTAAGAGATGAACCCGCGGTCAGCACCCTTGCGCCCCTTGGATTCCTTGGACAGCAACAGATGTTCGAGCACTCGCTGGGTGGCCTCGTTGCTCAAGCCCACCTGGTCGATCAGCGCGGTCGCTTCCTTGGTGAACAGGTCGGCGCGCAGCGCGTTGAACTCCAGTCCCGGCGCGGGATCGTCGGCAACCTGGGAGGTTTGCGGGGTGTGGCCGCGGTCGACCAGCCGGAACAGGGTGGCCAGCGACTCGTAGAGATGGGTGCCGCTCTTGGCGGCCGGGGAAACCAGTTCGGTCAGGGTGAGTTCGCGCAGCCGGTCCAGCCCGTAACCCTCGCCGTACTCGGGTGCTCCCGCGGGCAGCACCCGCAGCTCCGGGGATGCTTCGGCGTACAGCAGGAACAGGATTCGATACAGGAACCGCAGCGAATGCTTGGCGAGCTGTTGCGGGTCGATCGCATCCAGCGGCAAGCCCCGGTCTGCGCGGCGGCGCACCACGTCATTGGCAATGATCTCGATCGACAGTCGGATGCCTTCACGCAGATCCTTCGACACGCCGACGGTGTGTTTGACCGAGTCTTCGAGAACACCTGTCCACCAGATGTTTCCGTCGGCATCGGGCAGCAGGGCCTGGCGTCCCAGCACCGCGGCGACCCGGTCGAGCTCACCGCCACGTCTGTCGTCACGCCGCTCGGCCACCACCAGCAGGTCGACGGCAAGGTAGCGGCCCTCGGCCCATCGTTCCGCCTCCGCGAGCAGCAGCCATTGCCCCGCCTGCACCACCACGAACGCCGGTGGCTCGTCGACGCGGAACACCGCCGACACCGCCTTCGACACCGCCTCGATCGGCTTGCCGTCCTCTTCCCCCGCGTCGAGCAGGTGGCCGGTCTGGGGGTCGAGCAGATCGTCGATCGACTCCACCGGGTGCGCCTGCAGAAACAGCGTGCTCGTCACGCCGGGCAGTTGCGCATTTGGCAGCCGTAGTTGCGTGCCGGCACGTTCACCGGTGAACTCGTCCAGTTTCTCGCCGAAGCCGAGTGTGCGGCGCACCAGGGAGTGCGTGTCCGCGGCGCCACCGGGGTTCTCGGCGAGAGCGGACAGCGCGGTTTGCAGGTCGCGAGTCGCCGCGAGCAACTGCTGGCGCACCGTTTCGCGACCCTCCTTGGCCTCGGCGTCCCACTGCTTGCGCAGCTCGATCACCTTGCCCTGGAAGGACTCCCGCGTCGAGTCGGTGGTGAAGTAGTGCTCGCTGATCCAGTCCTCGCCGACGACGATCGAATCGTAAGAAGCCATGCTCTATTGGTCCTTTCCTGCCGCGGCGGAAGTGTCCGCGTCGACGATCACCAGCAGCGGCCGCACCAACTGCTGGGTGGGGGCCAGCAAGTCGGCGAGCCGCTGTTCCTCGTTGATGCGCCGGCTGAGCTTGCCCACTCGGGACTTCTGCGCACCGAACAGTTCCAGCTGCTCGGCCTCGTCATGCCAACGCTGCGCACGCTTGCGCCACTGCGAAAGTCGTTCGGTGGTGGCCTTTTCCTGCGCGTCGAGCACCCAGCGCATCTCTCGCTGGGCGTTGTCCACCGCAGCCGGAATCAAAGCGCGGTAGCGGTCCACATCGGCGACCGGCCCGGGGTTCGACGAGCCGGGCTTCAGCGCGGTGTCGGCGGTGAGGAAACCGATATCTTCGAGTGTCTCCACCATGCAGAAGTCGGGGTTGGCCGGGTTGGGGAACACCGCGGTGGAGAATACTCGCGAAATCAGCTGGCCCCGTTTGTTGGTCAGTGTGCCCATCAGCAGCACCGTCGGAGCGTCGACATTGCCGCGGATGACGAACACCTGATTGCGGCCCAACGCGGTCAGCGCCCGGTCACTGGCCCAATCCAACACCGGGTGCAGCGGGCCGAGGTAGTGGGCTTCGGGCCACGTGGTGTTGTTGACGCCCTTGCCTTCTCGCGCTTTGCGCAACTGGGTTTCACCGACCGGGCGTGTGGTGGCGAGCTTGAGCCGTTCGAGCACCCGGCCGTGCTGTAGATAGTTCTGCGGCAGTTGACCGAGGCGTTGACGAAGATCTTTCGGTGGTGTGAGCTCGGCGATGCCGTGGTTCGTGTTGACTGTCCAGCCCACACCGTTGCGGTCCGGCGGCGCGTGCGGCGCATCGTGAAACGCTGCATGCAGCGCCTCATCGAGGAAGGTCAGATCGTCGGGATAGAGGCTTTGACGCGGCGAGGTTGGCAACACGGACGGAGTGTCGTCGACCGCATCGAACTGGGCGAAGAACGCATCCAGGTCGTCGCCGTCTGCGACGTCCTCGGCGGTACGGACGGCGGCGTCGAGATCCATGCCCTTGGCCAGCACGTCGCGGATCGCGTTCTCTTCCTCGCTGACACTGTGCTTGCCCATCAGTGATGCCACGTCACCCAGCGTCGAGTGCGCTTGATTCTCGCGTTCCAGCAGCCGGGACAGCACCCGCAGGTCGCCGGAGAACTCCGGATCGGACGGTTCGAGGATCAGCGATGAGATCACCGGCGGATGTTTCTGCCCGTACCGGTCCACGCGGCCGTTGCGTTGTTCGATGCGGATGAGGCTCCACGGGATGTCGTAGTGGATGAGGTGATGGCACTGGGCGTGCAGGTTCACGCCCTCCGACGCCACGTCACCGGTCACCAGAATCCGGATCGGGGAGGTTTCCAATTTGAAGTTGTCGACGATCTCCTGCTGCTCGACGTCGGAGAGCCCGCCGTGCAGCATGGCGATGTTGTCGGCAGCAAGGCCGGTGGCCTTGGGCAGGTGGTCGCGCAGCCAGGTGAGCGTGGCGACACGTTCGGCGAACACCACCGCCCGCGTCGGGCTCGCCTTGCCGACGCCGATCTCCTTCAGTCGCGCCACCAGGGCGGCGAACTTGCCGGCCTGCTCGTTGAGGGCCTTGGCGTTGAGGTCGTCGAGCGTCTGCAGGGCTTTTAGTTCGGCGCGTTGTTCGCGGTCCTTTTCGTCAAGTTTGTTGCGGCGCTGCTTGATTGACTCTGCGAGCGCGGCCGGCGAGGACAGGTATGCCTTGGCCAGTGTCCACGGGAACAGGGCCTTGGTGTCTCCGGAGTACGGTGAGCTGCCGGTGTGTGGATGCAGCCAGGTCTGGGACAGTTCGGCGGCCACCGCGTCCTCGGCCGGGGAGGGTTTCACCAGCCGGTGTACCGGCTCGGCACGTTCGGCCCAGTCGCCACCGACTTCGGCGGCCACGTCGGGGCTGTGCCGGTGCCGTCGGATGAGCAGGGATTCGACGTCACCTTTGGTGAACGATCCGTCCGGCTGCACCACGGTCGGATCGAGCAGGCGCAGCAGCTCGGCGAACGATTCCTCGCGGCCGTTGTGTGGGGTAGCCGACGCGAGGATCAGCGCCTCTGTGTTGGGGGCCAGGACACGGGCAAGCTCGTTGTTCAGGGTGCCAGCGTTGGTGAGGTTGTGTGACTCGTCGATGACGACCGCGTCCCACTGCTGGCGTTCCAGGTGCGCCTTGTACCGCGGGCTCTTCAGGGTGTCGATCGAGATGATGGCCCGCTTGAAATAGGTGAACGGATTGCGGGTGGCAGGGAGCTTCTGACGCACCTTCTGGATGCCTGCCGAATCTAGCCGGACGAACGGGAGCGCGAACCGGCACCACAACTCGTGCTGCATCTGCTCCAGCACGTGCTTGGGAGTGACGACCAGGATCCGTTCACCGCGGCCGCGTCGCACCAGCTCCGACAAGATCATTCCGATCTCGATGGTTTTACCGAGACCGACAGCGTCGGCGATCAGGATGCGGGGCCGGATGTGCAGCGGATCGAGTGCTTTGGTCACCGCAGCGCGCTGGTAGGCCAGGGCGTCGGCGAGCATGTGCGTCGAGACGGTCAGCGCTTGATCGCCGTACGGGACTGGTGTCTTGCGCAACAGGGCTTCCAGCCACAGCCGCGAATCGCGGTAGCCAGACGATCCGTCCGCGACGACCTTCGCTTCTCTGGGATCCTGGGGTTTGATCTTGTCGAGGCTGGAGTAAAACGCGGCGGTGGTGTCGGCGACCAGTTCAGACAGGCCGCGGACGTGCACCAGCCAGCCGTCTGCGCCCTGTTCGGCCTTGGTGACCAGCCATTCCTCGTCGCGCACGACGACGATCGAGCCGGGGGCGACATTTATGTCCAGACCTGACCTAGCCGTGACTCGGACTGCAGGCATCCTTCAGCGCTTCGCCTCATCGCAATACAGACCGGTCATTGATCTCAAGCCAAAAGCAACTGCAGGCGTATACGACAACATCTCAGTTCTCCCCATTCCTGGTTCTCATGCCTATCTTCGAGGTAAGCCGAATAGAATCGCACACGCCGCCGACAAATTGAGCGCTCGTCTACGGGGTGAAATAGTCGAACGACCCGCCCCCTCCGCGCACCGAATTAATTACCGATCGCTCTGCCTCGATGCCTGGACATATATATCCGAGCATTCCCTGCCCTTTTGCGAGCCAGCAGTACTGGCGCTAGGCGGAAGATTATCCCAGCGCCCTAGGGCGGTGTAACGGATTTCAAGATCGAGGCCCCTACCCGATCTACTGACTGTGAAGTCCAGGGGCTCTGCCAATTTCTGAGGTGAATCAGGTTTGTTACCGGACAGGCGAACCTCCCAAGCTGGACTACCCAACTGGCTGCACTTCTGCAATCGCCACAGAGCCGACACCCATCAGGGAAACCCACCAATCACCCGACTGACCAACCCTCCCCGGACATCGCACCCACCCGCACCGCCACCATCCGGCACACTGGCATAGAACGCCATGACCGCAGCCGTGCTAGGACAGATACACAGATGACGCAACCGCAGTACCCACAAGGCCAGTTCCAGCAGACTCAGCCCCAGCAGTTCCCCACATATCAGCAGCCCAGCCCGTACGGGATGCCTCCGGGCGGCTACGCGCCTGCCCCCAAGCCGCCCCGGCCGCCGCTGACCCCGCAGCAGAAGGCGCTGGCCATCGTCGGCGGCTCGCTCGGCGTCTTCCTGATCGCCCTGCTCGTCCTGGGCCTCACCACCGACAATTCCAGCACCGAGAGTGTCCGGACGCATGCCAGCGACCAGATCATCGATTCGCCCCACTCCTCAGGCTCCAACGACGAGCAGGACATCAAGGCGATCAAGCAGACCATCTCCGGGATGGCCGAGGCCGCCAAGGCGAATGACTTCAAGAAGATGCTCACCTTCTTTTGCGCCAAGTATCGCGAGGCGTTCAAGGACATCGCGGGCAGTGGCCAGGCTCCCGATCTCAACGCCCTGACCAAGTCCGACAACGGCCCGTCGAAAATTACCGGCCTGGACATCAACGGCGACACGGCGGTCATTCACATCACCGACGCCAAGGGCAAGCACGATATCGAGTTCAAGAAGGAGACCGGCGGCTGGAAGTTCTGCCCCAGGGCCTAGCAGCTCCACTCGTCCGTGAGTGGATTCCACCGTGGCCGTTGGATATTCGCCGTACGCTCGGCATCCACCGCCGCGGCTCGGGCGACCCGGCCTATCGCGTTTCCCCGGGCGGGTCCATCATCCGGGGCTCGTACACCCCCGATGGCCCCGGGGTGCTGGCGATCTCGCGTGCGGACAAAACCGTGGTCGGCCGCGCGTACGGCGACGGTGCCGAATGGCTGCTCGACCGTCTGCCCCGTCTCCTCGGCGCCGATGACGAGCCCGAAGCACTCACCCCCAAACACGACGCCGTCGCCCGGTTGGTCCACGGCGGCACGGGTGTGCGCCTCGGCGCCACCGATCGTGTGTGGGAAGCCCTTGTGCCCGCGGTCCTGGAACAGAAGGTGCCCGGTGCGGAGGCATGGCGCGCCTGGCGGTATCTGATCAACAACGTCGGCATCGACCTGGGTGGCGCCAAGACGCCGCCACCGCAACGGCAATGGCTCGACATTCCGTCCTGGGAGTGGCACAAGTCCGGAGCCGAACCCGTGCGCATGCGCACCATTCGCGCCGCCGCGACCATTGACGTGGAAACCAAACCCGAGCACCTGACCGCCGTCCACGGCATCGGACCATGGACCGAGGCCGAGATACGGATCCGCGCGCTGGGCGACCCCGATGCCGTGCCCGTCGGCGACTATCACATCCCCGCACAGGTGGGCTTCGCCCTCACCGGCCAGAAAACCGATGACGCCGGCATGCTCGAACTCTTGGAACCCTATGCCGGGCAACGCTATCGCATCATTCGGCTCATCGAACTGGTCGCCCCAAAGCCCGCCCGGCGTGGATCACGGATGCCCGTGCGCGACTACCGCAACTTCTAAGATCCGACAAGCTGTCCGGTCAATTTGTGGATAGCCATCGTGGTTGTGGATAACCCCGGCCAGCTGTCGGTCGTCGTGCATAGCCTTCAGGCGTGAGTCCAATCGACGATCTACTGACGACGGCAACGGCTGTCGTCGAGTCGTCGTTCGATGAGCTCAACAATCCCGAGTTGCTTTCGGCACTAAGGCAACTGGAGATCGCACAGCGCAAGATCACTGCGGCCTCACACACACTCACCGCCAGGCTGGTGCAACGCGGTTCACCGGTCGCGTTGGGCGGTACGTCATTCGCGGAAGTGCTGGCACGGTACCTCTCGATAACTACCGCGACCGCCCGGCGCCGCCTCGCCGACGCCGCACATCTCGGCCCACGGCGTGCATTGACCGGCGAGCCCCTGCGACCCGCACTTCCGTATGTGGCCCACGCATTGCGAGAGGGCCGCCTCGGTGATGAGCACGTGCGGATCATCCGCAGGTTCTTCGATGTATTGCCCGACGCGGTCGACGCCGACACCCGCGAGGCCGCCGAGAAGCAGCTGGCATCCATGGGAACCGAATTCGGCCCGGAACAACTCCGCGCAGGCGCCGATCGGATCGCGGCTCTGGTCAATCCCGATGGGCGGTTCTCTGACATCGACCGCGCCCGCAGGCGGGGCATATCGATCGGACGCCAGGGAGCCGACGGGATGAGCGCCCTCAGCGGCCTGCTGGATCCAGAGACCCGGGCCTACTTTGACGCGGTGCTGAGCAAGCTCGCGGCGCCAGGCATGTGTGATCCTCGCGATGAATCCCCCATGACCGAAGGTGAACCCGACTCGGCGGCCGCCGAGCGAGACACACGAACATCCGCCCAACGAAACCACGATGGGCTACGCGCATGCCTGCGCAGCACCTTGGCCTCGGGCAAGCTGGGCGCACACCGTGGACTGCCCGTCACCGTGGTGGTCTCGACGACGCTGCGCGAGCTGCAAAGCGCGGCCGGGCGGGCGATATCGGGCAGCGGCAACCTGGTGCCTATCCCCGATCTGATCCGGATGGCTACCCACGCCTTCCACTACCTCACGATATTCGGCGACGACGGTCGCCCACTCCACCTCGGGCGGTCCAAAAGGATCGCCACCCCCGATCAACGAATTGTGCTACACGCCAAGGATCGTGGCTGTTCAGCGCCCGGATGTACCGTGCCCGGTTACCTCTGCCAGGTTCATCACGTCGACGACTGGCGCGACGACGGGCCCACCGACATCGATAATCTGACCTTCGCCTGCGGCCCACACCATCGGCTGCTCCAACAGGGCTGGACCACCCGAAAGCGCCGCAGTGACGGGATTACCGAATGGATTCCGCCACCGCACCTCGACACCGGCCAGTCCCGCACGAATGATCACCACCATCCTGAGCGGTTCATCCGCCGCTTCTAGCCCGCCAGGTGTGCCGAGAGCAACCACGCGGCCACCGACGCCCGGCCGTCGGGCTCGATCTCGTGCCGGGCGAAGCCCCGCGCTACCCCGGGTTCGAACCCGTTGAAGTTCGCGTAGATCTTCGCCGGACGGATCTCGTCGATGGCCCAATACTTCGAAACCGCATCCCGCAGTTCGTTTTCGGTGACGGCATTGACGGGAGACTCCGCGGGGAACGCGGCCCGGTCGAATACCAGCACGTAGTAACGCGCACCGGGCGCGGCAGCACGGACGATCGAACGCTGGTAGCCCGCACGCAGCCCAACGGGCATCGAGTGGAACAGCGTCGAATCGATGATGGTGTCAAAGCGCCCGTCATACCCGGTGAATGACGAGATATCGGCGACGGCAAAACTCGCATTGGTCAAACCGCGCTCCGCCGCATAACCTTTCGCCAACTCGATGGCCTTGGGCGCTGAGTCCAGCCCCACGGTGGTGTGCCCCACCTCGGCCAGATACAACGAGGTCGCCGCCTCGCCGCAACCCGCATCCAACACTTCCCCGCGCACCTTGCCCTCGGCGATCAGCATCGCAATCTCGGGCTGCGGTTCACCGATGCTCCACGGCGGCCGGGCACCCCGACCGTCGGGCGCCTCGCCGCGGTACGCGGCGTCAAACGCGAGGTCGAATTCCTCTGTAGCGGTCTTGTCAGTCATATCCCCAGGGTGTCAACCCGCCTGACATATGTCAAGGGTATTGACATGAGAAATGGGAGGCAATTGCCAGAAACGTCCTCAACCGCCAAAATAGAGAAATGAGCAACGACGAGGGGGGCGTCACTCCGTCTCCGCTACCCCCGGGACCCTCACCCGCCTACCCTCCGCCTGCCCCTGGCTACCCCCCTGCCGGCACAGCCGGGTATCCGCCACCGGGTTTCGCATATCAACCCCCGCCGCCCGGGTACCAGAATCCGTCGGCAGTGCCCTACTGGGTGACGCCGGAGCCGCCGGCCCTGAAACCGGGTGTCATCCCGCTACGGCCGCTGGATTTATCCTCGCTCTACAACGGCGCCATCGCGGCCATCCGAGCCAACCCCAAGACCACACTCGGCCTTACCGCCATCGTCGTCATCGTCAGTCAGCTCCTGATCTTCGGAATCCAGGCGGCACCGGCGACGGCAGTCCTGACGGGTGCGGCGTCCTTCGACAAGAACACCGAAGACTCGTTCGGCGCAGCGTTCGGCCTCGGCTACATCGGGGGCCAGCTGATCGGTGCCGTGGTCACCTCCCTGGTCACCATCATCTTGAGCGGAATGCTGACCGTCACCATCGGCCGATCCGTCTTCGGTGAGCGCACCACCATCAAGGAAGCCTGGCAGCGTGCCAAGCCGCGCATCTGGGCTCTCCTTGGCGTCGCCGTTGTCGAGCTGGTGCTGTTCGCCGTGGTTCTCGGATTCGGCGTCGCGGTGGTGGTCGGCTTGGCGCTCACCGTCGGTCCCGCGGGCGCGATTCCCGCCGGACTCTTGTTGGCCCTGGCCTACTTCTTGTTCTACCTCTATCTCATCCCCGTGTTCAGTCTCGTTCCCTCCGTGCTGATCCTGGAACAACAGAGCGTCTTCGGCGCGATCGGCCGCTCGGTCTCGCTGGTACGCAAGGGTTTTTGGCGGCTGCTGGGCATCCTGGTACTCACCGGATTCATCGTGGGATTCGTCTCGATGATCATCGGCATGCCCTTCATCCTCGTCGGGGAAGTCGCGGCATTCGCCGGCAGTGATCCCAACAATCTCGGCCCCAAGATGCTGCTCATCTTCGCGCTCGCCGCAGTCGGGGCCGTGATCGCGCAGATCATCTCCCTGCCGTTCAAGGCGGCGGTGAACGTGCTGCTCTACACCGACCAGCGGATGCGTACCGAGGCGCTGGACCTGGTATTGCAGACCGAGGCCAGAACGCGCGAGCGACTCGGCCAGCCGGGTATCGATCCCGATTCCCTGTGGCTGCCCATGCGTCCCCCGGTTCAGGTGTAATGCCGGCCATCGATATCGACCGCGACTCTGCGGCCGAGGCCGCCCATCGCGAACTGGCCAAACCGATCTATGAACACCCGTCACCGATCGACCGCCTGATCAACTGGATCTTCGATCAGCTGGACTATCTGGAGTTCCGGGCCGGCGAGTTGCCCGGCGGCTGGTTCACCATTCTCGTGACCACACTCATCGTGATCGCGGCCGCCGTATTGCTGGTCCGCATTGCCCGCCGCGCGGTACGGACCAGGGGTGGCGCCGACTTCGGGCTCTTTGAATCCGGTGAGCTCACCGCGGCGGAGCATCGGGCGGCCGCCGAACTCGCCGCGTCCCAAGGCGATTGGTCCTCGGCGATCCGCCACCGACTGCGTGCCGTGGCCCGCCAGCTCGAAGAGCGCACGATCCTCACACCGGTACCGGGTCGTACCGCCAACGAGCTGGCAGCCGATGCCGGGCGTGAATTGCCCTCATTGGCAGCGGAGTTCCGCGCCGCAGCGGAAATCTTCAACGACGTGAGCTACGGCGATAGGCCGGGCACAGAGCAGTCCTATCGCAAGATCGCAGACCTGGATGATCACATCCGTGACGCCCCGGTCCTCGCATCCGCCGCAGAATCAGGCACGACGGGGTGGGAGGCGGTGCGGTGACGGTCAGTACTGCCACATCGCCGCGCCTGCGAGACCGCTGGCGCACCTTGGCATGGGCCCTGGCCGCCCTGGTCGCCATCGTCATCACCGGGCTTATCCTGTCCAAACCGCCTCGGCCCGAGGGCTACCTGGATCCGGATGCCGTAACGCAACGCGGCGGGCACGCCCTGGCTCAACTGCTTCGCGACCATGGCGTCACCGTCACACGTGCCACCACCATCGGCGAGGTGCGCGCCGCTATGCGCCCCGACAGCCAACTCATGGTGCTGGACAACGGCTACCTCTCCGACAACATCCTGGACTCCCTGGCCGAACTACCGGGCGATCGCCTGATGCTCGCGCCCTACTCCGACACCCGCGAGCGGCTGGCCGCGCAGGTGCGCATCCGCTCGTATCAGGACGACGAACTCGTGGAGCCGGGCTGCGATCTACGGGAGGCCAGGCAGGCCGGTGCGATTCAGACATACTTGGGCCCCGAGTACACGTTCACCGACCCTGGTCCCGGCCGCATCAGCTGCTACGGCGGCACGCTGCTGCGCTACCGGGATGGCGACCGCACCATCACCGTGCTCGGCGACGACACCCTGCTTTCCAACAAGCAGCTGGACAAACAGGGTAACGCCGCGCTCGCCATGAATCTGGCCGGTCGAAGCGCCCACCTGGTTTGGTACGTTCCCGAGCGGCCGAAGGTCGGCGCCAGCGCCAAACCGAAATCAATGGGCGACCTGATTCCCGATCAGGTGAACATGGCCATCTGGCAGCTCTGCATTGTGGTGCTCCTGCTCGCCATCTGGCGCGGCCGCCGTCTGGGTCCCGTTATCGCCGAAAAACTTCCCGTGATCGTGCGGGCCTCGGAAACAACAGAGGGACGCGGGCGGCTCTATCGGTCCCGCCGGGCCCGCGACCTTGCCTCCGAGTCACTGCGCGAAGCGGCCACGTACCGAATCGTGCGCCGCCTCGGGCTTCCGGTCGACGGAGCACCCCAGGTCGTGACCGCCACCATCGCACAACGAATCGGCCGCGATCCCACGGAAGTTCACCATGTGCTGTTCGGTCCCGCCCCCTCGGACGATCAGCAGCTCACAAATCTGACTCAGCAACTCGACGTTCTGGAAAGGCAGGTCCGCGAATCGTGACACAGGCAACTACCACCGGGAGTTCCGGGGAGACCGCACGCAACGCCCTGGCCGCATTGCGTGAACAAATAGCCACCGTGGTCGTCGGACAGGACTCGGTGGTCAGCGGCCTGGTTGTCGCGCTGCTATGCCGCGGCCACGTGCTCCTGGAGGGTGTGCCCGGTGTCGCGAAAACCCTTTTGGTGCGCACACTCTCGGCCGCGCTGTCCCTCGACTTCAAGCGTGTGCAGTTCACCCCCGACCTCATGCCGGGCGACGTCACCGGCTCCCTGGTCTACGACGCGCGCACCGCGGCGTTCGAGTTCCGTGCTGGCCCGGTATTCACCAATCTGCTGCTCGCCGACGAGATCAACCGGACCCCGCCGAAGACACAGGCAGCACTGTTGGAGGCCATGGAGGAACGTCAGGTCACCGTGGATGGCACCCCGCGTCCCCTGCCCGATCCGTTCATCGTTGCGGCCACCCAGAACCCCATCGAGTACGAGGGCACATATCAGCTGCCCGAAGCCCAGCTCGATCGCTTCCTGATGAAGCTCAACGTCTCTCTGCCCGAACGCGATCAAGAGATCGTCATCTTGGACCGGCACGCCCACGGCTTCGATCCCCGAAACCTGTCACATGTCACCCCGGTGGCCTCCGCCGCGGATCTGGCGGCAGGCCGCGCGGCAGTTGGTCAGGTGCTGGTGGCACCCGAGGTACTTGCCTACGTGGTCGATGTGATCCGGGCGACCCGCCAGTCACCTTCATTGCAGCTCGGCGCATCTCCGCGCGCTGCCACGGCCCTGCTGGCGACATCGCGTGCCTGGGCTTGGCTCTCCGGCCGTAACTATGTCACCCCCGACGATGTCAAGGCCATGGCCCGCCCGACCCTGCGCCATCGCATCGGCCTGCGTCCCGAGGCCGAGTTGGAGGGCGCCACCTCGGATCGGGTCCTGGACGGAATCCTCGTCACTGTTCCGGTGCCGCGCTAGTGATTCTCACCGGACGCGCGGGATTGGTGGCGGCACTCAGTACGCTGCTGATCCTGGTGTCGCCCTGGCCGGTTCGGTTGTTCTGGCTACTACTGCTGGCCCTCGCACTATTGATTGCCGTCGACATCGCTGCCGCCGCCAGCCCGCGCCGACTCACGTTCACCCGATCCGGTCCCGACTCCATCCGGCTCGGCGAATCCGCCGAGATCGTGCTGCTAGCCCAGAATCCCGGCCGCCGGCTGCGTGGTTGGGTCCGCGACAGTTGGGCACCGAGCATGCGGGCCGCACCGCGCGCGCACCGCGTGGATCTGCGGTCCGGCGAGCGCACTCAGATTGTTACGACATTGCGTCCGTTACGCCGTGGTGACCACAAGCCCGCGACCGTGACGGTGCGCACGATCGGACCACTCGGGATAGCGGGGCGGCAGGGACGTCACGATGTCCCGTGGCAGTTACGGGTGCTGCCGCCCTTCCTGAGTCGCAAGCATCTGCCGTCGCGGTTGGCCAAACTACGCGAGCTCGAGGGCGCCATCCCGGTCCTGATTCGCGGTCAGGGCACCGAATTCGATTCCCTGCGTGAATATGTCGTCGGCGACGACGTCCGGTCCATCGACTGGCGCGCCAGTGCGCGGCGCAACGACGTGGTGGTGCGCACATGGCGGCCGGAACGCGACCGCCGCATCCTGGTGGTGCTGGACACCGGTCGTACCTCGGCGGGCCGCATCGGCGTCGATCCGACATCGGGCGATCCATCGGGCTGGCCCCGGCTAGATTGGGCTATGGATGCCGCATTGCTGTTGGTGGCACTGGCGTCTCGTGCGGGCGACCGGGTGGACTTCCTGGCTCACGACCGCGGGGTGCGCGCCCAAGTATCCGGGGCCTCGCGCAACGAGCTGCTTCCCTTGGTGGTCAACGCGATGGCTCCGCTGGAGCCCTCCCTTGTCGAGTCCGATGCCCGCGGCCTGGTCTCCACCATCCGCCGCAGATCACGCCACCGCTCGCTGATCGTGCTGCTGACCGATCTGAATCCGGCTGCTCTGGAAGAGGGACTGCTGCCACTGCTATCCCAGTTGACCACTCATCATCACCTCCTGGTGGCAGCTGTCAGCGATCCGCGTGTCGAAGACATGGTGACACCCGCGAATGCCACCGGTCCGGGAAATATCCGATCACTGGATGCCGAGCAGGTGTATGACGCTGCCGCCGCGGAACGGACACGCGGCGGTCGCCGCCGCATCGTCACGCTGTTGCGGCGCCAGGGTGTCGAGGTCGTCGACGCACCGCCCGACGAGATCGCACCGGCGCTTGCCGACCGCTATCTGTCGTTGAAGGCTTCCGGGCGCCTATAACGCTCACGCGGCCGGGGCGTAGTCCGGGGCGTTCTCGATGTCGCCGGATTCGTTGGCAGCTACCCCGCGACGGCCCAGAATCAGCACATACGCCAGGAACAGCGCCTCGGCGCTCACACCAATTCCGATGCGGGCGAAGGTCGGTAGCGGGGACGGGGTGACCAGCGCCTCGATGAGACCGCTGACCAGCAGTACCGCCACCAGGCCGCCTGCGACCGACATGACTGCGCGCCCCTGCTCGGCGAGCACCTGAGCGCGCGGCCGGTCGCCGGGATCGATCACCTTCCATCCCAGTCGCATTCCGGCACCTGCGGCCAGGAACACGGCGGTCAGTTCCAACAGGCCGTGCGGAAGGATCAGGCCGAAGAACACGTCGCCACGTCCCGCCGCGATCATCAGCCCACCTGCCACGCCCACGTTCGCCGCGTTCATGAACAAGACGTACGGGATCGGAAGGCCCAGCAATATGGCGAAGATGATGCACTGGGCCGCCACCCAGGAGTTGTTGATCCACACGTGCAGCGCGAAGGCTGCGGCGGGGTGCTCGCTGTAATAGTTTTCGAAGTCCTCGTTGACAAGGTGCGCGATCTCATCGGGTGTCCCGATCACCGATTGCAACTCCGGTGAATGCATCACCCAGACACCGACGGCCACGGCCACCGCCATCGAGCCGAGCGTCGCACCAAGCCACCAGCGCCAACTGCGATAGGCGACAACAGGAAAGGACACCGTCCAGAAATGGATGAAGTGACGCCACAGCGGGGCATGCTCACCGGTGACCGCCGAGCGCGCCCGGGCAACCAACGTCGAGAGCCGTCCGACCAACGCCGGATCGCCCGAGGCCGACCGCACCGTGGACAGCTGAGTCGACACCTTTTGGTACAGGTCGACCAGCTCATCGATCTCGGGACCGCTCAGCCGCTGCCTGCGCTTGAGCAGCTCTTCCAACCGATCCCATGTCCCCCGGTGGGTGGCGACGAATGCGTCCACGTCCATCTGGCAAATACTAGTAGTCTCGAGTGATGTCGGAGTTGGTGACGGGCGATGCGGTTGTCCTGGACGTCAAGGTGGCCCAGCTTCCGGTGCGAGTGGTGTCCGCGTTCATTGACATCTTTGTCCAGATGATCGTGCTGTACGGCGGCATCTTCGTGGTCGCGTTCTCGCTCTCTCAGTTCGACGCGGCCCTGACCGGTGCGCTGAGCATCGTCTATTCGGTGCTGGCCCTGGTGGGCTATCCGGTTATTTGGGAAATGGCCACCCGGGGCCGCTCACTGGGCAAGATGGCCATGGGGTTACGCGTGGTGTCCGACGACGGTGGCCCGGAGCGCCTGCGGCAGGCCGTCATCCGTGCCCTGTCCGCCGTGGTGGAGATTTTCATGTTCATGGGTGCGCCGGCGGTCATCGCCAGCCTGGCCTCGACCAAGGGCAAGCGGCTCGGCGACATCTTCGCGGGCACCATGGTGATCAGCGAGCGCGGCCCCAAACTTCCTCCGCCGCCGATGATGCCGCCGCAGCTGGCCCAGTGGGCTCAGAGCCTGCAGTTGTCCGGGCTGACGAGCGACCAGGCCGATCTGGCCCGTCAGTTCCTCAACCGCGCGGGGCAGTTGGCACCGCACACTCGAGACCAGATGCTCTACCAGATCTCCACCGACGTGCTCGCCAGCATCGCGCCGCCACCGCCGCCCGGCACGCCGCCTCAGTTCATGCTCGCCGCGGTGCTGGCCGAGCGGCACCGACGCGCGTTGGCACAGATGCGACCGGACTATCCGGCGACACCACCACCGGCGCCCTCCGCACCACCACCGGCACCGGAGCCCTCCGAGTCGTCCACGGGACGTTCGGGTTTCGCCACGCCCGGCTGATTGCCCTGGGACGTCTTCGCATACAGCGAGCCACCGACCGTCGCCGCGGCAATCGTGACCAGCGCACCGAGAATGAGTGCGGAAGCCTCGCCGTGAATCAGTGACTGCTGCTGTTCACCGATCGCCGCCGCGGCGATGGGCACCCCCAGCTGGGCAGCCGCCAACGCGCCCAGCGGTAGCGGCTGACCAAAGATCCGTACAACCAGATGGGCCAGCACCGCCGCGACACCCAAACCGACACCCAGCAGGATGAGCTTGGGATTTTCACCGAGCTCGCGCACGTGTAGCGACGCCCCCAGCCACACGAAGAACAGGGGCGAGAAGAAACCTTCGGTGAAACCGAAGAGCTGCTTGGCAAGGCGGCGTGGTTCCCCGATACCGGCTACGACCAGGCCGAGCGCGAAACCCGCCAGCATGATCGAGACGTGGGTTTCCACGGCCAGGGCGGCGAGGCCGAAGACGATGGCCAGGCTGATGCGCAGTTCCATCGCGACGCGGCGTTGTTTCGAGTAGTCGTGGAACCGATCCAGCTTCCCGGCCTGATCCAACGCATGCAGGATCACGAAGACGATGCCCGCGCAGGCGGCCACGGCGACCGCGCCGACCGCCGCGCGCGGCGCATGCTTGAGGTCGATAACCAACGGCAACAAGATAATCGAGGCAGTATCGGCAATGGCCACCTGCGCGGTGGTGATCAGCACCTTGGGGCCGCCCAGTCCCAGCGAGTCAATGACCGGCAGCACCAGCGCCGCCGACGAGGAGGCGATGAGGACCGCGTACAGCGGTGCATGCCCGGTATGGAACACGTTGGCCAACAACACACCTAGCACCGCGGCCACCGCACCGACCACGATCGCGCGCAGCGCCGCCTGAGGTAGCGATGCCCGCATGGTCTTGTCACGCACCGGAACATGGGTGCCTGCCACGAACATGACCAGCGCGAACCCCACGTCGGCGAACATCTTGAAGGTCGGGTCAAAGGCGTCGATCCAACCGAACCCGGTGCGTCCGATGATAATTCCAGCGAGCAGTTCCCCGATGACGACTGGAATCCGCAGTCGCGTGTTGAGCGCGAGCAGCGGCCCGATCATCCCGACAATAACGACAATCGCCAGGGTCGGGAATCCAAATCCACTCATGGAACTACTGCCACGAGACGAGATGGCAAGGAATGTCGGTGTTTTCGTCGGATATATAGCTGGCGCACACCCGGTGATAACCATCGGCGATTTCCAGGCGGGCTCCGCTACGCGCGTCGCCGCGCACCAGCAGGATCGGCGACAGTGCCTTGTCCTTGGCTATCTTCGCCAGGTCACGGGCCACATGGGCATTTGTCTTAGGCAGCATCTCCAGGCGTGCCGCCCGCAAGATGTCCTTGGCCTTGCGATACTCCAGCGTCGCATTGCGCAGCGCCTTCACCGTCCGCTTCACCAGATCCGCCTCACCGACGAGCGTCAGGTAATCCGTGGCCGCTTGGTAGTCGTGATCCTCGGGCTTATCCAGCCACTTCACCGTCATGGCGGTCACCCTACGGCGGCTAGCTGGGAGGGGGCCCCAAATGTCCGTGAATCAGTGTCGAAAGTTTTCGTTGCATCACGATCGATTCCGATATATCGTTATCTATCGAGAGGCGAACCAGCCCTCCCCAGTACTCAAGGAGAGACACATGACTTCCCATGAAGAAAGGGCCGAACAGTTTCGGCCCGACACACCATTTGGTTTTGGATTCGGCTTTGACCCCACCGGTCGCGGACCGGGCCTGCGGGGCCGTCGCCACGGCAGCCGCCGGCACGAATGCGATCCCCGCGGCGAGTTTCACGAGCAGGCGTGGGCGGGCCGTCGCGGCCCCGGCGCCTTCATGGACCGTGGCTTCGGGCCGGGATTCGGGCGTGGCTTCGGCCCGGGATTCGGCTTCGGTTTCGGTGAACAACCTCGCGGACGCGGGCGGGGGCGTGGCCAGCGTGGCGATGTCCGGGCCGCGATCTTGGCACTGCTCGCCGAGCGCCCCATGCACGGCTACGAGATGATTCGTGAGATCGCCGAGCGCAGTAACAACATCTGGCGGCCGAGCCCCGGTTCGGTGTACCCGACCCTGCAACTGCTCGTCGACGAGGGACTCATCACCGAGACCGAAGGCGGCAGTAGCCGCAAGCAGTTCGAGCTGACCGAAGAAGGCACGGCTGCAGCGGAGAAGCTGGACACCCCGCCCTGGGAGAAGATCAACGAAGACGCCGACCCGTCGGTGCTCGATCTTCGTTCAGCCCTCGGCCAGCTGATGGGCGCCGTCGCGCAGTCGGCGCACGCCGCCTCGCCCGAACAACAGCAGCGGATCATCGAGATCGTAAATTCTGCACGCAAGCAGATCTACGGCATCTTGGGTGAAACCGACTAGCTCAACGCCGTCGAGTGTCGGCTTTTCGGGCGACAGTTCGAGAACTGTCCGAAAAGCCGACACTCGGCACACTGCTTTTAGACGTCCACCCAGTCCAGCGTGCGCTGCACGGCTTTCTTCCAGCCCGCGAAACCCTCGGCGCGCTTCTCGTCCGTGATCGACGAGCTCCAGCGTTCGTCTTCCTGCCAGTTGCGCCGCAGGTCGTCGGCGTCCTTCCAGAAACCCACGGCCAAGCCCGCCGCGTACGCCGCGCCCAGCGCAGTAGTCTCGGCGACAACGGGTTTGACGACGTCCACACCCAGGGTGTCGGCTTGGATCTGCATGCAGAGCTTGTTGGCGGTGATACCGCCATCGACCTTGAGCACCTCCATCCGCACACCCGAGTCCGCCTCCATGGCCTCGACCACTTCCCGGCTCTGGTAACAGATGGCTTCGAGTGTCGCGCGCGCCAAGTGCGCGTTGGTGTTGAACCGGGACAGACCCACGATGGCGCCGCGTGCATCCGATCGCCAGTACGGCGCGAACAGCCCGGAAAAGGCCGGCACGAAATAGACGCCGCCGTTGTCCTCGACCTGGCGCGCCAGGTCCTCGCTTTGCGAGGCACCGCTGATGATGCCCAGCTGGTCGCGCAGCCACTGCACCGCGGAGCCCGTCACCGCGATCGATCCCTCCAGCGCATACACCGGCTTGTTGTCGCCGAATTGATAACAGACGGTGGTCAACAGCCCATTGCTCGAATGGACCAGTTCCTCACCGGTGTTGAGTAGCAAGAAGTTTCCGGTGCCGTAGGTGTTCTTGGCCTCGCCGGGGTTCAGGCACACCTGCCCCACCATCGCGGCCTGCTGATCACCCAGATCGCCGGCGATGGGAACCTCTCCGCCCAGCGGACCCAGCTGCGTCGTGAAGCCGAACGGCTCCACCGGCGACGACGCCTTGATCGGCGGAAGCATCTGGCGCGGAATGGAAAAGAACGACAACAGCTCGTCATCCCAGTCCAGGGTCTCCAGGTTCATCAACATGGTGCGACTGGCATTTGTCACATCGGTGACATGTACCCCGCTGCGGACACCGCCGGTGAGATTCCAGATCACCCAGCTGTCGGGCGTCCCGAAGAGCGCGTCACCATTCTCCGCATCCCGCCGCACCCCCTCGACGTTCTCCAGAATCCATTGCAGCTTCCCGCCCGAAAAGTAAGTGGCGGGAGGTAGTCCGGCCTTCCGCCGAATGATGTCACCACGCCCGTCGCGGTCCAGTGCCGCGGCGATCTTGTCGGTGCGGGTGTCCTGCCACACGATGGCATTGCAGTACGGCCTACCGGTGTGGCGGTTCCACACCAAGGTGGTCTCACGCTGATTGGTCACCCCGACGGCAGCGAGATCACCGGCCGATAGCCCGGTCACATTGAGAGACGTGGCCAACACCGACCAGGTGCGCTCCCAGATCTCCACCGGGTTGTGTTCCACCCAGCCCGCCCGTGGCAGCAGTTGCTGATGCTCCAGCTGATGGCGGCCCACTTCCTCGCCCCTGTGGTTGAAGATCATGGCGCGTGTGCTGGTAGTGCCTTGGTCGATCGATGCCACGAAATCAGCCATTGGCGAACTCCTCGGTATGCGAAGGTGATTGGGTTACAGGATCATCTGCGGGTAGGAATGGTTCGACCAGGTACCGGTATAGCGCGGCGCCCACCAGACCACCGATGAACGGCCCGACGATCGGCACCCACCAGTACTGGGCACCGTGCTGGTCCAGAAAGGCCGTATCGAAACCGGTGAGATAGGACGCGAGCCGTGGACCGAAGTCACGGGCCGGGTTGATCGCGTACCCGGCGATGGACCCCCATGCCATACCCAATCCGACGACCACAGCACCGATCGAAAGCGCGGCGAATATCTCGGGCATGCGAATATTCCGCCGGTCCGTGATGGCGAAGATCAGAAACAGCAGAATGGCGGTGCCCATGATCTGGTCACGCAGGCCGCCCCACAGGCTGACGTCGAGCGCGCCGTTACCCGGCAATGTCGAGAACACGCCCTGCGTCGCGATGGTGTGCCCGGGATCGATCGCCGCCAGCACACTTCCATAGTTCCACCGGACCAGCAGCGCCGCGACAAATGCGCCGCCGACCTGAGCGAGGATGAATGGAATTACCTGTTTCCATGGGAATCCGCGAAAGACGGCCAGGGCCACCGTGACCGCCGGGTTGAGATGCGCGCCGGATATCCGCCCGGCCGCGAAGATGCCGAAGGTGACTCCCATGCCCCAGGCCCAGGCGATGGAGTTGTGGTTGCCGTAATCCTCGTCGCCCGCCGTGACCACCTGCGCGACGACGCCCACCCCGAACAGGATCAAGATCAGGGTGCCGACGAACTCCGCGGCGAGTTGACCCATGTTCCGCATATCACCGAATCTAGGTGCGAGCTGCGCTGGGCACGCCCCGAAACGCCGAATAGCCCTCCGCGCGCGGAGGGCTATTCGCTACCGACTGGCTACTTCCAGGGCTCGATGCTGTCGCGCACCAGGTCGATGCTCCACGGCCCGTCGGTCTCGGCGGTGTCGGTGACCGACCAGCCCTTGAGCCGCTGGATCGAACCGCCCGTGACCTTGAAGACCTGCCCGGTCCACGGGTTCTTCTCGGTACTCAGGTATGCCACCAGCGGGGATATGTTCGCGGGGCTGAACATATCGAACGCCCCCTCCTCCACCGGAGCCGCGAAGATGGCACCCATACCGGGGGTCGCCAGCGTGAGGCGGGTGCGGGCAACCGGCGCAATGGCATTCACCTTGACGCCGTAGCGCTCCAGTTCAGCGGCCGCGACACAGGACAGGGCCGCGATGCCCGCCTTGGCGGCACCATAGTTGCCCTGGCCCGGGTTCGGCAGCGTCACACCGGAGTCCGATGCCGTGTTCACCACGGTGGCCTTGATATCGGCGCCGGCCTTGGCCTGCCCCTTCCAGTATTCGGCGGCGTGGCGTAGCACCGCGAAATGCCCCTTGAGGTGGACCTGGATAACCGCGTCCCACTGTTCTTCCTCAAGGCCGGCGATGAAACCGTCACGGAGGATGCCCGCGTTGTTCACCACGGCATCCAGCTGCCCGAAGGTCTCGACGGCCTGGTTCACCAGGTTCGAGGCGCCGGCCCACGTGGAGATGTTGTCGGTATTCGCAACGGCTTTGCCTCCCGCCGCGGTGATCTCGTCCACCACTTCCTGTGCGGGCCCGGCATCCGAGCCGGAGCCGTCATTGGCGCCACCGAGGTCGTTGACGACCACCGAAGCACCTTCCTTGGCGAAGAGCAGGGCGTGCTCACGACCGATGCCGCGCCCGGCACCGGTGATGACCGCGACCCGCCCGTCAAGTTGTCCCATGATGTATTTCCCTCTCCTTATGCGATGTCTCAGATGCGATGTCTCAGGCGATAACGGCGTGGCCGTTTTTGATGACGAGGTCCTCGCCGACGTTGGTCTCGTACGAGAAGGTGCCTGCCGCACCGTTGGTCCAGAAATTGGTGGTGATGTCCTGCCCCGGCAGCACCGGCTTGGCAAAGCGCACCGCGAGCTCTTTGAGGCGTTCGGTACGCGAGTCGGCCAGCTCCGTCAGCGCAGCCCATGAGGTAAATGCCATGGTGCACAACCCATGCGCGATGATGCCCGGCAATCCGGCCGCCACCGCGGCGTCGTTGTCGAGGTGAATCGGCATCGGATCGCCGGCTGCCGGCCCGTACCGGAAAGTCTGGTCGTCATCGACGTGCTGAGTCAACGACGCGGTGGGCGAGTTGACCTTGACCGCCTCGTCCAGCACGAAAGTCGGGCCCAGTTCGCCGCGCGTCTCACCCACGTCGTACTTGCGGAAGAAGAACGTGACGTACTGCTCGTTGACCAGATCGCCAGCAGCATCCCGCGTTTCGGCATACACCGTGCCGCGAGTCCCGTTCTCCATGCCCTCGTAGCCGGTCATCTTCGACTTGGCCACCAGGGTGTCGCCCGGCTTGATGGGCCGGTGGAACTTGAAGAACTGCTCGCCGTGCACCACACGCGGAATCAGCTGGTAGGGAACGACACTCATGGTGGTACCGACGAGGGACTGGAAGATGGGCACGATCGCGAAGACCGGAGCTGCCACTTGTCCCTTGCGGTGTTCTTCGATCGGGTCGTTGGTGGCTTCGGCGTAGGCGATCAGGCGGTCCTTGTCGACCTCGATGGTCTCCTCGGCGCCCCACTGATCCAGGCCGTCGTTGTTGAAGGGGTACTGGGTATCAGCCATTATCTGCCAGCCTCTTTCAGCGATTAGCCGGCTTGTAGGCGGTAACCACGCAGGCACCGCCGAGGCCGAGGTTGTGCTGCAGCGCCACGCCAGTCTTCTGGGACGCACTGGCCACCTGACGCTTGTCGGCATCGCCGCGCAGCTGCCAGGTGAGTTCGGCGCACTGCGCCAGCCCCGTCGCACCCAATGGGTGTCCCTTGGAGATCAAGCCACCCGAGGGGTTGACAACCCAACGGCCGCCGTAGGTGGTGTCGCCGTTGTCGACCAGCTTGCCGCCTTCGCCCTCGGCACACAGCCCAAGCGCCTCGTAGGTGATCAGCTCGTTGGCCGAGAAGCAGTCGTGCAGCTCGATGACATCGACGTCATCGGCCGAAATCTGAGCCTGCTCATACACTTTCTGCGCCGCAAGCTTGGCCATATCGAATCCGACCAGGGTGATCGCCGACTTGGACTCCAGGGTTCCCGGGATATCGGTGGTCATGGCCTGACCGACGATTTCCACCGCACGGTCACCGAGCCCGTTCTGCTCAACGAATCGCTCCGAGGCCAAGATGGCGGCACCCGAACCGTCGGAGGTGGGCGAGCACTGCAGCTTGGTCAACGGGGCGTAGATCTCCTTGGCATCCAAGATGTCCTGGAGCGTGTACTCCTCCTGGAACTGGGCATAGGGGTTGTTCACCGAATGCTTGTGGTTCTTGTAGCCGATCTTGGCGAAGTGCTCGGCGGTGGTGCCGTACTTCTGCATGTGCTCACGCCCGGCCGCGCCGAACATCCAGGGCGCGGGCGGGAAAGCGAAATCGAACACCCCGGCGAGCGCCTCGATGTGTCGCTGCATCGGCTGCTCGCGGTCGGTGAAGGTGGCACCCAACGAGCCGGGCTGCATCTTCTCGAAACCAAGTGCCAGGGTGACGTCGGCGAGCCCGCCACGAATCGCCTGCGCGGCGTTGTACAGCGCGGTCGAACCCGTCGAACAGTTGTTGTTGACGTTGGTGACCGGGATACCGGTCATGCCGAGCTCATACACCGCCCGCTGGCCGGAGGTGGACTCCCCCGCGCAGTACCCGACATAGGCGGCTTCCACCTTGCCGTAATCGATGCCGGCGTCGGTCAGTGCATTGGTGCCCGACTCCTTGGCCATGGCCGGGTAGTCCCAGCCCTCACGTCGTCCGGGTTTCTCGAATTTCGTCATCCCGACGCCGATGACGTAGACCTTTTCCAAAACCTTTGACGATCCCTTTGGGGGCATGGTTACAAGCTCCTTTTGCACACACTTCGATGGGGGCTTCGCCAACGTAACATACGTTCTATCCTGAATGTAAGGGTCCAGTACAAATGTATTGTCCGTGCCTCGAAGGGTGCGCGCGCCGGACGATGTCCTTGATGAATGCCCGTCAAACACGACCGGAACGGCGGCCACATTTACCTGCAGTGCGGTTTGTTTCTATGCTTCGGGCGAGGGTGCGCGAAGTCGCAGCTCCAGCATGTGCTTAGCGCGCGACCAGCGGCGGTCGCGGGTTTCCTGGGATGCGGTCAGGCTGCTGACAAGCAGGCCACGAATGATGTCCATGGCGAGCAGGCCGAGGTCACGCCGCTCTTTCGGCGAGCCCACGTCATCGTCGCCGAGCACGTTGAGCGCCGACAGGTTGTGCAGCACCATCTTTTCGAACTGGTCCAGATGCACACGTAGATCCGGCTCGGTCCGTGCCGCGATAAGCAGTTCCACCACCGCGATGAACAACGGTCCCTGGTGAATCCGCCACAGCACGTCGAGATACCGCTCGATCGGATCCGCCGATTGATCCATGGCCATCAGCTCTTCGAGCACCGCCTGGGTGCGCTTGAACGCGAGGTGGCGCACCGATTCAGCCATCAGCTCCGACTTGGACTGGAAGTGGTGAATCAGGGCCCCGCGCGTCGCCCCGGCGCGACTCGCGATGCGCGACGTGGTGGTGCCGGAGTAGCCGAACTCGACCAAGCAGTCGATGGTCGCCTCAAGCAACCGCGCCCGCATCGCTGCCGAACGCTCCTCCTGGGTGCGTCGCGGCGTGGGCATGCCCACATTGCACCACAGTCAGGAGAGTCGACAGGTGGCTATCGGCCGGTGACCTGATGGAAGATCTGGGCCGCCTGTGCCTCGTACTTGGCATAGGCGTCGGGGAAGGCGGAACGCTGAACTGACTGCGCGGCTTGGGCAACGCTCATGTCCTGCCAGCCCGACACCTTGACCAGCTGGTCGTAGAACTTACCGGCCGACTTCGTCGGATCCATCAAATCTGCTGTCGCACCCCAACTTTGGCGCTGCTGGAAGGGCCCGACGGAGTCATGGTCATGTCCCACACCGTCATTGGGGAACATCATCGAGTCGGGTACCGAGGAGTTCGCGAGACTGCGCAGACCCGATTCTGTCAGTGCGGTGGCCAGGGCGATTTGAATAGCCTCGGGCGAGAGCCCGCGGCGCAGGCCTTCCTCGATGATCTTGCGAGCCACTTCCATCTGACCGGCGTCGAGATTCATGAACACCGATGGGCCCGACGGGCGCAGCGACGGGGCACCGGTATTGGAGTAGCTGCCATCGGGCACGCTGTGACCTCCACCTCCACCTCCACCATGGCCACCACCGAAACCGCCACCGTGGCCGCCCCCACTGCCACCGCCGAAACCTCCGCCGCTGAATCCACCGCTACCGGCCTTCATGGAACCGCTTGCCGCGCCTCCGCTGCTGGCAGGCATGAATGCCGCGGGCTGGGTGCTGGCTGAGTTGTGCTCCGCATCGACACTCGCCGAGGCCTTACGCAGATCGTTCGACGAGGCGCGATCGGCTTCTTCCAGTGATTTCAGCGCCTGCCGGATTGCGTCGGTCAACCGCCGGGCCTCCGCCTGCAGCTCCCTGTTGCCCTCGGGCGCGGTGACGGTGCCGTCGTCGGCAACGTGCAGCCCCTTGGAGGTTGCCTCATCCACCAGCAACATCACCTTGTCGCGCGCCGCAGTAAGCGCCGAGTGCCCGCCACGAACGGCCTCGGCGACATTGCTGATCGCGAACGAGAGCCGGTTGGTCGAGGACTGTTCGTTCGACGCCTGGTCGTAGGCGGATTGGAAGGCCTTGCCCTTCCAGAAGGACTCGGCCGAGTCCAGGTCCCGGACCACTCCGTCAATGGACAGATCCAGGTTCTTGCTGGCGTCTTCGATGGCTTTGGCGGCCGCGTCCAGATTGGCGACGTCCCACGCGCGCAGCTGTGAAATTGTCGGTCTCACAGCCGGACCTCCCCGGCCCTGGTTACCTGACGACCGTTGATGGCATCCTGGGTCGTCAACGAACCCGAGCTGTTCTGAACAAAGTTCGAGATGCTCTCGATGCGCGCGGACGCCCCGCCCCCGGCGCGCTTGAGGGCCGCGCTGACCGCGCGCAGCACCTCGGCGAACTCGGTGCCCGCCACGGCGTTGGCCGCCGCCTCGAAGTCGACCTCGGGAAATGCGTCCTTGGCGCGTCCTGCTACCCGGCTGGCCAACCGCGCCATCTCGGCACCGTTGGCCTTCATGGTGTCGTTCATAGATACCTCCCCAAGGAACCGGTCCTGCGCGCACGTGACGGCGCGGTTCATCGCCGGAATGTGCCTCTGATCAGATACGACGGCGCTACTGCTGATTCGGTTCCATGTTTTTCAACCTTTTTTCGGCCAATCATCGAGGCCGGGTGCGAGCAAACCACCCGGTGCACGCCGCCGGTTGGGGAAGAATATGACCATGGGCGACGAAGTGGCGCGCACCCAGTTCACCGGTGAGCACCGCCGGGCCTATCGCACCAAGGTGCAGAACTGTCTGGACGTGTTCGAGACAATGCTCGCCGAGTCCCGGTTTGACTTCGAGCGGCCGTTGACCGGCTTGGAAATCGAGTTCAACCTCGTAGACGGCAATTATCAGCCCGCGATGACGAACACCGAGGTACTCGCCTCGATCGCCGACCCCGCCTTTCAAACGGAGCTGGGCGCCTACAACATCGAGATGAATGTGCCGCCCCGCGCCCTGCCGGGTTCGGCGGCCCTCGAACTTGAGGAGGACGTGCGGGCCAGCCTCAACGCCGCCGAGCAGCGGGCCGGTGAGCGCGGCGCGCATATCGTGATGATCGGGATCCTGCCGACGGTGATGCCCGAAAATCTCGATGGCGCATGGATGAGCCCCTCCTCCCGGTATCGGGCACTGAACGATGCCGTGTTCTCCGCCCGCGGTGAGGACATGCAAATCGACATCGCCGGCACGGAGCGGCTCAGCGTCAGGTCACCGTCCATAGCCCCGGAATCGGCGTGCACCAGCATTCAGCTGCACCTGCAGGTGGCGCCCGACGACTTTGCCGCCAATTGGAATGCCGCCCAGGCACTGGCGGGGCCGCAGTTGGCGCTGGCTGCCAACTCTCCGTTCTTCTTCGGCAAGTCCTTGTGGGCCGAGACGCGTATCGAGCTTTTCACCCAATCCACCGACACCCGGCCACAGGAGCTCAAGGTGCAGGGAGTACGGCCGCGGGTGTGGTTCGGCGAGCGCTGGATCACCTCGATCTTCGACCTCTTCGAAGAGAACGTCCTCTATTTCCCGTCGCTGCTACCCGAGATCTCCGACGAGGACCCTGTCGCCGAACTCGCGGCCGGGCGGGCGCCCCGGCTTCAGGAGCTGCGGCTGCACAACGGAACCGTCTATCGGTGGAACCGGCCGATCTACGACGTGGTCAACGGCACCCCGCATCTGCGTGTGGAAAATCGGGTGCTACCCGCCGGGCCATCGGTGATCGATGTGATGGCCAATGCCGCGTTCTATTACGGCGCGCTGCGGTCGCTGTCCGAGGATGACCGCCCGGTGTGGACAAAAATGACTTTCAGTGCCGCACATGACAATTTCCTGTCAGGAGCGCGGCACGGCACGTCGGCCAAGCTCTACTGGCCCGGAGTCGGTGAGATCACCGCCGACGAATTGACGCTGCGATACCTGCTGCCGATGGCTCATGAGGGGTTGCGGCGCTGGGGAGTGGCGCCGCAAGTGCGTGACCGCTATCTCGGCGTCATCGAGGCACGTGCGAAGTCAGGCATCAACGGCGCCGCGTGGCAGACGCGGACGGTCAGCGCATTGGAGAGGCGCGGACTGAACCGCAAACAAGCTCTCACCGAGATGCTCCGGAAGTATTGCGCGCACATGCATTCCAACGAACCGGTGCACACCTGGGAGCTGATCTAACAACGCGAATGTAACCCCACGCAGACATTTCGGCCAGATCCTCTGCGTGCCGTCACACTCGACGAGCTGAGGCAAGCACCCCTGCCAGCAGTTCCAGCTCCTCGTCGGTCCCATCGACGTGCGGACTGACCCGCAGCACCGGCTTGGTCATCTCGAACGGTGCACGTACCATCTCGGCCCCCGTGGTCACGATCGCATGTTCCTCGATAAGACGCGCCCGCACGGCAATAACGTCGATGTCCCCGACGGGCTCCAGCGTGGTGATGGCGCTGGGCTCGTCGACGGATTCGATGACGCGCCAATCCTTCAACTCCCCCAGTATCTTTCGGGCCGCTCGTCCGCGTTCGGCCAAAGCCCCCTGAATCTGCCCCGGGCCCGCGGCCAAATGCTGGCCGACCGCAACCGACAATCCCACCCAGCCCGCGACATGCGCCTCGACATGGCCCGCCCACTGCGGAAGCAGGTGCTCAAGAACAGGATTGACCGCAAGCACACCGACCCCGCGCGGACCCGCCAACCATTTACGCGACGGTGCATACATGGCATCCGCCCCATACGTGCAGTCGATATGCCCCAGGGCCTGTGCGGCGTCGACGACGACGGGCACCCCGGCCGCGCGCGCCAGCGCCAGCACCTCGGCGGCAGGCTGTACGGTGCCGCGGTGGCTGCCCACGACGGTGAGATGCAGCAGGTCGATCTTCTCGTGCCGAAGAAACACCTCGATCCCGTCGACATCGGCCCGGCCATCCCCGTCGACCGGCAGCCACACCGGGGTGAATCCAAAGTGGTTCATGATCATCAGATTCGGACCGAATTCCCCCGGCAGGCAGGCAACTACCCGCCCGGCATCGGCGGGCCAAGCCTGCAACAGTGTACGCAGTGCGTCGGCCGCTCCGGTGGTGAACTGCACGTGAGCCTCGGGCATACCCGTCAGCTGACGGACCGCGGCACGCCCCGCCTCCAGAACCGGTGTCGCCGCCTCCTGCGCGACGTATCCGCCGATCTGCGCCTCATGCTCGGCGTGCTGGGCCACCGCACGAAGAGTCTCGATACTCTGGCGCGAGCAGGCAGCCGAATCGAGGTGTACACCCAGCACCGGCGGACGGGCGTGCCGCCACCGGTCGCGCAGGCTCATTCCTTCACCGCAAGCGACAGCCCGAAATCATCGGCATCGTCGGTCCACCAATGTGTCTGTCGCAGGCCCGCCGCGGCCAGTTCGCGCGCCACACCCTCGCGCCGGAACTTACAGGACACCTCGGTCAGCATCATCTCCCCCGCCTCGAAATCTACCGACAAATCCAGAGCTTCGATGGTGATCCGCTGATCGCGTACCGAGCGCAACCACATCTCCATCCGTTCTTCGTCGCCGTTCCACCGCGCCACATGATCGAACGCGTCCAGATCAAAGTCGGCGTCCAGTTCGCGGTTGATCACCGCCAGCACGTTTCGGTTGAAGGCGGCGGTCACACCCGCACTGTCGTCGTAGGCGCGTACCAGCCGCTCCGCGTCCTTGACCAAATCCGTTCCCAACAGCAGCATCTCACCGGATTGCAGTGTCGCCGCGACGTCCGCCAGGAAGCGCGCCCGTGGTTCTGCAGTCAGATTCCCTATCGTCGATCCGAGAAAAGCCACCAGGCGCCGCCCCTCCCGCGGTATGCGCGCGAGATCCTTCTCGAAGTCGCCGCAGACAGCCCGCACACTCATCCCCGGATACTCCGCGACCAACGCATCACCCGCCGCCCTCAATACCCCGGAATCCACATCGAACGGTATGAACGTGTTGGGGTCCAACGCATCCAGCAGCATCCGCGTCTTCTCGGAGGTGCCGCTGCCCAGCTCGACCAGGGTGTCGGCACCGCACGCCGCCGCGATATCTGCGGCGTGGGCGCGCAGCAGCCCCGCCTCGGTCCGCGTCGGATAGTACTCCGGGAGGCGGGTGATCTCGTCGAACAGATCGCTACCTGCCTCGTCATAAAACCATTTAGGAGGAAGCGATTTCGCCTTCGCGGTCAAACCCTGCCGCACGTCGCGCCGCAGCGCCGCTGCGGCCGCACCGGAGGCCAGGTGATTCTCGAGAGTCATGGGGGGCAACGGAGTCATAATCCTTCTATTTCCACCTTCCCATCGCGCACCCGCACCAGTCGCCGGTCCGGGATGTCGACCCAGGACGGGTCGTCGTCGTACGGTTCGCTAGCCACCACGACACCGTCGGCAGCCTCCAGAATCGACAGGGTGTCACCCCATGTCGTGGCCACCAACTCATTTCCGTTGGCCGCCAAGATATTCAATCGTGCGCCCGGGTCCGCGGCGCCGATCTGCCGCACTGTCTCCCCCAGATTTTGCACACCCGAGGCGAATATCCGCGCCGCCAGGATCGCACTGTCCACCACCGATTCGGCACCGAACGCCTCGCCGACCGCACCCCGATCGACTATTCCATTGTGCGACAGGAGCCATGTCCCATCCGTGAAAGGCGCCGCCGCCGTCTCCTCGATGGGCATTCCCACGCTGGCGGACCGGACCGCGGCCACTACACATCCGCTCCGCAGTACCGGTGCCACCGAGGCGAAGGACGCATCGCCCCACAGCGGCCGTGCGCTACGCCACCGGCGAGACGCACCCTCGGCGAAGAATCCGGCGCCCCAACCGTCTGCATTCACCAGTCCGTGTTTCTGGCGTCGTGGTGAATATGACTGCACCACAAGCCCATGCGGGGGCTCAAGCATGAGCGAAGACAACGAACGCGGCGCGCCCAGCCAGCCTAGATGACGGCACATGCTAGATATCCCAGGCCAGACGAAGACCACTGAAGATCTGGCGCCGGACCGGGTGATCCCAATTCCGGAAGCTGGGCCGCATGATCTCGCGCGCCACTGCCCATGAACCCCCGCGCAGCACACGGTAGTCACCGTCAAAAAACGGTTCGCTGTATTGCTGATAGATCATCGGGGTGAATCCAGGCCACGGCCGCAGCGGGGACGTCGTCCACTCCCACACATCGCCGAGCATCTGTTCAGCACCATAGGCCGATGCGGACTCCGGATACGCACCTACCGGCGCCGGCCCCAGCGCACCGCCGCCGAGATTGGCCCGATCACGGGCCGGGGCCTCCGCACCCCACGGAAACCGCCGTCGTGCACCGATTTCCGGATCCCACACGCACGCCTTCTCCCACTCGGCCTCTGTCGGCAACCGGGCCCCGGCCCAGGATGCGTAGGCCTGCGCCTCGTGAAAGGTGACATGTTGTACCGGTTCGTCGGGCACGATCTGTAGCTCGCGCCCGAAACGGGTGAGCGTGCCGCCTTGGTTCCAGAACTTGGGCGCCGTCAGTGCTTCGGCACACCGATGCGCCCACCCGATCTCGGTCCAAAGTTCCTGACGGCGATATCCGCCGTCTGCCATGAATGCCAACCACTCGGCATTGGTTACCGGGACCGTGCCGATGCGGAAACCCCTGAGATGCACCACATGTGCCGGCCGTTCGTTGTCCAGCGAGAACGGCTCGTCAACGGCGTCGACGCCCAGCACGAACGGCCCCTCCGGTACCAGCACCGAGGTTCCCGCGACACCGGGCCGCCCCGGCGGCACCGGGTCGACGGCCTCCAGCAGCGCGGCCCCATGGCGAATCGATAAGGCCTGCATCATAGTTTCGTCATGCTGGTGTTCATGGCTCAGCACCATCGCGTACACGAACTCTTCTGCCCGGGCCGAACCGTCGGAAGGCAGCGCCTCAAGCCTGTCCAAGACCCGGCCCCGTACCTCATGACAGAAGGCGCGCGCCTGCGCCGGCGACAACAGCGGTAGCTGCACTCTGCTGGCCCGGGTATGACGGAATGCGTCATACAGAGACTCGATCTCACCGGGCAGCATCCCCGGCCTGCGGGGATCTCCGCCGCGCAGCAGCCACAGCTCTTCTTGCTGCCCGATATGCGCCAAGTCCCACACCAACGGACTCATCAGCGGGTCGTATTGGCGATGCAACTCGGCGTCGTCGTGGTCGGTAATCGTCAGCGTCCGCATCCGCGCCGCCTCAAGGTCGCGCGCCAACTCATCACGACTCATCCGATTGCCCCCGAAAAGGCCTTCTCCACACCGTATTCTGTGACATTGTCGATGAAATCATCTGCCGGACATCGACCTTGCTCGACTCGTTCGAGCAAGAACTCCATGTCGGTGGCCAACTCGGGCGGCGCCACCGCGCACGCGGCCGACACCAGTCTGTGCGCGGCAGCGTGCAGGGCAGGATCCTCCAGGCCGATTCGTGCGGCCACGCCCCATGCGTTGCCCACCGGTTCTACTATCTCCGCCGCAATATCCGCGGCCTGCGGATCATCCAACGCGGCGACCGCCGTAAACGCCAGGGCGGGCCACCACCAGTCCGGTGCGGCGTCCAGATAGCGCAGTTCCAACCAGCGGCGCGGCCGTACCGGGGGAAACAATGTGGTCAGGTGGTAGTCGAGGTCTTCGGTCGTCGGGGCGCGTCCCGCAAGCGGCATAGTCCCGTCGACCCAGGATTGGAAGGGCACACGGGTGACAACCGCGTCGGCGCCATCCTTGTTTCGCACCAACATAACCGGCGCCCGCAGGGCATATTCGACCCAGGATTCGGTGGGGTCGACACCGATCTCGACGGGGGCGCAGCGCCGCGGATCCAAGTTGTCCCAGATCCATTGCCGGGTGTTCCGGCGACCGGTAGGGCGACCGGTGAGCATCGGTGAGGATGCCGATAGCGCCGCCATCGTCGGACCGATCCGCTGCGCCAGGACAAACCTGTCCCGCCACTGGCGCGGAGTCCCGGATTGCACATTGACCTGCAGTGACGCCGTGCAGGTCATCATCTGCAGCGCGGTCTCGCCATATCCGGCGGCGCCGAAATGCCTCTCCATCGCCACATACCGGGCTCCGGGATTCACGCGCTCGGGTCTGCGCAGCGGGTCGGTGCCCAAACTGGCGAGCGCGATCCCGGCACCGCGATACACCGCGGTCAAGATCTCGTGGTCGGCCCGCATCGAGGAGATGGCGGACCAGACGTCGGAACATGGGGGGCCGGAGAGCTCGACGGCACCGCCGGGCTCAAAGGTAATCGCACTGGACCCGGGCAGGTCAGGAACCGAGTCCCCGACCTCACGCAACCGGTTCCAGGTGATTCTGCGGTGCGGAGCAGTCAGCTCGACGGTATGAGATTCCAGCTCCAGACCCACCGCACCGACCTGCGCGTCGGCGAAGGCCTGCCGAGCGATGTGCTCGGCAGCCTCGTCGTGCCCCGACAGGGTTCGGCCTGTGTCAGCCTCCGTCGCCGTGGTGGCCATCTCTCCAATGTTCCATAGGCCACCGACAAGTTGCTCTACTTCGGCTGGAGCCGGGCCCCACCGTCGATGCGAATTGTCTCGGCGTTCATGTAGCTGTTGGTGACCAGCTCCAGAGCCAGCGAGGCGAATTCTTCGGGGTTACCCAGGCGCTGCGGGTACAGCACGTTCGGTGCCAGCCGGTCCTTGAACTGTTGCGCGGACTCGCCCTCACCGTAGATCGGGGTATCGATGAGACCGGGTGCGATGGTGTTCACACGAATGCCGACAACCGACAGATCGCGGGCAATCGGCAGGGTCATGCCGACGATGCCGCCCTTGGACGCCGAGTAGGCGGCCTGCCCGATCTGGCCGTCGAAGGCCGCCACGGATGCGGTGTTGACGATGGCGCCACGCTCGCCGAACTCATCGACCGGCTCTTCCTGGCTGATCGCGGTGGCCGCCAGCCGGATCAGGTTGAACGACCCGATCAAGTTGATGCCGATGACCTTGGAGAAGATGTCCAGCGAGTGCGCCGAGGCGTACTGGCCGTCCTTGCCGATGGTGCGGCCGGGCCAGCCGACGCCCGCGCAGTTGATGAGGACGCGCACCGGGCCGAGCTCCTTGGCGGCGTCGACGGCAGCAATACCGTCGGCCTCGCTAGTGACGTCGGTGTGCACGAAGGCGCCACCGAGTTCCTTGGCCAGAGCCTCACCCTTTTCGTCCTGGACGTCGGCGATGACGACCTTGGCGCCCTGTGCGGCGAGCAGGCGAGCAGTTGCGGCACCAAGACCTGAGGCGCCACCCGTGACGATTGCAGACACACCATTGATATCCATGAGCCGCACCATAACCGATCGGTTGGTTGGGAGCTGGAGGGCCCATAGGCTTTGTATCCGTGACCGATGACCGACTCGCCATCCAAGATCTCGTCGCCCGCTATGCCACTGCGGCCGATGACCGCGACGTCGATGCTCTGGTCGCCCTGTTTTCCGCGGATGCCGAGTTGGTGCGGCCGCCCGCCCTGCTCCGCACGGGCGATTCGGCAGTTGTGCGGGGCAGCGTGACCATCGCGGATTCGATTGTCGCGGCGCTCAAGCCGCTACACGCGACGTACCATCTCATCGGGCAACACACGGTGAGCATCGACAGCGATACCGCGGCAGGAGAGGTGTACTGCATGGCGCATCACATCTACCTCCGCGGCAAGGAGTACCGCGACAACACCATGGCGGTGCGGTACCTCGACAACTACCAGCGCGGGCCGACGGGTTGGGTCTTCACCCGCCGCGAACCGGTGGTGGTCTTCAGCGAGGACCGGCCAGTTCGAGTCGGGTAGCGCACCCGGCCATCTCCTCGAGAACCGCCTCCAGGGTGGTGGCACGTCGAGAGGCCGAGAGCAGCATCCGCCCGGCTCCCGCGTGCGCGGCCTGATCCAGCGCCGCCTGGTCCACTCGGTGCAGGCCATGGCCCAGTACAAGGTCGAGGCCCCGCGGATCGCGTCCCGCATCCACGGCGGCCGCCCGCATCACGCCCACCGCGGCGGTCAGATCGTCGCCAACCAGTCCCAGCGGCTGAAATCCGCTACCCAGGCGCCCGGCCCGTCGTGCCGCCGCCTTGCTGTGCCCGCCGATGTAGAGCGGAACACCCTGTGGTCGAACCGGTTTGGGATAGGAATAGGCGTTCCGGAAGCTGTAGAACTCCCCGTCGTGACTAGTGGGGCCATCGGTGGACCACAGCGCGCGCATCACCGCGATGGCTTCGTCGGCTGCGCGGCCCCGGCGGTCAAAATCACCGCCGCACGCCTCGATCTCCTCACGCATCCATCCGACGCCCGCGCAGATCCGCAACCGCCCGCGACTGAGCCGGTCCAGGGTGGCCAGACGTTTGGCCAGCACCACGGGGTGGTGATCGGGTAGCACCAGTACGCCGGTGGATAATCCCAGGGTGGTAGTAGCGGCCGCGACAAAGGACAGCAGCTCCAACGGATCGGGGATATCAATGTCGTCGGGTAGATGCGACTGTCCGGTCGGCGAATAGGGATACGTGCTCTGCGTATCTCCGATGACAACCGCGTGCTCCACCACGGAGATCTCACTGAACCCCAGCCGCTCTGCGGCACGCGCGAATTCGAGGATCTTGTCGGGCTCCGCGGTTACCCCGAGCTCCACCGGAGCCACGACACCGATCTTCACAAGCAGCCTCCTGACATCAGGTGTCACCATAGGATCTCGCAAATGAGCCTGATCACCGACCTCCGGTCGACGTCGCGTTTGGGCGTGATGGTGGCCGTGACCGCCGCGGCAGTCGGGGTCATCTACGGGTACGACTCCTCCAATATCGCGGGTGCGCTGCTGTTCCTCACCGAAGACCTGCACCTTTCCACCCACGATCAGCAGGTGGCCGCCACCGCGGTGGTGATCGGAGAGATCTTTGGCGCCCTCATCGGCGGGCCACTGTCCAACAAGATCGGCCGCAAGCGATCAATGGTTTTGGTGGCGGCAACGTTTGGCATCTTCTCGTTGCTTTCGGCTCTCGCCCTCGACCTGAACACCCTTGCGGCCGCACGGTTTCTACTCGGCCTGACGGTGGGTGTCTCGGTTGTGGTGGTACCCGTCTTCGTCGCCGAGTCCTCCCCCACCAAGATCCGTGGCTCGATGCTGGTGCTGTATCAGCTGGCCTGTGTGACCGGAATCATTGCCGGCTACCTCATCGCCTGGGCGTTGTCATCCACCGGCAGTTGGCGGCTGATGCTGGGTCTGGCCGCCGTACCGGCGGCGCTGGTGCTCATTGCACTGCTCAAGCTCCCCGATACCGCCCGCTGGTACATGATGCGCGGTGACCGGGCGCGCGCACGTGAGGTCCTGAGCATGGTGGATCGGGATGTCGACATCGATCATGAGTTGGACGAGATCGCCGAGGCACTGCGGGCCGAGGGCGGCGGGTCGGTGCGGGCCCGGTTGCGGGAGATGGTCACCGCGCCCTACCGCAGAGCAACATTTTTCGTTGTTGGCCTTGGATTCTTCATCCAGATCACGGGTATCAACGCCGTTGTCTACTACGGACCACGGATCTTTGAGGCCATGGGCATGTCGGGATACTTCGCCAAGCTAGGCCTCCCTGCGCTTGTCCAGGTAGCGGCGCTGCTCGCGGTTTTCATATCCATGTCGAGCATCGACCAGATGGGCCGTCGGCCCATCCTCATGATCGGAATCGGCATCATGATCGTGGCCGACGCGCTGCTGGTGGGCGTCTTCGCCGTGGGCGGATCCTCGTTCGGTGGACTGCTGACATTCCTCGGGTTCCTGGGCATCGTGCTCATCGCGGTGGGCTTCACCTTTGGCTTCGGGTCTCTGGTGTGGGTGTACGCCGGTGAGAGCTTCCCCGCGCGGCTGCGCTCTTACGGTGCCAGCGCCATGCTGACATCTGATTTGGTGGCCAACGCCGTTGTCTCCATGTACTTCCTGACATTGCTAACCGCTCTCGGCGGCGTGGTCGCTTTCGGTGTGTTCGGAGTGCTCGCGACGGCGGCTCTGGTGTTCGTATACGTGCTGGCCCCGGAAACGAAGGGGCGCAACCTTGAGGAAATCAGGCACTTCTGGGAAAGCGGGGGCACGTGGCCCGAGACGTGAAGCTCGGCGTCACGGTGGGGATCGACATCGGCGGGTCCAAGACCCGCGCCGTGGCCGTCGCGGGTGGCAGGGTGATCGGGGATGCACTGGCCGGCAGCGCCAACCTACAGTCGGTCACCGAAGAGCAGGCGAAAGCAGTTTTTACCGATATCTTTTCCCGGCTGAATCGCAGCGATATCTCTCGTGTGAGCGCCGGATCCGCCGGTGTGGATACCGCGGAGGGCGCCCAAACCCTGATCCGGCTGCTGCGACCGTATGCGCCCGATGCCGAGATCACGGCCGTGCACGACACCCAATTGGTCCTGGCCGCGGGCGGCCTGACGGCCGGCATCGCGGTGATATCCGGCACCGGATCGGTGGCCTGGGGTAAACGTGCCGACGGCGCCGTGGCACGCGTCGGGGGTTGGGGATACCTCCTCGGGGACGACGGCAGTGGCTACGGTGTTTCCAGATCTGCTGTCCGACACGCACTTTCTCTATCCGACCGGGGCGATGCGCCGGATGCGCTGTCCCGAAAATTCGCCGCGGAATGCGGCGTCACCGAACCCGCACAACTACTCGACCATTTCTACGCCCACTCCGAGCGGCGGTATTGGGCCAAGATGGCGAGGCTTGTTTTCGATCTCGCCGCCACCGGTGACAAGGCCGCTCAGGTGATCACTAGGCAAACAGCCATCGACTTGGCCGCCCTGATCGAAGGTGTCTGTCTACGATTGGGGCCCGGGCTGCCGGTGGTGCTCGGCGGTGGTCTGTTGGTCAACCAACCCGGACTGGTCGCCGATATCATCGAACGCACAAGAACCTCCGGCGTTTCGGATGTTGCTGTGCTGCAACGTGAACCGGTATTCGGAGCACTGGCCCTGGCCGGGGTCGATGTCGAGGGATTGGAGAGCGCATGACCGCGGGCACGCACATGGCCGACGAGATTCGCCAACAGCCAACCGTATGGGGCCGGCTACTTTCCGACGGGCGTTCCGCGATAGCGGAGGTAGCGGCGAAGATCGTCGAGTACAGCCCCCGGTTCGTGCTCTTCGTCGCACGGGGAACCAGCGACCACGCCGCGTTGTACGGAAAGTACCTCACCGAGATCATCTGGCAGCTCCCCGCGGGCCTGGCCTCGCCGTCGACCATGACGACCTACGGTGCACGGCCGGATCTTTCGGGCGTGCTGGTCATCGGGGTCAGCCAATCCGGCGGCTCACCGGATCTGGTCCAGACGCTCACGGTGGCGCGCCAGCAAGGCGCGTGCACAGTGGCGGTAACCAACGCCGCGCGCTCCCCGTTGGCGACAGCAGCCGAACACCACATAGACGTACTGGCCGGACCCGAACTCGCTGTCGCGGCCACCAAGTCGTACACCGCGCAGCTCTTGGCGCTGTATCTGCTGCTCACCGACGTGGCCGGTCGCGACAATACAGCGGCCGCGCTGCTCCCCGAGCGTGGCGAAGAAATTCTGCACAGCGCCGTCGTCCAACAGCTGGCGACTCGCTACCGATTCGCCTCACGCTTGGTCACCACCGGACGCGGCTACTCCTATCCGACTGCCCGCGAGGCTGCCCTCAAGCTGATGGAGACCAGTTACCTTTCCGCTCAAGCGTTCTCAGGGGCTGATCTGCTGCACGGGCCGCTGGCAATGGTCGACCATCAGGTGCCGGTGATCGCCATCGTGCCCGACGGCGTCGGTGGCCGGGCCATGAACGACGTGCTGCACAGGCTGGCCGGACGTGGGGCCGACGTCTGTTGCATCGGCTCGGCGGACGCGGTGGCGGCGACGGGCCTGGGCGTGACGCTGGAACCCACGCTTGAGGAGCTCTCACCCATGCTGGCCATCATTCCGTTGCAACTGCTGGCCATGCAGCTGGCGATCGGCCGCGGCGAAAACCCGGATGTGCCAAGAGGTTTGTCCAAGGTAACCGAGACACTGTGAAATGTCCGTGACCGCTCCCGGATTTTTCGATATGCACGTACACGGCGGGGGCGGCGCATCATTCGGACGCGACGCCGAGGCCAATCTGGTTGCCGCCACCTGGCACCGATCACACGGCACCGATGGCTTGCTGGCCAGTCTGGTCACCCTGGCTCCCGATGACCTGCTCCGTGCCGTGCGTGTGCTCGCCGAGATGACCGGAGCAGAGGGTATCGCCGGAATTCATCTCGAAGGCCCCTGGCTGTCCCCACAATATGCCGGGGCACACGACCCGCGGCTGCTTCGCGAACCGGACCTTGGCGAGCTGGAACGGCTGCTCGACGCCGGGGGTGGGCACATCAAGATGGTCACCATCGCACCCGAGCTGCCGGGCGCGATATCGGCGATCGAAATGCTCTCGGGGCGGGGAGTGGTGGCCGCCGTGGGGCATACCAATGCCACCTATGAGCAGACACAACAGGCGATTTCGGCAGGGGCAACCGTGGCCACCCACCTGTTCAATGCCATGCGGCCGATCCACCACCGCGAGCCGGGCCCCATCCCCGCACTTCTGGAGAGCCCGGACGTGACCATCGAGCTGATCGCCGACGGGGTGCACATCCATCCCGCGATCTACCGCACGGTGCTGGCCGCGGTCGGCCCCGACCGGATCGCTCTTGTCACCGATGCGATGTGCGCGGCTGGGATGCCCGACGGGGCCTACCAGCTGGGCGACCTCCCGGTTACCGTCGCCGGCGGTGAAGCACGGCTGCCCAACGGCACGATCGCGGGCAGCACCGCGAGCATGGCGGATCTACACCGGTTCGCGGCGGCGCAGGCAGGAACCGATATCGCCACCCGTCAAACATCCGTGAACCCCCGGCGCGCGGTGGGTTGCTAGGCGGCGTCGTAGCGGGGGCCGATGATCTTCGCGATCCCCAGCAGACGTTGGTAGCTTTCGGGTCCGGCCGAGCATGCGCGCAGGTCGGTGGCGGTGTTCCGGACTCTGGCCAGCAGCCGGGAGCAGGACATACGCGCACCATCGTTCGTGATCATCACGTAGGAACCAACTACCGCGTCGTCATCCCGATGCAATGACCCGATCGCGTACCTCCACTGGGCGGAATCGTGCACGGTGTGCTTCGAACACTTCAACCACATGTCCATCTCCGTGGACGCGAAGTCGCGGGCCTCATCGTCCGTGGGGAAAACAGCGATGCTCTGGGCAAGCTGGACGTTCCAGGGAGCGCTGTCCTGTAGGTACTGCTGGTGCGCGGCCATGTATGGCCCGCGGTCGTAGGTGGCCACCGACGGCAGCACCACGCTGCCACAGTCCGGCCTGTCCGTCGTGAGGGCCGAGAGCGCGTTGAACCGATCAACCACCGGAAAGCCCGTCTTCATCACCGAGGACGCCTCATCCGGTGTGACCATCAGATCGTCGATCGCGGCGGGCGGTATCGGCGAGCCTTGCTCAGCCAAAGCAGGTGCGGCACAAGCCAATGCCGCCGACAGCACGATCGTCATTGCCGACATTCTCATGGCCTATGCCTCCCACACCCGCGGACCCACGATCTTCATCAATTCGAACGCCCGCTCCCCGTCACTCTTGGAAACCGTTGAACACGTGCGGATATCGATGGCAACATTGCGTTCGCCGAGCAGCACATGCTGGCAGAAGGCGTACGCCGAATCGTTCCTTCCGTAGCTGACAGCCAGCACATTGTCGACCTGGGTGATGTCCCGGATGTCCACCGTTGCTTGCAACACGGAGCCGTCGACCGCCTGCTCGGAGACATTGATCGTCTGGTTTTCGCACGTGCGCCAACGATCGGCCTCACTGCGCGTGAAGCCGCGGGCTTCTTGGTCGGTGCTGAAGACCGCCACGCTTTGATCAACCAGGGTGAACCAGCCCGGGTGATCCCAGAGCGCCTGCGAGTGGGCTGCCATGTAGGGCGACCGGTCGTAGCTCGACACCGAGGCCAACACGACGCTCCCACAGTCCGGCCGATCGGTGTCCAAGGCGAAGGTGGCGCTCTGCCGTTGCACATTGGGCAGCCCGGCGCCCATCACCCGCTCAGCTTCCCGCTGACTGAACATGAGGCGGTCGATGGCCGCGGGCGGCACGTTGGACGAAGGGTCGGCGGTGGCGGTGGCCGGGGTCATGACACCCAGCGCCACCGACAATGCCCCCATCACCGATCGCATACCTTCCCCCTCGCCCCCTCGCCCCCTCGCATCGGCCCTCCGATTCCTGTGTATTGAACCCTAGGACGTCACACGGCGCAGCTCGTTGGCCAGCTCCGTGGCATCGGGCGGCTGTGCCCCGGGGCGGGTGCAGGTGATGGCCGCGGCCACCGCCGCACGACGCAGAGCCTCGGGCAGATCGAGCCGATGCCGATAGAACCCGTCAAGGAAGGCGCCGGTGTAAGTGTCACCGGCGCCGACGGTGTCGACGACACTGACCTTGTGGGCGGCGATACGCAGGGGCGACGGTTCACCCCTGCGGAAGGCCAGCGATCCCGCCGCACCGCAGGTGATCACCGCGATCTCGATGCGCGGGTACGCATCGAGCCAAGCGTTTACCGCGTCCCGCACCGATACACCCGGATATAGGAACTCCAAGTCGTCGGTGCTGGCGCGTGCCACACGCGCCACGGAGAGCCACGGAACGATCCGTGCGGCATAGGTCTGCCGGTGCGAGATGAGCGCGGGGCGAACGTTCACATCGAATGTGAGCGGGATGTCCGCGTAGTGCCGGGCGATCCACGCGCGCAGTTCGTCACGTTCACGCCAGAGCACGCTGGCGATCGAACCCGCCCAGATTGCCACCGGAGTCCGCACCGGATCTGGAAACGATTGGATCGCAACATCATTGGAAGTTCCCTGCCAATAGAACAGGTAACGGGCGGCTCCGTGTTCGTCGACGTCGGCAACGGCCAATGTCGTCGGAACGTCATGGCGCATCACCAATGACTCATCGACTCCCGCCGCGGCAAGGTCCTGCACGCACCGACTACCGAACGCGTCGTGGGACACATGGGTGAGCAGAGCGGTCGGCGCACCCAGCTTCGCCGCCGCGATCGCGGTGTTATACGGACCGCCACCGGGTACCGGGCGCCGCAACCCGCCGGCAACCGGGACCAGATCGACGAGCGTCTCGCCACAGACAAGGATGCCGCCTCCATCGGCCACCCGTCCGAGGCTACCCGAGACCAGTTTGGTGACAGCGCCTTCCGTATGGCTATGCCCGGGCCACGCGGGGCAGCAGCCCTAGGATGAGATCGAGGGCGCGGCTGCCGTCCCGTTCCGCGCAAGCCCGCACGTCGATAGCCACATTTCGCAACGGCGCCAGCGCGTGCTGGCAATATATGACTCCACCGAAATCCGTCGGCCACGTGTAGCCGACCACCAGAACCTCCTGGACCTGGACGATCTTGCGGAGCTGCACCCACTCGCGACGCGTGCTTCCGTCGGGTTGCGGCAAGAGCGACGTGACTCGCTGGTTCTCGCAAGCGCGCCAGCGATCGGCCTCGGCGAGCGCGAAGTCCGTGGCATCCGACCACTCGGGAAAAATCACCATGCTCTGGTCGACCAGCCGCGTCCAGTTGGGGCTGTCGATCAATGACCGGTACCGCCCGGACAGATAATTGGACGATTCATAGCTCGCGCCCGACGCGAGTACCACGCTGCCGCATTCGGGCCTGTCGGTCCGATCCGATACCAACGCGGCCCAATCTCCGGCCACGTACATGCCGGCCCCCATGACGGGTGCCACGTCCCCGGGCTCGAGCATCAGGCTGGACAACGCCTCTGTCTGCACAGGCAGCTCATCTGGATTCGCCGAGGCGGTGCCCGCGGACGCCACTGTCATCGCCAGCACGCAAAGGTACGACGCCACCCCCAAAACAGTCCTCATAACTGCAGGAGCCTAGATGAGGGCTTCCGGGGGACACACGGATTGCCAAGAAGTGCTCTATCGCACTGTCTTTCGGCGGAATCCCCCAGATAAAACTCGGTGGCCGGCTTACAAATCGGCGTTTAGGCTGCCACCCGTGTCACAGTCCCGAATCGATGACGTTGTCGCAGGCGCCCTGACGTGGACCGAGGTGGACCTCGTCAACATCGACGATTCGTCTTCCCGGCCACTACGGGATGCGCTGGAGGAGTTCGGGATCAGGGTGCATTACCACCCGGTCGGACAACCCCGCCACATCGTCACTGCGCTAGGAAGCGACCGAACTGTCGCCCCATTTGTGGTCCTTGGCTGCCACGGCGACGAAGGCCGGATCCTGCTCCCCGAGCTCGGCGAGCCGATCGCCTCCGATCAGCCGTTCAATGGATTACTGGGTCCTGACGAAGTACGCCGACACCTACGGCTTCCCGGGAGTTTCGTGGTTTCCATCGGATGTGAAACAGGGAGACCCGAACTCGCGGAAGCATTCCTGGACGCAGGTGCGGTCGGCTACTTCGCGCCGCAAGAAGCACCCGATGGGCATGTCGCATTTCTCGTTGCGCTGCTGTTCTTCTACGAGCTGACCGGGGGCATGGCCGCGGTGGAGGCCGCACAGCGGGCGCGTAGATATGACGCCGCCACACACATGTGGCGGCTGTGGTCCCGCTAGTCGGGTAAGCCCCGCACCCATGCCGCACCGGTGTTGACACCCCGCCTCAAATATTGTTCTATGCGAATGTATGCATTAATGGAGAGGATGCCCCATGGCTGTGGCAGCACTCGCCCTGTACGTGGTCTTCATCGCCGCAGGATTCGGCTGGAAGAGCTACCGGCAGTGGCGCACGACCGGATCCACCGGCTTCCGCGGATTCCACGGCCGCCCTGGTTCACGCGAATGGCTGGCAGGCGTGGGATTCAGCGCGGCAATAGCGATGGCACTGCTCGCACCCTTGGCTCAATTGTCCGGGGTCGCCGCTGCCCTTGCCGCCCTTGACAACCGACCAACCCAGGCGGCCGGAACCGTGCTCGCGGTGGGCGGAATCATCGCGACGGTCTGGGCGCAACGAGCAATGGGCGAATCCTGGCGGGTGGGCGTCGATACCCGAGAGACCACCGCACTGGTGAGTACCGGCATCTTCGGCTGGGTGCGGAACCCGATCTTCACCGCGATGTTGACATTCGCTGCCGGGTCCGCGCTGATGACGCCTAACCCGCTGGCCCTCAGCGGATTTGCACTCTTGGTCGCATCCATCGAGCTGCAAGTACGCGACGTCGAGGAGCCCTATCTATTAGCGGCGCACGGCACCACCTATCGCGAATACGGAGCGCGAGTTGGACGTTTCATACCCGGGATCGGCAGGTTCAACGTCCAGGGTTGATAAGACCGCCGCCGCGCGTGGTGGCCAGCTCATACGCCGACTCCGCGTGCTCGGCGTCATCGAGCCCATCCGACTCGTGCTGCGGATGCGACCGGATACCCAGGGAATGACGTAAGCCCAGGCCGATGAGTCCGGTGACCGCGACCGAGTAGACAAGCACCGTGACGACGCCGACAAGCTGCAACCAGAACTGATGCAGCCCGCCACCGTACAGCAGCCCGTTGACACCAGCAGGCGCCGCGGCGCTGCCGACGACGCCGATCATCAACGTGCCGACCACGCCACCCACCAGGTGCACGCCCACTACGTCGAGCGAATCGTCATATCCCAAACGGTATTTCAGCTCGATGGCAAGTGAGCTGACGGCACCGGTCACGGCACCGATGATCAGCGCACCGATCGGGGTGACTGCCGCGCACGAGGGAGTGATGGCCACCAGGCCCGCGACCACACCCGATGCGGCGCCAAACGAGGTCGGCTTGCCATGCCGGACCTTCTCCACCAACAGCCAGCTGGCCATCGATATCGCCCCCGCCCCAAGGGTGTTGGCAATGACAAGCGCTGCGGTGCCGTCGGCCGCCAACGCCGATCCGGCGTTGAAGCCGAACCAGCCGAACCACAACAGCCCGGCTCCCAGCATGACGGCGGGCAGGTTATGCGGGCGCATCGCCTCACGCGGCCACCCGCGCCGCTTACCCAGGACAATGGCCAGCGCCAAGCCCGCAGCACCCGAGTTGATCTCCACCGCGGTGCCACCGGCGAAATCGAGCACACCGAGGTTGGCAAGCCATCCGCCCTTGTCCGCAGTGGTGCCTTCGACCGCGAATATCCAGTGCGCGACCGGGAAATACACCAGCGTGGCCCACAACGCGGTGAAGGCTATCCACGGCAGGAAGCGCATACGGTCGGCCACTGCGCCCGCGATGAGCGCTACCGTCACCATCGCGAACCCGGCCTGGAACATGACGAACACCAGCGCCGGGATATTCGTCGGCCCCCACAACGGAACCGAGGGTGCCTTGTAGTCGCCCTCGAACAAATGTTGCAGCCCGGCGAACTGGAACGGATCACCGAGCAGTCCACCGCCGATATCGGTTCCGAACGCCATCGAATATCCGAAGATCACCCAGAGCAGCCACACCACGGCGACGGCCGAAAAGCACATCATCATCATGTTGAGCACGCTCTTGGCGCGCACCATGCCGCCGTAGAAGAAGGCCAGTGCCGGGGTCATCAGGAGCACCAGCGCGGCACTCGTCAACACCCAGGCCGTATTGGCCGCGTCCGGCACTCCCATATGCGGAAACATGCGCTGGCTACTCCCGGCTCGTGCGATTAGGTCAGCGTGAGTGTAGGGAAGCCGCCGCCCGCGTGCGCAGGACCTGATCTAAACTAGAACACGTTCCAGTTTCAGGACGCCCACTGACCCGTTCCCACCACCCACCCAAGGAGTGGCCATGCACACCCCCATCTGCGACGAACTCGGCATCGAGTTCCCGATTTTCGCCTTCACCCACTGCCGCGATGTTGTCGTCGCGGTAAGTAAAGCCGGAGGCTTCGGCGTCCTGGGCGCCGTCGGATTCACCCCGGAGCAGCTCGAGATCGAGCTGAACTGGATCGATGAGCACATCGGCGATCACCCGTACGGCGTCGACATCGTCATCCCCAATAAATACGAGGGCATGGACGCGAACATGTCTGCCGAGGAGCTCACCAAGATGCTCCAGTCGATGGTTCCGCAAGAACACCTGGACTTCGGCCGCAAGCTGCTGGCAGACCACGGCGTCCCGGTCGAGGAGGGTAACGACAACGCCTTGCAGCTCCTGGGCTGGACGGAGGCCACCGCGACACCCCAGGTGGAGATCGCGCTCCGCCACCCCAAGATGACGCTGATCGCCAACGCACTGGGCACGCCCCCGGCCGACATGATCAAGCACATCCACGACGCCGGCCGTAAGGTCGCGGCGCTGTGCGGCTCGCCCAAGCAGGCCCGCAAGCATGCCGACGCCGGCGTGGACATCGTCATCGCCCAGGGCGGCGAGGGCGGCGGCCACTGCGGGGAGGTCGGCTCGATCGTGCTGTGGCCGCAGGTGGTCAAGGAGATCGCCCCCGTGCCGGTGTTGGCTGCCGGGGGCATCGGCAGCGGCTATCAGATCGCCGCGGCGCTGGCCATGGGCGCGCAGGGGGCCTGGAGCGGCTCCCAGTGGCTGATGGTTGAAGAGGCCGAGAACACCGCCGTGCAGCAGGAGACCTACGTCAAGGCCACCAGCCGCGACACCGTGCGCAGCCGCTCGTTCACCGGCAAGCCCTGTCGCATGCTCAAAAACGACTGGACCGAGGCCTGGCAGACTGAAGGCAACCCCGAGCCGCTGGGAATGCCGTTGCAGTACATGGTGTCCGGCATGGCGGTGGCCGCCACGCACAAGTTCCCCGATCAGACGATCGATGTCGCGTTCAACCCGATCGGTCAGGTCGTGGGGCAGTTCACCAAGGTCGAGAAGTCGGCGGCCGTCATCGAGCGCTGGGTGCAGGAGTACTTGGAAGCCACCAACACGCTCAACGAGCTCAACGAGGCAGCGGCGTCGGTGTAGAGACCGATCGAGTGTGCGGATCGTGTCGTTTTTCGGCCGGATATCGACACGATCCGCACGCTCGACTATCCAGCGGGCTTGTGATCGACGCAGAGCTGGCCGGCGGCGTCAGCTCTCGATACTTGCGGTCCGCCTGCACCATCTTGTACCCGACCACCACCAGCACGACCAGGCCCACCGCGCCACCGATCCGCATCATCGCGTAGGCGGCCTCGCTGGGCTCGTTGGCTTCGGGGTTCCGGTATTTCCAGGAAGACAGCACCTGCCACTGGCTCTTCGGATCAAAAATCGACCACAACAAAAACGGGACGACGATCAACCCCAGAAAAAGAAGCAATCCCCCCATAGCTACCCCTTACTGACCCAGGCCGTTCTGCATGGTGTTGGCCAGCACATTGACGGCGAGGCTGCCATTACCCGGCTGACAGACCTTGGCCTGCAGTAGCACGTTCTCGCGCCGCCGGGTCTGGTTGAAGCAGCGGCGGTCGACGCCGGCCTCCTCCTTCATCCAGGCCGCATCCGTGGCGCCGGCAGCCGGGCCGGTGAATGTCCACACCTCACGCCGGCCGTCGTCCAGTATCAAGGTGGCCGTCTGTCCGGAGCATCCCCGGGTGCGGTCCACCACCCGATGGTAGGCCCGGTCGGCGGCGTCGCTATTAGCGAACACCCCGATCGCCTGTTTTACCAAATGTGTTGCGTCTGTGGCGGAATCTTGTGTTGTCGCCCCACGGAACGATGCCAGGTCCGGATCCGCGTACACCTCGTCGAGGCCGATATCGGACCAGTTGTTGCAGTCCGGAACGTCCACCGAGAACGCCTGGAACGGCTGCGTGAACTCGCTATGCGAACCAAGTTGTGCACCGATGACATTGCTTACCGATCCGCGTGCGAGGACCGCATAGTTGACGACGCCCGGGTCCGACGGAACCGCGGCCGCCGCCGGGGTCGCTGTCAGACCAAAGGCGGCTGCCGCCACCGAGGTCAGCACAGTCCGGGCAGTCCTCATCACACACCAGCCTCCATCGCATCGGCAATACGCGTCGCGGCGCGCTCTGCGTCGCGGGGCGAGCACACCTTCACCTGGAACATGACCTCTTGTCGCGCCCGCATCTCGATATAGCAGGTGCGGTCGTTGGCACTATTGGTCATCGACCAGCCTGCTCCACCGTCACCGGAGCTTCCCTGCGTGAATGTCCAAGTGTCCGTTGTACCTTGATCATCGGTGACCTTGATCGGATGCCCGTAACAGTCCGACATGAACAGCAACGCCACCACTGGATCGACCGCCGCCATCGGGCTGTTGAACACCCCCACAGCCTGTTTCACCGAATACCGCGCGTCCGAGGCAGACTTCTGGGACGACGTGCCCTGGTAGGCGACGAGTGTTCCCTCATTTCCGTTGAAGACCTGGGATAGCCCGACATCGGCGAAGTCCACACAGCTGGGCTCGCTCACCCGAACGGCCGTGGACGGCGCCTTGAGCGTTCGGGAGGCTTGTAGCTCAATCCCGACTATTCTGCTGAGCGCCGCCGGCTCCTGCAGGACACTGCCGATGACCTCTGGGCCTATCGCATGCGCCTCGGGCGCCAAAGCCAATGCGACCGCCGGAACTGCCGCGAGGAGCACACGTACGCCGTAGGACATGCAACGAGCATACGGAAGACGCCGGTCCCCCAACGAAGGAACCGGCGTCTCACCGCACTCCGACTACTTGGCGTCCAGACCTGCGCGAACTCCCTCTTCAACCGCCTTACCCAGCTCGGGGTCCACGTTCTTCCAGTACTCGAAGACCCTGGACAACACGGGCTCGGAGACTCCGTCCAACACGTGTCCGACGATATTGCCCGCCAGTCGCGCACGCTGCTCGTCGTCGAGCACCTCACGCACCAACGTTCCCGCCTGCACGAAGTCGCCGTCCTCCGCATGCTGGATGTACCCGGCGCGCACTGCCGTACCGTCGAACTCCCACACGCCGCCGTCACCGGCAGCTTCTGGATCGGCGTGCGGGCCGCCAAAGGAATTGGGCGCGTAGACGGGAACTTCCGGATCGTTGAAGTGATAGCGCATCGGCCCCTCCTTGGAATAGGAGTTCACCGTTGCGGCGCGCGGCGCGTTCGGCGGCAGCTGGGCATAGTTGGTGCCGATGCGGTATCGGTGTGCGTCCGCATAGGCGAACACCCGGCCCAGCAGCATCTTGTCCGGCGAAAAACCGATTCCGGGCACGATATTCGAAGGCTCGAACGCCGCCTGCTCAATTTCCACGAAGTAGTTGCGCGGGTTGCGGTTGAGCGTCCACTTGCCGACCTCGATCAGCGGGTAGTCCTTCTTTGACCAAACCTTGGTCAGATCAAAGGGATTGAACCGATATCCCGCCGCTTCGTCCACCGGCATGACCTGTACGTGCAGGGTCCAGCTCGGGAAGTTGCCGTCCTCGATCGCATTCCACAGATCGCGGCGATGCGCGTCGGCGTCCGAGCCCGCAAGCTCATCCGCTTCTTGCTGCGTGAGGAAATCATGGCCCTGGTCCGTCTTGAAGTGGTATTTGACCCAGAAGCGCTCGCCCTCGGCATTGATCCACTGGTAGGTGTGCGAGCCGTAGCCGTTCATGTGCCGGTACGTCTTCGGAATGCCGCGATCCCCCATCAGCCAGGTGACCTGATGCGCAGTCTCGGGCCGTAGCGTCCAGAAATCCCACTGCATGTTGTGGTCACGCAACCCGGAACCGGGCAGCCGTTTCTGCGAACGGATGAAGTCCGGGAATTTAATGGCATCGCGGATGAAAAACACCGGAGTGTTGTTGCCGACGAGATCGTAGTTGCCGTCTTCGGTGTAGAACTTGACCGCGAATCCGCGCGGATCGCGCCAGCTATCGGGGCTGCCCTGCTCCCCGGCGACAGTCGAAAAGCGAGCCAAAGATTCGGTTTTTGCTCCGGGCTGGAACAACTTCGCCTTGGTGTACTTCGAGACGTCGGCGGTGATCACGAGCTCCCCGTATGCCCCGGCGCCCTTGGCGTGCACGATGCGCTCGGGAACCCGCTCCCGGTTGAACTGGGCAAGCTTCTCGATCAGGTAATGGTCATGCAGCAACACCGGGCCCTGCGTACCCGCGGTCAGCGACTCGTCGTCACTCTCGACCGCGATTCCGGTATTCGTTGTGGTGCGGTTGGACATGAGAAAACCTCTCCGTTAGCGGACTACTTGGACTGACACCGGGGACAGACGTCCCCGAAGGCGACTTCCACCTCGTCGACCACCAGATAAGCCCGGTACGCACCTGGGCTGCGACTGCTCCGCAGTCGAATATTGTTGCGCACCAAGCACATCAAGCACCGCGATAGACGGCGCCGTGACCCGCAGTCCCGCCCGGCGCATGCCTGCGCCGGGGGCGGGGGGCCGTACTGCGGTCACCACCCCAGTATGCCCATTTTCTAGACTGAGTCAAGAAAAGGTTTCAGCCAAGTGGCCCATTGATGACGAAGTAGGCCCCAGCCGCGATGAGCGTGAAGCCGATGAAGTGGTTGAGGGTGAGCTTCTCGCCCAGGTACCAGACGGCGAAGCCCAGGAACACGGTCAAGGTGATGACCTCTTGCATCGCCTTGAGTTCGGCGCCGGAATACACCTCGCTGCCAATGCGATTCGCAGGCACCGCCAGGCAGTACTCGAAGAACGCGATGAGCCAGCTCACGAGCACCACCACCCATAGCGGGTGGTCCTTGAATTTGAGATGTCCGTACCAGGCGAACGTCATGAAGATGTTCGAACAGATGAGCAGCACTGGCGGTAGCAACCTGGCGGCGATCATGTCCACATTCTGTAGATCTTCCCTGTCAATCGTCCACAGCCGCTAGCCTGCTGCGCATGGGCAGCGCCGCATTGCAAGACCGATACCTCCAGAGCTGCCTCGGTGGGCTGCATGTGCGGATCGGAGGCGAAGGACCCGTCATCCTCTTTTGGCCCAGCCTCTTGATGACGGGATCGATGTGGGCCGCCCAGGCCGAATACTTCGCCGACCGCTACACCGTGATCCTGGTCGACCCGCCCGGCCACGGCGACAGCCAGTCGCTCACCCGGATGTTCCGCTTCGAAGACTGCGCACATGCCATCACACAGATCCTCGACTCCCTCGGTATCGAGCGCGCCCACGTCGTCGGCAATTCTTGGGGCGGGATGATCGGGGGGACCTTCACGGCCATGTACCCACACAGAGCGGGAGCGTCGGTGCTGATGAACGCCACCGCGTCGCGGGCAAGCATGCGCCAACGGGTCGAGTTTCGGCTGCTCACCGAGATTGTCCGGATTCTCGGCCGATTCCGTGAGCCGCTCACCACCCGTGCCGTCAAGGCCTTCGTCGGGCCCACCATCATGCGCGAACGCCCGCACGTCGAGCAATCCATCCGCGCGGAACTGCGCGATCTCAGCGTCGATTCGGTGTACTGGGCGGTCAACAGCGTTGTTCCGGCACGACCCGATCAACGCGAGCTGTTGGGTCGCATCACCACACCGATTCTGGTGATCGCGGGACGCGAGGACCCAACCTTTCCGGTCGCCGAGACCGAGCTCATGGCCGAGGCGATTCCCGGCGCCGAATTGGTGATCATGGAGAACACGGGGCATCTCGCGGCGCTGGAGCGCCCCGAAGAGGTCAATGCCCTGATCGACGACTTCCTCAAACGGCACCCGATCGAGGACTAACCCACGAAATCCGCGACCAGGCGCAGCGCGAAGACGATCAGTACCGGCAATGCGATGAGCGGCAAGGCGGCCTCGGCAGCGGCCCGCGACCCGATGACCGCGACGACCAGCAGAGAAAGCGCGATCGCCATACCCAGCACCACGCACAGGCTGATCAGTTTCGATCGCCGCAGGCTGGCCCACAGCGCGTTAGCCGAGCGCTGCGGGACGGTCAGCACCATCCACACGGGCAGCGCGATCACGCCGATCGCCAGCAGGGCCGCGATCACTCGCGCGGGTATGGGCAGCTGATGATTGCCATACCGCGTGGCAACCGCCGCGGACGCGCCGAGAATCACCAACGCCAGGAAATTCACCGGCATCATCACACTGACCACGCGGTTGAATACCTCGGAAACGCCGGCCCGGACATCATCGGCCCGCCGGATGTCCATGGCACCCAGATCCAGGTATGCACGCAGCGCACTCGACAACCGCCATCGGCGCGACTGCGCCTTGCCAACGTTCTCCATCGCCGAGGCATTGCCCGGGTCTATTCGCAGGGCCGTTCGGAACTCCTTGAGCGCCTTACCTTTCCAACTGCGCATCCCGACAATCTGACCTCGGAGGTTCCGGTAGGACGAGTCGTCCGGATCGATGCGCAGCGCCTCGTCGATAGCAGCCAGCGCCGCACGTTTGTGCCGTCGGGCGTACAGCACCACCGCCATCATGTAGTGGCTCGATGCCCGATTCGGGTGTGTCCGCACCAGGTGTTGCGCGGCCGCCATGGCCGGCATCTTGTTCCAGCCGCGAAGCAGCACCGAAATGCGGATCCGCTGGGCCTGGCCGTTACCGGGATCGAAACGTAACGTGTTATCCGCGTACCACATCGCCCCGGCGTAGTGCCCGAGCTGCAGATCCAGGTATGCGCCGGTCGACAACAGATCCGGCTCATCGGGCCAGGTAGTCAGCGCCTCGGCAAGTTGAATCCGTGCGGTGTCGTACTGGCGTATCCCGATCAGCTCTTCGATCATCAGCGCACGAGCCAACGGGGTATCGTCAGCTGAAGTCACCGAGATCGCCTATGGCGCAGATACTTTGCCAACTCATCATAGGTGCCGTCCGAGTTGGAGAATTCGACAACATTGCGCGCGGTATCGAACCAGCCGCCCGCACTGGCACCCACCTGTGCGATGGCCGTGTCGATATCTGCCATCCGTACCGGCCGCACCTGCCCGGTACTGATCGAGTCGGCCATCGCGAATTGAGTAGCGGTGTTGCAGATATGGGCCAGGTCGGCGCCCGAGCGCCCCTCGGTGCGCTTGGCGATTGATTTCAGATTGATGCCTTCAAGCGGCCGATCTCGCAGGTGGTACTTGACGATGGCGATCCGCGCCTCCTCGTCAGGCAACGCCACCAAGATCATCCGGTCGAACCGTCCGGGCCTGCGCAGCGCGGCGTCCACATCCCATGGGTGGTTGGTAGCACCCAGGACGTAAAGCCCCTCGTTACTCTCAGTCGCCGGGTCTAGCTCTGCCAGAAGCTGATTCACCAGCGGCCGCAGCCCCGAACTTCCCGACAGCTGCGAACGGCGATGCCCCAGAGCGTCCAGTTCGTCGAAGAACAGCACACACGGCGCATTGCGCCGTGCGATCTCAAAGATCTCATGCATCCGTTGTTCGCTCTGGCCAAAGATCGGATGCATGACATCCGCGATACCGACGGGATAGAAATTGGCGCCCAGTTCACCGGCAACCGCACGGGCCAGGAAGGTCTTGCCGCATCCCGGCGGCCCATACAGCAGCAGGCCGCCTCTGGCCGAGACGCCAAAGGCCTTGACCAACTCGGGATTGCGCAGCGGCCCGAACAATGAGAGGTCCAACTGTCGTTTGACATCGGCCATACCGCCGACGTCCGCGAGCCGCACATCGGATTTCTCCAACGCCCCCACATCGTTCGGCCCCAATGGTTCGGGCTCTTCCTCGACGAAGGCGGGCCGGACGATATCGGCCACTTGATCCTCGGCCGCCGACCAGTCAAAGCCCGCCGAGGCCGCTACCGGCTCAGGAGCCGGAGAGTTCAGGCCGGCCGAACATGCGGCGAGCAATTCCAGCGCCCTGGCGTCTCCCGGCGCCTGCTGCAACGCCACGGTGCAGTGATTCAGCGCCTCGGCAAAGCGGCGGCTTGAGATCAGCAGCTCGATGACACGCAATCGCAGCGCGAGAACGTCGGGACTGGCCTCCACCGCGGCCAGCATCTCGGTGATCACGGCGTCGTTGGCCACGGAATTCCCCCTGCGTTAGTTCGCTCGGTGACGATATGACCGCGCGTTCCTGCGTTCCGCACCGGGCAGCGTTGGAAGACGTAAGCACGCGCTATCGTCTGCGGATGCCATCGTAACCAGGCGGTCGTACCGACGTCGAGAACATCGATCTCACGTGAGTATTAGTTAGCCCACACCGGCACGCAGCGGGTTCACCGCGAATTCGATCACCCGATAGGGGGCATGGTCACGCGAGTCGGTGTTCCACTGGCTGACGTAGATGCTGAGACGGTCCAGAGTGGAATCCGGACCGATGTAGCCGCCATAGGGCTGAGCCAGGGTGTTATCCCAAGACTCCGGTAGTTCGTCGGCGACGGCGGGCCAGGCCCCGGCATTGACCACTGTCGTCACCGGTACCGCGCCGAGTCGTGTCGGGCTGTCGGCGACCCGCACCTCGACGTTGCCGGTGGTCTGGTTGAAGTACGACAGCACCGCCTGTCCATCGACCAGCTTCATGCTCATCTCACCCAGGTGATCGCCCCACAGCGGCGTCGGGGGGCGCCCCCACGCTCCCTTACCCTGCGCGTCCACACCCCAGCCCTGCCACGTCGCACGGTCGGTGAAGGTGTCCGGCTTGGCCCGATACAGCACCGCGGGATGACTACGGTCGAATCCATCGCTGACGATGTACACCCAGCCCTTGGGCGAGTCCTGGGTCCACAACGGGTCGTAGTAGCCGCTGATCTGTGTCTGCCGGCCGCCCTCATAGTCACCCGGACGCACCGACCCGGGTACGGTCGCCCATCCGGCCCGAAATGGGTCAGGCTTGACCAAGCGTGTCGACTGCGGAACCAGATTCTTGGTGACGGCGACCAACAACCAGTTGGTTCCGTTGATATCGACCACACCCGAAGGCAGCTGGGAGAATCCCGGCGGGGCCGCATCGGCCAGCAGCGGCCGGTCGGTGCCCAGGACGCCGGAATGCCGGACGCCGGTGGCGTCCGGCACGGACTCGGTGTCCACACGCAGCGCGACGGGCGAGTGCCACCCGCCATACCCCACGCCCTGACCGGCGAAGCTGTCACCACAGACCTGCAGCATGCCGCCGGTGAAGACCATGAACTCGCATAAATCGGTCGCACCCAGGTTGTACTCGGCGGTCGCGGTGCCGGTGCCTGCGACGGGCCCGATGCGCACCACCTCGCCGGGATCAAGCGGTGGCGAAACGGGGCGCAGCGGGTCCGCCGATGCCGATGCGTCACCCAACAGCTCGGCGACGACAAGCGTTGCGGCGGTTACCAACACCGCGACCAGCCGCACGCGCGTCTCCCGTCCGGCACCACCCGGCGCCACTGAGCCTCAAAGCTCACAGGGTAGTCAGTGGCACCGGGCGCGGGTCGCTACGGGCCAACTACGGCCGGGGCGGAGGCGGCGTACCCAGCCCCGGGCCGGGCCCCGGCGGCACCGTGATGGTCACGCCCGGCGGCTGGCCGGTGGGCGGCGTGCGCTGCCAACCCGGGCTCGCGGGACCGTCGCTGTCACGATCGCCGCGCTGATCACGATCCCCTTGTCCGCCGCGATCTCTGTCACGGTCCCAATCACGTCCATGATCACCGCTTCGGCCCCGATCGCGGTCGCGGTTCCAGTCTCCGCCACCGCGCTGCATGCCGCCTTCGGGCCCACCTCGAAGGATCATCACCGCCGCGCGGTCGCGGTGCTCACCATGGCGATGGGTATGCGCACCCACCATCAGGCCGGCGCCAAAGGTCGCCGCCAGCACGCACGCGGCACCGGCCGCCACCGTCGCTATGGACAGCACCTTGCCGACGTTGCGAGCCTTCTTCGGTGGCGGCGCCTGCGCGGCAACCGGCGGCACGGCGGGAACCGGTTCGGTTGGGTTTTCGGATTTTTCTGGATTGGTCATGCTCCGAGGATGACCCGGTAAGCCTGGGCTCGCCGCCGAAAATCCTGTGAACTTGCCGTGAGTCAGCCCGCGACGAGCAGTTCCGCGATCTGAATCGTGTTGAGCGCCGCGCCCTTCCGGAGATTATCTCCGGAAATGAACAGCGCCAGACCACGATTACCCGGAACGCCCGGATCCTGGCGGATCCGGCCGACCAGAGAGTCGTCCGCACCAGCGGCCGCCAAAGGAGTGGGAACGTCGGCGAGCGTGACACCAGCCGCGGCACTCAGCAGCTCAGTGGCCCGGGCCGGGGGCAACTCACGTTCGAACTCGGCATTGATCGACAGCGAATGTCCGGTGAAGACCGGCACGCGCACGCACGTCCCGCTCACCAAAAGTTCCGGAATGCCCAAGATCTTGCGGCTCTCGTTGCGCAGCTTCTGGTCTTCATCGGTTTCACCAGAGCCGTCGTCAACCAACGAACCGGCCAGCGGGATCACGTTAAAAGCAATGGGCGCAACGTATTTCACGGGAGCGGGGAAGGTGACCGCAGTGCCGTCATGTACCAGTTGCTCACCGCCGTCGATACCGGCCCGCACCTGGGTCGCCAATTCTTCGACGCCGGCCAAACCGCTACCCGACACCGCCTGATACGTCGACACGATCAGCCGGGTAAGCCCGGCCGCGTCGTGCAGTACCTTCAAAACCGGCATCGCGGCCATGGTCGTGCAATTCGGGTTGGCGATGATGCCCTTGGGCAGTTTCACCCCGCGCACGTCGCGGTCGAAGTTGACCTCCGAGACCACCAACGGCACGTCCGGATCCTTGCGCCAGGCCGACGAGTTGTCGATGACCGTGACCCCGGCCTGCGCGAACCGCGGGGCCTGCACCCGGGACATGGTGGCCCCGGCGGAGAACAGCGCGATGTCCAGCCCGGACGGATCGGCCGTCTCGGTGTTCTCGACCTCGATCTCCTGGCCGCGGAATGCCAGCTTCTTGCCCTCGGACCGAGCCGAGGCGAAGAAGCGCACCGACGAAGCCGGGAACTCACGCTCTTCCAGAAGCTTCCGCATGACGGCACCCACCTGCCCGGTGGCACCGACTACACCAATGGAGGTCATATCTATCTCCCGTCGCTTCGCTCGCCCTAGCGCCCGGTCCCCGCGTACACGGTGGCTTCCTCTTCGCTCCCGAGATCGAAGGCGTTGTGGATCGCCTGCACGGCGGCATCCAGCTCGTCGTCTTTGACCAACACCGAGATCCGGATCTCGGACGTCGAGATGAGCTCGATGTTCACGCCGGCCTCGGCCAACGCCTCGCAGAAGGTGGCGGTGACGCCGGGGTGGCTACGCATACCCGCACCAACCAGCGACACCTTGCCGATGTGGTCGTCGTAAAGAACCTGCGAGAAGCCGATCTCATTCTTCAACGAGTCCAGCTTCTCCACGGCGGTGGGACCGTTCTCCTTGGGGCAGGTGAAGGTGATGTCGGTCTTGCCGTCCTCGACCTTAGAGACGTTCTGCAGCACCATGTCGATGTTGATTTCGGCGTCGGCGACCGCGCGGAATACCTTGGCGGCATATCCGGGCACGTCGGGAATGCCGACGACAGTGACCTTGGCCTCGCCGCGATCGTGCGCGACACCGGTGAGAATTGCTTCTTCCACGGGAATGTCCTCCATTGATCCGCTGACGATCGTGCCGGGCTTGTCCGTATACGACGAGCGCACGTGAACCGGCACGTTGTATCGCCGGGCGTATTCCACACAGCGCAGCATGAGCACCTTTGCTCCGGCCGCCGCCATCTCCAGCATTTCCTCGAAACTGACCTTGTCGAGCCGGGCCGCGTTCGGCACGATCCGCGGATCGGCGGTGAAGACCCCGTCGACGTCGGTGTAGATCTCGCACACATCGGCGTTCAGCGCGGCGGCCAGCGCGACGGCGGTGGTATCGGAGCCACCCCGCCCGAGTGTCGTCACATCCTTGCTGTCCTGGCTCACACCCTGGAATCCGGCGACCAGGACAACCTGGCCCTCGTCGAGCGCGGTGCGCAGACGGCCGGGCGTGACGTCGATGATCTTGGCGCTGCCGTGCTTGCCGGTGGTGATCACGCCGGCCTGTGAGCCGGTAAACGAACGCGCCGAGGCTCCCAGCGAGTGGATGGCCATCGCGACCAGGGCATTGGACATCCGCTCACCCGCTGTCAGGAGCATGTCCAGCTCACGCGGCGGAGGCGCCGGGCAGACCTGTTGGGCCAGGTCAAGCAGCTCGTCGGTGGTGTCACCCATTGCCGAGACGACAACGACGACGTCGTTGCCATTCTTCTTGGTCTCGACGATGCGTTCGGCGACCCTGCGGATACGTTCGGCCGTTGCGACCGACGATCCGCCGTACTTTTGGACGACGAGCGCCACGGCATACCTTCCTGCAGTTCGGTCAAGATCGGTCAGACCCCGTTCATCAGGATAGAGGGTCGGACAACTCGATAACCTGGCCCGCATGGGCAACCCCACCGAACGCATTGCCAACACCACGGTTCCGATCCAGCCGCTGATCGCCTCGCGATGGAGTCCGCGGAACTTCGATCCGGACGCCGATCTCGCTCCGGAAACGCTGACGGCCCTGCTCGAAGCCGGTCGCTGGGCTGCGAGTTGGGGCAAGCGTTTCCCGGTGCGGTACATCGTGGGGCGCCGCGGTGACGCCACCTACGAGGCCCTCGCCGACGTGCTGAATCGCGGAAACACTTACGCGAAAGTTGCGGCGGCGCTCGTCCTGGTCAGCACCGACCTGGGTGATGATGACAACACCGCGGTCTATGCGACCGTGGACGCCGGGCTCGCGATCGCCCAGCTGGGTGTCGAGGCGCGATCCCACGGGCTGCATACGCATCCGATGGCCGGTTTCCGCGTCGAGGAGGCGTCTGGCGTCTTCGGCATCCCCGGGAACGTGCGGCCCCTCGCCATCGTCGCGATCGGGCCCGTGCTGGACAACTACGACGGCGCGGAGGAGTCGACCGTGGAGCGCGACCACGCCCCACGGCAGCGCCCCGCGCTCGGCGATATCGCGTTCACGGAGCGCTGGGGCAACAGTTATTCGGGGTGATTCCGGTACCTACGTATTCGACAGGGCGCCAAGAACCTCTTCCGCTGCCTGCCTGCCCGACAGGATGGCGCCCTCCATATAGCCATTCCAGACGTGTGACACCTCGGCACCGGCCCAGTGAATGCGCCCCACCGGCGCCGCGAGTGCCCGACCGTATTGAGTCCACACCCCGGCACCGAGGCGTCCGCCGTAACAGCCCCGCGTGAATTCCTCTGCCGTCCAATCCTGTTCGACGATGTCAAACGGTTTTGCCGCCTGCGGACCGAAGTACTTCATCAGCGCGTCGATGACATCCACTTTCGTCATGACACTCCATAATTTGTAAGTCAGTCGTATGACTTATCCAGGGTATGCCGATGCCGAACTCAGGGCAAGGGTGCCCTAGGCGGGAGTCACCGCCGCCAGGGCAATCAGCATCGCGGTGAGCGACTCCAGATCTTCCTCCGAACGCGCGGGATCCGGATTGACGACATGTTGCAGGATCAGCCCGTCGATACCGGCGACCAGCACCCGGGCCAAGCGCTCGAACGACACCGCACAGCGCTCGCCGGCCCGACTCGCCGCCTCCCGGCACCAGTCCGCGACGACCCCGGTGTATCGCTCGTACTGCCAGGCAGGCAAATCCTCCAAGCCGGATGTGCGAAGCGCATGGGTGACCAACTCGTACTGGACCAGCTGCAGGTTGCGGTGTTCGTCAACCAACTGCGACCAGAAATTCCGCGTGCCGCGGCGGATGGCGTCATTCAGGCCGGCCTTGGTGTCCGCGGCACCGCGCAGGACTCCCGCGATCTCGTCCACGACGTCCTCGATGACCGCCTTGAGCAGGCCCTGCTTACTGGGGAAGACGTATTGCAGGGTTCCCAACGGGATACCCGCCTCGGCGGCGACGGCACGCATCGTGGTGCGCCCCACTCCCTCGCGCATCAACACGATCCGCGCGGCGGCGACCGCCTCCTTGGTGCGCTGCGCCGATTCGACGTATGGCATCAGAGAGTTCCTTTCAGTCGAATGAATCGCGGAAGATCCGCACCGCCTTGTCGATCATCTCCCGGGTGGATCCGCAATCTCCGTTCTTCAACGAGAAGCTGAGCACCTCGATGAAAACGCGCTCGGGCGTGCTGGTCTCCTGGATGGCGCCACCCGGAACATCACGGGCGTAGAGCGGCTTGCCAAGACGCACCATGCTGGTGCACATCCTGCCGTCCTGGCCGTGAAAGTACTCGACACCGTCCCGGATTTCTTCGCGCGCCCTCGACGGCGGATCGACACCCGTTCTGATAGTCAGCTCGAATTGAGCATCGTTGTCCCGTAAGGAAAACCGGCATGCGAACGGATCGCCGAAGAGCGAGGGCCGCACATCATTCACCTGGCCCGGATACTCACCGAGAATTTCACACGGATCACGTTCGGCGATCTTGATCGGATATGCGCTCAGCGCGTCACGCACGGGCATATCGGCCGGATTCATCGTGGCCAGCACACCGATAACAGGTTGTGCCATTTTGCAGTTGGGCGCCAACTCGCTTCGCGAACCATCGACGACCACAACCCGCACTGCCGGTGTGCCCGCCCTGGGCAACTTTGGCGCGTCCGGGAGCGTGCCCAACGCGACCGGAAACTCAAACACGCACGTGCCTGCTGTGTGATAGACCGGCGCGTCACCGACCCTGAATTCGGGTTTCGCGCGCGAATAGTCGCCCAACATCAGTGACAGCCCCACACTCGACGGGTTCGCCGAACCCGCGACCTTGATGGACCCGAAGCAGCCGCCCACATCCCCGGAAATGTATGTGGGCGCACCGATGTCCTTGAGCATCAATAGAAGACCACACGGATCCACCCGCCGTAGCGCCCGTAAATAGGCCAGCTGAGCGGTTTGCTTCTCGGTGAAGCTCTGACCGTAGGCCGGCACCACCCCCTCGAACAGCTTCTCTGCCGTGGGTGCGGGCAGGCGCCCAGTCGCGGTGCCGGAAACAATGGTGGAGCACCCCGCGATTCCCAGCAGAGCGACGCCAATCAGCGCTACCGAGCGGAGTTTGCGAATAGTCGCACCGCCTTATCCAGAATCTCCCGCATGTGCCCGCAATCCTTCCGGTCCCTTCCGGTGAAGGCGCTGGCAACAATGGCGGGAAAGTACGCGTCCGCGTCGGTGTTGGCCGCGCCACCACCAATGTCCTTGGGATACAGCGGGTCTCCCACCAAAGCCAAAGCATGGCACCCGGTCAACTGCGACGGGTCCTCATTATGGAAGTACGTCACCCCGTCACGCGTGGACTTGGTGTATTCATCCGGGAAGTCGTTCACGCTGCTGGTGAGCTGCACGGTGTAGTCGATATCGGAGTCCGGCAGCGAGAAGTCACAGCCAAAGGGATCACCCAGTAGGTCAATCGACACCCCGCGCGCCTTGCCCGGATACTCCCGCAGAATCTCGCACGGATCCCGCTCGGCGAGCTTGATCGGGTAGGTGCTGAGCGCGGAACGCGGCTGCAACCCCGAGGGAAGCTGCTTGGCGATCGCCGTCACCACCTGCTTGGCCACCCGACAGTCGGGATCGGAATACTCGTCCGACCCGTACAGGTACGCGGAGACCGACAACATGGCGTGCAGTGGGGGACTGGACGGCGCACCCGGCAGCCGTTCGAGACCCAGAGGTACCTCGTATTCACACTCTTCTCCGGTCTCATAGACCGGCACAGGCCCCACCCGGAAGGCAGCCGAGGCGTCGCGCTTGTCCTGCATCGAGTATTCGTAGGACACCTCGGTGAGACTGGGGTCACCCGTGACCTTCACGCTGGCATAACACATCTGAAAGTCGCCGACGACTTGTCCCGGATCGCCGTACTCCTTGAGAGCGCTCGCGAAGCCGCAGGGGTCCACCCGGCGCAGCGCTCGCGCATAGATCAGTGTCGCCTTCTCCTGAGCATCGAGCTTTTGGCCGTAGTCCGGTTGTTCACCTTGAAAGAAAAAGTCGGCCCCGGGAACGGGTTCGCCGCCTCGGGCCTGCCCGGCGACCGTGCGCGTGCAGCCGGTGGCCACCAGCAGGATCACCAGCGCCGCCATCCCCCGTCGTACCCACATGCTCTGCGAGCTTGCCAGATGAATGGGCTCCTCGCGGCTGGTAGAGTCCCCTGCTATGCAGCGGACGCTCCTCCTCCGACGCCGCGACAGGGTCTGATCCAGACCGGCTTCCTGTCGCGGGTTGTTGGCGTGCCGGTCGAGATCCCCATTCAAACTCCCGGAGCCTTCCCATGACTAGCTTCTCCTCAGACGAGTTCAACTACACCCCTCGCAGCGTCGTTACCCCGAATGGACCCATTCCCGCCGATCAGCCGGCATGGAACACCCAGAAGAACAGCTCGATGCCGGTACACCGGTACCGCTCTTTCACCGACGAGGTCGAAAAGATCGAGCTGCCGGACCGCACCTGGCCCGACAAGGTAATTACCCGTGCACCGCAGTGGGGCGCCGTCGACCTGCGCGACGGCAACCAGGCCTTGATCGATCCGATGAGTCCCGCCCGCAAGCGCCGGATGTTCGATCTGCAGATCCGGATGGGCTTCAAGGAGATCGAAGTCGGTTTCCCGTCGGCCAGCCAGACCGATTTCGATTTCATCCGCGAGCTGATCACCGAGAACGCGATTCCCGACGATGTCACCATCCAGGTGCTGACCCAGTGCCGTCCGGAGCTGATCGAGCGGACGTTCCTGGCGTGTGAGGGCGCGTCCAAGGTGATCGTGCACTTTTACAACTCGACCTCGATCCTGCAGCGGCGGGTCGTGTTCCGCGGAGACAAGGACGCGATCAAGAAGATCGCCACCGACGGCGCACACAAATGCGTCGAAGAAGCCGCGAAATATCCCGACACCCATTGGCGTTTCCAGTACTCCCCCGAGTCGTACACCGGGACCGAGCTGCAGTACGCGCTGGAGGTGTGTAATGCCGTCGGCGATATCGTCGAGCCGACGCCGGACAATCCGATCATCTTCAACCTGCCGTCGACGGTGGAGATGACCACCCCCAACGTGTACGCCGACTCCATCGAGTGGATGAGCCGCAATCTGGCCCGCCGCGATTCGGTGATCCTGAGCCTGCATCCGCATAACGACCGCGGAACAGCGGTCGCCGCAGCGGAGTTGGGCTTCCAGGCGGGCGCGGACCGCATCGAGGGCTGTCTGTTCGGCAACGGTGAGCGCACCGGAAACGTCTGCCTGGTAACGCTGGGACTGAACCTGTTCAGTCGAGGCGTCGACCCACAGATCGACTTCTCGAACATCGATGAGATCCGGCACACGGTCGAGTACTGCAACCAGCTGAAGGTGCCCGAGCGCCACCCGTACGGTGGCGATCTGGTCTACACCGCCTTCTCCGGCAGTCACCAGGACGCCATCAATAAGGGCCTGGATCAGATGAAACGCGATGCAGACGAAGCAGATTCGGATGTCGATGACATCCTGTGGCAGGTGCCGTATCTGCCCATCGATCCCAAGGATGTCGGGCGCAACTACGAGGCCGTGATCCGCGTCAACTCGCAGTCGGGCAAGGGTGGTGTCGCCTACATCATGAAGTCCGATCATGGACTGGTGCTGCCGCGCCGTCTGCAGATCGAGTTCGCACAGTCGATCCAGCGCATCACCGACGGTGAGGGCGGCGAGGTGAACCCCAAGGAGATCTGGGATGTCTTCGCCGAGGAGTACCTGGCACCAATCACCCCGCTGGAGCGCATTCGCCAGAAGGTGACCGCCTCCGAAGAGGACGGTGGCACGGATTCCATTGCCGCCGTGGTGAAGATCGACGGCAAGGAAACCGAGGTCAACGGCACGGGTAACGGTCCGTTGGCAGCTTTCGTGGACGCCCTGTCCACCGTGGGCTACACCGTCAACGTGTTGGACTACTCCGAGCACGCGCTGAGCGCAGGCGACGACGCGCAGGCCGCCGCCTACGTGGAGGCCACGGTTGTCAGCCCCGGCGGCGGTGAGGCGCAGACCGTCTGGGGTGTCGGCATCGCGCCGTCGATCACCACCGCCTCGCTGCGGGCAGTGGTGTCGGCGGTCAACCGTGCTGCTCGCGCCTAGTCCCTTTCAGCGAAAGCGACCCTGGTGCGGAATTCCCTCGGCATTCCGCACCAGGGTCGCACCCGACATGGCTATCTAGTCCCGTAGCGCCTGCGGAACTTCTCGACCTGACCGGCGGAGTCCACAATCCGGCGATCGCCTGTCCAGAACGGATGCGAATCCGCGGTCACCTCGGCGGTGATCAGCGGATACTCCTTACCCTCCCACTCAACGGTGCGGGTGCTCGTCGCCGTCGAGCGGGTCAGGAACATCTTCCCGGTGGTGGTGTCTTGGAAGACGACGGGGTGGTAGTCGGGGTGAATTCCGGGTTTCATCAGTGGTTCCCTTCTGTGTTGTGGTCGCCGTAGGCGAGAAATGCCTCTGCCTCGGACAGGTGCTCGCATGGATCCTCGTGCCAGTCGCCGAACGGGTCGTCAAACTCGTCCCAGTCTGCGGGGCTTGCCATTTCGTCATCGGTGAGCAGCGCACCGCGCAGCGCGTCGAGGACCTCACGGCTGTCGGCGCCGCAGACCAGCACTGTCATCGCGTTGTGGCGATCCCCGAACTGGTAGTCCCACATGAGGTCGGCGAATGCCCTGCGCTCCGGGTCTACCCGTTGCACTTCTACTGAATCCATTGCTGCCAGCCACTTTCCGGCAGCCGACACCCTGAGCCCGCCCCCGGCGGACTCCAGCCACATTGCCTGCTCGCCCTGGGTCGCCAGCCACAGCCGGCCACGAGTACGGATCACGCCGTCGAGCAGCATGTCGATCGCGGCATGCAGCCGTAGCGGATGAAAGGGCCTGCGCGCGTTGAACTCCACCAACTCGACCCGGCCGTCGGCGGCCAGGGATGGCTGGCCGGCCAGCAATGCGCCATGGGGATTATCGGCCCGGCCGCACCGCGCATCCTCTTCCAGATGGTCGAGAGCCTGCTCGACACGACCGACGCGCGCGGTGATGCGCGCCCGCGGCGCCAAACGCCGCAACACCGAGAGGACCTCCGGCTCCGGATTTCGCACCAGCAACACGTCGGCGAACTCGGCCTGACCGATCACCACCTGCGCCACCGTCCGGCCATCCGCAAGTTCGTCATCGCCGAGCGCCTGTTCCAGCCAGTTAGCGCTGTCCACGCAGCTGACCACTCCGGCGATCTGGACGTCACGCGCGGCCGGACCATCGACGAATCCGGGCCCCACCCGCACAGGCACGGTGTTGATCGCCCAGCAGATCGGGTCGGCCTCGAGCCACGGTTCGAGATGAAGGACGATTCTTCCCACGTCGTCGCGCCGATGCAGTTTGCGCAGCAGGACGAGCAAATCGTCACGGATCGTGCACGAGACGCAGCCGTGGGCCAGCTCCAGCACGGTCTCGGTGACTCCCCGAATACCCGCGATGGACCGCATGACGATGTGTCCGTCAAAGCGGTGCGTGACGACGACTGTGCCCGGGTCGCGCGCCAAGACCTGAGTGACCGCGTCGGTATCGGTCTGTCCGGACACGAGTAGCACCGGCGTGCGCATGACTCTCCCTTTTCCAGCCCTTGTGCAGCTAAATGCAAACGATTTTCATTACTACAAGGTTCACGGTACAGTCCCGAGCAGCACTTGTCGAAAATGATTCCCATTACCGAATGGGTATGAATGGAGCTCCCCTTGTCCGCACATTGCGAGGTGACCGGACGGTCGCCGGGCTTCGGCAACGCGGTATCGCATTCGCACCGCCGCACCCGTCGCCGCTGGTCACCCAACATCCAACTCAAGACCTACTACCTGCCCTCTGAGGACCGGCGTATCAAGCTCCGGGTGAGCACCAAGGGCATCAAGGTGATCGACCGCGACGGTATCGAGGCCGTGGTGGCCCGGCTACGCGCGCAGGGGCGGAAATTCTGATGGCACGCAATGAGATTCGCCCCATTGTGAAGCTGCGATCCACCGCGGGTACCGGATACACGTACGTCACCCGCAAGAACCGGCGCAACGACCCCGATCGGATGGTGCTGCGCAAGTATGACCCCGTCGTGCGCAAGCACGTCGATTTTCGCGAGGAGCGCTGACATGGCCAAGAAGTCGAAGATCGCCAAGAACGAACAACGCCGCGCCATCGTCGAGCGCTACGCCGAGCGCCGAGCGGAACTCAAGGAGATCATTCGCTCCCCCGCCAGCAGCCCAGAGCAGCGCGTTGCCGCACAGTCCGAGCTGAACCGCCAGCCGCGCGATGCCAGTGCGGTGCGGCTGCGCAATCGCGACGCGGTGGACGGCCGACCACGCGGCTACCTGCGCAAGTTCGGTTTGTCCCGTGTACGTGTTCGTGAACTAGTGCACGACGGGTCATTGCCCGGCGTGCGGAAAGCGAGCTGGTGATGGCCCCCAAGACCCCGCGCAATCGCCGCGCCAAACTCGTCGACACCAAGCCGGCCAAGCCCAACCTCTTTGCCAAGCTCGGCGTTTCATCGGTCGACTACAAAGACACCAACACGCTGCGCATGTTCCTGTCCGAGCGCGGCAAGATCCGGTCCCGCCGGGTGACCGGCCTGACGGTGCAACAGCAGCGCCAGGTTGCCAACGCGATCAAGAACGCGCGAGAGATGGCGCTGCTGCCCTACGCCTGATCAACGCGGCTGCGGAATCGCGTTTTCCAGCAGAAAGACATGGTCCGGGCTGATCACTTTGGTGATCGCGGTGCCGAACAGTGTGCTGGGCTGTGCAGGTTGCTTGGCCACATCGGTGTTGAGCAGGGCCACCACCGTGGTCTGCTCGGCCGGCGAGTAGATGGCGAGTGTCTGATAGCCCGGAATGCTGCCATTGTGACCGATCCAGCCCCGCGCGTCGAAAATGCCTAAGCCATAGCGGATATCGTCAGGTACGGGGGGCATCGCCACAGTCTGTAGCCGCTGCTGCTGACTGTCGGGCTTCAGGAGCACGCCCGTCGCCAGCGCGGGCACCCAGATCCGAAGGTCGTCGAGTGTGGAAATCATGGCGCCCGCCCACGACGCCCATGACGGGTTCCAATCGGTGCTGTCGACAAGCGACCCGGTCGGTGTCAGCTGCGTGTAACCCCGCGCGTGCGGATCTGGAATGGCACTGGTCTCCGGAAAGCTGGTGCGGCGCATACCCAGTGGACCGGTTATGTGCTCTTGGACGAATGCGGGCAGTGTCTGCCCGCTGACCTTCTCCACCACCTGACCCAGCAGCACCGCATTGGTGTTGCTGTACTCGTAGCCCTGCCCTGGGACGAAATTGGACGGCTGCGCAAAGGCATAGTCGAGCAGCTCATGGGTGCTGTACTGGCGGCGAGGATCGGCCTCCAGGTCTCGGCTGAAGGCCAGTGACATCGAATAGTTGAAGAGGCCGCTCTGCATTCGGGCGAGTTCACGCAGGGTGATCTTGTTGCCGTTCGGGACCTTGTCGACATACTTGGCGATCGGGTCGTCAAGTTCGACCTTGCCCTCATCGACAAGTTGCAGCACCGCCGTGACGGTGAAGGTCTTTGTCACACTGCCGATCCGGTGGTAGAAGTCCGGCCGCAGCGGCGCGCGAGTCGCCGTGTTCGCGACTCCGAACGTCCGCACGTATTGCCCTTTGGGCCCCCATACTCCGACGATCGCACCCGGGACCGCGGCGCTCGTCAGTATCTCGTTGATGGCAGAGTCCAGCTTGGCCGTGGTCTGCGGATCCAGCTCGGCCACCACGATCGCCGAGTGCTTCCCGCATGCGCTGACCAGCAGCGCAATCGTCAGCACTACAGCGAGGATTCGGCGCATCAGGCTGGACTCATCAAAACAGCGAGTACTGAGCTCCGGCACGACTGGGAACCGTGAATTGTTCGATATCGGTGCCACCGACAACGCGGCGCACCTCGGTCATGAACGTCCGGTCATCGAGCAGCGGTACGCCCAATGAGCGGGCATGGAAACCCTTGCCCTGCTCTGGGTTTTCCTGGTTGCAGATCACCAGCGAGGTGTCCTCGTCGACCGCATCGGCGTAGGCGAGACCGGCCTGCATGATCTGCTCGATCAGCTCTTCGTGGGTGCGCGAGACCTCCGAGCTCAATGCCACACGCATGCCCTGCACGAGCGGCTGGCCCGCGGTATACGGGCCGGGGTTGAGCCAGTGGCACGGCTGGCGCGACGCCAGTGTCTTGAGTGGACGCAGCTCATCGTGCGTAACGCGGCCGTTGGGCCAGCGCTTACGTGTGGTCTCGCGGATGGGCAGCCAGGTGCCACGCTCGCGGGCGCGCTCCAGCACCTTCGGCAGCACCTCGGCCAGCACCCGCGCATCGTCATAAGCGTCATGAGCCTTGAGCTGCTCGACACCCCAATGCGCGGCAAGGGTTTCCAAGCGCAGGTTGGGTGTGTCCAGTTCGAGACGGCGCGTCAGCTCGACGGTGCACATGACGGCCTCGGTGGGCAGTTCGGCTCCCACCAGCTCGGCCTCGGCCGCCAGGAACGAGTAGTCGAAGCCGACGTTGTGCGCGACCAACGTCCGCCCGCGCAGCAGCGCGATCAGATCGGGCGCGATATCGGAGAACTCCGGCTGGCCCTCCAGCATCTCCGGGGTGAGGCCGTGGACGTGCGTGGGGCCCGGATCGACACCGGGGTTGAGCAGACTCACCACGCTGTCGGTGATGGTCCCGTCGGCATCCATCGCCAATGCCGCAACGCTGATGACACGCGCCCGCCCCGGCTGGAAACCTGAAGTCTCCAGGTCAACCACCACCCACTTGGGGCTGTGGTCGGGCGTCTGCCCCCAGATCGGCATGACTGAAGGATGGCACGCGGGACCGACAACCCGCCCTAGGCGCGCGGAGTCCGAAGCACCTGGCGTCCGATGGCGTACTTGTGCACCTCGGTGGGACCGTCGTACAGACGGAAGGCGCGCATATCACGGAAGATCATCTCCACCGGCGTCTCATCGCTGATGCCGATGCCGCCGAGCACCTGAACACACCGGTCGGTCACCTTGAACAACTCCTCGGACACGAAGGACTTCGCCATCGAACTTTCGTGCCGGCCCTTGGCTCCGTTGTCCATCATCCAGCAGGCATGCCAGATGGTCAGTCGACACTGATGCAACGCGATCTCGTTGTCGGCGAGCATGAAGGAAACCCCCTGGTGCTCGCCGATCGTCTTACCGAACGAGGTCCGGGTTCGCGCATAGTCGACCGCGATGTCCTGGGCCCGGGAGGCGGCACCGAGCCAGCGCATACAGTGCGTCAACCGGGCCGGGGCCAGCCGCAGCTGCGCGTATCGGAACGCCTGCCCGGTCTCACCGAGCAACGCCTCCCGCGGCAGGGTGAGATTGTCGAACCGCACCACGGCATGCCCCTCGGCGTAGTTGCGGTCCATGGTGTTCATGATGCGTTCGATCACAATGCCTTCGGTCTCGCCGTCGCAGAGAAACAGTGTCGGCCCCTCCGGCAGGTGATCGTTGGCCTCCAGGTTGGCCATGATGATCCACGTTTTGGCGCCGCGAGCTCCGGTGATGAGCCATTTACGGCCGTTGATGACGAAATTCTGCCCGTCGAAGGTCGCCGAGGTCTTCAACTGCGACGGATCGGAACCGGCCCCGTCGGGTTCGGTCATCGCGAACGCCGAGCGCTGATACCCCTCGATGACGGGACGCAGAAACTTCTCGGATTGTTCCTCGTTGGTGATCTTGCCGAGCAGGAACATGTTGCCCTCATCGGGTGCCGCACAGTTCATGGCGATGGGCCCCAGGGTCGACCAGCCCGCGGCCTCGAAGATCACCGCCTGGCCGATGTGCGAAAGACCCCACCCACCATAGGATTCTGGCGCCTGAACGGTCAGCAGACCGGCCGCCCTGGCCTTACCGACCAACTCGTCGCGCAGCTCCTCGGTGGGTCCGTGCGCGGTCAGGCGAGGATCGCGCTCGTACGGAATCACGGTCTCGGTGACGAACTCACGCACCCGCTGCGCCTTCGCGGCCAGCTCTTCCGGAATGCTGAAGTCGATCATATTTCTCCCTCGGTGAATTGTGTTGTTGCCCAGTCAAGGACGGACATGGCAATGTTTTCGAAATCTGCGTATCCGGGTCCGATGAGGTCGCCGGACTGCCACTTGCGGTACAACTGCATCCAGGCGACCGCGAGACGGAGGCGCGCACAGGCCACATGCCAGTGCAGAGGCCGCGGCGGCATCCCGGCCGCAGCGAAATAGGAGTCGATGACATCCGCGCGCTTCCCGAAACCCTGTGCTGTAGTGGGCATCTGATTGACAGCGCGCACGCCGGCCGGATCATCGGGCTCCATCCAGTACGACACCAGAATCGCCAGGTCGAACAGCGGGCAGCCGCGAGTGGCCATGTCCCAATCGATGATCGCATTGGGCGACAGCGTTTCCTGATCGATCAGCATGTTGTCGAGCTTGAGGTCCATGTGGAGCAAGGAGATTGCCGCGGGCTCGGGGATCTCCTCCGCGAGTCGCGAGGTCAGATACGTGACGACGTCCGGCAGACCATCAGGCCAGACCACGTGAGCACGGCGCGTCCAGCCGGTGAGCTGACGTTCCAGCAGACCCTCCGGTCTGCCGAGCTCGCCCAGTCCCACGCGCTCGGGTGACACCCGGTGCAGGGCGGTCATGGCCTCGATGAGAGTCGCCGTGATGCGTGACGGCGCATCGACGGGCAAGCCCGCCGGTAGCTCTCCGCCAATTGCCATCCCCTCGCGGTACTCCAGGAACTGGAAGGGGGCTGCCAGCACATCCAGGTCGTCGCAGTACAACAGCCCGCGCGGCGCCAGCGCGAAGCCATCGCCCAGCCGGGACAGCACCCGCCACTCGCGGGCCATGTCGTTGGCGCCTTCGGCGATCGGCCCCGCGGGCGGGCGGCGAAACACGGCAGGTTGCCCGTCGAGGACCACCAAGTAGTTGAGGTTCGCCTTGCCGCCGGCGAACTGCCGGGCCCCGGACGTTTCCAGCGTGTGCCCCTGCCGCGCCACCCAGGCCGAGAGCGCCGCCCAATCCTGCGACGTGCTCTGGTGATGAGCGCGGAATTGGCCGGTCGACTGTGACACAGCACTCACCCTAACCGTTTAACCAACCGACTGGTTGGGTGGGGATCCTCACTCGTTTTCGCTGGCAGCGTCGATAAGGCGGCCCAGTATCCGGCGGAGCTCTCGTTGATCATCGACGCCCAGCCGGCTGAACATCTCATCCTCTGCTGCCCAAATGGCCGACTCCACACGTTTGAGTAGCGCCTTGCCCTTGGCGGTGACCTTCGCCGGTAACGCCCGCCCCGAGGCAGGCACGGCCGGCCGGGAAACCAGCGAGACGTTCTGCAATCCGTTGAGCACCTGATTCATCGCCTGCGCCGAGACGTTGTTCTCGCGCGCCAGCTCCGCACTGGTACGGCCGGGGTTCTCGTTGAGCATCCGCAGGCACATGAACTCCGGCATCCCGAGCCCCAGCGGCCGCAGCACGGCAAGAACCCGTGGGCGCATCACCGCCCCGGCCCGGAACATCAGGTAACCGAGCGGCTCGATCTCATCGGATTCACTCATCGCAAGCATCCTGGCATGAACGTTCCAGCGCGCGTGCAGAAACCCATGGCCGGAACACGGTCGATCGATTCGACGTCACCCGAGGACCGATCCGTTGCACGGCAATGGTTTACCAACTCATAGACAATTCTCAGCAGCCTCATATCAAGAACCTTGACATGCCCGATCCGGCGCAGGTATCAAGGAAATTGATACAGGTTCAGTCGGCGACAGGCCTACTGCCTGATCATCAGAAAAGGAGAGTTAGATGTCTGGTTCATTCGCAGGCTTCGAAGGTCCCGGCTCCGGTTTCGGCGCATTTAGCGGGGCCGGTTTTGGTGGGCCCGGTTTTGGTGGGCCTGGATTTGGCGGGCCCGGTTTTGGTGGGCCCGGACTGGGCCCAGGAGGGCCCGCCGGGTTCGGCCTCCGAATCAAGCGCGCCGTCACCGCATCGCTGCTGCTCGACGGCCCGGCGAGTGCCGCGCAGATCGTGCAACGCGTCTCCGACGCAACCGAGGACGAGATCCTGCTTCCGGAGCCAGTCGTAGAACGTGTCCTCGAGCGGCTGGCGCATAAGGGCGTCGTCACGACAGAAGACGGCGTGGCCACCCTGACCGACTTCGGCCGGAAGGTGCTCGCGAAGCGGGGCATCACCAGCCAGACGGCACAGGCACTCCGCGCCAAGGTCTTCCCCAAGCTCGTCAACGTTCTCAAGCTCCGCTCGGGACTGGCGGAGATCGCCGGCCTGGCGCGAGTTATCGCCATCACCGGCACCGACGAGCAGAAGGAAAAACTGGCCGAGGCCGGCGCCACCCTGTTGGCCACGGTCAACGACGTCAAACGGTCGCTACAGAGCGCCGTCGCCTGAGTGCGGCTCGGATCGCCCATGCGGCCCTCCCCTCCAGCCGCACGGGCGATCCATCGCCTCCCATAAACTGCGCGGATGCCCATCGAGCATCTATCGCCGCGTGGCCGGATCGCACTCGCCGCGGGCTCCGCCGCGCGGTGGGCATCCCGGATCAGCGGTCGCGGCGCGGGCTCCATGATCGGCGGGCTCATCGCACTCAAGCTGGATGGCTCGGTGCTGGCGCAGCTGGGCCGAGGTCGTCGGACAGTCCTGATAACCGGCACCAACGGCAAGTCCACCACCACCCGGATGACCGCCGCCGCCCTGGCGACCGTGGGGCCAGTGGCAACCAACACCGAGGGCTCCAACATGGACGCCGGTCTGGTTGCCGCCCTGGCCGGGACCCGAGAGGCCGACGTCGCGGTGCTCGAGGTCGACGAGATGCACGTGCCACACGTCGCCGACGCGGTCAACCCGGCGGTCATCGTGCTCCTCAATCTCAGCCGGGATCAGCTCGACCGCGTGGGTGAGATCAACAACATCGAACGCACTCTGCGCAAGGGGCTGGCCCGCCACCGCGATGCGGTGATCGTCGCGAATTGTGATGACGTCTTGATGGCATCGGCCGCCTACGACAGCCCCCACGTGGTCTGGGTGGCGGCGGGCGGCGGCTGGGCCGGCGACTCGGTGAGCTGTCCACGCAGCGGGGAACTCATCATGCGCGACGGAAACCGTTGGTACAGCACGGGAACCGACTTCGCACGGCCTGATCCGGACTGGTGGTTCGACGACGACCGCATCTACGGCCCCAGCGGAATCAGCCTGCCGATGTCGCTGACGCTGCCCGGTACCGCGAATCGCGGCAACGCCACGCTGGCGGTCGCCGCCGCCGTTGAACTCGGCGCCCGTCCGGGTCCGGCCGTCGACGCGGTATCGGCTGTCGACCAGGTGGCGGGCCGCTATCGCAGCATCAACCTCGGCGACCACACCATTCGGCTACTGCTGGCCAAGAATCCGGCCGGCTGGCAGGAGGCCCTGTCGATGGTCGATACCGACGCCGACGGGCTCGTCATCGCGGTGAACGGCCAAGTGCCCGATGGCGAAGACCTGTCCTGGCTGTGGGATGTCAACTTCGAGCATTTCGCCTGCGACAACGGGGAATCGCCGGTGCCTCCCGTCGTCGCGGCCGGCGAGCGCGGCACCGACTTGGCGGTCCGGCTCACCTACGCCAGCGTTACGCACACCCTGCAGCATGACCCGGTCCAGGCCATCAAGGCCTGCCCGCCCGGCAGGGTCGATGTGATCGCGAACTACACGGCCTTTCTGAATCTGAATCGAGCGCTGGCCAAAGGCGGTGCGGCATGAGTGAATCCACTGTCCGCGTAGGCCTGGTCCTCCCCGACGTCATGGGCACCTATGGCGACTCGGGCAACGCCGTCGTACTGCGGCAGCGGTTGCGAATGCGGGGTATCGACGCCGAGATCGTGGAAACCACCCTGGCCGACCCGGTGCCCGATTCCCTCGACGTCTACACGCTGGGCGGTGCAGAAGACTATGCCCAGCGTCTGGCCACCCGCCACCTCATCGCGCACCCGGGGTTGCAGCGTGCCGCCGAGCGCGGCGCGCCGGTGCTGGCGATCTGCGCGGCCATCCAAGTGCTGGGACATTGGTATGAAACCTCCTCGGGAGAGCGCGTCGAGGGTGTGGGGCTGCTGGACGTCACCACCAGCCCCCAGCACCAGCGCACCATCGGCGAACTAGCCGGTGTGCCGATCATGGACGAGCTTGAGGACACCCTGACCGGGTTTGAGAATCACCGTGGGGGAACAGTTTTAGGACCCGCTGCGACACCGTTGTCCCGGGTCTCACGCGGAGCCGGCAACCGCACCGGCGACGGTAGCGACGGCGTGGTGCAGGGCAGCGTGATCGCCACCTACATGCACGGCCCGTGTCTGGCACGCAACCCCGAGCTCGCCGACCTACTGCTGGCACGCGCCATGAACGTGCCTGAGCTGACCCCGCTGGACCTGGACGAGGTAGCGCGGCTGCGTAGGGAACGACTGAAGTCTTGATCTGCACGCACGTTCTCCTGCGGCGGCTCGCGACCAGCTCGGACTCCTAGAGCGCACCCGCCGGTCCCTATTCGAGTAGTTCACTACTCACGCGGGCCCGGCCATACCCGCAATACGTTCCGTGGGCATTCAAAATGAACGCCGAACGCCCAAAGGAGCGATTGTGACAAGCGAATCCGTAGCACGGTTCTTAAAGGCCGAGCGGCGCAGTATTACTGTGCCAGAAGATAAATCAGTGATAGTCGAACCCGGCGACCGCGAATGGGCGGGCGTGACGCATCGCCTGGAAGTCACCGGATTCGACGACCTGCAGGCGCTGCGCTTGGTCCCAGAGCGTTTGGAAGAGCGCGTCGCGCGGCAAGCCATAGCGGCCGACGACACCGAGGCACGCGAAATCGCCCGCCGCATAGCTGAAACCGGCGACCGGCACGCCGATGCCGAAGATTCGTGCTGCGCACCGTGCGCGAGTAAGAACGATAGCCGAGCGAGTTATCCAGTGCGGCTCGGTCGGCTCTACCGCGAAATCCGCCCGGCGATGCATACGAATCTTTCACGCGCCGTTGGTGATGCGCTTGGGGTGCCGCTTACGGCCGACAGCCTACAGGCGAAGATCACCCACTCGTTCACCCAACGATTCGCCGTCCACGTAACCCGGATACCGCTGGTAATCGTGCTGTTCAAAGACATCGAGATCGGGAAGAACGCCACGCTGACATTGAGCTCGAAGGCAAAGAGCCTATGGGCCAACGATATCCGTATCCATTCCGGGGGTCGACTCGTTATCACCTCCGGCTACATCAAAATCCGTGCCGCATCCGTCCGCGGCAATCTGGCATAAGCAGAAGGAGTAGAACCATGGCGAACATCATCAGCAATGGTCCCGACGGCGACGCCGGAGCGACAGGTGCGCAAGGTTCCCAAGGAGCCACCGGCGCGGCAGGAGCGATGGCCAACTGCAACTGGATTGACGACGACTGCGCCACCCGAGGTGGCACGGGTGGGACCGGCGGTAACGGCGGGCCCGGGGGTGCTGGCGGTCCCGGCGGCCACGGCGGCGTGATCGACTTCGAGGTGGAAACCTTCATGGATGGCGTGACGCTGCAAGCCAAGGGTGGCCGCGGCGGCAACGGCGGGCACGGAGGAGCAGGCGGAACCGGAGGCACCGGCGGCAAAGGCGGCGATGGGGACGACTGCGAATTCGGCAGAACCGGCGGCAACGGCGGCACCGGGGGGCGCGGCGGAGACGGAAATTTCGCCGGTACCGGCGGCAACGGCGGCGCCATCCTCGTCAAATGCCAGCACGACCTGTCCCTGGGCACCCACCCGATGGACGTCTCGGCCGGCACGGGCGGCAATGGTGGGATAGGCGGCGGTGCCGGAGGAGGCGGATCGGTGGGCGCCAACGGTGCGACGACGGGGGTTTTCTCGTCCTCCTCAGACTGCAGCGGGCCCGGGCCTCAGCCCAATCCGGGCTCACCAGGCGATCCTGGGACCTCGGTGGCGGTGTCGGGAGCGCAGGGCAATCCGGGTCAAGCACAGTTCCTGATCGTCCCCTGAGCCCCAGAAGTCAGAGGGGGCGGCGACCCGAGAGGGCACGTCCGAGCGTCAGCTCATCGGCGAATTCCAGGTCTCCGCCCATCGGTAGGCCGGAGGCCAATCGGGTGACGGTGAGCCCGGGGAAGTCGCGCAGCATCCGCACCAAGTAGGTCGCGGTGGCCTCGCCCTCGGTATTCGGGTCGGTAGCGATGATGACCTCGGAGATGGACACCCCATCCTCCTCGGTTCCTATGCGGGTCAACAGTTCCCGAATCCGAAGCTGATCGGGCCCGACTCCCGAGAGCGGATCCAGCGCGCCGCCGAGCACGTGGTAGCGGCCCCGGAATTCACGGGTGCGTTCGACCGCCTGCACATCCTTGGGTTCCTCGACAACGCAGACCAGCGCGATGTCACGGCGCGGATCAGCGCAAATGCGGCAACGCTCCTTATCGGAGACGTTCCCGCACACCTCGCAGAACTGAACGCCGTCGCGCACCCTCGTCAGTGCAGCGGTCAGTCGATCGATATCGGGCGCCTCGACACCCAACAAATGGAATGCGATGCGCTGCGCGCTCTTGGGCCCTACCCCGGGCAGCTTGCCCAGCTCGTCAATGAGGTCCTGGACCGGGCCCTCAAACACCGGGCAATCCCAGCCCTCCGCCAAGATCGCCGAGACCACCCGCCAGCGGGCCCAGCCGCTGGCTTGCCAGCTCCTGGGTCTTCGACGTCAGATCGGCAAGTGCGCCGATGATCAGGTCCTGCAGGGTTTCCACGTCCTCCGGGTCGACGATCTTGGGATCGATCTGGACGCTGGTCACCTCACCGCTGCCCTTGCCGGTGATCCGCACCAGACCGCCGCCGGACTCCCCCGTGACCTCGGCCGCCGCGATCTGCGCCTGAGCAGCCATCAACTGCTGCTGCATCTGCTGTGCCTGCGCGAGCAGGGCCGACATATCCGGGGCGCCTCCGGGTTGCATGTGTCTCCTTAACAGGCGGGTATCAACTTGGTCACGCTCGCCGGGCCTCGGCGGGTCGTCAACAAGGGTAGCCGCCGTGCGGGCTACCGTGGCGACGTGCGAGTGAGTTTCTGGCGCGCCGCGGGTCTAGCTGGGACGGCGCTACTAACAGCGGCATCGGTGACGGTGCTGCCGGTCGCCACGCCATCGGCACCTACCACCTTCACCGCAGGCGCGGCACCCGGTATCGCCGGACGCATCGTTGTGCTCGATCCCGGGCACAACGGCGCCAATGACAGTTCGATCAACAATCAGGTGCCCGACGGCCGCGGTGGCACCAAGAGCTGTCAGACCAGCGGCACCGCCACCGACGGCGGATACCCCGAGCACACCTTCACGTGGAACACCGTGCTGCTTATTCGGCAGCAGCTGACCCAACTGGGCGTGCGTACCGCCATGACACGCGGAGACGACAATAAGCTCGGCCCTTGCATCGACAAGCGCGCGGAGATCGAGAACAGCTACAACCCGGACGCGGTGGTGAGCATCCACGCCGACGGCGGTCCGGCCGGCGGCCACGGCTTCCACGTCAACTACTCGAACCCTCCGGTGAACGCCGTGCAGGGTGAGCCGACACTGCGCTTCGCCAAGACCATGCGCGACAGCCTGCAGGCCGCGGGCCTCACCCCGGCGACATACATCGGCACCGGCGGACTCTACGGCCGCTCCGATCTGGCGGGTCTCAACCTCGCCCAGCACCCGAAGGTGCTCGTGGAACTCGGCAATATGAAGAACGCCCAGGACTCCGCGATGATGACCAGCCCGGAGGGCCGGTCAAAGTACGCGCAAGCCGTTGTCCAGGGCATCGTCGCGTACCTCAGCGGTACGGCGCCCGCCGCGGCCCCGGCGCCCGAGGCCGCGCCCGCCGGCGGCTAACCCTTTTCCACCACCTGCTTGAGATTGGCCAGTACCTCGGCCTGAATCTTCTTGAGTCCCAACGGGGCAAAGGTCTTCTCGAAGAATCCCTTGATGCCGCCGCCACCGGTCCACGCGGTCTTGGTGGTGACGGATGAGCCGGGCCCGGCGGGTGCCACAGTCCACGTGGTCACCAGGGTGGAGTTGGCGTCCTTCTCGATGACGGTATGTCCAGCCACGCTCACGGCCGACTTGATATCCCGCACGCGCGACTCGGTGGCCTGCAGCTTCCAGGACGCCACCGTGCCCTCACCCTGACCGCCCTCGAGCACCTGGTAGTCGCGGTAGTGGCTGGACAGGATCTGCGGGCGCACATTCTGGTAGTCGGCGACCGCGGCGAGCACTGCCTCCGGCGCCGCGTCGATCAACACCGAACTGGACGCACTGACCTGACCCATGAGTTCTCCCTCGCTACTACTTGGTTCTACTACTGGTTGTAGTCGCAGTCTAGGGCTCGCTCACCAGATCGCCCAGGCGGCGTTCCCCCTCTACAGTCTGACCGCCGCGCTGTAGAAAGTGTGCGATTCGTCGGGCGCTGTGTTCATCGGCGAACGCGGCAACGATCGCTGCCCGCTCAGCGGCCAGCCCCGGCTCCAGGTCGCTGCCCAGCGCATCCACCGTGTTCTTGACCCCCGCGATCAGGTCGAGTGGATTGTCAGCGATACGCCGGGCGAGCCGATTCACGAACCGCCACCCCTCATCGGGATTCAGGGCGCGGTTCACCCAGCCGTATCGTTCCGCCAGGTCGGCGCCGAAATCCTCATGACCCAAAATCACCTCGAGTGCCCGCGCCCGCCCCATGCCCTGAACCAGGTGTTGCGGGCCCGATCCGGCGGGCACAATGCCCAGGCCGGTCTCCACCTGGTTGAAGAGGGCCTTGCCGCGTACCGCGAACCGCATGTCCAGGTTCAGCAGGAACTCACTGCCCCCACCCGCGACCCTGCCCTCCACCAGGGCGATGGTGGCTTGCCGCAGTGCGCGAAACCTGCCGACCAGGCGCTGGAAGGACGCGACCGATTCCGCCGTACGAGCCGTGGCCGATTGCAGGATTTCGACATTCAGGTGAGCGATGAAGAAATCCGGGTTGGCACTGCCGAACAGCACCACGGTCACGTCGTCGCTCCCAGAAAGCCACCGTGCAAGCCGCGACAGGCTCGACATGAGCGGCCCGTCAAGAAGATTGAGCTGGCCGTGATCGAACAGGACCGTCAGCACCCGGTCATCGAGCGCACAACGCAACCCGGTGAGCTCCGGTATCCCAGCGTTCACGAGCCGACACCCATCAGAACGCGACGGATCCCGGCGGCAGCCCGAGTTCCACCCGCCCGTACAGCTCGTAAGCCGAATCTGTGTCGTAGACAACATGAGTGGACAACGTATTCACGTCGCGCAGGTGTCGCTGCAGCGGCGAATCCTCGTACTGCGCGGAGGCCCCACACGCCTCAACCGCCTCACCGATGGCCTGCTTGCATACCTCGACGATGTAGGCGCAGTTGCGGCGTACCGCCACCCGGTCCCCGGTGGTCAGTCCCTCTCCGGAACGTAATTTGTCCTCTACGTCACGCACGGTCTGTAGCAGTAGGGTGCGCGCCGACTCTGCTTGCGCCGCAACATGTCCCATCCGTCTATGCGCCGTAGCGAGCTTGGACTGTTCCTGCATCGAGTACCGCATCACCCGGGTCTTGATCTTCTCGGTGAACAGCTCCACCGTGCCCAGAGCCATACCCACCGCAGGCGCGGCGGCGACATTGGACAAGGCGCAGAACAACGGAATCCGGTAAATGGCGGAACCGTGCAGCTCCGCGGACGGCGACTGCCCTCGTGCCAGTGGGCCGAATTCCTGCACCCGGTGCTCTGGAACGAAGACATCGTTGACCGCGATGTCCATGCTTCCTGTGCCTCGCAGGCCGGAAGTAAACCAGGTGTCAATGACCTCCAGATCAGACCTGGGAATCATGAAGGTACGCAGGTCCGGATACTTCGGCGGCTCCTCGTGTTGGACGACTGCCGCGACGGACGCCCACGACGAGTGCCAGACACCACTGCCGAATTGCCAACGCCCCGTTATCTTGTAGCCGCCCTCGACCGGGGTGGCGATACCCGAGGGCGACCAGCTGCCCGGAAACAGCAAGGGAGAGCCGGCGGGCACCGAGCCGAACATCTCGTCCTGCAACTGTTCGGGAAACAGTCCGGCCAGCCAGTTGTGAATCCCGTAGATACAGAAGGTCCAGGCGGTCGATCCACAGACCTTGCCCACCTCGATGACCGCACCGACCAAGGTCTCCAGGCTTGCCTCATCGCCACCGTATCGCCGCGGCGCCATCAAACTGAACAGTCCCGATCGCGACAACTCGGCGATGGTCTCATCGGGCATTCGACGCAGCCGCTCGGCCTCCAGCGCCCGGGCTGCGATCGCCGGAGCGAGCTCACGCGCACGCTGTACGGCATCTGGCTGCACTGCTGTCGAACTCGTCATCAAAACCTCGCAACCTGCGCAATCATTAGTGGATGACATGCGATCGGACCGAAACTGAATCACGATTCAGGTTTAATGTAGCCTTGGCGGCGTGGTGATGTCTAGCGATTCATCGATCCCACCCTCCGGCCCCGATCAGCCGTCGACACAACGCGGCCGCAGTACCCGACGTGCCTTGATGGACGCCGCGCGCGTGGTCATCTCCAGAGTCGGGTACGCCGAGACGCGGGTTATCGACATCACCACCGAGGCCGGGAAATCCGTCGGAGTTTTCTACAACTACTTCACCGACAAGGCCGAGTTGCTGCGCACCATGGTCGATGAGTTCCGCGATGACGCCTATGCGCGCGGGGACACGGTGGCCACCAGTGATCGCCCGCCCCATGAGGTGATCAGGGACATCGTGACCGTGTACTGGACCACCTATCGCGAGCACGCACCGGTCCTCTCCGGCGTGTTCCAGGCGGCCCAGGTCGACCCCACATTCGTGGATTACTGGCGCAACCTGCGGGCACCGGCACGCACGATGATCGCCAACAACATCCGACACCTGCAGGCGCGCGGGTACTGCCCCGGCATGGATCCCGACATCACTGCCTCGGCGATCGGAGCGATGCTGGACTACTTCTGTTACGTCTGGCTGGTGGAAGGCGGCGAAAGAGGGCGCAGCGCGGTCACCGACGAGGAGGCCATCGACACATTGGCGCGCATCTGGTTCAACGCGCTGTGGTGGAAATCCGAAGGCGCCCATGGCGCTACCTGACTGGGTGGTCACACTTCTGTCCCGCGCCGGACTCACGCCAGTGCAGGCCCAGCCACTGACCGGAGGGGTGTCCTCTGAGGTATGGCGGGTCCGGCTCAGCTCTGGGGAATCGGTGGTGGTCAAGCGCGCCGTCGAACGGCTACGCGTGCAAGCGCAGTGGGTGGTTCCGCTGGAGCGCAATACCTTCGAGGCGCGCTACCTCGCAGCCGCCGCCACGATCGTTCCGGCATTCGCCCCGCAGATCGTGGTGGCCGACGACGATCTGCACGCGTTCGCGATGACCGATCTGGGCCCAATTCCGTCCTGGCGAGATGATCTGGCGGCCGGCCGCGTCGATGCGGACGTGGGCGCCGTGCTGGGTGACCACCTTGCCGCGATACACGCCCAAACCGCCGGTAACGACTCGACAGCACGCGAATTCGCGTCAGACCATCTATTCGAGGCATTGCGGATCGAGCCGTATCTGCGTTACTCGGCAGTGCGTTCCCCCGCGCACGCTGCCGCCTTGTCGGAGCTCGCGCACGATCTAGCAGACACACACATCGCGCTCGTCCACGGAGACGTCAGCCCAAAGAACATCATCGTGACCCGCGACGGACCGGTGCTCACCGATGCCGAATGCGCCTGGTACGGAGATCCCGCCTTCGATCTCGCGTTCTGCCTCAATCATCTACTGCTCAAGCGGATATGGAAGCCACAGCACCGTGCGCTACTACAGGAAACGAGCACTCGGCTGCTCACCGCGTACTTGCGAGGCGTTTCCTGGGAGCCGCCAAATGCGGTGGCCGCCCGCATCGCGCGGTTGCTGCCCGCGTTGGCGCTCGCCCGTATCGACGGGCGTTCACCCGTGGACTACTTGTCTACCGCGCAACGTGAATCATTGCGTACACGGGCCGGGAGGGCACTACACGAATCGGCCACGGACCCCTTGGCCGTCGCACAACAGTTGGAAGGGCTATGACCGGAACACGAATCAGCAGGGTCCACGCCCGACGAGTATGGGACTCCCGGGGGCGTCCGACCATCGAGGCGGAGTTGCTGCTGAGCGACGGCAGTACCGGGCGCGCAATCGCCCCGGCAGGCGCGTCCCGCGGCAGCGGTGAGGTTACCGATTTACGGGACGGCGGCGGGCCTTTCGCGGGGTACGACGTGACAGCGGCCGTGGCCGCGGCCCGCGGGCTGGCGCACCATCTGGTAGACGTCGACGCCGCGAATCAGCAGGCCGTGGATGCGGCGCTGACGGCTGCCGACGAATCGGCCGAGTTCGCAGCCATCGGCGGCAATACCGCGGTGGCGATGTCCATGGCGGCCGCCCATGCCGCGGCCGCATCACATGGAATCCCGTTGTGGCGGTATCTGATCGGTGACAAACCGGCCGCGATGCCGCTGCCCGAGATCCAAGTGATCGGTGGGGGCGCGCACGCGGCGCGCCGGACCGACGTCCAGGACTTCATGGTGGTACCCGCTGCGGCGAACACGATAGAAGAAGGCCTCAACTGGCTAGCGGAGATTCACCGCGCCTGCGGAGCAATACTTTCCGACCGAGGCAGACTCGCTGGCGTTGCCGATGAGGGTGGCTGGTGGCCGATGGTGGACTCCAACGAGGATGCCCTGGAGCTACTGGTGGCCTCCATCGAACGCGCTGGTTTGCAGCCGGGGACCCAGGCCACAATCGCCCTGGATATCGCGTCGACTGAGTTCGGTAGCGGCGGCCGCTACCGCCTGGGGCTCGATGGCACCGAGCTCGACTCCGACGCATGGTCGGAGGTTCTGATCGGTTGGATCGATAAGTACCCGATCGCCTCCATCGAGGACCCGCTAGCCGAGGATGACCCGGCAGCGCTGGCAGCCTTCACTCAAGCAGTGGGACATCGTGTCCTGGTTGTCGGAGACGATTTCACGGTGACCGACGCCGGCCGGGTGCGGCGAGCAACCGAGTCCGGCGCATGCAACGGCTTACTGGTAAAGCCGAATCAGGCGGGCACGCTCAGTGCCGCCAAGACCGCACACGACACAGCTCACGACTGCGGATGGGACACCATCGTGTCCGCGCGATCCGGCGAAAGCGAGGATGTCACCATCGCGCACCTGGCGGTCGGATGGGGAGCCGAGCAACTCAAGGTGGGCTCCATCACCCGATCCGAACGCACCGCCAAGTGGAACGAGCTGCTCCGCATCGACGAACAGCTTGGCGGAGCACCGATTCGGCTAGGACGATTGTCCCTCGGCTAGGCACGTTTGGTCGCCTAATCGAGATCTCGGGTGCGGACCGCCCCGAAGCGGGCTAGCGTAGGAACTGTGCCTATCGCATCGGGATCGGCGCACGCCGAGGGAGTGAACCGGCTACTGCGAAGTTACCGGGCCATTCCCACGACGGCGACTGTCCGCTTGGCTAAGCCCACGTCAAATCTGTTCCGCGCAAGGGCAAAGTCGACTACACCGGGCCTGGATACTTCGGGGCTTACCGGTGTGATCGACGTGGACCCCGTCAACAGGACGGCCGAGGTGGCCGGCATGTGCACGTACGAAGACCTGGTGGCCGCCACGCTTGCCCACGGACTCTCACCACTGGTCGTACCGCAACTCAAGACGATCACGCTGGGCGGAGCGGTAACTGGACTCGGCATCGAATCGGCGTCCTTCCGCAATGGGCTTCCACACGAGTCGGTTCTGGAGATGGACATCCTCACCGGCTCCGGTGAGATAGTCACGGCGGCACCGGATCGTCTGGCGGATCTGTACCGGGGATTTCCCAACTCATACGGCACACTGGGCTACTCGGTGCGCCTGCGCATCCAACTAGAACCCGTCAAGCCATTCGTGGCCCTGCGGCACATAAGATTCCACAGCCTCGATGAACTGGTGTCGGTCATGGAATCGATCGTGAACACCGCCGCCTACGAGGGCGAGTCCGTGGACTATCTCGATGGCGTGGTGTTCGCCGCCGACGAGTGCTACCTATCCTTAGGTGCTCTGACGGCTGCGCCAGGCCCAGTGAGCGACTACACGGGGCAACGCGTCTACTACCGATCCATTCAGCACCCGGACGGAATCAGCAACGACCGCCTGACAATTCACGACTACCTATGGCGCTGGGATACCGACTGGTTCTGGTGTTCCCGGGCCTTCGGGGCGCAGAATCCGCGTATCCGCCGGCTGTGGCCGCGGAAGTACCGGCGCAGCAGCGTGTACTGGAAGCTGATCGCCCTGGACCAGCGCTATGACATCGCCGACCGTATCGAGAGGTTTAACGGGCGACCCGCCCGGGAACGTGTGGTTCAGGACGTCGAGGTACCGATCTCGCGCACCCCGGAGTTTCTGCGCTGGTTCCTCGATGAAATACCGATCGAACCGGTGTGGGTGTGTCCGTTGCGGTTACGTGACAGCGAAGGCTGGCCGCTGTACCCGATACGGCCGGGGCAGACATATGTCAACATCGGGTTTTGGTCATCGGTGCCCGCGGGCGCCGTCGAGGGAGCGACTAATCGGCTCATCGAACGCAAGGTCAGTGAGTTAGGAGGACACAAGTCGTTGTATTCCGAATCCTTCTATACACGCGATGAATTCGAGCCCCTCTACGGTGGCGAGCACTACCGGACGCTGAAGAAGACGTACGACCCGGATAACCGATTGCTGGATCTCTATGCGAAGGCGGTGCGGCGACAATGACAACGACACAGGCCAAGAATGCGCGGGGCGAAAACGGCAAGCTTTCGCTGGCCGAAATCTTGGAACTCATGGCAGCCGGTGACCTGCCGCTGCGCTTCAGCGCGTATGACGGCAGCACCGCAGGGCCCGAGAACGCCGAACTGGGGCTCGACCTGCTGACGCCGCGCGGCACAACGTATCTGGCTACAGCACCCGGGGATCTAGGGCTGGCACGCGCATATGTCTCCGGTGATATCGAAATGCAGGGGGTACACCCCGGAGACCCCTACGAGCTGCTGAAGGCCATGGCCGAGCGGCTGGACTTCAAGCGCCCACCGGCACGGGTGCTGGCCAATATCGTCAGATCGATAGGACTTGAGCATCTGCGCCCCATCGCCCCGCCGCCACAGGAGGCCCTGCCCCGTTGGCGGCGGATGGTCGAGGGCTTCCGGCACAGCAAAACGCGCGATTCCGAAGCCATCCACCACCATTATGATGTCTCAAACACGTTCTACGAGTGGGTGCTTGGCCCGTCGATGACATATACGTGTGCCTGTTACCCCGATGCCGAGGCCACATTGGAAGAGGCGCAGGAGAACAAGTACCGGCTGGTATTCGACAAGCTGGCACTCAAGGCCGGCGACCGGCTACTGGACGTGGGCTGTGGATGGGGGTCGATGGTCCGGTACGCGGCCCGGCGCGGTGTGCGGGCCACCGGTGTCACGCTGTCGGCCGAGCAAGCGGCCTGGGCGCAGAAAGCCATCGCCGACGAGGGCCTCGCAGACCTGGCCGAAGTTCGTCACGCCGACTACCGCGACACCACCGAGCGTGAGTTCGACGCCGTCTCATCGATCGGCCTCACGGAGCACATCGGCATCGCGAATTATCCCGCGTACTTCCGGTTTCTGCAGTCACGGCTGAAGACCGGCGGTCTGCTGCTCAACCACTGCATCACGCGGCCCGACAATCGAACATCTGCCGTCGCAGGGTATTTCATTGATCGCTATGTATTCCCTGATGGGGAGCTGACCGGATCTGGGCGGATTATCACCGAGATACAGAACGTCGGGCTGGAGGTGCTGCACGAGGAGAACCTGCGCCACCACTACGCACTGACGCTCAAGGAGTGGTGCGCCAACCTCGTCGAGCATTGGGATGAGGCCGTTGCCGAAGTGGGTGAGGCCACCGCGAAGGTGTGGGGGCTGTACATGGCCGGGTCGCGGCTGGGCTTCGAGCGCAACGTGGTTCAGCTGCACCAGGTGCTGGCCACGAAACTCGACGAGCGAGGCGGCTCCGAGTTGCCGCTGCGCCCATGGTGGCAGCCCTAATTGGGGTCGATCTTACGGGCGCCCAGCTCGTTCTGAAGTAGCTCCAGCGCGACCTCTTCCGGATCGCGCCGAGGCCCAGCCTCGCTCTGCCCGGCCTCGGCGAGCATCTGCTCCTCCTCGTCCTCGGGCGACGGCGGCTCGGGCTCAGGCTCCGGAACCGGCTCGGGATCGGGCGTGGGACGGCTGGGCCGCGTCACCACGCGTGGGGCGGCCTTGGCGGGACGCGACGCAGCGGGTGCGGCGGCCTCGGCGCTGCCCACGTCGCAGCGGATCTCCCAGTTGACACCGAGCGCATCCCTCAACGCCTCGCGGATGACCTCGGCATTGCGCGACTCGGTGATGCGCTTGGCTAGTGGCGGCGAATCGTGCGACAGCACAAGGGTGTTGCCATCGATGGCGCGCACAGTGGCGCCCGACAGCATGACCTCGGTGGTGCGGCTCCGATCCCGCACCTTGGCGCGGATCTCCGCCCAGGCATTGCGCACAGCGGTGGTGTCCAGCGCACCGGGCTGACGCGGTTCACGAGCAGGTTCGGGCTCCGGTACTGGGGCCGGCTCCGGCTCTGGCTCGGGAGCTGGTTCCGGCGCGGGTGGCTCAGGGATTGGCGTGGGTTCCGGAGCCGGCTCGGGCTCAGGGGCCGGCTCGGGTTCCGGACGTGGCGCGGGCGGCTCAGGCGCCGGGCCGGGTATCGGCGCGGGTGGTTCAGGGGCCGGGCGGGGAGGTTGGGGCGCCGGAGCGGGTGACGCAGCAGTTTCCGCGGCCGGGGCAGCAGCCGCTTGAGATTTACGGACAAAGCGTGGCGCGGCGCTGGCGCCGTCCGCCTCCGGCACCGACATGTCCAGCCGCTTCTCGATGCGCTCGACACGTTGCAGCACCGCCGATTCCGCATCGGTAGCCGAGGGCAGTAGCAGCCTCGCACACACCACTTCCAGCAGCAGCCGCGGCGCTGTCGCACCGCGCATCTCCCCCAGACCCGCATGCAACACCTCGGCATACCTGGTCAAGGTGGCGGGACCGATGCGCTCGGCTTGCTCACGCATGCGCTCAAGCACATCCTGCGGCGCATCCACCACCCCACGCTCCACCGCATCCGGAACAGCCTGCAGCACAATCAGATCGCGGAAGCGCTCAAGCAAATCGGTGCCGAACCGGCGTGGATCGTGCCCGGCATCCATCACACCCTCAATCGCACCGAACACCGCGGCGCCGTCACCGGCGGCAAGCGCATCCACCGCGTCGTCGATCAACGCGATATCGGTGACACCCAACAGCGAGAGTGCCCGCTGATAGGTGACGCGTTCCTCATCGGCCCCGGCAAGCAGCTGATCGAGTACCGACAAGGTGTCACGCGGAGAGCCGGCGCCGGCCCGGATCACCAATGGGTACACCGGGTCGTCAACGGACACGTTCTCTTGCGCGCATATGCCTTCGACGAGCGTACGCATCGTCTTGGGTGCCAGCAGACGGAACGGATAGTGGTGGGTCCGCGACCGGATGGTGGGCAGCACCTTCTCCGGCTCGGTGGTGGCGAAGACGAAGATCAGGTGCTCGGGCGGCTCCTCGACGATCTTGAGTAGCGCGTTGAAGCCCGCCGTGGTGACCATGTGCGCCTCATCGATGATGAAGATGCGGTAGCGCGATTGAGCCGGCGCGTAGAAGGCACGGTCGCGTAGCTCACGGGTGTCATCGACACCGCCGTGGCTGGCGGCGTCGAGCTCGATGACATCGACATTGCCCGAACCGTTGGGCGCCAACGCGACACAGGATTCACACGTTCCGCACGGCGTCGAGGTGGGTCCCTGCACACAGTTCAGGGAGCGGGCCAGGATGCGGGCAGAAGACGTCTTGCCGCAACCGCGGGGCCCCGAGAACAAATAGGCGTGATTGATCCGGCCGGCATCCAGGGCAGTGGTCAACGGTCCGGTGACATGCTCCTGGCCGACGACTTCGGCGAAGGTCGCCGGGCGATACTTGCGGTACAGGGCCACGGAGAGCAAGGGTACCGGCGCCCACAGACGGTTACGTGCGCCCGCCATGAGCCCAGCGGTCGCCGCCGGTCATATTGTTTGCTAGTGTCCGCTCATGCCTACCAATAAGGTGAGCGCCACAACTGTGCTGGCCGCCGGAGCAACCGCCCTAGTCATGACCTTTACCTCGGCTTGTTCTCATGACTCAACCGATGGACAGCCAACAGAAAGTTCGCCTTCGACGAGTATTCCGACTGCGTCCACACTCGAGGCGAAGTTACCTACCGCCGCGCTGGAAAGTCTCATGCTCGCGCGGACCGACTACCCCGAAGGGAACGGCAAGTTCCTTGTCCAGGACAAGGCGGCCATCCAGAAGGACGATGCGGAGCGGCCCGACCCGGTGGTCACCCCGGCCATCTGCGCTGATGTGGTCAACGAGGACAAGAAGAATGACAAGCTCGACGAGGCGCGCACCAAGTATTCGACCGAGACCCTAGATGCGGACAGCACAGTCGCGCTCGGCACAGACGGTTCTTTCGCCAAAGCCGAAGAGGGTGCGAAGAAGTGCCCCACAGTGACCTTTGAGATGAGCGGGATCACCGTCAACGCCACTGTGACCTTCGCCGATGTTCCCGGGGCAGCGGTGGAAGCCAAGAAGCTCGTGCTGGTGGGCCACGCGACAGCCGCCGGGCAGCAGGTTCCCATCCAAAGCAGCATTCTCGGCGCTTTTCCTCGCGGGACGTCGGTAAAGGTATCGGTGACTCGGACCGCCGAGCCGTGGACCGCCGAGGATGACGCCCTGGCGCTGGCCCTGCTCAATAAGCAGATCGCCAAAGTCCAAGAAGCGCCGTAGACGGCGGTAATCTTCGTTAAAGTCCGCGCATGAAGACACCTTGCGTTGATATGAGCACTGCGTTAGCGGTCGGCGCGAGTGTCATCGCGCTCGCATTCACCGCCGCTTGCTCCCGGGAATCCCGAGAGACGCCGAACGATCCGGCGGCATCGTCGTCGAGTTCGCAACAGTCGTCCGAACCGACCGTAAAACTGCCCGTCGGCCCGGCGACCGCATTGCTGCTCACCCGGGAAGACTTCCCCGCCGGCAATGGCACGTTCACCGTCGAAGACAAGCCCAAGTTGGACCAGGAAAAAACTGGTAAATCCAAGCCGGAGAAGGTCGATCCGCCCGGGTGCTACGAGTTCATTTCCGAGGGCGACGGCGATTACGACAGGGCGCGCGCCAAGTACGACGCCGACACCGTGATGGCGGAGAGCAGCGTCGGGCTGGGGATCAAGCAATCGTTCGACGAGCTTGCCCAGCGTGCTCAAGAATGCGCCTCGGTTCAGATGGAAGGTGATGGGGTGGCGATGAAAGCGAAGGTCTCCATCGCTGATTTACCCGGGGCCGCAGTGGCGTCCAAATTGGTCAAGGTCGGCGGTCTTCTCGGGCCCGACGGCGACCAGATAGGTGTCGAATCGCATATCGCGATCGCGCATCCTCGCGGAACGACCGTCAGGATCGAAGTCGACCGGTTCATCGATCCGTGGACACCCGAACAAGACACGTTGGTGTTGGATCTACTCAACAAGCAGATCACCAAGGTTCAGAACGCCCCGTAAGCCGGTCTGCACACAAGTTGGGGGAAGTCCTGTGACGCGCATACTGCCCATCGGCGCGATATCCGCTGCGCTGATCATCGTCTCGGCGTGCACCAGCGTCGTGGAGGGCGAGGCGAAGACAGACGGCTCGCCCGGCCTGCCCAACGGCGACCCGGAAAGTCTGCTCCTACCGCGCGAAGACTTTCCGGCCGGTGCCGGCACCTACGAGGTGCTCAAGCAGCCCGGCGACGATGGCCCCAGCGTGAGCCCGGTTGAGTGCAATATTTTCGTCAATCACGACACCGTGCCCTTCGAGCAGGCCGCCGCGCAATACGAGGATGGAGCCATTCGGGTGGACGTGGTGGTCGGCAAGGGCATCACCGACTCGTTCTCGGCACTGGAAGAAAAGGCCGGGCGGTGCAAGTCCGTCACCCTGGATCTCGACGGAGTTGAGGGGACGGGCAGTGTCAAGATGGGGAAGGCTTCCGGGGCCACCGTAGACACGACCGAATCCGTCTTCAGCGGAGGCCTGGGCCTGGGTGGTGAGCAGACCGTCGAAATCACCATCAAGACGCTCACAGCGCATCCGCGCGGCGCCACGGTGACCGTCAAAGTCCTACGCGCCATGGAGCCGTGGTCCAGTGACGATGACAAACTGGCGCTGACACTGCTCAACAAGCAGGTTGCCAAGGTGCAGAACGCACCCTAAGCGCCACGCTCCAAAAGCTTTTCGGTCGCCGCTAGCAGCGCGCAGGTCGCCAGGCCGTCAACGGCGGCGCCAACTGTCTCCAGCGGCGGAAACGTGGGTGCCAGACGAATGTTCTTGTCGTCTGGGTCGTTTCGATACGGGAACGTGGCCCCCGCTTCGGTGAGCGCAATGCCGGCTTCCTTGGCCAGCGCAACCGTGCGCTTGGCGGTGCCGTCGAGCACATCGAGGCTGATGAAATATCCGCCCTTGGGCTCACTCCACGACGCGATCTTGCTCTCACTCAACCTGTCGTCCAGGATCTCAAGTGCCAGTTGGAATTTAGGCGCAAGGATCTGCTGATGCTTCTGCATATGCAGCTTGACACCCTCGGCGTCACCGAAGAAGCGCAGGTGCCGCAGCTGGTTCACCTTGTCGGGCCCGATACTGCGCTTGCCGGCGTGCTGCAGATACCACGCGATGTTGGCCAACGATCCGCCCAAGAAACTGACTCCCGCACCAGCGAAAGTGATCTTCGAGGTGGAAGCAAAGATCAACGGACGGTTGGGGTGTCCCGCAGTCTCGGCAAGCCCCAGTAGATCCACGTTCCGGACGAAGTCGTGCGTGAGCGTGTGCACGGCGTAGGCGTTGTCCCAGAACAATCGGAAGTCCGGTGCCGCTGTATTCATCTGAACCAGCCGACGGGCGACCTCCCACGAGTAGACAGTGCCCGTCGGGTTGGAGAAGACGGGAACGGTCCACATGCCCTTGATGGCAGGATCGGCGGCGACCAGTTCCTCGATGAGGTCGACGTCGGGGCCGTCCTCGCGCAGCGGGATGGGAATCATCTCGATGCCGAAGGATTCGGTGATCGCGAAATGGCGGTCGTAGCCCGGGGCTGGGCATAAGAACTTGAGTGTTGACTCTTGGCGCCAAGGACGCGGCGAGTCGACGTTGCCGTGCAGCAGCGAGTACACGATCACGTCATGCATCAGCGAGAGGCTGGCGTTGTTGGCCGCGATCAGGTTGGGCGCAGGAATACCGAGTAACTCACCAAAGATGGCCCGCAGCTCGGGTAGGCCGTTGCCGCCGCCGTAGTTGCGCGTATCGGTGCCATTGCCGTCGAGATAGTCGCCTTCACCAGGCAGCGCCAGCAGACCGTTGGACAGGTCGAGCTGCTCGGGCGCGGGCTTGCCTCGGGTGAGATCCAGCGATAGGCCCTTGGCCTTGAGCTGACTGTAGTTCTCCTGTTGCAAGCGATGCTGAGCTGCGAGTTCGTCGGAACCGAGCGACAGGAATGACACGGCTTTCCCCTATTCGCCCCAGTGGGGCATCCGGAGGCGCGATCTTCGGAAAGGGGACCCCGCGCACCCGCCAGAGCCCGTTGACCCTTGCTGCCTTCCAGCCCTGGGGGAGTTCACAGGATGGACGCCGCGCGGGGTCCGGCCTCCCAGTCTAATAGGACGGGGTCAGCTGCCTTTCCTCCCCCAGCGTTAACTGTGGTGGGGGTATCCATTGGGTGGTGCCGTTGGGGTGTTTCGGGTGGTCCAGCCGTGGTTGAGGAGACGGTGATGCGGTGCGCAGGCGAAGGTGAGGTTGTCGATGTCGGTGGGGCCGTCGTGGGCCCATTCGGTGATGTGGTGGGCCTCGCAGAGGTATCCGGGGACGTGGCAGCCTGGGTGGGTGCAGCCGCCTCACCGGCGATCAAATCCTCGATCGACTCAGCGCAGACAGCATCAACCGCCGCCTCCACCACCCCAATCGAACCCATGTTCGAACACCAACGACTGTCACCGACAGCCATCGTCGACACTCAGATGCGCGCGCCAGCAAGCAGATCGATCGCTTCGGCCGCCACCTGTTGAGGCAGCTCAATGCCGGGGAAGTGTGTTTCGCCCCCGAGACGACGGTAGCTAAACCATGGATGGCGGGCGGCGAAATCGTCGTGAAGTGCGTCGTACTCCCCGATCTTGGGATGTGAGAACACGTGCCGGATCGCGCACGGTTCCGCCAGAGCCTCCATGCGCCGCATCGGCGATCCCCAGGTTCGGTAGGCCTCGTCAATCACCCGGCCAGCACGAGCCCACATGTCAAAACCGTGACCGCCGCTGTCGTATCGCACGTGATCCAGCACCGCTTGATTGGTGGTCCCCGCCAGCCACGACTGAACGAGGCCATCACGCCCTTCCTTCCAGCGCTCTGGATCCTGGATACCGTGCAGCGCGGTAACGAACTCCGGCGGTGCTGGCGTCATGATGAGATCGAGGATCATCACGGCCGGGACCCGCTGAGCGCCGAGCCGATCAGCGATCTCGAGCGCCGCCCATCCACCGTGCGCGTGGGCGATTGGTACGAAACTGTCCACCTCAAGCGCATCCAGCAGGCCGATCGTGTCTGCCGCCATCTCGTCAATACCGAAGTCGCCAACTAGATTCCGATCGGGCCCATGCCCGCGCCAACATACGCGGACCGTCCGCTGCGCTGCCCGTAGATACGGCAGCATGCCGTCATACGCGCGAAGATCGTGCGCCCAACCGCTCAGCGTGACGAACACCGGGCCTGGTTCATGCCCCTGGTCATCGAAGGCGATCTGCACGCCATTGACAGTCTTTGTGGTGATCATGCGGCACTCCTTTTCTTGATCAATTGGGAAGTCGCGGAACTGCGGCTGCGGCCCAGTGCGCCCAGCAGCGGCCCACGAAGCACCTCCGGTACGGAGCCGATGAGACGCATTCGGTACGAAGTGGTTTGAGCCTTCTCGATGGGCGGACGAAGTGCTTGCTCCCACCGATTCAGGCCGTCCTCGACATCGGCGCTCTCTGATACGGCGGCGGCCAGGCCCACGGCGCTATTCATCGCGGTCCCACCACCTTGGCCCACATATGGCGGCTGCGCATGGGCGGCGTCACCGAGTACAGCTACCCGCCCATGGGACCAGGTGCTCAATCTGATGAGTTCAAAATTGTCCCAACGGATCAACGCGCGGCCGCGGGCTGCGTCGAACACCGGCACAAGAAGGGGGAATGCTCGTGCCCAAGCGGCAAGGTCCAGTTCAGGGCCGACGGTCGCGGTATCGTCATTGTCGGCAACAAACGCCAAATATGTCTGTGTGGCCGTGCACGGCGTGTACAGCAGACGTCTTCTGCCCCCTAGGAACTCGTGATGTTGATCGACGTCCATCCCTGGGATGAATGGCCTCTCCCCCGACACCATGACGCGTGCGGCGCCCTGACGCATGCGGATGCGCCGATACGAGATTCCGAGCCGATCACGTAGCAGCGAGTGCACGCCGTCCGCCGCAACCACCAGATCGGCTCGGGTGCTTGTACCCGTGCTGAATTCGACAGTGCCGTCCGCAGTGGCGGAGACAGCCGCCGATCCTGTACACACCTCGACGCCCGCATGTTCCGCCGCCACATGCAACGCGCCGATAAGCCGGTCACGCAACAATGTCACGCACCGCGCACCTCCCGGCTGATTGACGTCAATGCGGTACAACGGTCTGCCATCGGATGCGCGAACCGTGATCGCCGGTGCCTCATATGCATCGTCAAGCCCCTCTGCCGCCGCCCCAATGGTGTCAAGTGCTTCAAGGCCGTTGTCCCACACATAGATCCCAGCGCCTACCGTCCGGATTCGGGTGTCGCGCTCATGCAGGCGCACGGTCCATCCCCGCAACGCCAGTGCAGTGGCAGCCGTGAGGCCACCAATTCCACCGCCGACCACCTCGGCGTGCCCGCTGCTCATACCGCTCCCGTTTCTCTCAGCGCTTCAAGGAAGTTGGGCAAACGCTGCCTGGCCCGGTCGGTGTACCGACCAGCGCTCGCTCTCCGGCACGCCCGACCGTGCGAACGCTGCCCAATCGGCGCGCATCGACGTACCGAGTTGAATCGCGGCCGCTGCGCCTGGCGGGCTCAACATGGGTGCATTGCGCCATGCCGCCTCATCCCCGAATAGCAGCGGCAGATCAATGCAATGGCAGGCGCCCAACGGCGCACCCGGGTCGAGCTCGCCCACCCGAAACCGAAAGACCCTTGCTCCCGCGACCGCCAGCTTGTCGGCAAACCGCGTTGTCGCGCTGTCGAAGAATCCGTCGATGAACTCCGGCCCAGTACGTCGACCGAGAAATGCCGCGAACTCGTCGGTGGTGTTGCCCAGCATGACGTCGAGGTCGCCCACACCGTCCCACGGCTCTGCCGCACCTTCGGAGGGCCACGGATCGACACCAGCGATGGGAAGGAAAGGTGGAGCGAATGGCACTCCAGAAGCAGCGAGTTCGGACGCCGCCGCCCCCTGGGCACGTAGGATCTCTTCAACGGAAGCCTGCCCTATCGGAACAGCCAGATGACGCAGCACGACTTCCCCAACCCGCTCGGCGTCAGCAACCGCCTGGTAGGCCAAGCCGAGCGGAGCACTGTGCAGGATTACGCGGCGAAAAAGGCCACGGGTAGCCGGAATTGACAGCATGGCCACGACGGCATGGGCGCCTGCGGACTGTCCGGCAACGGTGACCACCTGGGGATCACCACCGAATTCAGCAATGTTTTCCCGCACCCACTCAAGCGCGGCGATCTGATCACGCAATCCTAGGTTGCCCTGGGAAATGCCCGGTGCGCGCATATATCCCAACACACCCAAGCGATGACTGACCGCGACGACAACAATCCCCGTCTCTGCCACGAGCCGACTCGCGTCATAGCAGGACCATGAACCGCTGCCCGTCACATAAGCCCCACCGTGCAACCACACCAGCACCGGGTGGCCCGCCGGCGACGGCCGGGCCGGCGCGGTGATCGTCAGCCCGAGACAGTCCTCCGACATCGGTCGCACCTCAGGACGTCCCATCACGGTCTCCAAGCGCGACGGATTCTGCGGCGCGATGCCCGCCACCTGCCCACGTTCACCGGCAGCACACGGCTCGGGTGGACAGAACCGCGCGGCATGCGCATAGCGAATATCTCGATGAACGACGACGTCCACGACCCTCACCTCCATATCGCAAGTCGACTTGCGATATGGGGACACTACGTTCGTCGCATCGACAACGCAAGTCAGTTTGCGATAATTGGAAGGTGTCGACCGAGAAGAAACCACAGATCCGCGGCGTAAATCTTGAGCGCGCCGTGCTCGCCGCGACACTCGCTCAGATAGAAGCCGTCGGCATCGAACAAACACGGATCGCCGAGATCGCAGCCCGGGCCGGGGTTCATGAGACGTCCATCTACCGGCGCTGGAAAACGCTGCCGAGACTGTTGGCGGACGCGCTGATCATTCACATCGACGCGGACATCCCCATCCCCGACACCGGCTCACTCCGCGAAGACCTGATGAGCCTGGCCCGCGGTTTGGCGCAGTTTCTGGAGACGCCCCATGGTGATGCCCTGATGCGTGGCACCGTCCAGGTAAGCGACGATCCTGAGGTCGCCGAGGCACGCCGCGAATTCTGGAACCGGCGATTGACTGCCGTCGAGGCGATCGTGCAGCGTGCCCTGGTCCGCGGCGAGGTGCGTCCCGGCGTCGACGCACGCACCGTCGTGCTGACCCTTGGCGGCTACGTACACCTGTGGGCCGCACATCTAGGCCAAACAGCAGATGACCTCGCGCTGGACGAACTCGTCGACCTGATTATCGACGGCGTCAGCGCGGGCCGCTAAACACCGGTCAATCCCAACAACTCGGCGCCGTTGTGGTCCAGGATCGCCGACGCATCCTCAGCCGACAGGCCTTCTTCGATATAGGTCGCGGAACTGACGTACCTGGGGCCTGCCTGGTACGGAAAGTCCGAACCGAAAATCAGCCGGTCGACCCCCAACGAAGCAACCGCCGCGCGCAGTGCGGGCGTGTGGTCATGCCCGACGGTGTCGTACCAGAGCCGGCGGGCGGCATCCCTCGGCGCCTCCGGACACTGCGTCGCCTCCCACTCGGTGACCTGTCGGTGCGCACGCTCCAACACCATCGGCAGCGCACCGCCCAGGTGACACGTCACGATCTTCATATCCGGATACCGCGATGGAACACCCGCCACAATGAGGTGCATGATCGCGACGGTGTCCTCGATGGGCGCCCCGATAGACCACGTCAGGGAGTGGTCGGTGATCAGCGACGATTCCGCGCCACACCCCGCGGGGTGCACGAAAAGGACTGCCCGCCTGCGGTTCAGCTCCGCATACAACGGTTCGAAGATCGGATCGGTAATGGATCGACCGAGCACCGAGGTGGTGATCGCAGCGCCATACATACCCAGTTCGTCGATAGCCCGTGCCAGTTCCTCCAGTGCAGCCGGCACATGCGGCAGCGGCAAGGACGCCAGCGCCCCGAACCGCCCCGGATACTCACTCGAGAGCTTCGCGTACTCGTCATTGATAAAACGGGCGCTCGCCACCGCCGCCGCCTGATCCTCGAAATGCGGCGATGCCGGTGTCGCGGTGAGGATCTGCAAGTCAACCCCCGCCTCATCCATCAGCGCGAAACGCCCATCCAGATCGTCACGCGTGGCCCCTGCGCCGAGCCCACGATGGACATCGGTGCCGGGACGCCCGTAGCCGTCCAACAGCGAAAGATACTCGTCGGACCACAGGTGAGCGTGAATGTCGATGCGCACACTTGTCATGCTAGTACCGGAACGCCCGTTGCCAGCGGCGTGAGCAGCTCAGCGAATATCCCCACCCCGTCGCGGGTCAAGATCGACTCAGCATGGAACTGAATCGAGGCAAATCGCTTCGCACGCAACGCATGTACCTCACCGGTCACCGCGTCCGAACTGATCTGCACCCGGCCCGCCGGCGTATCCAGCCATTCGCTGCCGGTGACGGCGGCGAAGGTGTTGTAGAACCCGACGTGCCGCTCGGTACCGAACAAATCGATCTGCCGCTGTACGCCCTGATTCGGCTGCTCCTTGCGCCGGATGGGCAGACCGAGCTGACGGCACAACACCTGATGGCTCAGGCAGATCGACAAGAACGGCACACGCTGCGTCAGTGCCGCCTTCGTCAATGCGGTAAGCGCGGCAATCTTGGGCATATCGATCGCAGTCGGGTCCCCAGGACCGGGACCGAGCACCAGGAAATCATGCGATCCGGGATGGATCTCCTCGTCGAACCGGCGGATGTCCACCCGCAATCCCAGGGCCCGCAGCTGTAATCCGATCATCGACGTAAAGGTGTCTTCCGCGTCGATCACCAGCGCGGTGCGGCCCGCCAAGTTCGCGGCACTCTCCCCGGACCCATGCCCCAGCCAAAAGGAGCCGATGCCGGTGTTGCGACTGGCGAGAGCCTCCGTCACCCGGGGATGACTACGCAACTCACGGCGCGTCGTCAACGCCGAAAGCAATCCTGCTGCCTTACTGCGGGTTTCGGCTGCCTCACTCGCGGGATTGGAATGCCGGACGATGGTGGCGCCGGTACCCGCCGTCAGCGCACCGTCCGCCGAGATCTCCGCGGTACGAATAAGGATCGCCGAATCCAGCTGCCGCACGCCGGCCGAATCCGCACTGATCAACGCCGCTACCCCGCTGTAGTACCGGCGGCCCTTGGGCTCGTATCGCTGGATCACGCGGCACGCGTTCTCCAGCGGACTTCCGGTCACGGTGGGTGCGAACATGGTCTCGGCCAGGATCTCTCGTGGATCGCGATTCGTCACACCCGAAATCAGATACTCGGTATGGGCGAGCCGGGCCATCTCCTTGAGATACGGTCCCTGGACCTGGCCACCCTCGGGGCAAATGCGAGCCATCATCTTCAGTTCTTCGTCCACCACCATGTAGAGCTCATCGGATTCCTTGGTGTCCGCAAGGAATTCCATGACGGCATCCAGACTCGGCCCATTGGCGTCATAGCGATAGGTGCCACTGATCGGGTTCATCACCGCCAGCGAATCCTGCACGCTGATATGGCGTTCCGGTGTGGCTCCGATGAATACTTGGTTCCCGGTGCTCACCAAGAAGGTCCAATACGCGCCCCTCTCGCGCTCTAACAGTCTGCGGAACAGGGTCAGTGCGGTGTCGATCGAGTAATCATGCAGCTGAACAAGCAGGTTCCGCTTCAGCACAAAATTTGCGCCGGCGCCCTGGCCAATCTCCTCGGAAATAATCCCTGAGGCCAGCCGCGCGTACTCCTCGTCATCAATATCGAAATCACTGTGTCCCACCACTACCGGATGTTCGGAGATACGGTCCAGCACATCAGACAGTGCCGCCGACTCCTGCTCCTCGATCACCAGGGCCAAGAGCGGGGCACCGTCGTCAGGCGCCACGAATCCACGCTCGACGATTTGCCGATACGGCACCAAGGCCAATAGATCATGACCAAGGTGCGCATCTCGAAGCGGCAGGTCGGCAATCCGCTCGACGGCGGTCACCGCACCGCTCACGACGTCGATGGTGTCGGGCGCACCGGATTCCGGCCGGTAGAGCAGCGCGAACGGTCCGGCGCCTCCGGCAAGCACGCGCCCCAGCAGATCGCTCATGTCAGCACCTCTCCGGCAACGGTCAGCACGGCACACCGCCGTGCTGCGTACTCCAACGCCATCCAATGTGATTCGTCGTCAAAGTCCGCGATCGCGTCGGCGACCAAGAAGGTCTCGATATCGTGGGTAAACGCGTCTACCGCCGTCATCAGCACACCGACATGTGCGTAGACGCCACAGATCACCAACTGGTCGCGCCCGGCAGCATGCATGCGCTCCAGCAGCGCCGAGCGGTGGAATGCGCTGTAGCGCCACTTGGTGAACACCCAGTCACCCGCGTCCGGAGCAATGGGATCGACGATCTGACGGTGCTCCTCGTCAACGCGCATCCCCGGGCCCCAAAAATCCTTGAGCAGGCCCCGCTGTTCCTGGGTCATGCTGCCGGGTTGCGCTGTGTAGGCGATCGGGATACCCGCCGCCACGCTGCGATCACGGATGGCGGCGACGTTACGCACCAATACCTGGCGCAAGGAAACCGGAAGTGGCTCCAGAAAATAGCGCTGCATATCGTGAATGAGCAGCACGGCCCGGTCGGGGTCGATCCGCCAGGTTGCCGTGTTGGACGGCAGCAGGTCGACTGTCGGCAAGTCATATTCGGCGATCATGGGAATACCGCGAGTGGCGGTCGTCATTGTTCAGACTCCTAGTGTCGCGCCACCGTCGACCACCAGCGTGTGCATGGTGATGTGAGCGGCTTGGTCGGAGAGCAGGAAGGCCACCGCATCGGCGATGTGCTGCGGTTGGGCGACACGCCCCAGGGGGATGCCGGGCTTGTAGTCGCCAAGGCTTCCGGCAACCAGTCCGGCGTCGGAGGAATCGCCAAGCATTGCCCGCAGCATGGGTGTGTCGGTGGATCCCGGAGCCACCACGTTACAACGGATTCCGTACTCGGCCAGCTCGAGGCCGAGGCTCTTGGTGAAGGCGTTGGCGGCGGCCTTGGATGCCGCGTAGGCCGTCATGCCCTTGCGCGCCACCAGGGCGGCGTTGGAGGCGACCGTCACGACGGATCCCGCGCGGCGCGGAATCATATGCCGGGCCACCTCTCGGCTCAGCACGAAGGGCGCACGGACATTGACATCGAAGGTACGTGCCCAGTCCGCGTCAGAGAACTCCACTGCCGCACCGGTCCTCAACACGCCCGCGCCGTTGACCAGCGCGGTGATCGGTCCCACTCTCGACTCGATATCGGACACTCCCACCGCGACGGCGGTGTCGTCAGTGATATCCAGAATCTGCCCGATAACGTCAAGCCCCTCATCGGCGGCGTATTCGACGAGTTGCTTGATGGCCACCTCGTCGATGTCCACCGCAACGACCCGCTCGTGCCGGCGAGCCAGGGTGGTCACCACCCGCGACCCAACCCCCCCACCGGCGCCGGTGACGACGGCTACCATGCCGACACCACCTCGGTGGCCTGCGCAGTGTTGAGACGGGGATCGCACAGCGTCGAATACCGCTGGCCCACTTCATCGTTCTGCGAACTATCGAAGACGCATTCGACCACGTCGTCCGGTGTCGCCTCCAGATGCAGCCCGCCCGCGTGCACGCCGGCCTCTTCGAGTGCCGCCCGGAAACCGCGCACCTCGTCGATCGCCGTCTGCACGTGACGGGTCTTGTAGCCCGAATCGGTGGACACCGTGTTGGCGTGCAGCGGATCGCACAGCCAGATCACCGGGTGGCCGGAGTCGCGTACCGCCGCGACCAGCTCCGGCAGCGTGGACCGCACCGCCGCCGCGCCCAGCCGCGCGATCAGCGTGAGCCGCCCGCTTTCCCGCTGCGGATCCAGCTTCTCGCACAGCGCGAGGAGGTCTTCGGTCGTCATCGACGGCCCCACCTTGCATGCGACGGGATTGGCTATCCGAGAGAACAATTCGACGTGCGGACCATCCAGATGCCGCGTCCGGTCGCCGATCCAGGGCCAGTGCGTCGAGGTGAGCACCATACGGTTCTCACCGTCGCGACGCAATTGAGGCACCTCGTAATCGAGCAGCAGCGCCTCATGAGACGTCCACACGGGTGGCTCGATGACCGACAGCGAGGAGGGCACCCGCCACCCCAAGTGACCCATCACGCGGTTCGCGGCCCAGTATCCGGCCAGCATCCGGTCCGGATTGGCGCGGCGGTGCACCGGATGTGGCTGCGGACCGTTTACGAGATGTCCACGGAAGGATGCCAGTTCAACACCGCCAACCATCTCGGTGGGCTTGGATCTCGGCTTTGCGTACTGCCCGCCGATACGGCCGACCCGCAGCACCGGCCGGTGCGTCTTCATGCGCATAGCGCCGGCAAGGATGTTGAGCAACGCGACCTTGCGGGCCACGTGCACGGGCGTGGACTCCTGCGGATCCTCGGCGCAGTCGCCCGCCTGGATAATGGTGGCGCGGCCCTGAGCGACTGTGCTCAGCAATGTGCGCAGGGTCCTGATCTCGTCCGCACCGACCAACGCGGGCAGCTCGCTGAGTTCGGAACGCACCCGCTCCAGATGTACATGGTTCTCCCAGACCGGCTGTTGCACAGCGCGTCCGGTATCGAGCAGCAGTGATGGCGCAGTCATTCCCGTGATCTCCATTCGTTTGATTTCTGATTCACTTGCCCCACTGGACCGCGTCGAGAACGCCCAGCTGTGTGGTCTTGGTAGGTGTGGTGATCGTTCCGGATCCGTCACGCAACACCAGCTGTCGCAAGTCTGGACCAACCGGATCCCATTGGGGCAACCGTGGACTCGCAGGCGGCTTGCCATGGACGAACTCAGCCACCAGATCCATGAAGGCGGCCGAGGTTTCCCGTTCCTTCGGTCCATCGCCGAACTTGGCCACATTGGCCGGATGAGCGTAAGTGCCGAACAGGAAGGGCGACGTCGACTCGTGCGGCACCCCAAAGTACGGAGACTTCACCGGGTGCGCGTACTCCATCAGGTACAGCGGTGCGCGCGGCTGGGCGGCCGCACGTCGGGTGAAGGCAAGGATGTCGTGGCGGATCAGAGCATCGCCCCATAGCTCCGTCCACAGCGTCAGCGGATCGCTCGGCCTACCCTCCCGTTTCGCCGAATCCGTGTACAAGGCAACGGCATCGGAGACTGTGGAATCTGACACCGACGGCATCCCCTGGTCCAGGATGTCACGGAAGGCGGCGTGCAGGGAGGCACCGTCGGTGGGCGGCGCCTGTGGTTCGGGTGCGTTGGGTCCGGTGAAGAACGAACCCTCGGTGCTGGTGTAGACGGAGATGGCGGGGATATCCGGTAAGGGCTGATGGACATCGAAGGCCGGCAGCAGCACCGGATCCCGCACCGGGCCGCGATATTGACGACCGCTGCCGACCACACGCTGCTGCCGGGGCTGCGCGAACTGGGCGACCCACCAATCACGGATCCGATCCGCGGGTACCTCTCTCAGATCCTTCACGGAGACTCCCTGGGCCGCGGCCAGTGCGTCGAACACCGCGGTGGCGTCGTCCTGAGTCAGACTCAGATACGGGCTCCAGACATGCGCCTGGCTGATGCTGATAATCCGGCGCAGGAGCGGTCGCGTCTGCGGTAGCAAGGACAGCTGCCAGGTGCTGGCACCTCCTGCCGAGGTCCCTACCAGAGTGATGTTCTCTGGATCGCCACCAAATGCCTTGGCGTTATCACTAACCCAATGCAGCAAGGCAATCTGGTCCTGCAGGCCCCAGTTGGTGTGCAGTCCGGTGATGGGGTCTTCGAGGGCCGGATGACCGCTGAAGCCGAAGGCACCCAGTCGGTAGTTGAAGTTGACGACGACGGCACCGGCACGTTCGGCCAGCGCGGCACCGTCATAAACCGGAAGGCTGCCCGCACCCCGGGACCAGCCGCCGCCATGGATATAGACGATCACGGGCAGCTTGGCGCCGCCGTCCACCGACGGCGTCCACACATTGGCGTACAGCGCGTCTTCCTGACGCACCGGATCGCCACCGGCGGGCTGTATGAAGTCGGACCCGAACCGGGTGGCGTTCAATGTGCCTCCCCACGGATTCACCGGCCGGGGAGACCGGAAGCGATTCTCTCCTGTCGGCGGTTGCGCATAGGGGATGCCGCGGAACACGTGCACCTTGCCTGCGGTCGTCCCGCGGATCGCCCCGCCGGTTACCGACACCTGCGGGTCCGCGGCGCGGGCCGGTGAGCCGCACCCGGCAAGCGCTGCGGCGCCAGCCAACGCAAAAGTTGTTCCTAGCAACGCCCGCCGGGTGATCACCTCTCTATCTTCGGGATGCCGCATCGAGCACCAAACAATCGCGAATTCAATTCGTCAGTTAGGAGACAATCCGTCAGGTTGGCCCGCTTGAGGCCCCATTGCGCCACCTCCGCACTCGAGCCAAGAGATGCACAGCCCAGGTCAGCGGGTTGTTTACCGATCGGTCATCTCCTATTAGTCCACCAATCCGGGTGTAGCGGGGCACCCGCATAGTCCGTCACTTTGTGTGGCGCCAATACCTGTTCTCCGGCCCGCATCTCGCCCATTCTTGGGTCGACATTGAACATCCGCTAATTCATCGAGGTGCTTCAGCATGACTTCTGCGACCAAGACCCGGGCCGCGACCGAGCTGTTCGATACGCGGCCGCGTGTCAGTTCGGTCGACGCCATGGCGTCCGTAGCCGCGCACGTATGCCCGGAAGTGCTGCGATCGCTGCCGCGCTGCGATCAGCGCGCCAAGGGTGAGGACTATGTGACCGGCCTGCTGAAGGTGCGCGGGCGTAAGTCGGCACGCAACATGGCGGCCACCATGGGGCAATCGATGGGCCGGGAGGTGAGCGAGCAGAACCTGCATCACTTCGTGAACAGCTCCACCTGGGATTGGTGGGCGGTGCGCCGGGATCTGACGTCGTACCTCACCAGTGCCCACCACCCGGCGGCATGGGTGGTCACGCCGATGCTGATCCCCAAGGCCGGCGTGCACTCGGTGGGTGTGGACCGGCGCTACTGCCCTCGTGCCGGTCGCGCGGTCAACGGCCAGCTGGCGCTGAGCGTGTGGCTCGCTGCCGACGGTTTCGCGGTGCCGGTGAGCTGGCGGCTGCACCTGTCCCAGCCCTGGCTGGAATCCGCCACCAAGAAGTCCAAGACGTCGATCCCCGAGGACTACCCGCTGGAATCGGTGAGCGGCTGCGCGCTTTCGTCGTTCCAGGAGTTCGTCCGGATCGCGCGCCCGGCCAAGGCGCCTGTCATCTTCGACCTACTGGGCGCCAGTGCCGCGGACCTCGCGCAGGTATTCGGGACACTTACCCATCAGGTGGCAACCACGCGCGTGCCCAGCGACCTACAGCTTCAGGTCATTGACCCGGCCTTCGCCGGCTACCAGGGGCGGGTACTTCCCGCCGCGCAGATTGTGCAGGCCACCAAGGGCTCACGGCGCACCGAGCAGTACGTCTATCAGGGACGCCGCCACCTGATCAGTATTGCCAAGGTCCAGCTGGCCGATCCGGCGGCGGCCCGGCCGCGGACACCCCTGACTCTGGTGGGCATGATGCCCCTGGATCACCCGCGTGCCCGCACCGAACTCTGGTTGACCAACGATCCCGAGTTTTCCACGTCGTCGCAGGCACACCAGGTGGCACTAGCCGATCACGTGCAACAGGGATACCTGCACCTGGCCAATCGCATGGGTATGCAGGACTTCGCGGGACGGTCGTTCACCGGGTGGCATCGGCACTCCACCCTGGTGTCCATCGCGGCGACGGTGGGCTGCCTGGTGTCACCCGGTCTGGCGAGTGAGCAGCGAGCCTCTCACTTTCCACAGCTTGATGGCGAGCTGCGTGTCCAAGAGGCGCTCGGCGTCCTGCCACCCGTCACCCAGTAGTTCGTTCACCCGGTCAAGACGGCGCACCACCGTGTTGGGGTGTGTGTGCAGGATCTTCGCCGCCCGGGTGGGGCTGGCGCCGACGGAGAAGTACACGTCGAGTGTCTGAAGCAGATCGGTGTCGCGGTCCTCGTCGTAATCGATGACGGGCCCGACCATCGATCTCACAAAACCCTCCACATCCTGGTGGCGCGATAGCAGCACCCCCAAGAAGCCGAGTTCATGTGCAGCAGCCGCTGTTCCGAGTGCACCCAGTGCACTCATCGCATCCAGACAACGCATCGCGTCCTGATAGGTGTCCTCGATGGACTCGATCCGTTCCGACGGTCCGGCGGAAGACACCGTGACCGGCATCCGCAGATGTGCGGTGGTTTCGTCCCACACTGTCTGCGCGATGCGCCCCGCGTCCGATCCCGGGATGAGCAGCACCACCACCTCGTCCTGAGTGGCCCGCAGCCCGCCCACCCGTGAGGCGAATGACGCCGACCACAGCGACGCACGATCCAGCCCCCCGCGTTCTGGTCTCACGATGACCACGACATGTGGTTGGTTGAGATCCAAAGCCAAACGCCGGGCGTATATCTGAACCAATCGGCTGTCGCGCTGGCGGTAGTCCAACACGTCATGCAGCAGGTCGTTACGCAGCTGCGAGACCGACAGCGACATCCGGTTGTCACCGCACATGACCACCGCGGCAGTAGTGGCAAGATCCTCAATCTTCAATGGGTACACCGAAACTGGCTGGTCGTCGAGACTGGCCACGGATAGCTCGCCGTGATAGTCGTCGCCCACGGTCAAGGCAGTGGTCAGGATATTCTGTGTGTCAGGCTCCCATTTGTAGGAGGCGATCTCGGATCCATCGTGCCCGGTCACACGCATCGCGACGCCGAGCTGTTCGCCTGCGGTGAGTACGAAGCCGTCCATGCCACCCGGGCCGGCCCCGGTATCCAGAAGTATGGACCGCAGCTCAAGACGACGCTCCAGAGCGCTGATTTGTTCTGTGTTACTGGAGAATTCGCTGGCCCGTGCCAGTGCGATGCCCGCGAACGAACACAGGCTCGCAAACAAGGACCGCTCGGCGGCGCTGAAGCTGCGCACCGTGCGTGATCCAACGTACAGGTTGCCGAAGTGCTGGTCCTCATGCTCCATCGGCATAACCATCAAGCTGTGTACGCCCTCCGAACGCATGGCGGCATCACCATCGCTGGCACGGCTGAACCTGGTGTCGGACGGGTAATCCGCCGTCCAGACCGGCCCTTGCCCCGGCCGGTACAAACTGACCAGCCCGACGTCGTCACCGATCGGGAAGTAGAGCCCGTGGTTTATCGCGGTCGTGGGCCCATCGACGTACCGGACGTGATGCCGCGTCTCCGGCTCCGAATCGTCGCGCACCGAGATGAACGAGAAATCGGCGTCGAGCATGATCCGTGCGCGTTTGACCAATGTCGTGGACGCCTCGTCGAGGCCGTGGCAGCCGAGTAAGTCGATGCCGATGCCGACCAGGTTGGAAAGACGCGCCTCGCGCTGGTTTTGCCCTTCGATGAGACCATAAATGCGCTCAGCGTATCCGCGGGCACGGTGCAGGTCGGCGGCGCTCCACGGCGGCGAGGATTCCCGTGCCATTTCCTTCAGACGGGCCTCGAACACGTCGGGAGCCGTCCCCGACGCGAGTAGCCGCAGCACGGATAGCGCTGAGGGGCCCGCGCTGGGAACCCCCTCGCGCGCCCCGCCCACCTGAATGTCAGTCAATACCAACTACCCGTCTGCCGTGTGTGCGTGGCAACGCTAAGGGCGGGGTAAGGCACCGTCAAGACTCTTACGCGCGAACAGTTCGCAAAGAATCAACCCGAGCGAAAGTTCGCGCAGGTGACTCGCTCAGGAGAGGTGCGTCAAGGCCTCCTCAACAAGCTGACCTGCTGCTCCTGTGTAGGTGGCAGGGTCCAGCAGTTCATCGATCTCGGCCTCGCTCAACCACGCGATGATCTCGGGTCGCGCCCGAGTTGCCTCGCGCAAACTCAGGCCACGTGCAATCACCTGATCCACCACGTTGGTGACCACGGCCTTTGCCGGGCCTTTGCCCAGCCGCGGCGCGAGCGCCGCCGCCAGTCGCTCCGCCGACGGCTGACCGCCGAGCAGCGCAAGGTTCTCCGCCATGCGGTCGGCACGCACCTGTAGCCCCCGGCTCAGCTCGACCGCGGTCTGTGCCGCACCCCCGGCGAGACGCAAACACTCCCGCAGCACCAGCCATTCCGCATGCCAGCCTCCGGCCGACCGCTCGTCCTCGCTCATCAACGACTGCGTCAGCACAACGCTCAGGGACGGGACTTGCAGCGCTGCCGACCGGATCATTGTCGCCAACACCGGATTACGCTTATGTGGCATAGCCGAGGACACCCCACGCCCCGGCGGAGTCGGCTCCGCCACCTCGGCAATCTCGGTGCGGCTCAACGTCAGCACATCGACCGCGAACTTCCCGAGTGCACCCGTCACAAATGCCGTCGTACTGCCGATATCCGCTATCGGAGTACGCAGCGCATGCCACGGCAGGCCGGACGCGGCCAGCCCTGTCCTGTGTGCGAATGCCGCGTTCAGCTTCTCGACGAACACTGCCGGATCGGCTCCGTGCTGCCCCGCATATTCCAGGTATCCGGCAAGAGTTCCGGCCGCCCCACCAAGAGATACCGGCAGCGCATCCGCCAGCGCGACCACACGCGCGCGTGCCTCCAAGATCAGCTGACGCCATCCGGATGCCTTGAGCCCGAACGTCGTCGGTACGGCCTGCATCGCCAGCGTGCGGGCCGCCATCACGGTGCCGCTATGCGCGCCCGCCAGCTCTGCCAGGGCATCGGCCGTGTACCCCAGATCCGTCGCGACGATCCCCAGCACCCGCTTGGCCACAATCATCGCGCCGGTATCGAGAATATCCTGACTGGTTGATCCGCGATGCACGTAATCTGTTGCACTCGGCTCGATCTCATCCACGGCGCGGGACAGTTCTTTGATCAGCCCGACGACGGGGTTGGCCGTCTCCCGCGCCGACAGCGCCACCGCACGGACGTCGATGCCGTGCCCGGCTGCCGCCCTGGCGATGACATCTGCCGCCGCCCTCGGCAGTACACCGATGTCCGCCTGGGCAGCGGCCAGCGCGGCCTCTGCGTCGAGCATGGCCTGTAACCACGCCGCATCGCTCAGTTCCGCCTCAGCTGCTGTCCCCGCGCTGACCGGAGACAGCAGCCCGGTGTCCACGTAACCGCTCACACCAGCACCCCGTGATCGCCCACATCCGCAGCCGCAGTGGGCGCACTCGCCAAGGCGGCACGAGCAATAGCGTCGGCGTCACCCAGTGTCACCGAATCCACGCCGGGCCTGATACCCGCCGCCGTCACCCAGTGCACGGATTCGGTGGGAACCCCATAGGCGAACCGGCGCGGATGCGCCCGCCCATCGGCACCGATCAATCGGTACGGGCGCGCAGTAACCGCCAATCCCCTTGTCTGGTAAGTCTTGTTGTCTCCCGTCGGAATCTCGTACTGGCGGCACTGCCCAGTCTCCTGCAGGAAGATCAGCAGCGGATCGTTACTGCGGCGCAGGTCGGGTTCGTGCAATCGTGCCTCGATGAGACTGCGCGTACGCACCGCCGACCCCGGCACCAGCGGCGACTCAACCACCACCGCCGGATCTTGGGTGTCGAAGCGCACCTGCATCTGCGGCCCCACCAAATGCATGACGCCCGCCTCCACCAGCGCGATGATCTCCTCGATCCGCTGCGCCGGAGGACCTATGGACAAGAAGGCATTCAGCGGCGTGTACCAGCTCTCCAACTCGTCCCGGTACGACTTTCCGTCCAGGCCACCGTGGTCCACCGCGAGGCGGATCTCATTGCGTAAGTCGCGCAGCACGTCCAGCGCGGCCTTGACCGGCCCGTCGACATTGCCCTCCCTCGCCATGACGACATCGGCGCGCAGGTGTGCCAGGATCCAGGCGGTGAAATCATCGGGGCCGGTGAACCTGCGATCACCCCATGGGCGATCGAGATCGTCCCATTTCCAGGCAATATCGACCAGACCATGTTCGGACAGGATGGACGGCAGCTCCTCCGGTGCCGCATTGAGGTAGCACTCGGCGAATTCCTCGACGGAAGCTCCACGCTGGGCCAGATGCCGCTCGTAGTAGACACATTCCACCTCACGCGCGATGAGCGGCCAGAGGTCGCGGCGGAACTGCAGCAGAGCACCCAGATCCTCGCGCATCCGGTTGATACGCTCCACGGTGAGTAGCCGTGGGAAGTAACGACCGGCCGATCCCTTCTGATTCTCCCCGCGCGCGTGGTACGGGATGCCGCGCCGCGAGCTGGCGTACAAGACGGGTTCCTGGCCCGAAGGCTGGTACACGAGGCGGGCACCCGCCCGCACGAACCTTCCGCCGCGGCCCACCGTCAGCAGAGCCATGTAATCGAAGAAGTTCAGGCCCAGTCCACGTACCGCCACCGGCTCACCCGGTTTGATGGCAGACAAGTCGATATCGGCGGGATTGGCCGGCGTCACGTAGGTCAATCCGTGGATACGGGCCAGCGAGGCAGCCCGTGCCTCGCTGGGGCGCAGCCCGGCCGGCACATGTCCGACGGCAAGAACAACGGCCTTCAGATCGTGCAGCCGAGTTCCATTTTCCAGCCGAACGCCCTGCGGCCCCTCGATGTCGCCACGGGTGTCGGCCAGTGCCACCGCACGCGAGCGGTGCACGCGAACGGTCACATGCTCGGGCGCCCAGCCGACAACGCGCGCGAAGCTATCGCTGAGATAGTGCCCATAGAGGGCGCGCGTCGGATAGGAGTTGGGGCGCAATGTTCGCGCCTCTTCGATCGCCCGCGGCCCACTGTGCGATGGATCTCCCAGCAACGCAAGGCTTTGCGCCCATTCATAGAGCGTCGGCCCGGGCTCGATGGGCCCGTCGATGGCCACGCTGTCGTCGGTGAAGACGGTGATCTGTGATGCGACAGTGTTCATCAACAGGTGCCAGGACTGATCGGTGCGCCACACCGATCCGGCTCCCGGCGAGTAGGGATCCACCACATGCACGACAATCCGGTCCGCGCTGGGTGCGTGGCGTTCATTGGCGCACAGGCGCTCCAGGACCGCCAGCCCACGCGGCCCCGCGCCGATGATGCAAATCTGGTGATCGGACATCTACCGCACCCCCACCGCCGACGTCACCGAGGCCAGCCCGAAATCGGTGTCCCCGTGCATCCAGGCCAGCGCCTGGTGTAGATCGGAATCGCGCATCGCGCCCAGCTTCTCGTTGCGTTCAACAGCTGCTTCCCCGGTCGCGTGCCACAGACCGATGCTGGCCCGGGCCGCCAATGTCACGTCACCGGTGCGGTCACACCGAGCCTCCACGAAACGGCTGAATCGGCCCGGAACACGGTCGGGATCGGTGCCGATGATTGCGCCGAAGACGACAGCGTCTTCGAGCGCTTGGCTAGCGCCCTGCGCCGCGTAATGCAGCATGGGGTGCGCCGCATCGCCCAACAGCACGACGCGGCCATCGGACCACTGCCGCACCGGGTCACGGTCTACCAGCGCCCAGGATCTCCAATCCCTGCCCAGTTCCAGCAGGGCACGTGCCGTGCCGCGCAACGGCGCCAACTCGCTGAGCACCCGGGCCTCGCTCACCGAAACTCCCGAGAACGCCTCCGTGGCGCCATCGGTACGACTCGCCGCCAGGTTGAGCAGTGAGCCTCCGGCGATGGGGTAGGTCACCAGGTGACATCCCGGTCCGGTCCACCAGGTAACCGAGTTGGATCGCAAGCTCGCATCGACCTGTTCGATGGGCACCGTGGTGCGATACACCGTGATCCCGGATACTCGCGGTTGGCCGTCGGCAAGCAGCGTGCGCCGGATGGTGGAATTGATGCCGTCGGCGCCGACGAGCCCGTCACCCCCGAGACTGGAGCCGTCGGCAAGTTGGGCACGCGCTCCCAACGCATCCTGCTGATACCCGATCACCTCACTGCGGCTGCGCAGTTCGATGCGCTCATCGGCGGCGCACGCGTCGACCAGGATTCTGTGTAGCTCGGCCCGATGCACCACCAGATACGGACTGTTGAACCGATGCTGGTAGTCCACCCCCAGGCTCATGGTGTTGATCAAGCGATCGACGGTGGCGTCGAACAACCGCAGTGAATCCACCTGCACGCCGATGCCGGCGACCCTGTCGCCCACGCCCAGTAGCTTGAGAGCATGTAACCCGTTGGGAGCGAGTTGAATACCGGCGCCTATCTCGGCGAACTCGCGCGCCCGCTCCAACACCACAACCTCGTTACCGGACGCGGCGGCGCTCAGTGCGACAGCCAATCCGCCGATGCCCCCACCGATGACGATGAGCCGGCTCATCAGAGGGACCCCGCTCCGATACGTGCCGACAGTTCCAGCCGCTTGATCTTCGTGGTGGCGGTCTGCGGAAGTTCATCGAGGCGTAGGTGCAGTGGCGGCGCCATCGGCGGCAATTTCGCCGCAGCGGCATCCCATGCGTTACGATTCAGCGGCACATTGTTTTTCGTGCAGACGACCGGCTGGGCAAGTCCGTTGGGGCCGGCAACGATGATCACCTCGGTGAGCTCATCGACCGCTAGGAACAAGCGATCCTCGGCCGCCAGAGTACTGCCGAAACCGTCGATAAGATCGACCTCGCGGTCCAGTAGGTGAATACATCCCCAACGGGTGCGGTAGCCGACATCACCCATCCGCCACCAGCCGTTGTCGAGCTGCTTCTCGTAGCGTTCCTGCTCGCCCAGATACGTGCGAATCCGGCCGTCGGTGCGCACCTCGATGTACCCGGGATTGTCCGCAGAAGGCGGTTGTCCGTTACGCGAAACGATCCGCACGTCGGTCATGCCCGGGAACGGATGGCCGACGCAACGACCATCGGAGTCCGCGGAGCGGAACCGGCTGAAACCACGCGCCACGATGGGACCGACCTCACTTTGGCCATACAGCTGGCCGAACAGCGGGCGGCGGCGCTGCGAGGCTGCGAGCAGTGTGCGCACCGTGCGCGGGTGAATCGCGTCGAAGGTGCTGCTGAAGTACTTCACCGAGGCCAGCGGGCGACGCGGGTCCTCGGCCAATACCTCCCAGTTGATGAACGTATTCGGGTGAGCCTCAAGGATTCCCGGTTTAACGCGCAGGAAGATCTCCGCGGCGCGCTCAGGTGCGTCGTCGACAAGCACTACCACGGGGAAGCCGCGCAAGATGGCGATGGCCAACGCGGTTACCAGACGCGAATGCACGAACGAGACATGGATGACAATGGGTTCGCGGCGGCGCACCAGTGCGGCGACGGCGGCCTGCGGACGATATCTCGCCTCGAAGGTGAAGTTGGTGTGCACTGCCAGTTTGGGCACTCCGGTGGTACCTGAGGTGTGCGTGATGAGCGCAGGATCATGGGGGCTGGGGATGACCGCCGGTGCCGGGCACGCGGGGGTGAGCGCCGAAAGTGTCACCGCCTGTGGGTGAACGCCTTCGGCGAGCAGAACACGCGAGGTGATCTCGGCGATGGGCTCGTCGGCCAGTTCGCCGTCGAGCTTGGCCGCGTCGGTCAGCAGCGCAGGGTTGCCCACCCGTCCGATCAGCGTTGCCACCGTTGAACCATCGAGCTTGGGAGACAACAGCACTGGTATCGCGCCCACACGCGCGGCGGCGCATGCCGCCAGGGTAATGTCGAAACCGTCCGACTTGTGGATGACCAGCTTTTCACCGGGAGCAACTCCGGCGGCCCGCAGCCGCCGCGCGATGTCGTCGACGGCGGACGCCACCGCGGCGATGGTCGCGGTGCCCTCCAGCTGAGGGGCCAGCGACGGCCGATGATCCAGGGTCAGGGTGTTGTCAGGATGCCGCCGGGCCGCGCGCTCGAACAGCGTACCGAGTTTGATACCGCGGTTTCCGATGCGCTGCAGGATCATTGGGGAACGCCCGCTTCCTGGGTAATACGCGCGATCGCATCGACGGTGGCCTGCATATCGGCCCGAAGCTTGTCGCCCCATTCACGGACGAAGCGCTGCTTGCCCTCTTCGTCGAGGTGCGACATGATCTCGGTGATTCCTTCGGTGGGCTTGCCCATCCGGTAGTGGTGTCGCAGGGTAGATCCGCCCTCGACCGGTTCCACAAAATAGCTCCAAACGCTCTCCTGCAGTTCGCCCGAACGGTTGAGGATGGACCAGCTGAACTGTCTTGGCGCTTCGGCGGCGACGATCTCACTCTCGGTCTGCCAGCCCCCACGCACCACCGGCGCCCAGGCGACGACATCGGTCGCGCGGTTGTTGTTTCCGCGGAAGCGGGCGCCAACCTGGCCAGGTTCGCCGGATATCCACTGTCCGCCAATGCATTCAGGGCTCCATCGGCCGCTTTCGGGGAGGTCGCTGACCAAGGCGTACAGCTCGTCGGGGGATGCGGTGCAGAAGGCGCTGGTTTCGATTTCGAAGAGGGTCACGCATCACAGGCTGGCACCGGCCAATAGGGGGCAGCGATGTATCCGCGGACGGTCCGTCAAGTTGGTTTTCGGGTCCGTCAAGTCGGTGCACTGGTGCCGGTAAATGCCTGGTTGCGGCCGAGAAATCAGCCGGGGAGCAACACGAGGCGGGTGCCGCCCATTACCTCGGTTTCGATACGCCGATGTGCCCGCGCCGTCTCCGAAAAATGCATCAAATCAATGATATTCGGTGTGATCTCGCCGGTACCCAGCAACATCGCGATGCGTTGAGCCGCATCGGTGAGCTGGCGGACCGTCGCCCTGGACATGACAAACCCTCGCAGGGAACCACTCTTGCGGTACAGCGGTCCCAGCGGCACCGCACGTTGGGTTTCCGGTGTGCCGTCGCCCGAGAGCAAGACGATCCGGCCGTGCGGCGCAAGCAGATCCACCGCCATGGCGACGTCGTTGACACCCGAGGTATCGATGCAGACATCGATGGCGCCGTGGTGGGCCTTGCTGACCTGCGGGACCCAGTCCGCGGTGTAGTCGTACACCTCGTGTGCGCCCAGTTGGGCGCACCTGTCCAGGCTACGGCGCGACGCCACCGCAATCACCATCGCGCCGGACCCGACGGCCAGGGCGACGGCAGCCGATCCCACGTTTCCACCCGCACCGAGGATCAATACCGTTTCCCCTGACCTGACTTCGCCGTATTCGACGGTCGCCAGATACGCGGTCGAGGCGGGATGAAGCACCGCCACGGCCGCCAATGGATCTACCTGCACAGGCAGCCGGTACAGCCTCTCGGCCGGAACAGCAACCAATTCTGCTGTGGCACCTTGCCTTCCGTCGTACCCGAGGCTGCCGCACCAGACCTTTTCGCCGGCCTGAAACCCCGCGGCACCGTGTACCACCCGGCCCACCAGATCGCGTCCCACCACGAACGGCAGCGGGATCTCGGTCGGGTACGAACCAGACCGGACGAAGGTATCGACCGGATTGACCGCCACCGCGTCAACCTGGACGATGACCTCGCCTGGCTGGGCGACAGGTTCGGAAAGTGTTCCGTACCGGATGTTTTCGGCTGGTCCCCGCTGTTGGATATAGGCGGCGCGCATGCACACATCTTGCGGTATGCGGGGGCGCCCCACAACGTGACGGACAATGGCGCCGAGCATTGCCACCGTCCCGGTGACCGGCCAATAGTGCAGAGATGACACGGGTTGTCCTGATCGTGCTGTGTGCGCTGCAGGTCACCATGCAGCTCTACGTGTGGATCCCGATCCACGACATCGTGTCCGCGTCCTACGGCGGGCAGGACATGACGCCCGCGCTGTCCGCCGCGCTCTTCGGTTATGCGGCAGGCTTTCTGCTGTTCGGTCCCGTCACCGATCGGTTCGGACGGCGGCGTGTGCTACTTGCCGGGGTGGCAGTGATGGCCGTGCTCACCTTTCTGGTGCCCTTTGCCCCGACACCCGTGCTCTCAGGATTGCTCCGGGTAATCCAGGGTTTCGCCGGAGGCGCATTCTCGCCGTGTGCACTGAGCTATCTCGGGGAGGCGCTGCCGCGCCGTGCCGCCACTACCGCGATCGGCGCGGTGTCCACCGCGTACCTGATGGCCGGGGTGCTGGGGCAGGTGATGGCGTCGGTGATCACTCAGGCATGGGGCTGGCAGTGGCTGTTCTGGCTGAGCGCGGCCGGGCTCGCGGTCAATGTGGCGCTGCTGGCACTCGTCATGCATGAGGAGCGCGCCGGTGACCCGTCGGCGCGGGTGGTGTCCGGTTTCGCCGCCCAGGCGCGTCTGCTGGCCCGCGCGGACATCGCGGTTCCGCTGGTCGCGGTCTTCGTACTCATGTTGTCGTTCGTCGCGATGTACACCAGCCTGGCCACCGAGCTGGTGGATGCGTTGCACCTACCCGAATCCATGGGCACCACCATCCGGCTGGCCGGTGTTCCCGGCATGCTGGTGGCCCCCTTTGTGGGGTCATGGGTGGGCCGGGTCGGTACCGAAACCGGGGCACTGGTCGGCTACCTGCTGGCCGCGGCCGGGCTTGCCGTTGAGGCCCTGGGTGCCGGCTCGGTGCCGATCATCATCGCCGGCAGCAACATCTTTGTCGCCGGGATCGCTGTTTCCTCCACCGCGATGGTCACTATGTTCGGCGATCGAGCCGCTCCGCGGCGGGGTGCGGGCACCGCCCTGTACGGATTCACCGTCTTCCTGGGCGCCAGCTCGGCCCCCTACCTGGCACATGCCCTCGGATTCCGTCCACTACTGGGCATCCTGGTGGCCGCGCTGATCGGCGGAGCAGCTCTCGTGGCCAGCTCACGACGTGCATCGGGGCCGGTCAAACCGGTGGTGGACATAAGCACCCAGTCCAGTCCGCTACCATGACCGACGGAGGATTCGCCTAGTGGCCTATGGCGCTCGCCTGGAACGCGGGTTGGGTTAATAGCCCTCAGGGGTTCAAATCCCCTATCCTCCGCCACTGCAGGACCGCATCAAGGAGGGCAATGGCTGCCGGACGCCGGACGGCGACCATCGTTCTGACCAGCAGCCATGCCGCTCTCTCCTTGATCGCGGGACTGCTTTTTTTCTTTTTTGTGCTGCCCCGCTGGCCCGAGCTGAACGGTGCCACCGGCCACACCTTCGGTACCGGGATGCGCATCGTCGGCGGCCTGCTGGTGGCCGCCGCGGGTGCACCGGTGCTCATCTCCTGGCGGCGGACCCGCCGGCCCGAGTTCGCGACACCGCGGCTGGCGCTCACATTGCGTGCCGCATCCTTCACCGGCCATTTCCTGGCAGGTGTGCTGATCGTCGGGACAGCGATCGCCGAGATCTGGCTGGACCTAGACCGCTTCGGTATCTGGGAGTTCGGGGGGTACGGCGCCGCCGCGGCAATCGGGATACTGGCCTTCGCGGCCTATCACCTGGCCTTTGTGGCCGAGCGTCCCGCGCCGGAACGCACGCCGCGCCCGGCCAAGAAGAAGCTCACCAGGGCCACCACCGAAAACGCCGATGACTCCGACGTGGACAAGGCGATCGCGTCCGAGCCCGAGGCCCGGGAGCCTGCCGACGAACCGTCCGGGGACTCCCCGGACTCCGACGAGAAGGTACTCGAACCCGCCCGCGGCCTGCGGAACCGTCGCACCCGGCGGTCCTAGCCCGCGTCCTTACCTCGCGCGGACAGGATGAGCACCGAGCCGTCCTTGGGCGCGAATGCCTTGACCTGCCAGCCGCCCTTATCCGTGTTGGTGGACAGCATCCGATCGAGTTCGTCGCTGCGTTCGAATTGCGCAGCGGCCGGCACGCCGGTGTCCAGTGTCTTCCACAGGCGCGGCCTGGAGGCGAGGACCATGCTCGCGCGGAACGGCGCCACGTACGCCGCCAGCTGCTGCGGCGGCATCTCGATGATCGCGTCCATCCAGTAGGTGGTGTTCGGTCCGGGCAGGGGCTCGTCGCTGAAGAAGCCCTGCACCCACTCGCCGGTCACCGGCTTCGGCAGCTTGGGAAACCGCTGTTCCAGCGGGTCCGAGTCATAGCGCACCGGCGACGCCCCGGTTTGTTGCGGTGTGTAGGACGTCGGGGTGGACTCCGCCTTGTCCCATACCGAACAACCACTCACCGTGAACAGTGCGACGGCACAGGTCGCCGCCCAACGTCTCATTCCTGCACGGTACCGGCACGTAGGGACTTGGTCGCTAGGACCCAGGTCGCCACCGTAAGGAACAGCAACGGGTAGAGGGCGGTGTCGAAGACCCTCTCCGCACGCGACATGTGCGCGATGACGGCGCCCCAGCCGGTGATGTACGACTCGAAGTCAGGGTTGAGCCGCATCGCGCGTACGTACAGCCCCCAGTACCACCACATGGATACGAGTACCGCGATCACGGTGGTGGCCGCGGCCCATCGCCACCGTGCCCCGCCCTGCGTCGTCATGATCCGGTTGACCAACAACACCATCAGCGGCACCGTCCACACCCAGTGGTGGGTCCATGCCAGCGGCGACACAACGCAGCCGACCATGCCAACGACGGTGATGGCCAGGAGCTCACGGCCCGTCCGGTGTGCCCGCCACGCGGCCGCCATCCCCAGCAGTGCCGCGCCACCGGCGAGCAGCACCCACAACCACGTCGGCATCGGTTGCGGTGTATACACATTCGCCAAAGCGCCGCCAATAGAAGAATTGGCCGGGTGGTCCAGCGAGCCGATGTGGCCGGTGGTGCGTACCGCGCCCAACCAGTAGTCGGATGAATCGGAAGGCAGCACAATCCATCCCAGTACAACCGTGCCGATCGCCGTGACCGCCGCAGCCGCTACGGCGCGCCATTGGCGGGTGATCAACAGGTAGGGGACAAAGATGACGGCTGTCAGCTTGACTCCCGACGCCAGACCCACCGACCAGCCGCGCCAGCGGGCGCCCTCCGGCCGAGTCAGGTCCCAGATGATGAGCGCGGCCAGCACCAGGTTGACCTGCCCCTGCCACAGGGTGCCGTGAATCGGCTGAATATCCCAGGCCACCAAGTTCATTCCGACGCACGCGATGGCCAGGGGAGCATTCGCGGAGAATCCCAGCACCCGCCAGCAGCGCCAGATGATGATGAACAGCGCGCCCAGATTCACCAGAAACCAGATGACCTTCGCCGCCCCCAACGTCACAAAACCCAATGGCGCGAAGAGCATCGCCGCGAACGGTGTGTAAGTGAACCATCCCGCGTCGGGAATTTCTGTGGCATACAACAGTTCACGGTGCAGTACCCGCAGCCCGCCGAACCGGTAGGTCATCAGATCACCACCGTTGCTGAACAACCCGAAGCTGTTTGGGGCGTTCAGCGGTATCAGCCAATGCTGTAACAGCACAGCCACAAAGCCGGCCGCCAGCCAGAACCCGGCCGTCCGCCACGACATAATGCGGACCGTCACTACTGCTTCCTATCGGTATCCCGGGAAGGCTGAACGCGTTTCGGTTCTCCCGGCATCTTCGGGTAGTTCGGCGGATAGGGCATATCTCCCAGCCCGTTCACCTCGTCCTGTTCTACCATCTCCAGCAGCGGCTCGATCGATTGCGGGGCGTCGTCCATACCCGCCATGGGGTCGGGCCGTTTCCGCAGCAGTGCCGGCACGGTCGCGATGGTGAAATCATCAGGTTCGGCGTCGACGAGCTCTTCCCACGTCACCGGTGTGGAAACGGTAGCGATGGGCGTGCGGCGCACCGAATATGCCGATGCCATGGTGCGATCGCGCGCATTCTGGTTGAAGTCGATGAAGATACGCTCGCCCCGCTCTTCCTTCCACCATGATGTCGTCACCTGCTTGGGCGCACGACGTTCCACCTCTCGGGCCAGCGCGATGCCGGCCCTTCGCACCTCGATGAAGTCCCAACGAGCCGCGATACGCAGATACACGTGGATACCGCGACCACCGGAAGTCTTCGGGTAGGCGACCAGTCCCAGCTCCTCGAGCAACGGGCGCAGCACCTCGAGCGCGACCACCCTGGCCTCCTCGAATCCGGTTCCGGGTTGCGGATCCAAATCAATGCGCAGTTCGTCGGGGTGATCCAGATCGGGATAGCGGACCTGCCAGGGATGCAATGTCACGGTGCCCATCTGTGCCGCCCACACGATGGCGGCCGGCTTGATCACCCGCAGCACCTCGGCGGTACGACCCGAGGGAAAGGTCACTTCGCAGCTGTCCAGATAATCGGGATAGTGCTTCGGCAGCCGTTTTTGATAGATCTCTTCGCCGTCGATGCCGTCGGGAAAGCGCTGCAGATGGGCGGGCCGGTCCCGTAATGCGTGCAGCATCGGACCGACAGCGACGGTGCGGTAGTACTCCGCAAGGTGCCGCTTGGTGCCGCCGTCGGCTCCCAACCGGGGGAAATACACCTTGTCAGGGTTACTCAGCCGGACGGCGATACCGTCGACATCCAGTTCCTCGGCGGGCGTGGGCATTACCGTCATCATATGGGAATGGACCTGCCCGTCATGCCTCCAATCGCGCCAATGCTTGCCAAACCTGTCGCAAAAATCCCTGACGGCGCCTCCTACGAACCCAAGTGGGATGGATTCAGGTCGATCGTCTTTCGCGACGGCGACGAGGTGGAGCTGGGTAGCCGCAATGAGAAGCCACTGACCCGGTACTTCCCCGAGTTGGTAGCGGCGGTGCTCGCCGAACTACCGCCACGGTGTGTCGTCGACGGTGAGATCGTGATCGCCACCGAGGCGGGTCTGGATTTCGAGGCGCTGCAACAACGGATCCACCCGGCGGATTCGCGGGTACGGCTATTGGCCGAGCAGACACCCTCCTCCTTCATCGCATTCGACCTGCTCGCCTTGGGCGACGAGGACTACACCGGGCGGCCCTTCAGCGAGCGCCGTGCCGCGCTGGCAGAGGCATTGTCCGGCGCGGGTGCTTCGATTCACCTCACGCCCGCCACCACAGATCAGGCACTGGCGCAGCGCTGGTTCGAGGAATTCGAGGGCGCCGGTACCGACGGTCTCATCGCCAAACCGTTGGCCATCGCCTACCAACCCGACAAACGAGTGATGTTCAAGATAAAGCCGGAGCGAACCGCCGATTGCGTGGTCGCGGGCTACCGAGTGCACAAATCGGGTGACGATGCCATCGGCTCGCTGCTGCTGGGCCTGTACCAGGAGGACGGCATATTGGCGTCGGTCGGTGTGATCGGCGCGTTCCCCATGGCCGAACGCAAGCGCCTATTCCAAGAACTGCAACCGTTGATCATCCCGCTCGAAAATCACCCGTGGAACTGGGCCGCACACGAAGCCGGCGAGCGCACTCCGCAGAAGAACGCCGGCTCCCGCTGGAACGCGGGCAAGGATCTTTCGTTTGTCCCGCTGCGTCCCGAGCGAGTGGTGGAGGTTCGCTACGACCACATGGAGGGTGTGCGGTTCCGTCATACCGCGCAGTTCAACCGCTGGCGCCCGGATCGCGACCCGCGATCCTGCACCTACGAGCAGCTAGAACAACCAATTACATTCAGCCTCAACGATATCGTTCCAGGTCTGGTGTGACCGGGGCAGGACGTTTCGCGCCGAGCCCGTCGGGCGATCTGCACATAGGAAATCTGCGGACGGCGCTGTTGGCGTGGCTGCTCGCGCACTCGACAGGCCGCCGATTCCTGATGCGAGTGGAGGATCTGGATACCCGCACCAGCTCTACGGTGGCGCAGCGCCAGCTGGCCGACCTCGCCGCGATCGGAGTGCGGTGGGAGCTGCCCGTGGTGTGGCAGTCCGACCGCGCCCCCGCCTACGACGAGGTGATAGCCTCGTTGGCCTCTCGCCACCTCCTCTACGAATGCTATTGCAGCAGAAAAGATATCGCGCAGGCGCCGACTGCCCCGCATTCGCCACCCGGCGCCTATCCGGGCACGTGCCGCGACCTGTCGGAGTCCGAACGTGCGCAGCGCCGTTTAGACAGGGCACAGCGCCCACCTGCGCTGCGGCTGCGCACGGAAAACAGCCCGTTCACCGTGCAAGACCTACTGCACGGTGAATACACGGGCCTGGTCGACGATTTCGTGGTACGGCGCGGCGATGGCGTCACCGCCTACAACGTCGCAGTAGTGATCGATGACCACGCGCAGGGCATCGACCAGGTGGTGCGCGGCGAAGACCTGCTGGCCTCCGCTCCGCGGCAGGCCTATCTGGCCGCGCTGCTGGGCTATCCGGCGCCTACCTATGCCCATGTGCCCTTGGTACTCAACACCGCAGGCGCACGATTGGCCAAGCGCGACGGTGCGGTGACGCTCGCCGATCTCGGTGCGCAGCGGGCATTCGCGATGATCTGCGATTCTCTCGGGTACCAGGCGGCCGACGCTACCGATCTGCTGCGCCAGTTCGATGCCGGACGTATCCCGCGCGAGCCGTGGATATACCCGGGCTGATCCGAAGCTGCCTAGACGGGCCCGAAACGTGTTAGCCTCCCGCGGTGTTTCGTGCCATCGTGCTTGCGCTTCTGGCGCTTGTGGCGGTAGCCGGATGTGCGGCCCCAACACAGGAGCCGCTGCGGGTCGGCACCGAGGGCGTGTACGCGCCGTTCAGCTTCCACGACGGGCACACCGGCGAGCTGACGGGTTACGACGTGGACGTGGCCCGCGCCGTCGGCGAGAAGCTGGGTCGCCCCGTGGAATTCGTCGAGATTCCCTGGGATGCGATCTTCGCCGGATTGGACGCAGAACGGTTCGACGTCGTCGCCAACCAAGTCACGATCACCCCGGCGCGCAAGGCAAAGTACGACATTTCCACACCGTACGCAGTGGGCGAGGGTGTGATCGTGACGCGGGCCGACGACAACAGCATTCACAGCCTGTCCGATGTCCGGGGCAAGGTGGCCGCCGAGAACGCGACCAGTAATTGGTCGCAGATCGCCCGCGACGCCGGCGCCCGCGTTGAGGCGGTGGAGGGCTTCACCCAATCCATCACACTGCTCAGCCAGGGTCGGGTAGACGTCGTCATCAACGACAGCATCGCCGTCTATGCCTACCTGGCCAGCACCGGTGACCCTGCGGTGAAGATCGCCGGGGCCACCGGCCAGCGCAGCGAGCAGGGGTTCGCCGCACGCAAGAACAGCGGCCTGCTGCCGGACCTGGACAAGGCGCTGGATCAGTTGGCGGCCGATGGGACGCTCACCCGCATCTCTCAGAAGTACCTCAAGACGGACGCCAGCGGAACTACCAAACCACAAGCCGGGAAGGAAGATTCCGGCAGTACGCGGTCCGACACCCAGCTGGTGCTGGACAACCTGTGGCCCATGGCCCGAGCCATGCTCACCGTCACGCTGCCGCTGACCGCCATCAGCTTCGTGATCGGACTGGTGATCGCCCTCGGGGTCGCACTGGCCCGCATGTCCGGTCATCGCGTGGTGACCGGCCTCGCCCGCATCTACATCTCTGTCATCCGTGGCACGCCGCTGCTGCTGCAGCTGTTTCTCATCTTCTTCGCGCTGCCCGAATTCGGGGTCAAGATCAGTCCGTTTCCTGCCGCCGTCATCGCGTTCAGTCTCAACGTGGGCGGCTACGCCGCCGAAATCATTCGTTCGTCCATCCTGAGCATCCCCCGCGGGCAGTGGGAGGCGGCCTCCAGCCTGGGGATGAGCTACAGCACGACGTTGTGGCGGATCGTCATTCCGCAGGCCAGCCGGGTGGCGGTGCCCCCCCTGTCGAACACCTTGATCTCCCTGGTGAAGGACACCTCGCTGGCCTCGGCGATCCTGGTGACGGACGTGATGCGTACGGCACAGGTCGCCGCCGCGCCGACCTTTCAGTTCTTCACGCTCTACGTCACCGCCGGCGTCTACTACTGGATTGTCTGCATGGCGATGTCGGCGGTGCAGGACCGGCTGGAGCAGCGTCTGGAGAAATCCGTCGCGCGCTAACCCTTCAGCGCCGACACGCCGTGTTTCGATCTAAACGCCGAGAGCCGCGCGCAGAACACGGCGTGTCGGCGGCATCTAGGCGATGCTCACCGGAAGCTCGGCAAGCCCGCGCAGTGTGACATTCGGCTTGTAGGTGGGTTCGTCCATCAACCGCGCGCCGGGGAACCGGGCGGTAATCGAACTCAACGCCAACCGGGCCTCCAGCCGTGCCAGCGGAGCTCCCAGGCAAAAGTGCGGCCCGTGCCCGAAGGCCAGGTGTTTGATCTCGGAACGATCCGGATTGAAGACGTCCAGATCGGGTCCGACGTCCGGATCACGTTGCGCGGCAGCAAGCATCAACAACACCCACTCCCCGTCCGGCAGTATGAAGTCACGGATGGCCATCTCTCCGTCCGCGACACGGGCGACCATGTGCACCGGCGGATCGTAACGCAGCGTCTCTTCGACAACCAGCGGCGCTCGATCAGCATTCTGTCCCAACAGTTTCCACTGTTCCGGATGCCGCAACATGGCCAGCGAGGCATTGGCGATCAGATTGACCGTGGTCTCGTGTCCGGCGATGAGCAACAGGGTGCAGGTGGAGATGATCTCTTCCTCGGTCAGCTGATCACCCGCCTCTTCCACCTGGATCAGCGCGGACAGCAGATCGTCCCCGAGGTTGCGCCGGCGGGACGCGATGAGGTCGATAAAGTAGTCCCACATCCAGCGGGCAGCCTGGAACCGTTCGTCCATGTTGGCCGGCGACTGGCCGGTCAACGCGTACACCGGGTCCAACCCCTGCCCCAGAAGCGCTGAGGCCCTGCCAAATTCCGGCTCATCTTCGATCGGAACCCCCAGCATGCGACAGATCACCGCGACGGGTAGCGGGTAGGCAAATTCGGTGACCAGATTGAAGGTGCCTCGCAGGGCGATATCGTCCAACATCTTGTCCACAAACGTCTGGATATCTTCGGCCATCGCATTGATAACCCTGGGGGCGAACGCCTTTGATGCCAACTTGCGCAACCGGGTGTGGTCGGGCGCGTCCAGCCCCAGGAAAGAGGGTCTGGCGATCAGATTGGGATTCTGCGCAAGCTGCCGCTGGACGATGTTCGACTTACGGCGGTCCGACGACGCCTGCGGGTGGCGCAGCACGGCATTGCAGTCCGCGAAGGTGGCAAGCACACTCACGTCCATGCCGGGTGGGTGCACCGGACCGGCCTGCGTCTGCTCGACCAGCTGGCCGTACACGGGGTATGGATTCGCGCGGTTGGCCGGGTCGAGCACCTGAAGCAACAGCGTGCCCGGGTCGGTCGTAATAGGCATGTGTCCAGTGTGCGCCGAAATACTGAGATGCACCTGAGCTTCGTGGCTCAGCGGTAATAGCGGCCCAGGGTGTCTTCGCGCAGCTCCTGGAAGCAGCCGTCCACGATGCTGGCGCGAATGCGGTCTACCAAGCCGATGGTGAACCGCTCGTTGTGGATGGTGGCCAGAGTCGAGGCAAGGATCTCCTTGGCCTTGAACAGGTGATGCATATAGGCCCGGGTGTAATGCGCGCAGGTGTAGCAGTCACATTCGGCGTCGATGGGGGTGAAATCCCGGCGGTACCTGGCCCCGGTGATGTTCACCCGCCCGTCGCGGGTGTAGACGGCGGCGTTGCGCGCGACTCGGGACGGGGACACGCAGTCGAAGGTGTCCGCGCCCGCCGCGACCGCCGCGAACAGGTCGTCGGGCTCACTGATCCCCAACAGGTGACGCGGCTTGTGCTCGGGCAGTTCGGATGTCACCCAGCCGACGATCGTGCCGAGATTCTGCTTCTCCAGGGCACCACCGATTCCGTAGCCATCGAATCCCCGTCCGGACGGTCCGGCAAGAGATTCCAGCCCACGCGCGGCCTGCCGCCGCAGGTCCTCGTACTGCGCACCTTGCACCACCCCGAACAACGCCTGATACGGCTTATCGGCGCGCTCCCGGGTCAGCTTCTCGTGCTCGTCCAGGCAACGCTGCGCCCACTCGTGGGTGCGTTGCACCGAATCCTCTTGATACTCACGGGTGTTGATCAGCGTGGTGAGCTCGTCGAAGGCGAACATGATGTCGGCACCGAGCTGGTGCTGAATCTGCATGGACACCTCCGGGGTGAACCGGTGCGCGGAGCCGTCCAGATGTGAGGTGAAGGTGACGCCGTCATCGTCGACATGAGCCAACTTGTCCTTACCGGCGACCGTGACATCGTCGGCCCTGGCTCTGTTGACGTCCATCGCCATCACCTTGCGCACCCCGGAGCCCAGCGAGAGCACCTGGAAGCCGCCACTGTCGGTGAACGTCGGCCCGGGCCAGTTCATGAAGGCACCCAGTCCGCCGGCCTCGTCGACGATGTCGGGGCCCGGTTGCAGATACAGGTGGTAGGCGTTGGCGAGCACCGCCTGGGCGCCGAGTGCGGCCATGGTTTCCGGCAGCACCGCCTTGACGGTGGCCTTGGTGCCGACCGCGATGAACGCCGGGGTCTGGATGTCGCCGTGCGGGGTGTGGATGACTCCGGCCCGGCCCGCGGTTCCGGGCAAGGTGGCGTCAATGGAGAAATACGGGTCAGTCATTTGGGAGTTATTTTGCCTGGGCGCGTCGGGGCCGTGGGTCGTAGGCTCAGGTCATGACATCGACGTCTGATCTTCTGGCGCTGGAGCATGGGACCACCACGCAGGAAGCGCTGACCTTCTTCGACAATCTGGAGCCCATCCGAGCCGAGGAATTGATCGGTCAACGATGGCACGGCGGCGAGGTGCCCACCGGGCATTCGATGGACGGCATCCTGACGGTGTCGGGCTGGTACGGCAAGCAGTTCGACGATGTGGACCACGTACATCCGTTGCTCTTCAGCGATGGCGGTGGCGATATTTTCGCGGTCGATCCGATGCTGGCGCCGATGGGACTGGCGGGCCGGATCAGCGGACTGACCGAATCCCCGATGGTCAAGCGGACGTCGCCGACCGCACTATCCGCACTCAAGCCGCTGATCAGAACCACCAAGCACCGCGCCCGGCTGCGCAATATCGAATTCCGCGGGGTCGTCAGCGCGGCCATGGTCTACGACCACAAGGCGATCATCGACCACTTCCGCAAGGTCGATGACGCGACATTGCTGGGCATCATGGACCTGCGCGATATGGACCAGCCGTACTTCTTCACGTTGCGCCGGGACTGAGGTCCGCGGCGGGGCAGGCGAGTATCCCGCGGAGTAGCGGGGTGTCCAGGCACGACACCAATTGCTGTTACTTTGCATCGATGCCCGGGGCTGTCTGCCTTCACCGGGCAGCTGATGACGCTCTGATCTGGTTCTCGCAGTCAGAGGCTTGTGGCGGTGGCACGCGTCCGGCGCAGTTCGCACTCGCAGGAATACCCTCCGTACGATGCGCCCGCGTCGCATACTTCGACGGTGACAGAGGACACCTGGTCAAACCGTCACCTTCCTGCACTTCGAGCCGTGGTCGATATCTACGAGCGCAGAGGCCTACCTGTGGTTGCCTGACGGCAGTTTTCGATAGAGATATATCGATATGGCCAGGCACATGACACCCACCACTGCCGTTCCACAGACGAAGAGCAGACTGGACCCCGAAATAACGCCCACGACGGATGCAACGATCATCAGAACAGATCCAACCGCTATCAGGGTGGTCGGCAGCTTTGGGTTCAACCGCATGGCTTATTAAAGGTCTACTTCTGAGTCTCCGTGCAGATGGTGAACTTGCGCTCCGGGTGGTCGTATCCACCTTCGGGGCACATATCAGCGGTACTGGTATCGAGGACCACCTTCGTCGCACGTACGCGTGTTGGGGCTGATTGGTCGCCGCAGGAAACTCGGTGAGTGCCGTCATCTGTGACACTCAGACAATCTGTGAAAGCCCAATAGATATCTAGGCAGGCGGTCCATTCACCCGCGGCCGTGTTCTGGTAGAAGCGTCGGTCAATGTCAGACACGCATTCGTCCGGGGTGGTGACGCGCTGAATGATTCGGTGCGTCGCATCCGGCCCGCCACAATCGGCTGCACGCATGCCGGCTTCCCATGGCTTGCCGGTCACTTTCACACACGCGCCTATCGGAGCCTCTTCGGCCCCGGCCTGCGTCGTGGCGGCGGGCGATGCGAACTCGCCGGGGATCGAGGCGAAGTTCGTTCCTGCTGGCGGCGCCGCATTTGTAGATGCTGTAGCAGGCCTATTTGAATCTTGGCAGCCCGTTACCACGGCAACAACTAATGTGATTGCAGCAATCGCCTTCAAGGTCATGAATCTATTCTTCACCGACACCGTTGTAATCGACATATTTATCGATTCCCATGACTTTCCATTTTCCTTGCAACCGGAACATGCTGAATCTCACGGCAGTAGCGGGGTCGAAGTAAACTTCGGTTTTCTGATCAGCGAACTCAGTATACAATTCCGCAACGTATACCTGCTCGCCACGCGCCAATATATTAAGCCTGACTATATTAACAGGGCCGTGCTTTTGAATTCTGGCTATTATTTTCTCGGGATAAACTCCCCGGCCGCCCGCGTTAAATCCAGGGGTAAGTTCGTCTTTCGCCTCCCCAATGGACAGCAACTTTATCTTCTTCAGGTCGCCGTTATTCATAGCATCGATATACTGCTCGATGACGGTACGGACCTGGGCGTCGTCATTTGCGGTACCTGAGTCTTTCACGCCAAAAACGTACCCCAACACTGCCGCAACCACAACCATTGCCACCACTATCAGTGATGCAAGAATTTTCCGATACTTCGCTATGAAATCAGCCACCCGCCCTCTATTCACCAGAATCTTCTAACGCATCGCGACTTCTGCAATGCACCTTTCCACGCCGTTGGCGGTCGTAGCCCAATTGCCTGGCTGGAATTCGGTAACAACATAGCCCCATTTATATATTCTCTGTTGCGATCCAATCGAGCCGTTGAGCGAACTATCCATGGGGAAGACGGGGCGGTCATCATCCTTTAATCCTTCCCACAGAAGGTCCGGCCCGTGGCCGCCGACTAGCCCACCGGCGTATGCGCCGGGGTTAGCCTTCTTGGCTGCCTCTGCCTCCCGCTTGCCTCTGGCTTCCCAAAATTGTCTCGTGCCTATTCGCCGCCAGACCTCACCGCCGAGGGCCTGATTGCGCTCAATCAAATCATTGCCAAGATCAATGTACTTCTGCCTCTGCGCGATCAGGTCAGGCGTCAGGGCAGTAGTGCCCTTCTTGAAGCAGATCGGCACGGGGCCCTTGCAATTTGGGTCGCTCGGGAAGCAGATCAGCTGTTTGACAGCCTCGCACACCACACCACCGAACGGCGTCTTTAGGACGTCACATACGTCTTCGAGTAGCTGGTCATCCGACTTATCTTTCGGCTTGTCCGCTTTAGTCGGCTCCGGTTTGTTGTCCTGCGTGGGAACAGGCTTGTTGTCCGGTTTGGTATCCGGCGTCATCACCGGCTGGTTATCCGGCTTAGGATCCGGCTTAGGCTTCACGGGCTTGTCTGGGGGGCAGTAGGAGCACTCAAATGGCGTGATTGGCTGTCGCCCAGGCTTGCGACTTCCGTCCGGGCCAAGTCCGCCTCCGCCGCCCTTCGGCAAGATCATTTCGGCTATTTGGGCTATCTGCTGAGCCACCTCGCCCACCTGGCTCATGGAGTCGAGCAACTGCAACGCCGAGTCGATCGCCATGTCCTCCTTGATGGCTCCGCACTTCTGTTGGCGCTGCTGATCACCTCGGTCCTGCTGGTTTTGCTGCTGCGGCTCCTGCGACTGCTGATTCTGGTTCGCCTGCTGGGTCTGCTGATTTTGGTTGCCCTGCTGACCTTGCTGTGGGGCCTGCTGCTGCGGCGCTTGGTAATTAGGATTTGGCTGCCCGGGACCTTGTGTGTAGCCGGGCGCGGTGCTGTAATTCGGCATCTGAGTGCCGTGGGCGGGCTGATCCCAGCCTTGCTGCGGCTGCTGTGCGCCTTGCTGGCCTGGAATCTGCTGAGCGCCAGGCGATCCCGTATTGTAGATGGAGATTCCCGAGTTTTGGTCCAGGGGTGGCTGATTTATGCCCCCTTGGTAGTCGGGCATCTGTGGCGGCAAGCCGGGGGGCTGGAACTGGGAGCCGTTCATCCCGCCGGGACCGCTGGGACCGCCCGTAGGTCCGGTGGGGTCTGCTGCGCCTGTGGCGATCGTGGAGAAGCCGCTACCCGGGGTCGTGTAGTCGCCGATCACTTTGACTCCACCAACGATCACAGCCGCCAGTGCCGTCACTGCCAGAGTGCTGCGCAAACCCGAAGACATCAGCCGGCGATGCTTGGTGACCAAGATATGAGCCCCCTCCGCACAAATCCCCACAGGCGGCCCTGGGTAGCCGCAATCGGACTCTCTCACACTAGAACGGTCATTGTCCAGAGATCAGTAGTTTGCTGGAATGGCTAGGTATCTCCGCTGGCCGCTCATGTCGTGCACGATTGCGTGATTCGGCCAGCAATCTGTCATGATCGTCGCTGGTGCTGCCCCCGTCGTTCCTCGGGCCCCCCAAAGATGGGGACGGCGCCCACCACCCTGGGTATGACAGACAAGTGGGCGAAGCACTGGACGCCGCCTATTCGGAGAACGTGTCCAATCGGGGTCCAGACCGCGTCCAGCCGCTCATTAAGACGGCGAAATAAAAGCCCCTACCAGCGCAAACTGATAGAGGCTTGTGGCGGTGGCGGAGGGATTTGAACCCTCGGACGGGGGTTACCCGTCACACGCTTTCGAGGCGTGCTCCTTAGGCCGCTCGGACACGCCACCGCCGAGAAGACTACAGGCAGCACGGCCCTATCCCCCAATCGGTTGATCCGGCGACCCGCGGCAAGGCACGCCTTTCACATGCATGCATACGCATAGCTGACAGAAAACTCCCAGCTCGCTCTACGAATTCAGCGGCGTGGCTCCAAGGAAGATGGCTTTTCATCTTCCTTATGCAGGTTCTCGTGGGCCTCGCAGCATCCGCCTCGTCGGGGCGGGCGGAGGCTGCCGGCCATCAACATCCAGCGGGAATCGGCACCACCGAGATCGACACCATCACATTTGGAGGCCCTGACCGATGAAAATTCTCGTGGGAATCGCAGCATCCGCGGCCATTGCGGCCGGCGGACTCGGCCTGGCCGCCAGCGCCAACGCGGCGCCGGCGCTCCCCGCCCCCACCTACCACTGGTGCCCCGGCGAGTTCTGGAATCCGATCTGGGGATTCAACTGGGAATTCGGCGAGTGCCACGACGACTGGCATCGCGACCGTGACGGCGACTGGCACGACCGCGACTGGCACGGCGATCGCGGCGACTGGCATGACCATGATCGCGGCGGCGACTGGCGCGGCCATGACCGCGACTGGCGGCCCTAACCCTCTCACCGAGAACCACTCCACCCGCCGGACGCGTATCGGCGGGTGGAGTGGTTTGCCATATGCCAACAAAGTTCGATGCCCGCCAATTGCCACATCAACGAAATTGATTAACTGACAGCATATTTACAGCGCCCTGTACGCGAGGAAGCGGTTCTTTGACAGCACCGAGTGTTTTGCTTACCGTGTGAAAATCCTTTACGGAATTGCCGCATCCGCTGCCATCGCCGCGAGTGGGCTCGGGTTGGCCGCGACGGCCAACGCGGCTCCCGCTCCGGCACTGCCCTCCGCGCCCACCTACCACTGGTGCCCCGGTGAATTCTGGAATCCGATCTGGGGATTCAACATGAACTGGGGTGAATGCCACGCGGACGGCATTCTGGACCGCGACCGTCCTGACGACTGGCGCGGCGATGACGGCCGCTGGCGCAACAACGGCCCCGGCCCGGGTGACAACCGCGGACCCGACCGTGGACCTAATCGTGGGCCGGACCGCGGGCCCGGCAACGACTGGCACCGCTAAACCCCCCGAATCGGCCCGTCCGGCGCGAGACCCCGACCCCTGATCGCGCCGGGCGGGCCACTTATCTTTTCGCGGCGAAGAACTGCTCCAATAGCGCGGCGCACTCGTGCTCCAACACGCCGCCACGCACTTCTGGGCGGTGCGCCTGACGACGATCCCGCACCACGTCCCACAGGGAGCCCACTGCACCGGTTTTGGGTTCCCAGGCCCCGAACACCACTCTGCCCACTCGCGCCAGAACCAGAGCGCCGGCGCACATGGTGCAGGGCTCGACGGTCACCGCCAGGGTGGCCCCCTCCAGCCTCCAGCCGTCGCCGTGCTTGGCAGCGGCAGCGCGCAGCGCGAGAACCTCCGCGTGTGCGGTCGGATCGCCAAGGCGCTCACGCGCATTGGCGGCACGGGCCAATTCGGTTCCGTCGGCGGCGTAGATCACCGCGCCAATCGGCACGTCTTCAGAACCGGCCTCCCGGGCAGCTACCAGCGCGGCCCGAATCAGCGCCTCATCGTCGGGAAATGTCACCGATCCAGCTTGTCGAGCACCGCACCGAACTCGTCGGCGAAACCCATACGGGCCGCGATCATGCCAAGCTGCTCATCGGGGTAGAGATCGGTTTCGCTGAGGATCACGCTGAGGACCGGCTCGGGCAGACCGATATCGGAAAGCAGGCCCAGGTCCCCTTCCTCCCACGGGTCGACCTCGTCGAGCTCGTCAGGATCGAGCTCCGGGACAGGGATATTCAGCCGCTCCAACACCTCGACGGCGATGTCATAGTCAATGGCCGCCGTGGCGTCGGAAATCAACAGGTGCGTACCGGCGGGCGCCGGCCTGATGATGATGAAAAATTCCTCGTCAACATCCAGCAGCCCGAAGACCGCACCGGCGCTGCGCAATTCGCGCAGCTCGGTTTCGGCCGCCGCCAAATCGGTGAGCGCCCTGGCCTTCAGCGAGGTGACCCGCCAGCGACCTTCCTCGCGCACGACGGCCACACCGAAGCCCTCCAGGCTCTCGGCACTGGGCCCCGCGGCCTTTGCGCGCTGTGCGTCCATGGGCAATACGGTAATGCCACACCCCGTGTTGTGACCACATCCCGTTTGGTCACGTATGCCAACCTGGTGGGGTGAACGCCGCCGAACACGACCACCAACGCCCCCCGATCTGCGTACTTGGCCTCGGACTCATCGGCGGCTCGCTCATGCGCGCGGCCACCGCCGCCGGGCGGAACGTCTGGGGATACAACCGTTCGGCCGAGGGCGCCGACGCCGCGCGTACAGCCGGCTACGACGCCACCGCCGATCTGGATCTGGCATTGCGGCGGGCCCGTAACGCCCAGGCCCTGATCGTGCTCGCGGTGCCGGTGCCGGCCCTGTCCCCGCTGCTGAACCGCATCGCGGAGCTCGCTCCGGAATGTCCTCTTACCGACGTCACCAGTGTGAAATCCGCTGTCCTGCAAACGGTGTCCGAACACGGTCTGGCGCAACGATTCGTCGGCGGCCACCCCATGGCCGGTACCACGGAATCCGGCTGGAGCGCCGGGGATGCAGAACTTTTCCGCGACGCCACCTGGGTGGTCAGTGTGGACGACGACGTGGATCCGCACGTCTTCACTCAGGTGACCCAGCTGGCCCTGGATTGCGGGTCCGTGGTGGTTCCGGCGCGCTCGGACGAGCACGATGCGGCGGCAGCAGCCATCTCGCACCTGCCACACCTGCTCGCCGAGGCCCTGGCCGTGACCGCCGACGGGGTGCCATTGGCCTACTCGCTGGCCGCCGGTTCATTCCGGGACGGCACCCGTGTGGCCGCCACCGACCCGTCGCTGGTGCGCGCCATGTGCGAATCCAATCCGCACGGCGTCCTGCCTGCCCTGGAGGAGGCGATGGCGCTGCTCGCGGCGACCTGGAACACCCTGAACGCCGAGAACTCGGTGGAGCTACTGGTCGAGGCCGGCCATGCCGCTCGACAGCGCTACGAGGCGCACGAGCGGTTCGATATCAGCGGCATCAGCCGACATGACACCGACTGGCGCGAGCAGCTGGCCGACGCCGGCCGGGCCGGCGGCGTGCTGAGGCGGGTGCCCTAGATCCGGACGGCCAGTCCGGGGTATTCCAGCAGGAAACCCTCGTCATCGACGGTCACGGTGGTGTCGGCGACCGGCGAGACCACCTTGATGCCCGTGCCGTCGTTGCGATAGCTGATGGTGGCGGGGCTGACCGCCAGATCCGGCAGGGTCACGTAGACCACGGGCAGCACCGCGCTACCTTCCTGTTGGTAGAGGCCGGTCCTCCGAATCGGAAGCGCGTTGAAGAACGGGCTGAACACCACGTCGACATCCAGTGCACCGTCGAACGCGGAACGCGTGGCGCCCTCGTGGTTCTGCACGGTCCACATGCCCTCTTCGTCCCGGGCGATCGACAGCTGCCGTTCCCGCTCGGCGACTGTGGTGGACAGGGACAGCCGATTGGTGGAACCCGTCTCGTCGGTTACCAGGTCATATGAGGCGCTGAACGCGGGATGGGCGTCGGACGCGCCGGCCACAAAACGGCCATGCGCACGGATACGGCGGCCCGAGAGTTGGACCCTGGTGGATTCCATGCGCGATGCGTCGTGGGCGCGCCAGGTCAGCACGGCAGGCCCAGTCGCCTCGGGGGTATTCACCCGTCTACCGTAGGCGACCGCGCAAATTGGGGTGTCCTTGAGCCCCTACCGGCCGGGCTAACCCGGCGAGCGCGGCATCGCGCCCGCGGACACACCGCTGTCCGCGTACACGGCGTGTCCTTCGCGATCCGGAAGGTCGGGCACCGGCCGCAGCCGTCCGGTCCCCGGGGCCGATAACCACACCGCGAGGGCGAGCACCGCATCGAGCAGCAGCGCCAGCGCGGTGACCATGATGGCGCCCACCAGCGCCAGGTGAAACTGACGGACCTTGATGCCGTCGATCAGATACCGGCCGAGCCCACCCAGGCTGGCGTAGGCCGCCACCGTGGCGGTCGCCACGACTTGCAGCGTCGCCGTGCGGAGCCCGGACAGAATGAGCGGGAGCGCATTAGGCACCTCGACACCGAACAGCACCTGACGTTCGGTCATCCCCATGGCGCGCGCCGCCTCCACTACCGTGCGGTCCACGTTCGCGATGCCCGAGTAGGTGCCCGCCAACAGCGGTGGCACACCCAGCAGCAGCAACGCAACGGTCGGCGGCACCAGGCCCAGCCCCCACAGCAGCACACCCAACAGCAACATGCCCAGCGTCGGCAGTGCCCGCAGCGCGTTCACCGCGCTCACCACCAGGAAGATGCCGCGACCGGTGTGCCCGATGAACAAACCCAGCGGCACCGCGATCACGACAGCGGCCAGCACCGCGAGCGCCGTGTACTCCAGGTGCTCGCCGATCCGCACACCCAAGCCGCTACTGCCCGCCCAATGGGAGGCGGTGAATATGTAGCCGAGTGCGTTGGAGAGAAAATTCACGTGGCACCAGCGGTTTTCGTCGCCCTGGCCCAGGGTGTCGCCACGCGCCCCAGAACCACCAGCAGTGAATCCACGATGACCGCCAGCAGAAAGATCGCGACGATTCCGGCGATGATCTGGCTGCTCTTGTTGGCTTGGTAGCCCTCGGTGAACCATGTGCCCAGACCACCGATGCCGATTACCGATCCCACCGAGACCATCGAAATGTTGGTGACGGCAACCACTCTCAAACCCGCGACCAACACCGGGATGGAAAGCGGCAGCTCAACCCGGACCAGACGGGCCAGCGGGCGGTATCCCACCGCGGTGGCCGCGTCACGCACTTGCGGGGCGATGGCGTCGAGTGCCTCCGGGACCGCGCGGATCAGCAGCGCGGTGGTGTAGAGCGTCAATGCGACCATCACATTGGCCTCATCGAGTATCCGAGTGGGAATGATCAGCGGTAAGGCGACGAACAATGCCAGCGAGGGGATGGTGAACACGATGCTCGCGATCACCGTGGTCACCCGCCGTACCGTCCGGCGCCGGTGAAGCAATGCGCCACACGGTATGGCGATGGCCAGTCCGATAAGAATCGGCACCAGCGATAGCCGCAAGTGGATCAACGACAGCTGCCACGCGTCGCCGAGATGAGTAAAGAGGTAGCGCATATCATCGCTGCCCGTTGCGGCGCTGGCGGTCCAAGGCCGTCAGTACGTCGTCGCCGCGGACTCCACCACGTACCCGCCCATCAGCATCGATGGCCACCCCCAGCCCGCACGGCGAGGACAGCGCAGCATCAAGCGCCTGGCGCAGCGTCCCATCTGGACCGAAGAGAGAACCTCCCGCTATCACGCTGTCATATAAGGACTTTCCGGATCGATAGACGTCCGCTCCGGCGTCGTCCATCCATCCGAAGGGGGTGCCGTCGGCATTGCAGACCAGCACCCAATCGCCGGGCGCAATGATGAGGTCGGTGATTTGTGGCTCGCGTACCTGCCGGATCTCGTAGAGCGGCACCTCGCCCGCTTCGCGGAATTGCAGACCGCGATAGCCGCGGTCACGCCCGATGAATCCGGCCACGAAATCGCTTGCCGGATTGGATAGCACGCGTTCGGGCTCGTCGTATTGCTGTAGCACGCCGCCGGGGCCGAAGACCGCCACCTTGTCGCCGAGTTTGACGGCCTCGTCGATGTCGTGCGTGACGAAGACGATGGTCTTGTTCAGCTCGGCCTGTAACCGCTGCATCTCGGCCTGCAGGTCGTCGCGCACGTTGGGGTCAACCGCACTGAAGGGCTCATCCATCAACAGGATCGGCGGGTCGGCGGCCAATGCACGCGCCACCCCGACACGCTGTTGTTGGCCTCCGGAGAGCTGCGCGGGATACCTGGTCGCCAACTTCGGATCGAGCCCCACACGCTCCAGCACTTCGAGCGCGGTTTTCCGCGCGGCGCGCCGAGATTCACCGCGCAGCACCGGCACGGTGGCCACGTTGTCGATCACCCGCTGGTGGGGCATCAGACCGGCGTTCTGAATGACGTATCCGATGCCCAGCCGCAGCTTGACCGGGTCCACTGTCCGGACATCCGCCCCATCGACGGTCAGCAGTCCCGAGGTGAGATCGGTCATCCTGTTGATCATCCGCATCGACGTGGTCTTGCCGCATCCCGACGGCCCCACGAACACAGTGAACGATCCCTTGTCCACATGCATGTTGAGATCGTCGACCGCAGTGGTCCCGTCCGGGTACTGCTTGGTGACGTTTTCGAAGGTAATCAAGCGGTCACGCCCCCACGGGTTTGTCGAAGCCCTTGTCCGTCAACCATTTCTGTGCTGCTTCCTTGGGGTCGACTCCGTTGTTGCCGGACACTGCGGCATTGAGGCCGGTGAGGTCCGCCGTGGTCAGTCGCGCCGAGAGCGCGTCCAGCACCTTCTTCAATTTCTCGGATTTCTTCTGCGCGTTGACCAACGGCACCAGATTGCCGGCCGGGAACGTGAACTTGGGATCGTCCAAGACCACCAGATCGTGCTCGGCAATGGCCGGTGAGGTGCTGAAGATGTTGGCCGTGGTGATGGTCCCATCCACCAGCGCCTTGACCGTCGCCGGTCCGCCGCCATCGCTGATGGCGACGAACCGCGATTCCGGGATATCCAGTCCATAATTGGCCTTGAGCCCCGCCAGCCCGACACTGCGGTGCAGGAATTCCGAGGGCGCGCCGACCGTGACCTCCGCCGAGTGCGCCGCCAGGTCGCCGATCGAGCGCAGATTCCACTTCTCCGCGGTGGCCCTGGTGACGCATAACGTGTCGGCATCAGCGGCCGGCGAGGGCGACAAGATGTCCAGATCGCCGTCGAGCTTGCGTAGCAGCGCGAGCTCGACTTCATCGGGCTTGGTAGCGGTGGCCTCCGGGTCAAAGTAGCGCAGTAGATTTCCGGTGTAGTCGGCAATGAGGTCGATCGAATGGTCCTTGACCGCCGGGATATACGTTTCACGGCTACCGATACCCAACTGCCTGGTGACGTCAAAGCCGTTGATCTGCAGTATCTGCGCGTATAGCTCGGCGACGGTCTTCGATTCGGGGAAGTCCGCGGAGCCGACGATCAGCGTATTCAGATCACCCGAAAGGGGGCCTCCGCCCAGGGGATTGGCGCTGCCGCAGCCGCTGAAGAAAATCGCCGCCATGACGGCAACGAGCAGTTGTGCGGCCCTGCGCATTCCTCGACAGTAGCCGGGCATCCGCCGACCTGCCCGCCTTTACCGTCAGGAAGATTCCGGTAGCTAACCAGATGGCCTGACCGATCCGGGACTCTCACCCGGCTCCGTCAAAAGCTCTGGCAAATGTTTGATAACCGCCTCCGCGTGCTCGCCGGGCAGCAATTGGCGCGCGAGCATGTTCGCTCCGATGATCATGAACATGATGGCGTTGGCGCGCTCCTGCGCCTCCTCCTGACCAATCTCCGGGTGCTGTGCACGCATTACCCGGGAGAGCAGACCGGCGCCGGTGGCACCGAAACTCCCCCACAAGGCCTGCCCTAGTTCGGGATCGGTGCGCATCTGGCCGAGTAACGCGGGAGCTGCCGCTATGACATCCGGCCGCTCGAACAGTTCAGCTGTGTACGAACAGGATTGGCGAACCCAATCGGTGACCCCGGCGGCGGCGCTCATCTCCGGCGTGGGCGCCGTCCACCCGAACACCGCCTCGAACACCAGGTGCGCGCGCGAGGGCCATCGGCGGTACAGCGCCGGCTTGCCGACACTCGCGCGATCGGCGATCGCAACCATGGTGGTGGCCTCCCAGCCCTGTTCCACCAAAAGCTCGCGTGCGGCAGCAAGCGCCTTGACGTCGATATCGGAGCTGCGGCGACGGCCCCTGCCCAAGGATGACTCTTCGGTACTCATTGCAAATATCGTAACACTGTGTAACGTTGAGGCGTGGGTCACAGACAGAAGGGCAGCCGATGACAGGACTTCTTTCCGGAAAAACGGTGGTGATATCCGGAGTGGGCACCGGATTGGGTCGCGAGGTCGCGCTGAAGGCACATCAAGACGGTGCGAACGTGGTGCTCGGCGCCCGCACGCGGGAGAACCTCGAAAGGCTCACGACCGAACTCGACGACACGGGCGGTTCCGCCACATGGGCGGTCACCGACATCACCGACGCGACCGCATGCCAGGGCCTCATCGATACCGCTGTCAAGAGATTCGGCGCCGTGGACGCGCTGGTCAATGTCGCCGCCAAAGAGGACGTGTTCGGTGGCATCGAGGGGGCGGACCTGGCGCAATGGCAGGCGATGCTGAACACCAACGTGGTCGGCACGCTGCAGCTGGTACAGGCCGCGGTCCCGGAGCTGAAGAAAAAGGGCGGGTCGGTGGTTTTCATCGGTTCGCAATCGGCGTTCCATCCGCAACTGCCGCAGTCCGCGTACGCGACGTCCAAGGGCGCGCTGCAGAACGCGATGTATCAGTTGGCGAAGGAACTCGGGCCACACAAGATCCGTCTCAACATGGTGGTGCCGACGTGGATGTACGGCCCGCCCATTCAGCTGTACATCGGCCTGGTCGCTCAGCAGCGCGGCATCACCCAGGAGGAGGTGCTCGCGGAACTGACAGCCAAATTCCCCTTGGGCGAGATGCCTGCCGATGAAGACGTCGCCGACGCGGTGGTGTTCTTCGTGTCGGACCGAGCCCGAATGGTGACCGGGCAGACCCTATTCGTCAATGGTGGCGAGTTTTTCCGATGAGCGCTTGCGCGAAGAGAGTGAGCAGAGCATGAGTGATAAGTATCCCGTCATCGTTTGGGGCACAGGAGTTGTCGGCAAGCTGGTAATCCGCGAATTACTGGACCATCCGGTCTTCGAGCTGGCGGCGGTACTGGTCCACGATCCGGCCAAGGACGGGGTGGACGTCGGAACCCTGGTTGGCAGTCACCCAACCGGACTGGCCGCCACCACCGATATCGATGCCGCGCTGGGCACCGAGGGCACTGTCGCGTACTTCGGCCCGACCGCGCAGTACGCGTTGGAGAACATCGACAACATGTCCCGCGCATTACGCAGCGGGCATAACATCGTCTCCACCGCCATGACACCGTGGGTGTACCCGCAGGTCTGTCCGCCCGAGATGCTCGCCGACATCCAGCACGCGTGCGAGGCGGGGCAGACCTCCTGCTTCACCACCGGCATCGATCCGGGCTTCGCCAACGACCTGTTCCCGATGACCCTGCTCGGCGTGGGCGGACGGGTGGATTCTGTTCTGGTACAAGAACTTCTGGACTACCAGTACTACAACGGCGATTTCAGTACCCCGATGGGGCTGGGCGCCCCCATGGACCAATCGGCGGTGCTGGAGATCCCTGAGGTACTGATCCTGGCCTGGGGCCACACCATCCCCATGATCGCCGACGCCGTGGGGGTCAAACTCGACAAGATAGATACCGTCTACGAAAAGTGGGCTACACCAACAGAGATCAGCTACGGGTCCGCGCCAAACACCGGCACCATTCCCGCGGGGCATTGTGCTGCCGTCCGCTTCGAGATCCGTGGCTGGGTGGGTGGCGAGCCCAAAATCGTCATCGAACACGTGAACCGTATTACCAACGACACCGCGCCGCAGTGGCCGCGGGCGCAGTCCGTGGACAACGACGCGTACCGAATCGAGATCAAGGGCAGCCCCAACATCACCCAAGAGACCGTCTTCCGGGACGAGCGCTCCGGAGACGGCGCCATCGGCGGATGCCTGGCTACCGGAATGCGGGCGATCAACGCAATACCTGCGGTTATCGACGCTAAGCCGGGCTTTCTGACGCCACTGGATCTTCCGCTGATCGCGGGCAGGGGCACGATCCGCATTTGACCTGCATGGAGCCTCGGTCTCCCCGGGTATCGAGCTGATCCCGTCCGCGAAAAGTCGAGCTCCTACGCTTGCAATCAGCGCCCATGTAGCAAATGATGAAACCATGACCAGTGACCCCGGTACGACGCCGGACTCTCCGGTTGTCGACTCATCGACCGAAATCCCCGTCGGGGAGCAGGCTCCGCTACCCGCCAAGTCCGGGTCCGCCAAGCCCAAGAAGAAAGAGGACGCGGTCACGCGGACTCGTGCGGCGGCAACGTGGACCGGCGTCATCCTGGGCCTGCTCATCCTGATCCTGCTGCTGATCTTCATCACGCAGAACATGAACACGGTCACGACGACATTTCTGGTCTGGCATCTCAATCTGCCGCTGGGCGTGACGGTGCTCATCGCCGCCGTGGCGGGTGCACTCCTGACCGCGCTGGTGGGCATCGTGCGCATCGTGCAACTGCGACGTGCCGCGAAGAAGAACCTGCGGGCCTAGCTGCCGACTACAGTCGGCGCATGACGGCGCTGCCCCGGCGTGGACGAGCCCTGGCGCTTGTCCGGAAGACCCTCAAGGACAAGCCCGTACCGCTGGCTGACGCGAGACATTTCCCGGATGCCGAGGTCGTCACCATGTTGCGGATGCTCGGTATCGCAATGCTTGAGGTGGGACAACCCACCAACCTGGTGCTGGCCAAATTGCATGACATCGCACCGCAATACACCGACAAGGAGTTACGCGCCGTCGTGCTGCCGACGGTGCTGATCATCCAGATCGACGGTGTCACCGGACAGCTCGAAGTCGAGGAATCCACCCGTAACACGGCGCAGTTGGATCAAGCCGGCCACATCGACGCCATCGCAGACATGGCCGTCGTGGGTGCCATCGCCCCGGCCGATGCGATCGCGCGGATCTACGAGATCAGATGTCTGAAGCCGCGTTTCGGGACCGTCCTGACGGTCGTGGGACACACCATCTTGACCCTCGGTTTCGGATTGGCGCTGGCTCCCACCTCGTCGGCGCTGCCCGCCTACCTGGTACTGGGCCTCATCGTCGGCGTGCTCATGCTGGCTACCAACCCCATGCCCACCTTGGCGGCCACCATGCCCGCCGTAGCCGCCTTTGTGGTGACGGTGATCAGCACCCTCATCGTCGCGAACGTTCCCAGCGAGGGGCTGGCGCGCGTGCTGGCGCCGGCCCTGATCGCCGTCCTTCCCGGCATGACCCTCACCATTGGGGCCTTGGAACTGACAAGCACCCAGCTGATGGCCGGTTCCACCCGCATCGTGTACGGCATCGCGCAACTGATGCTGCTGGCATTGGGCGTGGTGATCGGCGTGAAAGTGGCTGGCCCGCCGCAGCCCTCGCCGCTGGGCCCACCACTCGGCAGTTGGACGATCGCCCTGGCGGTGCCGGTGATCGCAGTCGGGTTCTACCTCTACAAGTCCGCGCCGCGCGGATCGCTGATCTGGTTGGTGCTGGCTATCGGCGTCGCGATGCTCGGACAGCGGCTGGGAAGCCTGTTCCTGGCCCCGGCCATGACGGGCTTCGTGGGCGCGGTCGCCGTTGTCCCCTTCGCATTGTTCGCCGCCCGGTTCAAGGGTGCTCCGTCGGCAATTGTGTTGCTACTGGCGGCCTTCTGGTGCTTGGTGCCAGGTGCGCTGAGCTTTGTGAACGTCAGCGAGGTGGCCGCCACCGGCCATGCCAACCTGACCGCGCTGCTCGACACCTGCATGGCGATCTTCTCGATCGCGCTGGGGCTGCTGGTAGGCGCCAGTCTGCATCGCGGGATGCGCTACGCACTCGCCGTCAGTCGTTAGCGTATTTCGCCAACTCAATTCGGGCCACCACGCCGCGGTGCACCTCGTCGGGCCCGTCGGCCAGCCGCAGCGCTCGCGCGTTCACCCAGGCGGCTGCCAGCGGAAAGTCATTGGAAAGCCCTCCACCACCGTGTATTTGGATCGCCATGTCAATGACCTGCTGGGCCATGTTGGGGGCGGCCACCTTGATCTCGGACACCGCCGACAGCGCTCCCATGATGCCCACGGTGTCCAGCAGCCAGGCGGCATGCAGCACCAGTAGCCGCGTCTGGTTGATGGCGATGCGCGCATCGGCGATGCGCTCACGGTTACCGCCCAGGTTTACCAACGGTTTGCCAAAGGCGGTGCGGTCCAGGCCTCGTCGGCACGCGTGCTCCAACGCCACCTCGGCCAGACCGATCAGCCGCATCGCATGGTGCACGCGCCCAGGCCCCAGCCTTCCCTGAGCGATCTCGAATCCCTTGCCCGGCCCGGCGATGAACGCATCGGCCGGGAGCCGCACATTGTCGAACGACACCACCCCGTGTCCGCCTGGCTCGTCGTAAAAGCCCATGGTGGGCAGCATGCGCTCGACGGTGATACCCGGGGTGTCCATCGGGACCAAAACCATGGAGTGGCGGGCGTACCGATGCGCGTTGGGGTCCGTCAGACCCATGAAGATGATCACCTTGCAGTCCGGGTGGCCGACGCCGGTGCTCCACCACTTACGCCCGTTGATCACCACCTCGTCGCCCTCGACGACGGCAGTGGCTGCCATGTTCGTGGCATCGGAAGATGCGACATCGGGTTCGGTCATACAGAACGCGGACCGGATATCGCCCTCCAACAGTGGTTCGAGCCATACCTCTTTCTGCTCCTGACTGCCGTATCGGTGCAGTACCTCCATGTTTCCGGAATCAGGTGCGTTGCAGTTGAATACCGTGGGCGCGAACAGCGAACGACCCATCTGTTCGGCCAGCGGTGCGTATTCGGAGTTGGATAGCCCGCCACCCAATTCGGGATCGGGCAGAAACAGATTCCACAATCCGGCAGCACGCGCTTTCGCCTTGAGTGAATCCAGCTCGGGGGGCACGTGCCACAGCTCGGCGGTCGTACCCGCGCGTGCACCCAGCAGCTCGTCATGGTGGGCCAACACCGCACGTTCTACCGGCATGACCTCTGCGTCGATGAACTCTCGGACGGCGGCGATCAATTCGGCGGCGCGGGCAGACGGGGCGAAGTCCATCTGTCCGATGCTAGAGGCGCGGGTCCCGCACGCGACAGACTTCGCGGCATGAGCAAGAGCCGCGTGAGCCTGCTGGTGCTCAGCGTCGTGACGGTCTGCTCATCCCCCAACTCGGTATGTCGATCCTTCCTCCGCCGGAGGTCGCCGAACTCCAGGTACGGACCGGGCGGCCGGCGGCGCCGTCCGGGCTAGCCCTGCGTGGTTCCGGCGCACTCATATGGGGCCGAGTCCGAGGCGGAGAAGCGCCGGGTACTCGGCGACAGCTAGTCGATACCATTCCCTGCATGGGCGTCATCTACCTGGTCCGGCATGGTCAGGCTGCCAACTACTCGAGCAGTCCCGATAGCCCGCTGACCAGCATCGGGCAGCAGCAGGCCGAAAACGTGGCGGCCGAGCTCGCGCGCCGCGGACTCGGAGGCGTGCGGGTCCTGCACGGCGGGATGAAGCGGCAACGGCAGACCGCCGAGGCGATCACGATGACGCTGCGGTCCGAGCCACAACAGGACGACCGCTGGGACGAGTACGACTATAAGGAGATCGTCGGGAACTCCCGGATGCGCCGGCTGGCGTCGATGAACACCGTTAAGAGTCTCGCCAAAGGAAACACCCAGGCCATCCTGGAAGATGGGCTGGCCCAGTGGGCGAGCACCGATTCATCCGGCGAATACGCGGAGAGCTACACGCGTTTTCAGCAGCGGGTACTGGCTGCCATGGCCCATGCCACCCAGCTCGACGGCGACACCGTGGTCGCTACCTCCGCCGGTGTCATCGGCATGATCGTCGCGGATCTGTGGGGCGGAAGTGTATCGAATTGGCTTACCGCACAACGTGTTGTCATCAATTCCTCGATAACGTCACTCGTCAACGGCAAGCGCGGAATCAGCCTACTCGCCTTCAACGACCACACCCATCTGATCGGCGACGGCGGCAACCGGGATCTGGTGACTTACCGCTAGCCCTCGTTGGCGCAGGGCGACATCACGGTGACCTCGAACAGCTCCCGTCCACCGGCGGTGGTGTAGGCGCGGGCGCCCACCACATAGCCCCGGGCGTCGTGGTAGGTCTTGGTGTCCAACGGTTCCGGGTCCGGCCGGGTCCATGGCTGACGCTCAAATCCCTGTGCGGCAAGGGATTCCAACCGGCCCATGGCACCGCTGATCAATTCCCGCGGAGGGTGGTCCACCCACCACTGTCGACGCACCTTCCACGGCGGCCCCTCGCTCATCAAGGATTCCTTGTTGGTACGGCAACCGACCTTCTCGACACCATCGGGACTGGGGTCCACCTCGTGGCCGGAAACCAGCGAAACGTAACCAGCAGTGATGCGCGCGGCTTCGGTGACCGTCAACGTGATGGGTTGCATCGTATCCTCACTTGTCGTCTTCGCGGGCCCGGTGCCCGGGCCTTGGCATGCGGTCGCCGCCGCCAGCACCAGCATGGTCACAATCGTTGTCAGCGGCTTCATTTCACCTGGATCTTCTGGCCATGCTCGGGGTGGTCGGTCACCCGTGGGTTGTCCCACGGGTGGTGGCGCCGGTCAATGGTCCCCGGGTCATCCCACGGCAGGCCGGGCACCTGCGCGCCAGCGGCCGCGCGCGATTGATCCCACGCCTCGGCCCGGAAATTGCCGTCATCGCCGACATTGATGTCGACGTAATTCGTCTGGATGCCCCGTTCGACGTAGCCCGTCGCCTCACCTCCGCCGATCACCGCAGCGATGTTGTGGAAGGCATCCGAACTCGGGTCGTCCCAGTAGCTTCCGTGACCGTCCGGTCCCACAATGACTTGGTTCGGATGCTTACCGAACTCGCCGTAGTAGCCCGTGTCCAGTCGAGTGACACCGGGGATCTTGTCCGGATCCGTCGCCGAAGGCAGTCCACCCAGCGGATTGCCGATCCTTCCCTCCACGTTGTGCGGTATGCCCGGAATCTGATCCACGCCGGGAACATCCGAGAGACGCACATCGCGCGGAAGGGATTGCACTATCGCTATCGGATCGCCGGGCGCCGTCATCGAGTAGCGCTGCACGTTGGGGTTCGGATCGGTGTAGCCGCCGGGCAAGATGCCCGTGCCCGCCGAGGACGCGTGCAGGATGCGGTCTGCGCGCAGACCCATCTGTTCGGCAGTTCCCACGATGGCACCGCCGTAGGAGTGCCCCACGTATGTCACCGGTGTACCCGGCGCGTTCTGACCTACCGCCCGGTCCACCTCATGCCCGAAGTCCACCAGCTTGGGCGCCATCGCCGCCGCGTAGGAGGGATCGGCGGCCTTGTCGAGCCCCTGTGGAAAGTCGCCGCCCAGGTACAAGAAGATGGGCGAACCGCTTTCCTTGGCCAGCTTGACCGCAGACTCGTGGTTGGAACCGCTGCCATTGAGATTGGTGTTGGTACCCGGAACGATCACCCCAACACCCCGGACGCCCGGCTTGATATCGCCGATCATCTCGATCATGCGACCGTTTCCTTCGGTGGAGAACATGACGTACTTGCGGTCCACCATGAAGTCACGCGGCCCGGCATCCGCCGGCCGCGTGACCAACGGATCTTCCATCGGTTTGAGCATGTCTTGCAGCTGGTTGACCCTTGCCTGGTCGGGCGGTTGCTTCTGCAATTCGTCGCTGAGCGCGTTGCGGATGTTGATCTCATTCGCCGCGATCCTGGTGTCAAACGGAATCCCGTCGCTGTTCCCCATGACCTCGGGGTTGGCGATCACCATCGCATCCACCGTTTCCGGTGACAGCGTCGCCAGGAAGGCGGCACGTTCGTCGGCACTCATCTTCGAGACGCGGTCGACCAGTGCGTCCGGGTCCACCCTCTCCCCTGAAGGCAGCGTCACATCGTGCTGTCCGTCGCGCATGCTTTCCAGGTCGTCTGCTGCTTCCCGTAGCTTCTTGCCGTACATGTCATCGAGGCGCGCGAGCTCGTCGAGCCCGGACTGAATCCGGCGCTGATGGTCGGCGGCCGCCTGTGCCTTCTTGGCATCCGGGTGGCTCACCTCGCCGGTATCGGTCACCGTGAAGCCCTCGGAGACCGCGCCATCCACATCCTGGAGGGTGAACTCCTTGGCATGCTTGAGCGTTCGTGCTGCGTCCTCGGCATCATCGGAGATGCGGTTCAGGACGTTCCGGATCTCACGACCGTGATCGAGTTCCTGATCTACCTTGATCTTCGCCGCGTCGTGCGTCTTGCCATACCAGCCGGAGGCGTCATTGAACACCCTGTCGCAAGAGTCCAGCGAGGCATCCAGGGTCCGCGCATTGTCGCGCGCCGCATCGGCCGCCTTACCCAGTGCGTCCAGATTCCAGCCACGCAGCTGGCTGATGGTCGGGCGCATCAGCGTGGCTTGAGCGCGTCGAAGGAGGTGGCCGTCTTCTCATCCTGGGCCGTTACGTTGGCAGCAAAGGTATCGACGAGCCCCGCCATGTCCGAGAACCTGCGGGCAATCGACGACATCGCCTTGATGCCCGGTGACGCGGTGTCGCGAATGGCCGCCAGCACCTCGCTTCCCGCACCCGTGGCGTCCTCGAACGCCGACCATGGCATGTCGTTGATGTGCAGTGTCTCGCCCAACCACGCCTTCGAGATGCCCGCGAGCTCCTCGGTGCGTACCCCGAACGGATCGGTCATGGTTCCCCTCCGCTAACTCCTGGCAATGGCTTTACCGAGTTAGACGCAGGCGGACGAGATTCGGTTTCACGGTTGTGGAGAAAGTATGAGATCTGCGGCCTTCTCACCAAGCAGCACCGATGGCGCATGGGTGTGCCCGCGGATGAGGCTGGGAATCACCGACGCGTCGACCACCCGCAGTCCCTGCACGCCGCGCACGGTGAGATCCGGCGTCACCACGCTGGCATCGTCCGCACCCATCCGGCAGGTCCCGACCGGGTGATACAGCGTATGCGAGTTGTTCTCCAGCGCGGCCACGAGTGTCTCCTCCAGATCGTCGCTGGGATTCCGGGGACGCAGGATCTTGCCTAATACCGCGCGCATCGACGGTGTCTCGGCAATGCGCGCGGTGGTCCGCAGCCCGAACATCATGGCAGCACGGTCTCGTCCGGCCGGATCGCTCAGGTAGCGAGGGTCGATACGCGGCTTGGCCAGCGGATCGGGTGACCTCAAGGTGATCTCGCCGCTGCTTTCCGGCTTGAGCAAGATCGGGCCCATCACAATGGCGTGTTCGGTGGCCACACCGATGCCTTCGTCGAAGAACGGGGCGGGCGCGAAGATCAACTCGAGGTCCGGCAGGGTGAGATTGGGGTGACTGCGCAAAAACCCATATGCTTCACCGACATTCGAGGTGAGCATGCCCCGATGCCGCAGGAAGTAGTTGGCGAGCTGAAGCGGCTTCTCCGCGCCGAACAACGAATCCGACTTCACCGCATAACCCACCGGGCAACACAGGTGATCGAGCAGGTTCTGACCCACCTGTGGCGCGTCGTGCACGACCGGAATTCCGAGCTCACCCAATCGCGTGGCCTCGCCGATACCCGAAAGCATCAGCAGTTGGGGCGAATTGATGGCGCCTCCACTCAGAATGACCTCGCGCCGCGCGTGGACGGTATGGGTGATGCCGTCGCGCACATACTCAACGCCCACGGCGCGGATGCCGTCGAACAGCACCCGGCGCGCCTGGGCGTCGGTGACCACGTTCAGGTTGCGCCGCCGTAGACCGGGTTTGAGATAGCCATCCGCGGTGCTCCATCGGCGACCACCGTGCTGGCACACCATGGTCTCCGAGAACCCCTTGGGCTCAGGAGTATTGGCTCGCTCGACATCAAACCCGGCTTCCTTCACCGCCTCCAGCCACGCCGCGGTGCTCGAACGAGGACTGCGCTGCTTGGAGATTTTCAGCGCGCCGTCGGTACCCTCGTCGCTCTCGGTGGCGCCTTCCACAGCTTCGATGCGCTTGAAATAGGGCGCGATGTTCGCGAACGACCATTGCTCGCCCGCCACCTGCGCCCAGTCGTCATAGTCCGCCGCGAAGCCACGGACCCACATCATCGCGTTCATCGACGACGACCCGCCGAGCGTCTTGCCTCGCGGCCAATAGATTTGACGGTTGTTCAACTGAGGTTGGGGCTCGGTCAAGTAGTCCCAGTCGACATCGCTGCGGAAAAGCTTCGAGAATGCAGCGGGAATGTGGATTCCCATGTCCTTGTCCTTGGGGCCGGCCTCCAGGACCAGCACCTGATCGTTGGTCCGTTCGGAGAGCCGGGTGGCCAGCGGTGCTCCCGCCGATCCCGCGCCCACAATGACAAAGTCAGCGGCAAGGTCCTCAACCATGAATGGGACGGTAGCGGACTGGACAGCATGTGGGGCAGCTTCTGGTACAGGGCGTCCCACTTCGGGCGGCGGCGGCCGTCTCGCCGCGGCTCCGTGCGTTTACGGGTACACCCGGTAGCAGTTCGTGCCGCCGATACCCAGCACGTACACGGTGTCGCAGCGGGTAAAGCTGCCGTCGGGCGCGTAGTCGGACTCGCAGACCCCGCCCCCGTTTCCCCACACCACGACCTTGCCGCACGGTGCCGCCGAAGCTGGCCCGGCCAACGCGACGCTTCCAGCTGCCAGAACCGCAGCGACACCCACAGTGGCTAGAAGTTTCCGCATGTCAGTTGCCTCTTCTTGGTGCTCCCGGCCTCACCGCGACGCCGGATATACCCGTAGAACGTTTCCGTATTTGGAAAAGTTTCCCAATTTGGAAGGTTTGTTACCATGACCACATGCGACCAGCCAGCGGCCTGCGCGAGCAGAAGAAGTCGGAGACCAAACTGGCCTTGAGTCGTGCGGCCCTGGAACTTGCGCTCGACCGGGGCGACCTGGCCGCGGTGACGGTCGACGACATCGCCGACGCGGTGCGCGTCTCGGCGCGCACCTTTCGTAACTACTTCACCAGCAAGGAAGACGCCGTGCTGTTCTCGCTGCGCGGGATCGAAGACAATGCCGTGGCGCTGCTGCGTCAGCGCCCCCAGCACGAGCACGTTGTCGACTCCCTGGAGGCCGTCATGCTGGACCTGGCGACCTCCGAAGCCTTCAGTACCACCGTGGCTGTCACCCGGCTATCCGCGCAGAATCCAGGGCTGGCGGCGCACGACGCCGCCCGGTCCGAAGACGTGGGAACCGTCGTGCTGACGGAAGTCAGCCGACGCGCCGGGCTCGATCCCGACGTAGATCTGTATCCGCGGCTGGTCTGCAATGCCGCGTATGCGGTCCTGGCCACGGTCATCCAGCTCGCGGTATCCGGTTCCAAGCTTTCCAAAGACCCCGGAGCCCTTGTGGCCCAGGGGTTTCAACGACTACGTGACGGCCTGGCATGACGGTGCGGGCGGAACGGATCGATGCGGGCGCGGTGGTGCTCCGCAAGGCTTGTGACGCCGACCGCGACGGGCTGATCGAGATCATGACGGATCGCGAGGTGCGCGCGTATCTCGGCGGACCACGGCCCCGCGCCGACGTGGAGAGGTTTCTCGGCGAAAGGGGGCCCCATGCGGCTACCGCAGCAGCGGGGGCTTTCATCGTGGCCGACAGCTCCAACGACCGGTTTGCCGGCACCGTGACACTCGACCGCAGACATTCGGAGCTTCCCGGCCATGTCAGCGCCGATGGAGACGAACTGGAACTGTCCTACGTATTCCGGCGCGACTCCTGGGGCAGGGGCTGGGCCTATGCAGCGGCGGCCGCGCTCATCGGCGCCGCCGCCACCGAATTGCCTGATCAGCCGGTGCTCGTCGCGACCCAAAGCGCGAACGCGAGATCCATCAATCTGTTGCGGCGGTTGGGGTTCGAGTCGATATCGACATTCATTCAATTCGACGCCGAGCAGATATTGGCGTCCGCATCGCTACACAGCTTGGTCAGGGCCTAGGCCCGGGCCGATCCAGCAGCTCGGCCACGCCGTGCAGTTCCCATTCCTGCAGATCTTTGACCGCACGCAGCAGCCGCCGCTCGTCGGAATCGTCCATGTCCACGCCCGCGTTGACAACGGTCAGCAGCGTGCCGCCCTCATGCTCACGGAACGTCGTGTGCCGCTCCCAACGAGCGGGCGGGCCCTGATGCGCCAGCGCCACCAAACTGGTCGTCAAACGCTCGCCGGGCCGCACATCCAAGATCTCGATGTGAAAGTTGCCACTGAAGCGCGTTCCCACCACCGGGATGGTCTTCAGCTCGAACGTGGCGCCGACGGCGATCTCGGCCGACTGTTCGGGCGATTCCCACCAACTGCTCGGATTGATGATCGCGTCCCAGACGCGACGCGGAGGATGCGGGATATAACGCTCAACCCGGGTCATCTTCTCCGTCCTGCGGATGAGTGCGCCCGAAGGGATTCGAACCCCTAACCTTCTGACATATTCGAGCCTCGTTGTGAGTGTACCCGAGTACCCTAGAGATGTCTGGAAGTGTCACCGCCACAACCGGATTGCCTTGCCTAGTGCTCACTAGGTGTCAGGGGTATTCAGCGAGTGTCACGGCTGTTTATGACAGGAAAGTAGCGGGGGTGAAGTCAAATCAAGGGTGCCTGTTCAACGGTCAACCGCGAGAAGGCTGGTCAGGCTTTCGGTGATGCTGGGCACTCCGGCACCACATGATCGTCGGTGATCGAGTACAGGTACCAGTTATCGGTTTTGCGGAGTTCCACAGTGGCCTCGGAGGCAAAGGGCTTGAGATTGGGAGGATCTTTGAGCGTCCGACGAGTATCGGCGGTGTAGGTGTAGCACACGTGCAGGAGCGCAGACGGCGGATTCAGCGCCGTCAGGGCCGTGTCTGATAGGTGCAGATCGTCGTCTCTGTATATGCGGCCACGCGATTCGCCAGCTTCTTGAACTGTTCCGAGTTCGTGTACCGCGTCACGGAGCTGTCCGTAATGGCCTGCATCGAGTTCTGGAACGACAATCTTCATAAACTTGGCGTGCCGGGCACCGCCCTGATCACAGGCACCATTGCACGCCACTATCGCGGGCCAGATGTCGTTGGTGAACCGGGGAATTACCCCGTTGGTATCGGGAACGTTGGTTGACGTGCTGGCGACTGGGGACTGCAGAATCTCCGAGGGCGCAGACGGTGAACTCGTACAGCCTGCCAGCGCCACAAGGGTTATCGGCAGGCAGGCGAGCCGGGCGCGGGTGGTCATGGCTTGAGCCTAAGAACATCGGCGCTGTCCCGGCGTTCCGTCACGTCATCAAGCCTTACCGCCATGCCTGAGCCGGGTGCGTTAAGCATGAAGCCGTTACCGACGTAGAGCCCGGTATGTGGGGTGCCTCCACCAGTGAACGGCGTTCCGCCTTCGCGGAATACGAGGATGTCACCAACCTGAGCGAAGTTGTCGATCTGCTTGGATGGCACAGCTTGAGGCTGACCGTGGTCGAAGATGGGGTTTATATCGAGGCGGTCGGTCCCTGGTATGTCTCCGCGTGGCACGAATGGATCGAAACCGGCCCCTTGTTGCACTGAGTACCGCACAAGCCCACCGCAGTCGAACCCGATCCGGTTCCAATCCTCATAGGTATCCGCCGAGGTGCCCTTTTCCCCGTGACCCCGTGATGGCCCGTTCGGGTCGGTGTTGCCGCCCCACGCATAGGACACACCTTGTGAGCGGCCAGCAGCCCCGATCGATCGTAAAGCCTTGTCGCTGACTGCTTCTGGCTTCGGGAGTGCTAGCGGCGGTTGACCTACCGCGCGCTGTGTGCCGTCAGCATTCTTGCCAGATAAGTAGTCTTTCCAGGCTTGATCACGTGCTGGTCCTGGACCGGTGTTCTGGTCGTAGCCTGGCGGGTTATCAGCCATGGGAATGGTTTTCGCGCCATCGATCATCGTGGGCTTGGCGCCGTTGGGATATGGCGGATTGCCGTCTGGGCCGCCTACAGGCTCGGAGGCATTGAGCGCGACAGGCGGGGCTTGTGGTGTAGGTGCTGGTGCGTCGGTGACATCTGCGCGCAGAGCGGCGGCGATTTCCTGCTCAACTTGGGTGGCGCGCTGCTCCAGGGTGGTGACTTGTTGTTGCAGGCGGGCAATCTGGTCGTCTTGAAGGTGCTTGTCGGTGTCTTTGACCTTGGTCGTGGCGACAACTTTGCCGTCGTCAGTGATCGTGGCCCCAATGGCTTGGGCATCTTGATCGAGCATGCCCAGTTTGTTGGTGACTTCCCGGACATCATCAATAGCGGGCTTGACGGCTTTAGCGACCTTCTCGGCGGCATCAGCCTTATCGCCCAGATCTACACGCGTCTTGCCCGCGCTGTCTTTCCACGCCCCCGCGGTGACACCGCCCCATGTGGACAGATCATTAGCGACCTGTTCCATACCTTCCCCGAGGCGATGCAAGCTGGCCGCCCGTGCTGCTGCGGTATCGAACAGCTTCTCTAACGTCTCGGCTTTCCAATGCCGGATATCACCAACCTTGGCCACAATCAGCTCCCGCTTCCCGGCCCGCCGAAACGGCCAGCGTTACCGTCATCGGTGCCAACCACCTTGGCGGTGGCGTCAAGAATCCAGGTCGCGTGATCGCCCACCTGTTTGCGTATCGCCTCGTGCTGCTGGTCCCACCCGGCACGTAAGTTTTCCATCGCTGAGCCGACCACCCCTGGCCAGCGTGACGCTAATTCCGTCAGGTCCGCATCGTGGCCGATATGGTCCTGGCGGTGCGACTCCACATGATCCAACAGCTTGTTGGCCTGCCTGTGCAGCAACTCCGGGTCGAATCTCAACGGCTCGGACATATCGGCCTCCCGCCCGACTCGGTGACGCCCGTCACCCTGTTTGCCAGGCGAGCGTAACACTGCGCCCGTAGTGAGGCGGTTCGGTCGGGGTTCTGTAGAACTTTGAGCGGGTTACGCCCCAATTTCGACCTTAAAACAATGACCACCACGAAAATCCTGGGAACCCGTACAAACCAAACTTACTGCGTGGGCCGTCAGGGAGCCGGTATGCCGGGTAGGGGGTGGAGGCCGGGGTCATCGGGCGCTCCTGCCTTCGCGTCCGCTCTTGGTGGCGTGGCAGTTGTGGCATGCCGCTTGCAGGTTCTCTAACTCGTCTGTGCCGCCGAATGCGACTGCGGTGACGTGATCGACCTCGGTGGCTATGACGGTGCAGCGAGGTCCGCGGATCTGGCACTTGCGTTCGTCGCGCTGTAGGCACTTGATGCGCTGTTGCTTCCACTCGGTTGTGGAGCAGCGCTTGGCGCCGAAGGTTCGGGGTGAGTGCTTCCATCGGTTGGTGTGCTCGGGGCAGTAGCGCAGCGGTGGGTGGACGAGGGTTAGGCAGTCTGTGTGTCCACAGAGCTTCGGGGCTCTAGGCATGGGTCTCCTTCCGTGGGTGTTGGCCCCGCGCCCTGGTTGTCTGAGGACCAGAGTGCGGGGCCTCGGTGGCGTGGCAGCTGGGGGCGGGTGGAGGACATCACCCGGTGCCGCGCCATCGCCTCCGTCTAGCTGCCGTCGGCGCCGATGCGAACGATGGCTTGTTCGTGCGGGTATCCGAACCCGATGCGCATGGTGGTGCGGATACCGAGCCGGTCGCTTTCGAAGTACCGGGAGCTGTCCACCACGAGGTCGGCGTCTTGTCGTACGACGACGAACAGCCGGGAGCTGTCCACGGCCCAGATGACGCCGGTGTCGATCACGGTGTCGGGTACTGACCACAGTGGTACGCCGAGGATCTGTCGACGGGTGGGCAGTGTCGGATCGGCCTGGAGCAGTGGTTCGTTGCTGCCGGTCTGCTTCTTGAGCTTGGACAGTGCCAGGACTGTAGAGGCGTTGGCGACGAACGCCGTCACGTTGGCACCGACGTTTTCGGCCTTGGAGATTGCCTCGCTGAATGCGTCGATGTTGGTCAGCGGGACGGTGGCGGTGTTGACCAGCTGGTAGTTGGTTAGTGATTCCAGACCCGAGGGGCCGTTAGACACGGTGTTACCGAAGAACGCGTCATCGAGCTTCCGCGCCAGATCCCGGGCGATGGACTGTCCGACAAGTTCGGTGGCTGCCGGTGAACTGTCGTTGGCCAGCTCGTTGGAGATGATCGACAGAGCTGCCAGTTTCTTGGGGGTGACCGTGATTTCGTCTACCCCGGCGTCGGATGCGGCGATGTCCGAGCCTTCAGCGGTCCAGGCCGCAGTGGCGTCGGCGGTGACGATCGGGATACGGAAGTCGTGTGAGCCGGTGTGTACGACGGTGGCGATCTGCATTGCCACAGATGCCTTTTCGACCGGCTGGACGACGAGTGCGCCGACTTCCTCTGGAGTGAGGATGCCTTCGGCACTCGAGGTGAGTAGTGCCATGGGTGTTGCCTTTCAGGTGGGTTGCACAACCGTGCGTTGATTGAGAGAACCGATCTGGGCCGTCTGGCCGTCGGTGTGCCCACCTGGGCTATGTCGTGCGTCGGGCCGGTGCAACTGCTGTGCTCGCGCCCGACGCTACGACAATTCTACTACGACTTAGGCTTTGGGTTAAGCAGCTGGGACCACGACGTAGTGGACTGAGACGTGTCGATCTTGCTGTTGCCGGAGACATCGGAGGCTGGTGCCGCTGCGGGATTGAGTTTGGGCGCCCAATGCGGTTTGGCGGTGAGGATTTCAGCGATCTTGGCTTCAACCTTTTCACCGTCCACGCTGCCATCTTCTGCCAGAAGATCGGCAACATCGGCCTGGGACCACCAATCTGCCGGATCCACGACTCGACCCACGATTTGGTGTTCGACCAGTTGACGCTGCAGAGCAGTCACGGATGCGGACAGGGTTTCGACCTCACTCTTGGATGTCTGGTATTTCTTGCGCCACGACCGCGCTTCGCGGGCCAGCTCCGAGCCATCCTCTGGGGGGTCGATCGGTTCTGTCTGCGGGTTTTGTGTTGTGGCCGTGGGCTCTTCAGTGGGATCGGCGGCGGGGGTGGGCACAGTCATTTACTTCTCCTCTTCTTGTTGGGTCCAAATGGCTGCAGCACGACGGAGTTCAGCCAGATTGTGTGGATTGGTGCGCAGCCCGAGCGCCTGAGTGGCGTGCTCGGCGACAGCGGCAAGTAGGTGGTGCAAGCGTCCGTCGCGGGCAGCCTCTTGCATTGGGGGTTCGAACACTGCCGGGTCGCCAGTGGCCCAGCCCGCCAGGAATGTGGTGGCTCGTCGGAGATCTCGAGGATGAGGGGTGTGGTCAGGGTCATCGACCGGCTGACCAATCGCCGTCAGGTACAGCGCACCTGTCAGTGCGGCCGGGCTGCCGGTCCACCGATCCTGCAAATCGCTCAGGGTCAGGCCCTCGCCTCGGCGGGCACGGGTGATGAACTCGTTGACGAGCTGAACGGCGCTATCGAATTCGGTCTCTGGGTTAGGCATCGAGTTCTTCCTTCAATCGTTGGTTTTCAACCGCGACGGTGATTGCGGCGGCAAGTTCTAGTGCTGCACCCTGGGTTAGGGTGATGCCATCGCCTACGTGGACGGCGGCGCCATCGACGGTGACGGCGGGTGGCGTCTGCGATCTGCACTGAAGACACTGCCGATCAGGATGATGGGTGCGGCGCCTGCACAGCTTGCAGCGCCTGGCATAGCGACGGTGGGTCATCCAGCTCTCCTGCGGTCGTAGTTGCGCTTTGCTATGGCTTCGCTGTGTACGACCACGGCAGCCGGTTCGGGCACGGCACGGGTCGGCACCGGGGCCTCGGGGACGCCGTCGCAGTCGTCGCAGAACTCCCCGGTAGATGCCGCTGGCAGGATGACTGAGCAACGTTTACACATCATCGACTTAACCTGCTTCTTGGTCAGTTTCGGCGTAGGCGGACTATCGGGGATGACAGTCATTGAACTGGACTTTCCCTCTGGACTGTCACCCGCAGCAGGTACAGGGTGTACCTCAGGTACACGGTCTTTCACCTGCAAATTCTGCGGGTGTACCCCAGGTACAGGGTGTACCTCAGGGACCATCCGATACCGGGTGCCGCGATCAACCTCTATAGCCAGGACTCTGCCCTCATCGGCTAATTCGGCCAACGCTGCGCCGAGGTGATCACGAAGATCGGCTTTGAGCTTTGATCGAATCTCATTGGTAGGCAGCTCGTTGGCTCTCGCCAGCCACCGAAGCACCGCATCCTTGGCCCGCTGTAGTTTGCGGTCTGAGACGATTTCCTCTCGGTCGGCAGTGGCGTGGGCGCGTGCTCGGTTGGCTGCCTGACCGATCTTCTGGGCCTCATTGAGCATCCACTCGCGGGTGGTGTTGGACATCGCCATCACCGACGCCGACAGCTGCCAGTCCAGTTCGGAGACCACCGACCGCTGGTGCAGGATGGCCAGCAGCGCAGCTACCTTGCAGCGGGTGAGCATGGCGTGGCCGTCGAGTGCATCGGCTTCTCCGCGCTGGCGTGCCAGGTGTGCCGAGATGATCGTCTGGCTGATCTCGGCGGGGCCGTAGGTGATCTCCACGGCGCCGTTGTCTGCCTTCCATGCGGGCAGCTTGGTGTTGAGCGGAGCCGGTTCTGTCGGGGCTTCGGCGGGCATGGTCGGGTCGGTGGTGGGCATCCACAGAATCCGTTGCGGGGTGCCGCCGGTGGTGTCGTTGAAGAGCACGCCGGTATGTCCGGGTTGGGCGCCGATGCTCAGTCCTAGCCGGTACGTGTGGGGCTCGACTATGCGGGTCGTTGCCGCGCTGGCATTCGTCTGTCCCAGTAGCTCGCCCATCAGTGCCGCCTTGAGCGTGGCCAAGATGGTGGAGCCCTGACGTGATGCAGTGCCGGCCAGCTGGTCGATCTCGGGCACGGAGATCAGCGCCCGGGTGATGTGCTCGCGTTCCTCCTTTTCGCGGGGTTGGCGGAACACCTCGGCGATACCCTCTCCGCTACCGAGAGGCCGCTCCAGGATCGGTGTCGGCCACGCGGCACGAGACACCTTGTCGGTGATGCCCTTACCGCCGCCGCTGGGTGAGCAGAACGCCACGGCCAGGTTCAGTGAGGCTTGCCCACCGATGAGGCCAGGGAGGCGAACCTCCGGTCCCGTCGATACCGACACCCGCAGCAGGACTCCACCGAGCACGCCCCACGGAGCCGCGTACCGGGCGCGCGCCCAGGTGTAGATGGTGTTCAACTCTTTGGTGGCGTCGAAGAATTCGTTCTTCACGCGATCTCCTTATTCATGGGTATGTACGCGTCACCGCGGCCGTTGCGTATCGCTGAGGCGATAGCGGACCAGTCGGCGGCACGAGAAATGTCTTGGGATGCTTGGGCTCGCGATGCCTGCTCGGTGTCCATCCGCAGGGCGTGGTGCCGTGCAGCGTCGAGTACGGCGGCGAGCTTGGCCGGATCGGTGGGGTCAAGTAGCTGCCAGGCGGGGGTGCCAGCTTGCGGCCAGCACCCCACCTCCTGCAGCAGCGGTTGCACGAACTCGTGTACCGCCCACCAATCAACTTGTTTCGAGGTGAAATCGTCCGTCACGGCACCGCCTTGATGTCGGGCAGCACGATCTCCTTGAAGTACTTCGGCACCGCTGCCAGGGTTACCGCTGCGGCGTGTTCGTTGGCCCGCAGCAGTAGCTCCTCTAAGTCGTGTGCCTCGGTCAGCCGCATGTCGATCTGGGTATCGAGATCCCGTGGCCCGCCTTGGATGTGGATGATCACGCGCGGGGCGCCGTCACCTTCTCTTTCGTTGAAGTGCACCCCGGCACCGATCGACAGCGGCTTTTGGTCGTCATCGAGATTGAAGGGTGTCCCGTCGCCGAGGGTCGGTAAGACGTAGGTGATGCGCTGATGATCACCGCGGCAGTCCGGTGACCCGCCGGTGCACCACGTGAATCCTCTGGTGCAGCTGTTCATCGAGCACCACCGATCCATAAGTCGGCCAGGTCGGCAGCATCCGTCAACGCCTTGGCAACAGCTCGGGCATCGGCAATTTCGTAGGCGGTATCCCAGAGGTACACCCGAGGCGCGAGGCCGGGGTTGTCGGTAACGACTGTTCCGTCCGGGCGCTGAGCAATTACTGCCTGAACATTGTGGTTGGCCAGACGCTCAGGCAAGGGCATCGTGTTCGACCAGACCAAGCGGGCGAATCCTGCGTCGCCCTGGTCCTCGAAATCGCGCTCGCTCATCTCGTCGTCGGCGCCCGCTGGCAATGGCACGTCGGTGGCGGTAGGTATAGTGTTCATCAGAGATCGATTCCTTTCATGGGAATTGATTGGTTGCCCTCGACCTGGTGCTTGGCAGTGCTGGTCGGGGGCAGTTCTTTTTTCGGACGTAGATCCGGGGTTCGGTCGGCCTCTAAATCAAGGCCAAGGTCGCAGTGCTCGGCCTGCGGCAGTCGTCGCATTTAGACCGCCTCCAATTTGGCGATGTATTCGGCCAGCTGGTCATCCGTCGAGAACCGACGGCGCCCGATAGTGACGCTGGCCAGTTCCTTTGATCGCCACAGACGGCGGACTGTGGACCTGCTTACGCCGCCGAGTGCGAGCTGTACGGCGGGGCAATCGTTCATCTTCCCTCCTGATTATTCCTGACACGAAGAGAACCTTCGTGAATCTTGCGTGACACGTAGGACATTACTCCAGTATTCGACAGACGCAAGGATTTGACCGATACTCAGCGTGTGGAGAATCAACGAGACGACAGCTGGGCGTCCGAACTGGTTAAACGGGTGGGCAAGGCCATGAAGGAGGCGCGTGGCGGCAGATCGGCCACATGGCTCAGCGACAAGACAGCAGAGCTGGGCTACCGGATTCCCGCGACGGTTATATCCAAGCTCGACTCTGGATGGCGCGGCAGTGTCCTTAGCGTGCCAGAGCTCGTTGTGCTTGCCGCCGCACTAGACATGGCGCCCGTCGCGCTCCTGTACCCGACGCTCCCAGACGGGAAGGTGGAGCTTCTACCGGGGAAGCCTGCCCGCTCACTGGATGCAGTGGAGTGGTTTTGCGGACACACACCGCGGTCCGAGATTGATGATGCGGGCGACCTAGACCCAGTCCGTATGGACTCCGAAGTGGCCAACCTCCGACGACTGCGACATTCCCGCATCCGGGAATCCCTTCGGAAGACGCTTCGCACGGCGCTGAGTAGTGAGCAAATTTCTCAGGCGTTCGCCGATGCAGGAGAGGTTGACTCCAATCCGCAGGCGATCAGGGGAATGATTGAGATCTACCAGGAGAGGCTGGAACGTATGGAGGCTGAAATAGCTGCTCGGGGATGGGATATCGATGCCTAGGGAACGACTACGGCCTGGCGAGCACGGCCGCATCGCCGAACGGTCCTCTGCTGGCAAGTTTTTCGCCAGCACCTACGTTCGTGATTCGGATGGCAAGCGGCGGCGCGTGGAACGATCAAGCGAGAAGTCTGCCGAAGACGCGCGCCGTATCTTGCAGCGGCACTTGGTAAAACGTCGCCCGCCAAAAGCCGGTCAGGTGGTGAATGAAAAAACCGTCCTCGGCGACCTGTTCGACTTGTGGGTCGAAGCGAAGGCTGCCGAGGACGGCGTTAAGCAACAGACAGTTGATCAGTATCGGGCGGTGTGGAAGACGCACGGCGCCGCGCAGCTGGGCTCATTACGCGTCACCGAACTGGAGACCCAAGACGCCCACAACTACATCCAGGGCATGGCGTCCAAGAGTCAGGCCAAACGGCTACGGATGGTGCTGACAGGCATGTACTCGATGGCATGTCGGTTCGACGTGATGCCCGTCAATCCGATGCGCGAAACGAAGACAGTCAGCACCGGCAGGAGAAAACCTCGCTCAGCCGACGCGACGGAGCTTAGGCAGATCCGTGCCGCCGTACGCGAGTACGCCGACCGGAAGGGTCCGGGGCCGCGCCCTGGTCGTCTGCTGCCTGCGTTCGTGGATCTCCTCGTCGCCACCGGGTGCCGACCCAACGAAGTGTTGGCCACCCGCTGGTGCGACGTAGACCTTCTCGCTGACCCGCCAACTCTCACCATCACCGGTACGTTGATCGACCACGGTCGTGTCGCCGGGGTGCCGCTGCATCGGCAGGACGAGCGCAAGGCGGATGCTCCCGACCATACCGTGATCTTGCCCAAGTTCGGTGTAGAGACGCTGACGGCGCTAATCGGGGAGTCAGGCATGGACGGCCCTGTGTTCGCCAACCGAGACGGCGGCTGGATGAGCCTAGCCAATCTACGGCGCGCCCTGCGCGCCGCGCTGCCGGAGGAACTAAGTTGGGTCACCCCCCACAGCTTCCGTCGCACGGTCGCCACGGTCATCCGCGACGAGCTCGGCTCGGACAAGGCGCGGCAGCAGCTCTCCCACGCCAAGCTGGCGACCACCGAGGCTCACTACCTACAGCGCCAAACTCAAGGCCCGGATGCGCGCGGTGCGCTGGAACAGTACTGGGAAAGTAGCGCCTGAAAGTAGCGGGAAAGTATCAGATGGTGGGCGTGTCGCCCAGGCGGATAATTACTGTATTGCCTGATAAATGGTGCGCCCGAAGGGATTCGAACCCCTAACCTTCTGGTCAGTAGTTCGAAACCCGTTGACCTGCATCGACGCCGAGCCTACAGACCTAGTAGAGCACCGCAGCAGGCGGCGCGCAGCAGAACTCGAAGCCGACGCCGCGTGACGCTACAGGTCTGGTTACGCATGTTTGCTGAATTCGACTGCCAGATGATCGGATCTTGCAGTTTGATAACAAAGCCCTTGGAGATATCTGTGAATTTCCGACTTCGATTTACGGTTCCGCTCTAATGACAACTACAAGGGGGACTGGACCGGCGCCGCTACCGGCGCCACCAGAATGGCAGGGGATAATCGCGAAATACCGCACCGCTATGGAGGCGGACGGTAGCCCGCGTACGACTATCGCGACACGCATGTCGCACCTTCATCGATTAGCCCGCGGACTGGATGCGGCACCCTATGACGTGACTGAGGAAACTCTCGTTAACTGGTTTGCTAAGCAAAAACATTGGCAACGCGAAACTCGTCGCGGCTACCGGACGACAACTCGGGGGTTTTTCGGGTGGGCGCACGCCAAGGGACACCTTCTGTCCAACCCAGCCGCCGGGCTGGAGGCCGTCTCACCGGACCCACCGGCGCCTAAACCAGCACCAGACCGCGTGTGGAAGGAGTCGCTTCTAGCGGCCGACCCTCGCACCATGGTCATGCTGTACCTGGCCTGCGATGGCGGGCTACGGCGCGGCGAAGTCGCCGCCGTGCACACAGACGACCTACTGGAAGGTATCGGGGGATACCTTCTGGTCGTACATGGGAAGGGCGGCAAGGAACGGACGATACCCATTTCCGATGACCTTGCGGACATGGTCGCGGCCGGGCCAGGTGGTCACACCCCGGGCCTTGGGTCGGGCGGGTACCTGTTCCCTGGAGACGACAACGGGCACCTGTCCCCGCGATGGGTCGGCAAGTTGTGTGCGAAGGCGATGCCGGGTGTATGGACGATGCACAAGCTGCGTCACCGTTTCGCTACGCGTGCATATCGAGGTACACGAGACATACGCGCTGTGCAGGAGTTGTTGGGGCACTCATCGGTTGCTACCACGCAGCTGTACACCGCAGTGGATGACGATGAGAAGCGGGCAGCCATGATGGCTGCCTCCTCTGGCCCGCCCCCTCTAGCGAAGGCGGCGAGGTGGGCTGGTAGCGCAGTCGCAGGGGGCGCCGCTGCCGTCGCTGTTATTGCATCGACGGCATTACTATCTGATCAATTGCCCCCGATATACCCCGGAAGTTAAGCGGACGCCGGTAGGGTTACGCCACATGCCTGCCCGTAAGTCACCGTGGCTAAATGCACGAGCAAACCTGCTCATACAGACGCTCGCCGAGCAATACGGGCTGACTATCAGCGAGAGCACCGCACTCGACGACGTCTCCGCGCACGTGGATTTCGTTGCCGAGCGTATGCGGATTCAGCGGCGCGCGGCGAAGGCGTACGTCACAGAGGACGTCATCTACGGGTTAGCGGAGCACATCGCGAAATGCGTCAAGGAAGCGCTCGATGGTGCACCAGACTGCGCAGCAGAGCCGCCAAGGCTACGGGTCGTCGACCCTGAATAGAAGGAGGGCCACCCATCCCCTCGGGTGGCCCTCCTTCTCCTTTCCCGGCAGTCAGCGACCGGCGGCTACCAGCATTGCGTCCACACCGGTGGCCGCAAACTCGTTGGAGCGGTCGACGTCAGCGATCAGCTGGGCGTACGACGTGACGGCCTGCATGACGCCGCCCGCGGTCATCTGTCCACCCTTGATGAAGTGGTCCAGGATGCCGCGCTGTTCGTCCTGGCTGTAGGACAGCTTCTTGGCCACGACCTCGATCACGTCGGCCGGTGCGGTGAGCGGGGTGCCGCTGGTCTCCTCCAGCTTCTCGATAGCGGTCTTCACGTAGTCGACGTTCATGAAGGACGCGACGGCGTCGCGGACCTGCTTCTTGATCAGGTCGTTGGCGGCGTCAATGGTGTCTGCCGACCAGTTGACCTTGCCGTCGTCGAGCTTCTTGCCCAGGTGGATCTTGCGCATGGCGTCGGCGTTGATGGTGAGGCCGTTGTCGCAGATCTTGATGCGTAGCTCTGGGGTGATGGTGAGTGCGCCTCCGCCGGTCTCGCTGTTGGTGACCAGCATTCCTGCGTAGACGACCGGCAGGGTGTTGGCGGCTTCGCCACCGTGCGCGGTGCCTGCCCAGGGTGAGCGGTAGCCCTCCAGCAGCTTGGGGGCCACGACCTCCAGCTCCGGCGCGGTCACCCGCAGGTACAACCGCTCGTCGGACAGGTCTGCGCCGCGGATGTGCTGGGCGCCGAGACCGGCCGCGCGCATGCCGTCGAGCAGTGCGAGCACGGTGTCGAGGTTGTCGCGGATGCCGTACCGGTCGGACAGCACGGCGCGGACGATGCCGTGGGTGCCGGGGTACATGGGGTCGCTGCCGGACAGCATGCGGACGAGGACCTTCTTGGCGGGGTCGTGCACCCGGGCCAGTTCGTTGACGTTGGTGTCCATCAGTTCCAGGTGCTGTGCGCGCAGCTTGCGGACGTAGCGGGTGGGGATGTCCAGGACGTCGCCGAGCTGGCTGTCGGAGCGGTCGGTCATCCGGTAGGTCCCGTTGAAGTCGGTGACGCCTTCGTCGTTGATGTCGGGCGCCTGGCCGGAGATGACCAGGTTTCCGGCGGTGAAGCGGACGTCGGAGACGGGCATGACGACGTCCACCTTCTGCCGGTGCTGTTGCTCCAGCAGCGTTATGAGGTTTCCGACGTTGGCGTTGCGCAGTGTGCGGGCGGGTACTGCGGGGAGTGTTGGTGCGGTCATGGTTTCCTCCTGAATTGTGTTTGCTTAACCAATGACTCGAATGTATAGCGCACTATACGTTTTTGGCAAGCATGAGCACGAAGAAAAGAAAAATCACCCCCGCCCATATGGGGCGGGGGTGATGAGTAACCAGAAATCAAGCGGCAATCGCGGGGATCACGCCAGGCCAGAAGTGGATACGACCCTGCCGATGACAAGGCCCGAGGGATTCGATGGCCCTGCGGATCGCGTAGACGTCATCACCTCCCCGCCGGGCCGCCACCACCACCGCGACCTCGTATCCGAATTCGACGACCCGGTCACCGCGATAGGCGAGACACGGCGGCCGGTGACCCCGACCTACCCAGTCGAATGCCGGACGCACGTCCGAGCGCGGTTCGTGGACAAGCATGGAGCGGCTGACCACATCCAGCTCGTCCGCGGTCAGCGTGATTGCAGTGCTTGCAATTGACATGGTGAGACCTTCCCTAGTGTTCGCTGGAAATTCTGCTTGAACGTATAGCGCGCTATACGTTGTGTCGAGAGGTTTGTCGTCAACGCCCCCCTATCGCGGCTACCCCGGTTTAAAGTTCGGCCATGAGAATTAGGTGGGGGCTGTACATGGTGGTTGCAGCGGCCGTGACAGCGGGGTGCGGCAGCGGCGGGACGGTGCACGAAGCGACAGCCACCGCGCCGCAGAAGCCAGTGATACTGCCCCAGGCGGCCGTCGACATGAACGGCTGGAAAGCCGAGATACTCGCATCCAACCCGGAGGCATCGCCTGACATGGCACGCATGTACGAACTGACGGTGAAGAACTGCGACAAGACCGTCGACGACTTCGAGTCAATGATCGCCGCCGACACCGACAGCACCATGACTATCGTCCGGCGGGGCATGCGTTACGTGTGCCCAACCCGACTGGAAAGGGTCAACCAGGCCCAATCCAATAACAACCAAGGCAGCCGAGACGTAGACCGAGCATGCGCCACCGCACCCGCCAACCGAACACCACGTGAACAGGATCTAGCCGCGGCTGCCGGTTGTTAGCGCAACCCCATCACCCAGCCAGATTCGATGCAGCAACGCCCCACTTACTGCGGGAATATCCTCGTTTGGCTAGACGCCAGCCAATTCCTGCTACTACGCTCCCAGTAGCCAATCAGCCGGACTAGAGGCCGGTTCTAATTTATTGCGCCGGGGGTGTTGATGTCGGGCGACGAGAACGTTCTCAAGGTAGATCTTGCGGCGTTGGGCAAGCTAGGCCCGCACCTGCGGACACTCGCCGATCAACTCACAGGCAGCACCGCGGCCAGTGCCTCGGCCCCGGCTGGTGCTGATCCGGGGTTAGCGGCGCTGTACGGGGTGTCCAAGACCATCGCGGATGTGAAGCGGATCGGGGCCGCCCGGTTGAACACCATCGCTGATTTCGCCGACGAGGCGCAGCAGGCTTTCGCGATCACGGAGAGTTCACTGGCGGCCGCGTACGGCAATCTGCCCAGCATCTATCAGCCCCCGAAGCGGGCATAGGGGCATTCGTGGTGACGCCACTAGATGAGTTCATGGCCAAGAAGGCCAACGACTATATGGCGGTGGTGGACACCTGGCGTCCACAGACCCGGCAGTTCAAGGAGACCTACGACGAGTACAAACGTTGGGTCGGGGCTCCTAATGGCACCGAGTGGACCGGGCGCACCTCGAACGCGGCCTATGACACGGCATCCACCGATTGCCACGGCTCTGATAACACCGACGACGCCGCCGAAGACGGCGGAAAACTCGTTGCCGCCACCATCCAATACGAGGTGGTCGAGCCCCTGGTCAATGGCCAACGTCTCATCGAGAGCGTGCTGGCGCACAAGGACCAGGGCGTTTCAATCGATCAGAGCTACAACATGGCCTACCACCCGGCTGAGGGTGAGAGCGATGAGTCGATAGCAAAGAACCGCGAACACGTCGCCGACATTGAGCGCCAAGTCAAAGGGTATGTCGCCCAGTGGGACAAGGGCTGTCAAACCCTCAAAGCCCAGGCCGATGCCGTAGCCCAAAAGATCACCGGCTGCATCAACCCCAAGACGGCCCTGGTGGATGGACGCAAGGCCCTGCGCGACGCCGCCACACCCGCCGACCCGAACGCCACCACCGTCAACTACAAGGAGATGTACCCCAAGGCCACCGACCCGGCCAGCACACAGGCCGCAGCCGTCACCGCCGTCGATCCGCACGCATCCGTGCTTGGCCCGCCCTCGCCTGGCGATAAGCCGCCCGTTGACCCGAGCAAGCTGGGTGGTCTGACCGGCAATCTGGGCGTGATGGGTATTACCGAGCCCAAGAGTCCGGTGGACAAACCTGCGCCTGCGCCGGATGCGCGCACGGTGTCCGCGCCGAAGCTGGACCCCAACACCCCGCAGGGCAAGGCCGCGATAGACAAGTTCCGCAGCATCTTGGCCACGCAGTACCCGCCCGATCAGGTGGAGGCCAAGCTGGCCGACGCCATCAAGGGCGCCCAGCAGGACCGTCCCATGGTCTCAACACCTGAACCCGGCGCTCCGCCAGAGCGTCATCGGGAGTCATTCAGCGAGGCGTTCCACGACTCGTGGGATAGGGGCATCAAGGGTGTTCAGGACTTGGTGGGGGCCAACGGTCTTGAGAGCGCCAAGGATGCCTGGAAAGACATGGGCACGGGCATCAAGGACAGTTTCGGCGAGCTAGCCCACCCCACGGAAGTTACCCCCGAGCGGATCGACAACGCCCACCGCCTCCTGGACAACCCCAAGGCATTCTTGGGTGACCAGGCGGCCATCGCCGCCCAGGCCGTTGCCACCGCACCATTGGGCGGGGAAGCCGCACTCGCCCGCGCGGGCCTGGAAGACGCAGCAGTCACCGGTGCGCGCGGTGAACTCACCCACGGCATACCCGAACCCCACACCCCAGTCGCAGGACACGCACTCACCGAAGCTCCAAGCGGCGCAACCCATCCCGCGCCAGTGCCGGACCACCCAGCACCTACGGTGGACCACCCTGGCAGTGGAAATCACGGCATCCCCTCCAACATCGAACACGCCGCCGGACTCCCACGTTCAGCCGACGACATCCTCAACGATTCGCGCGCCGCACATCGCCTCGAACGTGACCAACTCGACTGGGACAGAGGCGAACAGAACCTCCACGACATCGCCACCCACCACGGAGTGCCAGCTGATCAACTACCGCGCACCCCGGTCTACGACGTGGATTCACCCTCGTACACCGACAAGCACGAGGCTAACCACTCTGCCGAGATCGACCGTCATACTCAAATGTGGGAGCACGGTCTCAATACCCAAAGTGTCCAGCAAGTCCTCGACCACATGGAAGCTACGCGGCCACCTAGCACCGAAATCCGAAATGACCTACGGGAAGGACTTTACGACTACGGCGTCGAAGATTTGATAGACGCTGGATACAGTGCCGCCGAAGCCAAGCAAATCGCCCGCGACTATGCAGATGCGCAGTTCCCAGCCGCTCCGGGCCTCATCCCGCAACCAGTCATCCATAACCCGGACATCAAATTCGGGGGGTACACCGATGGTCTGACTTATGGTGACTGGCAAGTGAACAACGCGCTTGGTAACTTGACCAAACAAGAGAGAGACGCCTTCCAGGCATGGCTCAGAACCCAAGACCCGAACGCCATCGTGAATATCAGACTCGGTAGGGAGTGAAGGTGCCGGACGAATACTTCGAGTGCTTCCTCGAAGAGCTGCCCTTCTCCATCCCAGGTCCGGTGTGCACTGGCGAACACGTCCGTACTTACACCGGCCTGGTCCCTGATTGCCTCATCTCGTACTGGCAGGAGTACGGATTCTCCGGGTTCGGCAACGGCGCGGCTTGGCTCGTAGACCCCAATGAGTGGAAGGTCACCACCAGCGAAGTGCTCCTCGACGCTATCCGGCACCCCCGGTTAGATGAAGGCGCGCAGTACATTCCGTTTATCCGCAGCGCGTTCGGGAAAGTTTGGTTTTGGACACCCGGCTACGGGATATCAGTCAGCATAGAGCCAGCGCGCGGCATCATGTTTCTTAAGCCACCAGCGAGGAAGCCGACCCCGAACGGGTTGCAGCGTTCCATGGAAGCGTTCTTCACTGCTTCCGATAAGGAGCGGTTCGAGTTCTTCGATAACGACGAGGCACCGATGTTTGATCGGGTGTACGAGCATCTGGGGCCGTTGCAGTTCGACGAGGTGTACGGGTTCGCACCGGGCCTGCGAATTGGCGGTACGGCGGTTGTGGAGAGCACGCACCTGTTCCAGATTCACGTGCACATGGCGTTCCTGCGTACTGCAATCGGAGACAACTGGTACGTGGCGAGCTGACGCCGCTCAGGCAATAGAGCCGTCCACTATTTTGTAGATGCTGTCCCGCTTTACCTCGGCATCCCGTGCCAGCACGGTGGCGCCGACGCCCAACGCCTTAGCCTGTTTGACGGCCTCGTAAAACTCGGTGTCGGTCTGCTTGCGCAACGCTGCCTGACGTCGACGGCGGCGAGCTAGCCGACGGACGGAAGCCCGGGCCAACTCCTGCGCATCCGACGAGGTATCCATGCGCGCAGTATAGCGCGCTATACATGCGATGAAACAGTAGGCAGGTACGGGAAAAACGCCCCGGCCCTGAGGCCGGGGCGTCGTCCAGCTATCGCGTGGGTCTAAGTGCGGCGGTCCTCCAGGTCAGTCACCCGGTCGTACAGGGCGGTGTGTCTGCGGTTCTGCTCACGAACGTCCCCGTGTAGGCCGCCAACCTCTTTGCGTAGGTCAGACATTTCCTCGCGGATGCCGCGTAGGTCCCGCATGGCGTCGGCGAACCTGTCGACCAGGTACTCGACGCCGCGGACTGCGCGGTCCACGTCGTCGCGCAGGTTGGTCTCGTGCGAGTTCACTACCTGCTCCTCCACTCCTGCCAGCTTCGCCTCGACGGCGTCCACGCTTTTGTTGACGGCGGTCACGTGCTTGCGGCTGGAGAAGTGGGAGGTGATGTAGGCGGTGCCCCAGCCTCCGACGGCCGCGATGGTCAGCGCGGCTAGGTCCATCCAGGAGTCGGCGCCCACGCCCCCGCTCACTCAGCGGTGCCGCTCGTCGGAGCGATGCTCGGCGTGGTGTTCGTGTTGGCTGCTGCGAGCCCGCCGCCCAACAGGATTGGGATGAGCGCCAGCCATGGCGCGATCTGGTCCTGGGTGAAGATGCCCCATCCAATGAGGACGGTGGCGCCGGTACCGAGGACCGGGTACACCCAGCGCCGGAAACCGTCGGCGGTATTGATGTGCGACAGTGTTGAGTCGAACACCGCAAGCAGCAGTGCCGCAACCAGATTCGCCTTGGTTGCGGTCAGCAGGCCCATGGTCACTAGGAAGACGGCCAACCCGGGTATGGCGGTGTGTATGAAGGCGCGGAGATCACCCCACGTCTTGATTCCCAACAGTGACGTGTCCTTCATGTCAAATCCCTTTCAACAGTTGCATTTACACAGTTGCTGGGCAGGACCCACCGAACTAGGCGGGAGTTTGGAGCTGGGCAGCGACGTCGAACTGGAACAGCTGGTCCCAGTTGGACCAGGTGCCCGGGAGCAGCACGAGGGTGCAGCCCTGCGGTGCCACGTGTCGGATGTTGGCGACTGCGTGGTCGACGGCAGTCATGCCGTCCCACAACGCATATGCCGGGTCCCCGTACTTCCCGTGCGCGTTGGTGGCGATGAACTTGATGGCGTCGAACAGGAGGTAAACCAGGCTGGGCAGCAGGGACAGCAGCTGCACCGGATTGAGTAGCTGGCCAATGGTTCCCGCCGGGCCGGTCGTCATGAGTCCGGCGAGCCCGGACAGCGCGCCGTGCAGGGGGTCGTCACTAGGGGCGAGGCCGAGCAGTTCCTGGAATGCCTGTTGTGGGAACTTTGTGAATAGGTAGATGGCGAAGTCCAGCGTCAGCTCGGCGCGGGTGAGGACCTGGTACAGCAGGAACAGCAGGCCGCGGGCGCGTGGGTACCAGTCGCCGTCGATGGAGTACGACCAGTAGCGGTCCCGTACCCATTGTGGTTGCGGCAGTTTCGAGATGCCCTCGCCGGGGTCGTTGCCCAGCAGGCTTCCCTCGGCGGGCATGGACGGGTCACCGAAGGTGGTGACGCCGAGCACGAACTGGCGCCACTCCGGCGGCAGGGCAGTGAGGCACTTCTGCACCGAGACGCCGCCCATGGAGTAGCCGAGGAGCCAGATGCTGGTGCCCGCCATGGGCCGGTACAGGCGCATGAATTCGTCACGGAACTGGTCAGTGGCCTTGTTGAAGCTGTGTGCGTCGGGTGGGTTGAGGAAGGCGCGTGAGTCTGCCCAGACTCCCTGGATCGGGTACTTGGACCGGTACACCGGCTCGACGTAGGCGCCGATGGCCTTGCGGACGGCCAGGTTGGCGACGCCGTCGTCGCGGAGGGGCGTCGTGATACCCAGGCGGCGCAGCCGCTCCACTTCGACAGGGTCGTTGTTCATGAAGCGGGTGATGTCCTGCACGGCCGCCGCGGTGGCGTCCGTGTAGCGGTCGTCCAGCGCCACGCCGTGCTCTGCCGCGTGGCTGTTTTTCGGGTAGGCGCGCAGGAGTCGGCGCTCGATGTTGGGTACCTCGGGGCTGACGTCGCCGGGGCCGTACCCGATCCACTTGCCATCGGGGCCGTTCACGGCTTCGCCCCGAGCTTGAATCCGGTCTTACCGGCGTCCGTGGACCCTGTGACCTTGTCGCGGATCTCGGCCAGGGTTTCGACGACGGTCTGCCAGCCCAGCATCTCCCAGCGTCCGTTGACCTGCTGGAAGGTCTGCTTGTCGAAGTCCGCGGGAATCGCGGTTGGCGACGGGTCTGGGGGCTGGACTACGGGTGTCTCGCCTGGGAACTGGTACCCGGCAATGTCCTTGGCGACCTCGCCGCGGAACCAGCCCATGTCGATGTTGCCCGGGTCCCACTTCACGTTGGGTGCCGCGGTCGCATACTCCTTGTGGCCGATGACGCGGTCCGCGCCATAGCCGAGCTTGGTGAGGACGGCGGCCGTCGCGTCGCGCATGGTGATGATCTGGACGTCCGGCCACCTCTGTCCCTTGTCAAAGCTGCCGTCCGGTTGGATGGTCGGCCATGCGCACTCGAAACCAATGAGCCGCTGGTTGCCGGTGTTGGCGGCGATGCCCGGGTACTTGCCGATCCCGGCGTGATTGCAGGGGCCGACTGCGATGAGATGGCACTTGCCGTCCGGGGTGATGAGGCACTGCGACAGCGGCCCGGCGAGGTCAGAGCGTCCGTCGCGGATGCCTGCGACGGTCTCCCGGTCGTTGCCGGTGTGGTGGATCATCACGCCCCAGATGTCGCCCATCTGGCCGCCGGTGCCTCGTTCCTTCCAGCCTGCCTCTACAACTAGGCGGTCGCCGAGTGCTGCGCGTAGTACGTCTTCCAGCCAGACGGGGTCTCCTGTGTAGCCCATGTTGCCTCCTTCGGGTGGTGTGGTTGCGAGGGCTCGGCGCACGACGTCCCACGCCTCGTCCCAGTGCTGCGCGTATCGGTCGGGGTATGCCGATCCCTGGACGCGCTGAGCGAATTGCCCTGCCAGTGCAGGGTTTCCGGCTGCGATGCGGTAGTCGCCGGAAAGTCGACTCAGAAACAAGTAGGCGGACTGCGCCAGTGTCATGCGTTGTGCGGGTGTGCCCCACCATGGGGGCCGCTGTTGGAAGTAGCCCGATGAGTCCGCGTCATCGGACTCTGAATCGTGCGGAAAACTGAGTGTGTCTGAGTCTGATTGGTTTGCGGGGCACCACCATTGACGACTTCCGTCATCGTCGTCAGCTCCGACTTCGACGGCTACGGTCATGCAGGCGATGACGGTCGCCAGCTCGTCCAAGCCGCGTTGCAGTGCGACGGCATGTATTTCGCGTGCGACCTGTTCCCGCGTGCGTAGTGGGTGGTCTGCGAGCCAGGTGAAGGACATGTCAGTAGCTCGCTTCCATGTCGTGCTTGGATTCGTACACAAAAAGGGCGACGCCGAGTCCGATGCCAACGAGAGCGCCGGTGGCTATCCCGGCCAGAATGGCGAAGGTGTGGGAATGGATTGCCTGGCTTAACATGTTGCGCTCCAATGCTTTAAGGGAGACGCCAGAGAACTAGGGCGTTGAATAGGACTGCGCGGCGGTGCGGCCACTTGGCCGTGATGCCGCCGCGGACGGTGTGGTCGACGACGGGACGCCCGCAGATCGGACACCGGTCTTCGGGGTGGCCCTCGTTGAAGGCCGGGAGGTCGGTTCCGTACTCGTCGCAGAGAGCGAGCACTTCCCGAATCACATTCCAGCGCGCCGCATTTCGGTGGAGACGAACAGGTCGCCGTTTTTGATGGGCCGAATATCGACTACCGTTCGAATGTCGAATACCAGAGGATGCTCTGGTTGGGACATTCCCACCGGCGCGCCGCCTATCGGCTCCATCCAGTACGTGAAGAACGGGTACCGGCCCGCGGGGGCGTGCACGACTGCCGAGCCCTCGATAGTGCCGTTAGGGGTTGGCTGCCAATTGATCTGGCCGCGGCGATACTCCGGGTGTAGGGGTTCGCGGCCGTCTTCACCCGCCAGCCCGATGTAGACGGGCCACACAATGACTTGGAGTATTCCGTCGGCCTTGGCCGGGGCGGTCACGCGATACCCAGCGAAGGGGTGAGAACCACGTTGCCCGGGGTGGAGAAGATGGCTTGGGTGACGGCGCAGTTGTCGATCATGTTGGCTGCGCCGACCGTTGCCGCGGACGCCATGATGGCATGGGTGATGGTGGATGCCGGGACTGCGATGCTGACCGCGGAGCCGGTTACGTTCCCACCTGAACCGGATGTCCAGACGGTTTGGGCGCGGGCGTAGCCGCCGCCGGTCGACTCGTTGGAGGGTGTCTGTGAGGTTCCGGGTGCGCCGGTCGCGCACCCAAACCAGTTGCCTAGTGCCTTCCAGGCGTCGGCGAGGGATTGCCGCGTCTGGGGTACTTGAATTGCCATGTGGTCTCCTATTGCCTTGCGTAGAAGTGGGCTTCGCCGCGGGCACCCGCGTTGCCGTTGCTGAATGCGCCGCCGCCCTTGCCACCCGAGCCGGGGGCGACGCCGTCGCCGGTGCCGCCGGTGTAGGTCTGGCCGTTGAGGGAGACGTCGCGGTTGGAGTTGGCGTTTCCGCCGCCGACGGGGTCGCCGGACTGTGTGCCGACGCCGCCGCGTCCCGTTGCGCCAGGTGCGGTGACGAGGGTGGAGCCGTTGACGATGCCGGTTGTGGGGCCACCGTTGCCGCCGTTACCTCCCCCGGTGCCCGCTGTGCCGCCGACACCGATGGAGCCGGTGATTTGTGTCGCCGTCCATGGGAAATGGACGCCGCGTTCCCAGGTTCCGTACACCCATTGGCCGCCGTCGCCGCCCTGTGCAGGGGTAAAGGAGAATTGGGCGCCGCCACCGCCACCCCCACCGGGCAGGTAGGCATAGTCGATGTACCGGCACCAGTACGGGATGTTGTAGGTGTAGGACCCGGTCGCCGTGATGTCGGTGCGTACCGGGGACATCGCCGGGAACGCCGCCCCGCACTGGAGCGTGCCGGTTGCGGCGAATGCCGCACCTAGTTGGTACTTCTGGGCTACTTGGACAGCCAGCGTGCCTGCACCGGCGAGGGCCGCGCCCAGGGCGTACGCCTGCGCTACCTGTGCGGCCAAGGTACCCCCGCCGCCGAATGTGGCGCTTCGGGTGAACTGTTGGAGTAGTTGTGCCGACAGCGTGCCTGCACCAGCGAGTTGCGCCAGACGGTCCAGGCGCACCCGTGCATCTACTGACATGCTGCCGGTGCCAGCCAAGGCGGCCGTACGTTGGTACAGCTGTCGGACGTCGGCCGCCAGTGCGCCTGCCCCGTTGTATCCCGCTGTAATGCCGTATATCTGGGAGACCTGGGCGTTGAGGGTGCCCGCTCCCGCCATATCGGCACCGACGGTGTACACCTGCGCAACGTCGACGGCCATGGTGCCCTCGGCGCTCAGGGCGGCCGTTCTATCGGGTATCCAGAACCAGCCAGTGACCGGATCTTGCTGCTGCGTTTGTGGTGGTTCTTTCCACCAACCCAGTTGCGGCTCTGATGATTCCGGTTGCGGGTTGGTGGTCCAACTCATCTACGGACCGGCGAATCCTATGCAGGAGACCATCTGACCGTCTGCGTCGTTGGTGCCGGTGATTTGTATCCAGTTGGGTGGGTTGGTTTTCCCGTCGGCGTCCAGGCCGCCGCGCACGGCGGTGAAGGTGATGCCGGGCAGTTCAGGCATGGTGAATGTAGTCATCGCTGATGCCTCTCTCTGGTGGTTATGCGATGCGGCGGCCGTCGAATGTGGCTATGCCGGATAGCGCTGTGATGCTTCGTGAGACAACGGTTTCCGAGCCGGTTGAGCCGTTGGACCGTATGTCGTAGTCGACCGCGATGAATCCTGGCTGCACGACATCTCCCGCCACCAGCGGGATTTCGAAGGCGCAACCCGACGGGATAGCGCCGGTGATGCGGGTGCCGTTCTTGTACACCACCCAGTAGGGCACGGATGTGCCCTTGGCGGTGACCGATCGGTAGGTGGTGTTGATGCGGTAGAGGCCGGTGGTGGTGATTTCGATGCGGGCTGTGCCCAGGTCGTCGAGGGTGACGTCGGTGGTGTAGTCGTTGAATGTGAAGAAACCGGACGGGAACGCACCGGAAGAATAGGGGCCGTAGGTGACGTCGGCGGTGCTATCTCGTCTGATGCTCCACGAATTTGACATCGAGAATCCTGCTCCCGCAGAGGTGTAATCGGACATCGCGAACGCGGCGACCCGGTAGGAGTCGTAGGTGAAAAACGGGCTCGCCCGCTGCACGCTGAACATCGAATACCGGTATGCCGCACCGATGCTGATGGTGTTGCCCGCGTCGGTGGCGGAGAGGACCTGTCGGCCGTTGACGCGCACGAAGTAGTTGGTGCCCGCGCAGCGGATCTCGATGCGCGCGCCCTGCTTGACCGCCGAGAGCCCCGTCTGGAGCGTTAGGGGTGCGCTGAACGACCAGCTGGTACCCGAGCGGGTGAACTTGCCGATGCGGATCTCGCCCTCTTTGGCCAGGCAGTAGGCGCCCTGTGTGCGGCCCGAGTCGCATCGGATATAGACACCGGAGTAGTAGTTGCCATTTTGGGTGTCGCCCAACACAAATGACGCTGACTGGCCATCGGTGGCGTAGGTGTAGTTCGGGCTGGCGAAGAAGTACCCGTCGGAGTTGCCGTTCTTGACGCCCGCGTACCCCGAGTCCCCGCGAATAGTCACGTCTCCGGGGTTGGGTCCGGTGGTCCAGTCTGTCGAGTTCAGTGCGGCGCCGTCGGCGCCGGAGAAGGTGAAGCTGTAGCTGTTGCCGCCGCCGGTGTTCTGCTCGGTTTCCTGCTCCTGCAACGTGGTTTGCGCCGCGATTGCGCTCTTGAGTGCGTCGCGCGAGAGGCCGAGCAGCGATAGCAGTGATTCCTTGGCCTGGTTGATCTGCTCGCCGATGGTTCCCGTTGTGCTCGTGCCTGTTCCGTCGGCGCCAGTTTTGACGCCGGTCAGCATGTCGCCGAGGTTGCTGACCAGATCGTTGACCCGGCCCATGTCGAAATTGCCGACCACGTCGCCCGCGTTCAGTGTCCCGCCAGCGGTGAGCTTCTGAGTCTTGTTGTTGCTCAGCCCGAACCAGTCCTTGACGGCCTGGATGGTCGAGTTGATGGGTGTGACCACAAGCCCGCCGAAGATGTCCCGTATCTGGTTCAGCTGGGCGTTGAGGTCGGGGAGATCGGTGACCTTGGTCTGCGGGAGTAGCGGGATGTTGCCTAGGCCGAGCAAGCCCAGTATCTCTGCTGCGTCGATCTTGCCGTCAGCAGTGATTGCGGCGAGACGGTTTTGGATGTCGCCGATTTCGGCGTTGACCTGACCGGCGACGGTGTCGAAGAACTCCTTGAAGCGGTCCAGTCCGACCTTGTGCGCCAGCTCCTCCAGGGCATTGCCAATGTCGGTGCCGAACTGCTCCAGCTGGGTGACAAGATCCTGCACGTAGTCCTGCGGGAGCTTCCCGGTCTTCCAGGTATCGGCGTCGTCGAACCACACGGCGCCTGCGGTGACGTCGCCGGTCACTAGGAGCGTGGTGCGGACTTCGTCGACGCCAGTGTCGGGCACGGTGTAGGTGCCGTGCAGCTCCACCCATCCGCTGCTGTCGGCCGCCGTCGGCTGGTGCTGGGCAACGACTGTCGACGAAACAGGGTTACCCGCCAGGTACGAGGTGACGATCAGCCGGATGGGGTTGGTGCCAGCACCAGCGGTAAGGCCCTGCCAGCGGGTGAATACCTCCAGTTCCAGGTGCTGCTTCTTGGCCACCGGTATGGCGTTGGAGTGCAGGTATTTTGCGACCCCTGCCATGACGGCCTTGACCGATCCCAATGGGCTGGTGCGGCCGATGGTGCCGTCCCACAACCAGTCCGGGTTGTCGACGACCGCGGCGTCGGTGTCGAAGCCGCCGTTGAGTAGCAGGTTCGGGAACCACTCGCCGATCTGTGACAGGGGGATGAGCGGCAGCAGTCCGGGCTTGATCCACGACAGGACGTTCGCAATGCCCTTCTTCAGCTCGTCCAGCCACTCGATGATCTCGGGGATGGGGTTGGTGGCTATACCCAGCAGGGAGTCGATGAGCCGTTGGAGTTCCTTCTGGATCATCACCGGCAGCTGCTTGAGGACATCGCCGAGGTTGTTGATGGTCTTCTTGAGCGCCGGGTCCTGGGCGAGTTGGTTGGTCGGGTCGTATTCCGTCTTGAAGTTCTGTGGGACCAGATCGACTGACCGAGGCATTAGACCGGCATGACCTCGACGTAAAGCTGGGCGTTGGCCTTGTCGAACAGGTAGGCACCGGCCAGGCCATCGTTGTAGAGGTTGACGTAGACGGTTCCCTGGTTGCCGGTGTGGTTGGGCGGCACCAGGGCGTAGGTGTTGTCCGGCGTGATGGCCATGGTGGGGTCGGACGGTGTCGACGCGTGCGGCGACATGTGCGCCCACTGGGACGTGTTACCGAAGCCGCGGGCAATGAGTTGGCCGGAGGTGGGGTGACCCAGTCGGACCTCGCAGCCGATGATGAGCGGGTCCTGGTCCAGCTCCACACCGGTCGCCTTGATCTTGCCGAACACAATCGGCTTCCACGGGAATGGTTGCGCAGGAATGGCAAAGGACCCGATGGGTGCCCGGGTGGAGAAGCCCTGGAAGTTGGTGAACGCGGCCTCGGGCACGGTGAACGGCCTGGGCAGGATCGATCCAATGGACATGGGCCGCCACTTACCGGATGCCCCGATGTTCTCGTCGAAGCCCAGGACCTGGAGGTGCTGCGGCGGTGTGGACATGTCGACGTCCGGGGCCTGCCCGAGGCTGGCGGCAGGACCTTGCGGGCCGCGCGGCACCTTCAAGTACAGGCGGCAGGACGGCGCGTACGGGGAGCCGGTCTGGTGAACGTATGAGTCCTGGGCGCCCTCTGGTGGGAGAAGCTCAACGCTCCAACTGATCTGAGGCACCGGCCCCGGCGGGCCTTCCGATCCCATCATCAGGATGCGGTACTCGGTGCCGAACCAGATGTAGGCGCGAGACCCGATGAGGTTGGTGACGCCCTCCTGCTCTGTGGTCACGACCACGGACGGGCTGGTGCCGCCGGTGGGTGTACCGGTCATCTGCGGCTGCCCGATGCCTGCTTTGGAACCGGCGAAGGTCACGGTGTATGGGCCGCCGGGGTTACCGACAACCTCGACGTCGCCAGTCGAGACATTGGGCAGAGCAACCAGTGCGTCCTCGAAGGCCTGGGCGGTGGCGTTACCGGCGATAGATGCGGTCGGCTGGCCGTCGTACGCGAGGGTGAAGGAGGTGGGGCCACCGTTGAGCGTCACCGTCTGTACCTCGTTGACGGTGGCGTAGTGGTTCATGATCCAGTACTTGCCGATGTCCTCGTCGATGTCCTGGAGGTTGGTCGGCAGGTCCTCCGGGTCGTCGATCAAGGACTTCTGGAGGCGTAGCGCGAAGGCGTTGGTACCGGCCGGACCCTGCGGCCCCATGAGAGCGGGAACCACCAAAGTCGCCTGATCGCCTTGGATTTCCATGGTGACCGCGTACTGGTCCGGTGTCGCACCGTCGGACACCACGGCATAGATGTGGGTGTTGGTCAGCAGCGACTTGAGGTACACCATCAGGCCGATGGGTGGTACCGGTGCAGTCATCTAGTCCTCCTTGGGACGGGGTGCGTCGGTGTAGCGGACCTCTGCCTTCGTGCGCCATTCGGCGGTAACGACCGGCCCCTCGCCGTCACGGCGGGCAGCTAGGCCGCGGACGTCGGGTGGGCGGAGTCGGTCGTCGCTGTAATCGCCTGGCTGTAGGTCGCGTTCGGCGTCGTCGGGGGCGTTGACGTCCACCCATGTGCACGCGTTCTCATAGATGCCTGGTCCATGCATGCGGCGCTTCTTGATGTGCGCGGTGGCAGTGCGGCGGAATCCGTAAAGCACTGCGGTCCAGGCGATTGCGAGGATGGTGGCGGACATGTGGTTGAGGTCGTGGACGCGCCCGTTTTGGTCGACCGGGTACTCCATGACCTCCAGCAGCTCCAGGTATGCGCGCTGTATCTCGCGCATTTCCGCGACCTTCGCGGCCTGCTCGATGTCCAGGCCGGCATCGAGGCCGACCTGCATATCTGGTGTGAGGTCGGCAATTTCGGCGTCATCTGCCGCCGCACAGACGGCGAGGTCGCGCGGGGACAGGGCGGCGTCGGCCACTGGAGGGGGCACCTGGTCTGCCGGTACGCGGTGGGCCTTGCCCGGCCGGTCGGCGGCCATCAGAAGATGGTTCCTTCGCCAAGGAATTGGGACAGGGTCGTCCAAACGGCCTGCAATGCACGAAGACCCCGCGCTGCGGGGTCTTCTTTGTCGCTGTCGTCGCCGATCGCCAGTTGCACTGTGACCGGCTCATTTCGGGACCACGTTCGCTTTATGGCGGTGATCTGGTCGACGAAGATGATGCCGCCCTGCTCGAACCCGGCCCGGTCGCCCAGGCCGATGTCGATGTCTATGGCGTGGGGTCGACCATTGACGACCTTGACCGTAAAGCCCTGCCAGGCGCGGGTTTTGAAGTGTCCAACGCGCATGGTGACGACGCCAGACAGTGTGTAGGCGGTGCCGCCGCCCTTCTCGAAATGCTCCTGCCAGGCCATGTCGCCGGTCCAGAGCGCGCGCCGCGGATCGGTGAAGCGCATCCAAGCCAGCAAAGTATTGTCCAGCTGCCCTTGATAGAGGTTGTCCAAACCTTCGGTGCCTGGCTGCTGGTAGGCGCCTATTGCATAGTTGATCACCTGCGCTAGTTGCGACAGCGCATATCTGATAGCAAATGTCTGGGCTTGGTTAACAATCTGCGGGCTACGGGAGCCCGTCATCACCGTTTTGACCGGCCCCTTATGTTGTCGCCGCTCTGACTCGATGATCCCGCTGAATTGGCCGTCGTACCAGATGGTTTTCGGCTTCTCCGGTGCAACGCCCAGCAGCTTCCGGAACACCGGATCGGTCTCGCCATCACCGTCCTCATCGAGGTTGATGAGGGTTTCGGTGATCATGTCGTCCAACGTGGCGCCGATGAGGTTGATGACACCGTCGGCCGCCGTTCCGGTCGGGCCGGTCACCCCCGACTTGTCCTCGATGGCGAAGACGATGCAGTTGCGGTGCGGCCGGGTGACATCGTTGACCGCCTCCTCAGCGACGGTGCCCCGCACCAGGTCTACGAGTTCGGTGTGTGGGGAGTCCTTGTCTTCCTTGAGCCAGGTGTAGGCGCGGAAGTCGCATCCCGCGTCCTTCAACATGTCGTTCATCGCCGCGTGCCAGTCCGTCCATGCCGCGCCGACGACAGAGAGGCGGGACTGGTCCAGGAGCGGGTTGACGAAGGCGACTTGGAGCGGCCAAGACAGTGGGTCGAGTCCACTGATGCCGCCGTTGAGCCAGCCGAAGGGGTTGAAGACATTGGTCGGGATGGACAGGAGCGGGAAGAACAGCCGCGCCAGGTTGATGAACATGGACGCGGACAGGATGGTGCGGGTATTGCCTGGTAGCACCCACATTTTCGGCAGCTGGACCTCGGGAGGAAACACGGGGTTGGCGGCGAAAAGCAGGTTTTTCGCATGCTGCCGGTTGCTGATGGCCTCCAGCTCCAGCGTGTGGACGCCGGACGAGTCACGCTTGGCGTTGATGCCGGTGACCTTCCCGCCCCACCGGGTACGCCAGGTGGCCTGTGTGGGGATGGGGTCGACGACTAGGTGCAGGTCCTCGTGGATTTTGGTCTGTTGGAGGATGAAGTCTGTGAGCCAGTTGTCGTACCGCAGTACAACATTGGCCTGACCGGAGTCCGAGTGCATCTCCTCGACGGACGCCAGCCGCTCGCCCGCAATCTGGGCGATAGGGTCCATGTTCTTGTCGAAGAGGCGCAGCATGGGTCGCTGGCGTGCCGCGCCTTCGATGGCGTCGCGTCGGCCGCGCAAGTACTTGTAGGCCGACATGGGGTCGGTGGCCGGGTCCGGCTTCGTGGGCCGATTCAACGTGTCTACGAGGGCGTCGTTGAGCCACCGGGTGAACTCCAGTGGCGCTGTTACTAATCCGTGCTGTACGCCATCTAGGAGTGCGCTAGTCACCTACCGAGACCTCTTATAGCGTTGCGGCAGTATCGCGGTGACCTTTGCGTGGGGGTCGCTGTGCTTGACCCTGATCTGTGCGACATGCCTGGATGGGACTGATGCCTGGAACCGCTTGTCGAACCGCTTCCACACCGGCTCACCGGTCGCTGCCAGGTCGTGGAGCAGGAAGTCCAATATCTTTGAGCGCCTGGCGATCTGGTAGAAGATGTTGTCGACCGGGTCGTTGGACGCTGTGAGAGTCCGTTCCCTCGGGTCGGTGTCGACGAGGACGTATCCGTCCGACGGCGCGATGAGCGGCAGCTCGACCATGCGTCCGCTGTCGCCGTCCTCGACCCAGCAGCGTCCGGGCGGGACGATGAACTGGGTGAAGGACTCCAGATCGCCGCGGTTGGGCAATACGATGACGCCTTCTCCGTTGCCGCCGAATTGTGCTGCGGTGGCAGGGTTGTTCTGCCATGTGGCCCAGATGGATGGCTTGCTGTAGTACGGCTTTTGCGCCAGCCACTTCATCGGCCACTTGGCGAAGTTGTTGCCGAAGGCGACGGGGTCCCGCTTCTGGCTGCCGCCTATGGTCTGGGCGGGCCGCACCCTGATCCAGCGCCACCCGGAGAAGCGGGTGTATATGCCGAGCCAGCCGTCGCGGTTCTCATCCTGGCCGCGGAACCAGCGGTCCTCGGCCATGCGGTACTGGAAGTTGTTGAACGGTGCGCCCTTACCGCCGATGGATACGGTGAAGTTGATTTCGCGTTTGAGGATGTTGGCCCGCTCGACGGTGGCCCCTAGCTCGTAGGCGCCTTCGGTCAGCAGCAGTTCGAATGGCCAGTGATGCTCGCCCTCGATGTCCTCGGACAGCTGGACGCCCTGGCGTCCGGCGTTGATGCCGCCGTACATGTCCGTGAAGTCCCCGTCGGGGGATATGTAGACGATGCGTGTGTCTAGGCCCTGTAGGGCCTTCGGCAGCTTGTCCCATTGGTCGTAGGCGGGGATCTCGGACTGCCGGATGAACTTCACGGCTTCGGCAGTCCCGTCATCCGGGTGTTCATCCGGTCGGGCGGCTTGACCAGTCCCCCTGGGTCGTTGATGGTGACGGGGCCGTAGAACGCGGCGCCGGTGGCGCTGTTGTTGTTGCTGTTCTGGTTGGTCGTGTAGTTGTTGTTGCCGGGGTTCTGGCTGTTGGGCAGGAAGTCTCCGACCTGCGGCAGTGCTGCTTGTAGTGCGTCACCGACGACGCCCATGCCGCCGTCGCCGAAGTTGAAGTCGCCGAGTCCGCCGTCACCGGGGCCGGGTGCGCCGCCAAGGCCGTGACGGTTGTTGCGCATGGCCTGGGTGCCCATGGGGTTCTGCTGCTGTTGCTGCGGTCCGCCGAATGCGTTCTTGAGCATTCCGCCAATGGCGTTGGCGCCGCCGGTGAACAGTTTGAAGATTCCCCAGTCCATGGGGTTGGAGAAGATGGAGCCGTCGAGGCCGAACATCTCCATGGCGCCGGACATCATGTCTTTGGCGAAGCTCTTGCCGTCCGGCCCGCTGCCGGGCTGCTGACCGTTCTGGCCGCCGCGCCCACGCGTGTCAGCGTCGTTGACCTGTTCCTGCTTCGTGGACAGGTCATCGAGGGCGTCCTTGTGTTCGCGCTGCGCCCTGGTCAACCGCTCCTCGGCTGCCGCCTGCTCGGACGGCTTCACGTTCTTCTTGCTCTGGAGTTCGTCGAGCTTTCGCTGCGCCTGCTCGACGTCGAACTGCTTGTCCTGCACCTTCTGCTCCGCATCGCGCAGCTGGCGGCGTTGCGCGGGGGACGCACCCCCGCCGCCCCCACCGGAGCCGTAGCCGCCTGCCCCACCGCCGCCACCGCCGGAGCCGTACATGCTGTAGCCGCCGCCTGCTGCCCCACTAGGCCAGCCGTCGGGATACATGGCGTTGACGGGGATGTACGCCTGGTTAGTGAACTGGGGGTCGTCTGCACCTGCGGCCCCCGCACCGACCGTGAACTTGCCGACCTTGCCACCAGATTCGGCGTTACGGCCATCAGGAAGGGTCACGGCCATATGGCCGCCACCGGGGCCGCCGTTCTTCCACCCGACACGCAGGGTGCCAGCGGGACCGCGGCCCATGACTGCGCCGCGAGCGGCCAGCCAGTCCCCGGCGTTAGCCGTCGCCATGCGCTCGCCGTATGGGGGTTGACCGACGGCGGCGTTGACAAGGACAGAGGCTGCGCCGGAACAGTCGGTACCGGACGGGCCGTGGCCGCCCCGCACGTAGGGTGCGCCCGCCATGTCGTTGGCTGCGTCCTCGATTGAGATGGGGCCGCCGCCCGCGTATCCGGGTATGCCGGTCATGATGCGCAGGAAGTTGGCCGACGGTACCCAACCGCGGTTCATGGCATTGATCAGCGGCATGTTGTCCCGGGTGGACTGTGCGGTGTTGATCGACTCCTTGTTCGATACCTTGATGAATTGTCCTGCTGCACCACCCATTACGCGGGCAAGGATGGAATCACTGGTGCCTGTTCCCTGGCCGCTGATGACTCCCCGGCCGTCGACGTGTCCGCCAGAGGCGCGGCCTGGGACCTGCCCGGCGAGGGTGGCCGCGTTGAACACGCCCTGCAATCCGGGCGGCAAGATCGCGCCGAGCGAGTTGGCCAGCTTGAGATCAATGGGCAGAGTTGCGGTCGTATTGTTGACCTTGTACACCAGGTCGTTGAAACGCTTCTGCGCCTCATCGGTTGCAGCAGTGACCTTTACGATGCCACCAGGCAGTTGAGTGACGGTGTACCCGAGTTCTTCGAGCTTCTTTTTGGTCTCGTCGTACTTCGCCGGGTCGACCTTGAGGTCGATGGACTTGTTGTTCGGCACCGAGACGATGGCGGCGCCAAGGTCCTTGAACCTTGCGACGCCCACGTCGGTCGCCTTCCACAAGCCGTACTGTGCTTGTGCCATGTCCCGCAACGACTGTGCGCCCTTGTCTGTCTCGCGGCGCTGCTCGTTGACGTTCTGAGTCAGCGTGATAAGCGACTCATTGGCGTCGGGCATCGCGTCGATAATCTGTTGCAGTCCAACGAGGTTCTGGTCACCCGGGTTGGCTGCGCGGTACTTGGCGATCTTGCCGTTGACGGTGTCCCAGCCGTTGCCCTCCTTGATGAGGGCGTTGTACAGCTCATCGGAGGAGACGCCCATGGCCTGGTACTGCTGCTGGATTACGTTCCAGTCCAGCTTGGTGCCGCCGGACCCGGTGATGGAAACCTTGTCCAGGCCCTCTCGGACGCCCTTGTCCAGCGCCAGCTTTTTGATGATGTCGTATGCCTGTGCGTTGCCGGTGCCAGTTGCGGCGTCCACCAACATGTTTGGGTCGATGCCGAGGCCCTTGGCCCGCCCGATGTCGGTTGTCTTGTACGGGTCTTCCTTGCCGAATCGTTCGGCGGCCTTGCGGCGGGTCTCATCGGTGACGCGACCGCTGTCCTGGTCCAGGGTGGCGCGTAGTTCCTCCTCAGCCTGCTTCTGCTCCTGCGCCTTCTGGGCCGCCTTCTGGTGGGCGTCGGCGATCATTCCCATAGCGAGGCCGACACCGGCGGCGGCGACGCCCCACGGGCCGCCGAGCATGGACAGGACGCCGGACCCGGCGAGCTTCATGCCGGTCATCGCTGCGCCAGCTGTCCCCGCGGTGCGGGAGAAGAACAGGGACCGGTCGGCGGCCTGGTTGTAGCTGTCCTTCATCTGTGTTGCCCAGCCGCGTTGCGCGCGTGTCGATTCGCCAGCTGTGCGGGTCGTGTTCTCCATGGCCTGTTGCGCCTGCGTAGCAGGGGTGCGCCACCCGGCAAAGGCGGTGCCCCATGCCTGGGTGGCCTTGGCGGCAACCTGTAGGGCGGGTCCGGCCAGCTTCGACTTGAGGTAGAGGGCGGTGAGGACAGCGACGAGGCCGGTGGTGAGCCACTGGTTGTTGCCGAGGATGTCGGCCACAAGTTTCAGCGGCGGCTCCAGCGCCTGCATGGCGAAACCTAGGGCGCGCCAACCTGCTACAGCGGTTGCACCGGCGCCCATTGCGATGGCCTTGGATGCGGCGGCTAGCGAGGGCGTCAGGTCCTTGGCGGCGCTGGAGATGTCGCGCCAGCCCTGCCGGATCTGGTCGACCGCGGTACCGCTGCCGCCACCGCCGGTCCTGAGGTCACGCATCGCGTCGGCGGCCTTGTCCAGCCAGCCAGTCATCCCCCTACCGGCTGACTGCAAAGTCGGCGAAACCAGGTCGTACAGAGCCAGCTTCGCGCTCTCGGCGGTGTTCTTGAGTCCCTCGACAACCCCCGGTAGGCCCTGCATCTGCGCGGCGGCCATCTCGCTGGCACCACCGGCGCGGCCGACAGCCCGGAACATCTCGTCGAACATCTGGACGCCGCCACCGGCTGCGACCATGGCCGCGCGCATCGCGTCAGAGCCAAACAAGATGTTGGTGTCGGCCTGGAACTGCTCTTCGGTCATCCTCTTTGACGCTGCGGCAACCTGTTCCAGCATGGAGCGGTAGCCGACGAACTTGCCGGTGGTGTCGTACAGGGTCAACCCCAGGCTTTCGATAGCGCCCTGTGCGGGGTTGCCCTGGTCAGTGATGGCCTGGAGGGAGGTCTTGATGAGGGTGCCTGCATCGGAGCCGCGGATACCGGCGTTGGCCAGAAGTCCGAGGGCAGTAATCGTGTCCTGGGCGGTCAGCCCGAAGCCGTGAGCGACGGCACCGGCCTGCTGAAGACCGAGGGCGAAGTCGCCGATGTCGCCGGTGGATGCGTTGGCGACGTTGGCCAACATGTCAGCCATATTGGCCGCCTGGTTGGCGTCCATTCCGAAGGCGTGAAGGGCATTGGCCTGAATCTTGGCTGCCTCTGCTGCGGATACCTGTGCGGCGGTTGCTAATTGCAGGGTGCCGCGAGCCGCGGACATGGACTGGTCGACGTCGAAGCCGCCCTTGGCGAGTTCGGTCATGGCCTGGGCTGCGTCGGAGGCCGACACACCGGCGAGCTGAGTGTCAGCGCCCAGCTCGCGGGCGCGCCGAGAAACGGCCGCCATCTGCTCAGGTAGTGCGCGGGTGACGCCCTGCATGGTGTTGAGCGCCGAATCGAACGAAAGGCCCGTGTCGACAACGCTTTTGACGGCAGCGATGAATCCGCCGCCTGCGGCCAGTGCGGCGCCGGTGTTGAGGGCGCGCTGGAAGCCCTGCGCGAAGCGGGCGCCGGAGTCCGACCCGTACGCCTCGGCCCGCATGATCAGCCCCGCACCGAACGGCATCTTGACCTGACTGGACGCCTGCGACTGCGCCTTCTGAGCACGCTCCAAGTCCCGGGTGACGCGGGTCAGGTTCTGTGTCGACACCTCCTGTGCGCGCCGCGCCCGCGCCACACCCTCCTCAGCAGTAGCCCGCTGAGTGGCTGTGGCCCTGCCCTTCTCGTTGAGTTCGTTGAGTCGTGTCTGGGCGACGGTGAGGCGTCCCGTGGCGTCCGCGTCTGCCTTCTTCGCGGTCGCCAGTGCCTTCTCGGCACGTTCGACCTGGCGGAGTGCGTCGACCGCCGACTTGCCGCTGGCGGCAAGGTTGCGGGCCATGTCGGCACCCATGGTGCGGGTGGCACGGCCGAAGCGGCGTTCCGCGTCGCGGCCGATGCGTTCGACGCCCGCGGCAAGGCCCGACGCCTCGGGCATCAGGGGCACCCATACTTGCGCCAGTTCAACGGCGGCGACTGCTGGACTCAACCGGTTACTCCTTTCTTCATTCCGATGACGCGACCGGGCGACTCGCCCAGCGCGTAGTTGGCTGCGCGTAGTCGCTCGAATTCCTCAAGTGACATCTCGTCGCAGGTGAGTAGCCCTGGCGGCGGTGGTCCTACCGGCCGTTCTGGCTGCGGCACAGGGGCGTTGGGGTCGACGCCCTCACGGGCGATGCGCTGGGGCATGGTGACCAGGCCCGCATGCTGCTCCATCTGGGCAGCGAGCAGGTGAGACTCCCGGGTCCACCCGCCGTGGATGGCGTGGTAGACCGCAGTGCCGGGGGGTGCGGCCAGCACGATGGACCCGAGCTTGGCGACAGGCAGCCGCCGGTCGTCGAAATCTGAGTCCTTGTCTAGCGATATGAGGTCGCGCTCGACCGCGTGCCAGTGCTGGCCGATGGCCCGGGTGAGCGCACCTATTCCCCCGCGGTCAGTTTCGAGTCGGCGAACCAGGCGTCGAACACGGCCTTGTACTCGTCATCGTCGAGGCCGACGATGCGGACCTGGATTTCCTTGGGCACCCCTGCCCAGTCCATCCACTCGAACGCCTGGAAGGTCTCGTCCAGTTGATATAGCGCCCACCAGAATTGGCGGGTAGGTGGGGTGATCTCCGAGTACTTCGGAAACTGCACGACATACCCGTCGCTGGTCGTGAATTCGAACAGGGCTGTGCCGTCGGGGTACGGAGAAGGTGCCCCCGCCGAAGCGGGGGCCTCCTTCGTCTCGTCCACCGGTGCGTCGGCCGCCGCTGGTGCGGTTGCCTTCTTCGCCCCCGTCTTGCGGGGCGATGCCTTGCGCGCGGTGGTGGTGCTCAAATCGTCACCACGCCGTCGTTCCAGTACTGGTAACCGTGGTTACCGTCGGCGTCAGGGAACGGCTTGAGCGTGCACTCGTAGGCCGCCAGTTCCGAATGCGTCCACTTGATGGGCGCGACGGCGGTGATACGACCGATCGGGATGACCAGGCGCATGGAGATCAGGTTGTAGAAGCCGTCGAAAACCCAGGCGCCTGTGTCCAGGAGCTTGGCGTTCAGTTCGGCCTTGATCTCGGTGCCGGACGTGGTGCTGGCGGGGGTGACGGTGACGTTGGATGCACCGTGCACGGCCTTCTGCACGTCGACGTTGTTGACCTGGAGCAGCTTGAACTTGATTTCCAGGCCGTACTTTTCCTGGAGCACCGCGACCAGGTCGCCACCCCAGTTGTACTCTTCCTGGTTCGACCGGTCCTCGGTGCGTTCCAGGCCGTCCTTGCCGACGTGGCCAAGGTTGTTGAAGGCCACGGCGGGGGCGCCGATAGCGGTGGTCGGCAAGGTGGTGCCGACCGGTGCACGCAGGACGCCGCCGGTGACCCGCGGGGACGGGGCGGCCAGCTCCAGCACATTGTTGAGAGCCATGCGGGGCTTTCCTCTCGTGATATGCGAAAGGCCGCCCCGGATGGGACGGCCTGATCTCCCGCGCGGGGGCGGTGAGTTATGGGGTGATGGGTGAGCCGATGGGCTGGCCCTGGACGCGCCAGGTGACCATCGACCGGTACCGGGGTGTCGCCACGTTCGGGTCCTTCGACTCGTGCGTCAGGCTCGTGGCGCGTGCCCAGACGACGTACCAGGTGTCGATGGTGAGGCCGGTTGCGGCGTCCATGAGTGCTGTCGCGGTCCGCGAGATGTTGGACGCTTCAACCTCATCCGGGTGATAGCCGAACAGAATGAGGTCTAGGTCCCATTCGAGGAGGTTGGCTCGGGAGCCGCCGCCGAACTCGACTCGCAGGAACCCGTCGGGCAGCGTCGTGTCGGTGCGGGTGGGCGGCAGTTTAGAGCCGACTGGAACCGTCAGGGCGGGTTGGGGTGTCAGGTACGTGACGGCCAGGGCCACCATGTCGGCGGGCAGCATGGCCGGATACAGGGCGGGCATCAGCGGCCCCGTAATCCTGCGATCAGCTTGAGGAGACGCGCGTTGGCCGCGTCGTCTCGGCGGGCTGCATAGGATGCGGCGACGATGAAGATACGTGGACGCTGCGTTTTTGGATCACGTTGCACGACAATGTCGTAGCCGTCCGGCAGTCCCTCGGCGGCCTGGCGCGCTATCTGCTCGACGTATGCTCCGTACGCGTGCCGGATCTTGCGGAAGCCAGCCATGTTGTACTTGATGCGTACGGCCACTAGCCAACCCGCTTGAGAGAGATTTCGCCGCCGAACATCCGCGAGTACTTCCGCCATGGCCCGTTACGCCAGTCACCGTCCGCTCCCATACCGACGACATCGAAGCGGGCGCCGTGGATGTCGACCTGATCCTGGGTTTTGTAGACGCTCGGGTCCTTCACCAACATCGTCAACTCGGCGATGTGCCGGGCCACGTACTCCGGCGCCACCGGCTCGACTCTGTCGGCGGCGCGTTCACCGCGGGGGTAGAACGCCATTGCCCGCCGGGGTGTCGGGGTCTGTGCCACGCCGCCAACGGTGTTGCCGTGCAGGTTCTTACCCGTTGTCGCGCTGTACGGGTAGTGCGCGATGTCGTAGGGCTCGGGGATGATGCTCACGCGATGGCCTGGATGCGGTAGTCCGCCAGCCGGGACCGGTGGTCGTCGTTGAGCGACAGGCCCGCCGTGCCCTTGAATTTGATGCGGAACGGGCCGCCGGTGGCCTCGGTCGCTACCGATGACGGCAGCTCGATGCCGCTGGAGGCCAACTCCAGGATTACCGCCTTCACGGCCAGCGGTACCTCCGGGTAGCCGTGGGTGAAAGTGACTTCGGCGTAGCGGGGGGACGGCAGTCCGAACACTGGCCAGTACCGGCCGCGCGGCCAGGTGGTGCGGGTTCGGGTAATGAATCCCGCCTCGTCCCAGTCGTATTCGTCTGGTTCGAGTACCTGGCCGTCGACCTTCACGGACTCGACATCGGTGACGTGCAGGGAGTGCAGCATGATGATGCCGCGCTCCCCTATCTCGCATCGCCGGTCGACCTCGCGACGCGACGGTGCGATGTGCCAGTCGCAGTAGTCCCGCACCGCCGATTCAGCGGCGTCTAGGAACCACTGCGGGTCACCGGCCTCGAACTTGCCGAGGTCAGTTGTCGTTACCAGGTCCGCCATTAGCGGCCTTGGTCTCCTCGGTCTTCACCTGTGCCGGTGCAGATTCCGCCTTCGCAGGGGCCTTGGCGGGAGCAGGCTTGGCGGGCTTGGCGGATGCGTTCTCGGATGCGGGCGGGGTTGCCTTCTCCGGTGCCGCTGCGGCGGCCTTGTTTTCCACCGGCGAGATGACCTCGACGACGTCGGCGTCATCGCCGGGTTCGGTGCGCCACTCGGCGAGCTTGGCGTCGATGGCGGCGGTGTCTTCGCCGAGGCACGCCAGTAGCTCGCGCTTCGTCTCCAATGCGGCGACGGTGTCGGCGACGGCGTCACGCTTCTTTACTGCCATGGGATTTCAGCTCCTCTGTTGTTGTCGTGTCGGGGTGCTTGGCGCACCCACCGCCCCGGGGTTACGGGGCGGTGGGTGGCCTAGCGGTGGGTCAGAAAGCGGGCGGGGTCAGTCCGCCGATCTCGACCACGGACTGCGGGTAGCGCCCGGCGGTGAAGGCCAGGTAGCCGTACACCTGGAGGCACACCGTCAGGTTCTTCGCGCCCGGCTCCGGCAGAGTGCGGGTACGGATACCCGACTCGAACAGCAGCAGGTCCGCGGAGCGCTGCACGTAGACAACGTCCTCGTTGGTGCCGGTGCCGTATGCGGTGCCGATGTTGGGGTCGGTCACCACGGGCAGGCCCTGGAGCTGGCCGACCACCTGCTGGGACGCAACGGCGTCCAGGGTGGCCACGGCGTTCTGCGGCGCGTTGGCCGCGGGCAGAACGAGCGGACGCTGGTCTCCGTCCAGCGACGCGGTGAGCCAGCCCCAACGGCGGGGGTGCATCACGATGTGCGTCGGCGGCAGGAACCGGCTGGTGTGGACCCGTTGGATGGCGTCGGCGATGGCCGCGTAGAACGAGGCCACGGTCAGCGCGGTGATGGCGATGGTGCCGATGCCCGGGGTGTTGTGAACACCCAGGACGTGGCCGCCGCTGCCGGACCCAGCCAGGGTCTCCAGGTCCAGCTTGGTGCCGAAGTCGGCAATCAGATCCTGGAAGACCACCTCGTCGAAGTTGACGGGCGACTGGTCCAGCAGCTGGATTGCGACGTCCTGCTGACCGGCGACGGTCCGCACCTTGGCCTCGATGAAGTTGTCATCGAGGTCCTGCTCGGTGACGGCCGCATTGTCGGCGGACTGGACAGCAGTAGCGGTCCCCGCGGTGACCTTGGGGATGTTGATGCTGTCGGTGCCACCAGGCAGCGGCTGCGACGTGACCAGGTTGGCGTAGGCGCGGCCAGCGCGCGCCAGGGGCACGTACTGGTTGACCAGCCAGGCCGGGGGCACGAAGTAGCCGCCGTTGCCGTCGGTGCGGTCCAGGTCGCGGTACTCGGAGTCGCTGGCGACGTCCTGGGCGTGACGCTGGAGCCGTTCCAGGCTCTTGCCGTTGGGGTCCATGTTCCGCTGGACCCGCATGAGGTCCTGGAGGTAGGACCGGCCGTTGCCCTTGACGTAGGCGGCTGCCTCCTTGACCGACTCGACCCGGGCCTGTGCGCGACGGACCTTGGCGGCCTCGTCGCTCAGCTTGCCGGACCGCTCGATTTCGTCGGACAGCTCCTGGATGCGCTCGTTGTAGCCCGCGATCTCGCCCTGCTTGGCCTTGATCTCGGCGGACTTGGCGCGGAACTCGACGTCTTCCTCAGGGGTGAGGTCCTGGCGAGCCTCTTCCTTGACGATGTCGGTGATGGCCGTCCGCTTCGCGAGCAGGGTTTCCAGCTCGGACTCGGCCTTGGCACGCAGCTCCATGAGCCGCTTGAGACGTTCCTCCATGGAGGTTCGTTCCTTTCGTGGATGCCCTTGGGGGCGTTTGGATTTGCAATGGGGGCGGCCCGAGCGGGGCACCGGCGGCCCCGAGCGGGGGCGGGCCGTTCGACCCGGCGCACGAAAAAGGCCCCCGGGGTGTCGGGGGCCTTGCGGTTGGTGCGTCGGGCGGAATTTGTGGGGCGCCTAGTGGCGCCGGGTGTTACTGGTCGATGACTGCAAGCGCGTCGTTGAGGGACAGCACGGAGCCATCCTCGGACGCAAAGCCCTGGCGAGCCATGGCCTCTCGTAGCGACATGCCCTTAGCGGCATCGTCATCGGATCGAGATTGCATGATCTGGGCTGCGGCAGCCGCGGCGTCTGCGGCCATGCGGGCAGTGTCATGGGCCGCCTGTACGGCGGCAACCTTGTCGATGCTGCCAAGGGAGTTCAGGACAGCGCGTGCTCGGCGGAGAAGTTCCCCGTCGGAACGGATTTCAGCGAGCGCGCCGGGGTCGCAGTCGGCCAGGAACGCGAGGGCCTGGTCGACTGATTTGAGTTCGGCGCTGGTGGTGGGGTTGGCACCGAAGTTGACCACGGACACATCTCCCTTGTGTAGCGAGACCTCGGTGATGGTGCGAAGGGCGTAGTTGTCCTCCGGGAAGTCCTCGGTGCACTCCCACTTCTGGCCCTTCACGCGGAACGCGAAGGACATCTCGTCCATGTCCTTGCGGCGCATCTTCGGCTCCAGCCGTTGCACGTCGGGATCGGACCGGTCGAGCTGGGCCGTGACCTTGAGGCCGTGCCGGTCGACGCCGAGCTGGAGGGTGTCGGACTTGGTGCGCGCCAGCGGCATGCCCTCGTGGTTGATGAGCAGGTGCAGGTCCGGCTTCTCACGGAGGGTGTTGGTGAAAGCGGCCTTGTCCAGCTGCTCGATCCAGCCGCCAGCGTCGGGGCCGCCGTACATCTCGTACGGCTCGAAGGTCGACGCGTACCCGGTGAGGGTGATGGTGTCGCTGTCCTCGCGGACTTCGAACGACGACGTCCGGCGGTGCTCCCAGACGTCCTTGCGATTGTCGCGGTCGGCGCGAATGGTGTTGGTGGTCATTGGTCCTCCTGTCCCGTGCCTTCTTCGTCCTCATCGGGTTCGTCGGCCGGTTCTTCTTCGGGGGTCTCGTCGTCCTCTGGTTCTGGCTCCGCCGCGGATGTCCCGGGTGGGTCCGGGGGTGTCCAGCCGAGGGGCGCCATGTTGGTGGGTTGCAGCCGGATGTCGCCGCCCTCCACGGGTTCCATGTCCTCGCGTTCGCGGATGTCGTTGACGCTGTAGACACCGGCGTCACGACCGGCCTTGTAGGACGTCCACAGGGACTTGATGTCGCCGCGGAGCAGGTCGTTGACGTCGAACTTCACGAAGACACCGCGCGGTAGCAGTGTCGACAGCTGCTGCTCGATGCAGGTGAGCCAGGGGCGCAGGGTGTACCGGACGAAGCCGGTGGACTGCTGCTCGATGCCGGTACCCCATGACGTCGTCTTCTCGGTGTCGCCGATCATGTGGGGCGGGATACGGAACAGCATGGCAATCTCGCCTCGCTGGTACTTACGGGTTTCCAGGAATTGGGACTCGTTGGGAGATATGGCGATTGGGCGCCACTTCACCCCGCCCGACAAGATGGCGGGGCGGCGACGGCCGCCGTGGCTGGCGATCCATTGCTGTTGCAGGTTCTTGGTTGCCGTCGCGTCTAGGACGAGGTCTGTCTCAAGGACCGAGCTGGGGTTGGCTGAGTCGCGGAAGTAGTTGAGGCCGTAGCGTTCTGCGGCAAGGGCGATGCCCACGGCTGCTGCTGCGCGCTGCACGGGGGACAGCCCGAGGGCCGCTCCGGCGATGGGGTAGCGCTTGATGTGGAGGATGTCGGAGCGGTTGACCTTGCTGCCTTCAACGTAATAGTTGGGGTTAGGCCACCGATCTTTGTCAGGCATCTCCACCGTGATGCAGTCGGGATGGACGGGCATAACACCGCGGGGCCGGTCATCGGGTCCGCGGGATGTTATGTAGCCGTAGCCATTTCCAGTTACAGCCAGTGCTTCAACCAGCATCCATACCCAGTCGAAGACCGTGTTTTCGACGTACGGCTGCTGGACAATAACGGGTTGGGGATCGAGGGCAACCTTGGTCTTGCCCTGGCGCCGGTACGCAACTAGCGGCAAGGCGGCGATGGTGTCGGCGAGAAGCGTTACGCAGGCGGTGAATGCGGCGACCTGCATCTCGCGGGTACCGGTAGGGGTCATGGACCCGTACCCGTACATGCCATTCATCGCGGCGTCTTCGGCCGGGGTGGGCACGAACGACGAGCTGGTGATGGCCCGCTCCTCCACCGCGGGTGCACCGGTGAAGATGCGGGACAGGAAGCTCACTGCTCAGTCCGCCGCTCACGGCCAGGAGGCGGGTCTATTGCCAAACCTATTGCTACACAACCTATTCCAGTGACAATTAGCCCCGCCGGGGGGTAAATTACCCACACGCCAGCGACAATCGCGAAGATTCCTAGCAGCTCAACGAGCGTTGCTACAGCAAACCTGATCACTCAAACTCCCCTCGTTCCCATCGCGCGATCTCCTCGTCGTCGGGCCATTCATGGATTTCAGGTACCGGGTCGGGTACCGGTATCCCTTTGGATTCGGCCCACGCCGCGGCGGCGCAGGCAACTAGCGGTGACGCATCGACCGGGCTTCCCTTGCGGTCGAATACCCATGCGTCGCCTAGTGATTTCGCTGCGGCGGATGCGGCGGCTGTGTCGAGCGCTGCTTGCGGCCGGTGCTTGATTCCGCGTTGCACGAGGCCGTCGTAGAAGTCGCCACATGCCTTAGCGAGGTCTGGGCCGCCCCACTCCAGCACCGGGATTTCGGCCTTTTCCATGCCCTCGATCAGCCCGGAGGCTGGCGCACCGCGTACCTGTACAGCCACCGCGACGAACTTTCCGGCGCGTGTGGAGTCGGTGAACCACGGGATGATCCAGTCGGTTCCGCGTCCGGCCTTCACGACCTCGACGTGCAGAAGGCCATCCGCGCGGCGCGCCGCGATGGCGATATATGCGCGCGAGCGTTGGAAGTTGACGTCTACGGCAGCCCACACAGGCGCCCCCTCAGCCCTGCGTGAGTCCGGGTCCATCGTTTCCGCCCAGTGCTCGGGCTCGATGATTCCGGGCAACAAGGTGTCGACCCATTGGCATAGGTGCTCGGTTTTGAATCCGGCGATGTCGCCGCGCTTCGCCTCGTACTTGGCGGCCAGGGACTCCTCGTCGTGGCCCGGCAGCCAGCCGAGGGCTGGGTTGGCCATGGGCCACACCGACCGGTTACTCGGCTCGGCGTCGTCCGGTGCTGACCACTCGAAGAGGCCGGTGCTGGTGCCGTCGGTGTCCCGCCGGTAGATGTCCTCTAGGCAGCCCTGCCGGACGGAACGAAGCACCATGGAGCGCGTGTCACCGGCGTTGGAGGCACAGACCACCTGGCTGTTCGGCCGGGCAGTAGTGGTCGGGACTATGGCATCCCAGGCCAGCCAGTCGTGGTGCTCGCGCAGCTCGTCCAGCTGCGCGAGATCGACGGAGAAGGAACGGCCGCCCTTGCGGTTTGCGGCGACCGCGCGCCATGACCGGCGGCCGGTCAGCAGCATTCGGTGCTTGCCGTTCGTCTGTACGTGCTTGACGAATTCCCGCTTGAGGGCTGGGCATTCGTCGACGTTGATGACAACTTCGCCCAGCGTCGCCTCGGCGTACTCCAGGCCCTGCGCGGCGATCAGAACCGTCTTGGCCGCCGGTGGCTTCCCGGCCATCGGGTGGCCGGTCTTATTGAGGTACAGGCGCCAGAGGCCGAGGCCGCGCAGCCACTGGGTTTTGCCGTTCTGGCGGGCGATCAAAATGCAGACGGTGCGGAACCTGAATCCGGTTCCGTTGGCGCCCTTCTCCAGGGCGTGGATGTAGAGCCACTTCTGGTACGGCAGAAGTTCCCAGTTGACGACGTTTTCGAGGAAGTCGATGCAGCCGAAACCCCACGAGGTAGCGGGGTTTAGACCACACCCGCATTCGCAGGTTTCGGGGAGGTCGGGGTCGCAGTGGTCAGCTAGGGGTGGGGTGAACAGCCTGGGGACTGTGTGTCCCCTAAGCGTTCTGTCGAGAACGCCACTGGTCGAGGTCACTCACGTTGTCACCGGTGGCGTCGCCGCTGCCCTCGGTGCTCTCGTCGTCTTCGTTGCCGTCGGGGTCCGGCGGGTCTCCGCCGCCGACCCGGCTTCCGGCGGCTGGCTCAAGCCCGAATAGCCGGGCCTCCTGCTGGGCGACGCGGCGGCAGTGTTCCGCGGATCGGGTGTCACCGGCGACAGCGCGCGGGTAGTGGGCGGCCCACAGTGCCTCCAGCCGCTCCAGGTAGACGTCGAATGCCTTGTCGCGGAGCAGGTCGCGCCGCTCTGACTTCGCCATCTCGCGGCGCACCGCCTTGTGGCAGGCGGCCAGGGTGTTGTAGCCGCAGGCCTCCTGGATGGCGCGGAAGGACTTACCGGCGATGAACAGCCGTACCGCCTTCATGTCCCGTTCCAGGCGTTCGGCGGCGCGCACTAGTCGCGGCCGTCCTCATCGGCCGGGGGGTCGATGACCATCTGGACCTCGCCGCACCGGCGGGCGGCCCGTTTCCGGTCGCCCTTCACCAACACGAGGATGTCCTGGTGGGTCCGTCCCAGCGAGCGGCCCTGCGTGAACTGCTTGGCGGCCGTGAATCGGTTGGAGCCAACCGCCTGCACGAGCACGGCGTCGTTGGCCAGCTTCATATCGGCCTCCCCGGCAGCGCGCTGCACGAGTGCCCGCATGTCCCTCAGGTCTCCGCGCTTGTCGCGGACGGACCCGACGACCAGGCAGGCGAAGGAGTCGTCGATGAGCACGCGCGCCACCTCCCCGATGGTCTCGATGAACGCCTGGTCGAATTCGGCCGTCGACATGGCGGATAGGTCCGCTGGGTCCTTGGAGTACTGCTCCAGGTCGTAGTACGGAGGGCAGCCGATCATCATGTCGAAGGAGTCAGCGGCGAAGGACTTGAGCAGCTCCCGGGAGTCGCCCTGCACCCATTCCGGCCGCGGGCCGGGGTTGTACAGGTTCGGCTCGACCGCCGCCCACTGCTCGTCGTTCTCTGCGATCTGGTCTGCCGACAGGTCTATGCCGCGGTACCGGCGGCCGATTGCGGACGACACGATGCCGCGGACGCTGCCACCGGCCCACGGGTCGATCACCGCGGCGCCGGGCGGGGAGAACCAGGTCACCAGCAGCTCCGCCAGCACGGGGTCGAACACCGAGACGTGACCGCCCTCGTACTGCTTGAGCTGGTCGCCGTATCGCTCGATGATCTCGTCGTCGGCCAGGGTCCGGCCTAGCTTGGCCTCGGCGGTGTTCTTGACCTGGTACCAGTTCTTGTAGACCGTCTGGGCTGCCTGGTAGGCCATCTGTCCGGCGACCGCGCGGCCCTCGACCGACGCGATGCCGAGGGCCTTCCACGCCCTGCCCCGGTCACGCCACTGCCCCTGCCGGGAGTCCAGCACCGACAGCGGAGGCACACCGAACCGCTCGGCCAGCGTCGCCTTGGCGCCCTCGGTGTCCCCCTCGCCCGGGTTCAACTCGGCCGCCAGCTCCTCCAAGTCGGCCGCCGAGTACCCGGTGCCGTCCAGCTCATCCAGGCCCTCAAGGAGCGCCAACAGTTCGGCAGTGTCGTAGTCACCGAGGTCGGACAAACGGTTGTCGGCCGCGACGATGGCCTTGGCCTGCTGCTCGGACACATCCAGCAACGTGGCGCTGATCGTGTCCCAGCCCAGCTTGCGGGCGGCCAGCAGGGTGTGGTTGCCCGCCAGCACCTCCATGGGCCGTCCGGTCTTAGTCCCTGCGTTGACGACAATGGGCCGGTACTGGCCGTGCCGGGACAGCGACCGGACGATGGCGTCAACCTGGCCCCGGCGCGGATTGCCGGCAAAAGTCCTCAGGTCCGTCACAGCAAACACTCGGACGACCAGGTCCTCGGGGGTCATCGCCATGTGGATTCCGTCAACTTTCGTCGGGGGGGGAGGACACAAGCCGGGCGGCATGGGCCTCGGCTAGGCGTTTGAAGTTTCGGAGCCCCCTTACCCCTCTGGTTGGCCCTGAGACGGCCGTTCGTGGGGTCGCCGGTGTCATAGGTCCTCTGTGGCACAGGGGCGTACAGGGCGTTTCAGCGTTACCACTGCTCTGAGGGCATACCGATGTCGATGTGGGCGTCGTCGGTGCCGCGTTTGAGGTTGCAGTCGCGGTGGGAGGGCCGGAGGTTGTTGACGTCCATGGCCAGCTCGGGGCGTTCCTTGACTGGTGCGGCGTGGTCGGCGTTGAAGACATCGGGGTGGTAGGGGTCGGTGATGGTGTAGTCGATGGGGCGGTGGCAGATCCAGCAGGGTGCGCCGGTGGTGCCGTCGTCGTTGGTGTGGTGGGCGCAGGCGGTGCGGAAGTCGGCGACGAGCTTGCGGTAGGCGCGGGAGCGTGGGCGTCCGTCTGCGTCCAGGCCGGGTACGGCGGCGGGGTCCACGGGTGTGGTGGGTGCTTCGTCGTGGGTCTCGTACCAGTGGCGTGCTGCCTGCTGGATGTTGTGGGGCCGCTGCTGCTGGGCGCGGGCGAGCACAACGTCCTTGCCGGGGTTGATGGTTACGACCTCTGCGCCCAGCGCCCGGTACTTGGTGAGCAGGGCCTCGCTGGGTGTGGAGTGGATGACGTACACGTCGGTGGTGGCGATCAGCAGTACCGCGGTGTCTATGGCTGCCTGCCGGGCTGCCTTCGTTACGGCCTTCACGTGCTCGGGGTGGCTGTGGGGGTCACCGCTGGGCGGGGTGAGGACGTTGGCGATGGCGTCGTAGTCGATGGTGATGTCGCCGGGCTGGGCGTTGGCCTGCACCCACGTTGACTTGCCTGCGGCGGGTGGACCGGTCACCACGTACAGCACTAGACGCCCTCAGATAGGAGTGGTGTGTGGGTGTGCGCGTGGTCGTTGAAGTTCCCTGTGACGGTGATCTGGCTGCATGTGGCGCAGTGCAGTACCGCGCCGTTAGTGCACGGGTACCAGACCCATGGGCCTGGGCAGCCGGTCAGCATCAGCGCAACCACCGGAGCAGGCGCAGCAGTGGCCGCTTCCAGCGGGGCGCCGTGAGGTACCGCACGGTGTCGTGTAGCTCAGTGATGAGCTTGTGGGCGCGGGTGATCGGGTCCTGGCCGGGTGCAGGGCAGGTGGGTGGTTGTAAGTCAGGTGTAAGTCCGTCGGTGACGTGGACCCATGAATATTTCTTGCCGCTGATGTGGTCGATGTAGACGACGCCGTTGATGACGACGCCTACGCGCTGGCCGGTCATCAGTGGAGGCCTACGGGCTTGTGGCCGCGGACGTCGGCGTCACCGGGGCAGCCAGTGCACAAGGCGTCAGGGCCGCCGAGCCATTCGGGTGCCGGGTGCTCGCACTTGCCGTCGGCGTGGGCGGGGTGGCCGCAGTACCCGCACGGGGGGCTACTGGTGTCGGCCTCGGGTCGCTCCACGGTCGCCACGAACTCGTAGAACGTGTACTCAGCCAGCGGTCGGTCGAGGCGTTCGGCGGCGAGGTAGGCGCCAGTCCTCGGGTCTGTCGGCAGGGCGTCAACCGGGACTGTCGACTCGGTGAAGTCGACGACGGTGAGGCCGTCAGCCGCCGCGGTGGTCTCGAATGACTCGCGGGAGTGCCAGCGCACCTGATCCAGGTCCATGTCGGGAAGTACCGGGATGACGGCGCGGAGCTGGCGCTGATTGCTCACCAGAACAACCGATCATCGGCGCGCGGCGCGTGATAGATACGGGCGGGCGGCCCGTACAGCAGCTCGCGCGGTACCGGTACGTCATCGAACACGTAGGTGTCCACGCGCAGGCGGGGCGAGCACGTGGAGCCAATCGAGCGGAAGTGGACACGGCCGCCGGAGCGGTGCCGGACGGACGGATCACCATTCCGTCGAGACACCCGGTCGAGTACGTCCACCCCAGGCACAAGGTGCTCATCCAGCAGACGGCGGAAGGTGTCGGTGGCCACGGTCCAATCGAACGCCTCATACAGGACGGTGCGACCGCGACGAATCTCACCGGCAACGAGGTCGAGCAGGACGTGCGTCTTGCCGTGCATGCGGTCACCGCTGACCGTGACCACAGTGACCTTCGGGCCAGCAACGGCATCCTGGTGGACCTGCTCCGCAGTGGTCACGCGTGGCGGTCCTGGATGACGGTCTGGTGGGCGTTGGCGATCGGCTCCCGCGAGACCTCACGGGCGATGGCTGCGTTGCCCCACATCAGGACTTCCTCCAGCTTGGTCAACGCGAGGGACTTCTCGCGGCCCGGCGGGAGGATGGTGTCTAGGTCGTGGGCCAGTTCCCGGCACTTGCCGCGGATGGTCTCGTGGCTGGTGACCTGCTCAGGGTCGGGTCGGTGGTAGTTGAACCGGTGGTCGATGTCTGCGTGGCTGGTGGGGGTGCTGTGGAACATGGCTGGGTCTCCTTGGAGCCATAGGTTGCAGGTCATGGTCAGACCTGCCTCGTTGATCACTGCTCGCAGCAGCGGGTCGTGGAGGGCGGGTTGGGTCAGCACAGGTAGCACTTCTTCTTGGTGTGGTCGTGCTGGCGTCGGTGGCAGCCGGGGCATGTGCCGCCGAGCTGCTGGCCGCAGTGCCCGCACACCTCGGGGGCGCGCGGTGCCGGTGCGGCAGGGGTGGGCAGTGTGAGGAGCAGGGTGTAGAAGGTCAGCGGCTGGGACGCCGGATATGCCATGCCTGCGGCGGTGGCCACGACGTCGGGGGTGAGGAGGTCGGGGTCGGTGGTGATCACCACGGGCTTGCAGCGGCGGCCCTTGCGGGACTGCCCCGGTGTGATGATCTGCCAGCCGGTCAGGTCCAGTAGGTCGGCCAGCCGCTCGCCGTCCTCGCGGCTGCGGGCGACTACGACACCGGCGCGCATCAGACGGGCGCCGGGTGGTTCTGGAACCAGCCCTCGTACTGCTGCGGCGTGAGGAACGGATACCGCTGCACCGTGGTGAGGTTGACCGTCCCACCACCGGTGGTGGGGGCGACGATGGCGAAGTTCCGCCATGACCGGTCACCGCGGTTGAACACGATGTTGGAGAAGCTGATGTCGATGTACAGCGGCTGATCCCACGCCAGGAGCGGGGTGTTGGCGATGAGCTTGACGTTGACCGTGCCATCCAGCTGCTTCAACCGGCCTTCGTCGAGGCGGGCCGTGAAGGTGTCGAGCGCGAAGTCGGTGGGGCGTGGGTTGTACTCGGCGGCGCGGAACGCCCAGCCGGACGGCACCCGGTACCGGAACAGGATGGTGCCGGTGACGGGCCGAATATCCGGCTCGTTGTCCGGGTCGGTCTGGCGGTCGGTGACACCTGCCCAGGTGTCGTAGCTGACCGTGAACGACTCTGGCAGAGCGCTCACTTGCCCTTGGCGCCCTTACCGGTGTCCGCCGCGGTGTCGTCCTCGCCGCCGGTAGCGGTGTACGCCTCGCCGGTGTGCACGGTCTCCAGCACCTCAGGGTCCTGGTTGGTGACGTCGCCTAGGTGGGCGTCCGGCGCGACGATGAAGGACTCCGGCGCCACGTCGTCGAGGCTGATGACGCCGTCCATGACGGTGCCGGTCGGGATGGCGGGGTCAGTGCGATGCCCGGACTCGATGGCGGCCAGGGTTACCGTGCCTTCCGCGGTGGTGTCGATGGTGTATTCGTCGACGTCCTGCAAGTAGATGACGCGGTCGTTGAAGCGGATCTCAAGGCGTGCGGCCATCAGGGTCTCCTAGGTTGGGGAAGAGGGACTTGAAGGGGATGGACGGGAGACCGCGTAGGCGTGAAAGCAGCTCAGTCACAATGGTTTTAGCGAGTTCGTCGAGCTTGTTGAGGCCAGTGCGGTCCAGGATTGCGCGGGTAACGGCGTCGGCGATCACGGGCAGCTTGTCGTCCAGCTCGCCGATTCGGGCGAAGACGCGGTCGAGTACTCGGTCAATGAGCTTGTCCAGCAGCCGGTCGACGAGTGTGTTTGATGGACGTTGACCGGGCAGGATCGAAGGATCGTCCATGCGTGTATCTCCCTGATTAGGAACGTGTTTGGGGTGCACCGGGCCTAGTTACCCGTTCGGCCGTGACGCGATAGCTGCCCAGCTTGTTCCACGCGAGGGCAAATGGCGGCCCGGTGCACCGGCCTTGGGGCTTCCCGCCAGCGCGGCGCAGCGCGCCCTCACCCCCAAGGAGTTGGGGCGTCCTGGGCGTCGGAGTACCACCCGCCCGACAGGCCGGGCGGCGATGTGGTGGCGTACCTGGTGACCCTGGCGCCGGGCATGCGGCGAACCTGGGGTCGCGCGCTTACCGGCAGTATCAGCGGTACCGGGTTGACGCGGCGCGGGGGCGGGAAGCGGATAAACGAAACGCCCCCGGGGTGAGGTCCGGGGGCGTTCAAGGCACAGCGGTGCCAACGACATATGTATAACACGTGATACGGGCGCAGGCCCGTACGCAGGTCAGACGGTGTGTCGGTCAGCCGGTATATGGGAATCCCCGCCACAGCCGGGCGCACTGGCGGTTGATCTCAAGCTGGGTCTGTTCGGCGGAGCGGGCCGCCCGCCAGAGCACGTCGCCGAAGAACTGGATCACGTCGGCAGGGACAGGTGTTTCCCGGTAAGTGTGGAGCAGCTGATCGAGCGACGCTGTCATGGCGTCGAGGCTGCTGACCCCGACTGACTCGGCGATGCGTTCAAGCTGACCGAACGCCTGGTAGTCGGGGTCTCTGCGGACCTCGGCCTCAAGCTGGAGCACCCGCTCCGCGGCCTCGTGCAACTCCCCTGCATTCCATGTCAGCGCCATGTCAACATGGTGCCAGACTGTGTCCGAGGCGTCTCCGGGCCGCGAGGAACGTCTCCACAACTAGGGGCCTACACGGTAGAGCTATCGCCCGTCGTCGGGGTCGGTCGGCTGCCCCGGTAGCTCCCGTAGTCGTTTGTCTAGCTCCAGTGCTTCCCGCTGGTTCCTGATGTCCTCGGCCATGATGCGCACAGCCCGTTCGCGCCTGGCGAGGTCGGCGTCCTTTTGCTCCTGCTCCAGTTGGAACTCGGCGCGGTCGTTGGCAATCGTCTTCTCCCTGAGTGCTTCCTGCGCCAGCAGCTTGGCGGTGTGCCCGTCGGTCAGATCGAACGACAACCGACTCAGCCTGTGGCCCATCCACATCGCGTAGCTGCCGAATACGGCCGACGCGCTGAAAACGGCAGGGTTGAGGCCAAGGACCAGGGTCGCTATACCACCAACAACGACGGCCGCTGCGCCAAGGAGAAACAGAGCCGTCGATAAGCCCCGGGTTAAACGTGAGTGCTGCGCTAGCTGCTTCGCAACCTCGTGGAACGCGCCCACGGAGATGGTGGCAGCCAGCCCGCCCCCAAACGTTGCCAGGAGGAGCACCTGTAGCCAGGACGGCATCCCAAGCTCGGAGTTCCCGCCCTGGCCGTCTGCCAGTAGAACCGTGACGCTCTCCAACCCGGCGTACATCAGGATCTATCGGGGCCTGTTTAGGGCTTCGTCGACCATCTGCCTGAGGTCAGGGCTGGGCGGTTCGACCGCCTCGATTCTCTCCAAGTCACGGGGCGCATAGGTGAACCAGCGCGGTGTCCTCGGGGTGGGGTTGGGCGGCACCAGCGGATTGTCAATAAGTTGTTGCTTGGTGCCGTTGGGGTCATGGACTAGCAGGCTCCCGTCCGCGAGTATTAGCCACTGCGCCCCGGTGCCGAACTGGTCGTATATCGGGTTGTCGTAGCGGTAGACCTTGATCCCGATGTAAGCCTCAGTCATGGCCACAACCTACCGGGGAAACGCCTAGCTCGGCTGTTCGGCTGCTAAATGCATTGCGAGGAGCGCGGCGGCGACGGTGGGTGCATCGTCGGCGGCAAGGGGTGTGGGTATGCCGGACAGCGCGAGCCGGTTGCCACGCGGGGTGCGGTCCAAACGGACGGCGCCGTCCGCCCACGGCTGGCCGCCCAGCGGCACCCGGACCGACTCGGACCCGTACTCGTCCAGCCCCACCTCCGGCAGCTCCACTAGCAGACAGCCAGCCGCCTGGAGAAGCGACGGGAGGACCGCCGCTATGCGGGCCGCGACCTGCTCCGGCGTATAGACCAGTGTGGTGGGGTGGGTATCGCCTAGGCGGGTTTGCGTGGTGCCAAGCAGGTTGGGTACACCCGCAATGGCCTGGCTGATCTTTGCCTCAATACGGCGTGCCATGTCCACTGTCCTATCAGCTGCCACCGACAGAGGGATCGCGCGCCGACCAGCGCGTGGTGCCGGTGCAGCGTTGATGGCGTTGATCGCTGCGGCGGCGACCTGGTCCATATCCAGCTCTATCGCGGTCATGTCGATAACCGACCGGTCGCGGTCGACATGCCCGAATCGTTCAGCCTGCCGCTCCAGCTCCACCCAGATCCCGTCCCGCACCCGGGCGACCTCGTCAGCCATCGGCGCGGCCATGTCGAGTACTGATGTAACGATCTGCATAGTCGTCATATCCTTCGCGTGGCCTGTAGGTGTAGCCACCCATCGGTGAGTCTTCTGCGCGAGGGTCGGCCACGCGAACACCCGATATGTGCATCCATGGCGCTGGGTCAGAACCCTTGGTTTGGCCCTCCTCAGGGTTGGCTACGTCCATGGGTTGTCGTACCTCCAGTTGTGCATGTCTTCGCCGGGGTGGACGTGGTCGCCCCGGCGGGTTATCTGCTGCCATTCCAACGGGATACGAAGGAGTGGGGGTCGTCCGATGAGTAGGTCCAATGCCTTCAAACGTTGTGGCACAACACGTGTCGGTGGGTAGAAGTTGATGTTGTTCGGGTCGGTCAGCACCACGTTGTAGGCGGACGGCCAGACGTCTTGTGTGTAGCCGTCGCGCAGCTCGATAGTGAGGTAGAAGCCCCTGCTAAAGCCCTTGTTGTCGAAGTCGACGTGTTGCACCACGTTGACCAAGCCGCGCTCCTCCGCAGTCCTGCTGCTACGGATATTGGGACCGAGGCGCCACCAGCAGTCGGCGGGGCCGGGCAGTCGACGCGCGATCACCGACCGCGGCGCGGGGGCGGGCAGGTTGTCGGTCACCGATGCCCCAACCCTGCGAAGCGTAGATGCAGTTGAACGGCACCGCCTTTGATACGGAACCATGCGAAAACCCCGTAGGTGGGGTGGGTGAACAACTCCACATAGCTGTCCGCCAGGTCCGGAATCGAGGTATGGAGCAGACGTACGCCAGGACGCGCACCGTACACGGCTGCGCACGGGACGACGTGCGTCAGATACTGGCCGCCGACCCGTATCCGAAGCCAGAGCATGTCTGTTTCATGGCTATAAGACGACTCACACCTGATGTCGACCGTCCGGTGGTGGCTCGGACGGAGCCGGTACACCTCGGGTGTCTCAACTGCTCGGTACTCGGCGGGCACCAACTCAGCGATAACGAGCGTGAAATATGTTGGGAGGGGGCGATCATCTAATAGGTGCGGTGGCTCGGACGACTCCGCTGGGCTGTCGATACGGAAACGACCCAGCGGGACGCTGCGATCCGCACGAATACCAAAGCCACCGAACGTCCGTGACGGCTCGCCTTCATAGTGGCTGGCGTACACGTCCCCGGGTCGGCGGTCGGTGTCGGTTACCGCGCTGGCTTTCAGCCCGGTAGCGCCGGGGCAGCCGTTGGTCGCTAATCCGTGCCACCCGTTGCCGCATTTGGGGCAGGTGTCCTGGTTGATGTTGTGGTCGTACCCCGAGGATTCCTGCTCCAGCTGCTCGTCGACGAGCGCGGCTATCGCGTCGACGACATCGGCCTCCGGGTTCCTCACCGGTGCGCTGCCTCCCAGGCGCGGAACCGCTCCCACATGGCCATCGCCGGGAGGTCGCGCGGGTAGGTGGGCTCGCCGTCGAAGATGTGCAGCGCGGTGTAGCCGGGCGCGAAGTGGGTGAGGCCGGTCTGGCTGAACACACCGCCGCCGTAGGCGTCGCCCTCGATCTCCCACTCAACGACCGGGCGGGCGTCTGGTCCCACGATGACGATGCGCTCGATGACCGTGGTGTCGGCGATGCGGTGAGCCAGTTGCACCAGACGCCACGCCAGCCACCGGTGGAGACCTATCTCCCGAATCACCACGGCCTCTCCCTGGCCAGTCCGGCTAAGTGGGCGGCCGCAGCAGCGATAGCATCGAAGGCATCGGCGGCCGTGCCGATGTCGACTTTGCCGACGGAATCCTTAAGGTGCTTAACGTTTCGGCGCATCACAGCCTTCGCCCCGGCCGCCACCGCCCGCGGGTCGTCGGCACGGAACACGTAGGCGGCCGAGGAGTCCCATCGCCCGCGGGACCAGCGTTCGTAATGATCTTCGCGCTGACGGTAGTCGGAGCGATGCACGCGCTCGAGTTCCGCACCGTTTGTATCGGCGATGACGATGTCGCGGGCCAGTACGCGGCTCACAACACCCACCTGTACTACGTCAGCGTGGTGGCGGTTGGATGTCACTACGACGACGTTGGCGCCCACCATCATCCAGCCAGGCAAGCCGTCGGCGGCATTCGTCATGGTGCGACCACGGTGATGATGGGCTTGCCGGGCATCATGTCGGCTAGCTCGGTCAACGGGTTGATGCGCTTGTGCGCGTCCCCGCCCAACGGTGTGACGGCCAGTTCGGCCCCGTGCACCTTTTCCAGGTTGGCCAGGCAGGTCATGTAGGCGTCTGCATCTGGCAGTTCGGGTACGTCGACGTCGGCCAGTTGGGGGTGTTGCGCCAGCAGTGCTGGCTTGCATTCGCCTGCGGCGCGGGGCAATTGGTGGGTGAAGAGGTTGTCGCCGGTCATGTAGTTGAGGAGTTGGTAGATATCGCCGATGTCAGCTACCAGGAACACGTCTGTGGTGACGGTCAGGATGGCGCCCAGGCCGAAGGTGCGCGGGGTGGGTGCGGTCACGGTCATCTAGTCTTCTCCGGCGGCGTTGGGGGCCTTGATGTTTGGCCAGTAGATGACGGTGCGGCGGCCCATGCTGTCGGTGTAGGTGGGCAGCGACCAAATACGGTCGACGAGATCTGCGACGTCATCGTCGGCGCCTGCCAGGACGTAGGCCAGCTCTGCGGTGACCGCGGGGGTGAGGTTGGAGTCGTCCAGGACGACGGCCAGGCATTCCTTGCCGTACATGCCTCGCCCGCTGTAGTCCGTTCGGACAGTGGGTAATTCGCCGTCGCCAGCGTAGTTGTTGAGGCTGTCCTCGAAGGAGGTCAGCTGCTCGGCGGTCAGGGTCTCGTTCATGAGATAAACTGTATAGTTAGCTATACGTTATGTCGAGCGTTAGTCGGCGCGGATAACCGCGATGATCACGGCCGTCATGCAGAGCACCGCGACGACAAGGACGACCGCGGCGGGCCAGCCGTTCAGGCTCTGGAGTGGGGTGTTGAAATCCATTGCGGCGTCTGCCTTCCTTACCTGGTGACGTGTTGGGCGGTTGGGGTGCGGCCGTCGAGAATTTTCTGGATCAGGCCCGGGCTGCACGTCACCGCTGCGGCCAGCGTGGCGTAGGTCCACTTCTCTCGTTCGGTGGTCCACAGCTCGCGAACTAGCCGGTCCCGTTCGTACCGGTGTTGTTCGCCGACGCGGGAGGCATCACGCTGCAACCGGTGATGCTCCCGCGCCTGCTGTGCCCTTGGGTCCACGCGTTCCTACAGTCCGGCCGAGAAGTCCGAGATCAACTGCGGGACAGCCGAGTCGAAACCAGACACGTCGAGCTGGCCGGGGTCGGCGGGGTCGGCGATGGTGAAGCGGGTTGCCGTCATGCCGACAACGATCAGGCGGGCGTTGATGCCCATCTTGTTGCGGTAGTCGCGGAGCGCCTGGTGCGGGTGGACGTCGCCGAACCAGGTCTCGTTGTCGGTGATGACCACGAACGTGTCGAACTCGCGCTTGGACTGCTGCGCCCACAGCATCGGGAGTGCGCAGTCTGTGGCGCCGAAGCTGAGTCCGGCGGTGTACCGGCACACGTCGTCGAGGCGACGGCGCGGTGTGATGTCCAGCGGGGTGAGTAGGTGCTGGGACCGGTAGCCGTAGCCCGAGCGCGCGGCCTGTCGGCCGTCGGTGAAGCCGACGACTTCGTGGTCCGGCTCGACGTTGGCGGTGACGAGCGCGAGCGCGGCTGCGGCCTCGCGGCATGTCAGCGGCATACCCGAGATCGCGGCGCCCATGGAGCCGGACACGTCCAGCGCCAGCAGGGTGCGCATGCCCGACGGCTCCACCGCGCCGTAGGCGTTGTAGAACGCAGCGTCCAGGGCATCCACGACCTTGCGTTCCGGCGTCCAGGTGGAGTCGCCGCGCGCCGAACGCCCGGACGCATAGGTGCGCTGTGCGATCAGGACGTTGACCGGGTGGACGCGGCCCTTTCGTAGACGGTCGGCGTCCTGGAGCTGAGCAACGACACGATCCAGATATTCACCATGCAGGACCCCATGCCGGGTCAGCCGCGGCAGTTGGCGCATCAAAGCCGTCTGCGGCAGACCATGCTCAATCAGCGCTTCCCACACAGCCGTGAAGTTGAGCGCGACGTCTGGCAACGCTTCCCAGGGAAGGCCGTTGCCACGTCGAATGATGCTCACCCATTCCTTGGGTTGGGTGGCGCGCTGGGCGTCCTCGAAGTCCTCGATGATCGCCAGGGGGTGGTCGACCGCCAGATCGACATTCGGCAGCTTGGGCCGGGAGGCGTTGCGCTCCCCTGCCTTCAACTGCTCGGCGGTGAGGGGCTGAACCTTGCCGATGTAGTCGTTCAGGCCCTTGCCGACTGCCCAGTTGAAGGCGAGGCGGCGGGCCGGGTCCGCCGTGGCGGGGCCGGACAGGCGTAGGAGGTCCCGGTGCATCCAGCCTTCGCGCTGCCGGTACTTGACCAGCTGGTAGGCGAGACGGTCGACGGGCTTGTCGAGGTACCAGCCGCCGACGGCGCGCTGCATGGCGCGGCCCCACCCGCGGAACTGCTCCATGTACTTGACGAACGTGTACAGCTGGGTGCCGGTGCGGGCGACCGTGGGCAGGGCTGCCGCGGCGGCGCGGCGGCCGTCGACGTCCTCTGCTGCTGCGGCGATAGCGAGGGCGAACAGGGCCGGGTTCTGTCGGGGCGCGCGTCCGGCCACCGATACCTCGACGATGTGCTGGACGAGGTGGACCGGGTCGGCCGCTGCTGCGCGGAACACCACCGCCGCGGTGTCCTTAGTCAGGTCGGCGGCGTTGGTGTAGTAGGTGCCGCCGTCGGTGCCGAGGGTGAGGAAGCGGTGCAGCAGCGTCTCGTCGTCGATGGTGAAGGTGTAGCCACCGGCGGAGTTCTTCACCTGCCGGGGGTCCGCCTGCTGCGACTGCGGCGTCTTACGGGTTCCGATAGTGGTGAGAACGTCCACCGTGCATCTCCTTGGTAGGGGTGCGGGCGGCGCGAACGTGTGTGGGGCTGCCGGGGTTTGTCATCCATGTGAGGGAGGGGTTAACCGACTGCGATCCTGCTCGTGCCACCCGTGAGGGGCTATTGGGCGGGTGATGTGAACGTGTGTGTGCTGACCGGGATTTCGCTTTTACACCCGCACTAGGTGCGGGCGACAGGGATTGAACCTGCATTACCAATTGAGTGATAACCGACCGAGCGTCCTGTTCACATCGGGTTGTCTGTCGTGCGCGTAGGTGGTGTGGGCGTGTGGGGTGCCGACCGGCGTATGTGGACAATTGCCTCTACCAATTGGGCTACACCCCGCGAGCGAGGTGGTGGGGCTCGAACCCACACCTGACTGTTTTGGTAACCGACCTGCGTCCTGTCCACACCGCCTGCGCGCGTGCGTCTGCTGGTGTCTTGAGGTGGTGTGAGCGTGTGGGTGTCGTCCGGGTTTTAGCGCTCTAGGCCGCTGAGCTACAACCACTTTCGTGGCTGGCGGGATTCGAACCCGCGTCTCTCTCATGAAAGGAGATAACCGAACGAAGTCCTGTTCACACCGTGCTACGTATGGAGTTGTGTTGGGTGATGGGGCGAACGTGTGTGTGCTGACCGGGTTTAAGCGCTCTACCAACTGAGCTACAGCCGGGGGTTGGCTGGCGGGACTCGAACCCGCGACCTCTCCATTAGCAAGTGGTAACCGATCTGCGTCCTGCTCGCACCATCTGGTGTTTATGTTGTGGTTTGGGGGCGACGTGAACGTGGTTGGCGCTGGACGGGTTTGGCTCCATTTCCCCGCTTGGCTCGGGGCGTTCTAACTTGAACTACGGGGCGTGGCCCCGAGATAACCGACCTGCATCCTGTTCACGTCGTCCGTTGTTTTGTTGTCTGAAAACGAAGCTATACCGCGGTATAGCGGTGCGGCAACAGGATTCCGGGGTGGCTGTATAGCCGCTCGGTAGCCGCGACCATCACTTTCCGGCGCCAGCGCCTCCGCTCGCCGAGGACCCACCGCTACCTGCGGACCCGCTACCAGCGCTGTTGCCTCCACTTTCACCCGCGCCTGGACTTGCCGGACCTGTAGGTGGATGGTGTTGGCCCTCAGGGCATTCCGGGTCCTCTGGGGGTTTGTATCCGCCGCCACCTGCTGGGGTGAAGGGTGCGGGTCGGGCACCCAGGCATGTCTTGGCGTCTGTCGCGGCGTACAGGCAACGCTCTGGGAATGCGGAGGCCGTTGTAGTTGGGAGTGCCGTGAGGGCGGCGATGGCGGTAGCAATGAAGGCAATGCGTTTTGCACTAAGGCTTTTCATGACTCGAAACGTATATAGAGCTATACACATAAGCAAGGCTGTTACGGCTTGTTCTTTCGTATAGTGAGCTATACATTCTGAGTCATGGCAAGAGTGACACTCACAGCGAAAGCGCGGATGCGCGCCAACAAGCGCCGCGTCATGTCGGCACTCCGCAACGCCGGTATGCCGCTCCTGGTCGACAACCGCGACGGCATCTGGCGCCTCTATTTCATCGGCACCGACGACACCGGTGTCGAGCTGGAGCTGATCCTGGTCCCACACGCCACCCAGGACTGGACCTGGGTATGTATCCACGCCATGCCCACCAAGTACCGGAAAGGAGGGGCACAATGACCCTCATGAGCAGTCACAGCGAAGCCGACCTCAAGCGCCTCACCTTCGGCGATGACCTGGTCGTCGACGACATCGACCTCGACAAGGACGAGTTCCTTGTCGGCGACGGCGTCCGGCTGACCAACGACGCGGCAGACAAGATGGCCGATGAGACTTTGGCCGAGGTCCGACGCCAGAACATCCGACCGTGACCGGCCCTGACGTCGCTGCACCGCGGGACATCGTTGCCGACAGCCTCGGTGGTGGATGGCCACAGGCAGATGCTGCACTGGACGCGCTCGACCGCGCCGGATATGCCGTAGTAGCCAAGGTGTGGGTCGCGCAACTCGAACTGATCGAGCACCGCGGCGGTTGGATCGGCGTCTACGTCACCCCAGAAGGCGCCGCCGCGGCCCTGGTCAAGTGGGCGCGCGGTGTTGGCGTCCCGATCGAGCACTACGACCCTGCGACCGGGTCAGAAATACTGGACGAACACCCCGAGATAGAAACGTACGGCGTCTCATATGTGGAGGTGGAGCGATGAAGTGGACCTGCGAGCGGCCCGGCCGCTGGACCGGCACCGACGGCGCCAACACCGCCACCGCCATACGCATGCGCGAAGGCATGATCGGCTGCAACGAATGGATGTGGGTCACTAAGGTCAACGGCGAGCACATCACCAATGCGGATGGGCTCCGCGAGGCGAAGCGGGCTGTGTCCGAGCGACTTAGCGGCACAAACCTACATGCCGCGCGACGAGCCGCTGCCGAGCAAGGCGCGGCAATCGGTGAACGTCAACGACTAGGGCTGGCGCCAACCCGTGCGGAGATCACCCGTGCAGAATCGTGAACTCATAGAGCAGGCCGTGAGCGAATACGGGTGGGCAACTGAGAAACCCACCATCTACGCGCCGATGTTGTACAAGTACACCAAGGCAGGCCGCCATCCGGTGCTGGTTATCTACGACATCCACGGCGATCTGGACGGCGAGATGATTGTGACGGCCGACGAAATCGTGGCTGAACTGTCCAGCAACTAAACGTCATCCGGCGGCCAGTAGATACGGGCGTCCAACCGCTGCTGCTCCTCGGGGGTTGTGGGTGCTGGCGGGTCGTTGTTCCGCATGTAGCGCTCCCACGCGGAACGGCGGCGAGTCTCGGCGTGGTGCTTCTCAGCGGCCTTCCGGGCGGCGCGTAGGTCGTTGCCGCAGTAGAGGTCCCGGGATGACGTAATAGCGTCCCAGTCGGTCGACCCTGGCGCGTATTCAGTGATCCAGCAGCGTTTGACTATCTCGGTGGTGGTGTTGGTCGGCGGGTCCCAGAGGGTGTACCCGGTTGTTCGCGGCAACAGGGTGTAGGTCCCGCCGACTTCGTCGCGGTGGTGGGCGACCCACAACCAGCGGCCCTTGTGCCAACGGTCCTCGACTCGTTTCCATGCCAGGGTGACGTCGACGAAGGCGATGCCGGTCATGCTGTTCCGCCACTTTGGGGTATCTCGATGGCCGACGCCACCATGTACTTGACCTCTGCCATGTGCCGCTCGAACCGTTCGCGCTGGGCTTTCTCGTAGGGGCGTTCTACGCGTTGGGTTGGCCAGTCGGGCTCCATGATGCGGCGTTGGGCCTCGGCTTCGGCGGCCTCCATGACGCCGGTGATCCACCTGCCGTCGTTGATCAATGGCCGGGCGTCGGCGGGCAGCGTCTCCACCGTGTCGCGGCCATTGGTGGACGGTTCGCATTTGTAGAAGCCGCCCCAGTTGTCGAGCTGCCAGAAGATCTGGCCTGACGGGGTGGCCCATAGTTCCCAGATCATGCGCTGGTGCCTCCCTGTCGGCGGACGCGTTGACGGGTCAGGTAGGACAGCACGTCGGCGACGTTGTATTCCGGTTTGCCTTCCTGCCCTGCCCGTTCGGTTATGCCGTCACCCAGTCCTTTTCGGCGCCTGTATGCCCAGTTTCGGACCTGGTGCTCGGTGAGTTGGACGATGTGGGCGAGGTGGATGACGAGGTCGGCGGCCGACAACCACGCCTCCTGGTCGACAGGGGCGACAGATGGCACCGCCCAGTAGACGCCGAGGTCTTGCCAGTACCTGTCACGTTCTATGAGGGCCTGCATTGGGTCGATGATGCGTCCGGCCGCGACGTCTTCAAGGAGCTGGCGGTAGGACAGGGCGACACGTTTCGCCTTGTCCTCGCGGCTGTCGCCGGTCCACTTCCAAACCTTCTGATCAGTCATAGTCGTGCCCTATCGCTGGGCTGCGGCACACGTGGTGTGTCCCGTCTCTGGGTTCCATGGAAGCAGGTGCCGGGTACGCGGTTTCATGCGTCGCTGCTCCGTCCGCCGAAGGTCAGCAGGATGCCAGCCATGGTGAGCCAGTCGTGCGCTGTCTCGCCGTCGTTGATGCGGTTGAGCATTTGGTCGACCAGCATCAGGCACAGGCGTCGGCGGGCCGGGTAGGTAACCCAGCGTTGGCGCGGGAACTGCGGTACCTGCGTGACGGTGTCGGCGCATACCAGCGCGGTGTCGACGGTGTACTTGGTTGGCGGGGACAGCATGTCCAGCCAGTCGGAGAAGTCTGGCATAGCTGGGATGCTGGCGGCCACGGCCTCGGCGTACCGGCGGTAGACCCGGGTCTCCATAACGTGCAGGTCCTCCACCGCGGCGCCGGTCACGTGGTCCGCCCGGCGCTGACGACCTTGTGCCGGGTGATGCTGCGGTAGTCCCACGACCCCGGCTCCAGCCCTGAATACCACGCCTGGGCGGTGCTCTCGTCACCGAACACCACTTGCAGCCGGGAGCCGCCCTGGAGGGCGGTGCCGCCGCCCTGGTACCCCAACCAGACCTCCTGCGTGGTGCCCTGGTTGGCAGCGAACCGGAGGAAGGCGGCGTAACAGGTGGCGCACCACCAGTACTTCTCACCCTTGGCGCCTGCGTGCGCGCCGCGCTCATAGTCCCGGGAACTGGTGGACTCGGACCCGCACCGGTCGCATTTGTAGATCGTGCTGACGACCGTCTGGACACCCATCAGTTGCCGCCCGACGGTGTGGTCTGCCGCTGCTCGGGTGTCTGGTGCGGTACCAGCCCGTCGTTGAGGATCGTGGTCACCTTGTCCACGACCAGCCGTCCGGCGCCTGCCTCGTCCAGCAGTGGCTCGTCGGCGACACGCTGGACCATCTCGTTAATGCCGTCGAGGCGCCAGTATGCCTCGGCTAGTAGGTGTTTGAGTTGGTCGAGTAGTTGCATGTTCTTCTCCCGTTCTTCGAGTTCGCGCATGAGGTCGATGACGCCACGCTGGAGCCAGGGGTATTCCCGTTCCCCGTATGTCCGGCCGCAGGTGGTGCAGTCGTATTGGCTGGTGCCGTCCCAGCGGCCGACGGTGTATGCGCCGCACTGCTGGCCGTCCCGTTTGACCGCGGGGCAGGGCATGGCGGAGTGGTGTCGGAGACGGGGTAGGCCGAGGGCCTGATAGACGTTGCGGGACAGCTCGATTAGTTGGAGGGCTATGTCGATGCCGTCGCGGTCTACGAGGTGGCGGGGTTGCCCGTGCTGGGGATGCCAGCCCTCGTCGCCGTCGGGTACGCGGCCCCAGACGAGCATGGGTTGGGCGGGCTGGGCTAGGAGTACGTCCAGGTTTTCGCTGACGACGGCGACGGAGCGGGCGACTACCTGGCGTTGGTGGACGGTGAAGCCCTGGCGGCCGTGGCGCTGCCTGCCGGTCAGGTTCATCGCGTGCTCCACCATTTCCGCGGCCCGGTCGGCGGTCTCGACGATGTCGCGTTGGAGTGCGTCGCGTTGGGTGTTGAGGTTGATGGCTGCGGTGGCGGTCATGGTGACACGAGCGCGGTCGACGTACACACGTTCGCCGATGCCCTCGTGGAGCCGGTCCCAGTCCCGGGGTAGTCCGTTCACGGCGTACCGGAGGCGGGTTAGGCAGCCGCCGCAGACCACACCGTCGGCAATGAGTTGGCCGGAGGGTGCGTCGTCTTCGTCGACGACGGTTGACCAGTCGTGATTGATGCATCGGTGTCCGAACGCGCAGCGGTGCGGATCACGTTGCGTCACAGGGTTACTCCTATCAGGCAGTCGAGGTGGATGTAGTCGTGGTTGGGCACAAGGACGTTTGGCACGGGTGGCCCGGTCAGGACGGGTATGCATCGTTGGTCGTCGTCGATCTGCTGGCCGCACCTGAGACAGGCTGTCGCGGGCAGCTCCTGGCCTGGTTCAAGGAACCAGATGCGGCCCTGGTGTTTGATCCAGCGGCGCCCGCACCCCGGGCACGTCCAGCCGTAGCCTTGCAACACCATGGCCACGTCCGGGGTGTACTGGCCGCAACCGCACAGGACGGGTGCGCCTGCGCTGCTCACTGCGCCTCGTCCTGTTCCCATGAATTGCGGCACGTGATGCAGGTGCGGAGGACGTACCTGCGGTGCGGGAACTCGGCGGTTAGCGGGCTGTCCCACCACGTCTCGTATTCGGGTATCTCGACCTGGTGCGCTGCCTGGGTGTCGCATTGGGTGCAGGTGTCGAAGGCATGGAATTGCAGAGCGATTCGGTATGGGTGGGTCTTGCGTGCGAACCAGTGGCCGTCGTTGTCGCGGGCTTTCGGCGGCCATACGGCGATCTCCACTATGGTGCCGGTGACGTTGAAGGGCAGGTCCAGGATGTCGCCGGGGTGCAGGGTGTCGGTCAGCCTGGCGCGGACCAAGTCGTCGTGTGCGAGGTTCAGGCGGAAGGGTATTGGCCACTTCTTACCGTTGCGGTGCAACGTAACTGGGGTGGTCGGATCGTCCAGACGAACGGTCTGATAGGTCACTGCTGCCTCCAAGTCTGTCCACACTCCGTGCACTCCCGGGTAACCGAGCCGGGGTCCTGGGTGCATGGCTGTATGTAGTGGGTGTTGATGAATCCGCAACGGGGGCAGGCGCATTGTGCGGCGAACTCAGATACGCGGTAGGTGTCGGGTCGGGTCGGTTTGGCTATCTCGGGTGCGCCTAGGACCTTGTATCCCTGGCCGAGCCAGAGGTATGCAACCTCGCTCGTGCGGTCCCACCACCACTTGCCGATGTGGTCGGTGGCGGCGTTGACCATGCTGGGCAACTCGTCGTAGGAGTCGACCTCGCCGAACATGTACAGGGGCTGGCCAGTACCGGAGCGGGCAAGTAGTGCACGCCGTAGCGGGTTCGGTTCGACTCCGACCCAGCGCTGGCCGCCGATGTTCACGTCGCCGACGATGGTGTGTGCGGCGATGCTGCCGCGGCTGGCCTGCACCGTGATGGTCCCGCCAGCCTGGATCGCGACGGAATTGTCTCCGGAGATCTGGATCTGGTTGCCACGTCGGCGCAGTCCGAGCGTCAACAGGTATGCGGTGAATCCGCCACTAGCCGCAAGGAATAGCGCCATGGCCTCAAGAAGCACGCTCACGACGCCAACCCCCGCGGCCGGTTGTTGATGCGCGCTAGCTCCATGCCCTGTCGCTCCAGTTCCTCCCGCTCTGCCGCGCGCAGGTACGCGCTCTGCAACTGGAGGACGACGTGCCGGATGGCGTCCTGCTGGGTGTCGACGCAGGCGATGGGGTGCTGCTCCCACGGCCGCCATATGCACCATTGCGGCGACGCGGCGAGCACGTCGTCAGGTCGCGCGGACCAGTCGCGACGCTGCCAGGGTGTCTGTTCACCGTCCTGTGCTTTGCGTATGCGCCAACGCTTTAGCTGCTCCGGAGTCCACTCACGGTGCATTGAAAACCTCCTCGTATTTGCGTACGTCGCGGACGATGTGTGATGGCTTGACCACCGGCGCCTGGCACGTAGAGCACATGGGTATGACGCCAGCACGAGTAGCGGCAACCATGCGGTCGCGCACCTCCCACTGGGCCGCCATCCACAGCGCCCGTGCGCAATTCGTGCACAACAGGAACACCTCGTTGCCGAACTCGTCCGCCTCCTCGCCGTCGCAGTTGTCCAGGACGTGTATCGAGACGACCGCGGTGACCGGCCGCCTGCACATGTGTTGTGGGTGCTGGCAGGTGGGGCGGCGGCCGACGAACTGGTCGTTGAGCCCGACCAGCTGGGCATCGACAAGGGCCGCGATCTGCTCGTCGGTGAGCCGACCGTCGGTCATGGCCACTGCCACCCGCCAATCGCCCTGAATGCCTCGTGCAGGTGCCAGGACGCCGACTTGAGCAGGTCCTGCGCTTCCTTGTCTCCGATGGCAACAGTGGCCCGCTTCATGTCGATCTCAGCGAGGGTGATCTGCCGGAGCATGTTGTGCCGCGCGTACTCGTGGAAGATCTCTGGCTGATGGGTCGTCGTGTGCTCACTGGCGTTCATCCGGCCGCCTTCTGGTCGTCGGTGGGTCGTGGGACGAGCTGTAGGGGTTTACGGCACGTGCAGGGCAGGACGCCGGAACCGTCGTCGGCCTCGATCCAGCCGCCGCCCTGGCAGCGGGTGCACGCCTCGCGGCGGGCCAGTGCTTCGGCTCGGTCTGCCTTCTGGCGGTCCGCGGCGTCGCTGGCGGCGGCCTCGGATGCCAGCCGGGCTGTCATGCAGTCGCGGCAGTTTGGGGGATGTGGGTCGTTGATGTGCTTGGGGCAGCGGGTGGGCGCCTCCCCAACGTAACCACCTACCCAAGGTGACCCCTTCCCCCTCCCCTTCCCCTTCCCCCTAGTGATCCCGATGCCATCGGAATGGCATTCCAATGGCACATCGGATTGCGGTGGGTTTTCGATGCCATCGGGGTCGGTTTCAGATGGCATCGAAATGCCATCGAGGTCACTGTCTGTGGGCGTTGGGTCGTCGTCCGGCCTTGGGTCTGTCGGGGTGCCGTCTGGACCCGGGCCAGATGGGTCGATCTGGTTGGCGACGTTCACCGCATCGGTACGACGGGTGCGCCGCAACTCGGCCGCCAGCACCACACGTAGGACCGGGGATTCGACGGCCTGGGCGCATTTCAGGGCGTTCGCGAATAGGTACTTGTGTTTGAGGACGCCGTCGTTGCGTATGTACGAGCGGACCAACAGTTCCTCGGTGTCCTCGTCGTAGGCCACATAGAGGTGCTCGGCGAGTTCGTTTGTAGCGCGGCGTACATCGGCGACGCTGGTGTGGTCGCAGCCCTTCGCCCACTTGCTTAGTTGCAGCGGCAGGACACCGGCATTGTTCACATTCGGCTGCGACAGCAGGAGCATATACATGCGCTGCGCCTCCACGGATCGCTGCTGAAAGTCTTTGTCCCGCCATATGATTGTCAGAATCCGACCATGGTCGCGCGGCACAGCTATGTCTCCTTCTGGTTGGCTAGTTCTAGTAGGACGTCCGCGTGGCAGGAGGCGTCGAGTCGACACCAGCAGCAGAGGTCGTGGCCGCGGAGAAGTGGCACCAGATCCTCCACGCGTTTCATGGAGCCAAGTAGCCAGTGGCGGTATAGGCGCACTGCGTAGTTACTCGCCCACTCGTGTGTCCCGGTGCCCTGAAAGAACTTTCCGGGTCCTGCGACGGTCCAGACACGTACACGGCGGGCACCCAGTAGGTCCGGCTCTGTCCCGGCGCACACGACCTTGAACGGGTTGCCCCATCGCGATGGCCGGGCAACTACTATCGCGCCTTCCGGTTTCCGCCACCCTGCGCTACGCCGCAACTGGATACGTTGGGGCATGCTCACCAGCCGAACTCCGTGGGCACGTACACCTGGGTCTGCGACCGGATGAAGCCAGTGTCTAAAGGCGGCTGGTCGGACTCCGTGACGCGTATCAGGAGGCGCCAGCCGCGGGTCTCAGCCGGGGTAGCGGTGTGGATGTTCCACCAGTCCCACGACATCCATTGCGCCAGTGGAGCGTCCAGGAAGTCGTCGTTACCCATTCGTGGTGCTGCCGCGTTCACCTTCTGAGTCAGCTCGCGGTACAGGCCGGAGTCCCCACTGTGCTCCAGGCCGACGACGTACGGGTGCCGCATGAACCGTGTGGGGCAGTCGTTCCCGATATGGACGGTGTGGAACCGGGGCCGGTAGCCCCGCGCCTCCAGGAGAGCTTGGTGCGCCAGCGATGGAGCCCCGGTGTTGGACGCGCTGGCCGACATAAGGCTGGCTTCGCCGGGATTGTCTGCGTTACGCCGCGGTACGCCGTCGGTGTGCCAGCCGGGTATCGCCGGGATGAACCCGGGCAGCAGCAGCGACACCTTCGTGTCGACGTGCACGTGTGTGTGATCGCCGACAATGGGCGCCCGCTCCAGGCACCGCCGGACAGCGGGGCCGCCGAACAGGACGGCGTTCTGGAGGCTGGCGCGTTCCAGGTTGGGGGTTGCCGGTATGCACTTGAGGTCGGCGTAGTCGAAGAAGTCGACGACCGGACCTGGTTGCACGGGGCGGGAGTTGAATGTGTACGACGCGGTCACTGGGTCACGGCCCATTCCACGGGATGGACGGTCCAGCTGAAACCTGGCAGCTCCGTGCTGCTGTCTACCTCCAGTTGCGCGTCACTGGGGGGTTGAATCACTAACCAGGTCAATCGCTTCTCGGCGGCCGAGTAGTAGCGGCGGGCCAGGCGTCCGTCTGTGTGGACGGCCACGCTGCCCTCGGCGTAGCCCAGGCGCTTGACGTTGAGGGCGCGGAGCAACCCGACCACTAGGTGTTTGGCGGTGTTGTGCTCCAGCTTCTTCGGGAAGTCGGGTACCTCCTTCTGTAGCCAAACGATCATGGCAGCCAGCTCGGTGTCGCTAACGGTCACACGGCCGTCTAGATATTCAGGTGGAGCTTCCGGCGGGGTCTGGACCGGTGCGCCAGTGTCCAATGTCGCGTTGAGGTTCACGCTGTCTCCTTGTCATGGGTTGCGTTGCCGGACATGGGCGCCCAGCTGAGCAGCCCATGGTGGTTGCTGCGGTAGTTGTCGACGGCCGCCTGTGCCCTATCTCGGCTGTAGTCCATGGATGTCCACCACTCGACGTCGTGCCAGACGTCCCGTAGCGCCTTCATCTGCTCGGACTCCCACGCGGTGAACGCCTCGTTAATGCGGGCGATGAGGGCACGGGTGTCCCGGGCGGCGCGAGTACCCGGAAAGGACGAGTCGAGGGCGTCAGCCATGTCGTTGAGGGTGGACATATGGCACATGACTTCGTCTAGGTCGTCCGAGTACAGGTAGTTGAAGCTGCCGCCGCTCACCACTGGGCTCCCAGCTGCTCTAGGTCGGACATGAAGCAGACCATCGTCATGCCGCCTTCGCCTCCGGATATTCGCGCGGAAACTGTTCGGGCCACTCGCTGGGGTCGCCGCCCTTGCGGTCGTTGAGTTTCAGAGCGCGCGCCAGGTGCTCGCCGTACTGCTTCATGTGGAACGCGACACCGGCCGCCTCACATTGGTCACGGAGCTGCTTGGCCCAGTCGAGGTGCATTGGCCGCGCACCAGGGCCGGACTCACCGCCGACGATCATCCAGTCGATACCGCGGTCGAACTCGTCACGGGCGAGCAGCCCGGTAGTCGCAGTGTCGATCAGTCCCAGCAATGGCTCGGCACTGACGAACCGCACAGCGGCCGGTGTGTCGTACAGCGCAGGGAGCCGAAGCTCTGCCCGCTTCTGGTCCTCGGCGCTCACACCCAGCCACACGTTCGGCAGCGGCCACACAATGTCATCGCCCCGCGGCCATTCCAGGCGCTCCTCACTAGCGCGCCGGTTATCGACGGCGTTGCGCACCATCGCTTCCAGGCTCAGCCCTGCCCCGGTGCCGCTGAGGTCGCGGGAGGTCATGATCGAACGCATGCGTCCATGGCGCTTGGTGAGGAGCTGGAATGTGTGTTGCGGCGCCAAGGCCATGACGGCGTACACCTGCGCAATGAACACGTCAGACACCCTGTCGTGGAACAGATCAGACATGCTGTTGACGAAAATACGGCGTTGACGTGTCCACCGGAGCGCCTGGTCTAGTGCAGTCGGGTGAACCGTGAGTCCGAAGCCTGGGCCTGACGTCCTCGGGTCTCCGTCTGCCTGGTACCGCGGAGATCCCATGGCCTTCAACCGCTTTGCCAAGGTCATGGCGTAGCAGTTGTCGCATCCGGGCGACACCTTGTTACATCCGGTTGTCGGATTCCAGGTGGCATCTGTCCATTCGATGCCTGTTTTGTCCCCCATCAGAACGGCACCTCCGCAGTCCCAGCCTCCATCAGGCGCAGCTTGTTGAGCATTTGCCAGTTCCACCGGGCGTCGGAAAGAGCGTCGTGGGCGGTATCAGGTTTCGGCACAGTGCCGCCGCTGACGCCGAGGCGGTCCATCTCCTGCTTGAGGTCCAGGGTGTACATGGGCATGAACCGCGGGTGGTGAATCATCCGGCCCCATAGCTGGCACAGGGCCACGTGGTCGTAGGCGCCGTAGTACGCCCAGAGCACTGGCAGCTCATCAACGGCGACGGCCTCGTCTCGGTCGGCGAGGTCGCCGACGATGAGCTGGCGAACCTCGTTGGCAATTACCCACTTTGGTTTGACCAGCGGGGAGCGCATGTCGATGCCGCCCCACGACCAGCCGGTATCGCCGAATCCTTGACGCTTCTTCACCTGCCCGGTGGAGTGTGTGGGCAGGTGACGTACGACGTTGTCCATCAGCCAGTCGTCCTTGCGGATACGGTCCCAATCGGCCTCGCTGTTGACGGCGTAGTACTCGCGGCCGTCTTCGCACACGATGCCGATTGAGATCAGGTCGATGGTGCGACCGTCTTCCAGGAACTCGGTGTCGTAGCAGTAAATGGTCATCACTCGCTCGTTTCTGCGGGGTTTTCGGCCCATGGCTGGTAGTGCTCGGGGCAGCGGATGCCGCCTTGGCCGCCCAAGTCGATGGCGATCATGGCGGGGGTGGTGCAGTCGGTTATCCCGCACGGTCCGAGGTCGCTGTCGGCGACGATGAAGGTGATGCCGTCCCCGGATTGGTATGTGCCGGTGCGGATGTTGACGGTGTTGGCCATCAGGTGCCCGTTTCGACTGGGTGCAGTTCGTCGCGCTTGTACCAGCGGAACGCATCGGGAACCCGCTTGGCGGCGTCGGGGTGGTCGGCATCGGCTAGCAGGTAGTACTCGCCCTCGGCCCCGACACGAGGCGCGACATGGACGCGGTAGACCTTCTTGCCCCCTCTGATTCGCACCAACCTGTTGCGGGGTATTCGCTTCATCGTGGTGTCCTTCGGGGGTGTGCAACTTCGGTGTGTTGCAGGTCGCGGTAGCACCAGGGTTGGCCGGACTCGCGGTGGTACCAGTGACCGCCGTTGTGCATGTGTTGATAGATGGCTTCGCCACACTCGTCGCAGACCGGCTCGGCATCCGGGTCTAATTCGGCGGGCTCGTCCGTCTCGAATTCGCGGGCGGTGTTGAGGTGGCCGAGCGGGCAGTGGAATGGCGACCCGCCAAGCCACAGCGGCACACCAAAATACGTGTCGCATTGGTCGCAAATAACCGCCGTCAGAACGATCTTCACCTTGATCTGTGGCATCAGTCTTCCTCCGGTCGTACTTCGACGGATGGGGTGACGTCGTGGCCAGTGCCCTTGTGGTGGCCGTCGGCCCATAGGTCGCGGTCGTCCTCGGTGCCAAACGGGAGATTCATATCGACGCACTCCTGGCAGGTGGCGAGGTAGTACACCGCGGGGCGGCCAGGGAATACCGTTGGCAGGTTGACCTTTACGGCAGTAGCGGAGGCCAGGCGCTCCCCGTCAGCGTCCAGAGGCAGGGCCATGTACCCCACTCCATCGTCGCGCAGGGTCGCCTCCACGACGTACTGCTCGCTGACGTAAGCGCGGTGACCTTGCAGCGAGATGTGGCGGACGGCAAACGCTTCCGCTTGAACCTTGCCTACGTCGGTGCCTGGGAACGCCCAAGTTTGACCGTCGCTGTCACCAGGTCCGGGCGGGCATACGGTGCACACGACGGCCCATTGCCGTTGTGTATCAATGATCTTCATCGGTCCACATCGCTGTTGTGTTCGCTGTGCACGTGCTCGATGGCCTTGTTGGGGTCCGCGGTCCGCCAGTCGGGCCAGGTGCGCTGCTCGTTCCTGGTCTGCTTCGCAAGGATCGCGTCGATGATCTGTTGCGGTTCCCACCCAGCGCGCCAGGCTCCGTCGAAGGCCAGGATGATGACGTCTACCCATTCGGAGATGTCGTCGGGGGCGTCCCGTATCTCGTTCAGCTCTTTGCCGATGTGGTCCAAGACGCCGTTGGTTCGGGCACCCGGGCCGAAGGTTGCGAGGCTGAATGCACGCTGTCGTGCCAGGTGTGCTGCGTCTATTACGCGGGTGGGTGACGTGCTCGGTCGCTGCTGTTCGTCCACCGTTGTGGGCTCACCGCAACCAGCCGCCCCGAACTCGTCCCATGGGATAAACCGGTCTACTTCGAATACCTCGCCCCGGTGGACGCGCATACGGTCTATGGCGTTGTCGACGTTGGTTTCGTCCGCGCGGTCCTTGCACCAGAACCCCCAGAGGCGTACCCGCCGCCCTGTCACGATGAGCGTCCAGCACGGGAGCTTGCGCTGATCGCGGCGCGCGAGGAACTGATTTGAGTGCGTCGCGGCCGGTACCAACTCCACGCGGTGTCGCCATGTGCCGGGCCGGAAGGCCAGCGGCCGGTCACCCCAGAACAGGCGCCACGGCTCCGGGGCGGACCGGACGGACCGACCCTCCTCAGTGACCTCCACGTACTGCCCCCACAACATCAGGGAGACGAACCACCAGGGGTGGTCGTGCAGGGCGCGGTCATCGTCGTCACGCAGGAACTTGTGGAGGTAGATGTTGAGCCACCGGTTGCGAGGGATTACGTACCAGCGCAATAGGTACGGCGCCTCGCCTTCGGCGCCGATTGGTTGGTGCGGTTCCAGGCGCAACCACTTGCGGAGCCAGTGGTGGTTGTTGGGGCCGGTGGCGGTCATCGCTTCTCCCCCGCCCCAACAACCCGTAGGTGTGTTGAAACCTGCGGTGTGACACCGTCCCAGCGGCACCATTGGCGCGCGCACGGCTGGCATACCCATAGCGGGTTACGTCCGTCGCTCTTGACGCGGTACACGCCCTGGCAGGTAGCGCACCGCACCGCGGCCCCGAGGTATTCGGCGCTGGGCTGGACGACTTCTGTGTCCTGGGTGACGGTGGCCCGCATGCCGGTGATCGCGTCGGCCAGTGCTTCGGTATCAACGCTCTGGACGTATGTCTCGACTCGGTTGGCTACTCCACGGAGGAGTCGGTTGGCGAGACCAGACGCTGCCTTCACCACACGTTCAATATCGTTGGTGGTCAATGCTTCTTCCCCTTGTGTCGGCGCTGGCGCCGGTTGCCGTCCGGGTGTGCCAACGGGATCTCGTCGCGCTGGTGGGCGCGTTGTGGTTGTGGGCGTGGGATAGACCGGAAGGTGACCTTTGTCTGGTCGGCCTCGGGGTCGTAGATCGCGGCCACGGGTGTGTAGAGGGCGCCGAACATGTCCGGTCCCCATCGCTGGTTGACACTCATGACGTGGTCGGCGATGTCGCCCCGGTAGTTGAGGGTGTTTCGTTTGGCGGTGGGGAACATGTCGGCCTGGGTGAGGGTGGCCATCAGGGCTCCTTGGCTGGGTCTAGGGCTTCAACGACCGGGTGGATGACCTGAGACGGGTCGAGGGTGATCGCGATTTCTGCTGTTATGGGCGAGAATTCAGCCGCGTCCACTGTCACCCCGACCTTGACGGTGATCTGGTCGCGCGCCAGCTTCGCCGGACGGTTGGCCCGGTATCCGGCGATGCGCAGGCCGTTGACGACCTTGAGTCCGTCGTCACCCATGCGCCAGCCGCGGGACGCCTCCAAGATCAGGTAGCCGGTGGCGGTGTGTGTGGTCACCCGGCCGCCGCCTTCTCCTTGGCGGCCTGCTCCGCGGCCTTGATGTTGACCGCGTTCTCGATGATTGGGTCCATGTACGTGTACGCGTCCCCGGGCAACACGCTTACCTTCACCGTTTCGCCACGCACCTTCTGGACTGCATTCGCCCAGCGCCGCAACTTGGCGGTGTCGGCCAGCTGCTCCAACGAGGGGCAGGTGTTGTCGAGCCAGCTGTGCTGGTCGCGGAGGAACTTGCCGCACACGTCCTTCGCCCGCGGTATCTGATGCAGGAAGATCCGGTTGCCGGTCATGTGCGACAACAGGTCCTGCACCTGCACCACGGTGCAGATGGCGCCTTCGGGGAGTCCGTTGGTGACGGCTAACACCGCCACCAACGGGAACTCCTTCCTCCTGCTCACAGCTCGCGGATCGTGTCGGGCGCGGGACCGAACACGGACTTGATGACGGCCAGCTTCGCCACCTCGGCGTCGAACGCTGCGTCCTTGACGTCCCCGGCGCGGTCGAGCTTGTAGCCGAGAAGCAAGCCGTCCTGGCCGATGCGGAACCGCAGGCGCGCGGTGAGGTCGTACACGTCGCCGCGCTCGTAGACCGGGATGCGGAGGGTGAAGTGCTCGGGCACCTCGATATGTCCGCCCTTGCCGCCAGCGGTCGCGGTGGCCTCCTCCTTGTACTGGAACTGCACCTCGCCGGACTGGGTGCGGTGGCCGGACTGGAACTCGACCTTGCGCTTCGTCTGGAAGTTCTGCACGACCTCCATCAGGTCCGCCGCCGGTGGCGACGTGATGGAGGCTAGGCCGTCCTCGATGTGCTCGGCGAACGCAATCTGGTTGAGCAGCTTGCCGTCGGCTGCCGCCCAGTGGTTCCACTCGCGGGACAGCTGGAGCGCCACCACGATGCGGTGGTCACGCCAGCCCTTGTCGTTCAGTACCGCGGTGATGCGGCTGGGGCCGCGGTCGGCGTACGCGACGGCGTCGAGTTGCAGAGTGCCGTCGCTCAGCTTGTTGAAGCTGTCGACGTCCAGGACGGTGGTGGTGCCGCGGTCGCGGCGTGGGTTCGGCAGATACCGCTCCAGCGAGTCGAAATCGCGGTGTTCGTCGGAGTTGGTGACGTACGACAGGATGTGCTCGGTGTCGGGCACTACCTGCTCGGTGCGGTGCCGCTCCGCCGCGTTGGTGAGTTCGGCGACAGCGTCTGCCTCGGTGCGGATTTCGTCGGTCATGGGTCAGGCTTCCTTTCGGATGTTCGTGGTGCTCTCGGCGACCGATTTCATGGACTCGAACTGGAGTTGCGCTGGGTCGGTGCGGGTGACGTTGCCCTCGCGGTCGACGAACCACAGGGACACCTGGCGGTCGGCCTGCGGCGCCTTGACATTCACGTCGTCCTTGATGACCAACATGGAGGTGTTGGCCTGCTCAGAAACGCTGAGCTTCAACGTGAGTGACCCGGCCTTGCCGGTCGCTCGGACGGCGGCAACAACTTCCCTGAGCCCTTCGGACAGCTCGTCGTGTACGCGGCCCTTCTGTAGTTCCCGCAGGAAGTCAGCGAACGGGCGTACCCGGTCCTCGTCCTCGGGGGCTGGAGTGGTCATATGGGCGGTGTTCCTTTCGTGGGGTGTTACTTGGTGGGTGCGGGGATGGTGGCGAGGGCGCCGGTGCCGGGCCAGCAGCCCCACGGCGACATGCCCTTGTCCAGTGCCTTTGTGATGCAGTTCTGCACAATCACGTTGGGGTCGTTGGACACTGACGAGGAGAGGATGCGGTTGGCTTCGGCCTGCTCGGTGGCCGTCTTCTTCGCCTGCTCGGCCTTCGCAGTGTTCGCACGCTCCGCGTTCAGCTCGTTGATACGGGCCTCGGTGCCGTCGTCGTAATCGATGGTGGGGACGGCGACGTCCAGGATGTCGACCTGGTCACCTACCAGGGCGCGCAGCTTCTCGGACGCATCCTTGGCGAACGCCTCCAGCGGTAGTCCGTTGGCCCACTTGGTTGCCAGCGGGTCGAGCTTCGAGAACACGTCGTTGAGAGAGACCTGGAGGTTGCGGGTGATCAGGTTTGTGCGGACGTTGTCGAACGACCGGTACTGCACGTACAGCTCGTCGGCGGCGTCCTGTTTGATCTGCCAGCGCACAGATACGTCAGCGTCCGCGGTGGACGAGTTGCCCAGACGGACCTTGATGCGGCCGGTGCCCTCGTATTTGTCGATCTGGACTGCTGCGTCCATCTCATCGACCGTCGCCCACGGCTTCTTCCAGTGCAGACCGTTGGACAGGGTGTCGCCGGACGGCTTGCCGAATACCGTCTCGATACCGACCTTGCGGGTACCAACGACGGTGAAAGAGCCGATCACGAGGACGAAGACGGCGATAGCCAAGGCGATACCGCCAATGAACAGTGTCACTACGGGGCCATCAGCACGCCGGTTGAATCGGCGGCCGACAAGCCCGCCTAGTAGCAGCAGTATCGCAATACTGCCGAAGATCAGGAATGTTACGAATTCCCAGGACATTTGGTTAGTTCTCCTTGTTGTTGAGTGCGGAGATGATGTCTGCCGCTTCTGACTCGGACAGGTCATTGATGTCCGAGATTTCCCTGCCGATGACCGACCAGAGGTAGGTGTACGTTTCGACAGCGGATTCCTTGAGGCGGAACGAGTACTTGGCATTGGCGAGAAGGCCGCGGACAGTACCGATGTCCTTCTTCGTTGCCAGGTAATCGCCGCGGCTGTTGACCTCTGCTGGGTCACCCTCGCCGGGTGTTCCGCTGCCGGACGGCGGGATGGGGTCACCGCCGTCCGGCGCGGGGACCTCCTCGGCCGCGGGTTCTGTAGCACCCGCACCCTGTTCCGAGTGCGTCACAGTTTGTGCCAGATCGCCGGTGGTCGTTGCCGCGGGGTCCGTCTTGGGAGTGGCCTTTGTTTCCGTTGCACGGGCGGTGATTTCGTCCTGGGTGGACTGTGACGCGGGCGGGAATATCTCGCGCTTGTCCATGCCGTCGCGGGTGATGGAGGTGTATGTGATCCCCATCTGGGCGATGTCTCCGGCGTCCCAGGCGCCGCGCTTCTTCCCGATCCTGGCCTCCATCTGGGCCTCGGTGACGCCGAGTTCCTGACGGAACTTGCCGACCATGGTTTCGATGCGGTCCTTGAGGGGGACGCCTTCGCCCTTCACCAACGTGTTGCGGCACAGGTCCTGCGCCATCTCGGTGAACCACTTCGGCAGCACCGACGAAATGCACTCGCGTACAGCGCGAGCACCGGCGTTGTTGTTGTTGTTCGTGATGTCGCCGAGGTCGTTTAGCTCCTCGCGGCGCCCCTGCTTCATGCGGGCGTGCGGCACAATGAACGTGCGCGTGGAGCGCGTGTTGGTCTGGACGTCCCAGGCGAACGCCTGGATCTCGGACTCAGCTTTGAGGTCGTCGCGGTGCAGCTCGTTGACGCCGTATTGCACGTTGCCCCACAGCCGGGCCAGCTCACGCATCAGGTGCACGGAGGGGCCGGTGCCGCGGCTGGGCACCTGGTAGAACGCCTGTACCGCCATGGCCATGCGGCTGCACGCGTCCCGCATTTCCGCCTCTGCGCGCTGGAGGTCACGGGGAATCTGTTGCGCCACAATGACTGCTGACTGAACCTCGGCGACCGCGCGGGACTGTTCCACCGATGTGGCTTGGCTGATCGCAGTGCGGGGTGCGGCGGCGACGGGCTGGTACTGCGTGACGGTCATTAGTCAAGGTCTCCTTCTTGCTGGTAGATGGCGTAGCTGGGCAGGGATATGGAATTGATGTCCTGGCCGTAGTCCGGCCAGTGGTCGTTGGCGACGCATTGCGCGTAGAGGTCGATGGCCTTGCGGTTGCGTCGTCGGCCGAGATCTATTGCGGCTGGGTCTAGTTCGTTGACCGACACGAGGTAGGGCGGGCTCTTCGACTGGACGATGAACACGAAAGCGGCATCGTCAGCTATCTCGCATGCCGCTAGCCCGTCGAGGTACCAGGGCGCCTGCATGTGGTACCCGTATTCGGCTGCTGCCTTGGCGAAGTGACCCGGGTGCGCCGATGTCGAGGTCTTGTAGTCGACAACCACCAGGCGGTGGCGGCCCGGATTGGGTAGCCAGTCGGGCCGGAAACGCAGTCGCACGCCAGTTTCAGGGTCGTGCCAGTACCCGGACAGCTCAGGTGTTCCGTCTGCCAGCAAGATGCGGGCAATGGGGTGCTCGCGAACCTTCGCGGCCATGGCCTTTGCCTCTGCGACATCGTCGATGTGCATCGGTATCTGGCCGTTAGCGCGGGCCTCCTTCGCCGCCTCCTTCCACATGGTGGTTGACGTCGGCGAGTCGGACACCTTGCCGTCTTTCGTCAACCCGTGTTCCTTCGGGTCTAGCGCGACGATCTCCCCGCCCTCGCCGAGGACGTATAGGTGGGCGGCGTGGCCGAAGTCGTACTCCTTCTTAGGTTTCCGCGGCTGGTCCTGGTAGTGGCGGAATATCGCCGGGCATGCCGGTGCCAGAAGCGCGCGGGCACCGGAGGAGGACAGGCTGCCGCGGTCTGCGTGGTACGCCTCGTCGGGGATACCGGCATACATGCCGTCCACGGCGGGGATCAGCTTGGTGACGGCGGCGGTCATGCGTTGCGACCTTTCGGTAGGTAGTTGTCGTGCAGGTAGATGTCGTGCAGAGGCAGCGCGATGGGGGTGTCGTAGACGTCCTGGCCGTGGGTGAGGGTGAGTCCCACTGCTTCGGCGTCCGCCGGGTTGGTGGTGACCCAGTGGTGGCAGTCGCGGCACAGGTGGACGATGTTGGCCGGATGCCATCGGCCGCCCTGTGATCGGTTGCGGCGGTGGTGCATATCGGTGCCGTGTTCCTTGCCGCACCACTCGCACCAGCCCATTGACCGGCCGCCGACGTGGTCCCGGGTTAGGGCCTCTGTCCAGTCGGTGATGTACGGCTCTGACCAGATGTCGTCGGCGGTCACGCCGCACTCCGCCGTTCCCAAAGGTGTTTGACGCGTCGGGTCCACGGCTCGCACAGGTCGAACTTCTCGTGGGACATGGGGCAACGCGCAATGCCGTGAGGGTCGCGGTGGAGCAGCACATTGCCGTTCCGTGTGCTGTACACGGTTGCTCCGCAGACTGGGCACCTGCGGCGCCGTGTACTCATTCGTCGCCACCAGGCGCCTCACGAAGCACTTTGTCTCGCACCCACTTACGTGCCGCCGCGCGGGCTGCGGCGGTAGTTGGGAACGGCCCGGGGTGGAAGTGCACGTTGCCCTTGTTGGAGAACCAGCGCCAGCTCCAACCACTACCGTCGGTGCGTTCCTGGGTAGTAATGGCGCCGGGTAGCGGCTGGGACTTCTTACGTGCTGTGCTCACGCTGCCACCACTCCCTTCTTGCGTAGCCGCTTGAGCCGTGCCTCGACGGATTCTGTTGTGACGCCCATGCGTTCGGCGATCTGGTCGTTGGTCAGACCGAGATCCGCGTAGTCGCGGTAAAGATCGATCCACACCACGGCGCCGTCCCGCGTATGAGGAGTTGCATCCGGGTCATCTATCTCCTCGTCGCACCAAGCGACCGGCGGTGCCCACCCATTGCGCACCGCCACACGACGTGCGACGTCGGACGGGCCAGGCAGCTCCTGTAGCTCGCGGTACAGTGCGTCGACCTCGCGGGCGCGGCTGACCGTGACCCGCTTGGTGAACCCCGTCGCTACTTTGGACAGGCCGCCCACGTCGATGCCCAGGCGTATCGACAGGTGCTGTTGCGACCACCCAATGGCTGCCAGTGCGAGGACTCGGCGGCGCGTTCCTGTCGCGTCGATCCGTGCCCCTGCTGCCATCTGCGGCCCAAATGGGCATACGGGTATCGGGATGGCGAGCACCGCGGCGCGGGTGGTTCGTTTCACCAGACGTTGGTCTTCCTGAGTCAGGAAGTCGATGGCCCGATGGGTCACCCCGGCAAGCTCTGCGATGCGGGATATACCGACACCGGCCGCCATGAGGGCGAGAATGCGGGTCCGGGTGTCATCCGCCGGTACGTGCAGTGGGCTCCAACGACCGTTGGAGACAGCGAGTCGCCGGTACTTGGCGTAGTGGGTGGGGCACAGTCCGCGGGCCTGTACCAACTCGGTGCAGTTCGGGCGGGTGCATTCCTTCCTCATGACGCACGGTTCCTGCGACGCGCTTTGCGGGCCGCGCGGTTCCGGCGTCGCCGACGCTGGACCTCCTCCGCAGGCACTGTTCCGGCGTAGGTGTTGGACTGCCGTTGCAGCCCCAGGAAGGTGGCGTATGCGAGGGTGTTGGTCTTGGCGGCTGCCTGCACCCGTAGCCGCTCCATGGGAGACAGCTCGCTCTTTGCGGTCTCGATGTTCTTGCGCTCCAGCTCGTGGTGTCGTGCGACGGGGTCGTTCATTGGTCCTTCCCGGGGTAGAGGCGGCGGAAGCACTCGACGGTCGCGCGGGCGTCTCCCAGCGCGGTGTGCTCGGCCTCGTTGGTGACGCCGAGTAGTTGGCACACCCCGGCGAGGCCGGGTATGTCGTCGGGTGCGATGTTGAGAGTGCCTGCGGCGTAGGCGCATACGTCTGCGAGACGGTGATGCCATGGCGCCTCCACACGAGTGCTGCCACCGGGTAGCCGCGGCTCCTGCTGGAGCAGCCACTCGTAACCGATCAGCAGCATGTCGGCGTCAAACCGGGGGTTTGCGCCTGCCAGGGTCTGCCCTTGTAGCAGCTCGAAAACGTCTTGGTAGCAGCGGATTGACGTGTCGCGGTCAAGCTGGTCCTTGTACAGGCCCTGCTCGTAGTACATGTTGATCCGCATGGCTTCCCGGTCTGCCTTGCCCAGCTCATCTCCGGTAATGAAGGGCACGAAGCGGATTTCGCGGCCGGTCTTGAGGTTCACGGCCGCTACCTCGACTGGAAGGTGGACATTCCGGTCCAGTCCGGTTGTTTCCAGGTCGACGACCCACACGTCGCGGCTCACGCAGTCCTCCAGCGGGATGCCTTGGTATATAGGTCGATGAGTGGCTGATGCCATGGGCAGTAGGCGGATACGGAGAGGGCGATGACCCGTCCGGCGGCCTGGTCGGTGAACCCCCGTTGGTTGAGCGCGAGCCCGATGCTGTTGATGCCGTGGAAGGTTGGGTCGGCGCCTACAACGACGCAGACTGCGCCGCCGATGTCATTGGCGACGTCGTTGACCCTGTCGGCCGACGCAGGCGCGGCGGTCGCTAGCGCCAGCCCGGCAGCCATGGCGACGGTAGGAAGTAGGCGCATCATGCTGCGGCCTCCACCAGCGCCGCGAGATTACGCACGCGGGGAACGCGGTCCTTGTAGATGTCTGGATACTCTTCGGCCCGACGCAGATAGCTATCGAGCGCGCCTCGGAATCCCTCGCGCTCTTCGGCGGTGAGTACCGACCACTCGTCCGGCAGGGCCACGGCGGCGTCGCCATAGATCGCGCTGCTTCCGAGGTTGCCCCCGGGGTCTGTGATCACAGTCAAACTGGCCCGGCGGTCGTAGAAGGCGGCCTTGTAGAAGACGTTGACGCGTTCTACGCCGCGGTCGTCGACGATGGTTGAGTGCATGGCGTGTTCGCTGCCCTTGCGTGACCACCCCTCCGGGAGGGTGGCGTGGACGAACAGCGAGTCACTCTCGACACTTTCGCCGCGTTGGAATCCCCACTGTTCCAGAACATCCCAACCATTGATGTCGAGCAATTCGTCGCCCTCGCCTGACCACACCCGCCCGGCGTCGGCAGGGAGGAGGTCGGACTTGAGGAGCTGCTGTTGCCCGGACCGCTCCATACCCTCGATGTAATTGGAGGTGTTGCCGTCCAAGCAGCCAGCTAGGTGCTCGATGGGGTGGCGTTTCGAGGTGTTCTCAATCATGCTGCTGCACCCCAGATTTCGGCCGGGTCGCCGTGCTTGGCGGCTAGCTCGTCCCAGATTGGGTTAGGACTTAGGGGCGTCGGCGGCGGTGTCGGTTGGACACCGAATAGTGCGCGGCGCCACCACTTGGTTTCGCGTACGGGCATGGTCGTCTCCTTGTGCTGGGTAGGTGGCTGTTCAGGTGAGTGCTAGTTGTTGACTGCCGCCGAGGCGGTAGTGCATTTCCGCGACCCCGTCGGGCGTTAGGTAAATCTGTTTGGGGCGTTCTTTGGTTTGTCCTGTGGGCGTTTGGTATCCGCCTCCGTCATGGAGTGCGAGGTACCCGAGGGTCACGGACTCGGCGTAGGCGATCCAGCGGTGGTCACGGCCGCGGAATATCCATTCCTCGCGGGCCATGGCGTCGAATAGTTGGTCGCGGCCGACGGCGATTGCAGGGTCGAGAGATAGGAGGCGCGCAGCCTCGGCGACTGTTTGGTCACCCGTGATGTCCGTGAGATGCATTGGCAGCTCTGGCCGTTGATGGATGCGCGCCATGCCATCACCGGGCCGCCATGACGTTGACCGTGAGGACGGCGCCGAGAAATGCGCCGAACAGCAGCATCCAGAACAGCGGGACCACAACCTCGCGGATCATCTACTTCGCCTCCAAGGTCCGCAGGGCGTCAATCAGCCGCGCTACGAGCGTGAGTACCCGGCGTGCCGACTGGAGGTCTGCGGTGTTGATATCGCCCCAGTCGACGCCGAGATCTCGCCTGGCAGTGGCGGTTAGGTCCACCTTGATATGCGCCGGGAGCATGTGTGTGGGGTGCACGATGCGTGCGACAACATCCATGGTGGGCCGGGGCCGGACGCTCGACTCTGTGCCATCGGTCGCCCAGTTGCCGCCTCCTCCGCACAACGGAACGGCGGTCATCGGAGTACTTCCTGTGTTGGTGCGCCGACGAGCTGCGGGAAGTTGGTCTTGTTCCAGCCTCCCTTGGGCTGCTGCAACCGGGCCACGTGGTGGTCGGATAGCCAGTGGTTGAAGGCGGCGACGAAATAGCCGATGGCCTCGGCGTCGGGCATATTGAAACCCTCGCCACGGATGCGGTCGAACCTGTTGCGCAGTGCAAGGATTGGCGAGCCGATTTCGAGGCCGACGCCGTCGAGGGTGCGTTGGAAGAATTCGGATGTGACCTCCACGCCGTGGATGCGGCCGATGCCCGCGTAGACGGCCATGATGAGTCCGCGGCGCGCCTTGATGCGCGTGTAGTGGGTGCCGCGCCTAATCAACTCAAAGGTGTCGGGGTTGGCGAGGGTCCACTCGACAATCTCAGAGCTAGTGACCGAGCCTGTGGCGCGGTCGGTGTAAAACCAGCCGCGCTCCCAGATGATCAGCGTCTTGACGGCTGATGCGTCGGACTTGGAGGCGGTGATGCCGGACAGGTTGAGTTGGTCGCTGGGTGACCGTTTGGTGCCCTGGTCCATGGTGATCTGGGTTTCGGGCGGCAGGTTGCGGACTACGACCGAGTCGACGGACACACCGCACAAGGAGATGGCGTGGAGGCGGTGCTGACCGTCCAGCAGGGCGCCCTCGGTATCGAATTTGATTGCCTCGCCGTTCATCTGCCAACGGCCTGCCTCCATGTCGGCGGCCAGCTGGATGACCTTGCGCTCGTTGAGGGGGCGGTTGTGGGTGTTGAACTTGAGGTACGCGTCGGCGGTTGGGCCGTCGATGGTTTCGATGTCCGTCGTGATGGCCGGTGGCCGGTGCAGCGGTATAGCATTCGACATGAAGCAACTCCTTGTTGTGGTTACGAGGGGAACTTCTCGATGACGCGTTGCAGCGCGTCTCGTGCGCGGACCAGGTCGCTCTTGCGTAGGGCGAGTTGGTCCGCGTTCTTGTCGAAGCGGTCGTCGGCCGCCAGTGCCTCTACCCGCTTCACCGCCTTCGTGACTGCCGTGGTGGCGTCGTCGAAGGAGTCTGTGATCGGTTTCCGGCGCGCTGGGGCTGGCGCTGGCTCGGGTTCCGGTTCTGCCGCGACGGGTTCTGTCAGGTCGTCGCAGTAGCGGTGGATGTCGTCGAACTCGTCGAAGCGTTCGTGGTCTTCCTGGGTGGCGTTGTCGTACAGCTCGATGCGGGCGCCGCAGGGGCATACGGCGAACGAGGTGAGGGTCGGCTGTACGCCGTCGGTCACGGGTGCGTTGTGCACGACTGAGTACCCGTCGCCGGAGATAAGTAGCGACGGGGTCAGTGGTGGCCCGGAGGCCGTCCCGCCGTGTGGCAAGTGGGCGGACTCCGGGTGGTCTTCGGTTGTGGGGAGGTCTGGCACGACGGCCAGGTGAGGGCGGACAGGCTGGGTGGACGCGTACGTCTTGCCGTCGGTGCCCATGACAGCCGCAGGTGCGGCAGATGCCGCGCCTGACAGGTCGCGGCGGACGGTGCGGTCATCGACTCCTATTGCGGAGCCGATTGCGCGTGTTGATAGGCCGAGGTCGCGCAGGGACTGCACTACCTCGCCGCGGGTCTCGCGGGGCAGCTTGAACCAGGTGGACCCGAACTCGCGTTCGCAGTAGACGTCCCAGGTCGGGTATCCGAGAACTGCCCAGGCGCGGTCGGTGTAGGCCTTGGCGATGAGGTCCCAGGCCCGGTCAATTGTGGTGCGGATGCGCTCGGTGAGGTCACGAGCGGCCGAGGGGGACATGGCGGTGGCTGCGATGGTGCTCATGACGCGGCCTGTGCGTAGTCGTTGAGGTCGCGGGTGGCCTGGCGGGCCTGGGCGTAGAGGCGGACGGCCTGGTGGTCGAGCAGGTAGGTCTTGCCGACGAGTCGGGCGGGGATACGGCCGGAAACGGCGAGCGCCTGGAGAGTCCGTTTGGAGACGTTGTATGTAGTCGCGGCCTTGGTGACGGTGATCTCGTCTGGCTGCTCGGGTATCTCGGCGGTGGGTGCGGCCATACGCCCATCTTGCGCATATTCGCATAGTGCGCGCAAGCGCCTGCATTGAAGTTTTCGCAGTTAGGGAACTTATTGGCCTTTAGCAGCAATCAGCCGGTGTTTGCGGATTGGGCTATTTCGTACCACCTTGCGAGTGTGCGCGTACGCGCATAGCATGCGCATATGACCGTTGCATACGAAACCGGGACTATCCCCCCAATGCGTCTGCGATACCGCCTACAGATCGCACGGGAAGAAGCCCAACTAGATCAAAGGCAACTGGCCGACATGATGGGCGTCGGCCGGTCGGTAATTGGCAATTGCGAAAAGGGTCGGACCGTCCCTAAAAAGATCGTCCTCAACGCCTGGGCATTGGCCTGTGGAGTGCCAGTAAGTTGGCTAGCCGAGGGCGAAGGTGAGCAGCCGCCGGAGGGCGACGGGCCGTCTGTGGTGCGCCCGAAGGGATTCGAACCCCTAACCTTCTGATCCGTAGTCAGATGCTCTATCCGTTGAGCTACGGGCGCTTACTATTCAATTGTTGCAGGTCAACAGGTTTGGCCTGCAGACCGACGCGGAGGCGAGAGGATTTGAACCTCCGGTCCCCCGTAAAGGGGACAACTCATTAGCAGTGAGTCCCATTCGGCCGCTCTGGCACGCCTCCTGAACTTCCTGAGCGGGACTCCGGACCCATAAAAATGGATCCCGAACCGCCGAGGGCACAGAGTACAGGGCCGCGCGCCCCAAAGGCAAAGCCGTTGGTCGTCATCGGGCCCCACGTGCCCCGATAGTCTGGTCACGTGCCCGCACGACTTCGCCCCGAACTGACCGAACTACCGGCCTACACACCGGGCCGAAACGTCCCCGGCGCCATCAAGCTCGCCAGTAATGAGACCGTGCAGGAGCCGCTGCCGAGCGTGCGGGCCGCCCTCGCCGAGGCGGGGTCGCTGATCAATCGGTACCCCGATAATGGCTACGCCGAGCTGCGCTCGCACCTGGCCAAGCACGTCGACATGCCGCCCGAGCACATCGCGGTGGGGTGCGGGTCGGTGAGCCTATGCCAGCAGCTGGTCCAGATCACCGCAACGGTGGGCGACGAGGTGCTGTTCGGCTGGCGGTCCTTTGAGACCTATCCGTTGGTGGTGCGGGTCGCGGGGGCGACTCCGGTGCAGGTACCGCTGGTCGACCACACCTATGACCTCGCCGCCATGGCGGCCGCCGTAACCGACGTCACCCGGCTGATCTTCGTCTGCAACCCCAACAACCCGACCGGCACCGTGGTGCGGCCCGCCGAACTGCGGCGGTTCGTCGAGTCGGTGCCGCCGCATATCCTGATCGCGATCGACGAGGCCTACGTCGAGTACGTACGCGAGGACTTCACCGACAGCCTCGCACTGGTGCGTGAGCACCCCAATGTCGTTGTCTTACGCACCTTCTCAAAGGCATACGGCCTGGCGGGGCTGCGAGTCGGCTACGCGGTCGGCGATCCCGATGTGATCACCACACTGGGCAAGGTGTACGTACCGTTCAGCGCGTCGAGCCTGGCGCAAGCTGCCGCGGTGGCTTCCCTCGGCGCCGCCGAAGAGCTGCTCGCGCGCACCAATGACGTTGTCACCGAACGCGCCCGGGTGACCAGTGCGCTGCGGGAAGCCGGCTATCAGGTGCCGCCGTCGCAGGCGAACTTCGTGTGGTTGCCGCTGGGCGAGCGCTCCACCGAATTCGCGCAAGCCTCCGCCGAGGCCCGAATCATTGTGCGCCCCTTTGGAACCGATGGCGTCCGGGTGACCATCGGAGCACCGATGGAAAACGACGCGTTCCTGAAGTTCTCGCGCGCCTGGCGCTAGCTCACCCGCGACAGTTCCGCGGCCGGGGCCCATTCGACCGTCAATTCCACGACGTCATGTGCACCGGGATGTACCAGCGCCAAGGGGGTCAACGGCCCGTCAGCCACCCCGGTGAGCACCCGAGCCGTCGCGGCCAGATCGACCACCGAGACCGTCACCGTCGCAACGCACTCCGCGGGGCGTACATAGAAGCGGGTGCCCGGATCCACCGGACCGGAGAGCTCAGCCCCGGAAATGTCCATCGCCTTGGCGCCCTCGGAGAGCGAAAGCACCACGGGACGCTGCGAGTCCACCACGAACGGCCCCATCAGGCCCGCGGCCATCACCGCCTGCGAGTCATCGATGGTGGGCGCGTGTTCCGCCTGACCGGCGGCGAGTAGCGACTGCTCCAGCAGGTACCGGTACAGCTGAACGACACGGTCGGCGTTGCGGTGGTTGCGCGCGTCATGCAACCAGAACTCGACGGTCTCAACGTCGGCAGTGCCACCCTGCACGTAAAGGCGATAGAACCGGTAGCCGCGATCCGGTGCGCCGTACTGGGTTTCGGCGACCGTCGCACCCACACCCAATACCTTGGCGTACTGTGCGGCACCAGCCGACAAGCTCAGCTCCGAGGAGGAGACCTCACGCCACACGGCACCGTTCACGGACGCGTGCAGCCGGACATCCGCTGGCTGCTGCCCCACGCCGGTGCGGATCGTCAAGCCGCCCAACTGTGGCCGCTCCGGGAATTCAAACTCGATGAACGACGGCGACTTTCGCGTTGCCGTCGGCACATTGCGTGCTGCGGTATCCAGCTCCACCCCGTTGGTGAGGAACCAGATGGCCGCCTGGGTTCCGGCGATCGCCTCGTGGTCCTTGATGTTGGCCTCACCCAGATATCCGGCCGCGCGCAGCCGGCGGCTCAGCCGCGCCGTGGAGAGCGCCGGAAAGGAGTTGGCCAAGATCCAGGCCACCTGCGATTCGCGGGTGCGTGCCCGCAGGTTGGCCACCGACAGCCAATCCGCCACCGCGTAGCCGGACGGCAGGTTGGGGGCGATCCCGGCGATATCGAGCGAGTACGCGGTGATCGTCGGGTTCAGGCGAATTAAATCTGTGCGAGCAGAAGTTCCGTCGGTGAACACAACCTCGTCCACAGTGGACGAATAGGTGCCGCCGCGGTACCTCGTCAAACGGCGCGGCAACACCTCGGCGTTCGAGCGGCGACGGCTGCCCGTGATGCGGGCCGACGGCCATTCGACGAGCGATAGCAAAGAATGAGTGGTCATGGTTTGGTTGATCCTTGTGCCGGCGGAATGCAGCCCAATAACTCGATACCGTCGAAAAACGGTGAGCCGGGATGCTAGGGGCGGGGTTAGGGAATCAACAACAACAGCAACACACGGAAGCGCTGCGCGCCCCGGTGGTGTCGGCGCGCAGCGCGTGGATCGCCCGGAGTCGGTGCGACGGTGCGACGTGCTGCATGCCATTCAGTCTACGTACGTCCGAGCACTCGGCCATGTCTCCTTCGACACGCCGCCTTTCGGCGGACACGTGCGGTACGCACCCGCCATGAGGCGGCGTGTCGGTGAAAACGGGCCGGGCGAGTTTGGCGCATGGGTGTTAGTTACCTGATGCGATGCGGTGATCGCCATTAGGATTTCAGCCATCAGTTCTTGAACCCGTCGCTGAGGAGGAAACTGCTGTGCCCGCTGCCCAGAACGAATCTCAGGCCCTCGGCGATCTCGCTGCACGGCAGCTAGCCAATGCCACCAAGACAGTTCCCCAGCTGTCGACGATCACCCCGCGGTGGCTGCTGCATTTGCTGAACTGGGTTCCCGTCGAAGCGGGCATCTACCGCGTCAACCGTGTGATCAACCCCGACAAGGTCGCGATCCACAGCGAGGAGCAGGGTGAGGGCGAGGCCCCGCTGCCGCAGACCTACGTCGACTACGAGACCAACCCGCGCGAATACACGCTGCGGACCATCTCGACCCTGCTGGATATCAACACCCGGGTCTCTGACCTGTACTCCAGCCCGCACGACCAGATCGCCCAACAGCTGCGCCTGACCATCGAGTCCATCAAGGAACGTCAGGAAAACGAACTCATCAACAACGCCGAATACGGCCTGCTGGCCCAGGCGACCCCGGAGCAGACGATCAAGACGCTCGGTGGCCCTCCCACCCCGGACGACCTGGATGCCCTGATCACCAAGGTCTGGAAGACACCCGGTTTCTTCCTGACCCACCCGCTGGGTGTGGCCGCGTTCGGCCGTGAGGCCACCCGCCGCGGCGTGCCCCCGGTGGTGGTGAGCCTGTTCGGCGCCCAGTTCATCACCTGGCGCGGCATCCCGATCATCCCCTCGGACAAGGTTCCCGTGAAGGACGCCAAGACCAAGTTCCTGCTGGTGCGCACGGGCGAGGAGCGTCAGGGCGTCGTCGGCCTGTTCCAGCCCGGTCTGGTCGGCGAGCAGGCGCCGGGTCTGTCGGTCCGTTTCACCGGTATCAACCGATCGGCCATCGCCTCGTACCTCGTCACCCTGTATTCGTCGCTGGCTGTGCTGACCGATGACGCACTGGCCGTTCTCGACGACGTGCAGGTGGACAAGTTCCATGCCTACAAGTGATGAGATTCCAGTAGCGGACAGCCCGCCGGGATTCCCGTCGTCGGCCGAGCTGGCCGCACTGGCCACTCAGCTGTTCTGGGAGGCAACACCTTCCGGAGCGCCTGGTATCGACACCCCGGGACCGGCGGTTCCCGTCGCGCCCCGGGGCACCGTGCCGGACGCGACGGCGGGTTCCTCCGCGGCAGCCACCACGGGTTCGTGGGCCAGCCCATATGTCCCTGCTCCGCTGGCCGATGCGCTGTCGACGGCTACGGTGGCCCCGCCGGTAGCAGCCTTCAGCTCGGCCACACCCGATGGCATTCCCGGTGCCGTGCCGGTAGCTCCGCGCGGTGGTGGCGGCGATCTGAGCTCGGGGACATCTGCGTCACACACCGCCGCAACGGGCTATCCGACAACGGGTCTCGCAGATTTCGCCGTCCCCTCCGGACTGGTGCCAACAATCCCGGGCGTGTTGGCGAGCCCGGCCACGGCCCCGGTCACAGCATCGCCGCGGACCGCTCCGTATTCGGAGGGGTTGTCGGTACCGGATCTGGGATGGGCTCCCCCGGCCGCGCCCAGCGGTGGTGACCGGGCTGGTGACGAGGCGAACTACTACTTCCTGGGTGGTGCTCCGGCCGCGGCACCCACCCACGAGGACGCACGTGCCTTCGACGTCACCGCCATCCGGGCGGACTTCCCCATCCTGTCCGAGACCGTCAATGGCAAGCCTCTGATCTGGTTCGACAACGCCGCCACCACGCAGAAGCCCCAGTCCGTGATCGACCGGCTGGTGCACTTCTACCAGCATGAGAACTCGAACATCCACCGCGCCGCACATGAGTTGGCGGCACGCGCCACCGACGCGTACGAGGACGCACGCGGAGCGGCCCGCAAGTTCCTGGGTGCCGAAGCGGACGAGAACATCATCTTCGTGCGCGGCGCCACCGAGGCCATCAATCTGGTGGCCTATGCCTGGGGCGGCAAGAACCTGGGGCACGGCGACGAGATCGTCATTACCCACCTGGAACACCACGCCAATATCGTTCCGTGGCAACTGATTGCGCAAAAGACCGGCGCCGTGATCAAGGTGGCCCCGGTGGACGATGCCGGCAACCTGCTGCTCTCCGAGCTGGAGGATCTGGTTGGACCACGCACCAAACTAGTTGCGGCCACTCAGGTTTCCAACGCGTTGGGAACGGTGACCCCTGCCAAGCAGATCGTCGAGATCGCACACCGATATGGCGCACGTGTGCTCATCGACGGCGCACAGTCGGTGCCGCATCTGGCGGTCAACCTGCAGGAGCTCGGCGCCGACTTCTTCGTCTTCTCGGGCCATAAGATCTACGGCCCCACCGGAATCGGCGTGCTCTATGGCAGCGAAGACGCACTCGCCGAGACGCCACCGTGGCAAGGCGGCGGCAACATGATCGCGGACGTCACCCTACAGCGTGCGGTGTTCCAGGGCCCGCCGAACAAGTTCGAGGCGGGCACCGGCAACATCGCCGATGCTGTCGGACTGGGTGAAGCACTGCGGTACGTGGAGCGGATCGGCATCGACAGGATCGCCGAATACGAGCACGCGCTACTGGAATACGCGACACCGCGGTTGGCCGCAATCCCGGGCGTGACGCTGGTGGGCACGGCAGATCACAAGGCATCCGTGCTGTCGTTCGTGCTCGACGGGCATGATCCGGTGGAAGTCGGGAAGGCCCTGAACGCCGATGGCATCGCGGTGCGCGCCGGACACCACTGCGCGCAGCCGATCCTGCGTCGGCTGGGCCTGGAGCAGACGGTGCGGCCGTCGTTCGCGTTCTACAACACCTTCGACGAGATCGACGTGTTCATCGACGCGGTACGGCGCCTGGCGGAAAGCGGTGGCCCGAAGGCGTAGTGGGGCAGGCAGCCGGGCGGTTCACCCCGCCCGGCTCACCACCGTCAGCAGTACCACGGATTCCTCGATCGCTGTAAGTTCGTGGCGCTCTTGCGGAAAGACCACATACTCTCCCGCCGCGAGGGTGGCCCTAGCGGTTGACGTCGCCAGCTCGACCAGTCCGCTGAGCACCAATAGTGTGGCCTCGCCGGGATTTTCATGTTCGGCCAGCTTGTGCCTGGCGGCAAGCGCCATGATCACCTGCCGGAGCGCATGACCGCTGCCGCCGTGCACGGTGTGTGCGGCCCGGCCACTGGGCGCGTTGCGTGCCGTTGCGGCCTGTGCATTTGCCAGGGCCGTCATCGAGATCACGTCCACGGCCAACTCTCTTTTCCCAGTGGCACCAACGCCAGGTTGACCGTGCAATCACCGTGACCGGCATCGGGGGACACGGTGACCTGAAACTGTCCGCCGATCGCGTCGGCGTTGACGTCGAGCACCTCTTGGATCAGGCCCCGCTGGATACCGCGGACCACTTCTGGGGCGGTCGTTGCGATTTCCGCCAGTGGGCATGAGCAGATCTGCACGGTGACCCGTCCAAAGGACATCAACGTCGAGCGCACGGTAAATCCGAGCTCTCCAAGGGTTTCCACCACCAAGTCGGTGACCTGCAGCGGCGTCCGGCGCCTCGCCACATTCACCCGGTGCGCTAGGTCGGCCCCGACCAACGCGGCGCGCGATTCACGCTCGGCGGCTGTGCCACCGAGATGTACCGCGAACAACGCCACCACATCGGCATAGTCGAGGCGGGGCGCGACCGCGTAGGACAGACTGGGCCTTCCCGCCCTCTGCTCGCCGGTGCCACCACGCCGGACAATATGTCCCTGCTCTTCGAGGGTCTTGAGGTGAAACCGCACCGTGGTGATGTGCAACCCCAAGCTGTCGGCCACTTCCCGTGCGCCCACTGGCGCCGCTGCCTCTTGCAGCACCTTCAGGACGCGCGCCCGCTGTTGACCTGCCCCACGACTGCCGGTCATTCGAGCACGCGCTTGCCCAGCCGCGCGAGCAGCCAGTGCCCGGGAAGATCCTCATGTCTGCGCCCGGCCAGGGGGAGCGTTCCTTTATCGGCCATACCTCCAATTTAGAGGAAAACTGTCCTTTTAAATAGGTCCACGTTGCGGAGTTGTATTCATCACGGCTGCAACTGTGCACCTCCGGCATCGATGCAACTAGCGTTGATGCACGTGACTGCGTCGACAACCTCCCTCAATGCCATCACCGATGCCACCCGCGAGGCCGTGGCCGACAAACCCGCCGCGGCGCACGTGGTGTTCACGGCATCGGCCCAGCCGGAGGGCGCTGTCGGCAGCGAGATCAGCCTGGGCAAGTACCGCGTACACGTTGATGAACCGCCAAGCCTCGGTGGGCAGAACACGGCACCCAACCCCGTCGAGTATTACCTCGCCTCATTGCTGTCCTGCCAAGTGGTCACCTACCGTTTCTGGGCCGAAAGGCTTGGCATTCAGGTTGATTCACTCAGCGCCAGCGCGGAGGGCGATCTCGATGTGCGTGGCTTCTTCGGCCTGGACGACAGCGTCCGGCCCGGCTTTCAGCAGATCAGGGTGACGGTGACGGTCGCCGGTCCCGACACCGATGCGCGGTACCGGGAACTACAGGAAGCCGTCGATGCCCACTGCCCCGTACTAGATCTGACCACCGGGACGACACCGGTACACACCACACTGATTACCCAGGGGCGGCCGTAGAACATTGGTGGGCCAGCCAGCAAAGGAAAAAGCACCGTACGCGCCGCCCGCCGCGCACATTCATGACATGCGCGCTTAGCGATATCGACAATCACAGCAGCCCAATACCAAGCTAACAGGGCTCCGCTCCAGCGAGGGAGCTAGCTCGGCCCGCTATTTTAGCAAACTTTTTCACAGCAGACTCACAGCGGTGAGGCGCCCTTGCGTACGTAGCATCGAAGTATGCGAACCGATACGGACACCTGGGATATCCAAACGAGCGTGGGCTCGACAGCACTGGCCGTGGCCGCCGGCCGCGCGCTCGCACGGCATCCCGCCAACGGAGCGCCGATCGACCCTTATGCCGAGTTGTTCTGCCGCGCGGCAGGAGGCCAGTGGAGCGACCTGGTACAGGGCAAGCAGTCGGATCACGCGCTCTCCAGTGAAGACTTCGGGCGCAGCTTCGCAAATTTTCAGGCCGCACGCACGGCGTTCTTCGACAACTTCTTCACGACCACCAGTGATACGGGAGTGCGTCAGGTCGTGTTGTTGGCCTCGGGCCTGGACTGCCGCGCGTATCGCTTGCAGTGGCCGGCCGAAACAGAGGTCTACGAGTTGGATCAGCCGCTGGTTCAACAGTTCAAGCAGGAGACGCTGGATGCCCACGGAGCGGCTCCCAGCGCCGTACGTCATCCCATTTCGGTTGACCTACGACAGGATTGGTCAACCATCTTGCAAGAAAGCGGGTTCGATCCGTCGAGGCCCTCGGCATGGCTGGTTGAGGGTCTGCTGTTCTTCCTCAAATCCTCTGCTCAGGATCTACTGCTGGAAACCATCGACAGCCTCGCCGCGCCGGGCAGTCATATCGCCGTGGAACAGCGTGACACGTACCCCGACATCGAATTTGAGATGCGCCGGGCAGCGGCCGCGGATTCCGCAGAACCCGGCGGCTCTCCGCTGGCGGACTTTCTCGCATTGATCTACAACGAATCTCGGAGCGAGGCAGCGACCTGGCTCCGGGGCCGAGGGTGGGCTGCTGAGCGGATCGCGCTGCTCGACTACATGAACACATCTGGATTCGAGCTCCCGGCGTACGGCAGCGTGGGCTGGGATACCTTGCGCTACACCAATATGGTGACGGCCGCTAAGCGGTAGCCCAAGCAACCGCCGGATCGGACGCGTTCGGTAGCTTCGAGGGCATTGAACCGAGTTTGAAGGCCCATCCACGGAGCCCGGATTTGGAGTACCCACCCACCCCTAGATGATGGGATTTACTCGTTGTATGTTGACGTCTGACGGGCCTGGACGAGAACTACGACTCCAACGCCAACAAGCGCCAGGCCTATAAGGCCGAAGATCAGGGAGAGTCCCCACTCCGACTCAAACGAACTGATCTCAGCATCGTACGGATTCGCAGGGTCGTATCGAACAGGGACTGTCTCTCCAGTTCTCGGTGACAGCAACCCCGTGGTATCGGACGCAAACGTGATGCGCTGCCCGTCGACGTCGAACTGCACGACGGGATACATCGATGTGTGGCAGTCATCACTGGAGTTACAACTGCGACGTGGCTGCTGGTCGACGACGCGTCCATTCACAATCGCACTGCGCTGTTGGAATTTAGATTCATACAGCGCAGTTGCACCACCGATACTCGCGAAGACCAGGCCAACGGTGACAGCTATCGCACACACTAGACGCTCCGGCCTAGCAATCATCTGTGAGAACAGTTGCATGGTTTCCTTCCCGATCTTGGTGCTTGCGTACGCAAGCACCAACCGACGAGGACACCTTCTTGGGTTGGAGTCGGCTTCCACCCTCAATAAGGCGGCAGCTATTCCCGTGAGACACCCCGTTACGGCAGCTTGTTGTTATCGACTTGGATGTCGAACTCCACCGTGCTGCCTTCAACCTTGCTGGCGGTAACAGTCACGCCGATGCGGGAATTGTCGGGTGCGGGTTCCACTCGAACTTGTCGTGCTCGTGCGCCGGCAGTACTTTTTCGCTGAAAGCGGAGCTGTAGTTGAGTGTGGCTGGGCCGAAGCGATCTGCGAACTCTTGCACACTCACGCTCCAAGACAGCAGATCCTCGGGAGAATCAGCCTCGGGGGCTCGGCCCCGAACACGTCGATGGCGCGCCGACTGAATCACTCCGTTCGCGTCGCGAGTAGCTTCAAAGTCGAACTCCGGCCACAAAACACTGGTGAATCCCACAGAAGCGGAGTCTGCATCGGCAGCTAGGCCGTGCGTCAGACCATTGAAGAAGGTCCATTCGTCGCCAAGAGCCTGCGCCACCCTCTCAGCAATAGCTTCGGCATCGCGCATTGTGAATCCATGGTCAGCTAACTTGGCTTCCATTCTGGCTTCTCGATTGATCATCCCCAACTTCATCGCCACAAGAACATAGATTTCGAAGTCGAGGATAGAGACACAGGAGCAATATCCATAACTCGGAGGGTCACTCGCCGTCTACTGAACAGTTCCCGCTAAGCTATGAGGATAAATCGCGGTTCGGACGTACTACAAATCCGAACCTCACCCCAATCACCTTCTACAGTATATGTGCCTCCATCATCTGTAAGACTATCAATATTACCAAGGTCTTCCTCGCCAGCCGCGTCTATATAACTATTGGCTGAACGGCGAATCCAGTCGATACTCGTAGCGTCCGAAAAAAGTAACTCACCATCGGCATAGCAATACTGGGTACCAGGTAGCGGCTCATGGTAATTGGGGTGCTGGGGTGTCAATACTGCTTCTAACTTGAAAGACAGTTCCCCGGCGATCTCAGAGATGCCTAGCACAAAGCTGTCTTCAAGATATACGCCGTCAAGTTGCGGAAACTGGGAGTAATCAATCATGAATTTACCAATCCCATCCAATTGCAGTATGGTTGTCTGGGCTTTTTCGCGCCACCGGATTCCCAAATGGATCAATCCGTTGACCGTTTGGATCACGGAGCTCCACATGGGGAAGCTCACTACCTGGTGCTCGTTGACTTCCCTCTTTTATCGTCATTCGCACAATACCATTATTGTCCGAATATTTTGCGGGTCCGCTTGGCGTCTGTGATTTTTTCCAGCCCTGAGAAAGGGCATACTTTTCTAGTTCACTCGCCTTCGGCGGACTGCCTGGCTGAAAATAGTCGGCTAGGCGGGGCTTGGGCACATCGACAGCAGGCAGCTGTACCGGAGGGGTCTCAACTGGGCCCCTGGTTACTGCTTTGGTTTCGGTGGAGGCAAGGTCGCCTAGTACGCCGCGTTCGATGGCTGCGCCTTCGCCGCCGAGGGGCACGGATACGGCCGCAAGCGGGAGCTCGACCATCTTGTCGCCGATGAAGTTTCCGGGTTCCTCGTACAGGCGTTTACCGTCCGCGACGAAGCCGCCGCCAACTGCGTCGGGAAGCCCCTTGACTGTGTTGGTACCGAGGTCTTTCCAGGATTCAGCGACACCGGGTGCACCTGGGCCGCCTTGTCCGGTGAGGTTTTTGCCGAGTTGCCCTAGCCCGTCGATGTCGTCGTAGGCCCGATCATTGGCGCGGCCCATGACATCGTTGAACTTGTCGCCAAGCGGCCGGTCCAATGGCTGCGCGCCGGGTGTGCGCATCGGTTGGGGGTCAGGCATGAACCGTGGGGTTTGTGCTTGTTTAACCGCATCATTGACGCGTTGCTCGATCTGGTCGGCAGGTACGTTCTGGTTTTCCAGGTTCTGACGGGTGATGGCCCTGAATGCGTCCGCCTGATCAGGCTGCAATGTCGGCGCCGGCCGCAGCGGGGGCTGGCTGACGTCACGCACCCCGGGCATCGATGACAAACGGCCTGCATTCGGATCTGGTGTGCTGGCCGCCTGCGCCGTGTTCAGGGCCTGCAGCGGTGCCGGGAATGTGGAAGCCTCTAGCGGCGATAGCGGCTTAGAGGTTGAGCTCTGGTTGGCGGTCTTCGGTGTCGACGGGTTAGACGGCTGAGGCGGCTGCTGGGGTGCCCGAGTGGTGGTGCTGTCGAGCGCCTGCACGCTCGAGGGCGATTGCGACGGCACAGACGGTGGCGTAGGCGGTTTGGGGACATCGCCGGGCCCGTTGACAGCGGTCGCCGTCCCCGAGAGTGCATCGGTGGCCCCTGAGGTGTCGGGCATACCGGATGTACCCAGGCTGGATGCGGTGTTGACCATCCCGGAAACCTGGGAGACACCGCCTGCGACCTTGCCGGTCAGGTCGGCGACTTGGCTACCGGCCTGGGTGAGCTGCCGAACCTGCTCGGCCTCGGCCTTGAGCTGCGGGTTGGCGTCGGCGGCCAGTTGTGCGCCCTGCCCGGCTTCATTGAGCCAGGTGGAGGCAATCGAGGCACCCGAGCCCACCGCATCAGCGGTATCGCTGATCCCTCCAGAAACCCCTTGTACCAACGCAACAGCGTCCATCGGATTAACCGCACCCGACTGAGCGCTAGAAGCCAGCGACGCCCCCGCCTGGGCAGCAGACCCAAAGTTCTGGGCCGCCGAGCCCGCCGACTGCCCCAAATTCACACCATCGGACACCGTATTGGCGATATCACCGGGCAGCGACTGACCCAGCTGCGCACCATCTTGAGCCAGCGCCTGGGTATCGGGGCCTTGCGGCTGTTGTTGGTCAGACGAGTCTTGCTCGTCTTGCTTGCGGCGCCGCGTGGAGGCCGCACCGAGCAACAGCGCACTCAGGTCGTTGTCGCCGGACTGGTTATCGCGGTCCTGCTGGTCGCGATCCTTCTTGTCATCCTTCGACGGGAACCTCGGTGACTGCTGCTGTTTCTGGTTCTGTTTGTTCTGCTGCTGCAGTTGTTTGGTCAGATCATCGATGCGTTGGCGGTCCTGGCTGGACTGCTGCTGCTTCTCCTGCAGCTGACGCGTCAGATCGTCGATCTTCTGCTGATCGGAGGACTGATCCGGCGATTGGTTGGGCTGCTGCCCAGCATCTTGTTGCGTCGGTTGTTGCGATGCCTGTTGCGGTTGTTGCACAGGCTGCTGTGCGCCCTGATTCGGCTGCCCACCTTGCGATCCCGCATCAGATCCCGGATTGAAGTCCGGATTCGGCCTACCCGGCCCCTGCGTATACGGGGCGGCATTTTGATAATCCGGGATTTGAGTGCCATGCGCGGGCTGATCCCAGCCCTGCTGTGGTCCCTGCTGCCCACTGGAACCCTGAACCCCGTTATTACTGACCGACGGAGCCTGCGTGTTGTAAATCGAGATCGAACCGTTTTGATCCAGCGCCGGCTGATTGATCCCACCCTGATAATCCGGCATCTGACCGGGCATCTGCGGCGGCTGAAACTGCGAAGCATCCGGCCCATACGAACCAGACCCGTTCGAACCACCCCCACAATCCGGCGGACACTGCGCATGCGCCTGCGGCACCGTGGCCGGAGTAAACCAGCCCAAACCCAACCCACCCGCCGAGAACATCAACAACGCAACAACACCGGACGTCGCGGCCGCCTTATGCGAAGCATCAGTAGCCCACTTCCACAGACCCGCAAGACCTTTCCACCACCCCAGATTGGCCCCCACACCCCAAACCAACACCGCGACAATCGCAGCGACCGCCGCCAGCGTGTTGGCACCGACGATGGTGGGCCCCACTTTCGGGGTCAGCCACGCCGTCATCACCACGAGCGCCAACCCACCGCCGACAAGCGCGGCCACCAGACCCGGATGCCACAACCCCTCCGGAACCCGGCGCCTGCCCGCCGCCCGATCACGCTCGATCAACAGACCCGACTCCGTGAGCGCCTCCCTGGCCAAGCCGGTGACATACCGGCCACCAGTGAACAGCGCAGCACCGGCAAGAACCGCCACCAACATCTGGCCAACCCCCAGCGACAGTGACCACTGGCTCTCGCCGGAGACCTGCTGCCACCAACCCGCATATCCGCCACGCAGCGTCCACCACATGCACAACGCCCCGACAATGACCGCCCCCGACGCGACCACCGCCACCACCGGCTCCGTCAAACGCTCCTCGCCCCGATCGAACAACGCGGCGATGACCGGCCGCGCACCCCACATCGCAAACTTGATTCCCCCACCAAGGGCGGTCAACGCCAGCAACAACAGGCCGGACCAAGAGATCAGTTCGGCAGCGCCGTCACCGCTGCGATACAGGTTGTGCAGCGCCGCGACCGCGCCAACAACCAGAACGCCCCCGCTAGCGAAAGCTGCAACACGTCGGCCGCGCTCATCCCCCGACACAAGCGACGTGTCAAAATCGCCAGACGGCAACCTCTGCGCCGCCGCAGCGGGGCGGACCAGATCACGGCAGTCGGTCACTGCTATCAGCTGTTTAGTTGATCTCTCATTCCCCGACACATCGCCTCCGTCAGCCACCGCAAAGCCCTCAGGGACGTGACACTACGCCTAGGCACCCAGACGTGTCCACACGCACAGCAAATATCAACTACCGCGGCAGAGACGCCAACCGCGAATGATGGCAGTAGTGGCTGACGATTGCTCAGGCAGAGGAGTCGGCGGGATCCGCTGCCCGGACTGCTGTGCACCACCTCGTCCGGGCTTGTGGCTACAAGTTCACGGGCACCAGGCGTTCATGTCGTCGGCTATCCGGCAGCGCGTGTGCCACAACCTAACGCCGTATGCGATGTCGGATAAACCAGGGCAGCCGTGCCACCAGGAAACCCCGCCCCGACATAACGATGAGGCCGGCTTCAGTACGGGATATGCCGCCCGGGCGGAGACGCGTTCCCGGCGCCATGTGGCGAGGTGCGACATTTCCAGGATTGCCGACATCTCGCCGAACAGCGGAAATACACCCCCGAAGAGCGGTGGCGGAGGGATTTGAACCCCCGGACGGTGTTAGCCGTCTCTCGCTTTCAAGGCGAGTGCATTAGGCCGCTCTGCCACGCCACCGTCGGCAAGCCTAGCGGCTCCGCTCGGCGACCTATTCCCCGCCGCGTCCGTCGCCGTCGTGAAGCGCCTCTTCGGCCCCCTCGCCCACCCTGCGGAAGCTCTCGGCGATGGCGGCCTGCTGTGGCCGTGTCAGGCGCATCAGATAGTGCTCACGCACGCACTCGGAGTACGTCCGCATCGCCGCCTCGCCCAGCGTGCGGCCCTGCTCGGTGAGCGCGGCCAATACCGCCCGGCGGTCCTGGGGCATCGACCCCCGCTTCACCAGGCCCTGCTCCTCCAGTCGGCGCACCTGATGGGTGATCCGGCTGCGTGAGGCCAACAGGCTGCTGGCTATGTCCCCCATCCGGCAACTGCCGTTCGCGGATCGCAACAACTGCTGCAGCACATGAAAATCAGTGAGCGAAATACTGTGCGATGCAACCATCTTGCGATTCAATAGAAAGTTCAACCGATTTGTTGCCACCCAAAAGTTTTGCCATGAACGAAATTCCGCAAGATCGAGCCCCGGAACTTCACTCTCCGAACGCGTACTCATACGCCATCCCCCTTCCCGCCGACCACGCTGTGGCCTAGACCGCGCCTCCGTACGCTGCGTCCAACAACCCAGCGACCGATAGCTCGGCATAGTCTGGATGCTATGCACGCTATCACCGTTGACAATCCGGGTGGGCCAGAAGCGCTGCGCTGGACGGAAGTTCCCGATCCAGTCCCGGGTCCGGGCGAGATCTTGATCGACGTCACCGCAGCGGCAGCTAATCGCGCCGATCTGCTGCAACGTCGGGGCTTGTACAGCCCGCCGCCCGGAGCAAGCTCCATTCTCGGGCTCGAGTGTTCCGGAACCGTCGCGGCACTTGGCGCCGACGTTGCGCATTGGTCTGTGGGACAACCTGTTTGCGCACTGCTTTCCGGAGGTGGATACGCCGAAAAAGTGGTGGCGCCCGCTACCCAGTTGCTGCCGGTACCGACGAATGTCCAGCTCGACGTGGCCGCCGCGCTTCCCGAAGTCGCGTGCACGGTCTGGTCCAACATGATGATGACCACGAAAATGTCAGCGGGGCAATCCATCCTGATTCACGGCGGCGCCAGCGGCATTGGCACCCACGCCATCCAGGTGGCCAAGGCCCTCGGCCTGCGGGTAGCGGTAACGGCCGGCACACCCGAGAAGCTGGACGCCTGCCGCGATCTTGGTGCAGACCTGGCCATCAACTACCGCGACACAGATTTTGTACAGGCTGTTCACAGTTTTACCGACGGCTCCGGCGTCGATCGGATTCTCGACATCATGGGAGCGAAGTATCTGAGCCGGAACGTCGACGCCCTCGGCAACGACGGTCACCTCGTCATCATCGGCATGCAGGGCGGCGTGACCGCCGAACTGAACATTGCCAAGCTCATCGCCAAACGTGGCTCGCTCACCGCCACCACCCTGCGCGCCCGCCCCATCGCGGGTCCCTGCGGTAAGGCCGCGATCGTCGAGTCGGTGGCACAGAACCTCTGGCCGCTCGTCGAGGCGGGCAAGGTCCGGCCCGTGGTCGGTGCCGAGATCCCGCTGAGCCAGGCCGCCGAGGCACATCGCCTGCTGGAGAACGGCGCGGTGGTGGGCAAGGTGCTGCTGACCCGCTGACCCGGCAGGGGGTGGATCAGCCCAGCGAGGCGACCGCGCGCACCAGTTGATCGACCTCGGCGGCCGTCGAATAGTGGCCCAGACCAACTGTTATCGCGCCGCCGATCTCGTTTACGCCGATGGCATCGAGCACCCGGGAGCTGGTGTTGGCGATCGCGCAGACCCCGTTGTCGGCCAACCGCTGCACCACCCGATCCGCCGGAACCCCGATCACGGTGAAGCTGAGCGCCGGAATCCGGTCCTCGGGGGCACCGATGACCATGACCCGTGGCAGAGTCCTCAGCGCGCTCACCAGGTACCGGAACAGCCAGTCCAGATATGCGCCCGCAGAGTTCAGAGACGTCAGCAGCCGCTCACGCCGGGTGCCGGACGCCGACTCGTCTAAACCGGCCAGGTATTCCACACTGGCCACCAGTCCGGCCAGCATCGCGAACTGGTGTCCACCCAGCTCCAACCGCGCGGGTCCGCTCGCCAGCGGGTTGAGCGAGATGGAGCTGATCGAATCCAGTAGAGCGGGGTCGCGGAAGACCAACGCGCCCACCGGCGGTCCGCCCCAGGCGGTTGCGTTGAAGGCGATCACGTCGGCGTCCAGGTCTTCGATATCGAAGGCCCGATACGGCACCAGGCTTGAGCAGTCCATCACCACCAGGCCACCGACCGCGTGTGCGAGCTTGGTGGCCTGCTGCAGGTCCGGCACCGTGCCCAGCGTCGACGACGCTGCCGTCACCGCCACCAGACGAGTCGGCTTGGTAATCAAAGACTCCCACTGCCAGGACGGCAGATCACCCGACTCGATGTCGACCTCGGCCCACTTGACCTTGGCGCCGTACCGGTTGGCGGACCGCAGCCATGGCTGCACGTTGGCCTCTTCGTCGAGTCTGGATACCACCAGCTCATAGCCGAGTCCCGCCTTGGACGACGATCCCTCGGCCAGGGAGTTGAGCAGAATCGCACGATCGCTGCCCAGCACCACGCCGCGCGCGTCAGCGCCCACCAGGTCGGCGGCGGCGTGTCGGGCGGCCTCCAGAACGGCAGCGCTGCGGCGCGCGCTGGGGTGCGGGCCCCGCGTGTCGGAAAAGGATCCCCGGAAAGCTGTGGATACAGTCGTAGCAACCGCATCGGGAATCAACATCCCGGCCTGGGTATCGAAATGTACCCACCCGTCGCCGAGGGTCGGGTGCAAACCACGCACCCGGGCGACGTCATATGCCATGCCAGACACCTTAGATGCTCACCACAGGTCACGGCGCTGAACCCGTCGTTGCACCATGCCCCGACGGACGACGGTTAGCGGCGCCGTCTCGTGTAGTCATACTAGAACAATGTCGTTTGCGTTCGGGGTGGCTGCGGCACTGCTGTTGCTGTTCATCCCAGGCTGGTTGATTGGCCGAGCCCTCGGGCTACCAACACATTCGGCCGCCGTCACCGCTCCTGCGTTGACCTACGGGCTAGTTGGACTCTGCATCGTCGCCTTCGGCTCAATTGGCATACCGTGGAACTCACTTTCCGCGGGGTTTGCGCTTGTCGGTGCGGTCATCATCGCGCGCCTGCTGTGGCGCTGGCTGCGGCCAAAAAGGCAGGCCGAACAAACCCCGTCACAAAATCGCGCCGCGCTCGTCGCCGTCACATTCGGCGTCGCGCTCGGGATGGCGCTCATCTTCTACGCGTTCCTGCGCGGGCTCACCCACTGGCAATCGATCCCCAGCACCTGGGACTCGATGTGGCACGGCAACACCATCCGCTACATCCTCGATACCGGGCAAGCATCGTCGACCCGAATGGGTGACCTCCGCAACGTCGAGACGCACGCCACCCTCTACTACCCGTCGGCCTTCCACGGACTGGCCGCGGTGCTCTGCCAGCTGACCGGGGCCGCTCCCACCACGAGCTACACGCTCTATGCCGTCGCCGGGTCGCTGCTCTTCCCGCTGGGGTCCGCGGCGCTCGCTTGGCAGATGCTGCGGGGCCGGACCACCCGCACCTTCCAGGCGGGCGCCGCGGCCACCGCCGCAGCGCTGTCCGCCTCGTTCAGCGCGCTGCCGTACGTCGAGTTCCACGTATCGGCGATCCCCAACTTGATGTCCTTTGCCCTCGTCGGCCCGGCGCTGCTCGCCATCACTAGCGTCGTCGCCGACCGCAGCCGCATACCGGCGGCGATCCTGGCCTTCACCGGAGTGGCGTCGGTGCATACCTCTGGCGCCATCGTGGTCGTGGTTTTCGTGGCCGCCTGGTGGGTGCTCGCACCACTGTCGCGGTATCCCGGTACCAAGTCAAAAGATAAGCACCGCTTGGGAAGTGGATTCACGCCACTGGCCGTTGCCGGGGTGGGCTCGCTGGTGCTGCTCTACCCGCAACTGCGCACTCTGATGCAGCTCTCCGAGATCATCGCGGGACATCAGTTCACCACGCCGTGGGGCAAGAAGCGTGCCCTGCTGGACGCCCTCACGCAGCACACCCGCCACCTGGCCGATTACCCGGTGCAGTCTGCTCTGTTGGGGCTGGCCCTGATCGGCGCGGTCGTGTTGATCGTCAAGCGCGTGTACTGGCCGGTCGCCGTCTGGCTGCTACTGGTCATCGCGATTGTGCACTCCTCCAAACCCTTTGGCGGTTTCGTCGGCCACGCGGTGGCCCTCTTCTCCGACGCCTTCTACAGCGACCCGCGCCGTCTGTCCGCCATCGTGTGTCTGTTGCTGGCCCCGGCCGCCGGAATCGGACTGTTCGCACTGGCCGCCGCCGCGCTGGCCACACTGAGACGGGCACGCAAGACGCGGGCCGATTCGCGCTGGGCGCTGGTGGCCGCTGCGATCGTGTTGGCCGCGATCTGCGGTTTCTCTGCCCGGCACTACTTCCTGCCGCATAAATACCTCGTTGGAGCCAAGTATGACCAGGTGATGGTCGGACCCAAGAAGCTCGATGCCTTCGCGTATCTGGCGACGCTGCCCGGCGCCAAGACCACCACGATCGGCGACGGAAACGTGGACGGTTCGGGCTGGATGTACGCGGTGGCCGGCCTGCACCCGCTGTGGACGCATTACGACTTCCCGCAGCAGCAGGGGCCGGGTTACCACAGGTACATCTTCTGGGCCTACGCCGACGACGCCGATACCGACAGACGCGTGACGGAGGCCGTGCATGCGCTGAATATTCGCTATGTCATGACCAGTACTCCCGTGGTCCAAGGCTTCAAGGTTCCCGACGGACTAAGGTCGTTGGACATATCCCGATCATGGAGAAAGCTGTACGACAACGGCGCCGCCCAGATCTACGAATGGGTTGGCGACCGGAAACCAGACGCGGAAGGTGACAAATGACCAATCCCGGTCATGACGAGGACGACGACCAGGTGATCATCCTGGGCGCAGACGACTCCGACAAGGGTGCCGACGGCCTGGACGATGATCTGTCGGTCACTGATCTCGTCGAACAGCCTGCCAAGGTGATGCGCATCGGCACGATGATCAAGCAGCTGCTCGAGGAAGTGCGCGCGGCCCCTCTCGACGACGCCAGCCGTTCCCGGCTGCGCGAGATCCACGCCACCTCCATCCGCGAGCTTGAGGAGGGGCTGGCCCCCGAGCTGCGCGAGGAACTGGAGCGTCTGGCGTTGCCCTTCAATGAGGACACCATCCCCTCCGACGCGGAGCTGCGCATCGCGCAGGCACAGCTGGTCGGCTGGCTGGAGGGTCTGTTCCACGGTATCCAGACCGCCCTCTTCGCCCAGCAGATGGCGGCCCGCGCACAGCTGCAGCAGATGCGCAAAGGAGCTCTGCCCCCAGGGCTTTCGGTTCCCGCACAGGGCGGCGGCAGCGGCACCGGCCAGTACCTGTAAGTCCGAAACATGGTCAGTATCCAAACTCACCAGGCGTGGGTGGAATTCCCCATATTCGACGCCAAGTCACGCTCGCTCAAGAAGGCGTTCCTGGGCAAGGCGGGCGGCGCCATCGGGCGCAACGAGTCCAATGTCGTGGTCATCGAGGCCCTGCGTGACATCACGCTGTCCCTCAAGGAGGGCGACCGCGTTGGGCTCGTCGGCCACAACGGCGCGGGTAAATCGACTCTGCTGCGGCTCCTTTCGGGAATCTACGAACCCACGCGGGGCAGCTCCTACATCAAGGGCCGCGTCGCACCCGTGTTCGACCTGGGCGTGGGTATGGATCCGGAAATCTCCGGGTACGAGAACATCATCATCCGCGGCATGTTCCTGGGACAGACCCGCAAGCAAATGCAAGCCAAGGTCGACGAGATCGCCGACTTCACCGAGCTCGGCGAGTACCTGTCCATGCCGCTGCGTACGTATTCCACCGGTATGCGCGTGCGCCTGGCCATGGGCGTGGTCACCAGCATCGACCCCGAGATCCTGCTACTCGATGAGGGCATCGGTGCCGTCGACGCAGAGTTCATGAAGAAGGCGCGAATCCGGTTGCAGCAGTTGGTAGAGCGCTCCGGCATGCTGGTCTTCGCCAGCCACTCCAATGAGTTCTTGGCCCGGCTGTGCAACACGGCGATGTGGATCGACCACGGCACCATCAAGATGAGCGGCGGCATCGAGGACGTGGTCCGTGCCTACGAAGGCGATGAGGCCGGAGATCACGTGGCCCAGATCCTTGCCGAAGACGCGCACGATGGCTAGTCCCTCACGGAACAACGTTGTCGCCGTCGTCGTCACCTACCGCCGCGCGGCGGAATTGGCGCAATCGCTGCAGATAGTCGCCGCGCAGACCGTCGCCCCGAACCACCTTGTGGTGGTGGACAACGACAACGACCCCGCCATCAAGACACTGGTCGAGGGTCAACCCATCGCGACCACCTACCTGGGATCGAACCGAAACCTCGGCGGTGCAGGAGGATTCGCGCTGGGCATGCTCCACGCGCTCACCCTGGGCGCCGATTGGGTCTGGCTTGCCGACGACGACGGCCGCCCGGGCGGTACCGACGTTTTGGAGAAACTGCTGGCCTGCGCCCGCACACATCGCCTGGCGGAAGTGTCGCCCATGGTGTGCGATATCGATGATCCAGGGCGGTTGGCGTTCCCACTGCGGCGTGGCCTGGTGTGGCGCCGCCGGGTCGACGAACTGCGCACCGAAGCGAGCCAAGACCTGCTACCCGGCATTGCGTCACTCTTCAATGGCGCCCTGTTCCGTGCGGAAACCCTTGAGGCCGTGGGGGTTCCCGACTTGCGCTTGTTCGTGCGCGGCGACGAGGTGGACGTGCACCGGCGACTCGTGCGCTCCGGCCTGCCGTTCGGCACCTGCCTGGACGCCACCTACCTGCATCCCAACGGTGCCGCCGAGTTCAAGCCGATTCTGGGCGGGCGCATGCACACGCAGTACCCCGACGACGCCACGAAGCGGTACTTCACCTACCGCAACCGCGGCTATCTGATGTCGCAGCCCGGCATGCGCAAGCTGCTGGCGCAGGAATGGGTGCGTTTCGGATGGTACTTCTTGATCACCCGGCGTGACCCTGCCGGACTGCGTGAGTGGATCGCGCTGCGGCGCTTGGGCCGGCGTGAGCAGTTCGGCCGGCCTGACAAGCCAGCGCCCAGGGTCGAAGGAGAATGACATGGCGAACGAACTGATCGAACTATCATCGGACTCCCGTACCTTCAAGCGCGCATGGCGTGACCTGTCAGAGGGTTTCGAGCATCGGCAGCTCTGGTTACAGCTCGGCTGGCAGGACATCAAGCAGCGCTATCGGCGTTCGGTGCTGGGACCGTTCTGGATCACCATCGCCACCGGATCGACAGCGCTGGCCATGGGCATCCTGTACTCGCAACTGTTCAAGCTGCCGCTGGCTGAACATTTGCCTTACGTGACAATCGGTTTGATCGTCTGGAACCTCTTCAACGCGGCGATCCTCGAGGGTTCGGACGTCTTCGTCGCGAATGAGGGCCTGATCAAACAGCTCCCGACTCCTCTGAGTGTGCACGTCTATCGGCTGGTCTGGCGACAGCTGCTGCTGTTCGCGCACAACATCATCATTTTCCTGATCGTGGTCGCGGTATACACGCCGCATTGGCATTTCACCGATCTCAGTTTCATCCCCGCGCTGGTGTTGATCACGCTGAATTGCCTGTGGGTTTCCCTGGTTTTCGGCGTGCTGGCCACCCGCTATCGGGATATCTCACCGCTGTTGGGCAGCCTGGTGCAGCTGCTGTTCTTCATGACGCCGATCATCTGGAACGAGAACATGCTCAACCAGCGGGTGGGCAAGTTGGCCACCGTGGTGCAGCTCAACCCGTTTGTGCACTTCCTTGCCATCATCCGTGACCCGCTGCTGGGGCTTGATCAGCAGCTGCACCACTGGATCATCGCGCTGTCGATCACGGTGGTCGGTTGGATCGTTGCGATCGTGGTGATGCGCCAGTATCGGGCCAGGGTCCCGTATTGGGTTTAGTCATGCCAGCGAGATCCGACCGAGGGTACGTATGGCCGCTGCTGTCGGCTGCCGCTGCCCTCATCGTGTTCGCACTGCTCTGGCTGGGCTATGCCCAACAGTGGAATGGGTTGTCCCGGCTGGACGTCGGGGCGCTGACGCCGGCGCATCACTACGGAATCGCCCACCCCGGCTGGGTCACCGTCTGGGATGTGTTCGCTACCGCCCTGGGGCCCGGCGCCTTCCGTATCGGCGGCGCCATCATCATCATCGTGCTGCTGGTGCGCGGCCAGCGGCGACCGGCCGTGTTCCTGCTCGTCACGATCGAGCTGAGCGCACTGGTCACCGAGTTGGCGAAACTGCTGGCGGGGCGACCGCGGCCGGCAACCAAGTTGGTCGACGCATACGGAACCTCATTTCCCTCCGGGCACGCACTCGGCATCATGGTCTGTGTACTGGCATTACTCACGGTGTTCACACCGAAAGTGGTTGCCGCGTGGCGTCCCTGGCTCGGCGTGCTCGGCGGCGTGCTGATTCTGCTGATCGGCATCAGCAGAGTCCTACTCAACGTGCACAACCCCTCCGATGTGCTGGCGGGGTGGGCGCTGGGCTACGCGTACTTCATCGTGTGTCTGTTGGCGCTGCCGCCGTGGACCGTCACGGCAGCGGACGGAACACCGCCAGCGCCCGGTAACGCACCGTGAAGTGCGCCTCGGTGTACCTGTCGCCCGCTTCCCCATCGCGGGCGAGCACGGTAGGGCCATCCACCGCGGTGAACGCGAATTCGGGCACCTGCAGCTCGTGGTAGAGCGGGCTGCGTTGCAAGCGTCCCAGTGCCAGCGCAGTCAGGATCCGCACACCGCTGAACCGGCGACCGGTTTCCAGGATCCGCACATCGATCAGGCCATCGTCCAGCCGGCTGCGCAGGGACGGCGCGAAACCCGCCGGGAGATAGACCGAATTACCCAGAAAGAACAGTGAGGTCTGAATCGTCTTGTTGTCGAACCGGATACGCACCGGGTGATCGCGCCGCAACACGTACAGCATCGCGTACACGGCGGCCAGCGGTTTGCCTATGCGGCGCTCGAGCTTCTCGCGGACCTGCACGAACTTGGGGTAGGAACCGATGCTCGCCGTATTGATCACCACCTGGCGCTCGTTCAGGTAGACCAGGTCGACTCGGCTGACACTGCCCCGTCGGATCGCGTCGACGGTCTTGGCCACGCTCTCGCAGCCGATGTCCTTGGCGAAGTGATTGAAGGTGCCGCCGGGGAAAACCGCCAGCGGCCTGTCGGTCTCGACCGCCACACCGGCAGCGCATGCCACCGTGCCGTCGCCGCCTCCCACCGCGAGCACCTCCGCCCGGCCCGCGGCCGCACGCATCACTTCGATGACGTCATCGTCCTTGCTCAGCTCGACAATTTCGGTGCGCGGCAGCGCTTTGCGCACCTGTTCCAGGATCCGCTGCCCGGTGCCATCGCCGGACGCCGGATTGACCACCAATACGACACCCTCGCCCCCGGGCCGTGCGGGTGTTTCCACCCGCAGCGGCTCGCCCGTCGGAACAGACGTCGTCACGATCGGCGGCACCACGCGCGCGCCCAGGACTGCCAGTCCCGCACCGATCCCAAATCCCGCGAAGACGTCACCGGGGTAGTGGACGCCGGTCGCCACCCGGGACAGCCCCACCAAACCGGCGAGCAGCGAGAGCCCAAAGCCCAGCGGCGGGCTTTCCAGGCCGACTCCCACCGCGAACGCCGCGGCACTCGCCGAATGCCCTGAGGGCAATGACGACGACGTCGGCACCCGCCGGCTGCGCCGCGTCAGCGGCACCGAGAGGTGGTTCGGCCGCTCGCGCCGCCGTAGCCGCTTGGCCACCTGGTTGGTGACGGCGCTGGTCACCGCCAACGTGAGCAGCCCACGGGTGGCACCGCGGGCAGCGGCAGGCTTGCCGAACAGTGCCAGCCCGACGCCGATTCCGATCCACAGCTTGGAGTGGTCGGCGGCGCGGGTGAGGCGCGGCATGACGGCGTCAAGCAACGGGCTCGGTGACTCCGCGACGGCTTCGAAGACTTCCCGATCTAGCGTGCCCAGCCCGTCACCTATCTGGCGCAGACCCTTCAAAGAATTCCGTGACGGCAACAAACCCATGCAGCCCAACATATCCCGCACACCGCACGGCTGGGTGGTCTGTCAGCAGTTGACGGCAGGGGGCTTGGCATCGGCCCGGAAGGACACGTGCACGTGATCCATGTGATTGGCGGTCGGGCTGCCACGGTTCTCCATCATCGACCAGCCGTTGCCGTCGTTGTATCGCTGCTGCCAGATCACATAGGTGACGCCCAACCGATCACGGTTGGCCAGAACGAAATTCGCGAGTGCGGTGCCCGTCGAGTAGGAGCTTGTCATGAAATCCAGCGCCAGCCCACGACCGTGATCGCCGCCACCGCCGCGGCCGTTGGCGCCGCCGATGTCACCGATCCCGAACATTCCCTTCAGAAAGTTTCCGGCCTGGGCCACCGCCGGCCGCGCACCCGCCAACACCGTCGAACACGGCTTGATGGCTCGGGCCCGGGCCTCCATGGCAAGCGCCTCGCCCGAGATGTAACGGCGGTCCCGCTGCGCCCGCGGCAGCTCGGCGATGAATGCGATGGCGTTCTGCGGCGGCTTGATGGACAGCTGAACTTGCGGCTTCTCGACTTCGCTCACGATGCCCATCACGGCGGCACCGGCAACGAGTGACACGGTAAGGCCCGCGACGCGCGAAAGGGGCGTCGCGGGCCTCTTCTCACCGTCCTTCGCACGCCATCTCGCCAAGATCACCCGGTCAGATTACGAAACGATCACGCGTCTGTCACGCCGACGGCAAAGATTGTGGCAAATCTATCCGCGGCGCACAGGTGCGTTGCGGGTAGTGACAGCGATGCGATTCCACGCGTTGATCGTCAGGATCATCCCGATGATTTGCCCCAACTCACGCTCGGTGAACTCGGCGGCAGCCCGGGCATAGGTGGCATCGGACACGTGCTCACCAGCGGAAAGTACGGTCGCTTCCTCCGTGAGCGCCAACGCGGCCTTCTCCCGGTCGGTGTAAATATCCCCCGCCTCAGCCCAGGCGTTCAGCAGGTAGATGCGCTGCTCGGTCTCGCCTTGCTTGCGGGCATCGTGGGTATGCATATCGAGGCAGAAGGCGCAGTGATTGAGCTGAGAGGCACGGATCTTGATGAGTTCGGCGAGGCTGGGCTCGACATCCTTGGCCGAGGCGATACTCAGCGCCATCATGGCCTCATAAACCTCGGGCGAGACCTTGTCCATCCGGATGCGCGGTGAATTCAGTGTGCTTGTCATCCCTCAACGCTAAGACCGCAAAGGCCCATTCTCATGGTTCAATTCCAGCATGAGTTCGTGGGCCAATTCAGCCAAGGCGGAATCCCGGCCCCTCAGCCACGATCTGCATCTCGACCTGCGCCAGAGCATCACGCCCGGCACCCGCGGCGTGCGTGAGCTGCTGACCTCCGCGCTGCGCGACGCCGTCCGCTCGGGTCGCCTCACCGTCGGGTCCATGCTCCCGCCATCTCGGACCCTGGCCAGTGACCTGGGGCTGGCACGCAACACGGTCGCCGAGGCATATGCCGAACTCGTCGCCGAGGGCTGGCTCGAGTCTCGGCAGGGCTCGGGAACCCGGGTGGTCAATCGTGGCAAGGACCAGCTGCCGCCCCGCCCGCGCGGCGCGGGCACGCCACCACCACACAACCTCATGCCCGGCTCCGGCGACGTCACCGCCTTTCCGCGCGCCGACTGGCTCGCCTCCGCGCGCAGGGCGCTGAACCATGCGCCGCACGAGGCCCTGCGGGTCGGCGATCCTCGCGGGCGACATGAATTACGTTCTGCTGTAGCCGAATACGTGTCCCGGGTGCGCGGTGTGCGCACCACACCGGACTCGATTCTGATCTGCGCCGGCACCCGTCACGCCGTGGAGATACTGACGCGGATGTACGGCCTGGCCCGGCCGATAGCAGTGGAGGCATACGGCCTCTTCATCTTTCGGGATTGCATCGAGGCGACCGGGGGCTCCAGCACCCCGATCGGGTTCGACGGGGAGGGCGCCGTCGTCAGCGACCTGGAGAATCTCGATACCTCCGCCGCGCTGATTACCCCGGCCCACCACTTCCCCCACGGGCTGCCGCTGCACCCCGCCCGGCGTACCGCGGTGGTGGACTGGGCGCGGCGCACCGACTCCTATGTCCTCGAAGACGACTACGACGGCGAGTTCCGATACGACCGTCAACCCGTCGGCGCGCTGCAGAGCCTCGATCCGGATCGCGTGGTGTACCTGGGTTCGGCGAGCAAGAGCCTGGCACCGGCACTGCGTCTGGGCTGGATGGTGCTCCCCCCGGAGCAGATGGACGCCGCGGTGGCGGCCACGGGTGGCGCACAGTGGTACGTCGGCGCGATCTCCCAGCTGACCATGGCGGATTTCATCGCGGGCGGCCACTATGACCGCCACATCCGCCGCATGCGCGGCCGATACCGGCGCCGGCGCGACCTGCTCGTGCAGCGCCTCGCCGGTTACAACGTCGGCGTACGCGGTCTGTCGGCCGGGCTACACCTGCTGCTGACACTGCCCGAGGGCACTGAATCCGATGTGCTGTACCGGGCCGGCGAGGCCGGGGTGGCGCTCGCCGGGCTGGCTCGGCTGCGCCATCCACTGGCCGGTCCGCACATCCCCAATCCGGACGGCGTGGTGGTCAGCTTCGGCACCCCGGCCGATCACGGTTTTGGCCCGGCCGTCGACGCGCTTTGCCGCGTGCTGGCGGCCACCGGACTCTAACCGCGCGATGGCACCGTCTGGCAGTGCCATGCCTCGTCATGGCAGCAGGTCACGACGATGCTCAAGACATGCCAACCTTCGAATCCGCCGCCGGCCCCATCCAGTACCGCGATAGCGGAGACGGCCCGCCAATCGTCTTTGTGCACGGGCTTTTCGTCACCGGCACCATGTGGCGCAAGATCGTTGAACCCTTGAGCGGCCGCTTCCGCTGCATCGCACCGGATCTTCCGCTCGGCGCGCACAAGACCCCGATGAACCCGGGCGTAGAGCTCGGTCCCCGCGCGGTGGCCGGTTTGGTCCGTGACTTGATCGTGAACCTGGATCTCGACGACGTCACCGTGGTCGCCACCGACACCGGCGGCGCCATCACTCAGCTTCTCCTGGCAGACGGCTGCGACCGGATCGGGCGCGTGGTCCTGACGCCGTGCGATTCTTTCGACAACTTCCTGCCGAAATCGATACGCATCTTTCAGTACTGGGCGCGCGTTCCCGGTACCGACTTCGTGCTGCAGCCGTTCAAACTGCGGCTGGCGCGGCGCGCGCTGGGCAACACCCTTGCCAAACACTCGATTCCGGACGCGGTGCTCGGCGAATGGGTCGCACCGCTCTTGGCACAGCAGGGCATCCGGCGCGATGTCCGGGCATTCCTGCGCGGTATCGACAACCGAGACACGCTGGCCGCCGCCGAGATATTGCGTGGCTTCGAGCGACCGGTGCTGCTGCTGTGGCCACGCACGTTGCCGTTCTTCCCGTTCGCACATGCCGAGCGCTGGCTGCGGCTGCTGCCCAACGCCAAGCTCGTCGAGGTGCCCGACAGCTACACGTTTGTCAGCGAGGACCAACCGGAGCTGATGGTGCGCGAAATAGAGACATTTGTCGGGCAGCGCGTGTAGACGTCAGCGGCCGGCGGCCGCCTCGAAGAACCACGACATGACCAGGGCACCGGGATCTTCGACGCCGCGGGCCGCCTCACCCACGTAGCTGGCCCGGCCGCGCGCGGCTATCGCATCCCTGGTGGCCTGGACACCCGCCGCGGCGGCATCGGCGGCGGACCGCAGGGCCAGGGCCAGTGGGATGCCCTGTCGCACAGCGGCATCGAGGGCGTCCGCGGCCGGCGACACGGCGTCGACCACGGTCTTGTCGCCGACCCGAGCGCCGCCCAGCGCCTGGATCCGATCCAGACCGTGCCGCACGGCATGGGCCACCCGCTCGGTAGACCAGGGCTCGCTGCCGAGCCCGCCGTACAACGCACGGAAGAAGGTGCCGAATACCGCACCGGAGGTGCCGCCCGCGCGCACGAAATACGAGGTCGACAGGGCAAGCAGCACATCGGCATCGGTTCCGCGCAGCGGCAGCTCGTAGTGCCGCAGCGCGGCGGCCATATTCGTCCCGAAATCACCGTCTCCGGCGCGCCGGTCCAAGTCGGTGAGCATGCCCACGGATGCCCGCACGCGCTCCACAAACGCGGAGAGCCAACGATTTTCCCCACCGCGGTCGGCCCTGTCCGTGGGCTCGACGATTGTCCCGTCGATGAGCCTGCCGACGGGCGGACCCGTCACCGCCGGCCAGCCCGGGGCGCTGGTGGGCGCGTCCCACAGCTCGAACATCTCCGGGTCTGCGCGCACCACGGTGATCGAAGCACCCGCCATGTCCAGCGCGGTCACGAAGCTGCCGACAAGGCTGCGGCCCACGGCGATTCCTGCGGCCGCCAGCTGCGCGGCCACCTCGCCGAAGAGGAGATTGAGCTCCAGCGAGTGGGTGGCCCCGAGCCCGTTGACGACAACGATCACCTCATCCCCGGACCGCACCTGCGCCGCCGGCAGGATGCGAGCCAGCAGCGCGGCCACGATCTCTGCGGCGGGGGCGACCGGCGCACGATCGACACCGCGCTCGCCGTGGATCCCGACCCCAATTTCCATCTCGCCCGTGGGCAGATCGAATGACGGCACCGGCGCACCGGGGACCGTGCACGGCGACAGCGCGACCGCCATGCTGCGTGCGGACGCCGCGACCCGACGTCCCAGCGCGGCCACCGCGGCCAGCTGGTCACCACGTTCGGCGGCGGCGCCACACAGCTTTTCGACCACCACGGTGGCGGCCGTGCCACGGCGGCCCGGTTTGGCGGCGTCCGCCACCTCGGTGGCCACGTCGTCATCGACCAACACCACCTCGGTACGCACCGAGGATTCGCCGGCGATCTGGCGCGCGATGGAGAAGTTCATCACGTCACCGGTGTAGTTCTTCACCACGTGCAGCACGCCACCACCGGCATCGGCCGCGACAGTGGCGCCTGCGATCTGCAAGGCGTTCGGCGAGGTGAAAATCAGTCCGGGACATGCGGCGGTCAGCATGCCCCGACCGATGAATCCGGCGTGCAGGGGCTCGTGCCCCGAGCCGCCGCCCGACACGATGGCCACCTGGCCGGGCCGCAATGGCGAATCCCGGATCAGATATCCGTGCTCACGATCCCACCGCAGGTCGGCGGTGGCCGCGACCAGTCCCCGCAGCGCGTCGGGGATGAAGCTTTCCGTGGTGTTCAGGAAGTTCCGCAACGGGACCATACGGCAACCGTATGGCTCACCTGCGGCCAAAAGCTATGGCGACCTACTCGTCATCCTTGGCGTGGTCGGCAACGCCCGGATTCGGATCGCGTGACAGGTCGATCAGCGGATCGACGCCCTCTCCTTCGGCCCGTTCGTGCCGTCCGTGCTGTGGAGTCGTCATAGCTGCCCCTCATATGTCGATGTTCCAGCAATCCTCCGCGACCCTACCCGCGCGGGGCAGGCCGCGCCCGCGCCGCGGCGAGCAGCGCCCTCGGCAAGGACCTGTCATAGGCTCTGGCCCGTGTCAGATGTCTCAGCCGATCAGGAGCCGCTGCCGCTGACCACGCAAGCGGCCCGTTTCGTCATCACCGGCGGGCTTTCGGCGATCGTCGACTTCGGCCTGTATGTGCTGTTCCTGCACGTGGGACTGCAGGTCAACGTGGCCAAGTCCATCAGTTTTGTGGCGGGAACCACCACTGCCTATCTGATCAACCGGCGCTGGACCTTCCAGGCAGAACCCAGCCGGGCCCGGTTCATCGCGGTGATGGCGCTCTATGGCCTGACCTACGCCGTCCAGGTAGGCATCAATTACCTGTTTTACATGCAGTTTGAGGACAAGCCATGGCGCGTGCCAGTGGCCTTTGTCATCGCCCAGGGGACTGCGACAGTCATCAATTTCATCGTCCAGCGCGCGGTGATCTTCCGAATCCGCTGAGCCGCTACGCTCAATTACCGATGACAACTCCGAAGTCTGAGCTACCTCTCACTCCGCGCGCCCTGACCGGGTTCGGCCGCACCGCACCCACCGTGGCGCATGTGCTCTCCACCCCGGACGTCGACGTCATTGCCGAGGCGGTGCGCCAGGTAGCCGACGCGAGCTCCCACAGCCCCGCCCATCTGCGACGTGGCATCGTGGCGCGCGGTCTGGGCCGCTCCTACGGCGACCACGCGTGCAACGGCGGCGGCATCGTCGTCGACATGACGCCGCTGAAGCGCGTGCACTCGATCAGCGCCGAGACCGCGATCGCGGACGTCGACGCAGGCGTAAGCCTGGATCAGCTGATGAAGGCCGCACTGCCGTTCGGCCTGTGGGTACCGGTGCTGCCGGGTACCCGCCAGGTGACCGTGGGTGGGGCCATCGGCTCGGACATTCACGGCAAGAACCATCACAGCGCGGGCAGCTTCGGCAACCACGTGCTGTCCATGGATCTGTTGATGGCCGACGGCGAGGTGCACACCATCACCCCTGACGGGCCCGACAGCGAGTTGTTCTGGGCCACCGTGGGCGGCAACGGTTTGACCGGCATCGTGGTGCGCGCCCGCATCGCCATGACTCGCACCGAGACCGCGTATTTCATCGCCGACGGGGTGGCCACCCGCGACCTGGACGAGACCATCGCGGTGCACCAGGACGGCACCGAGGACAACTACACCTATTCGAGCGCCTGGTTCGACCTCATCAACCCCCCGCCGAAGCTGGGCCGTGCCGCCGTCAGCCGGGGAAGCCTGGCTAAGCTGGATCAGCTGCCGCCGAAGCTCGCCAAGGATCCGCTGAAGTTCAGTGCGCCACAGCTACCCGGATTGCCCGACCTCTTCCCGGTCAACTTCATGATCAAGCCGTCGCTCATGGCGATCGGCGAGGCGTTCTACCGGATGAGCGGGAACTACCAGGGCAAGATCGTCAACCTGACCCAGTTCTATCACATGCTCGACATCACAACCGGATGGCAATACGCTTACGGCCCAGCAGGTTTCGCCCAGCACCAATTCCTGGTCCCACCCGACGCACTTGAGGAATTCAAGGGCATCATCCGCTGGATCCAGACCCAGGGCCAGTACTCGGCACTGAACGTCTTCAAGCTGTTCGGCCCGGGAAATAAAGCGCCACTGAGCTTCCCGATGAAGGGCTGGAACGTCGCGATGGACTTCCCGAACAAGCCCGGCGTCAACGAGTTTCTCAATGAACTGGACAATCGTGCGATGGAGTTCGGTGGGCGGGTCTACACCGCCAAGGATTCCCGGGTAAGCGCGGAGAAGTTCCACAGGATGTACCCGCGCGTCGACGAGTGGATCGCCACCCGACGCAAGGCCGACCCACACGGTGTCTTTGCCTCCGACATGGCCCGCCGCCTCGAGCTGCTCTAGAAAGGCTTTTGTAACAACATGATTGATGCCACGGGCAACCCCCAGACCATCCTGCTATTCGGCGGCACCTCGGAAATCGGCCTCGCCATCGTCGAGCGCTACCTCAAGAACGCCAAGGCGCGCGTCATCCTGGCCGACCTGCCGAATGCCCCCAAGCGTGAGGCCGCCATCGAGCAGATCAGGGCCGCGGGCGCCAAGGAGGTCCAGTACGTAGAGTTTGACGCCCTGGATACCAAGTCCCACCCCGCACTGATCGAATCTGCCTGGGCACAAGGCGATGTGGATGTGGCCATTGTCGCCTTCGGCATTCTCGGCGATGCCGAAGAACTATGGCAGGACCAGACCAAGGCGGTGCTGAGCGCGCAGGTGAACTACACCGCCGCCGTCTCCGTCGGCGTGCTGATCGGCCAGAAGATGAAGGCTCAGGGCTTCGGGCAGGTCATCGCGATGTCCTCGGTCGCCGGCGAGCGGGTACGCCGCTCCAACTTCGTCTACGGCTCCACCAAGGCCGGCCTGGACGGGTTCTACCTCGGCCTCGGAGAAGCCCTGCGCGAGTTCGGTGTTCGCGTGCTGGTGGTCCGGCCCGGCCAGGTACGCACCACCACGACAATCGAGCACTGGAAGGCCACCGGCGCCAAGGAGGCACCGTTCACGGTCGACAAGGAAGAGATCGCCGAGCTGGTGGTGACATCGGCCGCCGCCGGCAAGGAACTGATCTGGGCACCGGGTCAGTGGCGCTTCGTGATGTCTGTGCTGCGCCACGTCCCTCGTCCCCTCTTCCGCAAGCTGCCCGTCTAGGCGCGCGATGACGGCCCAGACAGCAGAGGCGGCACGTCGGCACGTACTGGACACCACCAAGGACCTGACGCTCGCTGTCGTCACGGCCGCCGCCGTCAGCGTGGTCGCACTCACCGCGATCGCGCGCGTCGAGTGGCCGGCCTTCGGCTCGTCCAACCAGCTGCACGCACTCACCACGGTCGGACAGTTCGGCGCCATCGCCGGGTTGGTGCTGGCCGGGGTGCTCTGGCGCCGAGGGCACCGGGCCGTCTCGAAGTGGCTATCGCTGCTCTTCCTGGCCACGTTCACCGTGGTCACCGTCGGGATGCCGCTGGGCGCCACCAAGCTGTACCTGTTCGGGATCTCGGTGGATCAGCAGTTCCGTACCGAGTACCTGACCCGCTTCACCGATTCGCCCGCACTGCACGATATGACCTACCCGGATATGCCCCCCTTCTACCCGGCGGGCTGGTTCTGGATCGGTGGGCGTCTCGCGGCGCTCACCGGAACCTCCGGTTGGGAGATGTACAAGCCGTGGGCCATCACCTCTCTGGCAATCGCGGTTTGCGCGGCATTCATCTTGTGGAACAGGATGATTCGTTTCGAATACGCACTCATCGTGAGCACTGCGACCGCCGCCGTCACCCTGGCGTATGCCTCCACCGAGCCCTATGGCGCGATCGTCACGGTGTTGCTTCCCCCCGTGCTGGTGTTGGGGTACAGCGCACTGCGCGCGGATCGCGGCGCGGGCTGGGGGGCCGTCGTGGGGACGGGCGTGTTCCTGGGCTTCGCGGCACTGTTCTACACACTGCTCACCGCGTTCGGCGCGCTCGCCATCACCGTCGCCGCCGCAGTGGTCACGATGGGCCGCGTCCGGCAGAACGGTTGGTGGCCGGGCGTCAAAGAGCCCCTGTTGCGCTGGCTCGCCATCGCCGCAATCTCTATTGTCATCGCCCTGGTCTTCTGGGGCCCGTATCTCGTCGCCGTCGCCCACGCTTCTCTGGAGAAGGCGGCCTCGGCACAGCACTATCTGCCCAACGAGGGTGCCGAGCTGTCCTTCCCGATGCTGCAACCCACCATGCTGGGCGGTCTGTGTTTGATCGGCACCGTGTGGCTGGTGGCACGTGCGCGTAGCTCGGTGCGTGCCGGGGCGCTCGCCATCGGTGTGACGTCCGTGTATCTGTGGTCGTTGCTGTCCATGCTCGCCACCCTCGCCAAGACCACCCTGCTGTCGTTCCGGCTGGTGCCCACCCTCACCGTGCTGCTCGCGGCCGCGGGTGTGTTCGCCTTCCTGGAGCTCACTGCGGTAACGGCGAAACGCACCAAACACGCCACACTGGTGGCCACGGCCATCGGCCTGGCCGGGGCCCTGGCCTTCAGCCAGGACATCCCCGACGTGCTGCGCTCCGACATCGTCATCGCCTACGCCGATACCGACGGCACCGGACAACGCGCCGATCGCCGGCCGCCCGGCCCGGAAAGCCACTACATCGCCATCGACAAGGCGATCACCGAGATCACCGGAAAGCCCCGCGATGAGACCGTCGTGCTGACCGCCGACTACAGCTTCCTGGCGTTCTATCCCTATTACGGCTTCCAGGGACTCACCCCGCACTATGCGAACCCGCTGGCACAGTTCGACAAGCGCGCGGCCGCGATCAAGAGCTGGGAAGACCTGCATACCGCCGACGAGATGGTGCGTGCGCTCGACGCCCTGCCGTGGCGGGCCCCTACCGTGCTGCTGATGCGCCAGTCCGGCGACAACTACTCGCTGCGGCTCGCCAAGGACGTCTACCCCAACCAGCCGAACGTGAAGCGGTACACCGTCACGCTGAACAAGCAGTTGTTCGCCGATCCCCGGTTCACCGTCCGCACCATCGGTCCGTTCGTGCTCGTGGTGCGGGTGCCGCCGCACGCTTAGTGCTCGTCGCGCAAGGGGCTCGGTGTGGCGCCAACTAACATCTTCCTCCGTGACGACCGATGAGCCGCTTGCGCGAAGAGGCGACAGCACAGCGGGCAACGCGACGGAAAAGGTCGCCGGGAACGGCGACGGCGAATACCGCAAGGCCCGACTGCTCGCCATCGTCACCGGCTTCCTGGGCGCACTGCTGGCCATCGCCACCCCGCTGCTGCCGGTCCGCCAGGACACCGCGCAGCTCAACTGGCCGCAGAACAACACCCTCGCCAGCGTCGATGCGCCCCTCATCGGATACGTACCCACCGATCTCACCATCACGGTGCCCTGCGCGGCAGCCAAGGGCCTTGACGCACACAACAACGTGTTGCTGTCCACTGTGCCCAAGCAGGCGCCCAACGCGGTAGACCGCGGCATGCTGATTCAGCGCAGCGGTGGCGATCTCGTGGTGATCGTGCGCAATGTGCCGGTGGTCTCGGCACCGTTCTCCGAGGCTCTCGGTCCGAACTGTCAGCGACTCGAGGTCAGCGCGCATTCGGACAAGGTGACCGGTAAGTTCGTCGGGCTGACGCAAGGCCCCAAGGACGCCAAGCCCGGACAGCCACGTGCCGGGGAGCGCGGCGGTTACGACTTCCGGCCGCAGATCGTCGGCATCTTCACCGATCTATCCGGCCCCGCACCCGAGGGCCTGAAGCTCTCGGCCACCGTCGACACCCGGTACAGCAGCTCGCCCACCGTCGCCAAGTTCATCGCGATGATCCTCGGCGTCCTGCTCACCGCTGTCTCGCTGGTCGCGCTGCACACGCTGGACACGGCCGACGGCCGCAGACACAAGCGCTTCATGCCCGAGGGCTGGTGGAAGCCGCGGCCGCTGGACGCGCTCGTCGGGGCGGTGCTGGTGTGGTGGCATTTCGTCGGGGCGAACACGTCCGATGACGGCTACATCCTCACCATGGCCCGGGTCGCCGAGGGATCGGGCTACATGGCCAACTACTACCGCTGGTTCGGCACCCCCGAGTCGCCGTTCGGCTGGTACTACGACCTGCTGACCATCTGGGCTCATGTCAGTACTGCCAGCGTCTGGATGCGGCTGCCCACCCTGGCGATGGGCCTGCTGTGCTGGGCGGTGATCAGCCGCGAGGTCATCCCCCGGTTGGGCCACGCTGCCCGCACCAACCCGGTGGTGCCGTGGACCGCGGCGGCGATGTTCCTGGCGTTCTGGCTGCCGTTCAACAACGGACTGCGCCCCGAACCGATCATTGCCCTGGGCATCCTGTTGACCTGGTGCTCGGTGGAACGGTCCATCGCCACCAACCGGCTGCTGCCTGCCGCCGCCGCCTGCATCATCGGCGCGCTCACCTTGTTCTCCGGCCCCACCGGTATCGCGTCCATCGGCGCGCTGCTGGTCGCGATCGGACCGCTGCGCACCATCGTGTCCAAGCGCGCGAAGCGCTTCGGCTATGCCGCCCTGCTGGCACCGATCCTGGCCGCCGGGCTGGTGACGCTGATCGTCATCTTCCGCGATCAGACTCTCGTCGGGGAGATCCAGGCCAACGCGCTCAAGTCGGCCGTCGGGCCGTCGCTGAACTGGTTCGACGAACACGTCAGGTACGAGCGTCTGTTCCTGCCCACCACCGACGGTGCCATCTCCCGCCGGTTCCCCGTGCTGGCCCTGGTCATCGCCCTCGGCGTGGCTGTGGCAATGACATTGCGCAAGAACAAGATTCCCGGCACCGCTAGCGGGCCCAGCCGGCGGATCATCGGCATCACCCTGATCTCGTTCGTCGCGATCATGTTCACCCCCACCAAGTGGACCCACCACTTCGGCGTGTTCGCGGGCCTGGCCGGGTCACTCGGTGCGCTGGCCGCGGTGGCCGTGACCGCCGCAGCCATGCGCTCCCCGCGCAACCGCACGCTCTACGCCGCCATCGTGCTCTTTGTGCTGTCGTTGTCGTTCTCCAGCGTCAACGGCTGGTGGTACGTCTCCAACTTCGGTGTGCCCTGGTCGAATTCGTTCCCGCAGTGGCACTTCGGCATCAGCACGGTCTTCTTTGGGCTCTCGGTGCTCGCCATCCTGATCGCGGCGTGGATGCATTTCACCGGCCGCGACCATCCCGGCCGCACACCGGTGCATCCGGTGCTGGCGCGCCTCGCCGAGTCTCCGCTTGCCGTCGGCACCTGGATCGTCGTGGTCTGGTCGATCTTCTCGCTGACCGCCGGCATGATCAACCAGTACCCCGCCTGGTCGGTAGGACGCTCCAACCTCGACGCGCTGCGCGGCAACGGCTGCGGGCTGGCCAACGACGTGATGGTCGAAGAGGACCCCAACGCCGGGATGCTGCAGCCGATCGACGCCCCGATCGGGCAGGCATTGGCCGCCGATACCAATATCATGTTCGACCCCAACGGAATTCCGTCGGATGTGTCGGCCGATGAAGAGAACAACCCGCAGGGCTCGGACAGCTTCGTCGAACGCGACAAGAGCGGCAACGCCAACGGCAGTCAAGACACCGAGGGCGGCACCACCATCGCCGCCGGCGTCAACGGCTCGCGCGCCCGGCTGCCCTTCGACCTGAAGCCGGAGACCACGCCCGTCATGGGCAGCTACCAGGTGGGCCCGCAGCGCTCGGCCCGGCTGCTGTCGTCGTGGTACCGGCTGCCCCCGAAGGACGCCACCAAGCCGCTGTTGGTACTGGCCGCGGCGGGCCGGTTCGATCCGGTCGAGCTGCAGGTGCAGTTCGCCGGTGAGGATGGAAAGGTCTTGGGCGCCATCTCATTCGCCGATCTGGGCCCGTCTCCCGCCTGGCGGAACCTGCGGATGTCGCGTGACGCCATCCCGACCCAGGCCACCCGGATCCGGCTGCTGGTCACCGATGACGACCTGGCGCCACAGCACTGGGTGGCGATCACCCCGCCCCGGGTGCCGTCGCTGCGCTCGCTGCAGGCGGTGGTGGGCTCCGATCCGGTGTTCCTGGATTGGCTCGTGGGGCTTGCCTTCCCGTGCCAGCGGCCGTTCGGCCACAAGAACGGTGTCATCGAGATCCCGAAGTGGCGCATCCTCCCCGATCGTTTCGGCGCGGAGGCCAACTCGCCGGTGATGGACTACCTCGGCGGGGGCCCGCTGGGCATCACCGAACTGCTCCTCAAGGCCACCCCGGTACCGACCTACTTGCAGAACGACTGGTTCCGCGATTGGGGTGCGCTGCAACGGTTCACGCCGTATTACCGGAACGCCACCGAGGCGCAGCTGCAGCTCGGTACTGCCGTGCACAGCGGACTCTGGACACCCGGACCGTTGCGCAAGAGCCGGTAGCCCGCACCACTGCCCACTGGCCGCTTTTCGATAAAACCTGGCAATTTATCGGAAGCCAGTGGCGCCCGCGCCGACTTCAATGGGGTTGTCAGCAAAGACATCCCAAAGGAAGGTGCGGCCCATGCTGCGACAAATCGCCTGGCAATTCCTGGTGACTGCATCCCTGGCGTCATATCTGGTGACGGCGTTGCCCAGCCACGCCAAGCCCAAGGACGACGAGCCCTGTCCGCACCACCCGGTCAAGGTCGATCCGAAATGTGAACGCTCGGGAGCGATTCGCGAGAAGTCACCGCATAACGACTGACCGGGCGCCGAGACTACGGTTTCTGACGCGTTTCCCACGTGCGAAACGCAGAACACGGCGTGTCGGCGGAGTGGCTAGCCCTCCTGCGCGTGCACGAACTCCGCGAAACCGGGGATGCTGAACTCCAGCAGCCCGTGGCCGGCCACGGCGATGAGCCCCTTGTCGATGAGCCCGGCGCGGGCGGCGCTGATAGCCCGCGAATCACGGCCCAACGCGGCCGCGATATCGGACCGGCTGGACACCCGATCGTCGGTCAATGACTGCGCCATCGCCGTCATGAAGCGCCGCTGCACCGGGGTCGCGTTGTTCCAGCGCGCGCGAAAGAGTGCGTCCATATCCTCGGCGACCTGTCGGGCGGCGTGCTCGACATCGGGCATCCCGATCTGGCCTCCCGGATCCGGATACCCGGCGCGTGCCCACGCGGCGTCCGCGTAGAGCTGCAGCGTGTGCGGATATCCGTTCGTCTGCGCGATGACTGCCTCGAGCGCGTCCGGCGCCCAGTCCACCCCGGCCTGGCCTGCGGGCTTGACCAGCGCCACCCGCGATGCGTCGGGGCCTAGCCGATGCAATGTGCGGTACGCGAACCGCTCGCTGAAGGTGGCTGCGGCGCTGATGATCTCCGGCGTCTGCGGGAGGCCCGCCGCGAACACCCCGGCAGGCAGGGCGTCGGCCTCGGCCTGCAGGTCCTGCCAGGTGACGGCCAGCGTGCGCAATCCCTGCCGGTCAGCGTCCTGCACCTCGTCGATCAACAGCACCAGACCCCGGTGTCCCTCGTCGCGCGCCGCCTTGACCGTCTCGACGATCAGTTCCTTGAAGGATGGCTCCGGTGACGCCCCCTCGGCGGACTGCGCCGGTTTGACCGTCGCACCGAGTTGCGCCACCCCCGGCACACCGGCGGTGATGCTCACCTGATCGATGGCTCGCAGTAACCGGCCGCGTGACTTCTTCTTCCACCCCGCGGTGCGGGCGCGGATCTGGGTGGCGATCGCCGCCGTCAGCGGCTCCTCGCCGCCTGCGGTCACCCACACCGTCACCACACCGCGCGCCTCGGCCGCACGCTGGACCTCACGCAGCAGTGAGGTCTTTCCCACACCACGCGGCCCGGTGTCGACACGGATGCGGCCGATCAGCCGCCCAAGCTCCGTCATGTACATCAGTCGCTCGCCGATCTCGGCCAGCTGCTCGGCGCGGCCGACGACCTCACGTGCCACCTGGCCTGGCGTGTACGGACTGGGCTGCATACCGAAATCCTCACTTGATACTTCTCGGTGCCGTATCAATAGGTATCAGGTGGGGCCGACATTCTGGATACTTTCCGATACTTCTACCGAGTTATCGACTGGTATCGGTTTTAGAGGTCTCAATCCGGCCAACGCGCGCGCTGCGTTCAGGGGCGCGAAGCTTCGTCACATACCATCGCCCTCGTGCCTTCGCAGCTTTCACAGTCCGCGACAGCAGGTACAGCCCAGCGGGCACGTCTGATTTCTTTGGCTGCGGCCACCATCGGTGTGCTGTTGTGCGTGCTCGTTCCCCTGCTGCCGGTCCGTCAGTCCACCGTCGACATCAACTGGCCCCAGGGAGCCGGCGCCGACGGGAACATCACCGGCATCACCGCGCCACTGGTGTCCGGCGCCCCGCTGTCCTTCGAGGCACACATACCCTGCACCGCCGTCGCGACGCTGCCCGCCAGCGGCGGTGTGGTGCTGTCCACCAGCCCCGACGGCGGCTTCGAAGCAAGCCGGCACGCATTGTTCGTGCGGGCAACCACCGATCTGGTGGTTGTGGCATTCCGCGACAACGTCGCGACGGTCGCGCCACGCAAGGCCGTGGAGTCCGGCGGCTGCACCACCCTGGACATCTGGGCCAATGCCGGCGGGGTGGGCGCCAACTTCGCCGGGCTACCCAATGCCAGCGGCACCCTGTCCATCGAAAACAAGCCTCAGGTCACCGGCTTGTTCACCGACCTCAAGGTGCCCGCGGCGGGCGGCCCAACCGCCCATGTGGTGGTCGATACCCGATTCATCAGCAGTCCAACCACTTTGAAGCTGGCGGCCATGGTGCTCGGCATCGGCGCCGTCGCTATCGCCATCGCGGCCCTGGCCGTGCTGGAACGCGGCGGGCGCAAACTCCCGCGCAAACCATTCCGGCTGCCGGGCCGCGCCACACTACTGACCAACGGTGTGGCCGACATCGGAGTCGTTGGCACACTTCTGCTTTGGCATGTCATCGGCGCCATCACCTCCGATGACGGCAACGTGCTGGTCGAGGCGCGCGTCGCGCATCAGGCCGGGTACGTCGCGGAGTACTACCGCTACTTCGGTGCCACCGCGTCTCCATTCGATTGGTACGCAACCCTTTTGAGCTGGCTCACACAGGTGAGCACCGTCGGGGTGTGGATGCGCGTGCCGGCCACCCTGGCGGGCATCGGCACCTGGTACATCCTGCGCAAGAAGATGCTGCCCCGGCTGGGAGAGCAACTCGCCGCCAGCCGGACCGCCGTGTGGACCGCCGCGCTGGTCTTCCTCACCGCCTGGCTTCCGTTCAACAACGGCCTGCGCCCGGAGCCCATCATCGTGTTCGGCACCGTGCTCACCTGGATCCTGGTGGAACGCGCCATCGCCACCCGCCGCCTCTCGCCCGCCACGCTGGCGATCGTGGTAGCCCTGCTGGCCGCGACGGTGGCCCCCCAAGGCCTCATCGCGCTGGGACCGCTACTGGCCGGCGGCCGCGCCATCGCCCGCGTCGTCGCCGTGCGCCGCCTGCGGTACGGGCGATTCACCCCTATCGCGGTCCTGGCGGCCTCGGTCGCGGGCGTGCTCGCCTTCACCTTCCGGGACCAGACCCTGGCCACCGTCGCCGAATCCGCGCGCATCAAATATGTGGTCGGTCCGACGATCGCCTGGTACCAGGAATTCCTGCGCTACTACTTCCTGACCGTCGAATCCAATGTCGACGGCTCACTGACCCGGCGTATCGCGGTGTTCATCCTGCTGCTCTGCCTCTTCGGCACCCTTGCGGTACTGCTGCGCCGCGGCGTACTACCGGGCCTGGCCAGCGGACCGGTGTGGCGCCTCATCGGCAGCACCGCGATCGGATTGCTGCTACTGACCTTCACCCCCACCAAGTGGGCCATCCAGTTCGGCATTTTCGCGGGGTTGTCGGGCGCGCTCGGAGCGGTCGCGGCATTCACCTTTGCGCGAGTCGGTCTGCATTCGCGGCGCAATTTGGCGCTGTACGTGACGGCTCTGCTGTTCATCCTGGCCTGGTCGACCTCGGGCATCAACGGCTGGTTCTACGTCGGCAACTACGGCGTGCCATGGTTCGACAAGCAACCGGTGATCGCCAGCCATCCCGTCACCAACATGTTCCTGGTGCTCTCGGTGATCACCGCATTGATCGCCGGCTGGCTGCACTTCCGACTGGACTATGCCGGGCACACCGAGGTCGAGAACACCCGGCGCAATCGCTTGCTGGCCTCGACCCCACTGATGATCGTCGCCGCCATCATGGTGATTCTCGAAGTGACCTCGATGGCCAAGGGGGTCTACGCGCGTCGCGACACCTACACCACCGGCAAGGCCAACCTGTTGGCGCTGACCGGCAGCGATCCGTGCGCCATGGCCAGCGACGTGTTAGTCGAGCCAGACGCCAACGAGGGCCTGCTGCAACCCATTCCCGGCCAGCAAGCGGGCAAGTACGGGCCGCTCGGAGGCCTGGATCCCGTCGGCTTCGTCCCCGACGGAGTGCGCATCGGCATGACGTCCTTGCCCGTCGTCGGCAAGCCGGGCCTGGTGAACTCCGATGCCTCCCCGAACGCGCCGATCATGGAGGTAAGCGACGGAGCGGGAACCACCGGCGGCGTCGGCCCCACCGGCATCAACGGCTCCAGCATGCAGCTGCCGTTCGGGCTGGACCCGGCCCGCACCCCGGTGATGGGCAGCTACGGGGAGAACTCGATTGCCGCGCACCTCAAGTCGTCCTGGTACGAGCTTCCACCGCCCAGCCCCGACCGACCGCTGGTGGTGATCTCGGCCGCCGGTGCGATCTGGTCGTTCCAGCAGGACGGCACCTTCAGCCCCGAGATCAACTACGGCCAGCAGCTCAAGCTGGAGTGGGGTGTCCGCGACCCCCAGAGCCCCGGCGGTTTCAAGCCACTTCGCCAGGATTACCCCATTGACATTGGGCCGCAAACAGTCTGGCGCAACCTGCGGTTCCCCACCAAGACCGCGCCGCCCGGGGCCAACGTGGTCCGTATCGTCGCCGACGACCCCAACCTGTCCAGTGACCAATGGCTCGCGTTCACCCCGCCGCGGGTACCAACCCTGAAGACGGCACAGGATCTCTTGGGGTCCGACACACCCGTGCTGCTGGATATGGCTGTGGCACAAAACTTCCCGTGCCAACGGCCGTTCAGCGAGCATCTTGGGGTGGCCGAACTGCCCAAGTTCCGCGTGATGCCCGAGCACAAGCAGGTGGCGACCTCGTCGAACATGTGGATGTCGGCCGAAGACGGTGGCCCGTTCATGTTCACCACCGCGCTGCTGCGAACCTCGTCGGTGCCCACCTACCTGCGCAACGACTGGTATCGCGACTGGGGCTCGATAGAGAAGTACGAGCCCATCGTGGCTCCGAATCTGGCACCCGACGCACAACTCACCGAGGGCACCGTCGTCGTGAACGGCTGGACCCGTAAAGGACCGATTCGAGCCCTGCCATGACAGAGAATTCCGTGACAGATACCGCAGCCGAGGCCCGCAAGCTAAACATCGCACGTTGGACGGCAACCGTTTTCGGTCTGCTCGGGTTCGTGCTGAGCGTCTCGATCCCGCTGCTGCCCGTCAAGGTGTCCACCGCGACCCTCGACTGGCCACAGCAGGGCCGGCTCAACAACGTCACCGCGCCGCTGATCTCCCAGACGCCCATGGACATGACGGTGATCGTGCCGTGCGCCGTGGTCAACTCCGCCCCGGCCGACGGGGCCGTCATCCTGGGTACCGCGCCTCCCGAGGGCAAAGAGGCAGCACTACAAAGCCTTTTTGTCCGGGTCACCAAGGAGCGGCTCGATATCACCGACCGCAATGTGGTCATCGCGAGTGTCCCGCGCACCAAGGTCGCCTCTCCCGACTGTCGACGGATCGTCATCACCTCATCGGATAAGGGCACCTTCGCTACATTCGAGGGGCTTCACGGTGACGGCGCCGAGAAGTCCGCCGATCTGCGCAGCGGATTCCCCGATCCCAACCTGCGCCCACAGATTGTCGGGGTCTTCACCCAGCTCAGCGGGCCGGCGCCCCAGGGCCTGAGCCTTACCGCCCATATCGACACCCGATTCTCCTCCAGCCCAACACTTCTCAAGCTCGCGGCGATGGTAGGCGCGGTCATCTCCACCATCATCGCGGTGCTGGCGCTGTGGCGGATCGACCAGACCGATGGCCACCGCATGCGGCGGCTCATTCCGACCCGCTGGCGGCGCTTCGATCTGACCGACACCGTCATCATGAGCGCACTGGTGCTCTGGTACGTGATCGGAGCGGGGTCGTCGGACGACGGCTACCAGATGGGTATGGCGCGTACCGCCGAGCACGCGGGGTACATGGCCAACTACTTCCGCTGGTTCGGCAGCCCGGAAGACCCGTTCGGCTGGTACTACAACCTGCTGGCCATCATGACCAAGTTCAGCGATATCAGCCTGTGGATCCGGCTGCCCGACCTGATCGCCTCGCTGGTCTGCTGGCTTTTGATCAGCCGGGAAGTGTTGCCCCGCTTGGGGCCCGCTGTCGCACGCAGCAAGCCTGCGGCATGGGCGGCCGGCTTCGTGCTGCTGGCGTCCTGGTTCCCGTTCAACAACGGTCTGCGCCCCGAGGGACAGATCGCGGTCGGGTCGCTGATCACCTGGGTGCTCATCGAGCGGGCCATCACCTCCCGGCGACTGACTCCCGCCGCGCTGGCGACCATCACCGCTGCCTTTACTCTCGGGATACAGCCGACCGGTCTGATCGCCGTCGCCGCGCTGCTCGCCGGTGGCCGGCCGATCCTGCGGATCATCGTGACCAAGCACCGTCAGGTGGGCACCTGGCCGCTGGTGGCGCCCATGCTGGCCGCTGGAACCGTCATCCTGCCCGTGGTGTTCTCCGATCAAACACTGGCAACGGTTTTCGAGGCGACCAGGATCCGCACCGCCATCGGCCCATCGCAGGCGTGGTACACGGACAACCTGCGGTACTACTACATGTTCCTGCCGACGGTGGACGGTTCGGTATCGCGGCGCTTCGGCTTCCTGCTGATCGCGGCGTGCCTGTTCATCGCGATGTTCATTCTCCTGCGCCGCAAGCGCGTTCCCGGGGTGGCCCGCGGGCCGGCCTGGCGTGTGCTGGGCGTCGTCTTTGGCACCATCTTCTTCCTGATGTTCGCGCCCACCAAGTGGGTACACCACTTCGGGCTGTTCGCCGCCCTGGGCGCCGCCGTGGCGGCGTTGGCCACGGTGCTGGTGTCACCACAGGTGTTGCGCTGGAGTCGCAACCGCATGGCCGTCGTGGCCACGGTGCTGTTCGTGCTGGCTCTCAGCTGGGCCAGCGCCGCAGGCTGGTGGTACGTCTCAAGTTTCGGTATTCCGTTCAACAGCAGCATGCCCAAGATCGCCGGAATAAGCGTCAGCACAATATTTTTCGCGCTGTTCGCGCTCGCGGTCGGCTACGCAGCATGGCTGCACTTCTCGCCGCGGCGTGAGGACAACCGCATCACGCGGTCCATCACCTCCGCGCCGGTCGCCTGGGCCGCCGGATTCATGGTGCTCACGTCCATCTGCCAGCTGGCGATCGGCGTCGCCCGTCAGTACCCGTCGTATTCCAACGGATGGGCGAACATCCGCGAACTGGCGGGCGGATGTGGGCTGGCCGACGACGTTCTCGTCGAGCCCGACGCGAATGCCGGATTCCTGCCCGCGATCGGCGAGCAAGAGACCGGCGCGCTGGGGCCGCTCGGCGGCTCCGCCCCGTCAGGCTTTACCGCCGACGGGGTACCGGACAAGATCGTCGCCGAGTCCATCCGGATGAATGACTCACGGCCGGGAACCGACTACGACTGGGATTCCAAGGATCGCAACACAACCCCGGGCGTCAATGGCTCCACGGTGCGGCTGCCCTACGGGCTGGATCCGGCCCGGGTACCGATCGTGGGCTCCTACCGCGTCGGTCCGCAGCAGCAGGCGAAGGTGACTTCCGATTGGTACCGGCTCCCCGCGCGCGATGCCGCCCATCCACTGATCGTGGTGACGGCAGCCGGCACCATCGCGGCCAAGAACGTCAAGGGCGAACTCTCCGGGCAGACACTGCAATTGGAGTACGGCACGGCGGGCCCCGACGGTGCGTTCAGCCCCTTGGGACGCCTGACGCCCTACGACCTTGGGCCCGCGCCATCCTGGCGCAACCTGCGCTTCGCCCGTTCGGATATCCCCGAGACCGCGACCGCCGTGCGGATTGTCGCGATTGACGGCTCGCTGACTCCGGGCGACTGGCTGGCCTTTGCGCCACCCCGGGTGCCGGAGCTGAAGTCACTGCAGGAGTACGTGGGCAGCACCCGGCCGGTGCTGCTGGACTGGACCGTGGGACTGGTCTTCCCGTGCCAGCACCCGATGCTGCATCAGTACGGGATCACCGAAGTTCCCGAGTTCCGCATCACGCCGGACTACGACCAGAAGCGCAAGGACACCGACACCTGGCAGGACGGCGAGAACGGTGGTCTGCTCGGCATCACCGACCTGCTGCTGCGGGCACACGTGATGCCGACCTACCTGTCCAAGGACTGGGGCCGCGACTGGGGCTCGCTGCGCAAGCTCGACACCATCGTCGATGCCCAACCCGCGCAGATCGAGTACGGCTCGCAGGTACACAGTGGGCTCTGGAAGCCGAACCAGATCCGGATCAAGCCGTAACGGCACATCGAGTGTGCGGATTGGGTCGATTTCCGACGTGATATCGACACAATCCGCACACTCGAGACGCCCGGTGAGTCAGTGGTGGCCCCGGCGGCGATATCCGTGGCCGCCTCCGCCGAAGAGTCCGCCCATAAATCCCCGGTAGTCCTGAGGAGGCGCGGGTGGGTACGGCTGCGCCGTGGGCGGCTGGTCGATATGCGCCGACGGGCCAAAACGCGCGGCTCCATCCACGAACTGCTGCAGGCTGTCCTGCTCCAGTAACAGCGCCGCACATCCCGTGCATTGAAATGTGCGTACGCCGAACCATTTCGTCGACAGCATCTGTGATTCACACTTCGGACAGGTCAAGGGCTGAACGTTTGTCATGACAAATGCTAGCATGCATATGTTTGCATGAATTGTAAGAAGGAGCGGACATGGCAGCGGACGCACACGAGCACGGCTCCGGGCACTCCCATGGTCACGGCGTGAACGCCGACGCCGATCGGAAATGGCTGACCATCGCCTTGATCCTGATCGGCGGATTCATGGCCATCGAGGTCGTCATCGGCATCATCGCCCAATCGCTGGCGTTGATCTCCGACGCCGGGCATATGCTGACCGACGCGGCATCGATCGTATTGGCGCTCATCGCCATTCGCCTCTCCTCGCGTCCGGCGCGGGGTAGCTATACGTTCGGCCTCAAGCGCGCCGAGATCCTGTCGGCACAGGCCAACGGCGTGACGCTGTTCCTACTGGCCGCCTTCTTCATCTACGAGGGCATCCGCCGGCTGATCACTCCCCCGGAGGTCTCAGGCCTGCTGGTGTTCATCACCGCACTGGCCGGAATCGCCGTCAACGTGGCAGCCACGTGGTGCATCAGCAAGGCCAACCGTTCCAGCCTCAACGTCGAGGGCGCCTTCCAGCACATCCTCAACGACCTCTACGCATTCATCGCCACCGCCGTCGCCGGCGCCGTGGTGTGGCTCACCGGCTTCACCCGCGCGGATGCCATCGCCGCACTTGTCGTGGCCGCGCTGATGCTCAAGGCGGGCTGGGGCCTGGTCCGCGAATCGGGACGGATCTTCTTGGAAGCCGCGCCTGTAGGCCTAGACCCCGGCACCATCGGAACCCAGCTCGCGGCGGTGCACGCGGTGGCCGAGGTGCACGATCTCCACATCTGGCAGATCACCTCCGGCCAGCCGGCGCTGTCGGCCCACATATTGGTGGCGCCCAATGCGGACTGTCACGGAATACGGCGTGAGATCGAGGAGTTGCTCCATACGCAGTACGACATCGACCACACCACCTTGCAGGTCGACCACGAGGGCACCGAGGCCTCGACGCATTGCTTCGATCCCCACGGAGAGCCGTACCGCGCGGATGGCAGCGCCTTACCGGGCAAGGGGTAGGCATCTGATACCAGCAGTAGTGGGCCATGGAGGTCACGATGGGAGAGCCAGCGACTCGCGCCGACGCGTTTCTGCGGGCGGCCACCATCGCCTTTGTGATCGGTTGGGGGCTGGATGCCATCGACCACCTGCGACGTGGCTTCGCCGCGGCGCCGCTGACCCTGACCTACCTCGCCGCCACCCACGCGGTTCTCATCGCCGTCGCGGTGACGATGATCCTGCGCCACCGCAGGCACGCCCCGGAGGCCACCGTGATCGTCGGCAGCGCAAGCGTTCTGGGCCTGGGCTACGTGCACCTCATGCCGAGTTACTGGCCCTCCGTACAAGACAGCTTCGTCTCCGGGCCACGCGTCGACGTCACCTGGTTCTCGTGGGTGACGATGCTCATCTCGATCGCCGCCGCGGTGGTGTGGGCGCACGCCGGCAGTCGTGCCCTGATTCTGCGCGACTGATCTCCACCGAACACGAAGGCCCCCGACGCGCAGTGCGTACGGGGGCCTTCGTGCGATGAATCCTTAGATTGGGGTCAGACCGTGCTTACGCTGCATGCGATCATGCTTCTGCTTGTCCCGCAACAGCTTCAGCGACTTACGTAGCAATAGACGGGTCTGGTGCGGCTCGATGACGCCATCGATATAACCGCGCTCGGCCGCGATCCACGGCGTCGCCAGATTCTTGTTGTAGCCCTCGATGAAGTCCGCCCGGATCTTCTGCACCTCGGGTGCCGTCGGGTCCGGGAAGCGCTTCACCAGCAGCTGCGCGGCGCCCTCGGCACCGATCACCGCGATACGTGCGGTCGGCCAAACATAGTTCAGGTCGGCCGAGAGCTGCTTGGAACCCATCACCGCATACCCACCGCCGTAGGCCTTGCGGGTAATGATGGTCACCTTGGGCACATCGGCTTCCACCACCGCGTTGAAGAAACGGCCACCCTTCTTGATGATGCCGTTCTTCTCCTCCGACACACCGGGTAGCGCGCCCGGCGTGTCGACCACGAACACCAGCGGCAGGTTGTACGCGTCGCAGAAACGGATGAAGCTGGCGGCCTTGTCGGAGGCATCGGTGTCGACAGCGCCCGCCATCTGCAGCGGCTGGTTGGCGATCACTCCCACCGGGTGCCCGTCGACCCGCGCGAACGCCGTGATCATCGCGGGACCACGCTGCTCGGAGATCTCGAAGATGTCGCCGTCATCGAAGATCCTCAGCAGGATCTCCATCATGTCGTAACCCTGGTTGTCGCTATCGGGGATGAACGTGTCGAGATACAGATCGTCCTCGGTGATTTCCGGCTCCAGGCCCGGGTTGACGATCGGCGGGTAATCGAAGGTGTTGGAGGGCAGGAAGCTCAGGTAGTCCCGCACGTACTGGAACGCGGCGGCCTCGTCCTCGACGACCTTGTGGATGTTGCCGCGCTGAGCCTGTACGTCGGCCCCACCGAGCTCGTCGAAGCTCACGTCCTCGCCGGTGACGTCCTTGATGACGTCAGGCCCGGTGATGAACATGTAGCCCTGGTCGCGGACCGCCACCAACAGATCGGTCTGGATCGGTGAGTACACGGCACCACCGGCGCACTTGCCCAGAATGATCGAGATCTCGGGCACCGTGCCGCGCAGCAGCTCGTGACGGCGGCCCAATTCGGCGTACCAGGCCAACGACGTGGCGGTGTCCTGGATGCGGGCGCCCGCCGAATCGTTGATGCCGATCACCGGGCATCCGTTGGTCGCCGCCCATTCCATGAGCTTGGCAACCTTGCGGCCGAACATCTCACCGACGCTGCCCTGGTACACGGTCTGGTCGTGTGAAAACACCGCGACGGGGCGGCCGTCGATGCGCCCCAGACCGGTGACCACACCATCGGTGTACGGCGCGTTGGCATCACCGGGAGTGCGGGCGAACGCGTCGAGTTCCAAGAAACTGCCCTTGTCGAGCAGCGCGTCGATGCGGGCGCGGGCACTCGGGATGCCCTTCTTGTCGCGCCTGGCGATGGCCTTGGCATCACCCGGCTCGCGGGTGAGCGCAATCCGCTCACGCAGGTCGGCGAGCTTCTCCGCAGTTGTGTGTGGTGGCACAGTGTCTGAACCTTTCTAAGCCTGCTGGGCCTGTTGGGCGTTGATGGTCCGCAGCGCCTGACTCATATGAGCACCGACCTTAGCGATGATCGGTTCGTCGATGACCTGGATGTGCTCACCGCCGACCGGAACGACCTCGAGGTCGGAGACGAACTCACCCCAACCGCCGTCGGGCTGGCGGGTCGCGTACGCGGGCTCGAACGTGATGGCGTCATCGTGGTAGCGGTCGGCCATGTACAGCGTCATGTGCCCGTCGAACTTCACCGGGGTGGACGTGTCAATAGCCCGCTGGTCGAGATACGACGTGCGCTGGTGCTCGATGATTCCGCCCGGAATCTGCACACCGCTGGCCTTGACCGCCTCCAGCACGAACGTCACCTGGCCCGCGTCGTCGAGCTCCTCCAGCTGCTCATACGGGATGGCCGGGATCTCGACGTTGAACGTCTTCTGGGCGAATGCCGCATAACGGTCCCAGCGTTTCCGGGTCTCTTCCTTGGTCTGCAAGATCGGAGTCCCGGGGCGTACACCGTCGATGTTGCCGACCCATGCGACCTCGGCGCCGGCCTCCTTGAGGCCGACCGCACAGGCGTACGCCAGCACTGCACCGAGAGACCACCCGGCCAGGATGAACGGGCCGTCGTGCAGTTCCATCAGCTTGGGTACGTACTTGGCGGCCCGCTCCTCGATGGTGCCCTCGACCCGCTCGAAGCCGAACATCGGCGTGCCCTCGGGCAGACGCTTCAGCAATGGTTCGTAGACGACGGTCGAGCCACCGGCGGGATGGAACACGAATACGGGAACCGCCGTGGAGCCTTCCTGGCGGGGTGCCAGGGTCCGCACAAAGCCGTCGATCTTGCCTGCTTCGAGCCTGCTGCGGACTACCTCGCCAAGGGCTTCGATGGTCGGCGCGAGCTTGACCTCCTCGGCCGGAATTTCGCCGTCAGCGCGCTGCGACAGACGTTCGGCCAACTTCTCGGCCGTCGCATCGTCGATCTTGGGCAGTGCGTTGAAGATGCTGCCCGGCGACTCGCCGGTGACGATGGCCCACGTCGCGAACGCCACCCGCTCGGCCGCATCACGCGGCGGCACATCGGCATTGAGCGCCTCGGCAATGGCTTCCTGGTTCATGGCGGCCGCGGCCTTGGCCAATTCACTTGTCTCCGCCGAGATCGTCGCTTCCTGAGCGATGGCGGGGGGTGCGCTATCGGCAGCCGGCTCCGCGGCGGGCACCTCAGCCGGAACCGACTCGGTCGCACCCGCGGTCAGGGCCGCCTCGATATCGGCCTTCGACAGCATGCCGCCGGTCGGCGCGGCCTCCTTGAACTCGTCGGTCTGCTGGTAGTCGTGCAACTCGTGCACGGCGTCCGGGTTCTCCAAGGCATAGATGACCAGTCGCTCGACGTCCAGCAGGTTCGCGTCGCGCACGGCCTGCAGCTGAATCGGCGGCAGGTCGAAGTCGAACTCGACGCGATTCTTGATCCGCACGGCCATCAGTGAATCCAGACCCAGCTCGATCAACGGCACCTCGCGTGGCACGTCCTCGGGCTCGTAACCCATGGCCATCGACACGATGGTGGCCAACCGGTCGATGACCGGCTCGCCGGACTCCTTGCTCCATTTCTTGAAGTCGGCGCCCGCGCCTGCTCCGGAAAGCAGGTTGTCGTGAATCTCTTCGGGCACTTCCTCTTCCACGACGGCAACCGCATGGGAAGGCGCCGCAGAGGCACTCACCACGGCGCTGCCGTTGGTGGCAACCCCCGCAGCAGTCGCGAACGGCAGTGCGCCACCCTGACCGGCACGCGACACCACCGCGTCATAGACGAGCGTGAACGATTCCCCGATGCGGGCGTGCACCTGCACGGTGGCCCCGCCCGGGTGCCGGGAGAGCGTGGTCACCAGCGTGGAACCTTCGCCCGGGATGGCGCGCTGCTCAAACGCGGTGAGCTGAGCGCCCGGAAGCACCGATGTCGCAGCGGTTTTGACCAGTTCAGCGAAGTCGACGCCGGCGACCTCCCGCGGACTCCACTCCCATACATGCTTACCGTCGGGCAGCGATACATGCGTACCCGGGATGCGGGTCGATCCGTCGGCACTGAAATGCGCGGGCAGCCAGTGCGGCTTGCGCTTGAACTCGGTGGCCGGGATCGGCGCGTAGTCAGCGGACTTGGCCGACCTGCTGAACAACGTGCGCGGGTCCAGGGCATGGCCGTGCACGTACAGCTGCGCCATGGCCTTGACCATGGACTCGACCTCGTCCTCCTTGCGGGCGAGGGTCGCGATGAGCTGCGCGTCCGGCAGCCCCGACGCCATGGTCGTTAGCCCTACCTGCATGAGCGCCACCGGGTTTGGCGCCAGCTCCAGGAAGGTGGTGTGCCCGGCGTCCACGGCGTTGCGGGTGCCATGGGTGAAGTAGACCGAGTGCCGCATCCCCTTCTTCCAGTAGTCCACATCGTGGACCGGCTCCCCGCCGCCGCGGATGAAGGTGCCCTCGTGGACCGTCGAGAAGATGCCGATCTTCGGGGACATCGGCTCGATCCCCTGCAGTTCGGCGGCGAATTCGCCGAGCAGCGGATCCATCTGCGACGTATGGCCCGCGCCCTTGGTCTGCAGCTTGCGCGCGAACTTGCCTTCCGCCTCGCAGCGGGCCACGATCGCGTCAACCTGCGCCGGCGGACCACCGATGACGGTCTGCGACGGCGCGGCATACACGCACACTTCCAGATCGGGGAAGTCGGCGAACACCGTTTTGAGTTCGTCGGCCGAGTATTCGACCAGTGCCATCAGCCGGATGTAGTCGCCGAACAGCATCGCCTCGCCCTCACCCATCAAATGGGCACGCGAGCAGATGACACGTGTCGCGTCGGCGAGCGACAGCCCGCCCGCGAAATAGGCCGACGCGGGCTCGCCCAGCGACTGTCCGATCACCGCGGTGGGCTTGGCGCCATGCGCCTTGAGCACCTCGCCGAGCCCGATCTGGATCGCGAAGATGGCGATGTTACTGGTCTCGATGCCGTACTCGTGCGAATCATCGAGGATGAGCTCGACGACGGAGTAACCACGCTCTTCCTGCACGTACGAGTCGACCTTGTCGATCCACTCGGCGAAGATCGGATCGCGCAGGTACAGGCTCTTGCCCATCTTGCGGTGCTGGGCTCCGAAACCGGCCATCACCCATACCGGGCCATTGCTCACCGGCCCGTCCGCGGAGTACACGTACGGCTTCTGCTTGCCCTCGGCCACCGCACGAAGGCCCTTGATGGCCTCCTCGTGATCGTGGGCCAGCACCACGGCGCGGGAGCGGCCATGGTTGCGGCGCGACAACGAGCGCCCGATGGACTCCAGTGAGTAAGACTGTCCCTCTTCGGTCTCCATCCAGTCCGCCAGCGCCGCCGCGGCGGCCTTCTTGCGTGAGGACAGGAAGCCCGAGATGAACAGCGGCACAACCGGAGCGACCGGCTCTTCGGCAGCGAGCGCCGCCAGCCCCTCTTCCTTGAGCCGCTTGGCCTCATCGGTCAGGCCGGGCAGCTCGTACGGCTCATCGGAATAGCCGCCGGTGAACTCGCCGTACTCGTCAAAGCGCGAGACGGAGAATTCGTCGCCGTCAGCGGTATCCGCCTCTGCCACCGCATGTTTGCCGTTGGTGTCGGCGTCGTCGGACTCCGGCTCAGTGCTTTCGCTGGGTTCGACCAGGTCGATCGGCAGCACTTCGCGCACCACGATGTGGGCGTTGGCTCCACCGAAACCGAAGCCGGAGACGCCCGCGATGGCGTGCCCGCTGTAGCGCGGCCATTCGGAGACCTGATCGACAACCTTCAGATGAATCGCGTCGAAGTCGATATACGGGTTGGGGCCGGTGTAGTTGATCGACGGCGGAACCTTGTTGTTCTGCAAGGCAAGCACGATCTTCGAGAGGCTGGCGGCGCCGGCCGCGGACTCCAGATGTCCGAAGTTCGACTTCGCCGAGCCCAGCAGCGCGGGCTTGTCGGCGTCGCGGCCACGGCCGACCACACGCCCGAGCCCATCGGCCTCGATCGGGTCGCCCAGGATGGTGCCGGTGCCGTGCGCCTCGATGACATCGACACTGCGGGGGTCGATTCCGGCGTCCTTGTAGGCCTTGCGCAGCACCTCGGCCTGGGCATCCGGGTTGGGGGCCAGCAGGCCGTTGGAGCGTCCGTCGTGGTTGACGGCCGAACCCGCGATGATCGCCATGATCGGGTCGCCGTCGCGGCGCGCGTCCGAGAGACGCTTCAGCACCAGCATGCCGCCGCCCTCGGACCGGCTGTACCCGTTGGCATCCTGCGAGAAGGACTTGATCCGGCCGTCGGGGGCCAGCACGCCGCCGACCTCGTCGAACCCGACCGTCACCACAGGCGTGATGAGTGCGTTGACGCCACCGGCCACCACGACATCGGCCTCACCGGAGCGCAGGGCCTTCACCCCTTGGTGCACCGCGACCAGCGACGAGGAACATGCCGTGTCGACGGCGACGCTCGGGCCACGGAAGTCATAGAAGTACGAAACCCGGTTCGCGATAATCGAACTCGCGTTACCGGTGATGGCGTACGGATGGGTGACGGTGGGATCGGCCACCGACAAGTAGCTGTAGTCATTGTTGGAGCTACCGATGTACACACCGACGCTCTCACCCTTGAGGCTGGATGCCGGAATACGGGCGTTTTCCAGTGCCTCCCAAGTCAATTCCAGCGCGATCCGCTGCTGCGGATCCATGTTGTCGGCTTCCATCTTGGACAGCGTGAAGAACTCGGCGTCGAATCCCTTGATGTCCTTGAGATATCCACCGCGGGTGGCGGCCTGAGCCACACGCTCGGCAATACGCGGCTCGGCGGTGAACTCTTCCCACCGGCCCTCGGGCAGATCGGTGATGGCGTCGCGGCCCTCCAGCAGCGCCTCCCACAGCTGCGCCGGGCTGTTGACGTCGCCGGGCAGACGCGCCGACAGGCCGACCACCGCGATATCGAATTCGCCCGCGGCGATCTTCGGGTCGCGCGACCAGTCCTCGTCGCCGGCATCCGGCACCTCGGGCTCGCCCTCGATGATGCGGGTGGCCAGCGACTCGATGGTGGGGTGCTGAAAGGCCACGGTGGCCGTGAGGGTGACCCCGGTGAGGTCCTCGATGTCGGCGGCCATCGCGACGGCGTCGCGTGAGGACAGACCCATCTCGACCATCGGCGCCGAGTCGTCGATACGGTCCGGGCTCACCCCGGTGGCCTTGGCGATCCAATTGCGCAGCCATTCGCGCATTTCGGGCACGGTCAGCCCGGCGCCGCCGGTCGGTGCCGCTACCTCCGGAGCTGGGGTTTCCAGGCTGGTCTCTGGTGTCGAATCCTGTTGAGTATCAGTCATGTTCGAGGCCTATCTCCGGAGTATCGGATGGCGGGGCGATGCTGGATCGCCTACTGCCGGTCGTCGGGGAATGCGGTCTGCTGGTAGCCGCCGCGCAGGCTGCCGTCCAGGTAGCTGGTTCGAGCGGCGCTGCGGGCGATCTTGCCGCTGGAGGTCCGGGCGATCGAGCCCGCCGGGACCAGCAGCACATCGCGCACGGTGACGCCGTGGCGTACCGCGACCGCGGCGCGCACGTCGTCACCGACTGCTTGGTTGTCGGACTTGTGGCCGCCCACGCTGCGCTCGCCGATGATGACCAGCTGCTCGGAGGAGTCCTCCGGGTCGTATTTCAAACCGGCGTGCGGATTGTCGAAAACCACCTGCGGCAACTGGTTGGCCGGCACCGAGAAGGCCGCGACATATCCCGGGCGCAGTGCCTTGTTGGCTTCTTGTGCGGTGTATTCGATGTCTTGGGGGTAGTGGTTGCGGCCGTCGACGATGATCAGGTCCTTGACGCGACCGGTGATGTACAGCTCGCCATCGACCCATACTCCGAGGTCACCGGTGTTGAGCCAGTTGGCGTCGTCCGGAGCGCCCTCGGCATGCGATGCCGGGATGCGTGATTTGAGGGTGTTCTGGAACGCTTCGCGGGTCTCTTCCGGGCGGCCCCAGTAGCCCGAGCCAATGTTGTTGCCGTGCAACCAGATCTGGCCGATCTGACCGTCGGGCACCTCCGAGGCACTCTCGCCGTCGACGATCACCGCCCACTCATCGCGGGCCATGCGGCCACTGGAGACCTGGGTCAGCGAGTTCTCTGCGCCCGGGGCCACCTGCACGATGCGCCCGGCATTGAGCTCGGTGCGGTCCACGTGCAGCACCCGCGCCGGTTCGGTGTTCCAGATGGTCGAGGAGACGAACAAGGTGGCCTCGGCCATGCCGTACGAGGGGTGAATCGCCTTGGGATCAAAACCGTACGGTTCGAAGGCGTCGCAGAACTTCTTCAGCGACGCCGTCGACACCGGCTCGGACCCATTGATGATCGAGTGGATGTTCGACAGGTCCAGCGGCGGTTCGCCCTCCTTGGGCACACCGCGCAACGCGCAATGCTCGAAGGCGAAGTTCGGCAGCGCCGAGAAGCTACCACCACGGTCCTCGCCCTTGACGGCCATTTCCCGCAACCAGCGCAGTGGACGGCGAATAAACGCCGCCGGACTCATCACGGTCATGTGCTTGCCGAGCATCGACGGCACCATCACGGTGATCAAGCCCATGTCATGGAAGAACGGCAGCCAGGTGCAGCCACGCAGCGCCTCGTGTCCCTGCGCGCCTTCTTGCGCGGACAGCGCGTCGATCAGCTGCAGCAGGTTGGTGGCCACATTGAGGTGAGTGATCTGCACACCGGCGGGGGCCCGGGTCGAGCCCGAGGTGTACTGCAGATACGCGATGGTGTCCTTGGTCGCCACCGGCTCGATCCAGGTCGACCCCACATCGTTGGGAATCGCATCGACCGCGATGACACGGGGGCGCTCCTTGGGTGGGCGATTGCGGAAGAACTTGCGCACCCCCTCGGCACAATCGGTGGTGGTCAACACCGCCGAAGGCTGGCAATCATCGAGCACCGCATGCAGGCGCCCGGCATGACCGGCCTCGCTCGGATCGAACAACGGCACCGAAATCGCGCCGGCGTACAGCGCACCGAAATGTGCCACCAAGTAATCAAGGCTCTGCGGAGCCAAGATGGCCACACGGTCACCCGGCTTGGTCACCTGCTGCAGACGCGCCGCCACCGCACGGTTACGCGCACCGAACTGCGCCCACGTGATGTCGATATACGCGCCATCACGCTCAGTGGAAAAGTCCAGGAAACGGTACGCCAGGCTCTCACCCTGTGACTGCGCGAAGCCCTCAACGTGCCCGACGATGCTCCCGTCCTCCGGGAACTTGATATGACCCGCCGAGTCAAGGAACGGGTTGTCGAACGCCATGTGTACTTCTCTCCTGTGACGGCGCGGATGCGCGGTTCGCGGGCCTGAACAGTTCGTGCACGCCGACATGACATCGGGGCGAACGTCAAATCCTCGATGATCGTACCGAGAGGCAATCGCGTACTACGGCAGCTCAGGCGGCCATTCGCGACGAGATTATCGGTCGGCGTCGGCCAACCAAAATCACTCGGGCCCGCGAACGGCTTACAGTCTTATTTTTCTCTTAATCTTAGGTGAGCGTACCGCGCCAGCCAAATATCTTGGCGTCCTGTTGTGAAGATGACATCAACGCTTGTCAGGCGATCATCCGTGCTTCGGGTGGGGAGCGTTCTCAATGAGCCCCTCGGCCCAGTTGGTGGTCCATACCGTCGCGGCGTTGCCGTCAATCTGCCAGAACTCCGGCGTGGCGTACAGCGCGTGCACGGGTGCGCCCGCCCCGCCAGAGAGAATGTCCAGCGTCTTACCCAGGTTGGAGATGTTGAACGCGTCCGGAGGCGCCGCACAGATCAGGTCGCCGGTGCCACAGATCTGGTTGGTGCGGTCGTTGAGCTCGCCGAACCCGCCGGGGCGCGGGCCCGTCATTTTCAGCCCGAAGGAATCCAGCACACCCAGGTCCCCGAGAGTGACCTCCGCGCCCTGCCCGGGCGGGTTCGGTCCGGGTGACTGCCCCACGCCATCCTGGCGACGGCCATCGGCGATCAATGTCACGCCCAGCACCAGATCCTGGTCCACGGGCCCCTCACCGTTACCTATCTGATTGGCGATATCACCGGCGATCACCGCGCCCTGCGAGAAACCGATGATGACGTAGCTGGTGAGCGGGCACCGGTCATACATCTCGGAGAGCTGCTTGACGGCCCGGTCGGTGCCCTCCTTGCGGCTGTCGTTGTATGACATCTGGTTGTCGTTCGCGAAGGGGTTATGGAACTGGGCGGTGTAGGGCACCGTCCAGGTCTGCAGCCGGGCCTTGTCAAACTTCTCGCTGATGGGCCGGGACACGTTCAGCAGCAATGAGCGCGGAAACTCTGTCGGATTAAGGGGGTCGTCCGTGCGGGACGACTCCCAGGTGCCCGGGATGATCAGCGCCTGCACGTCGGGGCAGTCTGCGCTCTGGAAGGCCGGCCTGGGCTTCTGGCCCGGCCGCGTCAACGGCGGCGTCGTGGTAACCGGCACCTGCGCACCCGGCGTGACGTCTGCGGGCCTGCGGACGATGACCACGACGATCGCGATCACCAGAATGACGACGACGGCGACGGCCAGCGCCGCGGCCATACCGAGAATCCGGTGCCGTTTACTGTTCGAGCTCTTGGGCATGTGTCTCCTGGCCATTCCTGACGTGCGGTCTCGCAGCGTGCTCTCGCTTGCTCCAAGGTACCGGCAACACCGAGCGAGGCTACCGAACCGATGCGCCTCGCACCTGCGCAAATGATCGCCACAGCACAGAATTCGTTACGTGATTGTGGCCCATCGGCCAGTCCCCCCGAAATGACGACGGCGGCGGCCACCTGTCCTGAGACAGAGTGGCCGCCGCCGCCCGAGATTGCTCTTGCGCCTAGTGGCTCTGCAGGTAGCCCACCATGTCGGACTTCATGGCCTTGAGCTGGTTGCCCCAGTAGGTCCAGTTGTGCAGACCACCCGGGGGGAACTCCACATGGGCGTTCTTGCCGCCGGCAGCGGTGTAGGCGTCGACGTACTGCTTGTTCGAGCCGATGGCCATGCCCTCGAGGAAACCACCGGTGAAGTTCTCGAAGCCGTTACGCGTGGCGTCCAGGTCGGTGGCGTCACCGCTACCGCAGTAGATCCACAGGCGGGTGCCGTTGGCCACCGTCCGGTCGATGTTCAGGAACGGGTCGTTACGAACCCAGGCCGGGTCGCTGTCGGGGCCCCACATGTCCTGCGGGTTGAAGCCACCGGCGTCGCCCATGGCCATACCGATCTGGCCCTTCATGTCGGCCGGGTGCAGGAAGCCCGAGAGCGCACCGGCGTAAATGAACTGCTGTGGGTGGTAGTTCGCGAGGTTCAGGGCAGAAGCGGCACCCATCGACAGACCGACAACCGCGTTACCGGTCTTGGACAGCCCCTGGTTGGCCAGGAAGGCGGGCAGCTCCTGGGTCAGGAAGGTCTCCCACTTGTAGGTGAAGACGCCATCCTTACCCTTGGCCGGCTGGTACCAGTCGGTGTACCAGCTGGACTGGCCGCCGACGGGCATGACGACGGAGATACCGGACTGGTAGTAGTCCTCGAACGCCGTGGTCTCGATGTCCCAGCCGCTGAAGTCATCGCGCGCACGCAGACCGTCCAGCAGGTAGACGGACTTGGCGCCACCGTTCTGGAACTGGACCTTGATGCTGGTGTTCATGGCCGCCGAGGGCACCTGCAGGTACTCGACCGGAAGACCCGGGCGCGAGAACGCGTTGGCGACCGCGGAACCACCGGCGACACCGATGAATCCAGGCAGAACGGCCGCAGCTGCGGCCACAGTGGCAAGTCGACGCGCGGTCTTACCGCGCAATTGTGAAAAGAGCTTCATTCCCTCAGTATCCCGTCTACTTCAATCGGCGTTACACATGTCAGGCCGATGGACATCCCGATGGACGCCCCTGGGGTTCCCGAGGTAGTCAACCACATCAGGGGGACTGTCAACACATCCCCTCGGCGTTGTTTCGCGGTTGTTGGCGCACCGCAACCGGACCGATGTTTTACCGAGACACAACCCGGCGAAGACAAAAAGAGCGGTGGCCACCCCCCTCCACGGAGAGTGACCACCGCTCTTTGTACTGCTTATGCCTAGTGGCTCTGCAGGTACGCGACCATGTCAGGCTTCATGGCCCGCAACTGCTGACCCCAGTAGGTCCAGTTGTGGATACCGCCCGGAGGAAACTCGATGTGTGCGTTCTTGCCACCGGCCGCGGTGTACGCCTCGACGAACTTCTTGTTCGAACCGATGGCCATGCCCTCGAGGAAACCACCGGTGAAGTTCTCGAAGCCGTTACGCGTGGCGTCCAGATCGGTGGAATCACCGGTACCGCAGTAGATCCACAGGCGAGTGCCGTTGTCGATGATCTTCTGGATGTTCAGGAACGGGTCGTTGCGCTGCCAGGCCGGATCGCTGTCCGGGCCCCACATGTCGGAGGCGCTGAAGCCACCGGCGTCACCCATGGCGAGGCCGATCTGGAACTTCATGTCCGACGGGTTCAGGAAGCCCGAGAGCGCACCGGCGTAGACGAACAGCTGCGGGTGGTAGATCGACAGGGTCAGCGCCGCCGAGGCACCCATCGACAGACCGACGACCGCATTACCGGTCTGCGAAATACCCTTGTTCGCAGCGAGATACGCCGGGAGTTCCTGAGTGGTGAAGGTTTCCCACTTGTAGGTCCACACGCCGTCCTTGCCCTTGGCCGGGTTGTACCAGTCCGTGTAGAAGCTGGACTGACCACCGACGGGCATGACCATGGAGATACCGGACTGGTAGTAGTCCTCGAACGCCGTGGTCTCGATGTCCCAACCGCTGAAGTCATCGCGCGCACGCAGACCGTCCAGCAGGTAGACGGCCTTGGCGCCACCGGGCTGGAACTGAACCTTGATCTCACGGCCCATCGACGCCGACGGCACCTGCAGGTACTCGACCGGAAGCCCGGGACGTGAGAAGGCGCCCGCAACCGGAGTCAGCGCCGTACCGCCGACGATGCCCGCCACACCGGGCAAGACTGCGACGGCCGTGGCCGCTACCGCAATCCGGCGCGCCGACTGACGCGCCAAGGCACCACGCATCTTCGAAAAGAGCTTCATTTACTTCGTTTTCCCATCTGTCTCAATCGATTTCCCACTACGTGCGCCTGCGGACCTTCCCAAGGTGCCCCGGGATCTTAGCCGTTAAGCGTGGCAATCAGATCACCCTTGAGGGCCTGCAGTTGCTGTCCCCAATACGGCCAGGAGTGGTTCCCGGACGCGGGGAAGACAAAGTTGGCGTTCCTTCCGCCCGCGGCGGTGTACGCCTGCTGGAATGCCTTGTTACCGGCCACCGCCAGCGACTCCAGACTGCTGGCGCTCAGGGCCACACCGGCATCGGTGTTGTCATCGATCGGCGTCGAACCACCTGGCGCGCAATAGATATAGAGGCGAGTGCCGGCCGCGACCAGCGCCTGCGCCTGCACGGTGGGGTCGTTGCGGCGCCATGCGGGATCCCACGGTGGCCCCCACATGTTGTCCACGCTGTAGCTGCCCGCATCGAGCATGGCAACCCGGATCGCGTTGGTCATGAAGATGGTCGACGGGTTGAGGAAGCCGGAAAGCGAACCGGCGAACCGGAACTGCGCCGGATGGAACGCGGCCAGGATCAGCGCGGCACCACCACTCATCGACAGCCCGACGACGCCGTTACCGGTGGCCGATATCTGCTTATTGGTGGCGAGGTAGGCAGGCAGTTCCTGCGTGAGGAATGTTTCCCACTTGTATGTGTAGGGCTGCTTGTTGAGCGCCGACGGCGAATACCAGTCGGTGTAGAAGCTCGACTGTCCACCCACGGGCATGACGACCGAAATTCCCGATTGGTAGAACCATTCGAACGCCGCGGTGTTGATATCCCAGCCGTTGAAGTCGTCCTGGGCACGCAGCCCGTCCAGCAAGTAGACCGCCTTGGGCCCGCCGCCCTGGAATTCGACGCGAATGTTGCGCCCCATCGAATTGGAATAGACATCCAGGTACTCGACCGGGAGCCCCTCTCGCGAGAAGGCATGCGCGGTGGCGGGGTTGATCGTCATGGCCGCAGCCATCGACACGGGCATCACAAACGCCGCTAACAGGGCCGACAGCACGCGGCGGGCTTTCACGCGCACGCTCATCTGGGGGTCCATCCGTTTCATATAGAGGAATTCACAGGAGTCACACTGGGCACTTCTGTCACGCAACGTTGCGCCTGAAGTGTCCGACAACGTCGTCTTCGTATCGCCATGACGGGGCCGCGTCGTTACCTAATTGGGATCACAAATCAGACACGACGGCGGCCACCTCGGGGGCCGGGCACGAACACCCTACGGACCGGTTGCCGGCAGCCCCGTGTACGAAGGAGTGTCCAGCTTCGGCATCGGCAGACCGCATCGCGCCAGTTCAAAGCGCGGAACACGATCGATCCGATAGGTCGTGAACTCATAGGAGTGCAGCATGTTGGACACGAACAGCCGCGGCGACAACGGTTTGCGCACCGCACTGAGCATGGCGTCGGTCTGCGGGCATTTCAGCGCCTCGACGGCCTCGGCCACCCAGTCTTGATCGATGTACCTGGGGATATAGGGATAACGCTTGAGCCACGGCCCGTCGGCGATCATCCAGTCCGGGAACAGGTTTTTGTCGTGGCCGATGCGCCCATCGGTGATACGCGCGGTATGCGCGGCCAGCGGGTTAGCCAAACCGATCTGATCCACGATCCGTACGTCCAGGCCCAGGTTCATGCCGAGCATGCCCAGGTTGGTGAACAGCACCGCATGTGGTCCGCGGTACCCGTGCGGGATCGGCGGCGGTGGCGGGATCGCCGGTGCCACATCCCACTGGTCGTAGTTCCCCGATGGAAGTAACAGCGCGCCGTCGGGGGTGTTGTCGATCGCCACCAGCACCGCCCGCATGCGGGGATAGTTGAGATAGTCCGCTGCGGTCAGCGGGTGGGCGACACCCGTGGCCTGCGCATAGAAACGGCGCTCATCGACGATGCCGCTATAGGTGACCTTGGTGCCGTCACCTGCCATGCCCGGGGAGTTGGCCACCCAGACGGACCAGCCCGCGATACCGGCGAACAACCCGATGGTGGCCGCCGTGAGCAGACGCGCCTTCTTGGGGGTGAAGGCCGCGCTATCGGGAGCTGCCAACGGAACCACCGAGATCGGAAGCAACAAGCAGAACACAGGGGTCAACAACACCCGGGCGTGCATGAAGTCCCCACCCTGGCGGATCCAGTACACACCCTGAACGAATCCGCTCACGAGCATGAAAATGACGACGGCCGTAGGGTTTTGCACGAGGCGGGCCAACCAGCCGTAACCGGGAGCCGCCACCTGCCGCACCCACCACTGCCCGCGGCGGGCCTGGTAGGCGGCCACACCCAGCGCGATGAGCAATACCGCCGGAATCCAGATCAGGTACGGGGAGTTCATGTTCTGCAGGTAGACGAACCCCTGCCCCCACTTGGAACCCGAGGCGTCCTTGGCGATCGCTGTGCTGGGCACCAAGAGGCCGTAGTAGCCCATCCGGAAAATCTGGTAGAGCACCGGCAGTGCGCCACCGGCGACCACGATCCATATCCGGCTCATGAATCCGCGGGCGGCAACCAGCATCATCACCAGGAAGCCGCCGCCGATGAGCGCCAGCTCCGGGCGAATCAGCACGCTCAGGCCGGCGAGGAAGGCCAGCCCCACCGTGAATCGTCTGCTGAGAACGTCCCGCTGATCTTTCTGGGCGTGAACGATCCGCGGATCCACCGGCTGGTGTGGGCCACCGCGCCGATCAAGGGTCACCGGCGTGCGCACGGCCTGCGCCCACTTCACCATCATGAGCCACAGCCCACCCAAATACGCCAGCACCAAACCGTTTTCGAGGCCGGAGGTGGCGAAGTCACGCGCCGGCGGGATCGCGATGTACACCAGCATCCCCGCTGGAACCATCACGGCCGCACGCCCGGCAAGAAGAGGAGCGTACAGCCGGGCGGTGCCCAGGATGGCCAGGGCCACACCCACCAGGCTCAGGACCAGTGACAAGGTCAGCGCCACGTATTCCAGGCGCATGCCGCCCCCGGCCCAACCGCCCAGATAGGTCAGGTATGTCCACAGCGTGGAGGTATTGGCCTCTACGCGCTCTCCCTTGTTGAAGACGGGCCCGTTGCCCGCCAGCAGATTTCGCACGGTGCGCAGCACGATGAGCCCGTCATCGGCGATCCAGCGCCGCTGCCAGGCGCCCCACCCGAACAGCACGGTCACGGTGAGGACGCTGACCCACACCGTGAAGCGAGTCAGCCCATTACTGGGGCCCACGGCCCGTGGCCGCTCAGGAGAAGTAGAAGGCCGCACCGAGCGATCCGATCCATGCGACGAACAGGAACTGAAGCACCCTGTCCCCCAGAGCGATCTCCTCGGGCTCCCCCGCCTCGCCCCCGTCGACGTCCACCGCGTAACGCAGCACCGCGATGGTGAACGGAATCATCGAAGCCACAAACCAGGAGCCGGCCCGGTGGTCGCGTTCGAAGGCCCACAGCCCGTAACAGACCACAACGGCTGTGGCGGCCAAGGTCCAGACGAATCTCAGGTAGCTCGCGGTGTATCCCTCGAGCGACTTGCGGATCTTCGCGCCGGTCTTCTCCACGATCTGCAGCTCGGCGTAGCGCTTGCCCGCGGTCATCATGAGCGATCCAAAGGCCATGATCAGCAAGAACCACTGCGACAGATACACACCGGCGGCCACACCTCCGGCGATGGCACGGATCAGGTAGGCCGACGACACAATGCAGATGTCGATGACTGGTTGGTGTTTCAGGCCGAAGCAGTAGCCCAGCTGGATTGCGATGTAGATCGCGATGACCACCACGAGGTTCGCATTGACCTGTGACGCGATGGCCAGGGATCCGGCGGCCAGCACCACCGAAAGCCCATAGGCGGCCGGTACGGGCAGCACCCCCGCGGCAATCGGCCGGAAACGCTTGGTGGGGTGCTGGCGGTCGGCTTCGACATCGCGGGCGTCGTTGATCAGGTAGATCGACGACGCCGCCATGCTGAACACTACGAATGCAATCGCGACCTTGGTGAAAACCGTGCGGTAGTCGTGCGGCGGAATGTCGCCGAGGGCCGCCAACGGCGCCGCGAAGACCAGGATGTTCTTCACCCACTGCCGAGGGCGGACCGCCTTGACGATCCCCGAGACAAGGTTCTTGGGCGGCCCCACGGTCGGAGCTGCTTCCTCACTCATCGCTGTTCCTCCTTGAGCGCCAGACGAGAGTCCGCCCGGCGAACGGCCGCGCCGATCAGTGCACCGAGCGCGGCGCCCGCGGCCACATCTGTGGGGTAGTGCACGCCGAGAACCAGCCGCGACAACGCCATCGGCGGAATCAGCAGGGCGGGTAATGGCAACCCGGTCAGCGGTGCGAAAAGCACCGCCGCGGCCGCGGTCGAGGTGGCATGCGACGAGGGGAAACTGAGCCGGCTCGGGGTACTCACGTTCACCCTCACCGCCTCATGGCTCGGACGGCGGCGACGCACCAGCCGCTTGATGATGACCGACGCGGCATGCGCGCCGAAGGCACCCGCACCCGCCGCCAGCCAACTGCGCCGGCGAGGCTTGTCTCGCCTGTTGATGGCCGCGCCGATCAGCCCGGCGGCGACCCAGCCGATGCTGTGCTCGCCGAAATGCGAGAGACCACGCGCGGTGCTGAGGACTCCGGGACGCCCGCCGAGGGCCGACTGCACGGCGACGAGAACCGCGGTTTCTCCCTGAGGCGCGGTGACCTCGCCCGGCAGCGGACCTGTCATGCACTCACCCCGGGGTTCATGGATTGAGGCGCCGGGTTGTCCTTGCCGATCCCAAGGATGTTCTCCCACTGTTCTTTACTGGTCAGTGTCGGCAACGCCTTGCGGTAGGTCTTGCGCATCTTGTTGAAACTACGCATCAGCTGCAGGTTGCGGCGCAGCGACCCGCGCAGCAGTTCGAACATCCTGGCGCGGTCGCGCTGGCGGTACACCACACCCCGCCCGTCGGCGGTGGTGACCGTGACGCCGTCCATCCCGCACAGCAGGAACCAGCGGGCGTCCTGGGTCGCGACGTTCAGTTGCGGACGCACATGATGCGCGGGGTTTTCCTTGGTCAGCTGGTGGATAACGCCCCGCGACAGGCGGAATCCGATGGCAGGCAACGATACCGGCGGCCTGTGTACCTTACGGCGTCCCGACGGCACCGGCAGCGAGGTAGCGGTCGGCAGCACCACGGCATCCGGGAATTCCTGGCGCAGCGCCCGTACCTCGGGCATCGCCGACTCCAAGATGGAGGCGATGTGCTCCGGCCCGGCCAGGAAGTCGTCGATGGCCCGGTTCTGGATGGCGACCGTCGAGTACTCCAGGCACATCAGGTGTTTGATGGTGGCCTTGATCATGCTGCCCAACAACCCGCGAATGTTGTTGTCCCAATGCAGGGCAGCAACCACCAATCGGTTACGCAAGTGGAAGTAGGCCTGCCAGTCGATGGCGTCGTCCTTGTCGCTCCACGCCATGTGCCAGATCGCGGTACCCGGCATCGACGCCGTGCCGTAGCCGTGCTCGTTGGCGCGAAGCCCGTACTCGGCGTCATCCCACTTGATGAACAGCGGCAACGGTTGGCCCAGCTCCTCGGCGACAGCGCGGGGGATCATGCACATCCACCAGCCGTTGAAGTCGACGTCGATGCGGCGGTGCAACAGCTTGCTGCGGTCTTGTTCGATGTCGTCGAGCGCGAACTTGGCGAAGTCGTGGTCGTATTCGGCGAACGGCGCGTTGGTCCACATGAAGTTGTCACGATTGACGACCTCGCCCATCACGTGCAGGTGCGAGGGCTCCTGCAGATTGAGCATCTGACCGCCGACAAGCATCGGGGACTTGGCAAATCGATTGAGCGCCAAGGCCCGCAGGATCGAATCCGGCTCGATGCGGATATCGTCATCCATATAGAGGATCTGCTCGCAGTCGGTGTTCTTGAGCGCCTCGTACATGACCCGGCTGTAGCCGCCCGAACCACCGAGGTTGGGCTGGTCATGCACCCGCAGCCGGCCCTCCAGCGGACCGGAGGCGGCCGCCCATTCCGGGTGGTCCTTGACCTTCTTGGTGCCCTGATCCGGAACGATGACAGCGGTGATCACCTTGTCCACCAAAGGATCCGAGGTAAGGGCCTTCAGCGCGTTCACGCAGTCATTCGGCCGGTTGAAGGTGGGTATTCCGACGGCAATGCTGGCCCGGCCGGGCGCGGCGGTCGGCGAGTACCAGCCCGCGTTGTGCAGCGTGACGTCGCTGTCCGTGGTGATGTCGAACCAGATCCAGCCGCCGTCTTCGAAGGCATCCAGACCGATCTCGAATTCGATAACCGCATTGTCGCCACTGAACTGGGTGCCGCCCACGGTGATTCGCGCCCCGGTGGCCTTGGTGCGGTACACGTCGATACGGCCGGAGCCGGTCAGCTCGATGTGCAGCACCACGTTCTCCAGCGTGGACCAGCGTCGCCAATAGCTCGCCGGGAACGCGTTGAAGTAGGTGGCGAAGGAAACCTCGGATTCCGAGCCGATCTCCAACGAGGTACGGGTGGGCGGGTGCGCACGCCGGTCATTGGTGTCGGACTCGACGATGTAGAGCTTGCGCACGTCGAGAGGTTCACCGGGCCTGGGCAGGATCACCCGGGACAGCAGGCTCACCGCGTGTGATTCGGTCGAATCGATGGGGCCGAATGGAATATCACTCATTGTCGTCACCTCCGGACAAGGGCGCACCGTCGGCCAGATGCGGCGCCAGCACGTTGTCGTACATGCTCAGCGCACTGGCGATCGCCATGTGCATGTCGAGATACTGATAGGTACCCAGCCGGCCGCCGAACAGCACCTTCGCCGAGGCTGTCTCCTGCTTCGCGCGGGTGCGGTAGGCCGCCAGGATGGCCCGATCGGATTCGGTGTTGATCGGGTAATACGGCTCGTCGGTGCCCTCGGCGAACCGCGAGAACTCCCGCATGATCACGGTCTTGTCGGTCGGGTAGGCCCGTTCCGGATGGAAATGGCGGAACTCGTGGATCCGGGTGTAGGGCACGTCGGCGTCGTTGTAGTTCATCACCGGGGTGCCCTGGAAATCGCCGGTGTCAAGCACTTCAACCTCGAAATCCAGTGTGCGCCAGCCTAATCGACCTTCGGCATAGTCGAAGTAGCGATCCAGCGGTCCGGTGTACACGACCGGCGCCGCCGGGTTCGCGGCGCGCAGGTCCGCGCGCACCTGGAACCAATCGGTGTCCAGGCGCACCTCGATCCGGTCGTCGGCAGCCATGTTCTGCAGCCACGCTGTGTATCCGTCGACGGGCAGGCCCTCGTAGGTGTCGTTGAAGTACCGGTTGTCAAAGGTGTAGCGCACGGGCAGGCGATTGATGACCGCGGCCGGTAAGTCCACAGGATCGGTCTGCCACTGCTTGGCGGTGTAGTGCTTGACGAACGCCTCGTACAGCGGGCGCCCGATCAGTGAGATCGCCTTTTCCTCCAGGTTGGCGGCATCGGCGGTAGTGATCTCGGCGGCCTGCTCGGCGATGAGGGCACGCGCCTCGTCGGGGGTGAAGTAGCGGCCGAAGAACTGCGACACCAGCCCCAGACCCAGCGGGAACTGGTAGGACTGCCCCTGGTGCATGGCGAAGACGCGGTGCTGGTACCCGGTGAACTCGGTGAACTGGCGTACGTAATCCCAGACCCTCTTATTAGAGGTGTGGAACAGATGGGCGCCGTACTTGTGTACCTCTATACCCGTCTGCGGCTCCGGCTCGGAGTAGGCGTTACCCCCGATGTGGTGGCGGCGCTCGACGACGAGCACCCGCTTATCGAGTTGGGTTGCGGCACGCTCAGCGATAGTGAGGCCGAAAAACCCGGATCCGACGACGATCAGATCGAACTGCTGGTTTTCTCCGCTGTCTGCTCTTCGCGCAAGCGGCTCATCGGCGGTCACGTGCAGTCAGGGTACTGGACCGGCACCACCAGCCCCTGACAGCGACATCCGGCCCGGGAAACACGAATGGGCCGAGGTTCGCAGATACGGATCCGGTCGCGATTAGCTCACGATTTGATTTCGTCCCACTAGTCACACCAGTAACTCTGGTTACCATCGAATGCGTCGGTTCCGGTGCCGATCCGCCGATCCGACACCCGCGGGAAATCCCGTGATAGCACACGCAAAACCGCAGAAGACCATAAGTGATCGACCCGATATTGAGGAGACTTCCGTGCCTAATCGTCGCCGCCGCCGGCTTTCGACAGCCTTGAGCTCGGTCGCCGCGCTGGCCGTCGCAAGTCCGTTTGCCATTGCCCTCGCGACCAACATGACCCAAGCAGCCGCGCCCGCGCCTTCCCAGCAGGAATTCGTGCAGGCCGCGATCGTGTCGGACCTGCCCGGAGAGGTCATGGGCGCGGTCCAGCAGATGACTTCACAGTTCGGCGTCCAGATCCCCGGGCTCTCCGGTCTCAACATCCCCGGCTTGGGCGGTGGCGGACTCGGCAGCCTGGGCGGCGCCAACCCTGCCCTCACCTCTCCTGGTGGCCTCACCACGCCCGGCGGGTTGACTTCCCCGTCATCGTCACTGACGAACCCGGCGCTGACCAACCCCGGCCTGACCAGCCCGAGCGGCTCCACCACACCGAGTCTTACCGACCCGGCGCTCACCAACCCCGGTCTGACCAACCCGGCCGCTCCCGCCAGCACCCCGGGACTGACTCCCGCCGCGGGCACCGGTGCGACGGGTGTGAACCCGGCGCTGACCGATCCGGCCGCGGGGCTCACGTCCCCCGGTGGCGAGGTCCCCATCACGCCGAACCCGGCGCTGGGTACCGGCCTGACCAACCCGGCCCTGGCCGACCCCTCGCTGGCGGGCCTCGGTACGCCCACCGGGCTCGGCGGTGGCAGCGGATTGGGCGGCGGCAGCAGCCTGATCAGCGACGCCATGGGCGCGGTCAACCAGCTGGGCATCACCCAGGCGGTTGATCTGATCAAGGGCGCCATCCCGGCGGCCGCCTCCGCGGCGGCTCCGCCTCCGGCCGGCTAGGTCGATACACAAGCTAGGTAGCGAAACGGCACCGCAGGGCACAGAGGCTCTGCGGTGTCGTTGCGTGTGATCCACCCGTCAAACATCAAGATCGATGATTGACGCGTGTCGAATCACTAGTCACATTTGTCCCATACGTAACATCCCTGGTGGTCGTGTCGCTCCATGCGGCACGCCCGTGTGATCCAGGAGAGACGACGTGCCCATGCGAGTCAGCAAGATGCCGGTGAGACGGCAGCTTGCGCTGGCCGTTGCCGCCACCGCGACGGTGATGACCGTCAGCGTGGTCGATCACATCAAATCCGGACAGGCCGAAGAGACCGCGATCACCTCGCAGTCCTTGCAGAACGCCGCCACGCACGATGTCTTGACCTCCGAGGTCGGGCTCCCCGGCCCGAGCACTCCGGCCACCGTCCATGACATCCAGCAGGCCGACTCCTTCAGCCTGATCGCCGTGCGCGGCGAAGACCTTTCCTCCCTGGACGTATCCGTGCGTGCCCAGCAGACCGACGGCAGCTGGGGGCAGTGGTACGAGCTCGATCCCGTCGAGTCGGGCGATCCGGCCGCCGAGCACAAGGGGATTCCCGCAGCGACGGAACCGGTCTTCGTCGGATCCACCCACTCCGCGCAGGTCGCAGTGCAGCCGAAATATGGCGCGAACGTGAAGTCCCCCAAGGCCGACAATCGCCGCACCCCGGCCGATGCCGGTTTGGGCTACCGGCCCGCGAGCATCGAACAGCCGCTGACCACCGGGCTCGATGCCATCCTGATCAGCCCCAAACTGGCGCCGCCCGACGCCGCCCGGTTCGAAGAACGCTGGTCGGCACCGGTGGCGCTGCCGCAGGCGGGACCACGGATCATCACCCGCGCGCAATGGGGTGCCAACGAATCAGACCGCTGCCCACCGGTTTACAACAGAGATGTGCGCGCGGGCGTGGTCCACCACACCGCCGGAAGCAACAACTATTCGCCGTACGATTCCGCGGCGATCATCCGGGCGATCTACGCGTATCACACCAAAACGCTCAAGTGGTGCGACATCGCCTACAACGTCCTGGTCGACAAGTACGGACAGATCTTCGAGGGCCGTTTCGGCGGCATCACCAACAACGTGCAAGGGGCGCACACCGGCGGATTCAACGAGCACAGCTGGGGCATCGCACTGATCGGCGACTTCACCCGCGATGAGCCGTCACCGGCGATGCTGCAGGCCGCCGGACGTATCTTGGGTTGGCGTTTACGGCTGGCCGGAGTCGACCCGCGCGGCCAGGTGGACCTGGCCTCGGAAGGCGGGCCCTTCACCACCGTGCCCGGAGGAAAAGTCGTCACGCTGCCGACGATCTTCACCCACCGCGACGTCGGTAATACCGAGTGCCCTGGAGAGGCGGCCTACCGTCTGATTCCGCGCCTACGTGACATCGCCGCCGGCGCGGCCAACGGTGAACCACCCGACCTGGTGGATTCCCTTCGCGGCGGCGCCATCTACGACACCTGGACGCGGCTGGGCAGCGCCGAAAGCGACCTCGGGGCGCCCACCTCCGTCGAGCAACAGGCCGTCGGCGAGGCCCGCTTCGCCACCTTCCGCAATGGCGCGATGTACTTCTCGCCCGGCACCGGCGCCCACCCCGTCGTCGGCGCCATCTATCACGCCTGGGCCGAGACAGATTTCGAGCGTGGACCGTTGGGGCTCCCGGTGACCGATGAAATCGGCGAGCCCAACATCATCGTGCAGAACTTCCAGAACGGGTCCCTGATCTACGACCGGGCCAGCGGCCGGGTATCGAGCGTGATCAACGGCGAGACCCGCGAGATACTCGGGGTGGCCCCGGTGGCGCAAAACGCCTTACCCGAACAGTTCTCGGCCCCGGCGGCGCCCGCGGCACCTCCCCCGCCCGCACCGGCTCCGCCTCCCCCGCCGCCGCCCGTCGAGCAGTTCGCACCCGCCAACTAGCGAGCCGGCAGCACTCAGCCCCACCAGCGTTCGAGAACCTTGGCCACGCCATCGTCGTTATTGGTGGCGGTCACCTCATTGGCAGCCGCGCGCGCCTCCGGGTGTGCGTTACCCATCGCCACTCCGTGGCCCGCCCATCGCAACATGGCGACGTCATTGGGCATGTCACCGAAGGCAATGATCGATTCGGGCTGCACCCCTGCCTGTTTCGCTACTATCGCGATTCCGCTGGCCTTGCTGATTCCAGTGGGCATTACCTCGATGAGCCCGTTGTCGGTGGAATAGGTGATAGCCGCACCCGCCTCGGTCACCAGGGGCGCCAATACCTCGGCCATCTCCGAGCTACGAGCTCCAGCCTTGCGCACCAACAACTTCACCGCCGGGAAGCTCAGCAAATCCTCGAGGGACACCTCCGTGTTATCGGGGTTCAGCCATGCATGCTCATAACCCGGCGAGCTGACGAACTGCGGCGTGGCGGCATCGTGTGCACTGCGCCCCACCCGTTCCACGGCCAGGCCCACCCCGGGGATGGCCGCCTGCGCCACCTCGGCCAGCACCGCCAGTTCCGACGGACTGAGCGTGGCGGCCGAGATTATCCGGTCGTTTTCGGCGTCATACAGAACGGAACCGTTGGCACACACAGAAATCGGCGCGAAACCGAGAGCGTCGACGATCGGGGTGATCCATCGGGGTGGGCGGCCGGTAGCCAGGACGAAGGCCGATCCGGACTCGACCGCGGCGGTGATGACCGCACGCGTGCGTGCGGACAAAATCTCGGCAGAATCGATCAGGGTCCCGTCCACATCGGACGCGATAAGGGCTGGATGGGTCACGCGTGCCCCGGATCCGTCTTTTTCCGGGCCTTCCTGCGGGCCCGTTCGGCCAGTTCCTCGCTGTCGAGCACGGCTGCCTCCTCCACTGTGGGGGCAGTGCCGCCCAAACGCCTGGGCAACCAGTATGCACCTGGTTCACTGGGATAGTCCTGCTGTGCCTGGACCAACAACAGCTCCATAGCATCGTGCAATTCGGCGGTGGTGCGCTCGAAATCAGGGGAGGCCGCCAACGCGGCCCCTACCGCTACATTCACTGGGATTCTGCTGCGCCCCAAGTCCTTTGGATGATCCTTCGTCCAGATGCGCTGCGCCCCCCAGACAATGAGCGGCACGATGGGCACCCCGGCTTCGTGGGCCATCCGCGCGGCGCCGGTCTTGAATTCCTTGAGCTCGAAACTGCGGCTGATGGTCGCCTCCGGGTACACCCCGACAATCTCTCCGCTGCGCAGGCTGTCCACCGCCGCCTCATAGGCACCGTGGCCCGCACTACGATCCACGGGAATCGCCTTGGCATGTTTGATCAGGAAGCTCATCACCGGGACTTCCTCCATCTCTGCCTTGAGCATGAACCGCATCCGCCGTCCGGCACGAACCATCGCCAGCCCCGCGGGCAGAAAGTCGACATAGCTGGTGTGATTGATCGCGATGACCGCGCCACCCCGGGACGGAACCTGCCCCAAACCTCGATATCTGACTTTGGTCCCCGTGAGGAAGACCGCCGCATGCGCCGTGATTTCAAGGAGTCGGTAAACCGGTTCCATCTAGCTTTCTTTCTGTGCCCCATCCTTTTGGGCCTGCTGGGCCTGCTTTTCTGCCTCGCGCGCGGCGCGCTGGGCCTTGCGCTCGGCAGCGTCCTGAGCATCCCAGCGGGCGGCCTCGGCCAGCGTCGGCGCGGAGCCACCCAGCCGGTGCGGCACCCAATACTCCCCGGCCGGATGCGGGCCGTAGTCGTCCTGCACCTCCAGCAGCAGGTGCTGCATGCGGGCGTGCAGCAGCGCAGTGAGCTCCGAGACCGGCAGCGTCGGCGCGATGGGTGCACCGACCGCGATCGAGATGGGCGTGTTGGTGCGGCCCAGATGCTTCGGATGGCCCTTGGTCCAGATGCGCTGCGCGCCCCAGATGACGTGCGGGACGATCGGCACCCCGGCCTCGATGGCCATCCGCGCGGCCCCCGATTTGAATTCCTTGATCTCGAAGCTCCGGCTGATGGTCGCCTCCGGGTACACCCCGACCAGCTCACCCGCCTTCAGCTTTTCGACGGCCTCGGTGTAGGACGCCGCGCCGTCGACACGGTCCACCGAGATATGCCGGCAGCCCCGCATGATCGGGCCCGTGATCTTGTTGTCGAAGGTTTCCTTCTTTGCCATAAACCGCACCTTGCGCCCCTTTTTCTGCAGGAACGCCGGCAGCCCGGCGAAGGTGAAATCCATGTACCCGGTGTGGTTGATGGCCACCACCGCCCCGCCTTCGGTCGGCAGGTTCTCAACACCCGTAACCGTGAACTTCAGGCCTTGAATCGCCCAGACGGTGCGGGCAAGCCCGATCACGGTTCCATAGACAGGCTCCACGTGACGAGCCTAGCGCTGGCGGTCCGGCTTGCACACCGGATACCCGTCTAGCGCTGCACCCCGCCCCCGCCGTCGGCGACGATCACCTGCCCGGTGATGAACGAACCCGCGTCCGACAACAGCAGCAGCGCAGGGCCGATCATTTCGTCGGTGTGCGCCACCCTGCCCATGAAGGACTGTGCGGCCATCGCGTCGATGATCTCCTGCGGGTTCTGCTGCAGCATGTAGGTGTCGACGGTGCCAGGCGCCAGCGCGTTCACCCGGATACCGCGAGCCGTGTATTCGGCCGCCATCGACCGGGTGAACGACATGAGTGTCGCCTTCATCGCCGCGTACATCGAGAGCATGGGCACATACTGGAACGCCGCCACCGACACCACATTGAGCACCGACGCATGCTCGCTGGCGGTCAGGTGCGGCAGCGCGGCCTGCACCAGGAACACCGGCCCGCGCACGTTGACGTCGAACGACTTGCCCAGCGCCTCGGGGGTGTAGCTGCCCATAGGCTGAGCCACGGGGTTAGCAGCCGCGTTGACCACGATGTCGACACCGCCGTACTCGTCGACCGTGGCAGTCACCAGGGCGTCGATATCGCCCAGCTCGCCCATGTGGGCGGGCACACCCAGCGCCCGATACCCCTTGTCGTGCAGTTCCTTCGCCGCAGCGGTACAGGCATCGGATTTGCGGCTCGACACCACCACCGATGCCCCACAGGCACCGAGTGCCTCAGCGATCGCGTAGCCGATTCCCCGGGTACCCCCGGTGACGATGGCCGTGCGCCCGGACAGATCGTAGAGCGACTGGAAGTCAGTGAGGTTCACGCTCGGCACTCTATTCGGTTGACGTCGCCGGGCAGACTGGAACGGTGACGATTCCGACCGAGCCGGTGACCATCCCCGATATCGTGGCACATCTCTCGGCGGGGCGCCCGGTGCTAGCGGTGTGGCACAACCAAATTGGCGGCCATACTTTTCAGATCGGTAGCGGCGCCGACCGCGAGTTCGTGAAGGTGTCGGCGCCGCACCCGGCCATCAACCTGCCTGCCGAGGCCGAAAGGCTCCGCTGGGCGCGCCGGTACACAACGGTGCCTGCCGTGCTGTCCGTGAACACCGAAGGCCCTCTGCATTGGCTGCACACCGCGGGCATCCCGGGCGACAGCGCGGTGGCGCCGCGATGGATCGAGAATCCGGAGGTGTCGGTGCGCGCCATCGCGTCTGGACTGCGCGCGCTGCACGATCGACTGCCTGTCGATGACTGCCCCTACAGCTGGTCGGTGGCCGCGCGGCTGGCCCGTATCCCCAATCCCGGCGGGCTGTCGGAGCACCCCGCGATCGATCGACTGGTGGTGTGTCACGGGGATGCCTGCGCACCCAATACCCTGCTCGACGGCAACGGGAACTGGTGCGGTCATGTGGATTTCGGTGACCTCGGGGTCGCTGACCGTTGGGCAGATCTCGCGGTGGCCAGCTGGTCACTGGAATGGAATTACGGCAAGGGCTGGAATGACACCTTCTTCGCGGCGTACGGCGTGACCGAGGATCCCGAACGGATGGCCTACTACCGGCGGCTGTGGGACGCCGAAGAATGAACTTGCTGAAAACCGCCCTGCGGCAAATTTCCGTAATCTAGATCGCATGCGTCCCACCACTCGCCGGGCCCTGCTGCTGGTAGCCCTTGCCGCAGCCCTCGTCGTGGTGGGCGGTAGCGCCGTCGGCTTCTACCGTTCTCGCACAGCAACGCCGCCATTTCCTGTCGTCGACACCGCCGCACTGTCCCCGGGACGTGCCGCGGTGGTGCGCATCCTCGGAGAGGAATACGCCGCCCAGGCCGGGATGGCGAAGTATTCCGAGGGCAACGACGAGCCCTGGTGCGCCGACTTCACCAGCTGGGTGATGCGCGCTTCGGGCAAGCCATTCTCCAACCCCAACTCCGGACATTGGCGCATCCCCGGCGTGCTTACGCTGACCGCGTACCTCAGGGACGCGGGCCGCTACGAGACTCCCAGCTACGCACCAGAACCCGGCGACATGGTGCTGTACGACAAACCGAGTCCCAAGGGGCAGCATGTGAACATCGTGCTCATCAACGACAAAGGCACCCTCACCACCGTCGGTGGCGGGGAAGGCCGCGGCGTGGGTTTATCTACCTACGTGGCCGCCGACGATTCCGGGATCACCGGATACGGCCGCTACGAGTGATCACGGCGCCACCGATCGCAGCACGACCGGCGTATCGGCACGCTGTAGCTCACGCAGGAACTGCGCCATGGCCGGTGAAAGAGCCGCATCGGCGCGACGGACGAACACCGTTTCCACGCGGGCCCGCATCGGGGGCAACGGATGCATACGTAGCAGCGTCGCACGCTGCGAGGCGCTGACGACTCCGGCCGGCAGCAGGGAGACACCCATATCTGCCGCAACGCAACCCAATATTCCTTCAAGGCTACCGAATTCGAGGACTTGAGGATCAACGCCCTGCTCGGTGAAGATCTGCTGCAGCCGAGCGCGATAGGAACATCCATTGCGAAAGACGAGCATCCTGGTGGGTGCGCCGAAGACTTCGCTGATCTCCGTGTGCCGCTGGGCCGTCAGCAGGACCAACTCTTCCACAAATGCTAAATCCGTTGTCAACGAATCATTCTCGATGGGCCCGCAGACAAAGGCACCATCCAGTCGACGATCGGTCACCATGTCGATCAGCTCGGCAGTGGTGCCCGTGGCGAGGGTGAAATCCACCCGCGGACACGCAGCCGCAAATGCGGCCAGGACATCTGGTAGCCGCAGTCCCGCGGTGGTTTCCATGGACCCGATCGCCAGTGTCCCGGTGGGTTCGGCCTCATCGCCGACCACCTGAGTGGCTTCTCTCAGCAACGCCGTGATGCGCTCCGCATACGGCAGAAAGGCCTCACCCGCGTTGGTCAGGGCCATGCCCCGGGCATGCCGACGAAACAGCTCCACCCCGAGCTCGTCCTCCAGTGCCTTGATGTGGGTGCTGACGTTCGACTGCACGGTGTGCAGTCGCTTCGACGCATGCGAAATACCGCCGGCCTCGGCGACCGCGAGGAAATGCGTGATGTCACTGAGCTCCATAGCCGAAGTCAATCATGCGCCTGCGGCGGGCACTGCGAGCTCACCGGTCACGTACTGCGCGTGTCCGAAGCCGAAAGACCAATCCTGAGGGCCATTTTCGCTGATACCGACGAACAGGTCCGCACCGGTCACACCGACAGCACCGAGCCGGTCTGCCAGCTCTGCGAAGATCCGTTGCTTGGTCTCGGTTGTGCGGCCGGTCTGGGTGAAGATATGCACGATCACCACGCTGCGCGACCGCCGGAATCCCAAGCCGGCGTCCTCGGCGATGATGTCGCCCGCGTCGTGTGCGGTGATGATCTGAAAACGATCTCGGGCAGGGATCTTCAAGACTGCGACGAGGCCCTCGTGCACGCCGTCGGCGATCGCGCGTTGTTCTGCCGGGGACCGATCCGCGGTGAGGTCGATGCGCACCAATGGCATAGGTCAGCTCCTCGATGTCGAGTTGATGGCAGCGGCCTGAGCCACCATGGACTCGATGATGTCGGCAACGCTCTCGACGCTTCGCACCTGTCCGATACCTTCACCGACGATCAGGTTGGCGGTGCGGTAATCCTCGGCAGCCACGCCGCTCTGATATTCAGACCGGGCCTGATCAAGATGTTGGGCAAGCTCGGCTTCGCGGCGATGCCACTTGTCGACGAAATCGTTGCGCAGTACCCGGCCGCTGTAGGCACTCGGCCAGCGCTTGCCGCGCACGATGTCGTAGACGTGCTGACGGATGGTGTCGTCGCCGCCCACCTGGAGCGCATGCCGCTGGGCGGCCCGGGAAATCGCGGCTTCTCCTGCAGCCCAGAACCGAGTTCCGACCAGCACACCGTCGGCCCCCAACGCGAGCGACGCCGCCAGTCCGCGGCCATCGGTCACCCCACCGGCTGCCAGCACCAGGATCTGGGGCGCGGTCCCGGCGACGAGGTCCACGACCTCTGGCACCAGCGTGAACGTGGAACGCCGCCCTTCTCCGTGTCCGCCGGCTTCTCCGCCCTGAGCGACGATGACGTCAGCGCCCACCTCGATTGCTCGCGCTGCCTGCCTGATGTTGTGCACCTGGCAGATCAACGGGACACCTGCGGCCCGGATACGGGGTGCGTACGGCGCGGGATCCCCGAAGGACAGAAAGAGCGCGGCCGGGCCTCGTGCCAGTGCGTGCTCCAGGACGTGCTCGTTTCCCTTCAGGGTCCAGGTGATGAATCCACATCCCACCGCGGCGGACACCTGGTCGAACTGTTGGCGCACCCAGTCCGCGTCGGCGTAGCCGCCACCGAGCAGGCCCAGTCCACCGGCGGCACTGACCGCACTCGCGAGGCGCGCATCGGCTACGTCGTCCATGGGCGCCAGGACCACCGGATGCTCGATGCCGAAGCGGTCCGTGAGCCGGGTGTTGAAGGTCATGCCTCAACCGTAGGATCGCGCGAAACCGCAGGTCCAACGGTTTCTAGCGATACCACTGTTCTGTATTTCAGAATGCTCCGTGATATAGCCGCCTGAACGGGAGAATTATCTGTCCCGTACCATCAGGAAGTGATCCTTCGTGAGATCGCGATCAGTCGTGAAAAGCAGCCGGATGCTTGGTATTTCGACATTCCTGCGATAGCCCGAATCGCCGCCGAACCCCTGCGGCTGACCACCGGTGTCACCGTGATCGTCGGCGAGAACGGCTCCGGCAAGTCGACTTTCCTCGAGGCGCTGGCATCCGCCTGGAGCTGGAAACTGCCAGCCGCCGTGAAGCATTGGGGGGCACAACCCAGCGGCGAGGACACCGACCTGCACTGGACATTCACCCTCGACGCGGAACATCCACGCCCCAGCGGAGGCTGCTTTCTGCGTGCCGAGGCCATGCATCAACTGTTCACAACCGTCGATGGGCGCACCCCGGAACAAATCTTCCACGGCAGGCTCAACGAGCGCTCGCACGGGGAATCGTTTCTCGCCTTCCTGGCCGAGCGGGACATGGAGCGGGGGCTGTTCATCCTCGACGAGCCCGAGGCCGCGCTGTCCTTCACCTCATCGCTGCAGTTGATGGCCATGCTCGACGGTGTGGTCGCCGCCGGATCGCAGGTCGTCATGGCCACTCACTCCCCCGTGCTGGCCGCCTTCCCCGGCGCCACCGTCCTGGAATTCGACGAAGACGGTGTACAGCAACGCGATTGGGATGACCTGGAGATGGTGGGGCACTGGCAGCGCTTTCTTACCGACCCGCGCGCCTACCTGCGGCATCTGTTCGCAGCCGGGTGAGGCGGCAGGACTAACCGGACTGCGCCGCCATCCGGCGAGTAAGTCGCTCCAGGATCGCGGCAGCCTCGGCAAGAGTCCGCTGCTCTTCGGCAGGCAACGTACTCAGCCACGGGTCGAGCACGCCCTGCCGCTGGGCACGCATGGCGACAAGCGCCTCGCGGCCCTTACTGGTCAGCTTGATGCGCTGCGCGCGCTTGTCGGCGGGATCGACGCGCCGCTCGACATACCCGACGTCCTGCAGCCGCTTCAGCTGCACGGTCATCGTGGGCTGGCTGCAATGATCGGCTTGCGCCAGATCTGAGATCCGGGCGTCCTCCATCTCACCGACCAGCGCAAGGAGCCGCGCCTGCCCGGTGGGCACGGGCAGATCGGCGTAGCTGGATACCCAGCGGTTGAGCCGCGCAATGACGGTAAGTACGTCGGCAGTGAGGCCATCTGTGGTGGACACCCCATCGATTTTACGTAGCTTCGCTAAGCATCTGGTCCTCGTCCAGGGGATTTCGGCACACAAACAGCGGACCTACGCGCCCGTCCGCGCTTTGGCTACCGAAATCGCAGCTCGATAGGCTGGGAGCCATGCGAGTCACCAGTGTCGGCCATGCCGGATTCTTCATCGAGACGGCGGCGGGGAGCATCCTCTGCGACCCCTGGGTCAACCCCGCGTACTTCGCCTCGTGGTTCCCGTTCCCCGATAACAGCACCCTGGACTGGGACCGGTTCGGAAGCTGCGACTACCTCTACGTCTCGCATCTCCACAAGGACCACTACGACCCGAAGAACCTGACCGACCACGTCAACAAGGACGCGGTGGTGCTACTGCCGGACTATCCGGTGCCCGATCTACGACGGGAGCTGGAGGGACTGGGATTTCACACCTTCGTGGAGACCGAAGACTCGGTGAAGCATCGGGTGAGTGGCCCCAAGGGCGACCTGGACATCATGATCATCGCGCTGCGGGCCCCGGCCGATGGGCCCATCGGCGATTCCGGGCTTGTGGTGTCCGACGGCACCACGACGGCTTTCAACATGAACGATGCCCGTCCGGTCGATCTGGATGTACTGGCCGAAGAGTTCGGGCATATCGACGTGCACATGCTGCAGTACTCGGGGGCCATCTGGTACCCGATGGTCTACGACATGCCCGCCCGTGCCAAGGAGGCCTTTGGCACCCAGAAACGCCAGCGCCAAATGGACCGGTGCCGCCAGTACATCGCCCAGGTCGGCGCCACCTGGGTCATCCCGTCAGCGGGACCGCCGTGCTTCCTCGACACCGGGCTCCGGGACCTCAACGATGATCACGACGATCCGGCGAACATCTTTCCGGATCAGCTGGTATTCCTGGATCAGATGCGCCAGCACGGCCACGACAAGGGTCTGCTGATGATTCCCGGCACGGTTGCCGATTTCACTGCCTCCGAGTTGAATTCACTGGAACACCCGGTTTCGACCGAGGAAGCAGAGGACATCTTCGGGGTGGGTAAGGCCGCGTATATCGAGGCGTATGCGCAACGGATGGCTCCCGTACTGGCCGCGGAGAAGTCCTCCTGGGCACCCGCCGAAGGCGAGCCGCTACTGGCTCCGCTACGCGCGAAGTTCGAGCCGATCATGGCGCAAACCGACCAGATCTGCGATGGCATCGGCTACCCGGTGGAACTGCGCCTCGGCAGCGAGACGGTGGTCCTGGATTTCCCGAAACGTATTGTTCGCGAGCCAATTCCCAACGAGAAGTATCGCTATGGCTTCGAGATCGCGCCCGAGCTGGTGCGTACGGTGCTGCGCGACGACGAACCAGACTGGGTGAACACCATCTTCTTGTCCACCCGGTTCAAGGCGTGGCGCGTGGGTGGCTACAACGAATACCTGTACACGTTCTTCAAATGCCTCACCGATGAGCGCATCGCCTACGCCGACGGCTGGTTCGCCGAGGCCCACGACGACAGCGCTTCGATCACGCTGGATGGTTGGGAGATCCAGCGCCGCTGCCCGCACCTGAAGGCCGATCTATCCAAATTCGGTGTGGTGGAGGGGAAAAATCTCACCTGCAATCTGCACGGTTGGGAGTGGAACCTGGAGAATGGGCGCTGTCTGACCTCCAAGGGCCATGAGCTGCGGTCCAGAAAGCTGGGCTAGCACGGCACCAGTTCGAACATCGGGATCACCCTGGTGATACGCGATTGGTAGTCGCCGAAGAATGCGTACTTGGCCGCGAGTGCCTGGAACATCCTGTGGCGCTCTTCCGAATTCAGTTCACGCGCCACGGCGGCGTAGACGTTAGGCACCACCTCGACGGTCACCTCTGGATTGGCGCGCACGTTGAAGATCCACGACGGCGGCCGTTCCTGTCCCCCGTTGGATCCCACGACGAAGCGACGGCCCCGATGTTCGAAGTACCCCAAGGGTGTCAGCCGCTGGATCCCCGACTTCGCGCCGGTGATGGTCACAATCAGCACCGGCATCTCGTCGTCGGGCACACCGGGTAGCTTGCCGCCGTTCTCCCGGAGTAGCCGTATCATCCGGTTATTGTGTTTCTGCACACCGCTTTCGGAAAGTTCGCGGTAAGTATCCGAGGTCACGCCTTCGGTCATGCCCCGACGCTAGCGCGAACTCAGCGGGCCGAACCCGTATATCCCGCCTAGCGGACGGTACGTACCCGCTGGCGCAACTCGGAAGCCGCATCGGACTCGGTGCTATAGACCCGCACCACGGCCTCGTCACCCGCTTGCAAGTAGGTGGACTCACCCAGCGGCGTGTACTTGGTCGCCCCGATCCCGATCAACACGTGCTCGGGATGTCCGGCGGCCACCATGAGCGCGCCGACGTCTTCCAACGGCGTGTCGGCGGACCCCTTCTGGTTGTCCAGGCGCTCGGTGATCCAGTCCAGCAGTACCTCGCCGTAGTACGAGTATCCGAGCAGCGGGCTGTCGACACCGTACTCGTGCTCCTGACCATCCGCGGTGTGCAGGTGGCAGTTGAGTCGCAGAGTGGCCGTAGGACCGTCCGGAGTCAGATCACTGACCTCGAAGAACTGTCGCGCAACACCTTTGGATGCCGCACCCCAATTTTTCTTGTGACTGATCTTCGGGGCGTTGGGCCGGCGGATTGAGCAGTCATTGAAGGCGCCCAGCGCGAACGGCTCAAGCGACACTACAACGTCGCCGCGCCAATTCACCCGGCATGCCAAACCCACCTCGGGTTCGATCTGCAGGTTCAGCGGCGTCTGGCTCTCGGGCAATACCGTCTCATCCTGCGAGAGCGGGAACTGTCCGAGGAACCCGTCGGCACCGGGCACGTACCACGGGAAGATTCCCTTGGGCGCGGACGTGCCGGCGGGGGCTTCGGTGACCACATTCACGAAATCCGCCGACTCTCCGGCCTGTTCGAGATGGCCGGCGAAGTTCCCGGCTACTCCGAAGCCGAACCAGGTACGGAGCTCGTTCAGCTCGACCTCGAACATCTCGGTCATTTAGGCTCCAGCACTTCGGTACCGACGAAGGGCACCAGCGCCGTGGGGACTCGGACGCTGCCATCGGGCTGCTGGTGGTTCTCCAGGATCGCCACCAGCCATCGGGTGGTGGCGAGAGTGCCGTTGAGAGTGGCCGCGATCTGCGGCTTGCCGCTCTCATCCCGGTAACGCACCGCCAACCGCCGTGCCTGGAATGTCGTGCAGTTGGAGGTGGAGGTCAGCTCGCGATATGCCCGCTGCGTAGGAACCCACGCCTCACAGTCGAACTTGCGGGCCGCGGATGAGCCCAAATCGCCTGCCGCGACATCGATCACACGGTAGGGCACCTCGATGTGGCCCAGCATCTGCCGTTCCCAGCCAAGGATCTTCTCATGCTCGGCCTCGGCGTCTTCGGGTTTGCAGTAGACAAAGGCCTCGACCTTGTCGAACTGGTGTACCCGGATGATGCCCCGGGTGTCCTTGCCGTAACTGCCGGCCTCACGCCGGAAACAGCTGGACCACCCCGCATAGCGCAGCGGCCCGTTATTCAGATCAAGGATTTCGCCGGAGTGATACCCGGCGATGGGCACCTCCGAAGTGCCAACCAAATAGAGGTCGTCCTCCTCGAGGTGGTACACCTCATCGGCGTGTGCACCCAAAAATCCCGTGCCGCCCATGATTTCCGGCTTAACCAGTACCGGCGGGATCAGCAGGGTGAAGCCGTTGGCCACCGCGGTCTGCACCGCCAGCTGCAACAAGCCCAGCTGTAGCAGCGCGCCGTACCCGGTGAGGAAGTAGAACCGCGCACCGGATACCTTTGCGCCGCGTTCCATATCGAACAGGCCCAGCGACTCACCCAATTCCACATGGTCCTTTGGGTTTTCGATCGGGTGTGGCTCGCCTACCAACTCGCGGAGCGCAAAGTCCTGCTCGCCGCCAGCGGGAACTCCGTCGATCACCACATTGCTGATCGCCTTATGGGCCTCGGTGAACGCAGCCTCGGTGACTACCTGCTCGGCTTCAGCCGACTTGACCTGTGCGGCGAGTTCCGAGGCGGCCGCCAAGAGTGCCGGGCGCTCCTCGGGCGTCGCCTTGCCCACCTTCTTGCTTGCCGCCTTCTGCTCGGCGCGCAGCGTATCGGCCGTGGATATGGCCGCCCGCCGGGCCGTGTCGGCGTCAAGCAGCACCTCGACGAGTGCCGGATCCTCGCCCCGCAGCCGCTGTGAGGCACGCACCGCATCGGGGTTTTCGCGCAGGAATTTGAGGTCGATCACCTGCTGAACATTACGTGGGAGCCGGAAACCCCGGCCAACCCATTAGGCACCGAACAGGCTCAGATACCCGTCCTTGCCGAACATCCGCGCGGCGTCGAGCGCAGACGGCGTGCCCGCGGCGGGGTCGGCGCCCGCATTGACCAGGATCTGGACGATGTCGTCGGAGCCCTTGAACACCGCTCCAGCCAGCGGCGTCTGCCCCTTGTCATTGGCCCGGTTCACGTCGGCTCCGCGCGCTACCAGCGATCGCACCGTCGAGGCGTTTCCGTGGTACGCGGCCAGCATGACGAGCGTGTCACCCGCCTCATTCGTCAGATCCACCGGTGCGCCCGCGTCGAGGTAGGCGGCCAGGGTGGACGCGTTACCCTCCCGGGCCATGTTGAACAGTTCATGGGCCAGCGCTGCGACCTGCTCGGCAACGCGGGCCTGATGTTCGGCTTCCCCCGCCTGGTCGTCCGGGTTGTCACGGTCAGGTTCCATCGTTGTCACAGTGTTCAATCTAGCGGCGTACGCAGACCGCATCGCCCGGCTAACCCGCGGCACCACCTGTAACAATGACTGCAGTATGAGTGACGAAGCCGAACCCACGCCAAAGGTCGAGCGGGACGACTCCACCCCGGATGAGCCCACCAACGACGAGCTGGGCACCGACGCATCCGCAGACTCCCCCGTCGAGTCTCCGGACTCCGCCACGCCGCCCGCAGAGGCTCCGGGCAGCGCGTCCTCCGCAGAGGGCGCCACCGAATCCGTCGACACCGAGCAGGCGCCTGCGACGGAAATCCTGGAATACCCCGACACCGATGATTCCGCCGTGCCTGTGGCCGAGGAACCGCAGCAAGGCGCCCAGGAATCCGCCAAACCTCAGTGGTGGGCGGGCCTGAAGGAAGGGCTCAAAGAGCGTTCCACGCACCGCGCGCTGCTCCTGGTCACCTTTGGTGGCCTCTTCATCGCGGGTGTCACCCAAGCCCTGCCGGACGGCTGGACCTCAGCCGACCGCCTGGTCAACAAGATCGACTCCAACCCGGTACCCAGCACGGGCGCACCGGGTAACAGCACCTTCAACTCTGCGAAGGCGGGGGAATGCCTCAACTGGCCCGCCCCCGCGTCCACCAACGACGTCAACATCGTCGACTGCGCCAACGACCACCGTTTCGAAATCGCCGAGTCCATCGACCTGCGTACCTTCCCGGGTACGGAGTACGGGCCCAATTCCAAGCCCCCCACCGTCGGCCGTATCCAGGAGATCAGCCAGGAACAGTGCCAGGTGGCCATCAACCGTTACCTGGGCGATCGGTACGACCCGAACAGCCGATTCACCATGGGCATGCTGTGGCCCGGTGAGAAGGGGTGGACCGAGGCCGGAGAACGCCGGGTGCTGTGTGGGCTGCAACTACCCGGCGCCGACAATCAGCAACAGCTGTTCCGGGGCAAGGTCGCCGAGCAAGATCAGTCCAAGGTCTGGCCCGCCGGCACCTGCTTGGGCATCGATTCGACCACCAATCTGCCCACCGAGCTCCCGGTGGATTGCGACAAGGCTCATGCCATGGAGATCACCGGAACGGTGAGCCTGGCAGAGCAGTTCCCTGGATCGGTTCCTCCCGAGCCCGATCAGGACGCGTTCATCAAGGACAACTGCACCCGGTTGACCAATGACTACATGGGCAATCCCGACGGATTCCGCGCGACCACGCTGACACTGTCCTACAACACGATCACCTTGCCGAGCTGGACCGCGGGCAGCCGTCAGGTCAGCTGCAACATCGGCTCCACACTGGGTAACGGCGCGTGGTCAACGCTGGTCAATAGCGCCAAGAGTGGCCAACTGCTGATCAACGGCCAGCCGCCGGTGCCACCGCCGGACATCCCGGCCGATCGGCTGAACATGCCGCCCATCCCGCTGTCGACCACACCGGCGCCCACCCAGCAGCCGACCCAGACTCAGCAACCCACCTATACGCAGCAACCCACGTACACACAGCAGCCCACGCGTACCCAGCAACCAACGCAGCAGACGACCCAGCAGCCGACCCGGACGTCCACCGCGCCAACCTCGTCGGGCGCGCCCAGTCCCCCCAACCAGCCGGGTATCACCATCGTGACGACGCTGCCGCCGGGGGCGGGCCCGCCTCCGGCTCCGGCCGGTCCGCCCATGGACGGTCCGCCCATGGAAGGCCCCCCGATGGAGGGGCCGCCGCCCGGACAGGCACCCGCGGGGGCACCTCCGCCCGGACCGGCCTGACGGTGTCCCTCTACGGCACCATGTCCCTTTACGGCGCCATCTCCTGATGCCCGTGCAGATGGGCGAGCAACGGTTCGAAGAGCTCGTGTCCGATGCTCTCGACGCCATTCCGCCTCAGCTTGCCGCCGCCATCGACAACGTGGTGGTGCTGGTGCAGGACCACCATCCGGAGGATCCCGATCTACTCGGGCTGTACGAAGGCATCGCACTGACCGAACGCGACAGCTTCTACGCCGGGGCGCTGCCGGACACCATCACGATCTACCGCGAGCCGTTGCTGGAGATGTGCTCCAGCGAACAAGAGGTGGTCGATGAGGTCACGATCACCGTGATCCACGAGATCGCTCACCATTTTGGTATCGACGACGAGCGCTTACACCAGCTGGGCTGGGGCTAAAGGTGCAGCTGAGGTTTGCTGGAAAAAAATCCAAAAATCTTGGAGAATGATGGAACCGAATAGAGGGATCCGCCGTCCATCTCTAGTGAAAGGGCAAAACTGCCCTTAGGACGACGCGAGACAAGTGGGGGAAAGGGGACAGAAGATGGCTGACGTACCGGCGCCCGCCCAGCGTGAGGAGATCCGTTGGGACCTGGCTAACCAGCCGGGAACTGTTCTGCAAGTCGATCCAGATGTCATGAAGGATGCCGCCGTCGAGTACGACGCGATGGCGCAGCGACTGCAGGAAGCTCTCGACAAGCAGCTCGAGACCGCCAAGTTCGGATCCGCGGGCCGCGACGAGGTGTCCACCGCGGTATCACACGCCTCGGCGAAGACCAACGAGAATTTCGAGAAGGTTGCCAAGGACGGCATCGAGCAGCTCAAGCGCATCGCCGAAGCATTCCGGCGTAACTCGCAGGCGTTCGTGGACCTGGAGCACCACAACGCCGCCCGTATCAATGGTGTGGGGGAATAGATCATGACCGGATTCACTGGTGTCAACTGGGTGGCCCGTAAGGCCAAGAAGCTGGCTCTTGACCTGACCACCGGCGCGGGCCCGACCCATGTGGTCGACAGCGCACTGGCCTGGCAGGAGATCAGTGCCGCGTTCGCCGAGGTGCACGAAAACAGCCTTCAGGTCGGCGAGAAGCTCATGGAGGGGTACCGCGGGCCTCGCGCCGAGGAGGCACTGACCAAGCTGAATCCGTTCACTGAATGGCTGGACAAGATGGCTGGGCTGACTCAGCAGGTCAGTGATACCGCCAACACCTACGCCGAGTCCTACGGCACCGCGGTGCTGGACATGCCGCACATCAACGACCTGGCCCAGCTGGAAAAGGCCAAGGCCGAGGCCTTGTCCGCAGGCGGAGCGCTCTTCGGTCTGCACGCCACCACCGAAGGCATGGAGCAGGGCCTGGATCTGCAAGCCGCCAAGGCCATGGAGACGTACGAGTCGGCCAGCGAGCCCGCGGCCAAGGTCGTCGAGTTCCCGCCGGCTCCCGAGGTCATCAAGTACCCCGAGGAGAAGTCGGAGGCCAACAGCGGCAATACCGGTGTCAGCGCGGCCGGTGTCGGCCTGTCGGAGATGGGCCCGAGCCCGTTGAGCCCCGACTCGGTGCCCGGGGTGCAGAGTGCCCGCGCGGCCGCCATCTCGATGGCCGGCAACCCGACGGCCGCCGGCGGTACCGGTTACGGAATGGGCGGTATGGGTGCCCCCATGGCCGGCATGATGGCCGGCGGCGCGCTGGCCGCCTCTGCCGGTAAGGGCATCAAGGTGGGCGGCACCGTCAACAAGAAGGACGAAGACGAGGACGACAAGGACCTCACCGCCATCGGCGCCACCGGCGTGTTCATGGGCGACGAGAGCAAGCCTGTCGAACTTCCGGACATCCTCACCAGCAAGTCCGGCACCGATAAGGTTGCCGACTTTGAAAACGTTGACGCCTCAACGCTCTTCGAGCGTGGTGGCTCCAAGGGAGCGGTTGCGCCTCCGGTTCTCGGCGCGAGCGCGGAGCTGTGACCGTCCGCCTGGACTTCGACGAACTGGAGCTGACCCGCGAAATCACCGGCAATGACCTCTTGCCGGTTGTGCTGGCCGCCGGTCCGCGCCACGAAGACGAAGCCGAACACCGAGACGCACTGGAAAGCGCGCGTGCCCGGCTCAAGGAACGCAACCTGCTGAAGGGTGAAGACCTTCACCCGACTCTGCGTGACATGTTGACCTCGGCCAGCAAGGCCACCGGTCAGGTGGCGGTGCGCCGCTGGGCGGGATCGCAGATGCTGCGCCTGTGCCTCGTCGAGCATGGGGAGGCATACGTACTGCTGGTCAACGACGGCGAAGGCGTCGCTATGCGGTCGGTGACCGGATCGCTCGGTGCCGAGCTATGGCGCTATCTCGGCGACGCCACCCCGCTGAAGTTCGGGTCGATCAACGCACCGGCCGAGCAGCTGGCGCTGGCGCTCAATTCCGAACCCGCCGACATGGCCCGCCAACTCATGGCGCTCGGGGCCACCAAGGCCGACGCGGTGACGGTGGCGAAGGGCATGGCACGTCGCGGCGCGATGACCGAAATCACCGCGATTAGACGCGTTGATGGCGTCACCGATCGCGCACCCGGCGGAGTCGCGGTATACGACACAGCATTTGGACGAATCATGGCCACCCCAAGCACGTCCGCCGACGGTGCCCTGTGGGCCACACTCACCCCTGCCACGCCGCAGCGGATGACGCACGCCCTCAAGAGCCTCGGTTTGGAATAGACCCCCGGCCGGCTACTCGATATCGTCGCCAAGCCGGTCGATGCGATGTACACCGTCCACTGCCGCAAGCACATTCGTTGCGGCATCAAGTCTTGTGCCGGACAAGGTCATCACCACGCCGACCTCACGCGCGGTGCCAGGGCTGATCGAGTCGGTGGTCTGAGGCGCGGCCGGTGGGTCGGCGGACAATGCCAACAAAGACCAGCGGTGTGCATTGCAGGCGTTGAGCAGCTGCCTCAGGACACCCCGGCCGTCCGCGTAGGTGACGTGCAGGCTGACAGCGCCATGCAGCCTCGCGGTGAGCAGTCGGCCCAAGGCCGCCAATCCGAATACCGTTGCGAAATGTAGGACAGTCACCACCATCGCCAGCAGCAGTAGCCCGGCGCCCGCGGCCATGCCCACCGCCGCCGATTCCCATATCGCCGCCGCCGTGGTCAACCCGTGCACCGCCCCGCGGCGCATGATGATGATTCCGGCGCCCAGAAAACCGATACCCGAAACGATCTGCGCCGCAACGCGTGACGGGTCAAGGATCACGATGCCGTCGGCCAGCACATCATCAAAACCGTATTTGCTCACCAATAAGATCAGCGCCGCGGAGGTCCCGACAATCGTCTGTGTGCGCAATCCCGCACTCTTACCCGCGATCTCGCGTTCCAGGCCGATAATCCCCGATAGCACGAACGCGGCCAGCAGCCCGACAAGTTGCCGACCGCCCTGGCCCGCACCACCGAACATCGCCACAGAATCCGCAAGTGCCATAGCCCCTTGGGTATCCACCACGAGGTAGCGCCAAACTTGTGCGCCCGGGCGATCTTCATCTGCACCGGGGCTACGCAGCACTGGACCACGCATTGAGATAATGGCAATATACGAAGGCGGCCAGCCCACCAGGCGAAGCTGTTGCGAAATCGAGGAGGTATCGGTGTCCGGCCAGCGTCAGCGGGTCAGCCGCGCCGAATCTCAGCAACGCACTCGTGAGGAACTTCTGGATGCCGCAGAAGAGCTGTTCCTCGCGAACGGACTCGGCGGGACAACCGTCACCAAGATCGCCGAAGCCGCCGGCCGCACGGTCGGCGCGATCTACTCGAATTTCTCCAGCAAGGAAAACCTCTGCGCCGAGGTGCTGCTGCGCTGCTACATGCGGACCTTCTCGGAAGTCGCGGGCAGGCTCATCCAGTCAGCCTCGTCCGTCGACGAACAGATCACCGAACTCGCGCAGTGGTCGGCGTCGCTGGGGGGAGACGAGGGCCTGATGGCACTGGCTGCGGAGTACGCGCTGGCCATACACAAGGATCAGGTGCAGCTGGCCGTCTCGCAGGGCCATATCGAGATGGGTCGCGGGCTTCTCGCGGCCGTACTCGCGAACGCTCTTCCGGATGACGTCTCCGACGACGACCGCGACGCAGCGCTCACGGCGGTCCTGGCAACCGCGGTGGGATTGGCGCTCGGCCGCACCTTGGGAACCATCGACGAACAGCAGTATGTCGTCCTACTGACCCGGACGCTGCGGCTTTGGATTGCCGATCTGCGCCGGTCCGCGCACATCTCTAGCTAATTCCGACTATATCGCCGGTATCGGTGACCCGGCGCTCCTTGCTACCCGAAATCGTGTCGCCACCTTTTCTCCGTCAGCCATTGCATCACCATTCAGATAATCCTATTATCCGAATGAAGATCTCAACGGAGAGGAAGCCCACGCATGGACACAGCATCGTTCCGGTTTACGGCGCGCCCGGGAGGTGACTCATGCCGGTAGCAGTCGTCACCGGGGCGGGCAGCGGCATCGGGCGTGCGACGGCAGAGCGCTTCGGCCGCAAGGGCTGGACCATCGTTGTCTCCGACATCAACGAGGCCACCGGGGCCGAGACCGTCGACCGCATCACCCGAACAGGCGGCAGCGCCGTTTTCCGTCGCCTGGACGTCGCCGACCTGGAAGACTGGCGGCAATTCACCGACTGGGTGTGCGAGGAACACGGCACTCCCGATCTGCTGGTCAACAACGCCGGGATCCTCATCGCCGGTGGATTCCTGGAGCAGACGGGTGCCGATTGGCGTCGCATGATCGCCATCAACATGATGAGCCCCCTGGTCGGCTCGCGTCTGTTCGTGCAACGCATGGTCGAGGCGGGCGCCCGGGGCCACATCGCCAACATCTGTTCGGTGGGAGCCTTCATGCCGACTCCACTGGCTCCCTCTTACGTCGTTGCCAAACAAGGCGCTTGGTTCGGTACCCAGGCACTACGGGCCGAATTCGGTAAGCGCGGCATCGGCGTCAGCGCGATCTGTCCCGGACTGATCGATACCAACCTGTCCGCCAACGGAACTCGCAGCGGCGTCGACGAAACGGCCGGCAGCAGTTGGACAGACAAGCTGAATCGCGGTCAGCACTTCTTCGGGCGCTCGCCCGACCATGTCGCCGAGGCGGTGGAACGCTCCATGCGCTGGAACCTGTCCACCGTCCCGGTCGGATTCGAGGCCTGGATCGGGTGGTTCCTCTACCGGCTGTCGCCCGGGCTGATGCGTGGGGCTCTCGGCATCGCACAAATGTCGCTGGCCGAACGGGCCGTCGATGTGAGCTCACGGGCACTCACCGCTTTGGGTATCGGAGGAAAACGATGAAGACAGCGATCATCACCGGCGCAGGGTCCGGTATCGGGCGAGAAACCGCACGTCTGTTTGCCTCGCAAGGACACCGGGTTGTCCTGGCGGATATCGATATCCACGCTGCCGAGGCAGCGACCGACCAGATAGTCGCGGCCGGAGGCAGGGCATCGGCGTATCAACTGGACGTCGCGGACGAGCAACAGTGGGAGACGTTCGGCAAATGGACCGACTCCGAGTTCGGCCCAGCGGATTTGCTTGTCAACAACGCCGGGATCATGGACTGGGGCGGCTTTGTCGACATGACCGCGGAGCAATGGCAGCGCACCATGGACATCGACCTGATGAGCGTCATCTACGGCTCACGGATCTTCGCGCAACAGATGATCGATGCGGGTGTCCGCGGACATATCGTCAACATCTCCTCGGGTGCAGCATTCCTGCCGCACAAGATGATCGCCGCATACGGCACCGCCAAGGCCGCGGTGCTCATGGCGTCACAATCGCTCCGGGTGGAGCTGCGCCGACATGGGATCGGCGTGAGCGCGATCTGCCCCGGGGTCATCAACACCAACCTGATTGCCAACGGCCAGCGCGCCGGGATCAGCGAGGATGACCAGCAGCGGTGGCACGCACAGGCAGGCAAGATCCAGTCGATCAGTTACGCCGGACCCGACAAAGTGGCGCGCGCCATCGAGCGCTCCGTGCGGCATAACTGGGCCGTTGTTCCCGTCAATCCCGAGTCCTGGTTCATCTACGGTCTCTACCGGTTGTCACCGAGCTTCAGCCGGACGCTCACCGGTATCGGATCATTCGAATTGGCTGACGGTTTGATGTCCCGGCTGCAACCTTTACTGAATCGAGTGGCGAAATGAGCAGCGAACAACCAGAATTCGAGGTCGCCGTCATCGGCGCCGGGCCCGGCGGCATTGCAGCCGGGGTCAAGCTGCTGCAGGCGGGTGTCGGAAACATCGTGCTGCTGGAACGCGCCGACGATGTTGGTGGCAGCTGGCACGAGAATCACTACCCTGGCCTAGGCGTCGACGTGCCATCCTTCGCCTACCAGTACTCGTTTGCACGAAACCCTCAGTGGAGCAGGCTTTTTCCAAAAGGAGCCGAAGTCAAGCAGTACCACGTGGACGTGGCCAAGCGTTTCGGTGTCTACGAGCGCGTGCGCTTCAACACCAACGTGGAGCGTGAGGAATGGGACGATGAGGCCGGGCACTGGAAGCTTCACACCTCGGACGGCACGGTCGTCACGACACGGTTCTTGGTCAGCGCTGTCGGTGCCTTTGTGCGCCCCAAGGCCGACATCGGAATCGCCGGGGCCCATTCGTTCGGCGGCAAAATCCAGCGTCCCACCGATTGGGACCACGAGTTCGACATGGCGGGAAAGTCGGTCGGCATCATCGGGACCGGCGCCAGTGCGGTACAGATCATTCCGACGATCGCCCCGGAAGTCGCGCACCTCACCGTCTTTCAGCGCACACCCGTGTGGTCGCTGCCCAAACCCGACCTCACCCTGGGCCCCTTCCTACGCCCGCTATATGCGGCGCCCGGCGTTCAATCGGCGCTCAACGGTGCCGTATTGGTGCTTGCCGATGTGCTACTTCGTTCACTGAGTAAGGCCCCTTTTCGATGGTCGCGCCCGGTTATGGACAGGTTCGACGCGGCCTGTATCGCCGCTTACCGCCGGTACATCCGATGGGTGGTGGACGACCCTGCGACAGCCGAGAAACTCACCCCCAATTTTGGGCCACTTGCCAAACGCCCGACCATATCCAACGGTTATCTGAAGGCCTACAACCGAAACAACGTCACACTCGTCACCGAGCCGATCGAACGGATCACCAAAAAGGGCGTCCGCACGCGCGATGGTGTCGAACACCGATTCGATGTTCTCATTCTCGCCACCGGATATGAGGTTTTTTCGGATCCCGAAACGTACCGACCGGGCGCCATCTTGGGCCGCAATGGATTCGACCTGGCCAGCTACTACGGCGAAAACGGCTTGCAGGCCTACGAAAGCGTCGCGGTGCATGGGCTGCCCAATCGGTGGACCCTGTGTGGACCGTACTCATGGACGGGCTCGGGTTGGCATGCCTTCATGGAGATGACATCGGATCACGCCGTGCGCGCGATCCTTGAGACCAACCGGCGCGGCGCGGATCGCTGTGAGGTACGCAAAGAGGTCGCGGACGCCTATCACCACACGGTCAAACAACGATCCGAAGCCATGCGCTACTACCTTGCCGAACTGAACGGCCACGTCCCCACCTACTATCGGAACTCCCAGGGCGACAGCACGTATCTACGTCCGGCCGGCTTCTTCGAAGCCCGGCGCAGCACACGGGACTTCCCTCTCGCCGACTACGTCTATGAGAAGCATCCGGCGAAGGTGACCGCATGACCGATCCCGCACACAAGCCCACATTCGGCGACACGGTCACCATCGAGACCGTCGGGAGCGATTCGGCTGTGCAACGGTCTTCTCACGCCGTGGCACGGGCACTTCTTCGCCCCGCCTTGGAACTGCTGGCGCGAATCGCCGCGCGCCATCCGACGGCGAGAACGCACGGATTCCGCGCCGCCAATTTCATCGAGCTGGCTGCCTACCCGTTGCGGCCGAGTCGTGGCACCCGGCGCCGCATCGTCATGTTTGAACAGTTTCGTGCGGAATGGTTGTGGCATAAAGATCTTCCCGATCCGGACCAGGCGGCGCAGGGCGCCATTCTGTACTTTCACGGCGGGGCGTTCATTCTCGGAGGTCTGCACAGCCACCGGCGCATGGCCGCACGCCTTGCCCGCGCGTCGGGGATACCGGTACTGGTGGTGGACTATCGTCAGCTTCCGCTGGCGCATATCACCGATTCCATCACCGATGCGGTGGATTCCTACCGCTACCTGTTGGACCGTGGGTATGCGCCTGGCAAGATCGTGTTCGCCGGCGATTCGGCTGGCGGCGGGCTGGCCTTCAGCGCCGCCCTCGCGGCACGCGACGAGGGCCTACCGGTACCGGGGGGCATAGCGGCCATTTCACCGTGGGCGGATCTCGATTGTTCGGCCAAGCGCGCCCATCCCAACGAGGCTCACGACGCCATGCTGTCCGGCTTCATTCTCTCGGTTCCTGGGGAGTTGGGCATGGCTCGCGGTAACGGACTTGACCCGGCCTGGTCTGCGGTAAATCACGACTTCCACGGTATGCCAGCGATTTTCATACAGGTCGGTTCACTTGAGGTGCTGCGAGTGGACGTGGACCTACTTGCCCGGCGGTGTGCAGAGGCACACGTGCCGTGCACTGTTCAAGTCTGGAAGCACGCCATTCATGACTTCCAGCTCGGCGCCGATCTCTTGCCCGATGCCCGTGCCGCGGTCGGCGATATGGCGCATTTCATCTATCGGATCACCGACCCCGACAATCTCAAGGCAGGTACACCGTGAGCACGCATACCCTCCCGCAGCACGAGGTCCTCGTGGTAGGCGCCGGATTCGGCGGCATAGCCGCAGGCGTCAGACTCCGCCGGGCAGGTATCGATGATTTTGTCATCGTCGACAAGCATCCGTCGGTGGGCGGGACTTGGTTCGTCAACAAGTACCCCGGTGTGGCCGTGGATATTCCGTCGTTCATCTACAGCTTCTCCTTTGCCCAGACGGGTAAGTGGAGTCGCCTGTTCGCACCGGGCGAGGAACTCCAGCAATACGCCGAGGATGTCGTCGACGGACACGGCCTGCGTGACAAGCTCCGGCTGGGAACCACCGTGTTGGGCAGCAGATTCGACGAAGACACCGACATCTGGCATGTCGAGACCGACCGCGGCGAAATCACCGCCCGCCATGTGATCGTCGGGATCGGTGGGCTGGAAGTGCCGAATCTGCCCGACATTCCCGGCATCGGGTCGTTCGGCGGCAAGCTTCTGCACACCACCGCGTGGGACCATGACTACGACCTCACCGGCAAGCGCGTGGCGGTCATCGGCACCGGCGCTACCGCACTGCAATTGGTTCCGGCGATCGCCGACCAGGTCAGTCGGCTTACGGTCTTTCAGCGCACCGCCATCTGGGTGGCGCCAAAACTCGATTTCAAGACGGGGCCCGTCAGCCGGTTCGTCTTCGGCAATCGTCTACTGCGGGCTCCCCTTCGCGGTGTCGGGATGGCGCTCGTCGAACTGGGGCTAGGTGGGGCCCTGCTCGGGGGCCAGCTGCTGGGGCAGCGCCTTTACAAGACGGTGCTACAGGGCGTGGGACTTGCACTGAGAGGCTGGATGTGGACACAGCTGCCCCACGATCCCGAACTGCGCAAGAAACTCACGCCGACCTACGCCTTCGGGTGCAAACGGCCTTCCATGCACAACGAATGGTTCTCGACATTCACCAAGCCCAATGTCGACTTGATAACCGAGCCCATCGAGCGCATCACCGAGAACTCTGTCATCACCGCCGACGGAACCGAGCACGAGATAGACGTCTTGGTGTGCGCCACCGGTTTCAAGGTCATGGAGAAGGGCGCGACGCCGCCATTCCCCTGCCTCGGCCGGGGCGGCACCGATCTCAACACGTGGTGGGACGAGAATCGCTACCAGGCGTACCAGGGGGTGACCGTTCCCGGCTGGCCCAACGCGTACATGCTGATCGGCCCGTGGGCATATTCGCCCGGCTCGTACCTGGTCCTGTTGGAATCGACAGTTGCGCATGCCGTGCGGGCCATCACAGAAACCCGGCGCCGCGGCGCCACCCGCTGTGAGGTGCGTCAAGAACCGCATGACAAGTATTGGCAGCAGATGCTTTCCCGGGCGGCAAAGAGCCATCTACTCACACCGCTGTGTGCCGGATCGAACACCTACTACATCAACTACCAAGGTGACGCCGCGGCCTACCGTCCGTCCACCAATACCGAAATGCGCCTGCAAAACCGGTACTTCCCGTTCAGTGACTACGAATTCACCACTACGCAGGCACGGCAGCTCGTCGCGGAGAGCGTCGGATGACATCAGCACAGTTCACATTCCGCGGTGACACACTCGCCTACAGCCGCACTGGCACCGGCCCGCCAATTCTGTTCCTGCACAACGGCGGGTCTGCCAAGGAGATCTGGACGCGGCAGGTCGAGGTGCTTCGACAACGGTATGAAGTGATCTGCCTAGACCATCTGGGGTACGGCGAATCCGATATGCCTGAACGCGGCTACACCATCGATCAACACGTGGAGCGTCTGTCCGCGTTTATCGAGCACCTCGGTCATGAACGTATTTCCGTTGTCGGAAACTGCATGGGAAGTGCGATGGCCCTGTTGCTAGCCGACCGCAGACCGGAGCTATTCGACTCACTTGTCCTGATCAACCCGTTGTCGAAGAACACCGCACGCCGTGGCGTACTAGGCTGGCTTTTGCCACTTGTTTCGCGTTTTCCGACGCTCTCAATGGCCATCTCCCGGCGTGTACGGATTCCGCAAGCGCTGACAAACATCGTCATTACCGTGCAATTCGGTCCGCGGAACTGGCTCCGTGGCATCCGGGCGCCGCGGCCGGGAACCGCGCAGGCCGGCAAGGGCTGGTCGGTGCGCGGAAGACTCGCCGCCCTGGCAGAGATGTTTTGCGATCAAACCTCGCTCGGCGCCGTGGACGAGATCCGCCCCGGCCCGGATTTTCCCCCGTTCGCCGTGATCTGGGGTGACTCGAACCTCGGCCTATCCCCGCGGGCTGGCCGGGCACTCAACAGGACGCTGCAGCCGGACCGTGAAGAATTCCTGACTCGATGTGGCCATCTCCCGATGATGGAATCCCCCGAGGAAGTCACCGCCATCATCACGGAGTTCATCGCCCGCCCGCCCGCTAGGCGATTAGGCGATCTCGCCACGTCTCCAGGGTCTGCATAAAGACGCTCGTGGACTGATCGGGTTCGACGAGGCCCAACGTATGGTTGACCACCAGTCCCATGCCCGTGGCCACAATGGCCGCCACGGCGTCGTCCAGCATTGGATGATCCTGCACCGCGAAGCCTTCGGCCTCCAGCTGGCCCGCGAACACCGCCTTCGCCCCGGCCTGTAGTGCGGCGACATTCTCACGAATCAGTTGAGCCTGCTGTGGATCGTGGCGGACGGCCAGCAGATACTCGGCGGTCAGCCCGATCCAGTCGGTTTCGGCGCTCATCACCCGCCATTTGGATTCAACGATGTCGAGTTTGGCCGAGGTATTTTCGGCGGCCATCACTGCCAGCGCGACCTGGCTCAGCCAGCCTTCGTAGTGGTTGCGCAGAAGTTGTTGGCACAAAGCATCTTTACTCTCGAAATTGCTATAGATCGAGCCCTGAGTGCGGCCGGCTTCCGCGGCTATTTGTGCGACCGTCGTCGCATGAAATCCTCGCTGCAGAAAGACTCTCTCGGCGGCGGACAGCACCAGATCCCGCGTCTGCGCCTGGAGTTCCTCGCGTGTCAGCGCCTTCCGCATCGACACCCCGCTTGTTCATTTGCGCGTCTTCTCACGCGCCATCGACTTCCCGGCGTCAGCCGGCCGATTCGCAGTATATCGACCGATGATCGCCGGCGACGGCACGGAAGGAGGCCGCATCACACGGTTGCCCCGGCAGGTCTGCGCACCGCGGCCTGGATAAGGGCGTCAGCGATCTCGCGGCCGGGAGCAATATCAGAGGCCTTGTGCGCCCGGAAATCCCACGCGACCTCTTGGCCCCCGGCCGTGGCCACAAAGGCGCCGCCGAGTTGGTACGGATCGCCCGTACGCTGATACGGGTACACACCCGCGCGCATGAGCCTCACCCATTCCCGGAGATTCCAGGGGCCGATTGTTCCCGCCCGGTACCGCCACAGTCCCATCGTTCGATAGAGCGTCTGGTCTTGCGTGGTCAGCACCAGAAAGCGCGTATCCGCACGTTTACGGAAGGTGAAGCCCTGGATGGAAGTTCCCAGGCCGATGAAGGCCACTTTTGCTCCGACAGCGGTAATTTCGTCATAGTAGTCATTGAGCTCCTGGGCTTGCCGCACCGCGAAGGCGCTGCCGAATTGCCGCAGGAAGACGAAGGCCACTGGGCCGTCGGCCCACAGTTCCTGGAATTCGTGTAGGTGGTGCCGGTCGTCGAGCAACCGTTCATTGGCCATGATGTCGATGCGCGTCATACCGATGCCTCCACCGGCCGTGCCGCGGTGGACACGGCATGCATCGGGCAGGCACTCGCACCCAGCGTGCCTCCCTTTCCTTGCTGCAGTTTCAGGCCTACTTCGTGATCGAAGGGCACCGGACCGGCATCCGGAGCATGCCGAATCGCATTGTGCATATAGCCCCACATCTCGTACCCGAACCACGGCAGGATCAACCGTTCGACGATCGGATTACGCAAAGCGCGTACCGCTCCCTTGATGGCCACCGTGCCAATGGCCGGTCGGATTCGCATCGTCGCGAGTCCGCAGATTTCCCGGACATACGGCGTGAGCAAGGGTATCGCCGCCCAGATTGCCAGCTTTAGTCCGCCACCCAGAATTACGTTGGGGTACAACGGGGTCCACGGGTTGTGCGTCAGAAAGTCGGTGAGTTCCTGAGCCGGCCGGGTGAATGCCATCAGATTCTTCTCCGCATTCCGAACCCACGCGTCAACCTCTTCGGGCGTGGTGGGTAGTTCCCCCGCGGGCATGCCCATGAGCTCGCACACGCGCACCTGCTCCTTGTAAAACTGGCATTCTTCTTCATACGTCGCGTCGGGGTCGCTGAATTTCTTGTACGCACGCCACAGATGCGGCCAACCCACTACATATGTGAACTTCAGGGTCTCAACATGATTCGCCCGGAAGGGTTCGCCCGTCGACGGAACCTCGCCATTGATGTGGGAGTGCTTACGAAAGAGATCGCGGCCGACCTTGATCGCCGTCTCGGTGTCACCCGCGACCGCGCCCGCGAAGAACAACAGGCTGCGACGCACCCTCCCCACCGTGTCGTAGTAATAGGTCGTGTGCTGACCGACACCGTAGGCTCCATCAGGATCGAGGACCGAGATGAACAGCCCGGAAAGCGCTCCCATGCCCGCGACCATCACGTTCTCGTAAACCTTGAAGCTGACCGAGTCCAGCCCGAAATAGCCGTCGTCTCGGCGGGGCGCCTCGGCAAGCTGCAGTGCCCTCTTACCGTTTTTGCCGTGCAGCTTGAGCAGAAAGTCGTACCGGCGGTCACGCCGACGTCGCTCCTCGACCGTGCCCGAATATCTGGGATCGTCACGCAGGCTGCCCATAGTCCATCTCCTCACCGTCGACCGCATCCGATGTTCATTCATAGAGATAGTATTGCTATTCGAATTGCATTGCAATATCAGATGCGGTACCGGCAGTTCAGACGGCTACACGTGCGTCCGCCGGGGCCCCAGGCCAGCCAAGTGCGGTATGGCCACCGCCGCGCGCTCGGCACACACGCCGCGGACGAGAGACGCGTCCTGGTCCATCAGCCCTTGCGCCTCGCCCGCCGATCCGCGGCAGTGGTGCGGGGCTTGGTGTTTCGCTTCCGCGATCGTTGCGCGCGGCATCCCTGCCTGCCATGGTCGCTAGCATCGATTGCATCAGGTCTGATCCGTCCAGCCGCCAAGCGATCCGGAGCACACTCATGGCACGCACCGTTTCCCAGCTCATCCTCGACACTGTGAAAGCCGCTGGTGTCCAACGTATTTATGGCCTACCTGGAGACTCGCTCAACGGCTTTACCGAGGCACTGCGGCGCGACGGAACCCTGGAGTGGGTGCACGTGCGGCACGAGGAATCTGCCGCGTTCGCCGCCGGCGCCGAGGCCGCGCTCACGGGCAATCTTGCGGTCTGTGCAGCAAGCTGCGGTCCCGGGAACCTGCATCTGATCAACGGCCTCTTCGATGCTCATCGCAGCCGGGTGCCCGTACTCGCGATCGCATCGCACATTCCCAGCGCCGAGATAGGCAGCGGCTACTTCCAGGAGACTCACCCGCAGAATCTGTTCGCCGAGTGCAGCGTCTACAGCGAGCTGGTGAGCAGTGTCGAGCAGCTGCCATATGTCCTCGACACCGCCATCCGTGCGGCCCTCGATCAACAAGGGGTGGCGGTCTTGACCATCCCCGGAGACATCCTGAGCGCCAAGGTCGACCTGGCACCGCCCTCTGCTCCCCTCGTCGCCGGGGCCGGGATCAGGCTGCCCGGTACGTCCTGCTTGGAACGAGCCGTGCGGGAGCTGAACGGTTCGAACGCGATCACCATCCTGGCCGGGGCGGGGTGCGAGGGCGCCCATGCGGAACTGCTGACCGCGGCCCACGCGCTCCAGGCACCCATCGTGCACACGCTGCGCGGCAAGGAATTCATCGAATACGACAATCCCTTCGACGTCGGTATGACGGGCCTGCTCGGCTTCCGCTCCGGTTACGACGCACTGGAAGACACCGAGGTGCTGCTCATGCTCGGAACGGACTTCCCGTACCGGCAGTTCTACCCACCGAAGGCCACCGTCATTCAGGTCGACATCCGCGGTGAGCACATCGGCCGGCGCACCCGAGTAGATGTCGCACTCGTCGGTACGGTGAAAGATACTTTACAACAACTTAATTCGATGATTCAGCCGCATTCGGACAGGAGACACCTGGAGCGCGCCAGAGAGAACTACACGCGCACACGAGCTCAGCTCGATCGCTTGGCCGTGGACGACCGCAACCAGACGCCGGTGCGTCCCGAGCTTGTCGCCCGCCGAATCGACGAGCTGGCGGCCGACGACGCGGTCTTCATCGCCGATGTCGGCACACCCGTGATCTGGGCGGCGCGATACCTGTCGATGAACGGCCGGCGCCGATTGCTCGGCTCGTTCAACCACGGCAGCATGGCGAATGCCGTACCCCAAGCGATCGGCGCACAGGCATCGCATCGCGATCGCCAGATTGTCACCCTCTCCGGTGACGGTGGTCTCACCATGATGCTCGGCGACCTCATCACGCTGACCCAGTCCCAACTGCCGGTCAAAATGGTCGTCTTCAACAACGGTGCGCTCAGCTTTGTCGAGCTCGAAATGAAGGCCGCCGGTATCGTCAATTACGGTACCGCCCTGGATAATCCGGTGTTTGCAGATGTCGCAAAGGCTCTCGGGATCCATGGGCTCCGGGTCGAGCGCCCCGACCAGCTGGACGGCGCCCTTTCGGGAGCCTTTGACCACCCCGGGCCCGTGCTCGTGGAGGTTCTCACCGCGCGCCAGGAGCTTTCGATTCCCCCGACCATCACCGCCGCGCAAGTTGCGGGATTCTCATTGTGGGCCACCCGAACGCTGCTGTCCGGGCGTGGCGACGAGCTCATCGATTTGGCCAAGACCAATCTCGGAGCACGCCTGCGCCGCAAGTGATGGGTCCGCCTCCTGCCAGCCGGAAGATCAAACAGACAGGGAGCGGACCCCGCGCGGTTACGCCGACTTGTCGGTATCCGGTGTTACAACAGAGGTATGAGGAAAACACCCGACTGGCGGCATGCCATCAGCTGCGGTGTGGACTGTCGCGATTGCCTCCGGGACATCGACCACTGTCACGGCACCCTGATCGTGCATTCCTCTCGTCATGCCGAATGCACGGACCGCGACTGCGACGGCCAGTACGTGTTGCGGCACAGCCTCGTCATCGATTGCATTGCCGCGCAATGTGACTGTGATAGCGAAAGCCAGCTGGCGGTCTAGCCCATCGGGTCGGCCGACTGCGCCAGCTCTTCGGCACTGGCGGCCTCTTGATGCGGGAAGGGTGCCACCGCGTCGCCCCAATGCACGCAACTCCACCGTCCATCGGTAACCGGGGCCAGCACAACGGCTTCCGCATTGCGCAGGTGCCGATTGACCGCGAAGCCCGGATCCACTCCGGCAAGGGCCGCGGCCACCAAACGAATCGCCGCCCCATGACTGACGATCACCACATCGCCCGTCGACGCGTCGTTCTCCAGGTGCCGTAGCCGCAGATCCGCGACCGCGGGCAGATACCTGTCGAACACGTCCTGCGCGGATTCGCCGCCGGGCATCCGGGCGTCCAGATCGCCAAAATGCCAACGCTCATAGGTGCGATCGAAGACCGCAAACGCTTCCAGATCGGTGCGGTCCTCCAACTCGCCGGCCTGGACCTCGTGCAGCCCCTCGATCTGCTCCGCCTGCACCCCAAGGTGTTCGGCGATTCCGGCCGCCGTCTGCACGGCACGCACCGCCACCGAATGCACCAGCACTGCGGGCGCATGCTCCTCGTACCGTTTGGCAAACAAACGTGCCTGTTGCAACCCCAGTTCGGTCAGCGCCGCACCCGGTGGTTTGGTGTCCAGCCGGCGTTCCACATTTCCGTAGGACTGTCCATGCCTGACCAAGACAAGGCGACCGCTCATCGCAGCCTCCCTTCCCGCGTCTCGGCGAGCCATCCCGACGCTTCGTCCAGTACCGGCGGGTTGGCGCCGGTAGGTGCTGTGGTCCCTCGTGGCCACGATCCCAAATACCGCACATCCTCACAACGCCGATGCAGGCCCTTGAGTGCCTCGCCGACGGCGATGTCGTCGATATGGCCCACGCAGTCCAGGAAGAACCGGTACGTGCCGAGCCCGGTGCGGGTGGGCCGGGACTCAATCCGCGTCAGGTCAATATCTCTGATCGCGAACTCATTCATGGCGGCGGCAAGGGCACCAGGCACGTTTCCCAGCCCCAGTACCACCGAGGTGCGGTCCGCCCCGGTGGCCGCCGGCGGTGGCCCCGGCCGCCCCACCAGCACAAAGCGCGTGTGCGCATGAGCTTCGTCCACCACTCCGCTGGCCAGGGCGTGTAACCCCAGACGCTGTGCGGCCCATTCCGTGCACACACCGGCATCGGCCCGCTCGGCCTTCACATCCTCGGCGGCCGCCGCGTTCGAGTTCGCGGCGACCAGCTCCGCGTCCGGCAGATTGGTGGCCAGCCACTCGCGAACCTGCGCGGCGGCAATCGGGAACCCTGCGACGGTCTTTACATCCCCGGCCGCGGTGCCCGGGCGCACCGCGATGGTGAAGGACACCGGCAGCACCGTCTCGGCGAAAATTTGCAACGGCGCACCTACCGCCAGAGTGTCCAGCGTGGGGACCACCGGCCCCTCCAGCGAACTCTCGATCGGGACGCACGCATAGTCGGCGTCACCGGCCTGGACCTGCACCAACGCCTCGCGGGCACTGGCCACCGAAACCGGCTCCACCTCCGATGAACCGGGAATGCGCCCCGTCGTACGCAGCGTGATCATTGCGGCCTCCGAAAACGTGCCTTCCGGACCCAGATAAGTGATGCGCTGCACACTTCAAACCTTAGGCGCTCGATCGCCGGGCGAACCCCCGACACAGGCTGCGGCACAGCTGTCCCTTGCACTCTCCACAGTCCGTTGTTAACTTAGGCTTACCTCAGTTCGCCGGATCGTCAGGAAGAGGTCGCCATGACTGCAGCACCGCCCACCACCGCCGAGCGCGTGCGCTCGGCTTGCGCACGGGCCGCGAGCTCGACCCTCGCCGTCGCTGGAGCCGACGTGGTCGGGACCTCACTGCACCACCTGTTCGACGACGGCACCTTCGCCGTCGCGGTCCCCTCCGATAGCGCCATCGCGGCGACGGTGGTCGCGGCAGGCTCCGCGGGCATGCCCGCGCTGTTGGAACTCACGGATCAAGCGCCGCTTCCGCTGCGCGAACCGGTCAGATCGCTGGTCTGGGTGCGCGGCAACGTGGTAGCCGCCTCCGACCGGGAAGCCCGCGGCATCGTCGATGTCATCGCCAGCCGCATCCCCGACCCCGCCCTACTGGACATCCGCACCGATATGCGACTACGCACCGAGCCGGGCTCGGTACTGCTGTGTCTGACCGTGGAATCCGTCGTCGTCGCCGATTCCACGGGAGCCGAATCGGTGGACGTCTCGGCCCTGCTGAGCGCGCGCCCGGATCCCTTCTGTGCGCTCGAGGCGGGATGGCTCTCCCATATCGACCACGACCACCGCGATCTGGTCGAGCGGCTGGCCAGGCGGTTGCCACTGAACTTGCAACACGGGGAGGTACGCCTGCTCGGCATCGACCGCTACGGCATCCAGCTGCGCGTGGAGGGTGCCGAGAGCGATCACGATGTACGGCTGCCGTTCAATGAGCCCGTCAACGACACCGCCGGACTGAGCCAAGCCCTGCGCATCCTGGCAGGCTGCCCGTTCCTCAACGGGCTACGCGCCCGCAAGATCTAGCTCAGCAACAGTTCGCGGAGCGCCTGGGCGAACACCGCGGGCGCCTCGCGGTGCGCGAAATGGTCCTGCCCAACAAGCTCTTTCACTCGTACTCCAGGAACGCGACGAGCCAGGTAGCCCACCGGATCCCGAAACTGAGGCGGCGAATTCGCGCCTTCCAGCAGGTACATCGGAGTCGCCGCCCGCGTGTACTCGCCGATCGACTCGACGGATCGATTCACAGCCATCCATTCCCGGGTGACCACCGTGGATCGACCGCGCAACGCGGCACTCGCGTCCCGATTCGCACTAGCCACTCGCTCTGAAATCGGCAGCGGCGGTTCGTAGAGCACAACAGCTGCCACGTCCGCGCCGCGACGTACGGCCTCCAATACGACGACGGCTCCGTACGAATGCGCCACGATCACCGCGTCGGGACCGACCTCCGCGGCGACCGCGATGACATCGTCGGCCTCACGCTGCAGGCTGTGTTCCTCAGCGTCCGAACTCGCACCGTGTCCGCGCCGGTCGACGGCGAAACAGGTGAAGTCACTCTCGAGCTCAGAGACGACACCGGCCCAGCTCGAACCGGATTGCAAACTGCCGTGCACCAACACCAGTGACGGTCCGGTACCCGACACCGTCACGCTCAGCCGCACCCCGTCAGGTGCGGCCACGTAACGCGCAATGCTCACCACATCGGACACTCTTCCACCAATACCAGCCAGAATGAGCGCCGTGGCCGAATCGGAGATGTCAGCGCGCACAATCCGCCTCGAGATCGCGATTGTGCTGGCCATCAGCTTCGGGATGAGCGCATTCAGTGCCATCCTGCAGTTCGCATCGGCCGTGCTGATGGGACTTTCCGGCCAGAGGGTCGCGCTGAATCCGCGCCGTGCCGAACTCAGTCTCATCGACCTGGGATTGAATCTGGTATCGATCACCCGGCTGGTCGCATGGGGGGCACTCGCGGTTTATCTGTTGTGGCGCAGTGGATTTCGCCCATCTTCAGTCGGGCTGGGCCGCTGGCGCTGGCGTGCTGACGGCTTGGGCGCGTTGGGGCTGGCCGCGCTCATCGGACTTCCCGGGCTTGCCTTGTACGTCGGTGCGCGCTGGATGGGCATGAGCGTTCAGGTCATCCCCGCGTCTCTCGATGACACCTGGTGGCGGTTACCGGTGCTGGTGCTGTCCGCATTCGCAAACGGCTGGGCCGAGGAGGTCGTGGTCATCGCCTACCTCCAGACGCGCCTGCACCAGCTGGGCTACGGAACGGCGGCCGCCATCGTGTCGTCGGCACTGCTGCGTGGTTGCTACCACCTGTACCAGGGTGTCTCGGCAGGCGTCGGCAACCTGGCGATGGGCGTGGTCTTCGGATACGTCTGGCACCGCACCGGAAGGCTATGGCCCCTGGTAGTCGCCCATGGCGTGATCGACACCGTGGCCTTTGTCGGGTACGCGTTGCTCCGGGATCACCTGGGCTGGCTCCATTAGCCTCATCTCATGGGACATCCGCAATGACCGAACCCACCGTTCCCTTCCGCGGTCGGCGCCCCGATCGGCGGGAGGACAGCCAGGTCATCCGCCGGCGTCCGTTGCCGCCCACACCGCCGCCGGTCAGTCCGCCGCGACAGCCCGGTCCACCGGCACGACGCGCGCAGCCACCACCACGCTCGTCCGTACGCGATACCCGTCCTCGACGGCCACCCGCGGCGCCACCACCACCCACACGCACCCCACGCACGCGGCGCAGGGGTCTGTGGATACGGCGCATCGTTGTTTTCGCCATGACGCTCATGCTGCTTGGGTTCTGCGGCGTGATCGGTACGGCCCTCTGGCTCGACGGACGGCTACATCACGTCGACGCGCTCAAGGACTACCCGGATCGTCCGGCGACCGGCAGCGGAACCAACTGGCTTCTGGTCGGCTCCGACAGCCGCCAGGGTCTCACTCCTGATCAGGAGACCCAGCTGGCCACCGGGGGCGATATCGGCGACGGCCGCACGGACACCATTCTGTTGGTGCACATACCGGCGTTCTACGACGGCGGGGCGGCCACCATGGTGTCGCTGCCCCGAGACTCCTACGTCTCGATCCCCGAGAACGGCAGCAACAAACTCAATGCCGCGTATTCGCTCGGCGGCCCGGCGCTACTCACCCGAACAGTGGAAGAGGCCACTGGTCTGCGCATAGATCACTACGCGGAAATCGGGTTCAACGGCTTCGCCTCGGTGGTCGATGCGATCGGCGGTGTCTCGATGTGTCTGGATGAGCCCATCCAAGACCCCCTGGCCGGTATCGATCTGACGCCGGGTTGCCAGATACTCAACGGGCCCAGTGCACTTGGGTACGTACGCAGCCGCGCTACGCCCCGGGCAGATCTGGATCGCATGACGCATCAGCGTGCCTTCATGAGCGCACTCTTCCACCGGGTGAGTAGTCCGGCAGTGTGGGCCAATCCCTTTCGCTGGTATCCAGTGGCCACATCGACCGCCGACGCGATCACCCTCGCCGAGGGCGACCACAGCTGGAACCTGGCCCAATTGGGCTGGGCACTAGCAGGTTCCGTGCAGAACTTGACGATGCCCATCGGATCGTTCTCCGAAAATTGGGCGGGCGACATCGTCACCTGGGATCAGGACGCGTCATCCCGCCTTTTCGACGCCCTGCGTACCGGCCAACAAATTCCCGCAGACCTCTTACCCGACCCGGCCACACCGACCCCTTGACGCACTAGGCTTTTCAAGGTGGCTACCACCGATCTCCATGCGCGTACCTCCTCGCCGTTCCTCGAACTGTTGCACGATCAGATCCGCAACGAGTTCACTGCGTCCCAGCAGTACATCGCCATCGCGGTCTATTTCGACGATGCCGATCTGCCACAGCTGGCCAAACGGTTCTACGCGCAGGCGGTCGAGGAGCGCAATCACGCGATGATGATCATCCGCTACCTCATCGACAAGAACGTAGCCATCACGATCCCCGGGGTTGACGCCGTGGTTACCGAATTCGCCGACGCGCGCGCGCCCATCGCCCTCGCACTCGAACAAGAAAAGCGCGTCACCGATCAAGTGACCGAACTCGCCCGCGCGGCACGCTCGGCGGGTGACTACTACGGCGAGCAGTTCATGCAGTGGTTCCTCAAGGAACAGGTCGAAGAGGTCGCGCTCATGGACACCCTGCTCACGGTCGCCGAACGCGCCGACCACGACCTATTCGACCTGGAAAACTTCGTCGCCCGGGAACTGGCTCGTCCCGTCAGCCCGGATCCCACCGCGCCCACAGCGGCCGGCGGCGCACTCTGACAATTTTGCGCACGGCCATTCCCAATTGCGGACTGGAGACAAATTAACTTTGGCTAAGTTAAGAATTAACCAATTAGCTTGCGCAACACTCTTCAATTACTTAGGTGAAGGTAACCTCATTAAGGCTCACCTTGGGTGACACGGGCTCTGACCTGGCCTATTGTCAAATTTATGACCGCGACCGACACCCCAAAAACGAAATTCAACGCGCTTCTTCATGACCAGATCGGCCACGAGTTCACGGCATCGCAGCAATACATTGCGATTGCCGCTTATTTCGATGATGCCGATCTCCCGCAGCTCGCCGCGCATTTCTACAAGCAGGCGGTTGAAGAGCGCAACCATGCGATGATGATCGTCCGGTACCTGATCGACCGGCGCGTATCCGTCGAAATCCCCCCGGTGGGGGCGGTGACCAATGGGTTCACCGCGCCACGCGAACCGCTGGCGCTCGCGCTGGCCCAGGAGCAGACCGTTACCGAGCAGGTCACACAACTGGCACGCACCGCACGGGACGAGGGCGACTACATCGGCGAGCAGTTCATGCAGTGGTTCCTCAAGGAACAGGTCGAAGAGGTCGCGCTCATGGACACCCTGCTCACGGTCGCGGAGCGGGCCGGAGACAACTACTTCGATCTCGAGGAGTTCGTGGCGCGCGAGATCTCGGTTGTGGAGAGCGACCCCACCGCGCCGCCAGCCGCGGGCGGCGCGCTCTAAGCACGTCAACACGATGTCCCCCACCCGGCAGGGGTGGGGGACATCTCTATTTCCGGCCGTGAACCCGTACGTTTGCCGGGTTGCTTTCGGATAATCTCTCATCGGTATCCAGAGCACATCACTCAGTGACGGCATGGCGAAAGGCGGTGCAAACGTTGTTCCGCGGTAGGCAAATTCAACTGACGCTGACTGCTTCCCGTGCTATCGAGTCGGGCCGGCCCGAACCACTGTTCGTCGACTCCTTCGCCGAACCCCTCGTCCTCGGCTCCGACGACCCCTATGCACTGGCGCTGCTGGAGACGGCCCGGGCACATCCGTCCAGCGGCTCCGCGACCGGGCGCACGCTTTTCCTCGCGCGCTGCCGGGCCGTCATGACACGTCACTATGACGACGCTCTGCTGGCCGCTGCGCAGTCCGGAGCCACCCAGGTGGTGCTTCTGGCCGGAGGATTGGACACCCGCGCCTACCGGCTGGATTGGCCCGCCGGGATCACCGTCTTCGAGATCGATTATCCGGAATTACTGGAGTTCAAGGACGGTGTGCTCGCGTCGGTAGGGGCGATACCGCGCACCGCACGGCGGCAGGTCGCCACCTTCCTGAGCGGGCCGTGGCAGTCCGACCTGACGGCGGCGGGGTTCGATCCCGATCTGCCCACCGCGTGGCTCGCCGAGGCGCTCATTTCCCACCTGCCCGGACCGAGCCATGACGCGCTGTTCGAGCGGATCATCGAGATGTCCGCGCTGGGCAGCACCATCGCGACCGACACCGACGGTATCTCGCCGTCCGGCCAGTCGTGGGCAGACGTTCGCGACGCCCTCGCCGCGGAAGCCTTCAACGCTTCGGAGCTGACACGCGGATACGAGGAGCGAACAAGATCCAGCGAGTGGCTATCCGGGCACGGGTGGCTGGCAAAGACCACCACCGGCCGGGAGCTGGCGGACCGGTACGGTTTGGAACCCGACGCTGCGTTAGCTCCCTACGTGGACGAATTCGATGCCCGCAGGTTCTTGACGGCCACCTTGCCCGTGAGCTACCTGCACTAGGGAACCGCGTGAAAGCCGTTGCGGCGCTCGATCTTTGCTCCCCGCAGCTCCTCATCCGCCGCCCGGCGCAGCGACTCGAAGTCGAAGCCGGCCACGCTGGTGGATCGCATGGCAGATCCCATACTGACGCTGGCCCGGTGTGGACCGATGCCGAATCGCCTGGCCCCGATGCGTTCGATGAGGCCCGTCGCCTCATCGGCATGGTCGAAGAAGCCCACCACCATGAACTCATCGCCGCCCATACGCGCGGTGAAATCACTGGCCCGGGTCGTGGTGGCCAGCATTGCCGCGACGGCGCGGATGGATTCGTCTCCGGCGTCGTGCCCCAGCCTGTCGTTGAGCTCTTTCAGCTCGTCCACGTCGACGAGCACCACCGCGACAATTCGGGTTGCCCGCTGCCCGGACAGCAGGGAGCTCAGCGCCACCTGTACGCCACGACGGTTCAATAGCCCGGTCAGCGGATCTTGATGCGCAGCAAGCGATATAGCCTTCAGGGAGCGTCTACCGCCCTCGACGACGACCTGAATAATGATGGGTAGCAGGACAACCGAGGACAGTGCGGGCGCACTGTAGACGTACTGATCGAACCACGTCGCCTCGCCGAGTCGGACGTTCCAGCCCATGAGGCCGAAGATCGCGACCGTCGCGAAGACGCAGTGCACCGCCAACACTCGCCATCCCAGCAGAAACGCGGCGAAAACTCCGATCAGGCCCATATGCGCGAGGGCGCCCAGTCGCGATGCGGGTGCCGACAGCGTGCAGGCTCCGACGACCATCGAGATGTCGGCCCACCAGACGAATGCGATCGCCACACGCCGCCTGGGCCAGGGCAGCACAACCCAGCACATCCCGACCACAAGTGCGGACGCCACCAGCACACCGTGAATAAGCCTCGGCCACAACCCATGCGGTCCCAGCGGGTGGAACTGGATGAGTGTCCCCAACACCACAATCGACAGGCACAGCAGTCCGATCGCGATTTTGAGCGGCACCAGGTTGCGAGTGACCGTGAGCGCGCGCGTCGCGAATCGGTACTCCTGACCGAACGTCATCTCGCCGGCGCCCACAGTGGTGATTATGAGCGCGCGGTGCCGCACCGACAGCGAATGCGCGAGAAATTTGGTTACAACGTGGTACCGGTAAGCCCTCGCTGCAACCAGGACTTGGTGCGGCCCGGGTGGTTGGTGGCGATCCAGGCGACACCGATGCTCCGGCAGAATTCGACATCTTCGTAGTGATCCACCGTCCAGCAGTATGTCGCGCGGCCCTGGGCCGCCGCCCTGTCCACCAGCTCCGGATGCTCACGCAGGGTGGCTATCGACGGTCCTACCGCCGTCGCCCCCACAGTGGTAGCCGCGCTGCCGCCGAGATACCTGGAGGTCTCGCCGAGGAGCACGGTGGGCAGCATCGGAGCCGCACGCCGGATGCGCCATACCGCGGCGGCCGAGAACGACATGACCACCGCCCGTGACATATCGGCCGATGCCGGTGCCGCAATGCCGAACCGGTGGAGCAGCGCGAGCACCTTGTTCTCGACCAACGACCCGTACCGGACCGGGTGCTTGGTTTCGATGAACAACTTCACCGGGCGGTTCCAGTCGAGTACCAGGGAAACCAGTTCCTCGAGAGTCAGCAGCCCCGTGCCCGTCTCTGCCTCGGCACCCCCCGGATGCCAGCTGCCGAAATCCAATGCGCGCAGCTGGCTCAGTGTCATCTCACTGACCAACCCGGTCCCGTCCGAGGTGCGGTCGACTCTGCGGTCATGCACACACACCAGCTGTCCGTCCCGGGTGAGGCGCACATCGCACTCGACTCCGTCGGCCCCCTCTTCGAGGGCAAGCTCATACGCCGCAAGAGTGTGCTCGGGCCGGTCCGCCGACGCGCCCCGATGCGCGACGACGAACGGATGGCGTTCGCCCCTGCCGTCTATACCGTCGGCTCCCCGTGCATGGGCCTCATCCTCACCAGGCTCCGACGACTCGGTCACGATCCAATGCTGCCGGTTCCGTGCCCACTGGTTCAACCGCAGCGCCGGAATTGGCGTCGCGTGTCGGCGGCACGTCCGGACGGTCGGCATCCAGCGGCACCGGCCCCTGCGGGGATTCCACCGCCAGCCAGCGCACCGCGCGGTGATGTCCTTCCGGTGCTGTGAAGCCCTCGTACACGCGACGAAGCCTCCAGGCCGCGACCGCCGCGACCGCGTAATCGATGGCCGTGAAGAGCGCGTTGTCCGCGATGCCCTGCACTGTCACCGAATCGCGGACCACCCACGTCACCAGGGCCAGCAGCCACGTCGCCGCCCACAGAACCGTCCACCACATAATGTTCCGGTACTGCCGATACCAACGGTTCTCGATCTTGGCGAGCTCCAGGAGAAGTAGCGGTATACCCACGATGTTCGCGATCGGTAGCAGGCACAGCACCCGAATCTCCCATGGGCTGCGCGGATCGTCGAACCCCAGGTCACGATAGGTTTCTGCACGGCGCGCGATCATCCAGTCCGTCAGGAACCACGCGGTGGCCGCCATAACCGCGAAGGCAAGCGCCACGCTGATCAGGACTAGCCCGTTTGACGCACTGGCGACGAACCGCGGGATCAGTGCACCGCGGTTGTAGACCATCAACGCATATCGAAGAAAATGCGTACATGAAGTGATTGCCAGGGTGATGATTGTGGCCAGCAGGAGCCTGTCGAGTATCCGGCTGGGGACAGCACCCCCGGCTATCCCTTGGCGTGACGATCCGGTCGGCTCGATGTGGTCGACCAGACCCCAGCGAGGGATATACGCGTAGCGCGGCGTCGGCCCGAGCGGACGACGTCGGCGGGCCGGCGCCGGGGGCGATCCGGGACGCACGGCAATCCATCGATATCCCGCGGGCAGCCGGGTGGGACGCGCCTGTGGACGTCCCGCAGGCGTTGCCACGGGGCCCTGCTGAGTCGGCGGAACCCAATACTTGCCGGCGGGCGCGGGTGCCCCGACGGGCGGGCGTGACATGGACGCGGCGGGCCGCGGCGGGGCGGTCATGCCCGGCTCAAGCAGAGTGCCCCGGCATCGTGGGCACCAGTATCGACGCTGCTCACGCACGTTCCACTGGGTCCCGCAGCGGGAGCACACCTGGATCATTCGTCCAGCGTAACGGCCTACGGGAGTAACCGGCAGCGAGTAGTGCGCTGAAGCCCGCGTACGAGCCCGATCGCCAGGAAATCAGCTGATAGTCGGCTTACCTGCCTGAACCCATGCCAGCATGCCTCCCGAGACGTTGCTGACGTCGAAACCATTGCGGTTCAGGTATGCGGCGGCACGCTGAGAACGTCCTCCGGCGTGGCAGATCACCCATAGCGGCGCATCCGGGTCGAGCTCGTCCATTCGGGAGGGCACATCGCCGAGCGGTATATGTTGCGCGCCCTCGATGTGCCCGGCCGCCCACTCGTCGTCCTCACGAACGTCAAGCAACTTGACACCAAGACTCAGCGCGGCCGAAATCTCGTCGATGCCGACCTGTGGCACGTCGTCACCAGTAGGGAAGCTCATCGTTCATTCCTGTCACTCGATCGGCATGACACGCGCGGCGCCCGCAACTTTTCGTGGTGTGACGCACGCCACAGCAATGTCGGCTTATCCACACTATCCACAGGTTGATCCACAAACCACAGGGTGCTCATTTGCATTTGCGCTGGCCAGGACTCCACGATGCGGCCCAGCGGCGCTCGCGACGGGGAACCGTAGCACTGCGTGTGCAGAGTTAGCGAATTCACTGCCACACCCGTGGGATAGCTCACGCCTCGGCCGGGCCGCCGGGCGGCACGTCCAACCCGATGGGGCAGGAAACCGAGGTCCCGCCGAGCCCGCAGTACCCATTCGGGTTCTTGGCCAGGTACTGCTGGTGATACTCCTCGGCGTAGAAAAACGTCCGCGACGCGTGTCCGACGGGCCCGTTCAATGGCGCGATCTCGGTGGTGATCGCCCCATATCCGGCATCGGCCAGGGCAGCCTCGTACCGTGCGGCGCTCTCGGCGGCCTGGGCTGCCTGCCCCTCACTGGTCGTATAGATCACGGACCGGTACTGGGTTCCGCGGTCGTTCCCTTGGCGCATCCCCTGAGTCGGGTCGTGGCTCTCCCAGAACTGCACCAGCAGCTGCCCGTAGGTCACCTCTCGAGGGTCGAACACCACCAGCACCACCTCCGCGTGGCCGGTCCGCCCCAAGCACACCTCTTCATACGTGGGGTTGGGCGTGTATCCCCCGGCGTAGCCCACTGCGGTGGAGTAGACGCCGGGAAGCTTCCAGAAGCCGCGTTCGGCGCCCCAGAAGCACCCCTCCCCGAACACCGCGAGCTCACATCCGTCCGGGAACGGCGGCACTATCGTGTGGCCGTTGACGAAGTGCGTGCCGGACACCCGAATCGGTGTCGCGCGCCCAGGCAGTGCCGCATCCTCGGCGACGATTGCCGACTTTCCCGGTTTGAGCCCATCTTCGATTCGCCCCAAGATCTGATCGCGAACGTTATCCACCCAAGAAGCCATGGACTCGATGGTACGCCGCCCGCGGTGCCCAATTTGCTGGTCTAGCTGGGGTTTCCAGGTACACGCTGGGTGAATTTTCGCGCACCGCGATTTGGAGCTATGATGACCGTCACACGCGAGGTGCTGTGACTCATCTCACCGTGGAGGTACTTGCAGAGAGTGGCAGGAGGGCGGCGATGACAGCACAGTCGGCAGGACACGAACCCATGTCCACTTCCGGCTGGCAGTTGACTCCTCGCTGCTACAACACCTCGTATCGTGTCGCGGCCTTTCGCGCCCTGATCATCGCCCTCATCCTCGCGGCCGGTCTCGCGTTTCTCATCCTGGTCTAACTGCCGGCCGGCACTCCGGCCATTTCGCACACATTCGGTAACCAAATCGGGGATGCCTGCGTCCTTGCGGCGCGTTGCGCAATAGAGCAGGGTTGAATCGGTAGGCCGGCACTCCGGTTCGAAGAGGTTTAGCCGTGTCTTCTGTTGGATAGATCTGCCGATAACGCAGATACGAGCGATTACGACGCAAGCGGAAAGGAATCTCGTGGCTGAGTACACACTGCCCGATTTGGACTATGACTACGGAGCGCTGGAGCCCCACATCTCGGGACAGATCAACGAGCTGCACCACAGTAAGCACCACGCGACCTACGTCAAGGGTGTTAACGACGCTGTTGCCAAGTTGGAGGAGGCCCGCGAAAAGGGCGACCACGCCGCGATCTTCCTCAACGAGAAGAACCTGGCGTTCCACCTCGGCGGCCACGTGAACCACTCGATCTGGTGGAAGAACCTGTCCCCCAACGGCGGTGACAAGCCGACCGGCGATCTGGCCGCCGCCATCGACGATCAGTTCGGTTCGTTCGACAAGTTCCAGGCACAGTTCACCGCCGCGGCCAACGGTCTGCAGGGCTCGGGCTGGGCCGTGCTCGGTTACGACAGCCTCGGACAGAAGCTGCTGACCTTCCAGCTGTACGACCAGCAGGCCAATGTCCCTCTGGGCATCATCCCGCTGCTCCAGGTCGACATGTGGGAGCACGCCTTCTACCTTCAGTACAAGAACGTCAAGGCCGACTACGTGAAGGCATTCTGGAACGTGGTCAACTGGGCCGACGTGCAGGACCGCTACACCGCGGCCACCACCAAGACGTCGGGCCTGATCTTCGGCTGATCTCACGCACCGCTTGGGCCCCGGGTTCGCTTGCGAATCCGGGGCCCATGCATTTTTCGGCGTGTCCGCTAGCGATTGCGGGGTGATTCCGCGCATGGTAATTCTGAAGTAAGCAGCGTCGCGCAATACTGGTAGTGATGTCAGAGTGATTGTGAGCGTGGCAGATATGGCGACCAGTTCCGATCAGCCGATCGAGATCGCGCCCTTCCATGCGGGCGGATCACTCAGAGGGTTTGTGGTGTGCGGCCGGTGGCCTGATTCCACGAAGGAATGGATGCAGCTGCTGATCGTGACGGTACGCATCGCCACCCTGCCCGGATTACTCTCCACCACAACGATTTTTGGCGCCCGTGAAGACCTACCGGACGACCCGGCACCCGGCATGGTGGGCTTGGTCATCGCCGAAGGCACGGTCCTTGGTGAATCGGCAGTCGCCCCTGGGCGTTTCGCAGAGCATCAGCCGCCGGCGCTGCTCATGCTCCACCCTCCGTCGGAAACCAATCCGACACTGCCGGAATGCCTAGGCGCGGCGTCCGGTTGCCTCCTCCTACCCGGAATACCGCATCTGGGCTTGGACCATCGGGCCGCCTGGGTGGAGGCAGAGTCGGACGGCACGGTCACTTCGGTGGTGAGCCGGGTCGGTATCGATCCCATCAGCGACCCGGACACGGCAGTATTGGCAATGCTGCTTGCCGCATAGCGGTTTTGAGATCCCGGGCCACCATGCGGCGCGGTACACACACGGCGCCTTGGTCCGTGGGCGGCACCAGGACAGGGTCCGCCAGCAACTACCACATCACTAGCTCCCGGGTATGTCGGTAGGTTCCTGGCGGCAGCACGACGCCACCGGCCCCGGCGTCGTTCTCCTCACCTCGCACGCGACGTATCCGAGCACTGTTCGCGGTGCGGCCGCCGTCGACGAGTACCCGCCCCGCTGCCTGCGGCCACCGCCCCATCGGGAGCCCTGCGGAGCCCGCATGGGAACGACGCAAACGGGGCCAGGAAACCAGCGACTGCCGGTGCTGTCCGACGCGCCCTTCTGGCGACCATCCCTGGCTGTTTCTCAGCGCCTCCGCGAGGGGACCGAGCGGACCACCGCTCCGCCCGCCAGCGACCGTCGGCGGATCTCCCGGTGTCCACGCCCCACCCCAGACATCCCGTGCGCTGACACGGCCCCCTTCCCGGGAGTGGCCCGGATACATCCGACACACGGGTCACACACCCAGGAACGAGCCGGGCCGCGCCACGATCTTCCCGATCGGAATGATCTTGATCGGCGCGCCGGGGTTGTCTTAGATGGCAGTGGCACGCCTTTCAGCCTTGGACAGTTGCTGTGATCTTCCTCACAGTCGATGGGTGTCGATTTACCGCTGGTCAGAGGGGATGCCCTGCTGGAGGCCCCACTTGCGGTCACCGTTCCATTATTAAAACGTTACCTATGCGCGGCGATTCACACCAGAATCGCAAGCTGCCGTTATCGTCACGGGCGTGACATCGTGCCAGGTCAGCGAGGCGTGCGCGCAGAAAGTGCGGTTTTGGTGCGAGTAGCAACTCAGCAGGTTATAGCGCCGGGTACCGAGCCCGGCAGACTTAGGAAACGAATGCGATCACTCCGCACGGCTCCCGCCGGAGCCTGGGCGCCGTCGCACTGGGGATTTATCAATCATTTGCCTGAGAACGAAGATTCCCAGATCGTCCTGAATATTGGACGCTGCACAGATGTTCCTGAGCTAGCACGTTTGGATAACCGAACATCGTGTCCACCGTAGTCAAACTTGGTGGTTGCGCTTGGCTACAGGCAAAACTAAGGTTACGATGGGCAGCAAATACGTCCCCCGAATTAGCAACTTTATCTGTTTGTGGAGGTAAGGCTCGATGAGCACCACGTTCACCGCACGTTTGAATCGGTTGTTCGACACCGTGTATCCGCCCGGGCGTGGCCCCCACACCTCTGCCGAGGTGATCGCGGCCCTGCGGTCCGAGGGCATCACGATGTCCGCCCCGTACCTGTCGCAGCTGCGGTCGGGTAACCGCACCAACCCGTCGTCGGCGACCATGAAGGCTCTCGCGAACTTTTTCCGCATCAAGCCGGCGTACTTCACCGATGACGAGTACTACGAGAAGCTCGATCAGGAGCTGACCTGGCTCGCGAACATGCGCGACGAAGGCGTTCGCCGGATCGCGGCCCGCACCGTCGGTCTGTCCGTCGAGGCGCAGGATCGTATTACCCAAACCGTCGACGAATACCGTCGCAAAGAGGGTCTCGACAGCTAGTCCACCGCTTGTCTGGCCGGTCCACTCGGGGAAGGACCGGCCAGCTTGGCGTTCACCGCTCGTCGAGCCGGCGGGGGACGCACAGCGGGACGGGACTTTACAACTCAAGAACGATGTTCGGCACGCACCAGCCTGCGGTACTCGGTAGCGATCGCGAGAATCCATTCGCGATCGGAGTATCCGTCAGGCTGGTGTAGCCATTCCGGGCCTGGGAAGTTTTCCTTCGGATCACCTTCGGTGAGAACCCATTTCACTACCGCATGAGCCTGCGCCGCGGGAAGCACATCGAGTTTGACGGGCTCCACACCCAGCTCGATATCGCCCTCACCCTCTGATTCGGGGTCGAGGCCCTGGGCATGCATCGCCTCCAGGAAGAGCGCGTCCGAGATATAGGCCATGCGGTCCGCCACCTGGAAGGCCAAAGGCCCACGGGGCCGCACACCAATCGCGGCGTCCGGCTGGCGCTTCTTCAGGTCCTTGTACAACGGGGCCAGCACAAACATCTCGCGTCGCGCGACCAGCCAGGTTTCAAATGTTGGTAGCAGCGAGCCCACTGCCACCATCGCCATCGCACAGCCGATCAATGTGGCCGCGGTACCGATGGTGACATATTCGGACTGGGCCACCGCGACGCCCGCCACCACCAGCACTGCCAGTACAAGGAGACTGATCCCGACGGTGAAAAGGAAAAGGGCACGACCGCGCCGGGTCCGATTCGAATAGGCCATCCCCGCCCACAGCACCACCGACAGGGCCACCGCGATGTACAGCATGGGGACCAACCAGGCCGTGCCGGATGCAAATCCACCCAGATCGCGCTTCAGAAATTCACGAGGGGTCATCTCCGGCTGCCGGCCACGGGAGAAGAACACCGCGAGGCTCGCGCCGCCAATCACGGTGGCGGCCAGGTACTGCCAGCGCGCCCATCGCTTGTTGGCCACCGCGGTACGGCTGGCGGACATGCTCGTGATCATCACGCAACTGCCGGCCGCGCAAGCCGTCAAGGCGGCCTGGCTCAGCGCTACCGAGATGTTGGGCCAACCCAGCGAGCTGTCCACCAAGATCGTCAGCGGTTCCCAGTTCAGCGCCGATACCAGTGCCAGGCTTCCCAGGGCGACAATCATTCCGGTGCTGACCGGGGATTGCTTGTGGACGAGCACCCACCCGATGCGCAGACCCGTCGCCATACCCAGCAGCCCGGCAATAACCCAGGCGATCACCCAAAGGCCTCCCCGAGCCTCACCTGAACGATGGACGCGCGGTCGGAGGGCAGCCGGCCAAGCCGATACAACAACAGCGCCGCGAAGTCCTCGGCCTCCTGTTCAGCCTCCATGCCGGTGGCCCCCATACATCCGGTGCGCTGCGACAGCATGTAGGCGATCAGGTCATCACTGGCGAATTCCGCTTCATCTCTTGCCATTTCGACTACCGAGATACCTTCGTGGCGCAGCACCACGTGGCCGAGTTCGTGGGCAAGTGTGCGATCCCAGGTGGGTAGGCCGCGCTGAATGATGAAGATGTCTTCGTTCTCGTACTGGCGCCATTGACCGCACACCCCGGGGGGCAGATCGGCCGAGATGATCTCGATGGACCGGTCGCGGTCACGGCCTACGGCCTCGACGAGGGCGGTCAGCGTCACCTCGCCCTTACGAGGAGCAAGGTCGAGCACAGCGTTGACGGCATCGGTCACACGACGGCCTGCGCCCATGTGCCTCTCCCCTCGCGGTGTGCCTTCCCGGACAGACCCCTCATGGGGTGCTGTGTCAATTCTCCCCTATTCCAGGAAGCGGGCGGCGGCAGAGGCGCGCACGGTATGCCCGGCCTTGGCTTGCCGGTATCCGAGCGCGGCTCCCACGAAGGTCATCATCGCGATACCTGCGGCACCCGGAATTGCCACCGCGGCGATCTCGGATGTCTTGGTCAGACGGAGGTAATCGGTGTAGCCGGTGCGCGGCGCGATGGTCTCGGCGGCGACGAACTGCTGGATCGGCTTGGTGACGGCCTCTGGCTGCTTGGTGCCGCCCGCGGTGACCACGACATCACCGCCCCGTCCGCCCTCGGCCTGCTTGACGGTGACGACCGGTGGCGTCGGCGGCACGACCGGCGCCAGCGGCGCGAGGACCGGCGGCGCGGGCGGTGTCGCGATCGCAACAGCAGGCGCCTTCGGAGTGGGCACCGTCGGCGGCGCGACCGGCCCGGTGTGGATGCTTGGGTTCCCGCCCGGGGTCCGCGTTCCCGCGGCTCCACCGAACGGGGCGTCCGGGTTGGTGGCACCGCCCAGCGCGGGGAAGCCCGGCAGGTTGATCACGTGGTCGCGGTCGCCTTCGGATTCGTGCCCCGGATTCGTTCCGGTGCCCGCACCCGGTGTGTGCGTCGAAGTGCTCGGCTTCTTCTTCCAGATGATGATGGTGCGTCCGCCCATATTCACGGTGACACCGGGAACCTTGGGCTCCTCGGCCGACGACTCGTGCTCCGGGTGCGTGGTGCCTGCGGTGGGTGTCTCGGCCGTCGCGCCCGGCGCCGTCGACGTGTGCGGTGAGGTCGCCGTCTCCGTCTTGGGTGTGGTGGCGGTCTCCGTCTTGGGTGCCAGCGCACCGGCCACCGAGCCGAGCGCACCCTTCACCGAAGGATGCTCTTCGGTGTGAGTTCCGGTGCCAGCGGAGCTTTCTGTGGCAGCCGCGCCCTCGGCGGTCGGGGTGTGCACCCCAGCGGCACCGCCCGAGTGCGGCAGAGTTGTCCCCACGGTCGTCCCCACGCCGCCGATTCCTCCACCGGACGAGCCATTCGAGCCGCCCGGAGCGCTGGAATTGGCGCCCGGCGTGCCGGTGCCCGAACCCGCGCTACCTGCCGCGCTATCGGCTGTCTTGCCGGTGGAGCCGGCTGATCCGGGCTTCGGGACACTCGCCCCGGGGCCCTTGTCTTTGTCTTTGTCTTTATCGCTCTTGGCGGAGTCGCCGTTGCCCCCCGCGGCACCTTCCGACCCGGAGCCGCCGTGCAGGCTCTTGCCGAAGCTCGGGGCCGAGGGTGCGTTACGGGCGCCACCGCTGCCCGGGCCGCCGTTACCGCCGCCACCGCCACCCAACAGGCCTCCGGTGAGTTTGTGCAGAGCGCCACCCAGGCCGTGATCGTGGTCATGGTCGTTGCCCGATCCTCCGCCGGGTTTTGCGTCCGCGGCCGGCGTGGTGATGGCGAAAACCCCGAATCCCCCCATGAGGGTCCCCGAGCTGAGCACGGTCACCACAGCGGCGCGCGCAGAGGCACGCTTCAGCTGCTGGCTTCTCCTGCTCGGATTTGCTCGATGTCGCCCCACGGCGAACAGCATGCCGGGAATTTGCTCGGAGGTCAAATGTCCGTCACATATTGTGGGCCCTTTCACCTCATGTTTCCCACGTACCGCGGAAATGGTGGCGGCCGAGACTTCGCTGCGGGCCGACGGGAACCTTTGCAGTGCATGCCACGACCACCTAAATAGGAGCCCCCATCCGCACGGGGCCGGTGCGGGTCGGCGCGCTAGGGTTAGCGCCACACTCGCAACGCGATGAACGGAGGCCGCTGGGATGGGTTTTCTCACCAGCCGCAAGAGCCGCTCGACGAAACGTGCCGAGGCGCGGGCGCTGAAGGCGAAAGCCAAGCTCGAAGCCCGGTTGGCGGCGCGCAATGACCGGCGCAGGATGCGCGTACAAGCGCGGTCGGAGTCCGCTGCCCGGCGCGACGCGCGCAAGACGGAGCTGGCGACGCTGAAGGCCCAGCGGCAAATCGCCCAGGATCAGCTCAGGGCGGTGCGGGAAGGCAAGCTGCTCTCGCCCACCCGGATCAAGCGCACGCTCACGGTTGTGCGGCTGCTAGCTCCTGTGCTGTTGCCGCTGCTGTACAAGGCGGCCATCGCGGTCCGTGGGGTCTTGGACCAGCGCCGCGCCGATCGACTCGGCATACCGCTGGCCGAGCTGGGCCAGTACTCGGGATTCGGCGCAGAACTGTCGGCCCGTATCGCCGGCGCCGAACAGTCGCTACAGGCCGTGCTGGACCGTGCGCCCAAGGATGCCGAGACCAAGAAGTTCACTGCCACCGTTCGTGCCCGGCTCGAGGAATTGGGTACCGCGGTGGGGGCATCCGAACACATGCCGCCGACCCGGCGGCGCGCGGCACATGCCGCCATCGCCCGCGAGCTGGACGGCATTGACGCGGATCTGCTCGCACGACTCGGAGTGAGGTAACCCATGCGGCGCGTACTCCCCCGGCTGGTCGCGGTGTCGACCACGGCAGCAGCGGCCCTTGTGGCGCTCGCGATTCCGGCCTCCGCGCACGTGCGGGTCACCACCGACAACACCGCACGCGGCGGCTACGCGACGCTGGAGTTCTCGGTTCCCAACGAGTCCCAGACCAAGTCACTGACCACCGAGCTGACCGTTCGGTTGCCGGATGTCGGCTCGGCCAGCACCGAACTGCTACCGGGCTGGACCAGCGCGGTAGATCGCGACACCGCCAAGGGCACAGTCAAGTCGGTCACCTGGAAAGCCGTGGCCGGCAACGGGATCGGACCTGATCAGTTCGCTTTGTTCCGCGTGCGCGTCAAGCTCCCTGATACCGATTCGGTGACCTTCCCCGCGACCCAGACATACGCCGACGGTCAGGTGGTCACGTGGGATCAACAGGCGCAGCCCGGCGGAGCCGAGCCGGAGCATCCGGCGCCCGCCCTGGACCTGACCCAGGGCAAGGCCGACCACGACGGCCACTCGGCACACGCACCTCAGGTATCGGTTACCCATGAATCCGGGGCACACGAAGCGCACCCGGACAAGACGGCGCGCTGGTTCGGCGGCATCGGGCTGATTCTCGGTGCTGTCGCCCTCGTGCTCGCTGTGACGAACAAGCGGAGGCAACAGTGATGGCTGTACTGCGGAAATCGGTATCGGTGTTCGTGTCGGCATTCATCGCGTTGACGCTTGGCCTGGCGTTGCCCGCCGTGGCCTCGGCGCACGCGGTCAAGGTTTCCTCCGACCCGGCCGAGAATGCGGTGCTGTCCGGGCCTCCCGTGCAGGTCAGTGCCACCTTCAACGAACCGCTGCAGAAGCGTTTCTCCGCGATGACGGTCATCGGCCCGGATGACAAGACCGACCAATGGCAGGCCGGTGATCCGGTGGTTTCGGGCGCGGTGATTTCTGTCGGGGTGAAGGCCGGAGCCCCCGCCGGTAAGTACACGGTCAACTATCGGGTGATCTCCGAAGACGGACATCCGGTGGACGGGTCGTGGGCATTCACCATCACCGGTTCGGGTTCGTCGGCCGCTGCGGGCGCACCTGCGATATCGCAGCAGCCATCGGGAACAACCTCCTCTGCACCGGTGCCGTCGGCCAACCCCACCGATGGCGACCTACCCATGTGGCCGTTTGTGGTCGCCGTGGTGGTCTCGGTGGGAGCCGCGCTGATCTGGACTCAGCGCCGTCAGTCGTGAGCCGTTGGGGCCTCCACTGGCCTTTTTCCGCCGTGACGGCATGATGGACAACGGCGGGGCGGCAGAGACTCGGGTGTAAGCCGCCCATCGTGGCCGAGAGTGCGCCACGAACACCCAGGACGACCGAAACTTGCGAAGGAGCAGGCGCATGGCGGACCAGGACAATTCGGCCAACGAGCCCAACCAAACACCGGAGAAGGCTGCGGGCGGCGAATCGCCCAAGCCCTCGGCGCCGGCCCGGCCGGCGAAGGCCGCCAAGCGTCCGGCCGCCAAACGCGCACCCGCCAAGCGGCCCGCCGGCTCATCGGCACCGCCCAAATCGGGCCCCAAGGCCGCGCCTGCGCCCAGCGCTGACGCGGCTCCGAAACCGCCCGCCGCGGCGAAGCCCGCCGAGCCACCTGCGCCCGAAGCGGCCAAGCCCGCCGAGGCGCCGAAGCCCGCCGCCCCGGCGCCTGCCCCCGCAGCGGAACCGGCACCGGCGCCCAAGCCTGCGGCCCAGCCGGTGTCCGAGGCTCCGGCGGCGCCCAAGCCTGTCGCACCGGCATCAAAGCCGGAAGCCGCCAAGCCAGAGCCCGCACAGCCGGATCTCGCGGCCGCCGCCCGGGAGACCGCCGCGCAGGCCAAATCCACCGTCGACTCGGCTCCGCCACCGATCCCGGGCCCCGCCCCCGAACAGGGGCGGCAATCCCCGAACCTGAAGATCGCCGTCGGTGCCGTTGCCGCGATCCTTGCCCTGCTGCTACTGCGCCGCCTGCGCCGCCGGGAGGACTCCGTCGAATCGGAGTGATCGGTCCCGCCGGACTACCGGACCGGTGGCCTCTGAGAGCTGCCACACCGGGCAATAAACTCGGGGTATGACGACCGCACCGATCACCCCCCGACCGACCGCCGACCTGGGAGACGAGCTCGGCATCGATATGGCCAGCTGCGATCTTCAGCTCAATCAGTACGGCGCGCGGCCGGTGTTCGCCGGAGTCATCACCACGGTGCGCTGCCACCATGACAATGCACTATTGAAATCCGTTCTGTCCGAACCGAGTTCGGGCGGCGTACTAGTCATCGACGGTGGTGGCTCGCTGCACTGTGCCCTAGTGGGCGACGTGATCGCTGGCCTCGCCGTCGCCAGTGGCTGGTCCGGCCTTGTCATCAACGGCGTCGTCCGGGACAGTGCCGAACTGGCGACCATGGACATCGGCATCAAGGCTCTCGGCACAAACCCCCGTAAGGGCCACAAGACCGGGGCGGGGGAGCGTGATGTCGTCGTCAGCTTCGGCGGTATCGACTTCACGCCGGGCGCGATCTGCTATGCCGACCATGACGGCGTTGTCGTGGTTCCTGCCTGATGTCCGTGCGGCGGCTGGCGGAGGCACTGCGGGGAGCACCGGCGCCGCTGGCCGCGGTCGACATAGAAGCGGCGCGGAGCAACGCCGCGACGCTGGTCGACGCCGCATCCGGGCTGCCCATTAGGGTAGCCAGCAAGTCCATACGCAGCACCGCACTGATTCGAAAGTTTCTGGAAATACCGGGTTTTCACGGAGTTCTTGCGTTTACTCCGGCGGAGGCCGTGCATTTGGGCGATGCCGGCGTCGACGACGTGTTGATCGCCTACCCCAGCGTCGATCGCGGGGCTCTGGCGACGGCAGCCCGGCATCGCTCTGTCATCCGGCCTCTGATCGACTCGGCCGACCACGTGCGCCTGTTGGCCGAGATATCGCGTGAGACGAACGCACCCATCCCGGTGTGTCTGGACATCGATGCCGGTTGGCGACCGCTGGGTGGTCCAGTACATCTGGGACCCAAGCGATCGCCGGTACGCACTCCTGAGCAGGCGGCAGCACTGACCGATCTGGTGTGTGCGACGCCGGGGCTACTGCTTGCAGCTGTGATGGCTTACGACGGGCAGATAGCCGGGGTCGGCGATATTGTGCCGGGAAATCCGTGGTACCAGTTGGCGGTTCGGGGGATGCAGGCCTCATCCCTGCGCGAGCTTGGTGAGCGCCTCCCCCGGGTTCTGGATGCGGTGACCGCACGACTGCGCGCGGCGGGGGCACCGCCGCTGGAGTTGGTGAACTCCGGTGGCACCGGCAGCCTTGCCCGCATCGCGGGGCTCGGCTTCGCCACCGAACTGGCCGCCGGGTCCGGCTTCTTCGCACCCGCCCTGTTCGATCATTACCGCAGCCTGGACCTGGAGCCGGCCGCCGCCTTCGCGCTGCCGGTGGTACGTAAACCTGCACCAGGGCTCGCGACCGTGCTCGGCGGCGGATACATCGCCAGTGGCCCGGCCGGTGCCAGCCGGGTGCCGGTGCCGTCGTGGCCGCCCGGTTTGTCCTTCGAGGCTTCGGAAGGGGCCGGGGAGGTACAAACGCCGTTACGGGGAGCACGCGCGCTGCGGATCGGCGATGCGGTGTGGTTCCGGCACGCCAAGGCCGGTGAACTCTGCGAGCATTTCACCGAGTTACAGCTCGTCGAAGGGGGACAGCACGCCGGATCGGTGTCGACGTATCGCGGCGAGGGAATGATGTTTCTGTGAGCGAATGGCGCAACTGGAGCGGTCAAACATCTTGTGCCCCAGCTATGCTGGTGCGTCCCCGGTCTGAAGATGAACTGGCGTTCGCGCTGAGACGTTCGGCCGGGCGCACCGTGCGACCGATCGGCTCCTCGCATTCCTTTACCCAACTGTGCGTCACCGAGGATGTGCAGATTGATGTCTCCGAAATGCGGCGACTGATATCGATAGACGCTCAGGACCGGGTGCGGGTGCAAGCCGGAATCAGCCTCCACGAACTGAACCGCACGTTGTTGCGGCACGGGCTGGCGCTGCCCAACCTCGGCGACATCGACGTCCAGACACTGGCCGGGGCGGCCGCGACCGGCACCCATGGGACCGGCCTGAAGTTCGGCAACATCTCCCAGACCATCCTCTCGATGCGCATCATGACCGCCGACGGCACTATTCATGAGCTCGACGACGGCGATGCGCTGCGCGCCGCGCGGATATCACTGGGTGCACTCGGCGTGGTCACCGAGTTCACCTTGCAATGCGTCCCGGCCTTCCGGCTGCACCGCAGCCAGTCCGTTCACGACCTTGATACCGTACTGGCCGACCTCCCCACGTTGCTGGCAGACACCGATCATCTTGAGCTGTATCTGTTTCCACACACGCGTCGGGTACTGCTGCTGCAATCCACCCGGACCGACGAGGCGCCATGGCCACGCAATCCGGTCAAACACTGGGTGGAACGCGACCTGGTGGAAAACGGGGCACTCGGCGCGTTGATGTGGACGGCCGGCCGCCTACCCGCTGCCGCCCCTCGGATATCCAAACTTGTTGCAGCGCTGGCTAGTTCCAATGAGTCGCAGGATGAAAGCGCGGCGGTGTTCGCGAGCCCGCGCAAGGTGAAGTTCACCGAGATGGAGTATTCGCTCCCGCTGACCAACGCCCGTGAGGCGATCGAGACCGCACTGACCACCATCGAACGAGACCGCCATCAGGTGGCTTTCCCCCTGGAGGTCCGTTTTACCCAGGCCGACGACGCGCTGCTCGCACCGGCTTATGGCCGCGAAAGTGTGTATCTCGCTGTGCACCAAACGGTGCACGGTTCATGGGAGTCCTACTTCGGCGGCCTCGAGCCCATCCTGATCGGCTTGGGCGGTCGGCCGCATTGGGGCAAGCGGCACACGTTGACGGCCCAACAGTTAAGTGAGCGCTACCCCGAATGGGGCACGTTCCAGGACATCCGTGCACGGCTTGACCCTGGGGGTACGTTCAGCGGCGGATATCTGAACCGGCTGCTCGGGCCGGTCAGCCCCTGAACCAGGGCGGTGGCACCGGTACTGCGGCACGGTCCGGCTCGATCGGCGGGCGCCGCGCACCGGCATTTTCTCCGCCCTGGGCGAAGTCGACGGGCCAGTCGGTCTGCAGCGGCCGAGAATCGGTCGCCGGTACCGCAACGACAGAGGGGCGGTGGTGTCTTCCCACGCAGAGCTCCTTCGCCATCTGGATACGGTTGATACCCAGAATAGGCGCCCCGCCGGGATGATTCAACCGTGGGTGACGGCGGAGCTACTGCTGACCGGCCCAGCGCGGCGGGCGGCCGTCGATGAACGCGCGCGGGCCCTCGGCCGCATCCTGCGAGCCCATCAAACGCAGGTGGTCTGCCGTCTCCCGTGCCGCCACCTCGGCCGCTGACATCCCCGTCATCTGCGCATCCCAGAGCAGCCGCTTGGTCAGGGCCGCGGACTCGGGCGCCACGTTTGTCGCGATATCGTGAGCCATCCTCAGGGCCGCACCCAGTACCTTTCCTGCGGGCAGACACCGGTTGGCCAAGCCTGTCTCGACGGCCCGCTGTGCCGAGAAACTCGCGCCGGTGAGCAGTAGCTCCGCCGCTACCGCGGTACCGACCAGCCTGGGCAGCGTCCAGTGCGCCAGCGCATCGGGTGCCACTCCGAACCGCACCTGCGGTATGGCATAACGCCCCTCCTCGGCAAGGATGCGGATGTCCGCATGCAACGCCAGCGTCATTCCTATACCGATCGCGTGTCCGTTCACCGCCGCGATGACGGGGGTTCTCAGCTCGAACGCGGCCGGTTGCACCGGCGACGCCGAGAAGTCCGGATTACGCGGCGCCGCAAATGTTTCCACGGCCGCCGAGATCTGGGCACCACTGCAGAACGCGGGTGGCGCGCCGGTGAGCACGATGACACGAACAGCTGGATCGTCGTCGAGCCGCTGATATGCGGCGCCGAGTTGACGACCCAGCTCGACCGTGAAGGAGTTCCGCGTCGACGGTCCGTGCAGCGTGAGAACCGCTACCCCGTCACGAATTTCTTCGTGGAGTTCAGTCACCTAGCTGTTGACGGCCACCGATTCAGATGCCGGCGCCGCCGCCGTCTTCTTCCGCCCGAACCGCATACCCTCGGTGACCCGGCTGCGCCGCATCATCCCGATGTCGTAGGCGTAGTTCTGCTTCAGACGCCAGGGGTGCTTGTTTCCCTGCTTGGGCAACTCATCCAGCGCGCGCAACACGTAGCCGGGGGTGAAGTCCATGAACGGCTGCTTCTCCAGTGTCTCGTCGGCGAGCTCGGGAACCGCTGTGACGTAACCGTTCTCGTCCATGTAGTTCAGCAGCCGGCTCACGTACTCGGACACCAGGTCGGCCTTGAGCGTCCAGGAGGCGTTGGTGTAGCCGATGGTGAACGCCATGTTGGGGATGCCGGTGAGCATCGCACCCTTGTAGACGGTCTGCGCGGGCAGATCCACAGGCACGCCATCCACCGTCGGAATTACACCGCTGAAGAACTTCAGGTTCAAACCCGTTGCTGTGATGATGATATCGGCGTCAAGGTGCTTGCCCGACTTCAGCTTGATACCCGTCTCGTCGAACGTCTCGATGTGATCGGTGACGATATCGGCCTTGCCCTTACGGATGGCCTTGTACAGGTCGCCGTTGGGCACCACGCACAAACGCTCGTCCCAGGGGTTGTACTTGGGACCGAAGTGCGTCTTGTAGTCGAACCCCTTGGGCAGCTGAAGCTTGGCCTGCTGCATGATGATTCGCCGTGCGGCGCGCGGGAACTTGCGGCTGGCTTGGTAGCTGAAGATCAGCTGCCCGATATTGATCCAGCGGGCAATCGGGTAAGCCACCTTGGGCGGCAGAATCTTTCGCAGGCCATTGATGATGGGGTTCTCATTGGGCAGCGACATGATGTAGGTGGGCGAACGCTGCAGCATGGTGATGTGGCCGGTGTCGGGCGCCATCGCCGGAACCAGCGTCACGGCGGTGGCGCCGGAGCCGATCACGACCACCTTCTTGCCCTTGTAGTCCAGGTCTTCGGGCCAGTGCTGTGGGTGCACCACGGTGCCTTTGAAATCGGCCACCCCGGGGAACTCCGGAGAGTAGCCCTGGTCGTAGTCGTAGTACCCACTGCAGCAGAACAGGAAGGAACAGGTGTATTCGATGGTCTTGCCATCGTGATCCACCTCAACGGTCCACTGCTGGGTTTCGGTGTTCCAGGCAGCGCCGACAACCTTCTGCCGGTACCGCACGTGCCCGTCAATACCGGCGTTGGCCGCCGTCTTGTGTACGTAGTCCAGGATCGACGGACCATCGGCCAGGGTCCTGCTGTCGTTCCACGGCGAGAACCGGAAGCCCAAGGTGTACATGTCCGAGTCGGAGCGAATACCCGGGTACTTGAAGAGGTTCCAGGTGCCGCCCATGTCGTCGCGGGCTTCAAGCACCGCGTAGGTCTTGGTCGGGCAGCGATCCTGGATATGCCACGCGGCACTGATCCCGGAGATACCTGCACCGACAATGAGCACGTCAAAGTGTTCGGACATGCCGCGATGCTACCGCTTACGGATCAGCGAGAAAAGTAAAGTTAGACCCTTGCGATCCCGATCACACTGTGTAAGGACCTGGGCGTGTTGCCACTGGTCACGGTGCTTCCCAGTCAGCCCTTGCCGATACCGGCCGGTGCCTTCACCGCGTCGAAGTAGTGATTGCCTCCCTCGTCCTCGTACTCCTCAACGACAGAGATCCCCACGGCGGCGAGCAGCTGCCGGTATTCGCGTGCACCAAGGGATCGGGCTGCCAAACCTGTCAGCGCGTCATTGCCTGACGCTGTTTCCGCCGAGGAGGTGAACAGCAATCTGCCGCCGGGCACCAAAACGCCGGCGATTCGCTGGATCAGGCGCCGCTGATCCTCGGCGGAAAGAAGGAACATCAGTCCCCACGCCAAGACTCCATCGAAGTCCCGTCCGAAGAAGCCGGAGTCTTGCACGGCCTCACAAACAACCGGTGTGCCCGGCAGATTGCGCCGAAACGCCCGGACGAGAGACGGGGCGGCATCCACCGCATAGACCTGAAGTCCTTCGGCCACCATCACCTCAGTGAGAGGAATACCGGGTCCACAGCCCAGATCGACGACGGCCGACCCGCGCGGCAGCGCTGTGGCCCAGTCGCGGACCCGTGTCACCCCGATGGTGGCCGATCGAACCCTGATGAACTCGGTGGCCACACCCTCGTATCCGTTCGACCGATCAACCACGAGGCCCTGAGCCGTGGTAGTTGGCGGGCAGCGCCACCACGCCGTTGATCCACCCCGAGCGGAAGCGGGTGGGCGCTCCGGTCGGCATCAAATCCGGCAGCCGATCCGCCAGCGCGTCGAACATGATGCCGATTTCCAGCCGGGCCAAGTTCGCGCCGAGACAGTAGTGAATCCCGTGACCGCCAAACGCAAGATGCGGGTTGGGGTCGCGCTCGATATTGAACGCAAAGGGGTCGTCGAACACGTCCTCGTCGAAATTGGCAGAGGCATAGAACATTCCGACGCGCTGGTCCTTGCGGATCTGTACGCCGCCCAGTTCGACATCCTGTAGTGCGGTGCGCTGGAAGGCGATGATAGGGCTGGCCCACCGGATGATCTCGTCGGCGGCGGTAGACGGGCGCCGTTCGCGATACAGCCGCCACTGTGCGGGGTTGTCGGCGAATGCCAGCACACCGTGCGTAATCGCGTTACGCGAGGTCTCGTTGCCCGCGACCATCAACTGGATGACAAAGTAGGCAAACTCCAGTGGCGTCAGCGGCCGGTCGTCGTACGCACCGCGCACCAAACCGGTCAGGATGTCATCTTGCGGATTGAGCTGCCGCTCTTCGGCCATCGCGTAGGCGTAACCGAGCATCGAAACCGTCGCAGTGGTTGCCGTGTCCCTGCCGATGGCCGGGTCGTCGTAGGCGAACATCTGATTGGTCCAGTCCAACACCTGTTGTCTGTCCGATTCCGGAATGCCGACGAGGTCGGCAATGGCATGCATCGGCAGCACCGAGGCGATATCGGAAACGAAATTGCCACTGGACTTTTCAGCGGCCTCCTCCACGATGCCGTGGGCCCGCTCCACCAGCCGTGCGTGTAATCCGTTGACTGCCTTGGACGTGAAGAGCGGCGAAACTATACGGCGCAGGATGCGGTGCTTGGGTTCGTCCATGTCGATCAGCAGGTTCTCGCGCTGAATCTCAAGTTGCTCGGCGGTGATGTCTTCGTTATAGCGCACCACTGTCGTGTTCACGCTGTTGGAAAAGACCTCGTTCAGGCGTGACACCTCTTTGACGTCAGCATGTTTGGTCACCACCCAGTAGCCGTCGTCGTCGAATCCGGCCACTCCCCTGGGTTGCGCATTCCACCAGATGGGCTCGGTCTTTCGCAGATACGCAAATTCCTCGGCCGGGATGCGGTGCTGAATGAGATCCGGATCCGTGAAATCGAAACCGGGTGTGAATGGGCAGGTGGTCATCGCTTGAGGTACCCCTTGTCGACGGGAATCTGTGCGCCGGTCATGACCCCGGACGCATCGCCGGCCAGCCACGCCACCACCTCGGCAATCTCGGCGGGCTCGATCAGCCTGTCGTTGTCGACCAGTGTCTGGCTGAAGCTCTGCAGATATCCGGGATACATCTCGAACATCCTCAATACCGACTGATCGCCCGCCAAGGGTGTGTTGGTCCCATAAGGATGAATCGAATTGACTCGAATCCCATACTCGCCCAATTCGATCGCCAGTGAGTTGGTCAAACCCACCACACCGAACTTGGCCGCTACATAGTGCCCGCACCCCGGCATGGCCTTGATCCCCGCCGAGGAACTCACCGTGATGATGGAGCCACCGTTGCCTGCCTCGATCATCGCCGGGACCGCGGCTTTGATGGTGTTCCACACTCCGGTCAGATTGACGTCGATGACATCGCGCCATTGGTCGGCCTCGATCTCCCAGAGCCGGGCCCAGCTGGCGATACCCGCGTTGGCCACCACGATGTCCAGGCGTCCGAACCGGGTGATCGCTTCCTGGATCACCTTCTGCTGCCCCGCAAGATCGCGTACATCGACGCGTTCGGCGATGATGTCGCGGCCCAGATCCCTTACCGCGGAAATGGTCTCATCGAACTCATGTGACGTAGTCGCCGGGTAGTCGTTGTACGGGGAGGGCTTGTCACAGGTGTCGATCGCCACGATGTCGGCGCCGTCGGCCGCCAACCGGATGGCGTGCGCCCGTCCCTGGCCGCGCCCGGCCCCGGTGATGTACGCGACGCGCCCGGCAAGGGGCTTGTCATGCTGACTGGTCATAGCGCACCTTCGTCTCCATCGAAACCGGCCGCAACGAGTAGTCGGAGATGGGGGAATGCTTGGAGAACCAATTCATCTCACTGACCGTCTGCGGGCGGTAATACCGCGTCTCCCCCTTGGAGTTGACGAAGTAGGTGCTCAACGGCGGTTGGCAGTCGGTGGCATACAGCCGGATCGCCTTGCTCTGGTGCGCCATTTTGCGCACCCACCGGTCAAATGCCCGCCGGCTGACCTCCGCGACCTCGCGGTGGCACCTGATCGACGCGCCGATGATCCGGGCGGCGTGCCGTGCGTTGGCCTCTACCATCGCGTGCCAGCCCTGCCCCTGGTTACCCTCGGGGCCCACCAGCATCCACCGGTTCGGCAGGCCGGGCAGTGCCGATCCGCCATAGGTTCGCATGTCGTTGTCACGGTAGTACGTACCCAGGTCGAAGCCGTTGCGGCCTCGCACCGCTCCCGGTTTGTAGTGTTCTGGATCCGTGTAGATCTCATAGCCGGTCGCCAGCACCAACAAGTCAACGGCGTGATGCGCACCATCTGCGGTATCTATGCCGTCCTCGGTGACACGCGCAATCGGTTCAATGACCAGTTGAACCTCGCCGGCATCCACTGCCTGGAGAAAGTCGCTCGACAAGATGGTGCGCCGCGCGAGGATGCCGTAACTGGGCATCAGCGCCTTGCGCAGCTCCGGATCTTGGACGGTGCTACGCAACAATCTGCGGTACCACCGCCGTGCCATGTTGTCGTAGCGGGGAATCAACACGCGCAGGACCGATTCCGGGAGCAGGGGCAGCAGATGGAATAGCACGAACTCGACGATGTCCATGGACACGGCGATCGACGCGTTGATGAGCGTCAGCATCAACGGCGCACTCAGTATCCGCTGGGCGCGCGGCGAGAGCGCAGGGTTGGGTTTGGGGATGATCCATGCCGGGGTGCGCTGGAAGGTCGTCACCGACGCGGCGGTTCGTGCGACGGCGGGGGCGATCTGGATACCGCTGGAGCCGGTGCCGATCACCGCGACCCGCTTACCCGTGTAGTCGTAGGAATGGTCCCACTCGTTCGGGCGCATGACCTTGCCGCGAAAGTCGTTGATACCGGGGATATCGGGGCCCGGTTTGGTGTCAATGTATCCGCCGACGGCACTGATCACGTAACGAGCACGAACGACCGGCTTTCCCGTGATGGTCAGTTCCCAATAGTCGCCATCGTCGTCCCAACGTTCCGCGATCACCTCGCTGCCACCCTGGAAATGCTCGCGCAGGCCCAACTGCGCCACCACCGACAGGTGATAGCGCTGAATATCGGCGCCGTCGGCGAACAGCTTGTTCCACCGACCGGTTCGCGCGAAACTCAATTGGTAGAACACAACCGGGATATCGACGGCAAGCCCCGGATAGGTGTTGTCCCGCCAGGTGCCACCAAAATCATCGGCCCGCTCCAAGATGACGAAATCGTTGATGCCCTGCCGTCGCAGATAGTAGGCGGCGGCGATACCCCCCGGGCCCGCACCGATGATTGCTACCCGGAAGTCGATATCGCTCATGCCAGTCCACGCAAGATGAACCGGGAAAAGTACCTGCGCACCCGGTTCGGGTCCGTCAGGTCCACGGAGATGGCGGGCAGGACCTCGATGCTCATCAGGGTGCGCATGATCCATTCGGCCGCTTCGGTGGCGTCGACGTCCCCGCCGATTTCTCCCCGGTGCTTGGCGGCCTCTACCTGCGGCACCCAGAACTCCACAGACCGGCGCATGAGATCGTCGCCGCACTCCTCGAGTACCAGTTCCAACACGTTCGACACGTGCAGCGTCGGGTCCAGGCGATCAGACCACGCGCGGTGGTCACTGATCCGCACCGCGGCCTCGCCAACCTGATCGGTCAGCGTCGTCTTGGCGCTCACCGCCCCGGCGAACAGCTCGATGAACGCACCGGCAATAAAGCCCACGGCGACATCGATGGCTTCTTTTTTGCCGCCGAACCAGTTGTAGATGGTGCCACGTGACACACCGGCCTCGTCGGCGGCAGCGGACAGGCTGAAGCGCTGAATTCCGGATCTGACCAGCGTCTGAGCCACGGCCGCGACGATGGGTTCAGGCACCTCGCCGCGCGGGCCCGTCGTCTTTACGAGCTTCATGCTTGAACACATTGCGCGAAAGTGTTCAAGGTGTCAAGAATCGCTTACCGGCCTTGCCGTGTCCAGGCCAGCAACTGGCCGACCGGCCAGGTATTGATCACCCGATCCTCCGGAACGCCCGCCTCCAGGGCGCGCTCACAGCCGTATCCGGAAAATTCCAACTGCCCAGGTGCGTGCGCGTCGGTATCGATGGAGAAATCGCAGCCGATATTCAGCGCCAGGTCGAGCAACCGCCGCGGCGGGTCCCTGCGTTCTGGTCGCGAGTTGATCTCGATGGCGGTTCCGGAATCACGGCAGGCCCGGAACACCTCTGCGGCATCGAATTTCGACTCTCCGCGGGTGCCGCGCTCCCCCTCTACCAACCTGCCCGTGCAGTGCCCCAGCACATCCACCCGTGGGTTGGTGACGGCGGCGATCATGCGCCGGGTCATCGCGTCGGCGTCCATCGCCAGCTTGGAGTGCACGCTCGCCACAACGATATCGAGCTGCTCAAGGAGTTCAGGGTCCTGATCCAGGTCGCCGTCGTCAAGGATGTCGACCTCGATTCCGGTAAGAATGCGCATGGGCGCCATCTGCTCTCGCATACCGTCGATCACCGCCAGCTGGGTGCGCAGCCGGTCGGCCGACAACCCGTTAGCGACCCGAAGGCGGGGCGAATGGTCAGTGAGCGCACAGTATTCGTGCCCGAGCGCCTTGGCGGTACTCATCATTTCCTCGATGGGCACCGAGCCATCTGACCAGTTGGAGTGCAGATGCAGGTCACCTTTGAGCGCTTCACGCATCGCTCCCCCACCGGTGCTCTTGGCATTGGCCCGCAGTTGTTCGAGCGTGGCCGGGACCTTTCCCGCCCATGCCTCGGCCGCGACCGTCGCCGTCTTCGGCCCAAGACCGGTCAGGCTCTTCCACGTCTTGTTGGCGCCATGGCGTTCTCGCTCTTGGGGACTGAGCCCGGCGATGATCTCTGCGGCCTTGCGGTAGGCCATAACCCGCCGGGATTCCTCGCGAGCGAGTTCTTTGTAATACGCGATCTCCCTGAGTGCCGAGACGGGATCCATGTCCTGGACTCTAGGCGCGAACCGCCAACTCCTCATCAAAGATTTCCGGCGGGTAGTCCTCGATGTCCGCGGTCAGCGTCGCCAGTTCGTCGGGTTCGGCGCAGCCCCCGGTACTGAGGCGCAACCAGCTGGCCGTGGCGATTGTGAAGCACAGGAACACCAACGGATACCAGCCGCTCACCAGCTGACCCGCCCAGAAGGGCCGCAGGTCCAGGAAATTCCAGTACACGCCACTGAAGTAGATGGTGGTGTGTCCGCGACCGGGCCGATGCAGAGTCCACATGAAGACCAGCGCGAGAAGTCCGGCCGCGCGGTAGATCCAGCCGCGAGACCACGGCCCTTGCGTGGTGCACGCCTTCGCGACCAGCCAAACAATCGCGGGTGCGAACCACACCCAGTGGGCGGCCCAACTGAACGGCGACACCGCACACCCGGTCAGGCCCACCAGTACCAGCGCCAGCGCGTGTTCGCCCCTGCGATGCGCCCACACCGCCACCGCGAGGCCCGCGGCAAGAACCAAGAGGCTCAAGGCAATCCACAGCCATTCGGGTCGCGGCTGAGGAAAGAAGTACCGGGCAAGGAATCCGTTGATCGTCTGGTTCGCCAGATGGTCGATTCGGCTGATATGTGCGGTGTCACCCAGATGACTCCAGAACCATTCACTGTCACGCGGCAGGAGCGGCCACGTCAACGCCACGGTGGCAGCCATAGTGCCCAGGGCGAGCGTCGCGGCGCGCCACTGGCGCGTGCACAGCAGATATGGCAGGAAGACCAGCGGGGTGAGCTTGATGCCCGCGGCGAGGCCGAGCCCGACGCCCCGCCAGCGGGACTGCGCCGGGCCCAACAAGTCGAGCAGTACCACCGCCATGAGGAGGATGTTTATCTGCCCCCACCACAACGTGGCCTGCACCGGCTCGACGTCGACGACGATGGCGGCAAGCGCGGCACTGGCCAGACCCAGCCGGCTGTCCGCGCGGACACCGGCCAACCGCAGGATGCGCCACGCGATGAGCGCCAGCGCCGAGAGCGAAAGAACCAACAGCATCCACTTCGCCACCTCAAAGGATGCCCACGCGAGCGGCGCGAGAACCAACGTGGCGAAGGGCGGGTAAACGAACCAGGCCTGGTTCAGGGCCGGTGCCTCGTACAACCTCTTGCCATCCCAGAGGCCGCGCACGGCCGCACGATAGGTGTCCAGGTCATAGCCGTTCTGGGTCAACCCGAAGAAACGGACGTCGAACGGCACAAGGTGGTCGTGCACCACCATCGCCAACACCGCCGCGACCAGTGCGCCCACCACGGCGCTACGCGGCAGCCGCTTCTCCCCACCCCAGCTGTGCACCCGGCCGAGTTTACGACCGCGGCGGTTAGGACGCGGCGCCGATCTTGGTCTCTTGCTGCCAGACGGCGGCGACATCATTGAGGTCGAGACACAGAGTCGCCGCAAGCTGCACGACGGCACCGAACGCGGGCGTCGGGAGCCGACCGGTCTCGATCTTCCGCAGCGTCTCCGGCGAGATCCCCGCAGTGCGCGCCACCTCGTCAAGAGGGCGGTCGGCGCGGGCGGCGCGCAGCAGTCGGCCCAGACGCTTGCCCGCGGCGAGTTGTGCGGCGGTGAGCGGCTGACGGACCATGGCGCCGACTCTAGTCTTGGTATTTAAATACCGAAAGGCCTAGAGTGGTATTTAAATACCGTCAAGGAGGTACACGTGATCGAGCTGAAGTCGCCCGCGGAGATCGGGCGCATGCGCGTGACCGGCGAATTCGTGGCCTCCGTGCTCGCCGAGTTGTCGTCGTTGGCCGCACCGGGTGTCAATCTGCTCGACCTGGAGCAGCGGGCTCGTGAGATGGTCAGCGACCGCGGCGCCGTGTCCTGCTACTGGGACTACTCCCCCTCGTTCGGCCGCGGCCCATTCCGCAACGTGATCTGCCTTTCCGTCAATGACGCTGTGCTGCATGGACTTCCTCACGACTATGTGCTTGCCGACGGCGATCTGTTGAGCATGGATTTTGCGGTGAGCATCGATGGGTGGGTCGCCGACTCCGCAGTCAGTGTCATCGTCGGGACACCGGAGCCCGAGGATGTCCGACTCATCGACACCACGCGGGCAGCTCTCGATGCCGCCATCGGCGCGGCCCTCCCGGGTAATCGACTCGGCGATATCTCGGCGGCCGTGGCTGCCGTCGCAGAGGGCGCCGGGTACCGGATCAACACCGACTTCGGAGGGCACGGCCTGGGCCGCACCATGCACGAGGATCCCCACGTGCCCAACAAGGGAACGGCCGGCCGGGGGATGAAGCTGGAGCCGGGCCTCACGCTCGCGCTCGAACCATGGTTCGGTCGTGGAACCGACCGGCTCACCGTGGACGCGGACGGGTGGACCCTGCGGATGGCGGACGGTTCACGCGGCGCGCACTCCGAGCACACCATCGCCATCACCGAGGACGGGCCGCAGGTGCTGACGGTGCAGGGCTAGCGCAGAGGCGGACGGGCACTTATGCGTAGCAAGTGGGTAGGGGTCGCTGTTGTCGCCGCAGTGGCGGTGATCTTCGCGTTCATAGGCCCGAAGACCGGCTGGTTCGACCAGCGCCCTCAATACAGCGCAGCACCCACTTGTCGCGAAATACTTGCCTCGCCCACGTTGGAAGACGCCTTCAAAGTTGCCTTTTCAGGGCTCGCAGGTGAACGTCGCGAGACCTCCATGGACCTTCCCAACCACCCGGTGTGCGCGTTCCAAGCGGAGCACACCCAGGCGCTCGCGTCCACCCCATCGACCGGGATGCCGTTCTCCCGCTCACTGCGAATGCGGCTTGACGCGTTCCCGGAGGAGTGGACAAGCTCACGATCCCCCATCTTCTTACGGGGCGGCGTCCGCGAGGCACGCAATCGGTACCGAACCGACGGCGAGTGCACGAGGTCACAGGGCGAACGCACGCACAACGAGCCTGGGCTCGGTGATGAAGCGGTGTCCTGCTGGGTCGTACCGGGCGATAGTGGTTCCCGATTCGCGTTTCGGCATATGATTTTTCGACAGAGCAATCTCACCGTCGACGTAGAAATGGCCGGTTCGGACTATTCGCCCGCTGGTGTAGTGGGTGACAGCCCACCGCTACGCGCAGATCTCGAACAGCACACCCGATGCATAGCCGAGGCACTCGCTGATTTCGTCGGAGCGCGAGTCACCGAGCGCCACACCTGTGGCTGGTCCGGTCTGGCAGCCTGATTCCAGTAGGCCGTGCAACCGCCTTCTGCGAGGATCCCCGTGACAATTCGGTGCGACGGCATCTTTCTCGAGTGGGGCAGTGGTTCGCTAGTCGCTCGCGGCCGCTGCTGATATGGCGCAGGTCTGACTCACCCTGGCGCAGTTGGCATCCGATCTATGCCTTTGAGGCGTTCTCCAGTCAACGCCAAGGAATATCCGCGATTTCCGTGACGCCCTCGGCGATCTCCGTGCGGTTTCCTCCCTTGTCGACGTGGTACAGGATGCCGCCGTCGGCGTCCTTCGGCTCCACAACCGCAAGCTCTCCGCCGCCGAGGTCCAACGCGAGTACGGCAGCCCCTGGAGTGTTGACCCGATTCCAGCTTCCGTTCTTGTATGCCCACACCGCCGGATCAGACCAAGTGGAACCTGAGTTACACGGCCGCTGCTGGTAATTCACATAAAGTGTGCCATCGGATGCCCACCAGGCTCGCCGCACCCGATATCCGGTATCTGCGGGAACGTCGGGGTGGACGGTCGTCCGTTGACCAGTGGTCGTATCAAACAGGTCAACCCCGACATCGGGGCATGCCGCCGTCTGGTCATCAGCTCGGTGACTCCCGATGACCAGACGGGTGCGATCCGGGCTGATCGCTCCCCACACATCGTCTTCCGACGGAAACGCGTAGTCGCCAAGGTTCATCGGCGTGCCGTTGGGTCGCACGATATACAGGGTCTGGGGAAGTTCCCATGGACGAGTCGGCCGGTACTCCACGGCCTGTAGGAACACATACATCCCCTGCGCCGCATCGAGGAAGTACGTGTATGGAGCCACATTCGACTGTGCAGGTTGCGCTACTGCAAGTGGTATCGCCCCGAGATCCATGACCTGATGCCCGGAAGCGTTTAGATCGATCCCTCTCACGGCTGCCGTGGTCGTCCTTCCGTCCGGGCTGGGTTTGCTAGCACCGCCGAGGTCGAAGCCACCCACAACACCGTCGCCCAACGGGGCCAACGGCGGGAGAAATCCCATACACGTTCCGACGCAATTGATCTCCCGCTCAGCGAGGCTCGCGGTATCTGCCACTGTGATGGTCGTATCGCCCACGCTGTAAATATGTCGGCCGTCTCGGGTTAGCTGTGCTGGGCCCGGGCGAGAACTCGCGATCCGCTTCAGTTGGAGCGCAACCGCCGATCCCCGTACCAAGCCGATCGATGTCTGGGTCTGAAAGACAAAAGGTCTCGGCGACTGTTCGGCTGGCTGACTGGGCGTGTCGCAGCCGCCGAGCAGCAAGGCCGCGACCGCACCGGCCACTGCCCCTACCCTCGTCCCGTGATACCTGCTTCTCATCCGCTGTGAGACTCCTCTGGGTGTTGCGGATAAGGCCCCAATGGGGGCGCACCGAATACCTGCCGCGCGGTCTCATAAAACTCTCCACGGGCACGCCATCCGGCCATTCCTCCGTTGATGACACGCGACATTCCCTCGAACCCGGTGCCGGAGCCATATTGCGCGAACTGTTCACCGTTGGAACCTGTTACGTACGTTCCCAAGAACGGCACCGAACCCCATCCCCCGTCCCCCAACTTGCCCATGGCGTTCCCCGTCTGATCAGAGGTGACGAACCATGCGGCAATCCGAAACGCATACTTCGGATCACTCGCCAGCCCCGGGTTGTTCAGAAGATCGATACCCAGCGCCTTCCCGGCAGCCTCGTAATTGCCTTCGCCCGTCAGCTGGATGGGTCCGCGCCCGACGTTATAACCGGACGCGGGAGTATCCTCGCTCCAGTTGGTCAGGCCACCGGTCTCGGCAGCCAATTGCGCCAGGAACGCAGCCTTCTGAGACGGAGTGGAAATTCCACGTTCCTTCATCGCAGCCGCCAGCAGCGGTGCATACTCGGCCGCCTTCTCCTTGGACAATCCGTGGCCCTGCGAATTCATGATGGTGATCAATTGATCTGGTGTCAGATCCCCCGATTCGCCCTGTTGCGCCACTCCGCTGCCGGTGCCGGCGGGGCCTTGGGGAATATTAAGCGCTTCAAGAAGTTTCGCGTAGTTCTCTTGCAGATGTTTATCGGTAGCGACATTGATGGCATCGAGCTGCTTACACGCCGCGGCAAACGCATCGGCCACACTGTTTTGCAAATCAGCCTTCACATCATTCCAGTTCCAGTTATCCCCCGGAGCACCGTGATGGGCATACAAATGCTGATTAGTACCCAAACCTCCGATACCACCGCCTTGATTACGCGCCCAAATCGACGCCGCCCCCGTCACTAAACGGTTCTCGAAATCCCCCGGACTATTACGCAACGTGCCCTCAATCAACGACTTCACCACCGACGTCGTCTGCTGCTGCTTGAGCGTCAACGCCTGCTCGATATTGTCGGCCACACCCTTGACCGCAGCCGACGACTCTCGCAACGTACCCAGATCCCGCTCCAACCGAGAACTATTGTGCTGGTAGTCATCCCACGCAGCGTTCGCCGCCTCACTGTTATCCCACACATCCTGCAACTTGTCAGTCTGCCGAATCAGATCCAACTGCGCCTGCCCGGCCGTGGCCCCATCAGACAACTTCTGCGAATCATCCCGAATCGCCTTCAACTGAATATCAGCACCCCGCTGATACGCCCGGTTGTAGTCATCCCCCGACTTATCCGGAATCGCCACAAAACTCACATCACTGACCGCGAAATCCTGCCGATGCCTCCGCAAAATATCCAAATACGCACAAAAATCAGCGATCTTCGAGTCCCGATCCAAAACCTCCTTACCCGAATCAGCCATCACACATCGCTCTCCATGCGCGTATCCCCTCTCACATGAAACCGCCTAGCCCACAGCCCTCTTCATGGCGTTAAGCGCCACCGATTTGGCTGTCTCCGCGCAGCTCACGCCTTCAGGCGCCGAAATATTCACCACTATCACCGGTGTGGGCGAAGCCAACTCTGGGGCTCCGGCGCCCACCGTCACCGGTTGGAGGGCGGCTACTCCCTTGGCAGCCACTGAGCAGCCCGCTCCGCCAGACAGGTCGTACAGCTCGATGCCGTCCTGCTCGGTGAGCGGCACATCCTGTGGGCTGACGTTACCTCCGTCTATAAAGAACGAGCCGTCCGCCCAGACCGCGACACCCTGTTTGACCACGGCCGACGAAGACCCGTCCTCAGCCAGTCGCAGGTTGCACACCCCTGGATGGCGCCATGTCACGGGCCACTGTGCCTCAGGCGCCGGCTCCTTCCAAGTGAATCCCACCGCATGCAGATCTGCAGCGGTCGAGCAAATATCGCTCGTGAGAAACCTCGCAGCCGGCGCCAAACCTGTGCCCTGGTAAACCGGCGTACCGGTATCGCGGGCCTGCGCCGAAATACGGGCGGCCACTACCTCTCCCAACTGGCACAGCGATGTGTCCTCGAAATCGCCGTGGCCATCGGCAACATGTACGGGAGTCACCTCGACTAGCGGATCGCGCATAGTTGCGGGTGCGCCTGCCAGCTTAGTCAACGGCAGCTCCACACGAAGTGTGCATGTGGGCGAGCTTCGTTTCGTCACACCAGGATTTGCCGGGTCGGGGCTGAATTGTGAGTCGTTCGCACGCTTTTCTCCAGGGATGACGCGCATTTCGAGTGCCATCGATGTAGACGGAAACGCAACTGTGCACCCGTCGCCCCCGAGGGGTGCAATGGGCGCACCCTCGCCGATCGTGTAGGTGGCCGTGTACGTGTAGCTGAAGTCGCCATGGCCGTTGGCGGCCAACGTTTTCTGGTCGACAAATCCACACGGGTCGATCTGCCGTAGCGCATGCAGCTCTATCAGATGGTCCCGATCGGTCTGCGAGACATCGAGGCCGTAGGCCCCAACAGCACCCGGAAAGAACAGTTTCGACTGATCAGGCACCGCAGGCACCGAGGTGGTGGCGGTCGTCGGACGTTCGTCCACCTTCGGTGCTGACGGCCGGTCACAACCCGCTACCACAACGGCAATCGCCGCTAAACCGACCAGTACACGCATCATGTCGACTCCCTATTAGATGGTGCTGTAGCCGGGCGCTCCTGCCGAGGCCCTGTTTATGAGGAACTGTTCGAGCTGCGCCCGAGTACACGGGTTGGGAAGTGTGCCGCTGTTGGGGCTGCCGGTCGAAACCCGGTTGGAGTCGTTGACGAGGTAGAGCGTCTCCCCGTTAGGTCCCGTCGTGATTCCCGTGACCGACAGGAAATGCCCACCACCGGGTTCCGGTGCTCCGTTGACAATTGCGGAGCGGCCCGCTTGGAGATCCGCGGTCATCTGGTCGACAAGAGCAGGAACCTGCTCCTTTCCCTGAGCCGTGTGCGCGGTGGAGGGCAGCCCGAAATCGGTGAGCTGCTTGGACATCAGGTTCGGATCGCCCTGAAAGCCCTCCGATGGGGCAACTTCCGAGCTCTGACGAGAAGAGATGACATTGATCTCGTCCTTGGTGGGAGGGAAATGCAGCGCTTTACCCCCCATCAGTTTGTCTTGTATCTCAGGAGGCAAATTGATCTCTTTACCGTCTGGGCCTTCTCTGGTGCCGTACTTGTTCGCCAGCGCACTGGCGATTGCCCAGCGCGAGCAGTCTCCGACGCCGCCATCCCCGGGCTTTCCGAACTGCGACCAGCGCGCAACTTCGGCCTTCTCCTCATCGGAGAGCTTGCCCCCGCTGCCGGTGCCGGCGGGGCCTTGGGGAATATTAAGCGCTTCAAGAAGTTTCGCGTAGTTCTCTTGCAGATGTTTATCGGTAGCGACATTGATGGCATCGAGCTGCTTACACGCCGCGGCAAACGCATCGGCCACACTGTTTTGCAAATCAGCCTTCACATCATTCCAGTTCCAGTTATCCCCCGGAGCACCGTGATGGGCATACAAATGCTGATTAGTACCCAAACCTCCGATACCACCGCCTTGATTACGCGCCCAAATCGACGCCGCCCCCGTCACTAAACGGTTCTCGAAATCCCCCGGACTATTACGCAACGTGCCCTCAATCAACGACTTCACCACCGACGTCGTCTGCTGCTGCTTGAGCGTCAACGCCTGCTCGATATTGTCGGCCACACCCTTGACCGCAGCCGACGACTCTCGCAACGTACCCAGATCCCGCTCCAACCGAGAACTATTGTGCTGGTAGTCATCCCACGCAGCGTTCGCCGCCTCACTGTTATCCCACACATCCTGCAACTTGTCAGTCTGCCGAATCAGATCCAACTGCGCCTGCCCGGCCGTGGCCCCATCAGACAACTTCTGCGAATCATCCCGAATCGCCTTCAACTGAATATCAGCACCCCGCTGATACGCCCGGTTGTAGTCATCCCCCGACTTATCCGGAATCGCCACAAAACTCACATCACTGACCGCGAAATCCTGCCGATGCCTCCGCAAAATATCCAAATACGCACAAAAATCAGCGATCTTCGAGTCCCGATCCAAAACCTCCTTACCCGAATCAGCCATCACACATCGCGTTCGCTCAAACCGTTGCTCACCGACTCCACTCCCTGCGCGCTGGCAGCGTCGACTTCGGTGAACGCGTCCACGGCCGCACGCAGCTTGCCGCGATAATCACCGACGTAGCGGCCCCAATCACGCATATTGTCAGCAAGCTGATCCAGCCGCTGCCTGACGCTCGCCATCTGTTCGGCATGCTCGGCACCGAAGGACTGCGCGTTCATCTCCGTCGAACGCACGTGCTCCGCCGCCTTGCCCAAGCCTTCGGCAGCCCGCCCCCACTTGCCCGCCAATTCAGTGACTCCGTCCCTGTCTAGGTACATGTCCGCTCCTACTGGTACTTGAATCGGTTGCTACGAAACTCCCAGAAGTCGTCCTCGGCGTCCCAGTCGGCTTTGTCACCCAGTTTCACTGGCGGTGGCTTGGGCGGCTCCTTCTCGGCTAGGTCGGCCTCCCGCCTCTCCCCCTCGGCCCTTGCTTCGGCCTGTCGAGACTCTTCGGCCAGGATCGCAGCGAAGCTCCGGTCGATATCGGCCTGCCGGGCCTCGGCATCGCGGGCGAACTCTTGCCCAAGCTCATAGAACTGGTCCGCGTAACCCATCACTAACCCCTTCGCCTGACTAGCTTCGGCAGACGTTCGCCTCAAGAAGCACACAATCTCTCTGGAGAACGCCGTTCGCCTGGTCAAACTGCTTTACTACTTATGAGACGATGCAGGCGGGGATACGGTTCCATCGAATTCTCCACGTGACGGCGTGGCACCCACGGCTACCGCCAGCGATGGCGACGGTTACGCGTCTATAACGATCTTAAAAACGATGCGCGTGTCCGCATTCCGACACGCCGACGCTCATCGTGAGCAACGCTCAGTGGCTGAAGCGCAGAAGCTCTTCGGGAGTGATGAGTCGCTCGTTCTTGGCAGGGAAACTATGACTCTTCATGGGGTGGCGGAGCAGTGACCAGGCAATTCGGCCAACCCATGTCTTGGTAACGGGTGTGTTGGGCACGAGGACATCTCCTGCGTCGGCAAGCTTTCAGAACCGGTCAGTAGCATAACGCAAATTCCTGCCGATCTCACGTGTCACACCCGCTTCACGCAAACCTCTGCGGTAATCGGGGTTGACATCGTTGCGAGCTACCGAACCGGAGCAAGCCCGGCAACATCTGCGCTCACACGCAGAACGGCTAGCGCTGCGGGGCGGCCGTCGGCTTGATCGGCGCCGGAAGCGCCGTCTCACCGGTCAGATACGCGTCCACCGCGGCAGCGGCAGAGCGGCCCTCGGCAATCGCCCACACGATCAGCGACTGTCCGCGTCCCATATCCCCGGCCACGAACACGCCATCGACAGAGGTCGCATACGCGTCATCGCGCGCCACATTGCCACGCTCGGTGAACTCCACGCCCAGGCTCTCGAGCAGACCCGGCTTCTCCGGACCGACGAATCCCATTGCCAGGAATACGATGTCGGCTTCCAGCTCGAAATCCGAGCCCTCCACCTTCTCGAACTTGCCGGCGTTGAAGACGACCTCGTGCGCGCGCAAACCGGTGAGCTTGCCGTCCTCGCCGAGGAACCGCTCGGTGTTGACGGCGTAGATCCGCTCGCCACCCTCTTCGTGCGCGGAGGCCACCCGGAACAGTGTCGGGTAGGTGGGCCACGGGTCGCGCTCGGAACGGCTCTCCGGCGGCTTGGGCATGATCTCGAACTGCTGAACACTCGCCGCACCCTGCCGGTGGGCGGTGCCCAGGCAGTCGGCACCGGTGTCGCCACCACCGATGATGATGACGCGCTTGCCCTTCGCCGTGATCGGCGGCTGGCCATCGGCGTCCACGACATCATCGCCGAGCTGCACCTTATTGGCCCAGGGCAGGTATTCCATGGCCTGGTAGATGCCCTCGAGCTCGCGGCCGGGAACCGGCAGGTCACGCCAGGCGGTCGCTCCGCCCGCGAGGACCACCGCGTCGAAGTTTGAACGGAGGTGATCCGCCGTTATGTCAACTCCGACATTCACGCCGGCCTCGAAAACCGTTCCTTCGGCCCGCATCTGTTCCAGACGCCGGTCGATGTGGCGCTTCTCCATTTTGAACTCGGGGATGCCGTAGCGCAGCAGCCCGCCGATCCGGTCCGCGCGCTCGTAGACGGTGACGTCGTGTCCGGCGCGGGTGAGCTGCTGTGCCGCAGCCAGTCCCGCCGGGCCCGAGCCCACGACCGCTACCTTCTTGCCGGTCTTCACCTCGGGCGGAATGGGCTTGACCCAGTCGTTCTCGAAGGCGTTGTCGATCAACTCGACCTCGACCTGCTTGATGGTCACCGGGTCCTGGTTTATGCCCAGCACGCACGATGCCTCACAGGGCGCCGGGCAGAGCCGCCCGGTGAACTCGGGGAAGTTGTTGGTCGCATGCAGCCGCTCGATGCCCTCGCGCCAGTTCCCGCGGTACACCATGTCGTTCCACTCCGGAATCAGGTTACCCAGCGGGCAGCCCTTGTGGCAGAACGGGATTCCGCAGTCCATGCAGCGCGATGCCTGAATTTGAAGTCTCGAAGACTCGAAATCTTCATAGACCTCTTTCCAGTCGAGCAGCCGCAGCGGCACGGGGCGCCGCTTGGGCAGCTCGCGGGTGGTGTGGTTCAGAAAGCCGCTTGGGTCACCCACGAGCAGCCGCCATGATCGCTTCGTTCACATCGCCTCCGGTCAGCTCCGCGTCGGCGATGGCCTCCAGGACGCGACGGTAGTCGCGAGGCATCACCTTGACAAAGGAGTCGCTGTGGCCGCTCCAGTCGGCCAGAATGCGTTGTCCGACAGCAGAGTCGGTCGCCGCCACGTGCTTCTCGATGAGGCTGCGCAGCACCTGCTGATCGTCGGGATCCAGTGCGTCCAGATCCACCATCTCGTCGTTGAGGTTGTCCATCAACCGCTTGTCCGGGTCGTAGACATAGGCCACGCCGCCCGACATGCCTGCCGCGAAGTTGCGGCCCGTCGGGCCGAGCACCACCACGGTGCCGCCGGTCATGTACTCGCAGCCGTGGTCGCCCACGCCTTCGACGACGGCCGCAGCCCCGGAGTTTCGGACCGCGAACCGCTCACCGACCACGCCGTTGAGGAAGGCCTCACCGCTGGTGGCACCGAACAGAATCACGTTGCCACCGATGATGTTCTTCTCGGCTACAAAGCCTTCCGGCGCCTCGCGGGACGGGCGCACCACGATGTGTCCGCCGGACAAGCCCTTGCCCACGTAGTCGTTGGCGTCGCCGAACAGCCGCAGCGTGATGCCGCGCGGGACAAACGCGCCAAAGCTGTTGCCGGCCGAGCCGGTGAACGTGATATCGATGGTGTCGTCCGGCAGGCCTTCTCCGCCATAGGCTTTGGTGACCTCGTGGCCCAGCATGGTGCCGACTGTCCGGTTGACGTTGGTGATCAGCGTCTCGAACTTCACCGGGGTGCCGTGGTCGAGCGCCTCGCGGCTCATCACGATGAGCTGCTGATCCAGCGCCTTCTCCAGGCCGTGATCCTGCGAGCCGCTGCAGTACAGGTCCTGGTTCATGAACGCCGACTCGGGCTCGGTCAGCACCGGGGTCAGATCGATCTTGCTGGCCTTCCAGTGCGCCACCGCACGTTCGATGTCCAGCGCACCGACCTGGCCCACCGCCTCGTTGACGGTGCGGAAGCCGAGTTCGGCCATGAGCTCGCGCACCTCTTCGGCGATGAACAGGAAGAAGTTCTCCACGAACTCGGGCTTGCCGTTGAACCGCTGCCGCAGCACCGGGTTCTGCGTGGCCACGCCCACCGGGCAGGTGTCCAGGTGACACACCCGCATCATGATGCAGCCGGAGACCACCAGCGGAGCGGTCGCAAAACCGAACTCCTCGCCGCCGAGCAGCATCGCGATCATCACGTCGCGGCCGGTCTTGAGTTGGCCATCGACCTGCACGACGATGCGGTCACGCAGACCATTGAGCAATAGCGTCTGCTGCGTCTCGGCCAAGCCGAGCTCCCACGGCGCGCCCGCATGTTTCATGGACGTCAGCGGAGTGGCTCCGGTTCCACCGTCGTGTCCGGAAATAAGCACCACGTCGGCATGGGCCTTGGAAACACCCGTGGCCACCGTGCCAACACCGTTCTCCGACACCAGCTTCACGTGGATGCGTGCCTGCGGGTTGGAGTTCTTCAGATCGTGGATCAGCTGCGCCAGGTCCTCGATCGAGTAGATGTCGTGGTGCGGGGGAGGGGAGATCAGACCCACGCCCGGAGTGGAGTGCCGGACCTCGGCCACCCACGGGTACACCTTGTGCGCGGGAAGCTGGCCGCCCTCGCCGGGCTTGGCTCCCTGAGCCATCTTGATCTGGATATCGGTGCAGTTGCTCAGGTAGTGCGAGGTGACGCCGAACCGGCCGGAGGCCACCTGCTTGATGGCACTGCGGCGCCAGTCGCCGTTCTCGTCCGGGGTGAACCGGCGTGGATCCTCGCCGCCCTCACCGGAGTTCGACCGTCCGCCCAAGCGGTTCATCGCGATGGCCAGCGTCTCGTGCGCCTCGGCGGAGATGGAGCCAAAGCTCATCGCACCGGTCGAGAAGCGCTTCACAATCTCGCTGGCGGGCTCCACCTCGTCCAGTGGAACAGGTGGGCGCACACCGGTCTTGAACTTCAGCAGACCGCGCAGCGAGGCCATCCGCTCGCTCTGGTCGTCGACCAGCTGGGTGTACTCCTTGAACACCGAGTACTGGCCGGTGCGAGTGGAGTGCTGCAGCTTGAAGACCGTGTCCGGGTTGAACAGGTGGTATTCACCCTCACGGCGCCACTGGTACTCGCCGCCGACCTCCAGCTCGCGATGCGCCCACTCCTCGGGGCGGTCCAGGAAGGCCAGGTTGTGTCGCGAGGCCACATCGGCGGCAATCTCGTCGAGGCCGATACCGCCGGTGGGGCAGGCCAATCCGGTGAAGTATTCGTCGAGCAGCTCCTGCGACAGGCCGATGGCCTGGAACAGCTGAGCACCGGTGTAGGAGGCCAGCGTGGAGATGCCCATTTTGGACATCACCTTGAGGACGCCCTTGCCGGCGGCCTTGATGTAGTTGCGAATCGCCTTGTCGCGATCCACACCCGTGATCACACCGCGGTCGATGAGGTCCTCGATGGACTCGAACGCCATGTAGGGGTTGACCGCCGCGGCGCCGAAACCGACCAATGCCGCAACGTGGTGCACCTCGCGGGCGTCGCCGGCCTCGACAACCAGGCCGACCTTGGTGCGCGACCGCTCGCGAACGAGATGGTGGTGCACCGCCGCGACAGCCAGCAGCGACGGGATGGGCGCCATCAGGTCGTCCGATTCACGGTCGGACAGGATGATCACCTGGGCGCCGCCGGCGATGGCCGCGGAAACCTCCGCGCGCACCGACTCGAGTGCCGTGCGCAGTCCGGCACCGCCCTCGGCGACCGGGTACAGGCAGCGGATAACCCGGCTGGAGAAGCCGTGCGCGCGGCCGTTGACCGTGTCGGCGGGATCGAGGTGGATCAGCTTGTCCAACTCGTCGTTGTGCAACACCGGCTGCGGCAGCAGGATCTGGTGGCACGACTCGGCCGTCGGATGCAACAGGTCACCCTCGGGACCGATCACACCGCCGAGGCTGGTGACGACCTCCTCGCGGATGGCGTCCAGCGGGGGATTGGTGACCTGAGCAAAAAGCTGCTGGAAGTAGTCAAAAAGCATCCGGGAACGGTTGGACAGCACCGCGATCGGGGTATCGGTGCCCATCGAGCCGAGTGCCTCGGCACCGGTGCGGGCCATCGGCGCCACCAGCAGGTTGATCTCTTCATAGGTGTAGCCGAACACCTGCTGGCGCAACACGATCCGGTTATGCGGCATGTGCTGATGCGGGCGGTCCGGCAGCTGCTCGAGACGCACCAGACCTTCCTCGAGCCACCGCTGATACGGCTCGGCCGCGGCCAGCTCGGCCTTGACCTCTTCATCGGAAACAATGCGCCCCTGGGTGGTGTCCACCAAGAACATGCGGCCGGGCTGCAGGCGGGTGCGCTGTACGACGGTGGACGGGTCCAGGTCCAGCACGCCGGCCTCGGAGGCCATCACGACAAGTCCGTCGTTGGTCACCCACACACGCGACGGCCGCAGACCGTTGCGGTCCAGGACCGCGCCGACGATGGTGCCGTCGGTGAAGCAGACGGACGCCGGGCCATCCCAGGGCTCCATCAGGGACGCGTGGAATTCGTAGAAAGAACGCAGTTCGGCGCTCATATTTTCGTGCCGTTCCCACGCCTCGGGAATCATCATCAGCACCGCGTGGTGCAGGGGGCGGCCACCCAGGTGCAACAGTTCCAGTGCCTCGTCGAACCGCGCCGTGTCCGAGGCACCGCGCGTACAGATCGGGAAGATCTTCTCGAGCTGGGCCGGGTCACCGAAGACGTCGGTCTTGATGAGCGCCTCACGGGCCCGCATCCAGTTCTCGTTACCCGCGACGGTGTTGATCTCGCCGTTGTGCGCCACCCGGCGATAGGGATGTGCCAGTGGCCAGGACGGGAAGGTATTGGTGGAGAAGCGCGAGTGCACGATGCCCAGTGCGCTCTCGACCCGCTCGTCCTGCAGATCAAGGTAGAACGCCCGTAGCTGCGGGGTGGTCAGCATGCCCTTGTAGACAAAGGTGCGGCCGGAAAGACTTGGGAAGTAGACGGTTTCCTCACCCAGGCTGCCCCGGCCGGATCCCTGGTTGCCCAGCTCATGCTCGATGCGCTTGCGCACCACGTAGACGCGCCGCTCCAGATCGATGCCGGAGGCGCCGGCGATGAACAGCTGACGGAAGGTGGGCATGGCATCGCGGGCGAGGGCACCCAGCGAAGAGTCGTCATGAGGAACCTCACGCCAACCCAGGACCGTCAAACCCTCTGCCTCGACGATCTTCTCGACGGCCTCGCACGCTGTGGCGGCGTCCTTGGACCCCTGCGGCAAGAAGGCGATACCGGACGCGTAGCTGCCCTCGGCGGGTAGCTCGAAGCTTCCCTGTTCGGCCAGGACAGCACGGAAGAACTTGTCGGGAATCTGCAGCATGATTCCGGCGCCGTCGCCGCTGTTCGGCTCGGCTCCCGCGGCACCACGGTGCTCCAGGTTCAGCAGTGCGGTGATGGCCTTGTCCACGATGTCGCGGCTGCGCCGGCCGTGCATATCCACGACCATGGCGACACCGCACGAATCGTGCTCGTATGCCGGGTTGTAAAGCCCGGTCGCGGGGTGTGGCATGGGCTGCTCGTCTCGTCTCCAGGGCCTGCCCGGGCGCATCGCCTGGATGCTCCCGTCGTGCCCTCCTCGAAGGTGCCTCACAGACCGGCACGGGGTGGTGCTGTACCCCGGGGCTGGCCCGTTGGCCCTTGTCCGTAGCGTCCTTCTCGGCCGTCTGCTTCGTGGGCTCGCGGCGATGAACCGCTTGCGTGAAGAGCATCCGGCTCCGACGATGAGGCACCCACCGGACACCGTTGACCAGCGGATCTCGTGCCCCGACGCGACAAGTAACCAAAACGATATGTCAGGAACCCCGTCGCACGCCAACTCGGGTGGTTAGATGGCGCGACACCTGATGGCGTCACGTTCTCAACGCGTTCTTCACAGCAAGGTCAACGCGTGTTTCCCCGGTGAACCTCCACCTATCCCGTATTGAACGTCACGTCTTTTTCTGCCTGCTCGCAGTGATTTACAATCTCCTTCATCACGTAAGCGCAGCGGTGCGCAGGATTCGGAGGATGCATGACATCCGGCAGTGCCCAGCGCAACAGCCTGGTGGTGGTGACCGGGGCCGGCAGCGGCATCGGCCGCGAGACCTCGCTGGCCTTCGCCCGCCAGGGCGCCCGTGTCGTGGTCGCCGATATCAACCATGACACCGCCAACGAGACCGTCGGGCTCATCGAGAAGCTCGGCGGGTCCGCGTACCCCTACGCGCTGGACGTGTCCGACGAGGCGGCGGTGACTGCCTTCGCCGACGATGTGTGCGCCAAGCACGGCGTGCCCGATGTCCTGATCAACAACGCCGGCGTCGGACACGGCGGCCGGTTCTTCGAGACGTCTTCCACCGACTTCCAGCGGGTGCTCAACATCAACCTGGGCGGAGTGGTCCACGGCTGTCGCGCGTTCGGGCCGCGGATGGCCGAGCGCAAGAGCGGCCACATCGTGAACATCTCCAGTGCCGCTGCGTACACGCCGATCCCCGAGATGGGCGCCTACGCCACCAGCAAGGCGGCCGTGTTCATGTTCTCCGACGTGCTGCGCGGCGAACTCGCGCGCGACAAGGTGAAGGTGAGCACCATCTGCCCGGGCATCGTCAACACGAACATCATTCGCACCACCCAGTTCTCGGGCCTCTCGCCGGAGGACGAGGCCAAGCGGCAACAGCAGGGAGCGGGCCTGTACGCCAAGCGTGGATACGGCCCGGAGAAGGTCGCCAAGGAAATCGTCAACGCCGTCGCCAAGGGTAAGTCGGTTGTGCCGGTGACTCCGGAGGCACACGTGCAGTACCACTTCAGCCGCCTGGCCCCGGCGCTGAACAGGTTCTTCTGGGGCCTCAGCGACAAGATCAGTCGGTAGCAAGAAGGAGATCAGACATCATGGTGCGCAACACAACTGACACCACGGGCGTGCAGGTCGTACCCACCGAGCCGGGCGAGGTCGTGCTGCGGCCGCGCAATGTGCAGTTCGACACCAGCCACACGCCGCTGCACTGGATTCCGAACGAGCCCATCGTGTCGCACTTCATCTCGGCCTTCAATCTCCTTCTCCCCGAAGGCGAGCGGGCCTTCGTCGACACCTTCACCCGCGCATTGCCCTACGTGAAGGACGACAAGATCCGCGAAGCCATGATCGGGTTCATGGGCCAGGAGGCCGTGCATGCCGAGACTCACCACAAGGTGCTCGGGGATTTCCTGGAGAAGAACGGCCTGGACGTACGGCCCGCGCTCACGCAGATCGAATACATCACACACATGCTGGAGCGGACCAACGAGCTGCGCAGCGAGAAGCTGCGCTACCGCGTGATGGTGGAGAAGCTGGCACTCATCGCCGGCATTGAGCACTTCACCGCCGTTCTCGGCGACTGGGTACTCAACCACCCCTTCGAGAAATTCAATGCCGACCCGGAGATGGTGGATCTGTTCCGTTGGCACGGCGCCGAGGAGGTCGAGCACCGCAGCGTCGCATACGACGTCGCCCGGTACTTCCAGATCCGGCGCGGGCACATGATGCTGACCTTCGTGCTGGCCACCATGCTGCTGGTCGGCGTGATGCTGCGCTACACCAAGTTCCTGGTGCGGCAGGACCCGTCGCTGCCCAACTACGGAGTGTTCGGCGTGCTGCGCCAGATGAACAAGGCCATGAAGCGGGGCGCTTTCCTGCGGTGGCGCGAGCTGGGCAAGTCGGCTCTTGAGTTCATGCGTCCGGGCTTCTCACCCGACCAGGTGGGCAGCACCGCACAGGCAGTCGCGTACCTGAGTACGTCGCCCGCCGCCAAGGCAGCGGCCGGCTACTGATGTTCGATCGTTTCCGCCGCACGGGCCAGCCCACCTCCAAACGCAAGCGGCCGTCGCTGCCGCCCACGCTGTACGGCACGCTGCCGGTTTCACCCACCATCGCGCTGGGCACCGCGCTGTTCCCGGTCGCGGTCCGGGCCATCGGTGCGCTGCTGATTCTCAAGAAGCCGCCGGAGAACCACGTCGACCGCACGCTGAAGCTGGTGGTCAAGGACCGCTGGATCGAAGCCAAGGATCAGGACGTGGCGAGCCTCGTGCTGGCCTCGCCCGACGGGGACCGGCTGCCACCGTGGCATCCCGGCGCGCACCTGGACCTGCTGCTGCCCTCCGGCCGGATGCGGCAATACTCGCTGTGCGGCGACGTTTCCGATCCGTACCACTACCGCATCGCCGTACGCCGCATTCCCGGTGGCGGGGGCGGATCCATCGAGGTGCATGACGCGCTGCAGATCGGTGCCACGGTGTCCATCCTCGGACCGCGCAACGCCTTCCCGCTGGCCATGACCCAGCCGGGGCCGCGCAAGCTGCACTTCGTGGCCGGTGGCATCGGTATCACGCCGATCCTGTCCATGATCGCGTTCGCCGAGCAGCTGGGCAAGCCATGGACCATGGTGTACACCGGACGGCACCGCGACTCGCTGCCATTCCTCAACGAGCTCAAGCGCTTTGGCGACCGCGTGATCATCCGGACGGACGATCAATCCGGACTTCCGACCGCCGACGACTTACTGCCCGGCGTGGGGGAGAACGACGCGGTGTACTGCTGTGGCCCGGCTCCGATGCTCGCGGTGTTACAGCGGCGCCTCCTCGAAATGCCCTCGGTAGAGCTGCATTTCGAGCGCTTCGCCGCCGCGCCCGTGGTGGATGGCCATCCCTTCGAGGTGCAGTTGGGGCCTGGCGGACCGGTGCTGGATGTACCCGCCGACCGCACGGCGCTGGATGTGATCAAGAAGCGGCTGCCGCATGTTGCCTACTCGTGCCAGCAGGGTTTCTGCGGCACCTGCAAGGTCAACGTGCTGGCCGGCACCGTCGATCATCGCGATCAGATCCTCACCGAGTCCCAGCGCGACGAGGGTCAGATCCTCACCTGCGTTTCGCGCGGCGAAGGACGCCTGGTTCTGGACCTGCCCGCCGAATAGCCCCCTGCGGAGGGTTTACCCGGCGTTCATCGGTTCCCGGCAAACTGGCCCGATGCGCATCGCTCACGCAGCTACCGCCGTCACATCCGCACTCACCCTCGCGCTCGCTCCGGTGGCTGCCGCCGCGCCACCATCGGATGCGCCCGAGGTCCCCGTGGGCGACATCGCCAAGACAGGCGGCGCCAACCGCACCACGGGCGGGCGCGACGGCGACAAGACAGCCGATCTGCGCGATTCGGTGCGGGGGCGCAACGCCAAGAACGTCATCCTGCTGATCGGCGACGGCATGGGCACATCGGAGATCACCTCGGCGCGCAACTATCAGTACGGCGCCGCCGGGACACTACCGGGGCTGGACGCATTGCCGATCACCGGCGAGTACACCACGTTCGCACTGACCAAGGACGGGCCGGACAAGGGCAAGCCGGACTATGTCACCGACTCGGCGGCCTCCGGCACCGGATGGGCCACCGGCACCAAGACCTATAACGGCGCCATTTCGGTCGATCTCGAAGGCAAGCCGCTGGATACGATCCTGGAGATCGTGCAGAGGCAGGGTTTCGCCACCGGAAACGTCACCACCGCGGAGCTGCAGGATGCTACGCCGGCCGTGCTCACCGCACATGTCACCGATCGGGACTGCAAGGGCCCCAAAGAGACCCTGGCGAGGTGCGCCGGGAACGCCGTCGACAACGGCGGCAGGGGATCCATCTCCGAGCAGCTGGTGAACACCCGCGCCGATATCAGCCTGGGTGGTGGCGGCAAGTACTTTGCGGAGACCATCACCGCCGGTGAGCACAAGGGCAAAACCTCGCTGGAGGTCGCCAAGGCTGCGGGATACCAATTACCCACCACAGCAGGCGATCTGAACAAGGTGAACAATCTGGACAATCCGGTGCTGGGCATCTTCGGCACGGGAAACCTGCCGGTGCAGTGGGACAAGGTACCGGCCGCGGTACCCAACGGCGGCAAGCTGCCCCCGACCGTCTGCAGGCAAAATCCGGACCTGCCCAGGGACCAACCTCAGCTCTCCGCGATGACCACCAAAGCCATTGATCTACTGGTCAACTCGAAGAAGGGCAAGGACAAGGGCTTCTTCCTGCAGGTCGAGTCCGCGTCGATCGACAAACAGGATCACGCGGCCAATATCTGCGGACAGATCGGCGAGACCATCGCCCTCGACGAGGCCGTCGCCGCCGCCGTCGACTTCGCCCGCCAGGACCGCAACACCCTGGTGATCGTGACCTCCGATCACGGGCATTCCTCGCTCATCGTGCCCGATGACTTCAATAGCCCCACAACCCTGTCCGTCGCGGTGAAGACCGCCGACGGCGCCACCATGCGGATCATGTATCCCACTGCGCCGGAAGGGGAGTCACAGACCCACACCGGTACCCAGGTCCGCATCGCCGCATACGGCCCGGGTGCCGCGAACGTTTCCGGACTCACCGATCAGACCGACAACTTCAACACGATCGTGGGTGCACTACTCGGACCCAAGAGCCCCGACGCCGCAAGCGGCCCGTCCTGGTGGGCGGCCGGGGGGATCGCGGTGGTGGCGGCCGCCCTGGGTGCCGCGGCCGCGTTCCTCGTGGGTAAGCGCCAGACCTAGCGCCCCACGCGCGAGCAGACACGCATGACAACAACCTCTGGATGGGCGCGCAATACGTGTCTGCTCGCCGACAACGCTAGGCCACCAACCGCTTCGGATTGTCGATCACCGAGTAGTCGCTGGCATCGCCGGCGATCACCCGGCTGCTCTCACCATTGACCCCCACCGGAACGTCACCGGCCAGCGTGACGCGGTGCATGCGGCGTGGCTGATCACCGTAATCAGAGATGGCGTAGTGCTGGGTAGCGCGGTTGTCCCACATGGCCACGTCGCCGAGCTCCCAGCTCCATCGAATAGTGTTCTCCAGCCAGGTAACCCGATCCTGGAACATCCGGAACAGCGCCTGCGACTCGCTGGCACTCACATCCAAGATCCGCTTGACGAAGTTGCCCAGCAGCAGCGCCTTCTCGCCCGTCTCCGGGTGCACCCGGACCACCGGGTGGTGCGTCTCGAAATGTGTCGCACCAAACTCACGGACGTACTTCGAGCCGGATCCAGCCTTGGCCAACAACTCGGCCACCTTGGCGGGATCGACCTGGGTGTAATCGAATTGATTGTTGTGCATGGCCCACAGGTTGTCCGCCAGATCCTGCAGCGGCTTGGGCAGCTGTCGGTACGCGGCGACCGTCGACGTCCACGTGGTGGTTCCGCCGTAGGGCGGCAGCTCGACCGCACGCAGAATGGAGGCCTTGGGGATGCGGTCCACGAAGGTCACGTCGGTGTGCCACTGGTTGGCGCGGCCGCCCTCCTCTGAGTCGATCGGGAGCACCTTGACGTCACTCGAAGTCAGCGTCGGATGCGGAGTCGTGGGTATGCCCATGCTCTTCGCAAACGCGAATTGCACCTCGTCGTCCACATGGTGTTGCCCACGAAAGAAGACCACCTTGTGCTCCAACATCGCCTCATTGATGGCACTCGCGGTTGCGGTGTCCACCTCCCCGAGGCGCACTCCGTCGATACGGGCGCCGATGTTCTCGCCCAGCTTCACGACCCGCAAATCGCTGCTCATGACCCGTTCCTTCCGTCCGATAATCCGGTGTAGTCAACTGACTACACTTTGGTCGTCCGCTACTGTACACACATGACTACACCGGAGGCAACGGACGCCAAACCCGTCGGCAAGGAGGAGGTCGTGGAAGCCGTCCTGACCGCCGCTTCCGCACTGTTCGCCGAGAAGGGCCCGGCCGCGACATCGATCCGCGAGGTCGCTACCCGGGCAGGGGTTAACCACGGCCTGGTCCACCGCCATTTCGGCAGCAAGCGTCAGCTGCTGGCGGCAACCCTGCAGCACCTCGCCGACACCGCGGCAGCCGTGCGCGAGGCAGGAGCCCCCATCGAGGAACTCGAGGCCGCGCACGACCTGCAACTGCGCGTGATGGTCCGTTCCACGCTGGACGGCTTTCCCATCGAAGAGCTTCAGGAGCGCAAGCCGGGAATGGCGTGGCTGCTCGAACAGGTACGCCCCGGGCACGCCGATGAGCGTGATGCCCGGCTGGCCGCGGCCCACGCGATAGCGCTACAACTTGGCTGGCGGCTGATGGGCCCCAGCCTGCGTGCGGGATTCGGCCTGGATGACATGTCCGACGCGGATATGCGCGCCGAAATTGCCCAACAGATCGCCAAGATCGTTACACCCCATTAGGTTTGGTCTACGCGACGGGCAGCGCCTCGGGAAAGACCCAGCTGCCGTCGAGAACCTGCGGTTGCGCCCGGTACAACCTGACCATGTAGTTCCAGCCCGGCGTAATGGGCAGGCAATTCATCGTGGTCGGTGCGCATCCACCGAATTGCACCGTGGTCTGTCCGCCGGTGCCGTGCCGCGCGGTGATGTTGTTGAGTGAGTAGGCGTTCCGCGCATTCGGCGTGAAGTACCCGTCCTTGTTGTAGACGGTGACCGACCAGAAGCCGTCCACCGGTACCGGCCCGACAGTGAGCCGGTACACCGTGGTTCCGTCGTTCTTGGCGGGATTCACGGTGAGGTAGAGGGCATCCTTCTCCGGATTCCCGCCCCAGGCGGAGGCGGTGCCGATCAGATGGCGGACCGGGTCGGTGGTGGCCTTGGCCCCGAACATCGCCGTGGTGTCGGGCAGCGTCGCGGCCAGCTGAAGCAGACCGTCACGTACCTTTCGTTGACTTGCGCCGTCCCATTTGGGGACATCGAAGGCGCCCGGCTTCTCTTGCCGCGCCGAAACACCGTCCTGCAGGGCGTGGACCTGTACAAGGTCCGCTGGATCTCCGGGATCGACCAGGGTGCGCACCACCGCGGCAATGTAGCGCGTACCGGTCTGCTCCTTGGTGATCGTGTGCTGACCCTTGCCGTAGAAAACGGCAGGTACGTAGTGGTCTTCGGTGATGAGCTGCAGCGACATGAACCGCTGGCCCGGATCGGGCGTGGAAATGCTGACCGGCCCGGCGTCCAGATCGAACACCGCCGAGGAATACAACGTGTCGCGGTTCTGCCGGATTACCAGCTGGCGGTCCAGTGGTGACAGCTCACGGATGTGATGGAACGTGCCAAAACCGCCATCCTTCACGATGTTTCCGAAGTACAGATCCGTCTCCGCCCGCGCGAAATTGTCGGGGGTCACGATGATCGCGCCGTCGGGTGTGCGCCTGTCCGGGAAAGGCGCGCTCGAGGCAGCTTCGCCGTCCGCGGGTGGGCGGGGCGACGGCGAGCACCCGACAAGTACGGCCGAAACTCCTATCAACGCACTCGCGGCGAGCCACCTCACGACCTCGAAAGTACCGGGCCCTGCCGTGCGATACGCACCCTATGGACAGGGAGCATCCTCGCCGGCGATATCGCGCAGCGTTTGGAAGAAGTCGCTGCGTTGCCGCGCCGAGATATCCGACAACAGGCGTTCCTCGGCCTCCCGGGCCAACACATCTGCCTGTTTGAGTAGGGCGGTGCCGGACCGGCTCAACTGCGCCGGCCGGGCGCGACCGGTGTCCACGGTGTCCGGCCGCGATACCAACCCGGCGTCCTGCAGAGCCTGCAGTACGGTATTCATCGACTGCGGAGTCACATCGATCGCACGGGCCAGATCGGCGTTGGACCAACCCGGGTTCTTCGATAGCACCCGCATACAGACGTACTGGGGGAATGGCAGATTCAGCGGTGCCAACGCCGCCGTGATCTCAGATCGCAAAGCCGCAGACACGCGATACATCAACGCGCCGAGCGGCTGCCATTCCTGCTCATCCATATCAGTGATGTTGACACAGCTACTGTCGTCCCGCTGAGCGGCCCGGGAGCACCGTACCCGCTATCGGCCGTTGCTACCCTTGATCGATGGCAGCAATCAGTTCGCCCGGCGAACCGAATCTTGCTGCCACGAGCTGGACGATCCTCGGCATGCTGTCCTACGAGGAAGAGGTTTCCGGCTACGACATCAAGAAGTGGGCCGACTGGAGCATCAGCTACTTCTACTGGAGCCCGTCTTTCAGTCAGGTCTATTCCGAGCTGAGGAAACTGGAGAAGATCGGCTACGCCACCTCGCGTGTGGACCATGACAACGGTGCCCGCAGCCGGCGACTGTACAAGATCACCCCGGCGGGCATGGCGGCGATGAGTCAGTGGGCCAATGAGACGCCCGCTGAGCCGCAAGTGCTCAAACACAGTGTGGTGCTGCGTGTGATGCAGGGCCACATGACAGATCCTGCCCGGCTCAAGGAGATTCTGGAACGACACATCGAGTACGCCGAGAATATGCAGCGGCGCGCGGCACTGGACGCCGCCGGTGCTGCGGCGCAGCCCGCCTGGGCGTACTCGCGCGTGGCGCTCAAGTGGGCGGAGCGCTACTACGCGGCCGAGCGCGATCTGGCGATGATGATGATCGAGGATCTGGCGGAGGCGGCCGAGGAGTTCGACAAGGCCGGGCCGGACGGTGGAACACCTCGCCTCGTTCCCGGCTACTGGCGTGAGGTCGAGAAGCGAGTGGACGCCGAAAAGCTTTCTACACAGCACGATACGGCGGACTGATCACCGCGCGGCCGCGTCATGTGCCGCGATGTATCCGTAGACGAGTCCCTGTGCAATTGTTGCCCCGGCACCCGGATAGGTGGCACCGAACGCGTTGGCGGCGGTATTGCCGATCGCATACAGACCCTTGATGACACTGCCGTCTTCACGCAGCACCCGTGCGCGCTCGTCAGCACGCAAGCCACCGCAGGTCCCCAGGTCGCTGAGCACCATGCGCACCGCATAGAACGGCCCGCGCCGCAGCGGGCGCAGATTCGGATTGGGGGTGACCGTCGGGTCACCGTAGTAGCGGTCGTAGCTGCTGCGGCCGCGGTGGAAGTCACCGTCGTCCCCGGCTGCGGCCGATTCGTTGAAACGGCACACCGTGGCCAAGAACGCGTCCCTCGGTATCCCGATCATGGCCGCAAGATCAGCCAAACTGTCCGCACGATAGGCGATCCGGGCTTCGAACCAGCTGACGGGTAACGGCATCCGGGGATACAACTGGCCCGCAAAGACATAACTGTTGCGATACTGCTGGTCGAAGATGATCCACATCGATTCCGCCGGGTCACCGGAACGCTCCCGCTCCAGTACCCGCTGTCCGAACGACATGTAGTCAGTCGCCTCGTTGATGAAGCGGTTTCCGGTGTGATCGACGATGAACGATCCCGGAAGCGATCGCTCCGCCAACATCACCTTCGGGGCGCCACCAGGCAGCGGCGCCACAGCCGGAAACCACCATGCTTGGTTCATGGAATCGATTGCCGCACCGCAGTCCTGACCGATCCGGAGCGCATCACCGGTGTTGGTGTCGGCGCCCAGGCTCATGTTTTCTCCTAGTGCCGCCGACTGGAACTTGTGTCGCATCTCCATGTCGTGGTCGAAGCCGCCGGCCGCCAGCACCACGCCCCGGCTGACCGTCACCGTGAATTCTCGCCCCGCAAGGGCGACCACCGCGCCCGTGACACGCCCGCCCGCGGTGGTCAGACGTACCAGTGAGGTGCCGGTCCAGATCGGAATCCCCGCGCGCAGCACTCCCGCGAAGAGTCCTGCCGCCAGCGCCTGACCGCCGGCCAGGTAGCGCCGTCCCAATACGGCGCCGCCGACTCCCTGCGCAATTCGCTTTACGATGAGCGGCAATGCTTTACGAGGGAGCCGGGCCATCAAATTCATCCAGCGGTAGTCAGCGCTGGTCACGGGCATCGGTACTGCCGGGGGCTTCATGACTCCCGGCTGCAGCCTGGTCCGGTACTCGCCCAGCACAGACGCGTCGAACGGTCGGCATTCGCAGGTGCGCCCGGTCGGGCTGCCTCCTGGTTCCTCCGGATGGTAGTCCGCGTAATCTCGGCACCAGGTGAAACGCATCGGGGTCAATCTCGTCAACATGTCGACGGTCGCCGCTTCATGTTCCAGAAAGGCGTCACTGCGTGCGTCCGGCGCGCTGCCCGCGACCACCGACCGTAGGTAGGTACGCGCCCGCTCCACGGAGTCACCCGTTCCCGCGGCCCGCAGGACCGGGCTGGCCGGCAGCCAGAGCGCTCCCCCGGAGCGAGCGGTAGACCCGCCCACCTGGTGCGACTTCTCGACGATCAGCACCGACAATCCGAGCTCGCTGGCGGCCAGTGCGGCAGCCATCCCCGTCCCGGCTCCGACGATCAGCAGATCGATCTCGATATCACCTGCGACGGTCCCGGCGGGGATCAGCCCGGGGGGTGCTGACGCCATCTGTGCATACCTCCGTCGAATTCACGTGGACGGCGCCGAGGCTAAGCCGACGAGCAGCGCGCTGCGGTCACGTTTCCCTCCCAGCGGGAGGTGATCGCAAAAGGGCACAACGATGTCCGGTGAGCGGACCGACCCCCTGGGTCAGCGGTAAACCGGCTGTTAGAACAGGTCCATGACGACAGCCCAGTCAGCTACCGAATTCGACCCCGCGACCGTTCGGAGCATCGAGGCGGACGCGGCGCCCGCACGGTTCGCCCGTGGCTGGTATTGCCTCGGCCTCATCAAGGACTTCGGGGATGGAAAACCACATGCCGTCAACGCATTCGGGCAGAAATTGGTGGTATTTCGCCCGGCAGGCGGCAAGGTCAGTGTTCTGGATGCCTACTGTCGGCACATGGGCGGCGACCTGAGTCAGGGCGAAGTAAAGGGCGACGAGATAGCCTGTCCCTTCCACGATTGGCGGTGGGGTGGTGACGGACGCTGCAAGAAGGTCCCCTACAGCCGACGGACCCCTAAACTGGCCCGGACCGCCACCTGGATCACCCTGGAGCAGGACGGCATGCTGTTCATTTGGCATGACCCGCAGGGCAATCCGCCGCCAGAGGATGTCGCCATTCCCCGTATCGAGGGGGCCACCAGCCCGGAATGGACCGATTGGCATTGGTACACCACAGTCGTCAATACCAACTGCCGCGAGATCATCGACAACGTGGTGGACATGGCGCACTTCTTCTACGTGCACGGCGCGGTACCCACCTATTTCAAGAACATCTTCGAAGGACACATCGCCACGCAATACATGAACACCGGTGAACCGCGTGCCGACCTCCCGATCCCCGAGGGCGTTCAGATGACCGGGCAGACGTCGGTCGCGTCGTACTATGGCCCCTCGTTCATGATCGACGATCTGACCTACCACTTCGTGGGATACGACTCGAATTCGATCCTGATCAACTGCCACTACCCGATCGATGCGAATTCCTTTGTACTGCAATACGGAATCATTGTGAAGAAATCCGCCGGGCTGTCCGACGACGACGCGCTGGCCGCCGCCATCACGCTGGGGGACTGGATCAAGGCCGGCTTCGAGCAGGACGTACAGATCTGGAAGAACAAGGCGCGCATCGATAATCCGCTGCTGTGTGAGGAAGACGGCCCGGTCTATCAGCTACGGCGCTGGTATGAGCAGTTCTATGTGGACGTCGCCGACGTCACCGCCGAGATGACCGACCGGTTCGAGTACGAGGTGGACACCACTCGTCCTGGCGAGGCGTGGAAGGCCCAGGTCGAGGAGAACCTCGCGGCGATGGCCGGGGGCGCGCCTTCATGATCCGCACGGACAACCGCCTGGCCGATTCGCCGATGGTGCCCGTGGGCTGCGAACGCTGCGGCGCCCAGGTGCTGGCACGCAAGAGCAGCTGGCAGCAGACCAGCGTGCAGTGGAATGCCGATGCGGAGTCGCGGTGCGCGCAGCGCCGCAACTGCACCGGCCTGTTCCTGGTGTGCTCGGAGTTGCGCAGCTCGATTCTCGATGCCGCGCACAGCGGCCGGCTGCCCGTGCTCGCCGAGGAGTACGGCGGCTAACCAAGCATTTCGCCGACATCGCGGCACAGTCGCTGGATCCCCGCATCCGCCAGCTCCAGGCCTGGCATGGTCATGAATCCGTGAATCGCATTGTCGTAGCGTCGATACCGTACCGGCACGCCTGCTTCGCGCAGCGCCGCCGCATAGGCCTCGCCCTCGCTGCATGGCGGGTCATAGCGCGCCGTCACCACCACCGCAGGTGGCAACCCGCTCAGGTCGGCGCGCAGCGGAGCCGCGTACGGGTGATCGCGTAATGCCGGGTCGGGCAGGTACTGATCCCAGTACCACTGCATCGCAGCTCGCGTGTTGTAGTACCCGGAGCCGCAGCTGCGGTACGAGGGGGTATCGAAGTCTGCGTCCAAGACGGGGTAAATCAGGATCTGGCCCGCCAGTACGGGTCCCCCCAGATCCCGGGCCATCAATGTGGTCACCGCCGCCAGATTTCCTCCCGCGCTGTCACCGCACACCAGCACCCGCGCGGGATCACCCCCCAACGTGGGGGCATTGCGTGTCACCCAGCACGCCGCCAGGAACATGTCCTGCGCCGCCGTCGGCCATCGGTGCTCCGGGGCGCGTCGATAGTCGACAGACACCACCACGGCGGGAATCCCGGCTGCCAAACGACGACATAGTCCGTCATGAGAGTCCAAGTCGCAGAATACGAATCCGCCGCCGTGCGCAAAGACAACAGTGGGCAGCGGTCCGGGCACGGCAGGACGATAGACGCGGATCGGTAGCTCTCCGCCGAAGGCGTACACGCACTCGTCGGTCACCGAACGCATCGGCAGTGGCCTGGCCGGCGGAACGTATCGGGCACGGATTGCGGCCCGCGCCTGTGCACCCGTCATCTTCTCGACGCGCGGAAAGCCCGCATTGAGCGCCGGTAGCAGGGCGGCCAGCTGAGGATCGAGGGTCACGCGTACTGCAATGCGGGCGAGTTCATCTCGCGTCCAGTTGAGGAGGCGGCGGGACCGCAACGCAGTGGGCGAATCGGCTGCAAGGTCGGGGCCACTCGGCTCGGACCGTTCTCCACATTGCGCCAGATTCCCATCGCCGTCATCCGCACCGGGGCCGCCAGGCGCTGGTCGAAGGTCATCCGCGTCATCGGGCCACACACCGACACGGCGGCCACGGCATCGCCGATGCTTCCGATCGGAGCCGCCACGCAGCCGATGCCCTGCTGCAGCTCCTCACGGTCGAAGGCCACACCATGCCCACGCACCTTGTCCAACTCCGGCCGCAACTGGGCCGCCGAACCGATCGAGTAGCGGGTCTTACGGGCCAGCGCGGTGCAGCCGTCCAGGATCTGGGCACGATACGCCAGGATTGCCTTGCCGGAGGCCGTACAGTGCGCCGGCTGGCGGCCACCGATGCGAGTGGCCACGGCGGCACCGATCCCGGCGCCGATCTTCTCCAGATAGACGACGTCGGCGCCGTCCAGGATGGACAGATGCACGACGAGCCCGGTGGCGCGATGCAGCTCGTGCAGCATCGGCAGCGCCGCGGCGTGCAACCTGTCCTGGTGCACTGCCAGCGAGCCAAGCTCCACCAGCCGCGTGCCCAGCTCATAGTCACGGCCGTCACGCCGTAACCAGCGCAGCTGCACCAGCCGTTCCAGCATCCGGTGCACAGACGAGCGGGGGAGTCCGGTCCGGCGCACCAACTGCGCCAGCGTGAGCCGACCGGGGCCATCAAAGGCGTCAAGCAGCAGCGATACCCGATCGATGACGGCGCTGGGGGTGGCCGAATCGGCGGTGATGGTCATGGTGCCCTCCCACGGCGTTGGGGTCTCGGTCACATATGACTATTAGTCATATAGCTGTTTGTATCATGGGTGTGTCCTCCGACACAACTCCCGATAAACGCGAACAGACGCCTGGTGCACACGCGCCTGGACTTCGCGTGCACCAAGCGTCTGCTCGGCCGAACGGGGGGGAGGATTACATCGCGGCCAGCGGCTGGCTACCGGACCAGTCGTGTCCCCAATAACTGTCTGCGGTGATTTCTTCTGCGGTGTAACACGTTTCGTCGACGCGCATGCCGTCGGTCCCGAACTCGATATCCCATCCGCCTGGTGCCCGTACATAAAAGGACACCATCTTGTCGTTGGTGTGCCGGCCCAGTGTGGACGACAACGAGTAATCGTCCTTGAGCACGCGGTCGAGCGCCTGCCCGACGGCATCGAGGCTGTCCACCTCCACCATCACATGCACCAGCCCGGGTGCGCCACCATGCGGCGCGGGGCACAGCGCGAGACTGTGATGACGTTCGTTGATGCCCAGGAAGCGCACCCGCATAGGACCGAATTCCGGCGGCGCGGGAATCCGAAAGGCGCCCCGCGGCCGGAACCCGAGCACCTCGGTATAGAAGGTGAAGGCGCCCTCCGGGTCGGTGACCGGCAGCACCACGTGTCCGAGCCCCTGGGCACCCGTCACGAATCGCGCCCCGTACGGCGTCACCACCGGGCTATGGTCCAGCACCGGTCCGTGGAACACCTCCACGGGGGTACCAGCGGGGTCGGTGAAAGCCACCACCTCCTCGGCCCGGCGGCTGTCGGCCTCCTCCGGCGACAACCGCTCGACGCCGATGTCGGCTGCCTCCAAGGCCCGCACGACCGCACGCAACGCCGCGCCGTCTCGCACCTCCCAGCCCACGGTGATGACCTGATCCGTCTCGCCCGGCACCACCACGACGCGCGCGGCACGCTCGTCCATCCGCAGATACAGGGCGTCGGGATCGGGCCCGCTGCCTTCGGCGAAACCCAGCACACGCAGCGCGAAATGTCTCCAGCGGTCCATGTCCCGGGTCGCAACGGTCAGGTATCCCAAGCTCGTCAACATCAGATCATCGACCTCAGCGGGCCCTGCGGCTCGATACCCAACGAGCTCAGTGCCGACGCGTGGAACACCGTGCTGGGCACGTGAATCGCGTGTGCCAAACCGGTATGAGCGTCGCGCCAGTACCGTTGTAGCGGCTTGTCCAATCGCATCGCGTTACCGCCGGAACGCGAGAAGATCTGGTCGACGGCCATCACGGCCCGCCACGCGGCACGCACCTGGGTGCGACGGCCCGCGGCCCGATCCGCGAAGGACACCTCCTTGCCGGAATCGACGATGCCCCAGATCTTGTCGACGTTCGCCAGGATCTCCTGGCGTGCGGCATTGATATCCGCGGCGGCCTCACCGATCGCGAAGAGCACGTAGGGATCGTCCTTGACCGCGGTGCCCTGGGCTCCGACGCGTTCGCGTTGATATTCCAGGTGCGCTGCCAACGCACCCTCTGCGATACCGATCACCGCCGAGCTGATGCCGAGTGGAAACATCGTCGACCACGGCATCCGGTACAGGGTGTCGGTCATTCCGGCATCGCGCTGCGCGGTGCCGTCGATCACCTGGTCACCGTCCATCACGCGGTACGACGGCACGAACGCGTCGTTGACGATGATGTCCTTGGAGCCGGTGCCTCGCAGCCCCACCACATTCCACGAGTCCTCCACAATCTGGTAGTCCGCACGCGGCAGGATCATGTGCAGCATTTTCGGGGGCATGATCGGTGTGCCGTCCGCGTCACCGAGCATGGCGCCCAGAATGATCCAGTCGCAGTGGTCCGTACCGGAACTGAATTGCCAGCGCCCGTTGAAGATGTAGCCACCGTCCACCGGCTTGGCCACGCCCGTCGGCGCATAGGGAGAGGCCATCCAGATGTCCTGGTCTTCGCCCCACATTTCCTCGGCGACTCGCGAGTCGGCGAAGGCCACCTGCCACGGATGCACACCGACCACACCGCAGATCCATCCGGAGGCGGGGTCCAAAGCCGCGGTGGTCATCACGGTTTCGGCGAACTCACGAGGATGCGCCTCGTAGCCGCCGTACTTCTGGGGCTGCAGTAGCCGGATGGGGCCTGCGGCCTTGAGCATCTTGGCGGTCTCGTCGGGCAGCCTGCCCAGCTTCTCCGCCTCCCACGCCTGCTCACGCAGCTGTCCAGCGAGATCGTTGATGCGGTCGATTACGCGTTCGGTCATGGACACGATGGTGCGCCCGCCGCGTTGCCCCTCCATAGCCTTTTCCCGATCAGCGGTCGGTTGGATCCGATTGACCGGTCACCGGGAACGACTGACCGCCGAGAACCGATGTCGCCCTAGCGTGACCAATCGTGAAAGCCCTCGTGAAGAACGTCGATGTGGTGGTGGTCGGCGCCGGTTTCGCCGGGTTGTATGCCCTGCAGCGGCTGCGATCGCAGGGGTTGTCGGTCGTCGTGTTCGAAGCAGGCTCGGATGTAGGCGGCACGTGGTTCTTCAACCGCTACCCAGGCGCCCGTTGCGATGTGGAGAGCATCGACTACTCCTATTCGTTCTCCGACGAGCTGCAACAGGAGTGGGACTGGACCGAAAAGTACGCCGGCCAAAAGGAAATTCTGCGCTACATCAACCATGTCGCCGACCGCTTCGACCTGCGCCGTGATATCCGCTGCAGCACCCGGGTCACCTCGGCCGTCTTCGACGAAGATCAGCTGCGCTGGACGGTGCGCACCGATCGGAACGACACGGTGAACGCCCGATTCTGTGTGATGGCCACCGGCGCACTGTCCACCGCCAACATGCCCACCATTCCCGGCCGGGACGCGTTCACCGGCGAGCTGTATCACACCGGACACTGGCCCGCGTCCGGCGTGGACTTCGCCGGTAAACGGGTCGGAGTGATCGGAACCGGGTCTTCCGGCATCCAACTGGTGCCGATCGCCGCGCAGACTGCCAAGGAACTCTTCGTCTTCCAGCGCACTGCCAATTACAGTGTGCCCGCTGGCAATACCGCGATCAGCCCCGAGCGGCGCGCCGAGGTGAAGGCCAACTACGCCGAGCGGCGTCGTCAATCACGGGAGAGCGGCGGTGGTTCACCGCATCAGGCCTATCCCAAGAAGACGCTCGAGATCTCGGCCGCCGAACGTCGTGCGGCGTTCGAGAGACGCTGGGAACTCGGCGGCGTGCTGTTCGGAAAGACCTTCCCGGATCAGACGACCGACATGCGCGCCAACAACGAGGCCCGAGCCTTCTTCGAGGAGAAGGTCCGTGCCGTCATCGATGATCCCGCCATCGCCGACATCCTGGTCCCCACCGATCACCCCATCGGAACCAAACGGATTTGCACGGACACCAACTACTTTCAGACCTTTAACCGCGACAACGTCCATGTGGTGGACTTACGGGCCGCGCCCATCGAGTCCATCGATAGGCGCGGCATGACCACCACCACAAAGTATTACGAACTCGACATGATCGTGTTCGCCACTGGATTTGACGCGATGACCGGATCACTGAACCGTATCGATATCCGGGGCCGCGCCGGGCGGCCACTCAAGGACGCCTGGCAGGCGGGCCCCCGCACCTACCTGGGACTCGGCGTGGACGGGTTCCCCAATCTGTTCGTCGTGACCGGCCCGGGCAGTCCCTCGGTGCTCGCCAACATGGTGCTGGGCGCCGAACAGCATGTCGATTGGATCGGCGACCTGCTCGACTACATGGCAGCCCACGGCTATTCGACGGTGGAGGCGGAGCCTCAGGCCGTTGCCGACTGGGTAACCGAATGCAATGAACGCGCGGCCGCCACCATGTTCCCCCAAGCCAACTCGTGGTACCTCGGGGCGAATATCCCCGGTAAACCACGGGTTTTCATGCCGTTCATCGGCGGTTTCGGCGTGTACGGCGCTATCTGTGCCGATGTCGCGGCCAGCGGGTACAAGGGGTTCACCCTGGCCGGGAGCCGCGCATGACCCGCCTTGGCGGCCGGGTTGCCGTCGTCACCGGCGCCGGAAAGGGCATGGGACGCACGCATTGTGAGCGTCTGGCTGAGGAGGGCTCCGACGTCATCGCCATCGACCTACCCGGATCCGACGATCTGGCGCAGACCGCCGCTGCCGTCGAGGAGCATGGCCGGCGCTGTGTCTGGGCATTCGCCGATGTCCGTGACGCCGCGGCACTGACCGAGGCCATCGACGCCGGGGTGCGGATGCTCGGCCGGCTGGACATCGTGGTCGCCAATGCCGGGGTCTACGACGGCCTGGCTCCGTCATGCGAGCTCACCGAAGACTCCTGGCGGCGCGCGCTGGACGTGAACCTCACCGGAGCCTGGCACACGGTCAAGGCGGGTGCCGCCCACCTTCTGGACGGCGGCTCGGTGATCATCATCAGCTCCACCAATGGGCTCAAGGGCACCGCCAACACCGCGCACTACACCGCAAGCAAGCATGCCGTGGTGGGTTTGGCCCGCACTGCGGCCAATGAACTGGGGCCGCAGGGTATTCGGGTGAACACCGTGCATCCCGGCGCGGTGAGTACCGGAATGATCCTCAACCCGGCGGTCATCGCACGGCTGCGCCCCGATCTGGAGCACCCAACTGTCGAGGATGCCGCCGAGGCGCTGGCGGCCCGCACCCTGTTACCGGTGCCGTGGGTAGAAGCCGTCGACATCAGCAATGCGGTGGTCTTCCTGGCCTCCAACGAAGCGCGGTACATCACCGGCACCCAGCTGGTGGTCGACGCCGGACTGACACAGAAGGCATAACGTGACGGGACGATTGACGGGCAAGGTGGCCCTGGTGACCGGCGCCGCCCGGGGCATCGGGCGCGCCCAGGCGGTGCGTTTCGCGCAGGAGGGCGCCGACATCATCGCGCTCGATATCTGCGCCCCGGTACACACCACCATCACCCCGCCGGCCACTCGCGCCGATCTGGACAAGACAGCCGAACTGATCGAATCCACAGGACGGCGGGTCATTCCCGGTGTGGTGGATGTGCGCAGGCTCAGCGATCTGCGGACCTTCACCGACGACGCGGTCACCGAGTTCGGCGGGCTCGATATCGTGTGCGCCACCGCCGGCATCACCTCGCGCGGGATGCTGCTGGATATGCCCGAAAGTGATTGGCAGACAATGCTTGACGTCAATCTGACCGGAGTGTGGCACACCACCCGCGCGGCCACACCGCACCTGATCGCGCGTGGCGGCGGCGCGATGGTGCTGGTCAGTTCCATTGCCGGGCTGCGCGGGCTGGTCGGGGTGTCGCACTACGTGGCGGCCAAGCACGGCGTGGTCGGCCTCATGCGCGCACTGGCCATCGAACTTGCCCCCCACAAGATTCGGGTCAACACGGTGCATCCCACCAACGTCGATACCCCCATGATTCAGAACGAGCACGTGCGGGGGATGTTCCGGCCCGACCTCGAAGAGCCGACCCGCGAGGATTTCGCCGTCGCGGCCAAAACCATGAACCTGCTCGACCTGCCGTGGGTGGAGCCGAGCGATATCGCTAATGCCTCGCTGTTCCTGGCCTCGGATGAGGCGCGGTACATCACCTCGGTGAGCCTTCCCGTCGACGCGGGCAGCACCCAACGATAGGAGCCATCGGGCGCGTACCGTCACCGGTATGGACGTGCTCATCTCGCCCTCCGAACTCGCTGACCGGCTGACTGATGTCCGGCTGCTGGACGTGCGCTGGACCGTCATGGCGCCGGACGGTCGCCCGGCCTACCTGGCGGGTCACCTTCCCGGCGCGGTGTTCGTGGATCTCGACGCCGACCTCGCCGATCACTCCGCCACGGGTCGCGGGCGCCATCCGCTGCCCACGCCGCAGGCTCTTGCGGCCAGCGCCCGCCGCTGGGGTCTGAACGACGGCGACGCCGTGGTGGTCTACGACGATTGGAACGGGCAGGCAGCTGCGCGCGCCTGGTGGCTGCTGCGCGCGGCGGGCGTCTCGAATGTCCGGATACTCGATGGCGGCTGGGCCGCCTGGCAGCGGTCGGGTGGTCCGGTCGCGACGGGGGAGGTTGTCCCCGCGGCGGGCGACATCACCATCACCTCGTTGCACGGTCTTGCCGCCGTCGACGCCGATGCGGTTGCCGCTCAAGCCCAATCACCGGACAATCTGGTGTTCGACGCACGCGCCGCGGCCCGCTATCGCGGCGATGAAGAACCCCTGGACCCTCGTGCCGGGCACATCCCTGGTGCCGTGTCCGCTCCCACCGCCGAGAACCTGACCGCGGACGGCACCTTCAAACCGGTGGCCGAGTTGCGTGAACGCTTCGACAAGTTGGGCGCGGGTGCCGCACCCGTCACGGTGTACTGCGGCTCGGGCGTCACCGCCACCCATCAGATCGCGGCGCTTGCCATCGCCGGATACGACGCGGCGCTCTACCCGGGCTCGTGGTCGGAGTGGTCGAGCGACCCGCAACGCCCCGTCGCGACGGGTCCCAACCCGGCCTAGAGCAGTCCGGCCGCCAGCGCGATGATTCCCAGCAGCGGTGGTATCAACTGCTTCAGGGCCGCGGAGGCCTTATCGGGCGACGAAATCAGCAGCACCAGCCCGGCAGCGACCATCGATCCGGCGCCGGTGAACACCAGCGTCGCACCCACCGAGGTACAACCGCGCGCCCACAACACCGTGCCCGCGCCGATGGCGACGGCCAGAAACAGGTTGTAGAAACCCTGGTTGAAAGCCAGCGGTTTGGTGATCTCGGCTTCCTCCGCGGTCCGGACCCCGAAGACCTTCCGGGTCTTCTCGCTGGTCCAGGAGATCGACTCCAGGTAGAAGATGTACACGTGGATAAACGCGGCGATGCCCGTCAGTACCAGCCCGGCGATGATCATGCTGCGAAATCCTATCCGGGGTCTGGCTAACGCAACACCGGCTCACGCGTTTCGTCGGCCGGTACCGCCGCCGTGGTGCCCGGCCGTGCGCCGATATCGGTCCGTGAGTTGAGCATCAGCACCACCAGGCAGACCGTGGCTAAAAGTGCACCACCACACAGCAGCACCGGATGCGTCAGCAGCGGCGACGCATCGCTGAGCATCGTCAACATCATCGGTACCCCGAAGCCCAGGTAGGTCAGTCCGTAGAAGACGGCGGTGAGTCCGGCCAGGTCCGTTGGCCCGGCAATCCGATTGACCTCTTGCAGGCCACTGACCAGTGCCGTGCCGTAGCCGGCGCCCAGTGCCAGCGCGGCGATCAACACCAGTGGGATGGTGAGCTGGTGTGCGGCGAGCGCGGCGAGTGCCATACCCACGGCGACCAGCGCCAGCCCGATGATGCCGAGCCGGGCGGTGCCCGCCCGGTCGAGCCTGGGCGCCAGCATCTGGGCGGTGAAACCGCAGCCCAGGCACACTAGGCAGCACAGCGCGGAAAAAGCGATGCGATCTCCCGGAAGTGTTGGGGCAATCAGTGTCGGCAGCACCGCATAGGCCACCGCCGCCGAGCCGAACACCCACGGCGCCAACGGCATCACCACAAACAGGAAGCGCCGGCGGCGCGCTGCCGGAATCTTCAGGTCGTCGATCAGCCGGCCCGGAGCGCGCTCGGCCGCCGATTCCGGCACCGAAAGCGCCAGCACCGCACCGGGAATCGTGATCGCGATGTTGACCAGGAAGGCCAGGTGCTGCGGCCAGGGCCCCCACTGCGCCAACGCACCGGCCACGGCGGCGCCCAGTGCGAATCCCGCGGTCAGGCTCATCGCCCCGCGCCGCGCGCCGGCACCGGGCCGGTCGAACGGCGGCGCGGAAAGCTCCTTGACCCACGAGCTCCCGGCCGCCATCGCCAGGCCCAGCGCGACACCGGAGAAGACGCGGCCGGTGAACAGCAACGCGAAATGTTGCGCACCGAGCGCGAGCACCAGCGAACCCAGCATCGAGATAAACGGTGCGGGCAGCATCACCGCGCGACGACCGTAACGATCCGAGAGCGGTCCACCCAGGAAAAGGGCGGGGATGATGCCCAGCACGTACGCGAACAGCAGCGTATCGACCGATGCCGCGGACTGTCCCGCCTGCCGGTACATCACCAGCAGGGGAGTGAATTCGTTACCACCCCAAGCAATTCCGAACATCGCCAGACCGACACGCTGCCAAGGCGCGAGGCGTGAGGGCAGACGACTAGTCAACTTCCGTCACCACTTTCATGTGCTCGACCAATTCGGTGCTGAAACGGGCCGCGTCGCCCGCCGCCAGCGCGTCCACCAGCGCACGGTGCCCGGCGACCGATCGCGCGACCCGCACCGGGTCCACTCCGATGGCCGCGGCCGCCATCCGGCGCTGGCGCTCCCTTAGGGAGTCATAGAAGTTCTCCAACAGCGGGTTGCCCAGCTTGGCCACGATCGCACGGTGAAAGTCCACATCGGCCGCCGCGAAACCCGCGGCATCGCCCTGCGCCGCGCGGCCCAACTGCACCTCGATGAGCGCCGAGAGGTCGGACAGCAACGACTGCGGTGCCCCCCGCTCGGCGATGCGTGCCGCCGCAGCTCCCTCGATGACGCGGCGGGCGTCGACGACATGACGGCGCTCCTCGGGGGTGATGGGCACCACCAGCGCTCCGCGTTTGGGATAGAGCCGCAGCCAGCCTTCGGTTTCCAGCCGCAGGAATGCCTCGCGTACGGGGGTGCGGCTGCACCCCATGCGCGCGGAGATCTCGCCTTCGCTCAGCAGTTCGCCGCCAGGAATGTCACCGTTGAGGATGCTCTCCTTGACGGAGCGGTAGGCCTCTTCACTCGCGGAGATGGCCACCGTACGAATCATAGACACAACATGTATCTAAGCTCACCGCCGGTGGCCCCCACAAGCCGAAAGTCGCACCTCACAGGGTGTTCAGCGTCACGTCGACGGCTGCCGCCCGGTCGCCGTCACCTCAGATTGCAGACCGTCGAAGTGGCACGCACCGCTGGTCCGGAACGGCTCGGCGAGCTGCGCGGTGTATCCGGCCGGATAGTTCGGCTTGGCCGCCATGCCCAGGTCGTCGCTGTGAAAGCGCCGCGCCGGGTCAAATGAGAACGTCCGCAGCAGATGGTCCCAGACCAGCGTGAACAGCCCGAAGTTGACGTCGCCGATGCCCGCCCACTTGAGGTGATGGAACCGGTGCCCCTCATTGAGCGCCAGCACCACCCGCAGCCGGCCGATCCGGTAGTCGGCGTTGGAATGCTGCAGCAACAGCTGGACCGCGATCAAGACCGTCAATGCTTCGGCCACCGCCTGCGGCAACCCCATGATGAGAAGCGGCGCCGTCCCTGCCATCAGTTCCAGCCCACCGTGCACGGGATGTTTCATCAATCCGTTGAAGCCGTAGAACCTTTTGATGCTGTGGTGCACGGCATGCAGTCGCCACAGGGCCGGCACCTTGTGGCTGGCGTAGTGCATGAGCGTGATTCCGAAATCGGCGACGGCCGCAGCGATGAGCACCTGCAACACAAAGGGGATCGACGACGGCCACCAGGTGTGGAACGGCGAGAGCAGCGCCACCGCCGGTACGACCAACACCGTGAGTAGCAGCGCGGTCTCGTTCACGAAGGCATGCGCGGCATCCCGCCGCGCGTCTCCCATCGACTCGTTCCACTCGGGCGAGTAGGGCGCCACCCGCTCGGCGAGGAACGACAGTCCGATCGCCACCAAAATGAGCACCACCATCCACAGCGGTGCCCAGGGCCGGTGCGCCAGCGCAATCGCAACCCCGTTGATACCTAACAACATCAGCGGCACGTAGCCGTATCGCACAAACCAAATAGCCATGCAAGCAGTCTTGGTTTTTGTGTGCATGCCGCGCATGTACAGATCCGTTGACCTGTCGCAGATACTCAAAGGCATGGTCTGGACAGGCGCGGCAGTCATCGAACCCGGGCGGCTCGTCTACCGCGGGGCGCTGGGGGATACCCATCGCCATACTCATGCGGCGGTGCAGATCGCCATCGCCCTGGACGGGACACTGCAGCTCACCGACGGCGCCGATCGCAGGGTCAGCACCCGCGCCGCCGTCATTCCCGCGGGAGCGCAACACACCGTGCACGGCGGCACATCGACCGGCCTGATGATCTATCTGGAACCCACCTGCTTCGAAGGCCGCGGTCTCGGCGCGCTGTTCGACAATGCCGCACGCGACGACGCCACCGCCTGGTGCGCCGCCGCATCAGAACTCAGTGACATACAAGATGATTCGTCCTCGGCAGAGAGCGTCATCGCCCGACTTGTCGGCGATGTGCACGCGTCAGAACCACACGAAAGTGTCCGGGAGGCCATCCGGCTGCTGCCCGGGATGCTGACCGGGCCGGTGCGGTTGGCCGAAGTGGCGCGGGTCGTACATCTCTCCGCGGACCGGCTGGGCCGCATGTTCGCCCGCGATACCGGCATGTCCTTCCCCGCGTATGTCCGCTGGGCACGGCTCATCCGCACCATCGAGGTCGCGCGCACCGGAGGCACCCTGACCGATGCCGCGCACGCGGCCGGTTTCAGCGACAGTTCCCACGCCAACCGGGCGTTTCACGAGATGTTCGGCATCACCCCGGTGGAGCTGCACCGCAGTGTGCAGCTGAGCTGGCGGAGCCCGGTGCGCATGGATTTAGACGCGTGCTTCGATAACACCATGCAACGGACCATCTACACCGAGGACCACGAGGCATTCCGCGAGTCCGTGAAGGCGTTTGTGCAACGCCACGTCGACCCGCGCGCCGAGACATTCATCGAGCAGCGCTACATTGACCGCGAGCTCTGGGAAGAGGCCGGTAAGCAGGGTTACCTGGGCCTCGACGTCCCCGAGGAGTTCGGCGGCAGCAGCGCCGGCGACTACCGCTACAACGCGGTACTGCAGGAGGAACTGGCCCGCTCCAGCGCGGCCCTGGCCTCCTCGATGTCCATTCACTTCGACATCGTCGCCCCGTACCTCGTCGAGCTGACCACCGACGAGCAGAGGCAACGCTGGCTGCCCAAGTTCTGTAGCGGCGAGATGATCACCGCGATCGGCATGACCGAGCCCTCGGGTGGCTCCGATCTGGCGGCCCTCAAGACAACGGCCGTCAAGGACGGCGACGACTGGGTCATCAACGGCTCCAAGACGTTCATCACCAACGGTGCGCGAGCCGATCTCGTCGTCGTCGCGGCACGCACCGCGCCCGAGCTGAAGGCCAAGGGCATCACCCTGTTCGCGGTCGAGGAGGGCATGCCCGGCTTCGAGCGCGGCCGCAAGCTGGACAAAGTGGGCCAGCCCGAGGCCGATACCGCCGAGTTGTTCTTCACCGATGTGCGGGTGCCCGCCGAGAACGTCATCGGCGAGGTCAACCAGGGATTCATCTCGATGATGCAGCGCCTACCTCAGGAGCGGATGGGCTGTGCGGTCGCCAACATCGCACACGCGGTCGCCGTGCTGGAGGAGACCGTCGAATACGCCAAGGAGCGCAAGGCGTTCGGTCAGCAGATCGGCAGCCTGCAGTACAACAAGTTCCTCATCGCCGAGCTCGTCACCAAGCTGGAAGCGGCACAGGTGTACGTCGATCAGGCAGTACTGGCCCACAGCAAGGGCGAGCTCACCGCGATTGACGCGGCCAAGGCCAAGTGGTGGTCGTCGCAGGTCCAGAACGAGGTCATCGACGCCTGCGTACAGCTACACGGCGGGTACGGCTACATGAAGGAGTACCGGGTCGCACGCGCTTGGATGGACGCGCGCGTCACCAAGATCTGGGCAGGCTCCAACGAGATCATGAAGGAACTCATCGGCCGCGACCTGGGCTTCTGAGGCCGCAGAACGGGGTCGGGTAGGAAGGAATTCATGACCGCCAGCGACCAAGCCGGACGCATCCGAGTTCCCGCCGATCTGGACTCGGTGACGGATATCGCCGAGGAAGACCACTCAGACATAGGCCCGGCCGCCGTCGAGCGCATCTGGCAGGCGGCACGGTACTGGTACCAGGCCGGCATGCACCCCGCCATCCAGGTGTGCTTGCGGCATAGGGGCAAGGTGATCCTCAACCGTGCCATCGGGCACGGTTGGGGCAACGCCCCCACCGATCCCGTCGACGCCGAGAAGATTCCCGTCACCACCGACACGCCGTTCTGCGTGTACTCGGCCGCCAAGGCCATCTCGACGACGGTGGTCCACCTGCTGGTGGAGCGCGGCGCGCTCTCGCTCGACGACCGGGTCTGCGAATATCTGCCCACCTTCACCAGCCGCGGTAAGGACCGCATCACCATCCGGCACGTGATGACGCACAGCGCCGGTATCCCGGTCCCCACCGGTCCGCGTCCGGACATCACCCGGATGGACGACAGCGAGTACACCCGCGAACAGCTCGGGCAGCTGCGCCCGCTGTACCGGCCCGGCCTGGTGCACATGTATCACGCGCTGACGTGGGGGCCCTTGGTTCGTGAGATCGTTCTGGGCGCCACCGGCAAGGGCATTCGCGACATCCTTGCCACGGAAATCCTTGACCCCCTTGGGTTCCGATGGACCAACTACGGTGTGGCGCCCGAAGATGTACCGCTGGTGGCACCGAGCCATCCCACCGGCAAGCCGCTGCCCGCACCCATGCGTGCGGCCTTCCGCGCGGTGGTCGGCGGCACCATGCACGAGATCATCCCGATGTCGAACCAGCCGTTCTTCCTCACCGGTGTGGTGCCGTCGTCCAACACCGTCTCCACGGCAAACGAGCTATCCCGATTCGCCGAAATCCTCTGCCGGGGAGGGGAACTCGACGGCGTACGGGTGATGTCACCCGAGACCATCCGGGCCGCGGCGGCACCGGCCCGGCGCCTGCGTCCCGACATGGCGACCGGTGGCATGCCCATGCGCTGGGGAACCGGATACATGTTGGGTTCCAAGCGTTTCGGGCCCTTCGGCCGCAACTCACCGGCGGCCTTCGGACACACCGGCCTTGTCGACATCGCCGTGTGGGCGGACCCAGCGCGCGCCCTGTCCGTCGGCGTGGTCAGCAGCGGTAAGCCCGGCAACCACAAGGAGGCCAAGCGGTATCCCGCGCTGCTGGACCTGATCGCCGCCGAGGTGCCGCTCGTCGGCTGACCGGCCCGACGAGCACCTGTTTCACGGCTTGTTTACTGGGTATACCTGCGCTGGATCGGGGAATCAGTGACCACGGACCCAGTAAAGGAAATACCGACATGAAGTTCTCCCATCACCTCACCCGCCGCACGGCTGGCGCCGCGTGCGTGCTCGGGGCCGCCGCCGTCATAACGGCCCCTGCCGCCTCAGCCGCACCGGATTGCAGCCAGGAACGACTATCGGACACCGTCGGTTCGACCACGATCGCGGCGCGCGGCTATCTCGATAGCCATCCTGGGGCCCGCGCCGTGATCGACGCTGCCTCCAACCAGTCACGGCCCGAAGCCTCCGCCAACATCCGTTCCTACTTCACCGCGCACCCGACCGAATACCACGAGCTGCGCGGCATCCTGGCGCCGATCGGGGATGCCCAACGCGAATGCAACGTGACCGTCTTACCCCCGGGGCTTGCCTCCGCCTACGACGAATTCATGGCCGGCTGAGTAGGGCTAGAGGTCCAGACCCAGCAGGGCGTTCTCGACCAACTCGGGAAGTGCGGGATGAATCCAGTACTGCCCGCGCGCCATCTCGCGAGCCGGAATCGAGAAGCTCATCGCGGTGATCAGCGACTGGATCAGCGCCGAAGCCTGGTAGCCGATGATGTGCGCGCCCACTAGCAACCCCGTGGCACGATCGGCGATCAGCTTGCACAGGCCCTCGGTGTCCTCCATGGCCCACCCGTAGGCGATGTCGCCGTACGTCTGCACCTTGACCGCGATATCGAGTCCGCGTTCGCGCGCTTGTTCCTCCGAGAGCCCCACCGACGCCACCTGCGGACGGGTGAATACCGCACCCGGTACATACCGGTGGTCGCTGGCCGTGGTCGGCGAATCCCATCCGGACAGCAGATTCGCCTGCACCACACGCGCTTCGTGATTGGCCACATGCTTGAGCAGATATTTCGAACTGACATCCCCGAGCGCGTAGATGCCCCGCACCGCGGTGCGCTGGTACTGATCGACCGGCACACTTCCCTTGGCATCGAGCGTCAAGCCCGCCGCCGCCACGTCGAGCTGATCGCCGTTGGGCGTACGCCCCGTGGCGACCAGCAGTACATCGCCGGTCACCGTCGACCCATCGCTGAGGTCTACCTCGACACCGCCGCTTCCGGTCTCACGCAGGCCCACTGCCTCGGTGTTCAACCGCACGTCCCACCGCTGCCCGACGATCTCGGTGAAACGCCGCGAAATGGTCTCGTCCTGAGCGCGCAGCAAGCGCGGGCCGCGCGCAATCACGGTGACCTTCGAGCCCAGCCCACTGAACACGTGCGCGAACTCCGCGGCGATGAAACCGCTGCCCACGATCAGTACCCGTCCCGGCAGTTCTGGCAGCCGCATGATGTCGTCGTTGGTGTGGTACGGCACGCCGCTTGCGGCGATCACCGGCGGAATGACCGGCCGCGAACCGGCCGCGATCACCACCTGCCGCGCCTCCAGCACCGTCCCGTCGCCCAGCTTGAGACGGTGCACCGAGTCGCCGTCGGCATCGGTCCCCGGCTCGATGAACCGCGCTTCCTGCTGAAAGACAGTGATATTCGGGCAATCCTCCACGCGATAGCGCAATCCGGCCGCCGCGATGGGATCGATCCGGCCGAAGACCCGATCCCTGATATCGCCCCACCGGGTGCCGTTAACCGAGCTGTCCACGCCCAGCCGTGCGCCCTCACGTGCCTCATCGGCCAGGTCCGCCGGATAGACGAACATCTTGGTAGGGATGCAACCGACGTTCAGACAGGTACCGCCGTACGCGCCTCCGTACACGCCCCGATCGACGATCGCTATCTCCTGGTCGGCGAACCTATCGTCGGGCAAGGAGTTTGCGCTGCCGGAACCGATGATGACGAGGTCGTACATCTACTCTCCATCTCCTGAGGCGGGCCCGTGACGGCCAGCGGACCCCTCTACGCTGCCATATCGGCCGGCACCGTGACGGACACCCGGGTACCGGCGCCCGGCGCCGAGGTGATCGTGACTGCGCCACCGGCGGCCTCGATGGGAACGGTCAGCGAGGCCAGGCCGATATGCCCATCGGCAACCGAGAGCACGAGATCACGCGGGTCGAAGCCCCGGCCGTCATCCGTGACGACGAGGGTGAGCCAGCACCGTCGCGAGCTGAGCTCCACCCGAATGTTCTTGGCCCTGCCGTGTTTCACAGCATTGGTCAACAATTCCTTGGCCGCGCGGTAGACCAGTGGTTGCGCCGGGGGGCTGCCCACCTCCTCGACGGCCGTGCTGACGTCGACGATGCCACGCGCCGTGTGCTGACGCGCCAGCTCCCGGATCGCCGCCGTCAATCCCAGCTCGATCAACACCTGCGGATGCAGCGACGACACCGCGCCGCGTAGCTCGGCCGCCGTCTCTCGCAACGATGAGTGCACCGCCGTCAGCACCGGATCCGACTGGCGTTCAAGTACTTCCTCGATGCGCAGACGAGCCGCCAACAGATTTTGGAGCGGACCATCGTGCAGCCGCTCGGCCACCTCGCGATTGCGGCGCTCGTCGGCACGCATCGATTCCAGGACCAACTGCTCACGTATGTGCACCAGCTGGACGACGCGCGCGGAACGGCGTTTGAGCACAAAGCACATACCTGTCGTGAAGACGGTCAACCACAGTAGCGCCGCCCAGGTCACGTACTCGTCGCCCGGAATCCTCTCCAGATTGCCATCGGCGATGTAGTACACAAGTATGCCGAAATATGCTACGGCCGTGATGATCCCGAGAATTGCCGTGATAGCGGGCCGTTCCTGGAAAGCCACCGACACGGGGAGCAGGAAGAACACCGGCAGCAACTCGGTGTTGCCTGCGCCGGATGCCAGGCACAGCATCACCACGGCGGCGATATCTGCCGAAGTGGCTGCGGGAGCAACCCAATCGGCAACCTGTCCGCGTACCGCGATCCCCACCCATACGACGGCCGACAGCGTGTACGCGGCCAGCACCCCGTAGTAGACGCCGTTGTGCCACATCTGAATATTCGGATCTGAACCCAGCAGCACTATCAACCCGATAAGCGGCAGCCGCAGCCAGGCCGACACCCGCATGGGTTCAGCGGCGAAATAGTCGGCCATGTTATCCAGCCGGGTCATCGCGGCTATTCCAGCAAGCCGCGGCGCATCGCTTCTGCCACCGCCGCGGCACGGTCGCCGACACCGAGCTTCTCGTACAGGCGCTGCACATGAGTCTTCACCGTGGAGGGAGCCAGAAACAGCGCCCTGGCAATCGCCGGCACCGTCTGCCCGGCGGCAATCATCCTGAGCACCTCACGTTCGCGGGTACTCAGTGAGGGCCCCGCCGGTTGTGCCCGCTTGCGGATCTCGCCGGCCAGCCCCGCCGTCAGGCTTGCCGCCACCACGTCGCGTCCCCGCGCGCAGTCGAGCACGGCGCCGACCAGCTCAGTCCGAGTGGATTCCTTCGACAGAAATCCGGCCGCCCCTTCCTCCAATGCGCGATACACAATGGCCGCGTCGTCGTGTGCCGAGAGCAGCAGCACCCTGGTGGGTAGTTCGTCACGGCGTACCGCGGCTGCCACCTGGGTGCCGTCCAACTCCGGCATTCGGTAGTCCACCAACGCGACATCGGGCCGGTGCTCCCTGATCAGTTCCAGCGCGCCGGTGCCGTTCTCAGCCTCCGCGACCACGGTGATCTGCCCGCTGGCCGTGAGCGCCCGCACCACGCCCTCCCGGAAGAGGGGGTGATCGTCCCCGACGACGACCCGCACAAGTTCGCCGCTCACCTGCATAAACGCAAGCTTGACACGCTAAATCCACGCCTGTCCCCCGATTGGGGGACATCAAGATCCCCCGGTGCATCCGTCGGTCGCCCGACAGACTTTCCGGCTTCGCCGCCGCATCGTTGAACTATCACCAAGCTCCCGGTGATCCACCTTAAAGATCAACTGGCACAGGAGAAATCATGAAGAGGTACCTCATCACCGGAATCACCGCAGCCACTCTCGCGCTCGCGCCGCTCGGGTGCGCGCTCGGCACCGCGGCCGCCCAGAACGACGGCTCCGACGCCCAGCAGACCGTCCGAGAGCTGCAGTCGCAGGGCTACCACGTGATCGTCAGCAAGACCGGATCCAAGGCCCTCAACCAGTGCACCGCGAGCAGCGTCCGTCCCGGACAGACCACTGTTCGGTCCGATTACGGCCTGCCGAGCAACAAGCGACCAGGCGTCTTCACCACCACCACGACCACCAAGACCATGTACGTGGACATCACCTGCTGAGGCGCGGGCGGAGGGGCTGGTCTCGAGTACGCACCAACCTCGTCCCATTTGGTGCCGATTCAGACACGGGTGGGTAACGGCGCTCGCCAACGATGCTCCGGCCATACGAGACTGCGTATGCGACGGGTCTCACGCTGCCCGCGACGCAGGACGCAACTGTCAGAGCGCTGGGCCAGAGAGCTTCTGGTGGAGAAGGAGATTGTCGTGAGTGCGCCCAACGACTCCGTGGCGGACGGCTCCGAGGACGAGATCCTCGACCGGACCGGTCCCATCATTCCCATCAAGCTCGGCGCGCACGCCAAACGGCAACGCGCGGAAGCAGCCGCACAGCAACAACAGCAGACCCAACCGGAGCCGCTACCGTCCCAATTGCCGCCCCGCGGGCCGCTTTCCATTGTCGATGCGGTGCCGCCACACGACCCGCTGGTGGATCTTCCGCCGGCCATCGGCGACGCGCTGGGAGCCCAGCTCCGTTCGGAGATTCTTCCTCCACTGCGTCGCCCAGCATCCGCGGGCTGGCGTAAATGGGTGTACCGCGGAAGTTTTGGAGTCATCAATCCCGGTGAGTCCCGCGAGGAGGCCGAGCTTCGGGAACTCACTGCCGTCGTGCGCAGCCCCTGGCGTGGTATCCACTCCCTGGCCGTGTTGGGCGGTAACGGCGGCGTCGGCAAGACGATGATCACCGCCGCGCTCGGATCGGTGCTTTCCGAGCTGCGCCGCAAGGACATGGTGCTGGCCACGGACGCCGACCCCGGCCAGTCGGCCAACCTGGCCTCATGGATCGACCCGTCGGCCTCATCCACCTTCGCCGACGTGCTGGCGCAGCACGAGCCGGAACGCAATTTCGATCTGCGCTTCTTCGTCGGTCAGAACTCCGAAACAGGCCTGGATGTGCTTGCCGCCAATTCACATTCGGTGCGCCCACGCGGAGAACTGAACGCGGAGATCTACACCCAGGCCCACCATCGGCTGCAACGGCTCTACAGCCTGCTGATCACCGACACCGGTGTGGACTTCTGGCATCCGGTGATGCCGGGTGTGCTGCGCTGCGCCAACGGCGTGGTGCTGGTGGCGGCCGCCACGCCGGTGGGCGCCGAGGGCGCGGTGCGCGCGATCGAATGGCTGATCGCCGAGGGCTATGAGCACCTGATCCCCCGGATGGTGGTGGTGATCAACCACGTTCGTGGCTACGACAATCGCGAAGATCGCAGGAACTCCGAACGCCTGGTGGCGGCGATGGTGGCCCGGTTCCATCGCTGGATCTCGCCCAACCACATCGTGGCCGTGCCGTATGACCCGCACATCGCGACCGCGGGCCCGTTGGATATTCAACAGCTGCAGCCGGAGACCTGGCACGGGTTGTTGACGGCAGCGGCCTCCGTCTCCGCGGGACTGGCCAGCGCCTGGAGCGTCTAACGCAGCGCGTAACCGCCGTCGGTGTACAGCGTCGAGCCGGTTGTCGCGGAGTTCAGCAGTAGATACACCGCGGCCTGGGCGACTTCACCTTCCGTGACCGGTCGGCGCAGGGTGGCGGCTGCGGCGATGTGCTCGAAAGCCTGTCGACGTATCTCGGGCGGGCGCTGATTCCAGAGGTGCCCGTCCACGGTGCCAGGGGAGAGCGCGTTGACCCGGATGGGCGCCAGCTCGTGGGCCAACCCGCGCGCCAGGCCTTCGATGGCCGCGTTCGCGGCGACATAGGCCGGAGCGCTTCCGGCAGGCCGGACGCTGGCAGCACCCGACATCAGCACCACCGAGGCATCGGAGGACAGCTTGGGGAGCGCGGACTTCACCACGCGGTACTGGCCCCAGAACTTCGACTCGAACGGCGTGGCGGCCTGTTCCACGGATAGCGCGGCGATCGAACCGGTCACGTAGGTCGCGGCCGTGGTGAACAACCCGTGCAACACCTCGATCTGGTCGAAGAAGGCGTCGATGCTCGCCTGGTGTGCGGTGTCCACCGGATGCCAACGCGCCTTGCCGCCCAGCTCCTCTGCGGCCACCGCCAGGGTTGCCGGTGTGCGCCCGCCGAGCACCACGTCACCGCCGGCCGCGGTCACCAATCGGGCCACGCTCAAACCAATGCCGGTGCCCCCGCCGATGAGCACGACGGTGCGGTCGGCGAACGCGGTGCCGGACAAGAACCCTGTCACGTGGGCGAAGCTACCCGACCGCCTATCCTTGCTGGAGTGTCCGAATTGTCCCGTACTGAGTTGCGCGCGCGCCTCGACGGTGTGACCTTTCGCGACGCGTCCCGCCTGGGACGCCGCCTGAAGAATCAGCGTGACACAAACCCGGACGCGCTGACGAAGCTCGCCGAGCAGATCACCGCCGCCGAGGCGCTGATCGCCACCCGCGCCGCGGCGGTTCCGGTCATCACGTATCCCGATCTGCCCGTCAGCGCGCATCGCGAAGAGCTCGCCCACGCGATCTCCGCCCATCAGGTGGTGGTTGTCGCGGGTGCGACAGGATCGGGAAAGACCACGCAGCTGCCCAAGATCTGCCTGGAATTGGGACGCGGAATCCGCGGCACCATCGGCCATACCCAGCCACGCAGACTCGCCGCACGCACCGTCGCCGAACGCATCGCCGAAGAGCTGGGCACCCAGCTCGGTGAAACCGTCGGCTACACAGTTAGATTCACCGATCAGGCTAGCGATCGCACCCTGGTCAAGCTCATGACCGACGGCATCCTGCTGGCCGAGATCCAGCGCGACCGCCGGCTGCTCCGCTACGACACGCTCATCCTGGATGAGGCACATGAGCGCAGCCTCAATATCGACTTTCTACTCGGCTACCTGCGCGAGCTGTTACCGAGGCGGCCCGACCTGAAGATCATCGTCACGTCAGCCACCATTGAGCCACAACGTTTTTCGGCACATTTTGGCAACGCTCCCATTGTCGAGGTCTCGGGGCGGACCTACCCGGTGGAAATCCGGTATCGGCCGCTGGAAGTGCCGGTGCACGGCACCTCCGGGGCGAAGGCGGAGGACGAACCCGATGACCCCGATCACGAGATAGTCCGTACCGAGCTACGCGACCAGACCGAGGCCATCGCCGATGCGGTACGCGAGCTGCAGAACGAGCCGCCCGGCGACGTTCTGGTGTTCCTGTCCGGAGAACGCGAGATTCGCGATACGTCAGAAGCGTTGAGGGACATTGTCCGCGCCGGCACCGAAGTGCTGCCGCTGTACGCCCGGCTACCAACTGCCGAGCAGCACAAGGTCTTTGCATCGCACACCGGCAGGCGCGTGGTGCTGGCCACCAATGTCGCCGAGACCTCGCTCACGGTGCCGGGCATCCGGTACGTCATCGACCCCGGGACCGCACGCATCTCCCGCTACAGCCGTCGCACCAAGGTGCAGCGCCTGCCCATCGAGCCCATCTCCCAGGCATCCGCCGCGCAGCGATCAGGGCGGTCCGGACGGACCGCACCGGGCATCTGCATCCGGCTGTACTCCGAGCAGGATTTCGAGGCGCGGCCCCGCTACACCGATCCGGAGATTCTGCGCACCAACCTTGCCGCCGTGATTCTGCAGATGGCGGCGCTGCAGCTCGGCGATATCGAGAACTTCCCATTCCTGGATCCGCCCGACAAGCGCAGCATCCGCGACGGCGTACAGCTGCTACAGGAGCTGGGCGCGTTCAGCGCCGACGGCACCATCACCGAACTGGGCAGACGCCTGGCGCGGCTTCCGCTCGACCCGCGGATCGGCCGGATGATCCTGCAGGCCGACGCCGAGGGATGCGTCGAAGAGATTCTGGTGCTCGCGGCGGCGCTATCGATTCCCGATCCGCGGGAACGCCCAGCGGACCGTGAGGAGGCCGCGCGGCAGAAGCATGCCAGGTTCGCCGATGACCATTCGGATTTCATCGCCTATCTGAACCTCTGGCGATATCTCCAGGATCAGCGCAGCCAACTGTCCGGCAGCGCGTTTCGCCGCATGTGCCGCAACGAGTTCCTGCACTACCTGCGCATCCGTGAATGGCAGGATCTGGTGGGGCAATTGCGCAGTATCGCCCGCGATCTCGGTATCCGGGAGTCGGGTGAGCGCGCCGACCCGGGACTGGTCCATGCCGCCCTGATCGCCGGGCTGCTCTCACACATCGGTCTGCGTGAGGGCGATACCCGCGACTATTCCGGCGCGCGCAACACCAAGTTCGTGCTCGCTCCTGGCTCGGTGCTGACCAAAAAGCCGCCACGCTGGGTGGTAGTGGCCGATTTGGTGGAGACCAGTCGTTTGTTCGGTCGCATCGCCGCACGTGTCGAACCGCAGGCCGTGGAAAGGCTCGCCGGGGATCTGGTCCACAAGACCTACAGCGAGCCGCACTGGGATGCCGAGCGCGGAGCCGTGATGGCCTTTGAACGGGTGACCCTCTACGGTCTGCCCCTGGTGCCACGCCGCCGCGTCGGCTATGCACAGGTCGATCCCGAGCTGGCCCGCGAGTTGTTCATCAGGCACGCGCTGGTGGAGGGTGACTGGCAGAGCAAGCATCACTTTCTGCGGGACAACGCGCGGCTACTGCGCGAGCTGTCCGAACTGGAGGACAAGGCCCGCCGGCGCGACCTACTGGTGGGTGACGACGAGATCTACGCGCTCTATGCGGCACGCATCCCCGCGGATGCGGTGTCGGCGAGGCACTTTGACGCGTGGTGGCGCAAGCAGCGCCATAAGACGCCGAACCTGCTCACCTTCACGCGCGACGAACTGCTACGCACCGCGGATGCGGGAGCCGATATGCCCGACACCTGGCGTGCGGGCGATGTCGCGCTCCCCGTGACGTATCGGTTCGAGCCCGGCGCTGCCGACGACGGCGTGTCGGTACACATACCGGTGGAAGTCCTCGCGCGCCTCGGCGGCGATGATTTTGCCTGGCATGTACCGGCTTTACGTGAAGAACTGATCACCGCACTCATCAAGTCGCTACCGAAAGACCTGCGCCGCAACTTCGTTCCCGCCCCCGACACGGCGCGCGCGGTGCTGCAGAATCTCGACCCCGGATCCGAACCATTGGTGTACGCGTTAGCACGCGAACTGCATCGACTCAGCGGCATTCGAGTGCCCACCGACGCATTCGACCTGGATAAGGTTCCGCCGCATCTCCGGGTGACCTTTGTCGTCGAATCCGCCGATGGCGCCGAGGTGGCCCGCGACAAGAATCTGAGTGCCCTGCAACAGCGGCTCGCGGATTCCACGCGTCAAGCCGTTGCTACGGCGGTAGCGGGGCAGTGGGAGCGCAGCGGTCTGCGCGCGTGGCCCGGCGATCTGCCTGAATTGCCCCACACCGTCGAACAAGTCAGCGGCGGACACACCGTACGCGGATATCCCGCGCTGGTCGACGCCGGCACCTCGGTGGACATTCACGTGTTCGCCACCGAATCCGAGCAACGGGCGGCCATGGCCACTGGTGCCCGCCGCCTGTTGCGGCTGTCGATTCCATCGCCCATGAAAACTGTGGAGCGAGGCCTCGATCCGCGTTCCCGACTGCTGCTCTCGTCCAATCCGGATGGTCCGCTGTCGGCGCTGCTGGACGACTGCGCGGACGCCGCCACGGATCTGCTGGCGCCGGTGCCGGTGTGGACGCGCGCGGAGTTCACCGCGCTACGGGACCGCGCCGCACAGAGTCTGGCGGCGACCACCCTCGACATCGTGCGACGCGTCGAGAAGGTGGTGCAGGCCTGGAGTGGGCTGCAGGTAGCACTGCCCACCAAAGCGCCTGCGGCGCAATCGGAAGCGATTGCCGACATGCGCGACCAGCTCGACAGGCTGCTGGATGCGGGGTTTGTCGCGGCGACCGGAGCGGCGCGCTTGACCGACTTGGCCCGCTACGTCAACGCTATCGGCAAACGGCTGGAGCGGCTACCTCAAGGAGTGGAAGCGGACCGCGAGCGGATGCACCGCGTGCATGCCGTTGAAGACGCCTATGACGACCTGCTGCGCGATCTGCCCGCCGGCCGTGCCGACGATCCCGACATCCGGGATATCGCATGGTTTATCGAAGAGCTGCGCGTGAGCCTGTGGGCCCAACAGCTCGGTACCGCGCGGGCCGTAAGCGAGCAGCGAATCCTCAAGGCCATCAACGCGGCTCGCTGACACACCCGGGCCGTGCGCGAGCTCCGGCGACCACGAAAATCTATGGTGTCCAAGACATGCATCTGATCATGACGATTGATGTCGTCTATAGCGATCTATAGTGACATCGATGGAACTGCGTCATATCCGGTATCTCCTCGCAGTAGCCGATCACGCCAATTTCACCCGCGCGGCCGAGTCATTGCACATCTCGCAACCGACGCTGTCCCAGCAGATCAAGCAGCTCGAACGCACGCTTGGAGTGATCCTGCTCGATCGTTCGGGTCGCGCCGTTCGATTGACCGATGCCGGCGAGGCATACGCCCAGCACGCACGCCTGGCCCTGCGCGATCTGGATGCCGGAGAACGCGCCGTGCACGATGTGCACGATCTGTCGCGCGGGCATCTCCGCATCGCCATGACGCCCACGTTTACCGCCTATTTCATTGGGCCACTGGTACATCGGTTCCACAGCGCGCATCCAGGTATCACCCTCACGGTGCGTGAGACAACGCAGGACCGCATCGAGGCCGATCTGCTGGCCGACCGCCTGGATCTGGGTATCGCCTTCGCGGGACCACATCCCGCGGGCATCGACCACTGTGCGCTATTCACCGAGACTCTGCGCCTGGTGGTGGGCACCGGACACCGGCTGGCGATGCGACACCGTTCGCTGCCGGTGGCTCAACTCTCCCGTGAGGCGCTGGGCCTACTCAGCCCGGATTTCGCGACGCGGCAGGACATCGACGCCTATTTCGCCGGCCTCGGGGTCGCCCCGCACATTGCCGTCGAAGCCAACTCGATCAGTGCCCTGCTGGAGTTCGTCAAGCGAGGATCGCTGGCGACCGTGCTTCCCGACGCGATCGCACATGAGCATTCCGACCTGCACCTGGTGCCGCTGTCGCCGCCATTACCCATCCGCACCGTGGAGTTGTTGCGCCGCAGCAGCGCTTATCACTCGGCCGCGGCGCGCGCGTTCACGGAGATGGTCCATGCGGGCGCCCGAGGGCGCTGAGCCTCATCAGCTATTCGTTGGACCAATAGAAGTCATTGAATACAAGTATTGGACTCTATAGCACCAGCTAGCCCACTCTGGACTCAGCGACGGGTACCGGCATCCACCTGGACTCACCCCTAGCCCGTCTCCGGAGAGGAACAGACACCGTGGTGCACGCGCAATTCGATCCCACCAGTCGCGAAGAGCTGGCCATCGCGGCCGTGGAGGCCAAGATCGCCAAAGACCTGAGTTGGCAACAGATCGCCGACGCGGCGGGATACTCACCCGCGTTCGTCACCGCGGCCGTGCTCGGCCAGCACCCGCTGCCCCCGCGGGCCGCCGACACCGTCGCTGGCCTATTGGGCCTTGGGGACGACGCGGCCTTACTGCTGCAGACCATCCCGACACGCGGATCGATTCCCGCTGGGGTGCCGACCGATCCGACGATCTACCGCTTCTACGAGATGCTCCAGGTGTACGGGACCACGTTGAAGGCACTGATCCATGAGCAGTTCGGAGACGGCATCATCAGTGCGATCAACTTCAAACTGGACGTACGGAAGGTGCCCGACCCCGACGGCGGGTATCGCGCGGTCGTCACCCTCGATGGTAAGTACCTGCCAACGGTGCCCTTCTGATCGGTCACCAATCTTCGAGTCCCACATAAGGAATCCCATGGACTTCGCACAACGAACCATCGACCTCGCACGACGTAACGTCGAGGAGGGCGGTCGACCCTTTGCCACCATCATCGTCAAGGACGGCGCTGTACTCGCCGAGAGCCCCAACAGAGTTGCCCAGACCAACGATCCCACCGCACATGCCGAGATCCTGGCCATCCGTGAGGCCTGCACCAGGCTGGGCACCGAGCATCTGGCCGGCAGCACCATATTCATCCTGGCCCTACCGTGCCCCATGTGCCTGGGTGCGCTCTACTACTGCTCGCCTGACGAGGTCGTCTTCTTGACCACCCGCGAGGCCTATCAACCGCACTATGTCGACGATCGAAAGTACTTCGAGTTCAACACCTTTTATGACGAGTTCGCCAAACCCTGGGACCGGCGGCGGCTGCCCATGCACTATCAGGCCCGCGACGACGCCGTCGACGTCTACCGGCTATGGCAGGAACGCAACGGCGGCAATCGCCACGTCGCCGGAGCACCCACCGCCACCTGACGCCGATACCGCGCACTGCCGTCAGCCGGTCGTCAATTCACAAATCACGACCGGGATTTGCCTATCGGTATTGCGCTGGTATCCGTCGTAACCGGGGAACGACTTGACGATGCTCGGCCATAACCTGGCTTTCTCCTGCGCAGAGGCGGTACGCGTGTGATACTGCCGAGTGGCGCCGTCCGCCGTGATCTCGACGGTCGGGTTGGCCACGAGATTCTTGTACCAGTCGGGGTGATCCGACGATCCACCTTTTGAGGCAACCAGCACCAACCGATCGGGCGCATAGACGGGCGAGGTCAGCAGCGTCGAGATGCGGCGACCCGTTTTCCGCCCGGCGACATGCAATTCAACGGTGTGGTTGCTCCCGAATCGCTGCCCCAGCCGCCCTCCCGTTGCCGCGAGGAGCAACCGATGGCTGGTTTCCATGGCCCGGGCTCCCGCTCCCAACACCCAGTCGGGGGTACGCGCGCGGGTCATGCTTGGTGCACATTCGACGCCGGACGCACCAGCGATAGGTGAGCTCGGCGGCCACGGAGGCCGCCGTCTCGCCCCAGCTGCGCCTTCACATCCTCCGGCAGGGCCCGGGAGAGGCGCCAAAGGATCGTTGCGGGAATGCCTTTGATGATTCCTGCGTCATAGAAGAAACGCGCCATCGGACCGAAAAGGAACCGTGCGTTCTCACCGTAGCGTCGTGCCAAGAAGCCCGTGAGCATGCCCGCCGCCGGATTGACCCCTATCGCCCGGTACATCCGCGGATTGGCCAACCCCAGTGCCGGAAAGAGCAGTGCGGCTCCGCCCGCTGCAACACGCGTAAGAAAGCGGCCGGCAGGCCCCGCATCACGGTAACCACGCACGATCTCGTCCTTCGCAAACGAGACATGCCGTGCTTCCTCGATCACGTGAATCCGCATGGCGGCACGCGCATGCGGCTGCAACGCAGGATCGTTCATTCCTTCACGCTGCAGGCGATCCAATATCTCTTCTGCCATCAAGACGGCGGTGTACATCGCGGGACCGACCGGCACCAACGCACTGAAGAACGGGACCGCGCCACGCGCGAAACGCGGCACACGGAACTCCACCGCCGTGGCGTCTTCACCCATCTTCTCTACCAGACGGGCAAACATTGTGGAATGCCTTGTTTCCTCACCGATTTCGGTGAGGAGATATCTGCTCCGGCCGCCCGTCACGGGGCTGACCATCAGATCGTGATACAGAAAAACGGCCAGCGCGGTCTCAAACCAGATACCGAGGATCAGAATCGAGCCCAGCTGTTGCCTTCCGAACTCGAGCCGCTGCTCCCGAGTGAGACTCTCCCAGAGCTCGGTGCCCTCCAGACCCACTCGATGTGGGCTCAGCCAAGGCCGGGCGGGATCAATCGGGGCTTCCCAGTCGATGTCGATCTCCGGGTCGTAGTACTTCTCGGCCGAGGCCTTGAGCCGTCGCTCCAGCGCGCGCTGCGGATCCGCATCCGGACGTGTGCGAACCTGGCCTCGTTGGCTCGTGACTTCAACACCCATTACCCACTCCCATCCCGCGGCGAACACACCGTCGCGATCTGTCGTTACTATAAGTACCGGGTATATACTGTTCGGTATAGTTGGACGTTACTCCTTCCTGCTCAGGAAGCAAGACCCGTTACTCAACGTGTGTGAAAGGGGTGGGCATGCGGCTGATCGACGATTCCGCGCACATGGACGACGGGATGGACTACTGCGGTCCGGCGACCCTAGTGATCGAGGGCGAAGAGTTCGAGACCCGCGTGCGGTTGCGCGGCTTCTTCCAGCCGATCGACGGCACCTACCGCTGGCACGGCCGAACCGATTCTGGGACAAGTTCACTGGCTCGGTTCGGCAGAGACAGAGCATCGGGTGCTATCCGCACGGCCCACGGGCAGGCCGCTGTCATCATTGACGAGATCGATCTGTGGGGGCGATACCGCCTGCGCGGTAGTGGCCGCCCTCCCTTCCCTCCCGCTGGACTGCCGCATGACCGCGACTAGCCAATACATAAGGACCAGAGACTGTTTCATGTCTCTGGCCCTTATGTAGTAATCGTCAGTCGCTGGCTATGCGCCCCACTTGGCTCCTTCGGCCATGTCGCGGGCGTTCATCGACAAGGTGTTGGTTTCGTGGGTGGAGCCCATGGCGCGGTAGGCGCGGATGAGTTCTTCCATGGCGGTGTTCCACTGGGCCT